>Ga0129310_1000023_pt1 | contig 230450 bp, 210 predicted proteins | sample Go1ome_2_FD_94433 | JGI IMG/M metagenome (GOLD analysis project Ga0129310, IMG submission 94433) | Western lowland gorrila individual fecal microbial communities from Wisconsin, USA - Go1022A metagenome | ecosystem: Host-associated > Mammals > Digestive system > Large intestine > Fecal...
ATAAAATGTGGATACTCCGTAGACTTTTTCCAGCGGAATACCCATTTCGTCAGATATCATGGTCTGCACTTCGATAGGAAGATAACCATAAATGTCCTGGGCCTTCTGCATTACCGGCATCAGCGCGCCAGGCTGGTCCTTAAGCTCGGCTATCACTGCTTTCAGTTCAGCCTCCTGCTCAGGTGTCCCCGCAAAGGGAACGGTTTGTTTTTTGCAAGCCATCTTTTTATTACCTCCTCACTAGTTGTACATTGTGCAATGTATCAATATTTTATCATGAAACCCTGAAAAAATCTACCTTTAATGTGAAAATTCTAACGATGAAAAACATGTGAAAAACCGGAAATGTATTGAAAATCAACAAAATGGATGGTATGCTATATTGTATTAAATTGTGTACAATTGCTTTTGGCTAATAAAATCAAATATGTAAGTACTTTCTCAATGAAAAAACCGAAAACGTAACCATCAGCCCATGTGAGTGGGGATCAAACGCACTCCGGGCGTGGAACATTAAATTTTTAATGAGGAGAGACAGGGTATGACGGTAAGGGATGCAAGGGACATTTTAGGCGCCAGGGTACTGGTGGGGGAAGAATTTCTGGACAGGGAAGTGAAGTCAGCCTGCGGTTCGGATATGATGAGCGATGTGCTGGCATTTTCCAAGGACCATTCCATCCTGCTCACAGGATTATGTAATCCCCAGGTGATCAGGACAGCGGAGATGTTAGACATTGTATGTTTGATATTTGTGAGAGGCAAGAAGCCGGATGAGTCAATGCTTGAGATGGCAAGGGAGCGTGATCTGATCGTCATGGCCACGGGGCACCGTATGTTTTCAGCCTGCGGAATGCTCTATGAGGCCGGCCTGCACAGCGGTGCAATCTAAATTAAAATGAACGAAGGGAACCGATTATGGAGGACGCAATTGTTTTAACATATGACATATCAGCTGATGACTTTACCAGGGCAGGTGAGGCAAGCAGTGATGTGAAACGGAAATTAAAGCAGATGGGTGTTGACCCTGAGGCTATCCGAAAGGTGGCCATTGCTATGTATGAGGGTGAGATCAACATGGTGATCCATGCCAGCGGGGGGCTGATCACGGTGGAGATCACACCGCAGCAGATTAAGATGGTACTGGCGGACGTGGGGCCCGGCATCCCGGATGTGGAGCTGGCCATGCAGGCCGGTTATTCCACTGCTCCGGATGAGATCCGGTCCCTGGGCTTTGGTGCGGGCATGGGCCTTCCCAACATGAAGAAATATTCAGATAACATGGAGATCGACACCAAACTGGGAGAGGGAACCACCATCACCATGACGGTGAAGATATAAGGAAAGATAGAAGCAAAGATAGAAGCAAGGGAGCGTTTTGATATGGATAAATTTTATCATTCTGTGAGGCTGGATGAGTCCCTGTGCAAGGGATGCATCAACTGCATCAAGCGCTGCCCCACAGAGGCCATACGCGTGCGGGGCGGTAAGGCCAGCATCAATAACAAGTTCTGTATTGACTGCGGTGAGTGTATCAGGGTCTGTCCCCATCACGCCAAGCATGCTACCTATGATAAGATGGATGTGATGAAGCAGTACGAATACACGGTGGCCCTTCCGGCTCCGTCCCTGTACAGCCAGTTTAATAATCTGGATGATGTGAATATTGTGCTCAACGCCCTGGTGCGCATGGGCTTTGACGATGTGTTTGAGGTCAGCGCCGCAGCGGAGCTGGTAAGCGAGGCCACCAGGCAGTACATATCGGACCATGAGGAGCAGCTGCCTTTTATCAGCACGGCTTGTCCTTCTGTGGTTCGTCTCATCCGGGTACGGTTTCCAAACCTGATCCCCCACCTGCTGCCCCTGAACCCTCCGGTGGAGGTGGCTGCCATTCTGGCTGCGGAAAAGGCCATGAAGGATACAGGGCTTCCAAGGGAGAAGATTGGAATCATGTTCATTTCCCCGTGTCCCTCCAAGGTGACCTATGTGAAGGCGCCCCTTGGAACGGAGAAAAGCCAGGTGGACCATGTGCTGGCCATCAAGGATGTGTATCCCAAGCTGCTGGCCTGCATGAAGGCCGTGGTGGCGGAGGATTACCCTGTTATCGGCACCTCGGGCAAGATCGGTATCAGCTGGGGACACAGCGGGGGAGAGGCCAGCGGCCTGTTTACTGAGAATTACCTGGCAGCGGACGGAATAGAGAATGTGATACGGGTGCTGGAGGACATGGAGGACCAGAAGTTCACCAACCTGCGGTTTGTGGAGCTGAACGCCTGTAACGGCGGCTGCGTGGGCGGGGTACTGACGGTTGAGAATCCCTATGTGGCTGAGGTAAAGCTGAAACGCCTGCGCAAATATATGCCCGTGGCCAGAAGCCATATGCATGACAGCGAGGAGCGCCTGATCAAATGGACCACAGGTGTGGAGTACGAGCCTGTCTTTAACCTGGGCAACAACATGATGGAGAGTTTTTCCAGGCTGAACCAGGTGGAGCGTCTGATGAAGAAGTTCCCGGGACTGGACTGCGGTTCCTGCGGGGCACCCACCTGCAAGGCGCTGGCTGAGGACATTGTAAGGGGAAATGCAAATGAGACCGACTGCGTTTACTACTTGCGTGAAAACCTTCACAAGCTGTCTGAGGAGGTGTCGGTACTGGCAGATGACCTGCACAATGGAGACAAAGGCGGGCAGGAGACTCTGCGCATTCTCAAGGAGTATATACAGAGGATTTCCGATGAGATGTCGCTGCTGGATAAGAAGGATGAAGAGGAGGAGGAACTGTGACAGTACAGGGACTGATTGATAAGGGATTATTTGATGTGGTAAACAAGGGGGATGGGCTGGACCGGGAGATCACCACCCCGTTCTGCTGCGATCTTTTAAGCATTGCCATGGGCCGGGCGCCTTCCGGCTGCGCCTGGGTGACGGTGATGGGCAACATGAATACGCTGGCCGTGGCTGCGCTGACCGATGCGGCCTGTGTGATCCTGGCAGAGGGTGCGGTCCTGGATGAGGTGGCCAAAAAGAAAGCGGTGGACCAGGAAATCACGGTTCTGTCCACAGAGATGCCCATATTTGAGGCAGCCCTTAAGATACATGGGCTGCTGCAGGGATGAACCTGGCCTATGACCTCCATATCCATTCCTGTCTGTCACCCTGCGGGGATGATGATATGACCCCTGCCAATATTGCGGGTATGGCGGCCCTTAAGGGACTGGAGGCCATTGCCCTCACCGACCATAATACCTGCCGCAACTGCCCTGCTTTTCTGGCTGCCGCGGCTGAGTACGGGATCCTTGCAGTGCCGGGGATGGAGATCAACACCTCGGAGGAGGTCCACGCAGTGTGCCTGTTTCCTTCGCTGGAGTCAGCCCTGGATTTTGATGCCTATGTGTACGCAAAGCTGATCAAGTTCCCCAATAATGAAACTATTTTTGGAAAACAGCAGATCTATGATGACCAGGACCACGTATGGGGCACTGAACCCAACCTGCTGATCAATGCAACGGAGATCTCCTTTGACGGCCTGTGGGAACTGGTCCGGTCCTATGGCGGCGTGATGTTCCCGGCGCATGTGGATAAGACGGCCAACAGTCTGATCGCAAACCTGGGTTTTATTCCTCCGGACAGCAAGTTTACCACAGCTGAGGTAAAGGACCTGAAAAAGCTGCACCAGCTGAAACAGGACCATCCGTATCTGGACCACTGCCGTATTATCAGTAATTCGGATGCGCATTATCTGGAGCATATTAATGAACCGGAACTGACATTGCAGGTAAAGGAAAAGACCCCGCAGGGGATTATCGATGCCCTTCTTTTAAACACCTAAGATTATTTGGACAAAAATACCAACTCCTTGTCTATATTCCATAAAAATATGGGGCGGGGAGTTTTTTGCGGATCCATATCCTCAGCGTACAGGGTGCGTGTGTGCACTTGGTCTCTTAGGGTAAGTTTATACTTGACAACACAAAGCAGGAATGTTATGATAAATCCATACAAGGTACAAAATTTTGAACATTGGTTTGTGCCAAAGGGGTGGAAGGTTTATGAAGCAGGATGCCAATCAGGTTTTATATCAGAAAAAGGGTGTTACCATCAGCAAGCTGGCTATGGATCTGCTGTCCAAGGATGTGGGAGACCGCATTGCCCCTATTTCCTATTACCAGGAGGAATTTCAGGTGTCCAGGGGAACCATGCAGAATGCCTTTAACTACCTGAAGGACATGGGCGCTGTCACTCTGGCCCATCACGGACATCAGGGAACGTACATTGAGGCCCTTGACTACATAAAGCTTCAGGAAAGCTGTCTGCAGAGGGAGATCATGGGCATTATGCCCCTTCCCTATTCCCAGACCTATGAAGGGTTTGCCACAGCCATCTATGAACAGTTTAAGCGCCTTAAGTTTAACATGGCGTATGCAAGAGGGGCGGTAGGCAGGATCCAGATGGTGGAATCAGGCACATACCAGTTTGCAGTGGTATCCCAGTATGCAGCGGAACATGCCATCTCCTGTGGAAGGGAGATCGAGTGCCTGATGAACTTTGGGGCGGGCAGTTTCCTGTCAAAGCACATTCTTTTGCTCAGGGACAAGTCTGCCGAGGGGATCATGGACGGCATGAAGGTGGCCTATGACGAGGATTCCCTGGACCAGAGCAAGATCACACAGAACCTGACTAAGAATAAGAAGGTCCGGCTGGTGAATCTGAGAACCCAGCAGACGATCTCCGCGCTTTTGGACGGGACCATTGACGCAGGCGTGTGGAACTATGATGATATGATCGAGAATCACCGCCTGGATGATCTGAAGATCGTATTCCTGGCAGAGAATGAATATAATAACCTGTTCTCCACCGCGGTGATGGTGATCAGAAAAGGGAATGATTACCTGGCCGAACTGCTGAGAAAGAATATCAGTGTGGAGATGACTTTAAAGATTCTGGGAGAGGTAAGGGAAGGTATCAGGCAGCCCTATTTCTAGCATTTCACTGCGAGTGTTTTGGTGAATATAAAAGAGCGCCGCTGACGCTCTTTCATATATGACGTAAAGTACAAAAAAATGTATATTGGAGGATGGAAGAAAGATGGATTTAAAAGAAACACTGTACTTCAGGGTGTCAATTCTGGAAGACAACCAGGTGATCAGCCAGAAAGTTGCAGCATATACAAGGCAGATGATCGATATGGTCCTGGAACAGAAACCGGATGTTCTCCAGGACAGGGCGGAGATGTTTTTTACACACCTGGCCATGGCAGGTAAACGGGCAGAGGAGGGAACAGAGGAAAATCCCATGGACGCGGCTATATTTGAGGCAGTAAAGCTGGAACCGGTGTTTGAGGACGCGGTGAAGCTGAGGGATGAGATGCTTTTATATACCGATATTCAATTCCCGGAAACAGAAAGAGACTTTCTTTCCGTTCATTTATGCAATCTCTTAAGCCGGTGATGCAGAGGTGAAGGAAATGAGTGAGACACAAGAATAGGAGGGTAAATGATGATGAAGATTGTTGTAGGAGGACAGATCGATAAGGAAGAGATTGCTTCCCTGATCGAAAAACAGCTGGGTGAAAAGGCTGTGGTAACTGTAAAAGGTGATCTGGATGCAACCATGGGTATGAAGACAGGACAGTATGATTATTATGTGGGAGCATGTAATACCGGGGGCGGCGGTGCCCTTGCCATGGCGCTGGCCATTCTTGGGAAGGCCAAGTGTGCCACCGTATCCATGCCAGGCCAGATCAGAAGCGATGAGGAGATCGAAGCTGAGGTAAGGGACGGGAAGGTTGCCTTTGGCTTCACTGCACAGCACAAGGATGCTGTTGTGCCGGTACTGTTAAACGCAATGGTTAAGAAAGAAGAGGGGACATTATGAAATATATAGTGATTGCTTTGATCGGAGCGCTTGCATCCGTTTTATCAAATCAGGGTATTGCCGTATTTAACGATGGATTCAGACCCATCGTGGGCCAGTATTTTAATAAGGAAATCTCAAGAAAAGAACTGGCGGCCATGAGCTTTGCCATCAGCTTCGGGCTGGTGATCGGATTTGGTATCCCCACATCCATTGCAGCCAGCATCATATTGATCCACTGTCTCCTGCTGACAACGGATATGATCGGATCGTTCTGTCCCGATACAAAGACCGGTATGGTCCTGTCAGCAGCCATTGGCGCGGTGTACGGGCTTGCGATCCTTGCAGGACTTGAGTTTATCGTAAACCTGTTTTCCATGATGCCCTACAACTTTACCAATGATCTGGGCAGTGTTTCAGGTTATGTGACGGTCGGATTTGCAGTGTTCCCGGCAGTGGGAGTTGCATATCAGCATGGTTTCAAAAAAGGCATGATCACGGGACTGGCAACCGTACTGATCTATTATCTGATTAAAAAGTTTGGCGTGTTTACCATCAGCAGCAAATCGGTGGCGCTGAATGCAGAAGGTATGGCAATGCTGGCAGGTATGCTGCTGATGATCTTCTACGCGGCGCAGAAAAAAGGAACAGAGAAGAATAATGAAGCACTCACCCTGGGGTTTGAGGGAAATGTTTCACGTATCCGCAAGAACTGGCTTATCCTTGCGGTGATGGGTGGTCTGATCGCAGCCGGAACAAGTATGTCCATGATTGCAGGCGACCCGGCTTCCCTGGCCCTTTTGGCAGAGGGAGAGTATACCAATGCGGCGCTGACAGCACTGGCAAGGGCGATCGGTTTCATTCCCTTGGTATTTACAACAGCCATTGTAACCGGTGTTTACGGTGCGGCCGGCTGTACCTTTGTGTTTGTGGCAGGTCTTTTTCTTCACGGAAACCCACTCTTTGCATTTGTGGCGGGCGTTGTGATCATGGTGGTTGAGATTGCCCTGATCGACTTGTTTGCAAAGGGAATGGACCGGTTTCCGGGAGTTAAGGACATGGGTGAGTATGTGCGTACATCAATGAACAAGGTGCTGGAGGTCGCCCTGTTATCAGGCGGTATTGTGGCGGCTGAGAAGATGTCCGCATCCGCATCCGGGTACACGGGGATCGGAGCGCTGTTTGTGATCGGCGCCTTCCTGCTGAATAAGAAAGCCAAGAAACCCATTGTAGATCTGGCTGTAGGACCTGTGGCATGTATTATTTTTGGTGTCCTGCTGAACCTTCTCCTTGTGATCGGGCTGATCGCGGTTCCTGCGGCCGGCTGATAAAGGTTAGGATGAAAATGGATAAAAGGATTGAGACATACGCTAAGAAGTCTTTCCTGGGGCTGAAAAACCCGTATGGGTCCGTAACCGCTGTCTACCCCTGTGTTATCGACCGGGTGGCAGCGGCCCAGGCAGAACATGGGGACGCGTATTATATGGGGATCAAAGATACGCCCATAATCCCGGACAGCCTGATAAAAAGGCTGGAGGAAGGCGGTTTCTTAAAGCATACCCGGGATCTTATGTCCCTGGGAGGAAGGGCTGTGGACTTAAGGCTTGTAAATCCCCTGACCGGCCGGTGGATGACCGGTTCCAGCAGCGGAACGGCGCTTAACGTGTTCTATGGGATCAATGACCTGGGAGTGGGCACAGACGGGGGCGGCTCCGTGCTGGCGCCTGCAGCTGCACTGAATCTGTACGGATTCATTTCCCCGCTCATAGAAGAGGAACATATGAAGCAGTATAAAAGGCTGTCCACTGACCGGATTCCGTTCTCGCCCTCTGTGGGCTTGATCGCAAGGGAGTGGAGTGTGCTCATAGGAGCAGTGGATACGGTTTTGGATTTGAAATGTGAGTTAAGGGGCAGCAGGGCCGGCATTGAATATAACAGAAGAAACATGGAACTGGTAACAGAGACAGTTCCATGTAATGAGGACATCTACGGTTCCCGGGAAAAACTCATATCCTATCTTCGGGAACATGTTGTAAGGGGTAAAATGCTGGTTTCAGAAGAGGGACCGGTGGATGTACAGGGGATGGGGGATTCTGTTTTCGGACATTTTGATGAGATGACAGGGGAGCGGCAGCGTCTGGCAGGAAAAGGCCTGATGCGGATCGTCAATATGTGCGGGAAAAGCGCGGTGGCCGTGCCTGGGCGAAGGCTGGGGATGACGACCCTCCTGATCTGTGAGAGCCATCCCCAGGACATCGGCGCAATGTTAAGGGCGGCAGAGAATCACTGCTGTGAGAGAAGTGAACTGGTGGACAGGTATTTCCTGAACCTGGATATGTATTTTTAGATATATATGTTAAGAAAAATTGAAATGTGTTATGGACACGGGATCAATGCTCCTGGGGAGATTGGAGAAAAATGAAGCTGATAGATGGTTATACGCTGATGCATGAGCATGTGACAATTGATTTGTCAAGTGTAAAAAAGGATGAGGACTGCAGGCTGGACTGCTTTGAGGAGACGGTAAAAGAGTTTAAAAGCCTGTACGGATATGGAGTTAGAAATATTCTGGAAGTGACAAACCTGGGAATGGGCAGGAATGTGGAGTATATCAAAAGGGTATCTGAGCAGACGGGGATCAACATTATTGTATCCACCGGGTTTTATAAGGAGCCGTTCCTGCCGGACTGTGTGTACGGCAAGCCGGCGGAGGAACTGGCTCAGCTGATGGAACGGGAACTGACCCAGGGGATTGATGGGTCATGGGAGCCTGTGCCCGGTGATACCGGCATGTGCGCGTCCGTAATCGGGGAGTTTGGAACCAGTAAACAGCAGATGACGGATATGGAGAAAAAAGTATTTGACGCCATGGCAGCGGCAGCGGTCAAGACAGGCGTGCCGGTAACCACCCATACCACCCTGGGGACCATGGGGGCAGAGCAGGCGGATTATCTGATGGAACGCGGAGTAAAGCCCGAGAAGATCATCATCGGACATATGGATCTGTCACAGAACATAGAAACCATACTCTCGGTTTTGAGAAGGGGAGTCAATGTGGGATTTGACACGGTGGGGAAACTGAATTACTGTCCGGATACCTTCCGGGCAGAGGCGCTGAAGCGGATTCATGAGGAGGGAATGCTTTCCCAGGTGGTGCTTTCCATGGATATCACAAGAAAGTCCCATCTAAAGTACAGGGGAGGGATCGGATATGCGTACATGTTCCAGTCATTCCTTCCCCTGCTGTCAGAAAGCGGCTTTACACAGGCACAGATCGATATGCTCTTAAGGGAGAATCCGAGGAGGATCCTTTTGGGAGCCGGATGCTAAGTGCTCATAACGAGGAGGTTTCAGATATGCAGACATATCCGTTATACAGCCTGTCCCTTGAGGAGGCAATGAAGCTTCAGTTTAAGGTGACGGACTGTATCACAAGAGAATTTGAAGGACACGAGTTTTTAAACAGGGGTGATCTTGGCGTGGTGATGGGGCTCAACAAACCGGTGACCACCAGCAAGGTAGAACAGGTGATCGCCCGTATTTTTGATACAGAGGCCTGCGTGCTGGTCAGGGGAGCCGGAAGCGGAGCCATCCGGTTCGGTCTCCACGCCATGCTGACATGCGGGGATAAGATACTGGTCCATAAGGCGCCGGTTTACAATACCACCGGCACGTCCTTTGACATGCTGGGTCTGGTGCCTGTGGAAGCTGACTTTAATGATCTGCCGGATGTTGAGGCAGTGCTTCGTGCTGATCCGGATATTAAGGGCGCTCTGGTGCAGTATACCAGGCAGAAGCTGGATGATTGCTATGATATGCATGAGGTGGTAAAAACCATCAAAGCGGTAAGGGATATTCCGGTCCTGACCGATGACAATTACGCGGTGATGAAGGTAAAGGACATCGGGGTACAGTGCGGCGCTGACCTGTCCTGTTTTTCAGCCTTTAAGCTCCTGGGGCCGGAGGGTATCGGCGTGATCGCAGGAAAGAAGCAATATATAGACCGACTCATATCGGAGAGCTATTCCGGAGGAATGCAGACCCAGGGACATGAGGCGCTGGATGTGCTCCATGGCCTGATCTATGCACCTGTGGCACTGGCGATCCAGGCTCAGGTCAATGAGGAGTGTGTAAACAGGCTTAAGGCAGGGGAGATCCCCCAGGTAAGGGATGCATTTCTGGCCAATGCCCAGTCCAAGGTGCTTCTGGTTGAATTTTATGAAAATATTGCGGAAAAGGTGCTGGCGGAAGCGGAGAAGCTGGGAGCAGCGCCTAACCCGGTGGGAGCGGAATCCAAATACGAGATGATCCCCATGTTCTACAGGGTGTCCGGAACCTTCCGGAAAGCGGATCCCACCCTGGAGCACCGCATGATCCGGATCAATCCCATGCGTGCAGGGGCGGATACCATTTTGAGGATCATAAAGGAATCGATAGAAAGGGTGAAGTAGATGTTTCTGAACCAGACAATCAGGCGGAACCGGGAACTGGCGGAAACCGCATTCATGCTTCATCAGGAAGGGCGGATATTGCCGGATTCCTATGTGGTGGACGTGGACGCATTTCTGGAAAATGCCCGCAGACTGCTGCACAAGGCAGAGGAGAACCATATCAAGCTGTACTTTATGCTAAAGCAGATCGGAAGGAATCCTTATCTGGCAAAGGCATTGGTGGAACTGGGATACAGCGGCGCCGTGGTGGTGGATTACAGGGAAGGGCTTGTGATGATGCGGCACAATATCCCTATAGGCAATGTGGGACACCTGGTGCAGGTACCCGGAGCCTTGATCAAGAATATGGTGGCATACGGGCCGGAGGTGATGACGGTTTATTCAAGGGAAAAAATCATGGAGATCCAGGCTGCGGCTGCTGAACTTGGACGCAGGCAGGCTTTGATGCTTCGGGTATACGGTGATTTTGACATGATCTATTCCGGGCAGACAGCGGGCTTCCATCTGGATGAGCTGAAGGAAACCGCGATCTGGATCAAGACAGAGTGCCCCCAGCTGGAGATCAAGGGCGTGACATCATTTCCCTGTTACCTCTATGATGAGACGGCAGGGGATGTGCTGCCCACCAGGAATCTTGAGACTGTAAAATGCGCGGTAGAAATCCTGAAGACCTGCGGGGTAGACGTGACGCTGGTGAACACCCCTTCCGCCACCTGCTGCCATACCATTGACAAAATGGTGGAGTTTGGGGGCAACTGCGGGGAGCCGGGACACGGACTTAGCGGAACCACGCCCATGCATGCGGAACATGATCTGGAGGAAATACCGGCCGTAGTGTATGTCAGTGAAGTTTCCCATAATTTTATGGGAAATGCCTACTGCTTTGGCGGCGGCCATTACAGGCGGTCCCATGTGAAACATGTGCTGGTGGGAAAAAGTTTAAAAGACAGCAGGGACCTTACGGTGATACCGCCCACGGATGAAAGCATTGATTATCATTTTGGAATATCAGAGGAATGCACGGTAGGAGATACGGCGGTCATGGCATTCCGTTTCCAGATTTTTGTTACAAGAAGCGATGTGGCGCTGGTAAAGGGAATCAGGAAAGGATGTCCCGAGATCATAGGTATTTATGACAGCCAGGGAAGAAAGAAGGAAGAATTTTGAAGAGATTTGTTGTGATCGTGTTGGACGGATTTGGAATAGGAGCAATGGACGATGCTGTGACAGCGCGTCCCGGGGACGAGAAGGCAAATACACTGAGAAGTATTTTGAGGGACCATCCTGATATGAAGCTTCCAAACCTGGAACGTCTGGGGCTGATGAATGCTTACGGGGCGGAGAGCAGCCGTATGAAGATGTGGGAAGATGCAAACTTTGGAAAGTCGGAGCTGATGCATTTTGGAGCTGATACGTTTATGGGACACCAGGAGATCATGGGTACATTTCCGCGAAAACCGGATGTCCATCCCTTTCAGGAAAAAGTGGATGCAGTGGCCGGCCATCTCAGGGAACAGGGGCATAAAGTGGAGATTATTGAAAGGGAAGGGCTGCGGTATGTGCTCTGTGATGATTTTGTGACAGTGGCCGACAATCTGGAGGCGGACCTTGGAATGTGCTACAATGTGACGGCTCCCCTGGACTATATACCCTTTGAAAAGGAATATGAGATCGGCCGCCTGGTCCGCGAGGTGGTGACCGTTGGCCGTGTGATCGTGTTTGGCGGGACCGGAAACTCCATGGAGGATCTTTGGAATGCGGAGGAGACAAAGGACCATGCCTTTATCGGGATCGCATCAGCTAAATCCAGATCCTATGAGCAGGGATACCAGTGCCTGCACCTGGGATACGGGGTTGATAAAAATGTACAGGCCCCTACCATTCTGACAGATGCCGGGATTCCTGTCACGCTCATTGGGAAAGTGGCGGATATTGTTGCAAATGACAAAGGAACAAGCATTTCCTGTGTGCCCACCGAAGCGTGTATGGAGCACACCATCCATGCCTTCAGACACATGGAGACAGGGTTCATCTGTACCAATGTGCAGGAGACCGACCTGGCCGGCCATTCCCAGTCTTCATCTGTCTATAGACAGATCCTGGAAACAGCAGACCGCGGCATCGGAGAACTGCTTCCCCTTCTCACCGAGGAGGATGTGCTTCTGGTTATGGCTGACCATGGAAATGACCCGGACATCGGGCACAGCAAACATACGCGGGAGTGTGTTCCCCTTTTGGTGTACAGGAAGGGAGTTGCCGGAAAAAGGCTGGGTATCAGGAAATCCCTTTCCGATGTGGGCGCAAGCGTGTGCGATTATTTCGGGGTAAAAGCACCCCGGAACGGCATCTCCTTTATGGGGTGCCTAAAAGACTAGAAACGCATTGACCGGAAGAAATCCTTGCCATTGATATTTAATTATAGTATACTTTTAACAATGCTTTAACAGTTTGGGAAAAGGCTAATACGGTATATAGTAAAGTTAGGAGTACATTATGGATGAGAAGGCAAGGAAATCATATAGCGATGTAGAGGCTGTGGATATACTGCACCAGGTTTCTAACTTATATATATCTACAAAGGTGCCTCATGATTACGGAACAGGTGAGGCCTATACATCGGTGGAAGTACATACCCTAAAACATATTGCCGACCATCATGGGATCACGGTAACGGAGCTTGCAAGGGATTATGGAAAGACAAAAGGAGCAGTTTCCCAAATCCTGAAAAAAGTGGAGAGCAAGGGGCTGATCTACAGGGAAGTGGATCCCGAGAATGATAACAGATACCACCTGTTTTTAACTGAAAAAGGAAAGGAACTGGACGAAGCCCACCGCAGATATGATGAGGTTGGGTTTGGGGAATCCATGGATATTGTCAGGGAACGGTTTTCAGAGGATGAAGTCAACACTGCCTTTTGTGTGCTTGAGGCCTGGCTGGATATAAGGCGGGGGGTTCAGGAAAGACGGAATGAAAAGAAAAAGAGCAGGAAGAGATAAGGAAATAGATTAACGTATACAGGCCCATGTCCGGTTACGGTCAGGAAGGAGCTGCAGCATTTGCTGCAGCTCCTTTCAGATTGGCGGCAAAGCCGCCGGTCTGATGAACCTCATGGTGAAGCCATGAAAATCATATATGTTCAGAACTGTGCGGGAAGTCTTGATCCAGGAAGATGAAAAACAAAGGCAACCCGCTTGTCAATGTTTTTTGTGAATAAAATTGGATATATTGCACAAAATACACGTATCATATTCATGCATATTGACAAACTATATAATTGATATTGACATTATCAGGCAAAAGGTTTAGAATCTAAACAAGAGGTATACATACTAAACCAAAGGTTAAGATTCTAAACAATATAGGGTTTGGACAGTATACCTGCTTGACTGCAAAAACCGGTACTGCAGGCTGGTGGAGCAAAAACTAATTCCAAAAAGACAGGAGAAGTATCATGAATCATACACTAGCTGTGATAGTAACGCTGCTGTATATCGTCATAGTTGCAACACTGGTAATTAAAAAGTATAATTCAGTATTTGTGTTCCTGGTATCAGGCATGATGATCCTGCTGCTATCGGCAATCTTCGGCGGCGGATCGATCATGGGGGATAAAACCACGGGAAATGCGGTCATAGATGTATTTGCATATGCCGCCAATGCATTCAAATCCAATGCATCCGGTGTGGGACTGACCTTAATGATGGTAACAGGGTACGCTGTTTACATGTCTCATATAGGGGCATCCACAAAATTGGCATATCTGGCAACCAAGCCTTTATCAAAAATTAAAAACCCCTACATAGTTTTAAGCATGCTCTTTATCATTGGGACCCTGCTGAAACTAGTGATCACAAGCCATGCGGGCCTGGCCATGCTTTTGATGGCCATTGCGTTTCCTATCCTCACCTCCCTGGGGATCAGCAAGCTGAGCGCCGCCACTGTTATGATCATGTGCGGCTTTGTGGACTGGGGTCCCAATGATTCAAGCGCGATCTTTGCGGCGGAGAATGTGGTTGGAATGCCCATGATGAACTATTTCCTCACCTATCAGGGAAAAGCCGCAGCGATCCTTATTCTTATCTGTGCTGTCTTTCTTCCCATATATCTGAGGCACATGGACAAGAAAGACGCATCCACAGGAAGCGTTGCGGCAAAGACGGAGATGCCGAGGGATTCCAGCTGCCCGGCATGTTACGCAGTGCTTCCCATTGTACCTTTGGTTTTGATCACCGTCTTCAGCTTTATACCATCCATTAAAATGGATGTGGTCACGGCAAACCTTCTTGGACTGTTCTTTGTATTTATCCTGGAGCTGGTGAGAAGAAGGGACAGAAAAGAGGTGACCAATGACTTTAATGTTGTAATGAAGGCAATGGGCAATTCCTTTGCCAATGTTGTAAGTATCCTGATCGGTGCGGCAGTGTTTGCGGAAGCCATCAAACTGTTGGGCGGTATTACGATCATATCCAATGTCCTGGCCTCTGTTAAGAGTGCGCCGATCATTACCATGGCATTGATGTCAATGATCACATTTTTTGCAGGTATGCTTCTGGGATCGGGCAATGCATCATGGTATGCCTTCGGCCCCCTGGTTCCGGATGTGACGGCTCAAATGGGAGTTTCCACAGCCACCATCGCCCTTCCCATGCAGCTTTCCTCCGGCATCGGCCGGTGTATGTCTCCGGTGGCCGGTGTTGTAATTGCCATTTCAGGCATGGCTGAACTGGAGATCATGGACATTGTAAAACGGTGCTCTGTTCCGGCGATCGTGATGTTTGCCTGTAATATGATCGTCTCATATGTAATTGTTTAATTAAATGAAAATGTGTTATGATGAAAAAAGATAAAGGAGAATTCGTGATGAGCAAGATAATATATGATTTTGATAAAGGCGTTGAGAGAAGAGGAACAGATGCAAAAAAATATGACCCGTCCCTGTGCCCAGGCGATGTGCTTCCATTCTGGATCGCGGACACGGATTTCCCAAGCCCGGTGGAGGTGACCGAAGCCTTAAGGGAGCGCGTGGAGATGAATCATTACGGTTATCCGTATATTGATCCGGCATTTGAGGAGAGCATTGCCAGGTGGTATAAAGTAAGGCACAACACGGTCCTGAATCCGGAGTACATAGATTTTTCACCCTGCGTCATCCCTGCCATGATATGGTTTGCAGAAGAATTTTCAAGTGTTGGGGATAAGATCCTCCTTCAGACACCTGTTTACCCTCCCTTTCATGATCTGGTGAAAAATAATGGCCGTCAGCTGGTTTACAACGAGATGGATCTGGTCAACGGCCGTTATGAGGTCAATTTTGAAGACTTGGAGAAAAAGCTGTCAGACCCCAAAGTGAAGATCCTGTTTATCTGTAATCCACAGAACCCCACAGGCAGGTGCTTTACCAGGGAAGAACTGGTGAGGATGGGGGAAATGTGCATCCGCAACCACGTGATGATCGGGGTGGATGAGATCCATGGGGATATCATTTTTGACGGACATACGTTTATTCCTTTCTGCGGTATCTCGGAGGAGTTTGCCGATCATTCCGTGACATTTATCAATCCTGCCAAGACCTTTAATGTGGCCGGCTTCCGCACCGCCGCATGGTTTACGCACAACAAAGAGATCTACCGCAGGATGATGAACCAGCAGACATACAAAAAGGGAATGGGAAGAAATATATTCGGAAACGCAGCATTGATGGCATGCTATAATCACGGGGATGACTACGCAGACCAGTGTGTTGCGTACTTAAATGAGACCAAGAACCAGGCGGTGGCATACATCAATGAAAACATCCCCAAGATCAAGGCAATTGAACCGGAGGCTACCTTTATGATCTGGATGGACTGCAGGGGACTTGGATTCCAGTCACAAAAAGAGTTAAAGGATTTTATGTTCAGGGATGCCAAAGTGTTATTAAATGACGGAACCACCTTTGGGGAAAAGGAAGGGAAGGGATTTATGAGATTTAATTTTGCGGCTCCCAGGGCAGTTGTCATGGAAGGGTTAAAGCGGATCAAGGAAGCGGCCGACAGGCTGTAACGCAAAGGCAGGTGTCCGTATGAGAGAGGATTTATTAAAGAAAGTCGCGGAAAAGGAAGCGCTGGCAATCCTGACAGATTCTTTGGGAAATGTCATATGGGAATCAGATAAAAGCCCGGTGGCAGCCATGTATGGCCAATATTTTGAACATCAATTTTCCGGAGTAAAAGCCATGGTCCTGTACGCGAACCAGGCAGGTATTGCCATGGGGATCATGGCGGTCCGGATCCCCATCCGGGAATGCCATGGGGTGAGAATGTCGGAAGGCGGACTGAAGATGTTCAGGGAAATGGGGGTGGCTGTCACATATGCAGAGCTCATCCCCCTTGTGAAATCCTCAAAAGATGATACAAAGGTCTGCCCCATTGAACAATTTCTCTATGACCACAGGGACCAGGGAGAGCAGTGGGAGTTTCTTGAGGAGCGTTTTAAGAAGAACTGAAAGTCCGGGACAGAGGGTGTGCAGTGCACATCCTCTGTTTTGCACCTGCTGTGCACGCCGCCCTGTGCTTTACCTGCTGTGGCGCCGCTCAGTACCGCGCCACCCGTGCCCTGGTTGATACTTTGCCCGGCGTACTTTTACCAGGAGACGTTTTACCAGGAGACTGCATTTTAATGTTGACAGACGGGGTTTTTATATGCTATAATCCAATCAATTTGATAAGGCAGTAATCGACATGTTACTGGTAATGCAGGCAAGATCGAAGGATAGAAGGATAAAGTGGGTATACTTTATTCTGATATACTTGGGTCTTTTTTTGTGTCTGCTCTTAAGACGGATGTGCGTGCGTCTGGTAACTGGGCTTATCAAGGGACATTCACTGGCCGGTGAGCAACCAATTGGAATAATCAAAGAGGAGAATGTTATGGATATCAACAGAGTAGCAAAAGACATATTAAAGCATGTGGGCGGAAAAGAAAATGTAAGTGACCTGAGCCACTGCTTTACCCGTCTGCGTTTTGTGTTAAAGGACATGTCCAAGGCGGACAAAGAGGTGGTTGAACATCTGGAGGGAGTGATCCAGGTGGTCATATCCGGCGGACAGTTCCAGGTGGTGCTGGGCTCCAAGGTTACCAAGGTGTATGATGCAATGCTTCCCATGGTGGATCTGGAATCCGGCGGCGGTGAAGGCGGGCAGGCAGAAAAGGGAAATGTGTTAAATCATGTGCTCCAGGTTATTTCCAAGATGTTCACACCCCTGATTCCGGCCATTGCCGCCTCCGGTCTGATCAAAGGACTTTTGACAGCCGCAAAACTGGTGGCGGCCGGCCGGGGAGTGGATATTGCGTCCAATGACACCTACATCCTGCTGTTTGCAGCCAGCCAGATTATTTTCTATTTTATGCCTGTATTCCTGGGATACACGGCTGCAAAGGCGTTAAAGTGTAATGAGATCATTGCCATGACCATTGGAGGTTTTCTGTGTTATCCGCAATTGGATGCTATTATCCAGGATGTGTCCGCTGTGACCAGGATATTCGGGATCCCTGTGATCAAAGGTGCATGGACCATTGGGGAATCCACCAGGGTGTTCAGCTACACCGAGTCCGTGATTCCCATCCTGCTGGCAGTGTTTGTACTTATGTACCTGGAACGGGCCCTGGAGAAGATCATTCCCCAGATCCTTCAGATCATTCTTGTGCCGGGAATTTCCATGATCCTTATGGTGCCCTTGACACTGTGCCTGTTAGGCCCGGTCGGCATATGGGTGGGCAACGGAATCCAGACCGTATACTATGCCCTGATGCAGTTTAATGCTGTTTTGGGAGGCGCTGTGGTGGGCGGTCTCTGGGGCGTGTTCGTCATTTTCGGGGCACACAGGGCGCTGCTGCCCGTGGGTCTTAATGATGTGGCTGTGAGCGGAAAACAAAACCTGCTGGCATTTGCGGGAGCCGCCAACTTTTCACAGGGCGGCGCAGCCCTTGGCGTTATGCTTAAATCAAGGAACAGGGAGTTAAAGGGAGTGGCTGCCTCAGCAACCATCTCAGCTGTGCTGGTAGGGATCACGGAGCCGGCCATTTACGGATGCAACCTGCGTCTGAAAAAGCCCATGATCTGCGCTATTATCTGCGGCGCCTTGGGAGGCGGCATCATGGGGCTGGGAGGCGTGTACGGAGATGCCTTTGCTAACAATGGCGTGCTGACGATCTTTACCTATGCGGCATTTGGGATGACCCCGTTTATTTTCTACCTGGTCGGAATCGCAGTGTCATTCTTTGGGGCGGCGGTGCTCACCTATTTTGTGGGATTTGACGATATCCCCGACAAAGGGGATGGGGCTGCTGCCGTGAACAGGGCAGGAGACAAGAACAGGGCAGGAGACGAGAACAGGGCAGGAGACGAGAGCAGGGCAGTTTGCGAAAACGCCGGGGAGAATGAGATCCTCCTGGGCTCCCCTATCCAGGGAAAGGCGGTTCCCATGACATCGGTAAAGGATGAGGTGTTTTCGTCCGAAGCCCTGGGCAAAGGGATTGCAGTGATACCGGAAAAAGGGGAAGTGACAGCGCCGGCTGACTGTACGGTGACATTGATCTATCCCACCCTTCACGCCATGGGACTGACAATGGACAACGGGGTGGAACTGCTGATTCATGTGGGTATGGATACCGTGAAGCTGGAAGGAAGATATTTCCAAAAGCATGTGGAGGAAGGCGCCCATATCAAAAAAGGGACAAAAATAGTTTCCTTTGATATTGATAAAATAAAAGAAGCAGGATATGATACGGTTGTACCTGTTATAGTGGGGAATACAGCCAACTTTGCAGAGGTAAAAGGATTGGAGCGGGAACACGCGGATTGTGATACACCGGTGGTCCGAATCATCAGATAACAGGAAAAGGAGAACATATATGGCAGACAGATTTCCAAAGGACTTTTTGTGGGGAGCCTCCTCCTCGGCGTTTCAGATCGAGGGAGGATGGGATGAAGGCGGAAAGGGAATGACAGTGGCGGATCATAATTCCTTTAAGCGTTCCCACAAGCAGGCTGACAGTAAGGTGGCCAGTGATTTTTACCATCACTGGAAGGAAGATATTGCACTGATGAAGGAACTTGGCATGAAGATTTACCGGTTCTCCCTTTCCTGGGCGCGCATCATCCCGGACGGGGACGGTGAGGTGAACCAACAGGGCATTGCTTTTTACAATGATGTGATCAACTGCCTTCTGGAACATGGAATCCAGCCCTTTGTGACCCTCTATCATTTTGATCTTCCCTATGCCCTGGTGGAAAAGTACAATGGATGGGAGGACCGGCGGTGTGTGTACGCCTTTGAGCGGTATGCAAAGATCTGCTTTGGGCAGTATGGGGACCGGGTAAAATACTGGCAGGTCATCAATGAGCAGAACCTGATGATCCGCGTGGACGAGCGCATGAATATCAATGAAGCGGATCCGCTCAAGGCTGACCGGATCCGTGCCCAGATGGATTACCACATGTTCCTGGCCCATGCCCTGGCATCTAAGGCCTGCCACGAGCTGGTAAAGGACGGAAAGGTGGGACCTGCAGTGTCCTCCACCTGTACGTATCCCCTGACCAATAAGCCGGAGGATGTGTGGGCCGCCAGGATGAATGACTGCATGAAGACGGTCTACTGCCTGGATATGCATTATTATGGAAGGTATCCCGGATATTACATGAGGTATCTGAACGAGCGGGGGATCGTCCCGGTCATGATGGAAGGGGATGAGGAGATCCTGAAGCATGGAAGGATGGACTACATTGCCCTGAATTACTACAGGACCCTGTGTGCCAGCTACCTTCCCGCAGACGGATCCCACCCTGTGGGCATGAGGGTATACCGCGGGAACGAGGTGGATTTTGACCAGTACGGCTATTGCAGGGATGAGAAGAATGAGAACCTGGCAGCCAGCGAGTACGGCGCACAGATCGATCCCATGGGATTGCGCATTGTTCTGAATGATTACTACAGCAGATACCATGTGCCCCTGATCATAACGGAAAATGGGCTGGGTATGGGAGACGAACTCACTGCGGACAATCAGGTCCATGATCCATACAGGATCGATTATATAAAAGGACATCTTAAGGCGTGCTCCCTGGCGATCCAGGATGGAGTGGACCTGATGGGATATTCGCCATGGTCCTTTATGGATCTTTTAAGTTCGCACCAGGGCTTTAAAAAGAGATACGGGTTTGTGTATGTAAACCGGGAGGATATGGATCTTAAGGATCTGGCCCGGATCAAAAAGGACAGTTTTTACTGGTACCAGAACGTGATACGGACAAACGGCGAAGAGCTGTAAACAGAAGGATGGGGATGTTAAGGTGCGGGTTGTTAAAGTGTTGAATAATTCACTGGTCCTGGCTCTGGATGAGGAGGGACAGGAGGCCATTCTGATGGGTAAGGGCATCGGCTTTCACAAGGCAACGGGGAGTACGCTGAAGAAAGAGGAAGTGGAAAAAGTATTTGTACTGAAGGACCGGAATATTTCCAGAAATATTATCCGCCTGGCAGCTGACACGGACGGGGTGTTTTTTGAACTGGCAAAAACAGTGATCGATCATGGAAGGGAGCGGTTCGGGATGGAACTGATGGACCATCTCTACCTGTCCCTGACAGACCACCTTTCCTATGCGGTGCAGAGGGTGAAGGATGGGATCATTTTCCAGAATTTCTACACCCTGGAGATGAGGAAGTTTAATCCCCATGAATTTGAAGTGGGAAATTTTGCGCTTGATCTGGTGGAGGAAAAGCTGGGAGTCCGTCTTCCCGATGACGAGGCGGGCAATATTGCCCTGCATTTTATCAATGCCCAGCAGGACAATCCCTATAACAGCCAGAACCAGGTGATCAACAGCGTGGTGGAGGATATCCTGAGTATTATCAAATACAGTTTCCATATTGTATATGATAAGGAAGACACCTCATACACCCGCTGTGTGACCCATCTGCGTCTCTTTGCACAAAGGCTGATGAAGGGCGAGATGATGCCGGATGAGAGGAACACATTCCTGTACCGGCAGATCATGGAAACCTGCGCAAGGGAACGGGAGTGTGTGGAAAAGATAGGGGTCTATGTACGGGAACGGTTTAAGGTCTCCATTACGGATCAGGAAGAACTTTACCTGACCCTTCACATCCACCGGGTGATGGATACCATTCAGCAGAAAGGCCAGGTGTGACATGGAACAAAGAATGATGGAGGGGAAGACAGGGCAGACCACGGCGGATGCCCGCGGTGCACGTCAGCAGGAGGTCATTTTTCTGGCAATCGTGGCACTGTTCTGGTTTGCCCAGTACGTATACATACCATATCAGACCACATACCTGACGGGAATCGGCGCTGCCAGCAGCGTGGTGGGTACCGTGGTGGGGGCCTACGGCATTTCCCAGCTCATCCTGCGCCTTCCGGTTGGGGTGTGCGCAGACCGGCTGGGGCGGCATAAGCCCTTTATCATGGCCGGAGCACTGGCCTCAGGCAGCGCATCCCTGTTTCGGGTATGCCTGTGTAATGAGAGGGGATTTCTGGCAGCCAACCTGCTGTCAGGGCTGGCTTCCGCCATGTGGATCTCTTTTATGGTATTTTACACCGGGAAATATCCCCAGGACCAGCAAAAGGCTACCAGCAGGATCGTGCTCTTTAATAACCTGGGGATGCTTCTGGGATTTGTGGCCAGCACGCTGTGCTATTCCAGGATCGGCATGGGGAAGATCTGCGCGCTCAGCGTGGGTGCGGGAACGCTGGCATTTGTGCTGGCCTTGTTTTTAAAGGAACCGGGAGGAGAGCTTAGGCCCGGGAGGGGAAATCTTTCACCTGCGCAGCTCCTTAAGGTGTGCAGGGGAAAACGTATCATCATGTTTTCCATGATCGCCCTGATCCAGCAGGGGATCCAGCTGACCACCACCATGTCCTTTACCAACCAGATCCTTAAGAACATCGGCGCATCCAATGGGATCGTAGGAGTTTCATCCATTTTGTATATGCTGTCGGCAGTAGTGTTTGCAGCCATGGCCTCATCTGATTTCTGTACAAAAAAAGGGCCCAGGTTCTGGATCCCGGCCGTATTGCTGGCAGTGGCCTTTTATTGCCTTATGGTGCCGGTGGCCGGGAGCATTCCCTTTCTTCTGGCACTTCAGGTGCTGCCCGGCATGGCCACGGGAATCCTGTTTTCCTACGCCACCTCGGAGGCAATGCAGGGGGTGCCCGGGGAGCAGAGGTCTACGGCTATGGGATTCTTTCAGGCCGTGTATGCGGTGGGAATGACCACATTTCCCATAGTTACCGGAAAGATAGCTGCAGGTGCCGGGATGAGGCAGGGATATCTGGTTCTAGCTGTCATTGCAGTGGCCGGAAGCGGGGCAGCTGCCCTGTATTACATGGTAGAAAATGGGAAATTTTTGGAAATTATACATAAAAGTTAAATGCGGAATATGAAATTTCCGGTAAGAAAGGGCATTTTTACACTTCAGTGAAGGAATTATTAAGGTTGGATGGAGAGTCTTGACAATTGAGTCAGGGCTCTTTATTTTAAGACAACGGAAGATACACAGCTGCACTCAGAAGATGGTGATGTTTCACATTGATAAAACTGAACTAAAAGAGCACGGGAGAACAATGGCCATACCGCGGATATGCCGGCGCCGCCATTGCTGCTCCGGTGTTTTTTTTGTGTGGAAGCGGGTATTTTTTTGCATCCTTTCCGTGAAATCGAAGATTTGTGCCGGGCGGGATCTTCCGTTATACTTAGGATATCAAATAACAGCTGATGGGACAGAGACATCAGAGAGGAGAAATACATGAAGAACATTTTACTTGCCTGCGGAGCAGGGGCTTCCAGCGGGTTCATAGCCCAGAAAATGAGAAAGGCGGCACAGAAACAAGGGCTGGATATCAGTATCCGGGCTGTCAGCGATACGGAGATTATGGAAAACATTGATGGGGTGGGAGTTTTGCTCATCGGCCCGCATCTAAAGCATAAATTTGCCGAGATTGAGGAAGAGGTAAGGGATCTGGGTGTGAAGGCAATGATCATTGAACGGAAATATTACGCGACCCTGGACGGAGAGTCCGTATTAAAGCAGGCATTGGAACTAATGGACTAGAGGGAGGTTAAGGTATGGAACGGTTTATGAACTGGATGGGTGATGTGGTTGCCCCGAAAATGGAAGAATTAACAGGTAACGCCTGGCTCTCTGCCATGCAGAAGGCCATTATCAAAACACTTCCCATGGTACTTGTGGGTTTCCTTATCACCATATACAATGTTATTAAGAATTTTATTCCGGCACTTCCTGTGCTGACCAGTCTAAGGGACTATACATTTGGGCTCATATCTATTTTTATGGTATTTCTGATCCCCTATTATGTGCTGGAACTTAAGAAGAACCACAAGATGAAACTGATTGCCGGATTTACCGGCGTGGCCCTGTTCATGATCCTCGTGAATCCGGAGATTACAGATGCCGGTTATGTGTACCAGTTTTCAGCATTTGGTGCAGGCGGCATGTTTGTGGCGATCGTAGCCGGACTGTTTACCGCGTTTATCATGAACCTGTATGGAAAATTCACCTTTTTTAAACAGGATTCCGTGATACCGGATTTTGTGAAGGAGTGGTTTGACTCCATGCTTCCCATTGCCTCCGTTGTGCTGATCGGTTGGCTGGTGGTGATCCAGATGCATTTTGATCTGTATGCGTTTATTGTGAACTTCTTTGCACCGTTAAACAACATTGCCCAGTCTCTTCCCGGTATGATTTTGCTGTATCTGATCCCTACCATCCTGTATTCCATGGGTATCAGCGGCTGGGTGTTCCAGCCGATCATCAACCCGATCGCACTGGTGGCCATCACTGCCAATGCAGATGCACTGGCAGCCGGTATGAGCGCTTCACAGCCCTTTACCAACGAGGCGGTATACGCATGGCTCAGCCTGGGCGGGCGCGGGGCAACCCTTCCCCTGTCCATTATGCTGCTTTTTGCAGCCTCCAGGCAGTTAAAGGCATTGGGCAAGGCTTCTATTGTGCCGAGTATTCTCAATATCAATGAGCCGGTGGTATTTGGCTGTGTGGCCTGGAATCCATTGCTGATGATCCCTATGTGGATCACGGCAATCGTACTTCCTATTATCACTTACCTTGCCCAGGCAACAGGGCTTGTGGCAATCCCTGTGGAAGTGTTTAATATGTGGTACTGCCCGGTATTCATCAGTTCCTGGCTTGTGAACCACAGTCTTTCCGGACTGGTGCTTACTGCCATCAACCTGGCTGCTGCAACTGCCATCTTCTTCCCCTTCTTTAAAATTTATGACAGACAACAGTTAAAGCTGGAGATGGAAGAAAACGATTAATAAGAGGAGCGAATTATGTGCGAAACAATAAGCAGCTATGAAGAAGAGAGAGAGAAAATGGCATCCATTGCCATGCAGATCGTGATTCATGCAGGGGATGCCAGAAACCTGATTATGGAGGCCCTGGACCATGCGGCGGAGGGGCTTTATGATCAGGCGGAGGATAAGCTTAAGGAGGCCAGGGAAGAACTGCGCCAGGCCCATATTTTCCAGACCGAGGTGGTGCAGTCCGAGGCAGGCGGGAAAAAATACGAATATTCCCTTTTGTTTACCCATGCCCAGGACACAGTGATGACCATTTGTACGGAGATGAACCTGGCAAAAAAAATAATCTCTATGTACAGAAAACTGGATGACAGGATATCTAAACTGGAAGAAAAAGCAGAGGTGTAAGGTATGGTGAAAATGCAGCATAAGTTTCCGCAAGGATTTCTGTGGGGCGGCGCCATTGCCGCCAGCCAGGCGGACGGAGGGTTCAGGGAGGATCAAAAGGGCATGTCCATTGCAGATTTCCATCCCTATAGGAATATAAAGAACAGGGATGACCGCAAGGAGGACAGTACCATACGCAATGATGAAAATTTCCTTGTGATCGAACCGGGCCTCTATTATCCCAAGCAGCACGGCGTGGATTTTTATCACAGGTTCGAGGAGGATCTGGGTCTGATGGAGGAGATGGGATTTAAAGCATTCCGTACCTCCTTTGACTGGAGCCGTATCTATCCCAAGGGAGATGAGGAGGAACCCAATGAGGCAGGGCTGAGGTATTATGACAGGCTGATCACCTCCATACGTTCCCATGGAATGGAGCCGTTTATGACCATTTCCCATTATGAGATGCCCGTGCATCTGGTAAAAAAGTACGGGGGATGGCTGAACCGTAGCCTGGTGGACTTTTTTGCAGCATACTGTAATACCCTGTTTGAGCGGTATCACGGCCAGATAAAATACTGGATCGTGTTTAACCAGATCAATCTGACCACATTTAATTCCCTGGGGATATTGGGAAACCGGGCCAAAAACTTTATGGAAGCAGAATACCAGGGAGTCCATCACCAGTTCCTGGCCTGTGCAAGGGCAAAGGAACTGGCCGGAAAATATAAGGGTCAAATCCGGGTGGGCACCATGCTCAGCGATAAGCTGGCTTACCCTGCCACATGCAGACCGGAAGATATGCTCTTTAATTTGAGAAAGAACCAGATGCAGTATTTTTTTCCTGATGTACAGCTCAGGGGATCTTATCCGGCCTATGCCTTCCGCTTTTTTGAGGAAAACCATATAAATATTCATATTGACCCGGAGGACGAAAGGCTGCTGAGGGAAAATCCCATGGATTTCCTGTCCACCAGCTATTATTATACAAAGATCAATGATTCATTGAAAAACACCTATGCCCCCATGGACAAGAGCACCAATCCCTATCTGGAAAAAACAGAGTGGGGCTGGGAGATCGACCCCATTGGTCTCAGGGTCAACCTGAACCATTACAGCGACAGATATCCGGGAGTCCCCATTTACATAACGGAAAATGGTTACGGTGCAGTGGACAGGCTGGAGAAGGATGGTGCGGTCCACGATCCGTATAGGATTGATTATTTGAGACAGCATGTGATCCAGATGAAGGAAGCGATTGCGGACGGTGTACCGTTAAAAGGGTATATGATGTGGGCGCCTATGGATATTGTAAGCTGTTCATCGGCGGAGATGAAAAAACGATATGGTCTCATCTATGTGGATCAGGATGATGAGGGAAATGGAAGCGGACAACGCTACAGGAAGGACAGCTTTTACTGGTACCAGAAGGTGATTGAGAGCAACGGAGAAGAATTATAGTGCCAGAAGGCACCATCTCAACAGGAGACGGTGCCTCAGCGCGCATCTTCGGGAGAAATTCAGAGGGAGTTTCATGAGTGGAAATAGAAAGAAAGCCGCTATGTATGCGGCAGCGGCGGGTTGTATGTGGGGCACCATCGGCCTGTTTGTAAATGTGGTTTCAGGCTATGGTATCCGTTCTCTGGAACTGACCGTATCCAGGATGGTGATCGCAGCGGCGATCCTGGGAATCTGTTTTTTGATCAGGGGCAGGAACCTGTTCAGGGTTAGGGCGGGGGACCTTATATGGTTGGGGGTGGCGGGAATCCTGTGTTTGCTGTTTTTTAATGTGAGTTATGGAATTGCCATAGAGAGATCATCCATGTCGGCAGCAGCAGTACTGTTATATACATCACCGGTTTTTGTAACCCTGATAGCAGTGCCTGTATTAAAAGAAAAACTTTCCTCGAGAAAGCTGGTGGCTGTCTTACTTGCAATTACCGGCTGTGCGTTTGTGTCCGGGATCATGTCGGGAAAGGTGACATTTCCGGCAGACGCCTTTTTGTGGGGCATGGGTGCCGCACTGGGATATGCCATGTACAGTATTGTGGCAGGGGTGCTGCTGAAACGGTATCATCCTCTGACAGTCCTGTTTTATGCCTTTTTAACTGCCGCAGCAGCGGGATGTTTTCTTGCAGATATGAAACATATGGTATATAGTATAAGTCAGTACCCGCAGCTGGGAGTGGTACTTGTGGTATCAGCCTGTGTGTGTAATATTTTTTCATACCTGTCCTACAACACGGCCCTTAAGTATATGGAGGCCGGAAGAGTTTCCGTGATTGCATCCATAGAACCGGCGGTTGCCTCCTTTCTTGGAGTGGCTGTACTGGGGGAATCCATGGATTTCTACGGGGCATCCGGGGTTATCTGTATACTGGGAGCAATTGTGGTGCTGAACAGATAGACGGGGGTAAAGAAACATGAGGGAGAAACATCTGGCGCTTATTAAGATCCTTGTGAATCAGGAGGAATGGCAGACTGCAAAGCAGCTTTCCCTTCAGCTTCATATATCGGAGCGCAGTGTAAAGAACTATATAGGAGAAATCAATTATTTTGAGAATAATCTGATCGAAGGATCCAGGAAAGGATATATGATACAGAGGGAGAGGGGAAAGGCACTGCTGGCCCATCAGGTAAGAAGTGTGCCCGAGACTCCCGGAGAACGGGTTAACTATATCATTACAGAACTTCTCACCAGGGACAGTGAAGGGGGGCAGGGCATTGACCTCTATGATATCAGCGAAAAGATATTTGTAAGCTACGAGACCCTGAAAAAAGACATGGTCAAAGTGAGGAAAAAGCTCAAGGAATATGGACTATATGCCAATGTGGTGACTCAGAAGGTATCCATGGAAGGACGGGAACTGGATAAGCGAAGGCTTTTAAGTTCCATTTTGTATGAGGAATTCAATAAAAATATATTGAGCCTGGATGTGGTTCAGAACGCATTTCCCGATTATGATCTGGAAGAGCTTAGAGACATCATCCTGACAGAGTGTAAAAAATACCATTATTTTATCAATGATTACGCCATGGTCAATCTGATACTGGATGTGGTAATCAGCATGGACCGCATCAGAAAAAACTGCACTTTCCGTACCCATATGGCTGAACGGCGCCGGTACGGCATACGGGAGATGGAGCTTTCGGAACAGATTGCAGACCGGATTGAGCAGGCGTTTTCCATCCGGTTTACGGAGCAGGAGATCGAGGAGCTTACCTCTCTGCTCATCAGCCATCTGATGAAGGTGGATTATGATATGCTGAACCATGAGAATATCAGGGAATTTATTGAACCGGAATGCCTGGACATAGTGGACCGGGTCCTAGTGTACCTGAATGAAAATTATTTTATTGATACGGAAAATGATGAGTTTGTCGTCAAGTTCACCATACATATCCACAACCTGCTTCGTAGGATGGAAAATCAATATACGACTAAGAATCCTTTGACAGAGCATATTAAAAATTCCTGTCCTCTTATATTTGAATGTGCGGTGGGTGTGGCCAATTGCCTCAGCCAGCTGACCGGATATAAGGTGGACGAGGATGAGATCGCCTATATTGCCCTTCACATTGGCGGAAACCTGGAAACCTATGAAAACCAGAAGGACAAGTTGGGGTGTATCCTTTTGTCTCCCCAGTATTACGATATGGCGGATATTATGATGGAGAAGATTGCAGGCAGCTTCTCGGAGGATCTGGTGATCAAGACAGTGGTGACAAAGCCGTCTGAACTGTCCATGGCAAAACGCGAGGATATGATCATCTCTACCATTGCAGTGGACCCGGCGCAGTGGGACCATGTGGTTCAGGTCAATCCATTTTTACCTGAGCGGGACTTGTCATCCATACGCAGGAAAATTTCCGAGGTTAAACAGGCGAAGAAGCTGGAGCGCCTGAGAAAAATGCTTATGCAGATCACCTCCCCTGAGTTGTTCTGCAAAAACGGAGAAATCGGGAATCAGAAGCAGGCCCTGGCCTACATGATCAGGGCATTGGAGGAACAGGGATATGTGGATGGGGAGTTCATCCACGAGGTGGAGGATCGGGAGGCCCATTCCTCCACTGCATTTGGAAGGCTGGCGGTTCCCCATTCCCTGAAAATGGATGCCAACAGGACTGGGATGTATATCCTGCTCAGCGATAAACCTATTGCGTGGGCCGAGCATATGGTAAATGTGGTGCTTTTGTTTGCCATTAACAGGGAGGACCGGGAGCTGTTCCATGAAATATTCGACAATCTGATCGTCCTTCTGCTGGAGTATCAGAACCTGGATAAGGTCCTGCAGAGCAACACGTATGAGGAGTTTATTGAGGCGATACTGGAAAGAAGGTTTTATGGAAACATATAAACATTTGATCATAAGCAGGGACGGGCTCCACGCCAGGATCGCCGTATATCTGGCAAAGATATGCCGTGATGCGGAGAGTACCGTAGAGGTCAGGAACAAAGAACGCAGGGCAAACGGAAAGGAAGTGTTTTCCGTCATGAACCTGTATGCCAATCAGGGAGATGAACTGGAATTTTTGGTGGATGGCAGCGATGAGGAGGAGATATTGGGGCAGATAGCCGTATTTTGCGGGGAGTATTTATAGCATCTGAATTGTAAGGCGGGGATATCCCCGCCTTTACTCGTCCTCCAGCACGCTTTTGAACGTGGTGAGAAATGTGAGATCCTCCTGTTTCACGCGCACATTGGAGGCAATGGTCTTGCCTGAACTGTTGGTAATGCTGATCTCGATCAGGGTACCTTCGTCCATAAAGCCGTCTTTGGAAGCGGCTTTTACAAAGTTCATAAGCTTGGGATGATTGGTCTTAAATTGTTCCCAGGCTGGTTTCAGCTGTAATAATAGCATTGGATTCATCTTATATTCACCTCGCCACAAGTGTAACACAGGGGTGAGGAAATTTCTACCCGGAATCCAGGATTTTATGATATGATGATGGAAGAAGTAGCTGTTCCCAGGGCACCTGTGAATGGCAACGGAAGAAATGAATCCGGAAAGGAAATGATCCAAATGAAGTTTATCCACCTCTCAGACCTGCACATTGGAAAGCGGGTCAATGAATTCCCTATGCTGGAGGATCAAAAATATATATTAAAGGAAATCCTGTCCATAATAGACCAGGAAAAGCCGGATGGCGTGCTGATTGCCGGGGATGTGTATGATAAACCGGTGCCGCCTGCCGAGGCAGTGCAGGTTTTTGACGCATTTCTTACCAGTCTGGCGGACCGGAATCTGCCTGTGTTTGTGATCTGCGGAAACCACGACAGTCCCGAGCGTCTGGCCTTCGGGGCGCAGCTTATGGCCGGACGGGGCGTGTACATGTCGCCTGTGTTTGACGGGCATGTGGAGCCGGTGCGGATGAATGACCAATATGGAAGCGTATCCGTGTACATGCTTCCCTTTGTAAAGCCTGCGGTTGTGAGGCGGTGCTATCCCGGCCGGGAGGCAGAGACCTTTGACCATGCGGTAAGGTGTGTGCTGGAAAACATAACCGGAGAAGGTTTTTTTGCAGACGAACGGAACATACTGATGGCTCACCAGTTTGTGATGGGTGCTTCGGCCTGTGATTCTGAGGAACTGTCCATCGGAGGACTGGAACAGGTCAGTGCAGACCTGTTCCGGGATTTTGACTATGTGGCCCTGGGGCACATACACGGCCCCCAGAAGATCGGGCGGGAGACCATGCGCTATTGCGGTACGCCTCTTAAGTATTCTTTTTCAGAGGCAGGACATAAGAAATCAGTGACCGTGGTGGAACTGTTTGAAAAGGGGAATGTTTCCGTTTCCGTCAGGCCCCTTCATCCACTTCACGACATGAGGGAGATCAAAGGCAGCTACAGCCAGGTTACGGACCGGGGATTCTATGCAGGGACCGCCACGGATGATTACCTGCACATTACATTGACGGATGAGGAGGATATACTGGATGCCATTGGAAAGCTGCGGTCCATTTATCCCAATGTAATGAAACTGGATTACGACAACCGGCGTACCAGGGCCGGGCAGACCGTGGACACTGCGGGGGAGATACACAAGTCTCCCATGGAACTGTTTGGGGAGCTTTATGAGCTTCAGAATAACCAGCCCATGAGCGGAAAACAGGAAGAATATTCCAGGAAGCTGATGGAAGGGATCTGGGAGGACATAAATTGAGACCGACAAAACTGACCATATCCGCATTCGGGCCATATGCGGGAGAGATACAACTGGATATGGAGGCCCTTGGGGACCGGGGACTGTATCTTATTACAGGGGATACAGGCGCCGGAAAGACTACAATCTTTGATGCCATCACCTTTGCACTCTATGGAAATGCCAGCGGTGAGAGCCGCAGGCCCAGGATGCTGAGAAGCAAATATGCACCCATGGATGGACGGACATTTGTGGAAATGGCATTTTTATATAACGGTTTGGAGTATTTGGTGCGGCGGAATCCCGAATACATGCGTGCAAAGCAGAGGGGCGAGGGCGAGACAAGGGAAAAGCCGGATGCAGTTCTGTATATGCCGGACGGCCGGGTCATTACCGGGGATAAGGCAGTGACCCAGGAGACGGAGTGGCTTCTGGGCCTTAGCAGGGAGCAGTTTTCACAGATCGCCATGCTGGCCCAGGGCAGTTTTTCACGTCTCCTCTCAGGCAAGACTGAGGACCGGGGACTGATATTCCGGGAAATTTTTGGGACACGCCCTTACCAGCAGTTCCAGGAAAAGCTGAAGGAGCAGGCAAAAGGCCTGTACGGCCAGTATCTGGACAGCAGGAAAAGCATTGAACAGTATACCGGCGGAGTGATGCCTCATGAAGAACGTGAGGACCTGTCGATCCGCTGGAAGGAGGCGCAGCAGGGAAGCCTGGAGGGGATGCTGGGGATTCTGGAGCAGATGATCGATGCGGACAGCCGGGAGGAGGCCGGTGCGGATGACCGGATGAAGGAAGTGCGGGAGGAAATGGCCACCCTGGGCCTTTTGCTGGGCAGGGCCCAGTCAGCGGTCCGTATTCTTCTGGATTTAGATTCAGCCAGAAAGACTGCGGAGGAAAATGCACCTCTTTTGAAAGCCGCCGGAGAGCTGTATGAAAGGGAGAAAGGGCGCCAAAAGGAGCGGGACAGTCTGATCGGATCCATCTCCAAAATGGAGGAGGCCATGAAATCCTATGTCCAGTATGATGAACTGACAGGCAGCATCCGGTCATGGAACAGCCGTATTGTGAAGCTTGAGGAAGCTGTGCTTACCGCCTGTAAGGAGGAAGATCAATGGCGCAGGCGCCTGGCCCAGGATGAGGCGGAGCTGGAGGCATTAAAACACGCAGGCGAGGAATATCAGGCCGCCCAGGCTGCCATGGATAAGCTGGCGGATTACAGGGCTCGCGTGGAGACACTGGACACGGAGCTCAAAGAGTATCACAGGGAAAAACAGTGTCTGGAGCAGGCCCAGGAAAGATACAAAAGGGCAGATGAGGAGCGGCGGAAGGCGGATGCTGCTTACAGAAGCATTTACCAGAAATTTCTGGACAACCAGGCGGGGATCCTGGCCAGGGAACTGACGGATGGAAGCCCCTGCCCGGTGTGCGGTTCCGTGTCCCATCCGTCTCCGGCCCCGTTTGCGGGGGTGGGGGAAGATGTGACAAAGGAACGGGTGGACCAGGCTGCAAAAGAGTCTGAGGAAAAGAACAGGACCGCATCGGCCATGAGCCTGGAAGCAGGGAAATTGGCAGGAGGCCTTCAGACCCGCTATACCAGGATGCGTCAGCAGATAGACCTTGAAGTGAGTTCATGGAAGGATTCGTGGAGGGAACGTCTGTCACAGGCGGAGTCAGGGGAGCGGCAGGGAGGACTGGGGCAGCATTTTCTGAGAACATGGGAGGAAATGTTAGGTGAGCTGAAAGGACAGCTAATACGGCAGGAGGATGCCGGCCGAAGGCGGGTGGCTGACACCAAAGTTCGGGTCCGCAGAAAGGAAGAACTGGAACAGGGCAAGGCAGGACGCAGAAAATCCATGGAGGATGCCGGGGAGAAAAGGCAGAATGCCCAAAAGCTTCTCATAGAAGCCCAGGAATTCCAAAAGGGCCTGGACCGCCAGCTGAAGGAACTGGCGGAAACTCTCCCATTTGAGGACAGGGACCAGGCGCAGGCAGAGCTGGCCCACAAGCGCGGCGTCCTGGCGCAGATGGAGCAGGCATACAAAGAGGCGGAAATGCAGTACAATGAACGAAGCCGCACAGCCATGGATGCCCAGGCCAAGACAGAGGCCCTGCGGGCACAGCTGGAAGATATAAAACAACCGGGGGAGGCAGACGCGGGCAAGGATATAAAACAGCCGGGGGAGACAAAACAACCGGAGGGCGCGGAATCGGCAGGAGATGCGGTCACGGATCTGCAGAACCGGATGGCCCGGTTATCCCAGGCTCAGAACGCCGCCAAGTCAGAGCTGGAGGCATTGGAACAAAAACGAAGCCGGGTCCACCACCGCCTGGAGACCAACCGCATGGCATTCAGCCGGATCATGAGGCAGAAGGATGCCATGGAGGAGATACAGCAGCAATGGAACTGGGTGAAATCCCTGTCCGATACCGCTTCAGGGGAAGTGGGAGGCAAAGAAAAGATCACCTTTGAAACCTATGTCCAGATGGCATATTTTGAGAGGATCATAGCCAGGGCCAACACCAGGTTCATGGTCATGAGCGGCGGCCAATATGAGCTGAAACGCTGTGTTGAGGAGGACAACCGGGGAAAGAGCGGCCTGGGGCTGAATGTAATAGACCATTACAATGGCACGGAGCGGAGCGTCAAGACCTTGTCCGGCGGGGAATCTTTCCAGGCATCCCTGTCTCTTGCCCTGGGGCTCTCAGACGAGATCCAGTCAGCGGCAGGGGGGATCCGTCTGGATACCATGTTTGTGGATGAAGGTTTTGGATCCCTGGATGAGGATACCCTGAACCTTGCCATGAAAGCCCTGGGGGATCTGGCGGAGGGAAGGCGCCTGGTGGGGATCATTTCCCATGTGTCCGAGTTAAAGGAACGGATCGAGCGCCAGATCGTGGTGGTTAAGGAAAAGAGCGGCGGCAGCAAGGCATGGGTCCAGGTTTGAAGGCCGGATGCGTGCTGAAGGGCGCCGGAATAAGGAGCAGTTTGACATGGATCATACGGACCGGTTTATTAAAGGCATACGGATTGACTGGGACAGTGAACTGTATTATGAACGATACGGGGGCAGGTCCCTTCACGAGCAGTCCCACGGAGAAAGCTTTCTTTCCCTGATGCAGAATACCTTTGAGGAAATTTTGGAGGAATAAAGATGGAAATGAGAAGAAAAGAACGGGAGATAGCGGACAGGGACAGCATCCTTAAGATCATACGGGAGTGTCAATGCTGCAGGATCGCGCTGGCTGACGGAAGGTGCCCATATATCGTGCCTGTAAATTTTGGATATGACAGTGCGGGCAATGTATTATACTTTCATGGCGCGGCGGAGGGAAGGAAAATGGACTTGATCCGCAAAAACGGATGTGCCGGTTTTGAGATGGACACGGCACATGAACTGGTGAGGGCGGATGCGGCCTGCGGTTTCTCATTCCGCTACCGGAGTATTGTGGGGGAGGGAAGGATCGCTGTGGTGGAGGATCCGGAGGAGAAACGGCACGGACTGGACTGTATCATGAAGCATATGTCCGGAACCGGAACCTGGGAATATCCTGACGCAATGCTTCGGCGCACTGCGGTCATACGCCTGGATGTGGAGAAGCTGTGCGCCAAGGCGAATGAATAATAATGAAAGGAAACATATGCTTTTAAATGACATTGTGCAGGCAGCCCTTGAGGAATGCCCTGTGGAGAATCAGAAATACACGGATGAGGTTGCAGAGGAGGCAAAGGGACAGCGGGTGGAATTTGACACGGTCACCTTTGTAAGATGCCGGTTCACGGACTGTGATTTTACAGGGGCATCCTTCTGCAATGTCTTATTTGACAATTGCGATTTTTCCAACTGTACCTTTGGGGACAGCTATTGGAAAAACACAAAGGCAAAGGGCTGTAAAGGGGACGGAAGCCGGTTTACCAATTCCAGCTTCAAGTGGGTGACGTTTCAGGAATGCCAGTTCCGCTATGCCAATTTTTCCACGGCATACTGGGAATTCTGTGAGATCACCTGCTGCTGCCTTAGGGAGTCCTTTTTGTCCGAGGTAAAATTCAAGAAAACAACGTGTTCCAAAACAGATCTGACTCAGACGGATTTTTTCAGAACACCCTTAAAAGGAATGGACTTGTCAGACTGCACCATTGACAATATAATGGTATCAGACCAGTACACGGAACTTTCAGGTGTCAAGGTGAACCTTTTTCAGGCAGCGGAGCTGGCAAAGCTGATGGGGGTCAAAATCGTATAGGGCGGCACGCCCCGGGAAGTAGTGCATGGAGCAGTACGGAATAACATTGATAAAACGCAGGAGGTCGTCAGTATGGTAGAACAAAAGACAATAGAAGCATTTCTGGAGGTACTGTCCTCTAAACAGCCTGTGCCGGGCGGCGGCGGGGCATCGGCCCTGGCAGGGGCCCTGGGCAATGCCCTTGGCCGGATGGTGGGAAACCTGACCATTGGAAAGAAAAAGTATGCGGATGTGGAGGAAGAGATACAGGGGCTTCTATCCAGGATGGAAAAGATGCAGGCCCAGTTTGTGGCCCTGGCAGACAGGGATGCAGAGGTGTTTGCCCCACTGGCCCAGTGCTACAGCCTTCCTTCCGCCACGCCGGAGGAAAAGGCTTATAAGGAAAAGGTGATGGAAGAACGCCTGCTGGACGCAAGCTGTGTTCCGCTGGAGATCATGGAACGGGCAGTGGAAATGCTGGATATCCTGGAAGTCCTGGGGGAAAAGGGAAGCCGGCTGGCAATCAGTGACGTGGGAGTGGGTGTGCAGTTTATCCGCACCGCGGTCCTGGGAGCCGTGATGAATGTGTATATCAATACGAAGTCCATGAAGAACAGGGATAAGGCAGAGGACCTGAATGCCAGGGCAGAGCGGTTGATCGAAGAGGGAACAGCCAGGGCGGACCGGATCTATGCCGGGGTTTTGGAACAGCTGAAGTGAGAAACGGTAAAATGCAGACACGTTTTGGAGTGAACAGTTGGCAACAGGAAGGAGACAACAATGGAGATACTAAAGGGGGCGGAGGTTTCTGCCAAGATTAAGGAGCAGGCCGCACAGATGCTTTCCCGGCTGGGAGAGCATGTGCCGAAACTTGCAATTGTCAGGGTGGGAGAGCGGCCGGACGACATGTCATATGAGCGGGGCGCCACAAAAAAGATGGAGAGCTTCGGACTCAGGGTACAGTCCTATGTGTTCCCGGAAGATGTGTCGGACCAGGAGTTTAAACAGGAATTTCATAAGATCAACCGTGATGAGGATGTGACAGGGATCCTGCTGCTGCGCCCCCTGCCAAAACAGATTGTGGAAGCCGACATTGAGAAGATGATCGATCCTTCAAAAGACCTGGACGGCATCTCCCCGTCCAACATCGCAAAGGTGTTTGCAGGAGACAGCACGGGATTTGCCCCCTGTACCGCGGAGGCGGTTATTGAGGTGCTGAAAGCAAACAATATCCCTATTACAGGAAAGCGTGTGACGATCGTGGGCCGCAGTATGGTGGTTGGCCGCCCCTTGTCCATGCTGATGCTGAAAGAAAATGCAACCGTTACCATTTGCCACACCAGGACAAGGGAACTGGAAGCAACCTGCCGTGACGGAGAGATCCTTGTAGCCGCCGCAGGCCGTGCCAAAATGCTGGACAGCCGGTATGTGGGCCGTGACGCGGTTGTGATCGATGTGGGGATCAATGTGGATGAGAACGGTAAGCTGTGCGGGGATGTGGATTTTGATTCCATTTCAGAGACGGCTTCCATGGCTACACCCGTACCTGGCGGCGTGGGTGCGGTGACTACCGCGGTGCTGGCCAAGCATCTGCTCTGTGCAGCTCTTCGCAGAGCCGGCCTGGAAGGCTGAAAGGAAATTCTTTGCTAATTCCCGCATTTTCCTCTTGCTAAACTTAAAAAATGCATTATAATATAAAATGTTAAATATTTTTATAGTTATGCATTTTCATGCATAAAAGAAAAGAGGAGAGTAATTATGAAGAAGAAAATGATAGCTCTGACCATGGCAGCGCTTATGGCAGCTTCCCTGACCGCATGCGGCGGCGGTGCAAAAGAAACCACTGCAGCAACTACAGCAGCAGACACAACGGCAGCAGATACAGCAGATACAACGGCAGCTGAAAACGCAGAGACATCAGCTGAGGCAGCTGAGACAGAGGCAGCCGGCGGTGTTCTGGTTATGGCTACTAATGCAGAGTTCCCGCCATATGAGTACCATGACGGCGGCGAGATCGTTGGTATTGACGCGGAGATCGCAAAGGCAATTGCAGGCGAACTGGGCATGGAACTGGAGATTGAAGATATTGCATTTGATTCCATTATTCCTGAGATCACTTCCGGCAAGGCTGATATGGGCCTGGCAGGCATGACTGTTACAGAGGACCGCAAGCAGTCCGTAGATTTCTCCGATACCTATGCAAAGGCGTCCCAGAAGGTAATTGTAAAAGAGGACAGCGAGATTGCTTCCCCGGATGACCTGGCAGGCAAGATTGTAGGCGTTCAGCTTGGAACCACCGGCGACATCTATGTATCTGACCTGGAAGCAGACGGCACCACGGTAGAGCGTTACAACAAGGGCTTTGAGGCTGTTCAGGCATTAAGCCAGGGCAAAATCGATGCGGTTGTGATCGATGGCGAGCCTGCCAAGACGTTTGTTGCACAGACCGAAGGCTTAAAGATCCTTGAGGAGTCCTTTACAGATGAGGAATATGCGATTGCTGTAAAGAAGGGCAATACAGAGCTGTTAGACAAGATCAACGGCGCATTAAAGACCCTGAAGGAAAACGGTACTCTGGATGAGATCGTTGCTAAGTATATCAAGGCAGAATAATTGACTGATATAACGACATGAGGGTGCCGGCAGTGGCATGATTGGCCGGTATCGGACTGCCGCAGTACTGTCTTCGGCAGTCTGCGGCAGTTTTTACGATTTATTATAGAAGAAAGAGCAGAGGACGATTAGCATGTGGAATACGTTTACAGATGCATTTTACCTGAACTTTGTTTCTGAGAACCGGTGGAAATATCTCACGGACGGTTTGAAGACAACATTGATTATCACACTGTTTGCCTGTCTTATGGGCATTGTGCTGGGCTTCATTGTGGGCATGATCCGCTCCACCTATGAAAAGACCCACAAACTGAAACTGTTAAATGCCATCTGCAAAGTGTATCTGACCGTAATCCGCGGCACGCCCGTGGTGGTACAGCTGCTGATCATCTACTTTGTGGTGTTTGGCAGTGCCAGGATCGACAAGGTGCTGGTGGCCATTATGGCATTTGGCATCAACTCAGGCGCTTATGTGGCTGAGATATTCCGAAGCGGTATCATGTCCATTGACGCGGGACAGATGGAGGCAGGACGCAGTTTGGGCTTTAACTATGTACAGACCATGTGGTACATCATCATGCCCCAGGCATTTAAGACCGTGCTCCCGACCCTGTGCAACGAGTTCATTTCCCTGTTAAAGGAAACCTCCGTATCCGGTTATATTGCCATCCAGGATCTGACAAAGGGCGGCGATATTATCCGAAGCAGGACATACAGCGCTTTCATGCCTTTGATCGCGGTAGCCCTTGTGTATCTGGTCATTGTCATGATATTTACAAAACTGATCCAGATCCTGGAAGGGAGGTTAAGGCAGAATGAGCGGTAATTTGAACAGAGAGCCATTGATCCAGGTACAGAATCTGGGTAAAAGCTTTGGCGACATCCATGTATTAAAGGGAATCAATGTAAATATATACAAAGGTGATGTGGTGTTTGTGGTAGGCCCTTCCGGTTCGGGCAAAAGTACGTTCCTGAGATGTCTGAACCTTCTGGAGGAACCCACACAGGGCCAGATCTATTTTGAGGGGACCGATATAACGGATCCCAAGACAGACATTGACAAGCACCGCCAGAAGATGGGCATGGTGTTTCAGCAATTTAACCTGTTCCCCCATATGGATATCATGAAGAACCTGACCATTGCTCCCATGAAGCTCCAGGGAAAAAGCGCCCAGGAGGCCGAGGCGGAGGCCATGACGCTTTTGGAGCGTGTGGGCCTGGCCGACAGGGCTCATGCGTATCCAAGCCAGCTGTCCGGCGGTCAGAAGCAGCGTATTGCCATTGTCAGGGCATTGTGCATGAAACCGGATGTGATGCTGTTTGACGAGCCCACGTCCGCCCTGGATCCGGAAATGGTAGGCGAGGTATTAAGCGTTATGCGTGATCTGGCCAAGGAAAAGATGACCATGGTGGTGGTTACCCACGAGATGGGATTTGCCAGGGAGGTGGCCAACCGCGTAATGTTTATGGATGAAGGGTATTTCATGGAGGAAGCTGCGCCGGAAGAGTTTTTCGGCAATCCTAAGAATGAGAGACTGAAATCATTCCTCAGCAAGGTGCTGTAACATAACAGGTACTTCATATATAGCAGGGCTGCTGCCCTTGGCCGGAAGCAGAAATGTTTCCGGTCAAGGGCAGCGGCCTTTTTGTATATTGTGTCAGATTTCGCAAATCCTATATCTGAGGGAAATCCCCGCAGTCCATATCCTGGGGCTTCTGGGGGTCGAACTTGTCTAAAAGGGCGGAAAGCCTTACCAGGCAGTCATCCATCTCAGACAGCTCCTCCCTGGTAAAGCCGGAAAGCCCGGCCATGGTGCAGCTGAGCATGGCTTCCTTTAACTGCTGCACGATCCTGACGCCGGTGGGAGTGATGGTCAGATAGACCTGGCGCCGGTTCCTGTGGTCATGCTGTCTTTCCACCAGCTGCTTTTCCTCCAGGTCATTGACCAGTTTGGTCAGCTGCTGTTTGGTGATCTCCAGTTCCGAGGCCAGCTCCGACATGGTGGGAGCCGGACGGCCCGGCTGGTTTAATACCACCAGGGCATGAAAGGCCACGGAGTTGGCCTTGATCTGGTTCTGCTGCTGGTACCTGCCCTTTGCCAGGTTAAAAAATGAGATGATAAATTCCAGGAAATGTTCCCCCACAGTTCTGGAATCAGGTGTATGATCAGTCATTAATGTAACTACCTCCTCTGTGAGTCCTCTTTTCACGTTTTATCACATAACGGGAGAAATGTCAATAAATATTAAAAGTAAATAAAAATTTACTATAAATCATTGACAAAATTTGCATTTCGTATTATCTTACATGTGAACGGAAACAAAAAATACGGGGATGCGTAGGAAGACGCATCACAGAGTATGAGAAGAGAAAAGGAGAACATATATGGGTACAAGTGAAGACGGCAAGAGAACAGCCGGCGGCCCAGGTAATAAAAAGCCGTTTATCTACTATTATTTTTTAGTCATATTGATCGTCATGGTGTTAAATGCCTTGGTATTTCCCATGATGGAGCGCTCAATTGAGGTTCCCTACAGTGAATTTATCACACAGCTGGATTCCGGTAATGTGAAAGACGTGTACATGAGCAGCGATGAGACACAGGTCCAGTTTTCCACCAAGGACCAGCAGTGGAATGTGACTTACAAGACAGGCCCTGTGCCGGGTGATAATCTGGCCCAGCGTCTGGACACAGCTAAGTCGGAAGGAAAGGTGGAAAACTATACAAGGGAGATTCCCACAAAGGCTTCCCCGCTGCTGAGTTTCCTGATGTCATGGGTGGCGCCCATCCTGATGTTTGTGATCATCGGACAGATCATGGGACGCATGATGAGCAAGCGCATGGGCGGCAACAATGCCATGACTTTTGGAAAGTCCAATGCAAAGATTTATGCTGAAAATGAAACAGGGATCACATTTGCAGATGTGGCGGGCGAGGAGGAGGCCAAGGATGCGCTGAAGGAGATCGTGGATTTCCTGCACAATCCCCAGAAGTATGCGGACATTGGCGCAAACCTTCCCAAGGGCGCCCTTCTGGTGGGACCTCCCGGAACAGGTAAGACGCTGCTGGCAAGGGCTGTTGCAGGTGAAGCCCATGTGCCCTTTTTCTCCATATCAGGTTCTGAATTTGTGGAAATGTTTGTGGGCATGGGCGCGGCCAAGGTCAGGGACCTGTTTAAGCAGGCCAATGACAAGGCGCCCTGTATTGTATTCATTGATGAGATCGATACCATTGGAAAGAAACGTGACGGCGGCGGGATGGGCGGAAATGATGAGAGGGAGCAGACCCTGAACCAGCTTCTGACCGAGATGGACGGATTTGACGGCAAGAAGGGGGTTGTGATCCTGGCTGCCACCAACCGTCCGGAATCCCTGGACAAGGCCCTTCTGCGTCCGGGCCGGTTTGACCGGAGAGTGCCCGTGGAGCTGCCTGACCTGAAAGGGAGGGAAGCCATCTTAAAGGTACACGGACAAAATGTGAAGATGTCTGATGATGTGGATTACAATGCCATTGCCAGGGCAACGGCAGGAGCCAGCGGAGCGGAGCTGGCCAATATCATTAACGAGGCAGCCCTGAGAGCGGTGAGAATGGGCAGGGGAGCCGTGGTGCAGGCGGACCTGGAGGAAAGCGTAGAGACCGTCATTGCGGGATACCAGAAAAAGAACGCCGTGATCTCCCAGGAGGAGCGCAAGATCGTGGCATACCATGAGGTTGGCCATGCCCTGGTGGCGGCCTGCCAGACACACTCCGCACCGGTGCAGAAGATCACCATCATACCAAGGACATCCGGTGCATTGGGATATACCATGCAGGTGGAACAGGGAGAGCGGTATCTCATGAGCAAGGAGGAGGCGCTGAACAAGATCGCCACCTTTACAGGGGGACGGGCGGCTGAAGAACTCATTTTCCATTCCATCACCACAGGCGCATCCAATGATATTGAACAGGCCACAAGGATTGCCCGCTCCATGGTCACCCGGTACGGCATGACGGATGAATTTGATATGGTTGCCATGGAGACTGTAAACAACCAGTATCTGGGCGGTGACACCTCCCTGGCCTGTGCGCCGGAGACTGCCAGGCTCATAGATGAACAGGTTGTTAAGATCGTGAAAGAACAGCATGCCAAGGCTTTGGATATCCTTCGGAACAATAAAACCAGGCTCCATGAGATAGCTGCCCATCTGCTGGAGAAGGAGACTATTACCGGCGAGGAATTTATGGAGATCTTTAACAGGGTGCAGGAAGCGTGATCCTGAATACGGATTCTTGTATTGCAGCCCCGGGACAGATGCAATTTAAATTTGCATTTGCCCCGGGGCTGTGTTATTCTTAAATCATAGACAGGGTGGGGGCGTTTGGAATGTGCTCCGTATCTGTGCCTTGAGATAAGCAGATGGTACCCTCAGCAGGCAGGGGATATATTTACCTTTGTCCATTGAGGGTAGGAATAGATGATGGATAAGATGGATTTTGGATGAGGAGAGAGGCAGCAGAGAGACGGGATCAAGTACAGGATGGGCCAGGCCCTGCCGTATACTGACAGATGAAAGGCAGGAATAAGGAATGGGTAAAATTTTGGACATGCTTTATGCAGGAGAGCTGCACCCCGCGGACAGTGTGATACAGGGCTGTGAGGAATATGATGAAATGTGCAGGGAATCATTGAAGGAGATGGAACGTTTCACGGAACGGCTGGATGAGGATATGAGGGCTGAGTTTGACACTCTGATGGAGCATTACCTGGAGCTGACTTTCATGGAGAAATCCCATACATTCAGCCATGGGTTCCGTTTGGGAGCCGGAATTATGTGCGAGGTATTTTGCGAAAACGGGCGGGACCAAGCCTGAAATATAAGTGTAGCTTAAGAATATGAGTGGGGATTGCTGATAAATCAAAGCGGATGTACTTTATTGTGTAAAAATAGGTTGAAATTACTGGTTAATATTGACAATGATGGAAAAAGTGATATACTTAACTACGTATTTGTGTTACTTTTAACAGGGTAGGACAGCGATGGAGCGTCAGGAAGAAGATGGTACGGCTTTGTATAGTATTGCGGCACTGTCAGAACCTGACGTATTTTCGGTCCCGGAGCGTGTTTGATCATTGTTTTCCGTCAGATATGTTTTCTGTTTGTGGGAGATTTGAACCAAATAAAGGACGCATAGCAAGGGATGCAGCCTGAATTTTGGCTGAATATACCGCAAAGCAGGATGGACAGACGGCGGAGATGGATGTTCAAACAGGGTCTGACCCTAAAATTACAGTGTACTTTCGGAACCTCCGATCGTACGCGACACTTCATGGAGGAGAGTACTATGAAATTACGTAAGTTTGTCAGCGTGGCCCTGGCCGGTGTGATGACACTGTCATTAGCAGCCTGCGGCGGATCCAAGACAGCGGAGACCACAGCGGCACCGGACACCACAGCAGCAGTGGAGTCATCTGCGGCAGCAGGCGGGGCTGAGACAGAGGCCACGGAACCAGCGCCTGCGGGCGGTGTGGCCAAGGAAGATCTGAAGGTTGGTTTTGTCTACATAGGCGATGAGAATGAGGGATATACAGCTGCCCACTATGCCGGCGCCATGGAGATGAAGGAGGCACTGGGCCTGTCTGACGATCAGATCATTGTTAAGTGGAACATTCCAGAGGATGAGACAGCCAAGGATGCAGCCATGGACCTGGCAGACCAGGGATGCCAGATCGTATTTGCCAACAGTTTTGGACATGAGTCCTATGTGATCGAGGCAGCCAAGGAGTATCCTGAGGTTCAGTTCTGCCATGCTACCGGTTTCCAGGCGGCTTCCAGCGGTCTGAGCAATATGCATAACTATTTTACATCTATTTATGAAGCTCGTTACGTGTCAGGCGTGGTTGCAGGCCTTAAACTGAACCAGATGATCGAGGACGGCACAGTGGCCAAGGATGCCTGCAAGATCGGATATGTGGGCGCTTATCCATATGCTGAGGTTATCAGCGGATATACATCCTTCTTCCTGGGCGTGCGTTCCGTATGCCCGGATGCCACCATGGAAGTTAAGTATACCAACAGCTGGGCCAGCTTTGATCTGGAGAAAGAGGCCGCAGATGCTTTGATTTCCGATGGATGTGTGCTGATCAGCCAGCATGCGGATACCACCGGCGCACCTACTGCCTGTGAGGCAGCCGGCGTTCCCTGTGTAGGCTACAACATTTCCATGATCGCAACCGCTCCCAAGCAGGCTCTCACATCCGCTTCCAACAACTGGGGCGCATATGTGACCGAGGCTGTAAAGCATGTCCTGGATGGAACCGAGATCCCGGTAGACTGGTGCAAGGGCTTCTCTGACGGCGCTGTTCTTATCACTGAACTGAATGAAGCTGCTGTTGCCCCGGGAACCAAGGAAAAGGTAGAGGAAGTGGAACTTAAGCTGGCATCCGGCGAGCTTCACGTATTTGATACCTCAACCTGGACCCAGGATGGCAAGACACTGGATACCTACAAGAAGGATGGCAGTGATATCGAATACATTTCCGATGGATATTTCCATGAGTCAGAGTTTGCGTCTGCTCCTGCTTTCGATATCCTGATCGATGGAATCAAGACAATTGACAACTAAATTCCCGCTGGGGATCAATTGGGCTGTAAAAGCGGAGCCACGCCACTGGCTCCGCTTTTTTCCACGAAGCAATGAACCATGGAAAATAAAGTGAAAAGAGATTTTCTCCTGTATAGTAAGAAAGTTTCTTTTGGTTTTATTTCAGATGGAAGAGGATACGCAAGAAAATAGAAGAAAATGGAGGTCTGCCGGGTGAGCGAAACATATGCAATTGAACTGAAAAACATCACAAAACGATTCGGCAAGGTTACTGCAAACCACAAGGTATGTCTTTCCGTTAAGCGGGGAGAGATACTGTCCATTCTGGGCGAGAACGGAAGTGGGAAGACCACTCTCATGAACATGATCTCAGGGATCTATTATCCGGATGAGGGACAGATATTTGTAAATGGAAACGAGGTGACCATCCGTTCCCCCAAGGATTCCTTTACACTGGGGATCGGCATGATCCATCAGCATTTCAAACTGGTGGATGTCCTGACAGCGGCGGAGAACATCATCCTTGGTCTGGCAGGCAAAGAGGTCCTGGATATGAAAGGCGTGACTGCCAGGATCAATGAGCTCACAGCCAGATACGGCTTTGACCTGGATCCCGGCCAGAAGATCTATACCATGTCCGTGTCCCAGAAACAGACCGTGGAAATCGTCAAGCTTCTGTACCGGGGAGTGGATATCCTGATCCTGGACGAGCCCACCGCTGTGCTGACGCCCCAGGAAACGGACAAGCTCTTTGCGGTTTTGCGAAATATGCGCCAGGCAGGCCATTCCATTATCATCATCACCCATAAGCTTCACGAGGTGCTGGCGCTGTCCGACCGTGTTTCCGTCCTGCGCAAGGGACAGTACATAGGGACCGTACAGACCAGTGAAGCTACGGAGGAATCCCTTACCGAGATGATGGTTGGGAAAAAGGTAAGCCTTAACATTGACCGGCCAATGCCGGTGAACCCGCAGAAACGTCTGGAGGTATCGGGTGTCACCTGCGTGGACAAGGAAGGGATTAAGACCCTGGACCAGGCTTCTTTTACTGCATACAGCGGGGAAATACTGGGAGTAGCGGGGATCGCGGGAAGCGGGCAAAAGGAACTGCTGGAGTCCATTGCAGGGCTTATGCACATGGAATCGGGCGCCATCACCTACTACCCTCCCGAGGGAGGGGAAAAGAACCTGGCAGGCATGAGCGCTGCGGCTATCAGCAAGCTGGGAGTAAAGCTTTCCTTTGTGCCTGAGGACCGGCTGGGCATGGGGCTGGTGGGCTCCATGGACATGACGGACAACATGATGCTCAGGGGATACAGGAAGGGGCGTTTGTTTTTTGCCGACAGGAAAACGCCCAAGACCCTGGCTGAACATATTATAGAGGAACTGGAGGTGGTGACGCCGGGGGTTTCCACGCCTGTGCGCAAGCTGTCAGGAGGCAATGTGCAGAAGGTTTTGGTGGGGCGTGAGATTTCCTCCAACCCCAAGGTGCTGATGGTGGCATATCCGGTCCGGGGACTGGATATCAATTCTTCCTATACAATCTACCATCTTCTCAATGAGCAGAAGCAGCAGGGGGCTGCTGTGATCTGTGTGGGCGAGGACCTGGACGTTCTGCTGGAGCTGTGCGACAGGATCCTGGTGCTGTGCGGCGGCCGGATCAGCGGCATTGTGGACGGCCGGACGGCAACTAAGGAAGAAGTGGGCCTGATGATGACAAAGGTAGGAGGTGGCTTAGATGAGTAAGGAGATAACCGCAGTATCCACAAGGGAACCTCTGATGCATATATCCAAGCGCGATGGGATTGAGCCATGGAAGGCATGGCTGATCAGGCTGGCTGCCGTTATTCTGGCGCTGGTGGTCTGTGCCGGTGTCATATTTGCTCTTACCGGGCTGAATCCCATTGAGGTATATAAAGGGATTTTTGACGGTGCAGTGGGCACCAAAAGGCGTATCTGGATGACCATCAGGGATACCCTGGTGCTTTTGTGCATTGCGATCGGTATCACGCCCGCATTTAAGATGCGGTTCTGGAACATTGGCGCCGAGGGGCAGGTACTGATCGGGGGCGTTACATCCGCTGCCATGATGATCTACTTGGGAAACTCCCTTCCCGCCATTGTGCTGTTTCCGCTGATGCTTTTGGGCAGCGCCCTGTCCGCCATGGTGTGGGCAGCGATCCCGGCATTTTTTAAGGCTTACTGGAATACCAATGAGACATTATTTACCCTGATGATGAACTACGTGGCCATGCAGGTGATCACCTACTGTATCATTTTCTGGGAGAACCCCAAGGGCTCCAATTCAGTGGGTACCATCAATTCCTCCACCCAGGGCGGCTGGCTTCCAAAGCTGTTCGGGCTGGATTACGGCTGGAACCTGGTCATTGTGCTGGCATTGACCCTGGCCATGTTCATTTACCTGAAATACAGCAAGCAGGGGTATGAGATCGCTGTTGTGGGCGAGAGCGAGAATACGGCCCGGTACGCGGGGATCAATGTAAAAAAGGTGATCCTGCGGACCATGGCCTTATCCGGCGCCATCTGCGGAATTGCCGGATTTATCATTGTCAGCGGCGCAAGCCACACCATTTCCACCAGCACGGCGGGGGGACGGGGCTTTACGGCCATCATTGTTTCCTGGCTCAGCAAGTTTAATGCGTTTGCCATGATCCTGGTTTCATTTTTCCTGGTGTTCATGCAAAAGGGAGCGGGGCAGATCGCTTCCCAGTTTAATCTGAATGAAAATGCTTCTGATGTCATAACAGGTATCATCCTGTTCTTTATTCTGGGCTGTGAGTTCTTTATCAATTACAGGGTAGCTGTGCGCGGCAGGCATAAAGACCGGACGGTTTAGAAGGGAGGATGAGAATATGGGATTTTTAGTTATATTTATACAAAAGGCCATTGGGCAGGGGATCGGGATCCTGTACGGCGCCCTGGGGGAGATCATGACGGAAAAATCGGGAAACCTGAATCTGGGTATTCCGGGAATGATGTACATGGGCGGTATTGCCGGCCTGATCGGCGCATTTTTATATGAAAATTCAGTGGAGACGCCCAATGGGTTTGTGGGGCTTTTGATCTCCTTTTTCTGCGCATTTGCCTGCGCGGCCCTGGGAGGCCTGGTGTACAGCGTACTGACCATCACGCTGCGGGCAAACCAGAACGTAACCGGCCTGGCCCTGACCACATTTGGCGTGGGATTCGGCAACTTTTTCGGCGGTTCCCTGGCAAAGCTGGCAGGAGGCGTGGGACAGATTTCCGTGGCTGTCACTGGCGCGGCCTACAAGACGCCCATTCCCGGGCTTTCCAAACTGGGAGTGGTGGGGCAGGTGCTGTTCTCCTACGGATTTCTCACATATCTGGCAATCCTTCTGGCCATTGCACTTGCATTTTTCCTTAGCAAGACAAGGAAGGGACTTAACCTCAGGGCCGTGGGCGAAAGCCCGGCAACAGCTGATGCGGCCGGTATCAATGTCACTGCCTACAAGTATCTGGCAACCTGCATCGGGGGCGGGATCAGCGGTCTGGGCGGACTGTATTTTGTAATGGAGTATTCAGGGGGAACCTGGACCAACAACGGATTCGGCGACAGGGGATGGCTGGCCATTGCCCTTGTTATATTTGCACTGTGGAAGCCGGTGAATGCCATCTGGGGTTCCATCCTGTTTGGAGGCCTGTACATCCTGTACCTGTATATTCCGGGACTGGACAGAGGGGCGCAGGAAATTTTTAAAGCCCTTCCCTACGTTGTCACCATTGTGGTGCTGGTGATCACCAGCCTTAGAAAGAAGAGGGAGTACCAGCCGCCCCAGAGCCTGGGACTGGCGTATTTCAGAGAAGAGAGATAAAACAGGAAAGAGAGATAAAACAGGAAAGAGAGATAAAAACAGAGAAGAGGCAGGGACTGTATTTTGGGCAGCGGTTCCAGTCTCTTCCTTTTTTGGCGGCAATGAATCTTTATCCGCTCTTTTAATCCCCCTCTTACATCTTGACAATACCCAGTAAACTGCTATGATTAGAGGAGCGTTTATTGGAAAGAGGATGACCGGATGTGAAGATCCGGTGTAAAACAGTTGTTTTGGTTTAGGTGACATGGAGGCGGATGTGGTGGAAATAAAGGACAGAATTTACCGGTATATGAAAGAACTGGTGGCGATTCCCAGCGTGTCTGATACGGAATATGAGAGGGCGGCAGCGGATTACATAGAGGCGGAACTGAATGCCCAGCCCTATTTTGCAGCCCATCCCCAGATGGCGGGAAGCTATGCGCTTAAGGGGGATCACCTGAAACGGACCACACCCTATGGGCTGATCAAGGGGAGCACGGGGAGGACCATTATACTCACAGGCCACTATGATGTAGTAGATACCCGGGAGTACGGCAGTTTTGAATCTTTTGCCTATGATGTGGAGGCGTGGAAACGCGCCGGCAAAAGCCAGTTGGAAGCATTGGCGGCAATGCTTCCCAGGGAAGCCAGGGAGGATCTGGAGTCCGGTGAATGGCTGTTTGGAAGAGGCGTGAACGATATGAAGGGGGGACTGGCCATTGCCATGGCACTTATGGATTGGTATGGCCGGCTGATGCTGGAGCATCCGCAGCTGCCCGGGTGCCTGCTTTTTGCAGCGGTGGCGGATGAGGAGGCATATTCCGCCGGGATGCGGGGCTCCATTCCACTGTTTACAGGTCTTTTGCAAGAGTATGGACTGGAATATGCATGCCTGCTGGATCTGGAGCCCAGCTTTAATGAGGAGGGGAAGCAGCAGGTGTATATCGGTTCCGTGGGAAAGACCATGCCCGCGGTGCTGGTACAGGGGGCCAAAGCCCATGTGGTGAACTGTTTCCATGGACTAAACGCAGTGGGCGTACTGGCTGAGATGTTTATGCGCACCGAGCTGGCGCCTGAGTTCTCTGAACAGTATGAGGGGGAACCATGCCCTCCGCCCACCTGGTTTAACCTGAGGGACCGCAAGGAGGGATATGATGTCTCCGTTCCCCTGAGAGCAGCGGGATACATGAGTATGCTGGGATTCAACAAGACAGCGGATTCGGTTACGGCCAGGCTGAAGGAAATCGGGAGGGAATCATTTTCCTCATACCTGAAACGCATGGAGGCCCAGGAGGCATGTGTGAAATCCGGGGATATCCTTCCAAAGGTGGATATGGACCGGTGCGTGATGGAGTATGGCCAGCTGGTGGATGTCTGCCACAAGCGCCACGGGGAGGAAGCGGGAAAGTGGTTCCGTGACCTCTATGAGACAGCACAAGCCCGTATCCGGTCAGGGGAATGGAATTATCCCAAGGCCACGCTGGAGATCATGGACGCGGTACTGACCTACTCGGAGATTACAGCCCCTTTGATGGTGATCTCCTTTGCACCGCCTTATTACCCGGCTTATCACAGCGACCGCATTCCGGATGGCGCGGGTAGGGATAGCGCGGAGGGCAGTGCGGGGGGCAGTGCAGGGGGAGTAAGAACAGGGGGAGGAGAAAGTACAAGGGGAGGAAGCACTGGAAGAGGAAGCGCGCTGTATGAGATACTGGCAGCATCGGCAGAGACAGTGTGCGGCATCCCGCTGGGCAGGCGCAATTACTGCTGCGGGATATCGGATTTAAGCTACTGCGCAGGTCCGGACCGGGCGGAACTTCAGTCCTATGCGGCTAATACGCCGCTGTGGGGAGGTATGTATCATATGGACCTGGATGCCATGGCGGGATTCCAGGTTCCGGCCCTTCTTTTTGGCCCAGTTGGCAAGGATGCCCACCAGATGTCGGAGCGCGTCAATGCCAGGAGCCTGCTGGAAGAAGTTCCAGGAATTTTACAATATTTTATCGAACAAGTGTTTGCAAATGGAACGCAAATGTGATATACTTACGCAAGATATTGTAACTGGATATTGTAACATTGATACGATTCACACCCGGGCGCCAAAAGGACAGGTGCCTGGCGTTCTATGCAAGAGACAAGGAGCATTTTTAGATGGCAAAGCAGTACATTAAAATCCGCGGGGCCAATGAACATAATCTGAAGAATATATCCGTGGATATACCGAGGAACGAGCTGGTGGTACTTACAGGACTGTCCGGGTCCGGCAAATCTTCACTGGCTTTTGATACTATTTATGCAGAAGGGCAGAGGCGCTATATGGAGTCTCTGTCTTCTTACGCACGCCAGTTTTTGGGGCAGATGGAGAAGCCGGATGTGGAAAGCATTGAAGGGCTGTCACCGGCTATTTCCATAGATCAGAAGTCGACCAACCGGAACCCGCGTTCCACTGTGGGGACGGTGACGGAGATCTATGATTATATGAGGCTTCTCTATGCCAGGGTGGGCATTCCCCACTGTCCCAAGTGCGGCAAAGAGATCCACAAACAATCCATTGACCAGATGGTGGACCATATCATGGCCATGCCTGAGCGGACTAAGATCCAGCTTCTGGCACCTGTGGTGCGGGGCAGGAAGGGAGAGCATGCAAAGGTGCTGGACCAGGCGCGCAAGAGCGGCTATGTGCGTGTGCGCATTGACGGGAATCTTTATGAGCTTTCCGAGGATATTAAGCTGGACAAGAATATAAAGCATAATATTGAGATCGTGGTGGACCGTCTGATCGTAAAGGAAGGGATCGAGAAGCGCCTTACGGATTCCATCGAGACTGTGATGGCGCTGAGCGGCGGCCTTATGACCGTGGATGTGACGGAGGGGGAGCCGGTGAATTTCAGCCAGAGCTTTTCCTGCCCGGACTGCGGCATCAGCATCGATGAGGTGGAGCCCAGAAGCTTTTCCTTTAACAACCCCTTCGGCGCATGTCCCGAGTGTTTCGGACTTGGGTATAAGATGGAGTTTGATGAGGACCTGATGATTCCGGACAAATCCATATCCATTGACGATGGCGCCATTGTGGTGTTGGGCTGGCAGTCCTGCACGGACAAGGGAAGCTTTACCAGGGCCATACTGGACGCTCTGGCCAAGGAGTATAAATTCAGCCTTTCCACTCCTTTTCAGGATTACCCCAAGGAAATACAGGATGTGATCCTGCACGGTACGGGAGGCAAGGAAGTCAAGGTACGCTATAAGAGCCAAAGGGGCGAGGGCGTATATGATGTGGCCTTTGAGGGATTGATTGAGAATGTGAACAGGCGCTATAAGGAGACATTTTCCGAGGCCTCCAAGGCGGAATATGAGTCCTATATGCGGATCACGCCATGTCCTGTGTGTAAAGGGCAGAGGCTTAAAAAGGAGTCTCTGGCAGTTACGGTGGGGGATATGAATATCTATCAGGCAACCAATATGTCCATTGTAAAATTCAAGGACTTTATGGACGGCCTGAAGCTGACTTCCATGCAGCAGACCATTGGCGCGTCCATCTTAAAGGAAATCAGGGCAAGGATCTGCTTCCTCATTGACGTGGGATTGGATTATTTGTCCCTTTCACGGGCCACAGGCACCCTGTCAGGCGGGGAGGCGCAGAGGATCCGTCTGGCAACACAGATCGGCTCCGGTCTGGTGGGGGTTGCATATATCCTGGATGAGCCAAGTATTGGACTTCACCAGCGGGACAATGACAAGCTGTTAAAGACCCTGATCCATCTGCGTGATCTGGGGAACAGCGTGCTGGTGGTGGAACATGATGAGGATACCATGCTGGCAGCGGACTGTATCGTGGATATCGGACCAGGTGCAGGCGAACACGGCGGACAGGTGATCGCCATGGGAACCGCCAAACAGATCATGGCCAATAAGGATTCCATCACAGGCGCATATCTCAGTGGAAGGATGGCCATTCCCGTGCCGTCTGAGCGCAGGAAACCAAGCGGATGGATCACGGTCCGGGGCGCTGCTGAGAACAACCTGAAGAACCTGAACGTGGACTTCCCGCTGGGTGTCATGACTTGCGTCACAGGAGTGTCCGGCTCCGGCAAGAGTTCCCTTGTCAATGAAATACTTTACAAAGCCCTGGCCAAAAAATTGAACCGTGCCAGGACCATTCCCGGTAAGCATAAGGGAATTGACGGGACAGAGCAGCTGGATAAGATCATTGCCATTGACCAGTCGCCGATCGGGCGTACTCCACGGTCGAACCCGGCCACGTATACAGGCGTGTTTGATCTGATCCGTGATCTGTTTGCCTCTACCGTGGATGCAAAGGCCAAGGGCTATACAAAAGGCCGCTTTAGTTTTAATGTGAAGGGCGGACGGTGTGAATCATGCAGCGGTGACGGCATTATCAAGATAGAGATGCATTTCCTTCCCGATGTCTATGTTCCATGCGAAGTCTGCGGCGGAAAGCGGTACAACCGCGAGACCCTGGATGTAAAGTATAAGGGAAAGAGTATATACGATGTCCTGGATATGACAGTGGAGGACGCGCTGAAGTTCTTTGAAAATGTGCCCTCAGTCACCAGGAAGATACAGACCCTGTACGATGTGGGCCTGGGATATATCCGGCTGGGACAGCCGTCCACTGAGCTGTCGGGCGGTGAGGCACAGCGTATCAAGCTGGCTACCGAGCTGTCCAAGCGCGGGACGGGAAAAACCATCTATATTCTGGATGAGCCCACAACAGGGCTGCATTTTGCAGATGTGCACAAGCTGATCGACATTCTGCGCAGGCTGTCGGACGGAGGCAATACCGTTGTGGTGATTGAGCATAACCTGGATGTGATCAAGACTGCCGACTATATTATTGATATCGGACCGGAAGGCGGGGATAAGGGCGGAACGGTCATTGCCAGGGGAACGCCTGAGGAAGTGGCTGAGAACCCGGTTTCCTACACCGGCATGTACATTAAGAAATATCTTGAGGCGGGAAATAAAAAGGGAATAAAATAAATTAAAAAATTTGTCGAAATTGCTTGCTATTTGTAGTTAGGTGGCATATAATAGACATATACGAAAGATAAAGAAGAGATTGTACTATTTTGTACAATCTCTTTCAATTTATACGGAGATAAATATTTTCTGGTAAATTGGGTCATGGTATAGGGAGAGGACATTTCGGTTTAACCGTTTTGGCGGGGATATCCAGAAAAATATGGAGGAATAGATCTCATGGATAGAGAGATGATTATCGTTTTGGACTTCGGCGGTCAGTATAACCAGCTGATTGCACGCCGTGTCCGTGAGTGCAATGTGTACTGCGAAGTACATCCGTACAATATGAGCCTGGACAAGATAAAGGAGATGAATCCCAAGGGGATCATTTTCACAGGCGGCCCGGACGTGGTGTTTGAGGACGGTGCGCCGCGCTGTTCCAAGGAGATATTTGAACTGGGTATTCCGGTTCTGGGAATCTGTTATGGAGCGCAGCTTATGAGTTATCTGCTGGACGGCGTTGTGAAAAAGGCGGTTGTCAGCGAGTATGGACATACAGAGGTGGATGTGGACACGTCTTCCAAGCTGTTTGAGGGTGTTTCACCCAGGACCGTGTGCTGGATGAGCCATGGAGTATATATTGCAGAAGTACCTGCCGGGTTCAGGATCACTGCCCACACAGAGTCATGCCCGGTTGCAGGTATGGAGTGCGCGGGAAAGGATTTCTACGCGGTTCAGTTCCATCCTGAGGTGGTTCATACCAAAGAGGGGACAAAAATGCTGTCCAACTTTGTATACAATGTCTGCGGCTGCTCCGGAGACTGGAAGATGGATTCTTTTGTGGATACTACCATCAAAGCGCTGAGGGAGAAGATCGGTGACGGCAAGGTGCTGTGTGCCCTTTCCGGCGGTGTGGATTCTTCTGTTGCAGCGGTTATGCTGTCCAAGGCCATCGGCAAGCAGCTGACCTGTGTATTCGTGGACCATGGCCTGCTGCGCAAGAACGAAGGGGATGAGGTGGAAGCCGTATTCGGTCCCAAGGGCCAGTATGATCTTAACTTTATCCGTGTCAATGCCCAGGAGCGTTTCTACGCAAGGCTGAAGGGCGTGGAAGAACCTGAGGCAAAGAGAAAGATCATTGGCGAAGAATTCATCCGTGTATTTGAGGAGGAGGCCAGAAAGATCGGCGCAGTGGATTACCTGGTGCAGGGCACCATTTATCCGGATGTGATTGAATCCGGGCTGGGCAAATCCGCTGTGATCAAGTCCCACCACAATGTGGGCGGTCTTCCCGAGCATGTGGATTTTAAGGAACTGGTGGAGCCGCTGCGCCTGCTGTTTAAGGATGAGGTGCGAAAGGCCGGGCTTGAGCTGGGGATCCCGGAATATCTTGTATTCAGGCAGCCGTTTCCAGGTCCCGGACTTGGGGTCAGGATCATTGGCGAAGTAACGGCTGAAAAGGTAAAGATTGTTCAGGACGCGGACGCTATATACAGGGAGGAGATTGCAAAAGCCGGAGTGGATAAGAATCTGGGCCAGTATTTTGCGGCACTTACCAACATGCGGTCCGTTGGATGCATGGGAGATGAGAGAACCTACGACTATGCGGTTGCGCTGCGGGCTGTCCTGACCTCTGATTTTATGACAGCAGAGGCTGCGCAGATTCCCTGGGAGGTGCTGGGAAAGGTGACCAGCAGGATCGTGAATGAGGTGAAGGGCGTGAACCGGGTGATGTATGATTGTACGGGGAAGCCGCCGGCTACGATTGAGTTTGAATAACGGACAGAACCCCGGGAATGCTGATAGAATGGGCATTTCCGGGATTGTTTTATGCCGTTTGGCTCTAAAATGGCTCTAATTATTCTTGACACTAGAAAGTTTGCGAAGCGTACTTTCTAGTGTATGATGAATACTGGATTTGGGGTGGGTATCATGATATCTGCCTTATTTGTTTTATAGAGCAAGTCCACACTCGAATGCAAGTACCATATATTTTTCCGCATTATTTAGACCATATAAATTCAAATCTCTGATTTCCCATGTATCAGAACTTAGATTATCTGCACCATACAAGAATTGGATAAAGGGAATTTGTCGATATTTTGTAACTGCCAGCATGGAAGCACATTCCATTTCTGCGACAAGGCAGCCATCTTGTCTGCGTTCTTGAATAAGGGGGAGTGTTTCTCTGTAAATAGCGTCCGAAGTCCATGTTTTTTCTTTTACATACCGATAACCACAGCTTGATAAAACACTTTCTAATATTTGGACTGAATGTGGTTCTGCTTCAATTTCTGGCGAGGGTGCTATATAGTGATAGCTCGTGCCCTCATCACGGATAGCAGAAACGGGGATAATGATGTTATCTTTTACCTTATCATCGTCCAATACTCCGCAGGAACCGAACAAAACAAACTTTTTGGCTCCCATAGCAATAATTTCTTCAAATCTAGAGACACAAGCAGGTGCGCCTACTCTGGACAGATAAAAAGCAATATCTGTATCTTTATAACGGATTTTGTAAACGGGTATCATACCATTTGCGGTATATAGTTCTGCGATCTTTATCGGTACTGTCCAGTGAATAAAATTTTTGAATAATATTCTCTGAAAACGTGGAAACACATATCTCCGGGAAATTATCAATTTTTTTTCGTTGTATCGGACGGGCTGAATAAAGCTGGTTCCGAAATATTTGTTCGTTGAAATATTGTGTTCAAGCTATTTACCTCCTCGCTAATTTTCTGGATATAACTTGACAGAGATACCAGATGCTCCCTTTTTCACAATTCTATTTGTATCAACTAAATGTTGCTTAATCTGTTCGCAAGTCTCGTTCATCTGTTCCAATTCTTTATTAAATGCTTCCTCACTTGGAAAGGCGTCTTTGGAAGCAATCAGATTTTCCTGTAACTTTTTAGCCTTAGCAAATTTTGCAAGGCGGCTGTTGATTTCCGGGTGTTTAAAACGAATACATATCGTGTCTGGCATAAGATTTCCCTCACTGTCTTTTTCGCCATCGATTTCCATATCTACTTGCTCGTCCATTTTGAAAAGCAGAGTAAGGACATCAGAAGCGGTTTCTATGTCGAAGTCCGTGAATACGTTGATACTCACGCCCAGAGCATTGGCAATCTTCAAAAGTTGGTCGGGTTTTGGCTTCCGGCTTCCTAATTCATATTTGCGAATGGTGGTTCCGTTTATGCCTGCCAGTTCCCCTAATACATTCTGTGAAATCCCACGGATTGTTCGGAATGTCTTTATTTTCTCTCCTACTGTCATGTAGTCACTCCTTTAGTATTGGTTAATACAAATAATAGGGACATTTGTATTCTAACATATCTATTGAAAATAATCAATCAATTAAAGAATAATATGTTGACAAGGAACAAAAGAGCCTGTATAATAAAATGCAAATAAGGGACAAAAGTCCCTGTATAAAATCAAGGAGGACATTGAATGGAGAAATCAAAAAAGATGTATGTAACGGCAGAGGAAGCGGCAGTAATGCTTGGCGTATCAACGGGCTATGCTTACAAGATTATCCGGGGATTGAATGAGGAATTGAAAACAAAAGGCTATCGGACAATCTGTGGCAAAGTTCCGACAAAATACTTTGAAGAAAAATTCTACGGTCTGACCGTAGCCATGTGAGAAAGGGGTGCGTATTTATGGCGGCAACAAGAGACGGTAAGATGTGGCGCTGTCAATTCTATTACAAGGACTGGCAGGGAGTGAGCCATAAGAAGAATAAAAGAGGGTTCAAGACCAAAGGGGAAGCCGAACAGTGGGAGCGAGATTTTCTGCAACAACAGCAGAAAAATTTAGACATCAATTTTGAAAACTTTGTCCATATTTATTAGAAGGATATGGAACACCGTCTGCGTGAGAATACCATGCGGACAAAGAAATTTATTATTGACTTGAAAATCATTCCTTATTTTAAGAAAAAGTGCATGAACGAAATCAAGGCTTCTGATATTCGGGCATGGCAAAATGCGCTGATTAAAAAAGGATATTCGGAAACGTATCTGAAAACAGTCAATAATCAGTTGTCGGCAATCTTCAATTATGCGGTACAGTATTATGACCTGAAAGATAATCCTTGCCGGAAAGCCGGGAGCATTGGAAAGAGTCACGCCGGGGAAAAGGAGTTCTGGACAAAGCAGGAATTTAAACAATTTCTTGTGACTGTGGAGAACAAGCCGGAAACAAAAATGGCGTTTCTGCTTCTTTACTGGACGGGCATGAGGATAGGAGAATTACTCGCTCTTACCTACAATGATATTGATTTAGAGAAGCGTACCATTTCTGTAAACAAGTCCTATCAGCGGATAGAGGGCAGGGATATTATTACACCACCTAAAACGCCAAAGAGCAAACGTATTATAACAATACCGCTGTTTTTGACGGAAGAATTAAAAGAGTACATTTCACACTTGTATGGAATTATGGCAGATGAAAGAATGTTCCGTTTTACAAAGTCCTATATGGAGCATGAAATTATCAGAGGTATCAAGGCTTCCGGGGTAAAAAGAATACGTTTGCACGATATTCGTCATTCTCACGCCTCTCTGCTTGTAGAAATGGGATTTACGCCATTGGCTATTGCGGAACGGTTAGGGTATGAGAAAATCGAAACGACATTAAATACTACTCACATTTATATCCCAATAAGCGGGGAGAACTTGCGGATAAATTAGAGATTGAAAATAACAGGGAGGAAGAAGAATGAGTGGAGTACATAAATACCCGACAATCAGCTTTCGTATTTCCCCTAGAGAGAGGGAAGAAATTGAAGCAAAGATTTTAGCAAGCGGACTTTCTAAGAAAGATTATTTTGTCCGTTCCTGCATTTATAACCGGGTGTGCGTGGTCGGCAAAAAAGAACTGGTTTATCAGTTGGTGGAGGAACTAAAGGTAATGCAGACCAATATCCGGGAAGTAACAGAACAGTTTGAAAAGACTGGAAATCGCATTAACGCCGGAGGGATTGGAAGATATGCGGCACGATTGTCTTGATATGCTGAAAGCAATCATGTGGGTCTTAGACGGAGCAAAATATCTTTGGCAGGACAGCGCCGTTGGAGCAGATGAAAGCCCCAACAGCGGCAACTGTTAGGGCTGTGATAACTGGAAAACCTCTGTTATCAGTGTTTCGCAAAGACAACGCTTGTACTCAATATAGCGGCGAAGCTGTCAAAGGGGGAAGGCTTAGACAGTGAAATGAATCTGACGGAACCGTTGAATGTGATTTATCAAACAGCGGAGGACGGGCTTGCCGATACTGTAAAGCCCCGTTTGGAATTGGCGGGTGCGGACTGTGAGAATATTTCCGTTATTGATGAAAGTATAAAATCACTCTCTATGATAGATGAACGATTAGAAGAAGCAATTATAAGGACAAAGGCTAAAATGCTTATTTTAGACCCGATACAAGCCTACTTGGGCGGCGGAATGGATATGAACCGGGCAAATGAAACAAGGGATATGACAAAGAAACTGGCGGCTCTGTCAGAGAAATATCAATGCGCCATTGTACTTGTCGGACACATAAACAAAGCGGCAGGAAATAAGGCGGCGTATCGTGGTATGGGTTCCATTGATTTCTTTGCAGTCGCAAGGAGTGTCCTGTTGGTCGGCAGAGTGGAGGGGGAAGCAAATATAAGGGCGGTTGTCCAGATAAAAAATAATCTGGCGGCGTTCGGACACCCAAAAGCCTTTGAACTTTCAGAGGGCGGTTTTCAGTGGCTTGGAGATTATGAAATTACTGCTGATGAAGTCTTGGGCGGTATCGCTCCAAAAGCAAATAAAATGGAACAGGCGAAACGCTTACTCCGAGAACTGGCGGAAACGAATAACGCCATGCAAAGCAACGAAATTGTTAATCTGGCGGACGAACAGGGAATATCGAAAAGAACATTGGAAAATGCAAAGAAAGAATTAGGTGTCCGGGAGAAGCGGATAAATAATTCATGGTATTGGGAACTGGATAAAATCAGGCCGAAATAAACAAACAGCGCAACAATGCAGAGTATATGAAATTTGCGGACTTTGGACTTGTAAGGTTGCAAAAGATATAGACTTTGTATTGTTGCGGAGTTGAATAAAGCCAGGTAAATGGTGGAAGCAAAACGGCTGAAACAGCCGTTTCCGTCCGTAGGACGATAAGCTGTCCTGTGGACGGCTTGCCCCGGCAGGGCGCAAAACCTGCTTGCAGGTCTGCATTTTTGATAGGGAACCTGTCAAAAGTGCTTTTGCGTTTACTTTCAACGAAAGTAACAAAGCTATGGCGGCTTAAACGCCGCCCCCTGATTTGCTGAAAGGAGGATAAGACTATCGAGAGGACAATCAGTGCTTCCTTGACCTTCTCAAACAAGGGCATTGCTTTCTTATCCCGATAAGTTTTTGCCGTTGTCAGAGCCGCCGGTTCCGGCAACTGCCATGCGGGATTTTCACGAATAACGTGAATATTCTTCTCTGTTACTTTTTTATCAGAGGACAACTTTATGATTGCCTGCTGTATCTCCTGTTTCTTCCCTTGTAACCATTTCAAGTCTTTTGTTTCACTGGAAACACTTTTTTGTATCTCTTGTATGTTCTGGCTGATTTTTTCTTTTTGGGAGGTAAGTATCTGCACCTCCTTTTCCCGTTCCTGCTTTTCAAAATCCAATACGCTTAAATGCTTTCTATGGATTCCCTTTTGCTTCCAGATAACGTCTTGACGCTCCATAACTTTTGCCAATTCCTGTTTTTCCGAAGCTATCCACTGGTTCCATTCTGTCTCCTGCTTAGTGCCGCCCTTAAAGCCCATAGAAGCAAGCGCCTGTTTCATGGAAACTCTTGTTTCCAGTCCCCTCTTACTTCCAGATACGAACGGGACAAAATCTATATGTAGGTGGGGCGTTTCTTCGTCCATATGGAGATGAGCAGAGAACACTTTAAGATTGAGATTTCTTTGCTGAAAATTTTTCATAAATTCGTCCAGAATTTTCTTTGCTAATTCACCGTTTTCGCTTTGGGCATTCATATCGTCTTTGTTGCCTATCTGAAAAATGACTTCATGAAATAATTTTTCCTGTTTTGATGTCCGTATCTTTTCATAATAATCATTTATCCTCCTGTCATTTCGTGTCTGCTTTTCATTGTAGCGTTCTAAGGCTTTATCAAATAACTCATGATAAACAGCCTTGATATTTTCGTTGCAATATTCTATATTGTATTGAGTATAATCTTCCTTTACATTCTTTGCCTTGAACGCTCTGCTATTGTGAGTGAGGGAGCCTTTTCCCACCATACCACTGGTGGCGGCGCTTGTTCGGAATGTCCAGTTGATAGAAGCAGCTGATAAATTGAAACAGCAGGTAGAGCGGCTTCAAAGAAATATCAATTATTTGGAGGGACGGGTAAAGCAGGAAGAAGAAAGAAATCTTTCGCTCTCAACTGATTTAAAAGATTTTGAGCGTCTGAAAGCCGGGCTTGGAAAACAAGAGGTAAAAGCTGTCATTGAAGGTCAAAAAGCGGCAGAAATGTGCTTGACGGTTCCTAAACAACACAAAAAAAACGGAGGTATCGCTATGACAGACATGGAGAAAAAAGTCATGCTCCGGCTATGTGCAAAGGTTATACAATATGCAGATTTTGAGACAGACAGGGAAGCGGAGCGGTTGGTAAATTGGGTTATACTGGACAATCAGCGGAAGCAGAATAACAATGAAATCCGTTCTCTAATGGCGGAATATAAAAAGGGGGAGGCGGAGCGGAGGGGAAGTATAAGAGAAGCGTTAGAGCGAGGGAAAGAAATATGCGACAGGAGGGACGAGTTATATGAAAGTCAACAGGAAGTGAAGCATAAGCTGTGGAAGTTGGAACGTGAGATTTGATTTTTCCTTGATTACATATAGAAACATGGCGCTAGCGCCATGATAGAGAGGGCGGACAACGAGATAGCGGTTGTTGCGCCCTCTACGTCTTGACAATCAAATAATAACTTTATGGACAAATAGATTATTCTTCCAGATCGGTGTAATTGCTTTGATAAACTTCAATCATCATTCTTGCACCCAGGCGGAAGCCGTCAAGGAATGTACCGGAAAGTTCAAGGGGAACGGTGTCAAGCTGTTCGTTCATGATGTCAATGAATTTTTCGTGTAGTGGCGGATCGAGGGACTTTAGCTTTTCAATAAAATCCTCATAGTGTTGGTATTGCTTTTGACGCAAAGAACGGTACTCTTCTGTTTTGAGATTGAATTGTTCGGCAAGATAAATCTCACCGTCATACAATCTTAGTAATATGCTCTTCATAAATAGTGTCTCCTTTACTTAAAAGTATTTTAAATGACATCTACTGAATGTCAACTTGTTTCATAGCTTATCATATAATGTAAGAAATGACAATTAGTAAATGTTAAAAATGGAGAGGACTTCATGTATAAAAATAAGGCAGGGGACGGCGGTAATAATATCTGCGGTCAGAAAATAAGGGAAATTAGGGGGAATCTACCAGAGAAAACGTCACAAAGGAAGCTGGCGGATATGCTTCAAAGAGCAGGTCTGGATATTGATAAAAATGCTGTGCAGAGGATAGAGAGCGGCAAACGGTTTGTGACGGATATTGAGTTGAAGGTTATTGCGGAAGTTTTGGGTGTGAGTTATCAGGATTTGCTAGATGATTAGAAGGGATTGTAATTGTTTGTGCAAGGTGAGAAAAGACAGGTCAGAATTTGTATTGGAAGACGCTAAGCTATGATAATAAGTTTTGAAACAATTTAAAGTTATTTTTATATCAGAAAGGATATATTTATATGTCTATGGAAGAAAAAAGAGAAAAATTAGAAAAACAGGTGGAAGATTCAAGAAAAGATATAAGAGCAGATAGAATGGATATGTCTTTTGGAGAAATTATGAATATGTATGAAGAAGGAGAATTAATAATTTCTCCAGAATTTCAACGTGCTTTTAGATGGGAAAAGAGTACACAGACAAGGTTCATTGAATCTTTAATTTTAGGCATTCCAATTCCGCCTATTTTCGTTGCAGAGACGAAAAAAAATATATGGGAATTAGTTGATGGCCTTCAAAGATTATCTACAGTATTATCTTTTTTTGGCAAACTTAAAGATAAAGGGAAGAATAATCTTATATTAGAAGAAGCCTCTATTTTGACAGAATTAAAGGGGTTTACTATTGATAGTTTACCACTCAATTATAAATTATTATTAAAAAGGGCAGTATGCCGGGTAGAAGTAATAAGGTATGATAGTGAATTTGATATGAGATATGAACTTTTCAATCGTCTAAATACTGGAGGCGTGCTTTTGAGTGAGCAAGAAATACGTAATTGTATTTTTAGACCATATGATAACAAGTTCAATAACTTTATTCAAGAGCAGTCAAAAAAAGAATATTTTACTAGTATTGTCAAAATACGAAAAGAAGATGAACAACGTATGTATGCGCAAGAATTAGTATTGCGTTTTTTTACATTGAAAAATTTTGGAACAACATTCGATAAAAATATACAAAAGCATATGGACGATTATATGCTCAAAGTTTCTAAAGGAGAGATAAATTTTAAATATAAAGAAGAAGAGAAAATTCTTGAACATACTTGTAATATTCTGCGTGGGTTACAAGACAATGTTTTTAAGTTAGCTACACTTAATTTTTCTACTAGTATGTATGACGCTTTAATGATAAATATTGCATTAAACATAGGGGAAATAAGTAAGTATACATCAGAAGAACTATTAGATAGAATCAACAGATTGAAGAAAGATAAGGATTTTAGGAAAAACACCAATGCAGCAAGTAGTAGCAAGTATAGGATAAATAGTAAAATAGAAATAGCAAGTAAGATTTTATTTGATTGAGGCGTTGGTCATGAATACAAATGAGGAAACCTATTTAGATTTAATGCATGAATTAGAAGCAGAAAGAGATTGGAGAGTAGCAGAACTTAGCAAAATTAAATTGCTTTTTAGAGAGATAAAGCAAATAGATATAAATGAATATAAAAATGTTTATTTGAAAATGACAGTTCCAATGGTGTATGCACACTGGGAAGGATATTGTGTTGCTAGTTTTAAAATAATTATGGACTATATAAACAGAAAAGAAATGGGTGCACAATTAGTAGATTATAATATATTAACCTATGCTAATAATAAAACATATGATAAATTGAAAGGTAAAAGTAATTTTGCACAAAGAGTTGAATTTTCTAAGGAATTTATTAAAATTTTAAATGGCAGAATTAGAATTGTAGGTAAATTGGATACAAAATCCAATTTGAATTATAAAGTGTTACAAGAAATTTTGCAAATTTTCAAAATGAATGAAGAAGGGGTTGAACAGTACGAATTGGAGTTAAATTCACTTGTGAATATAAGAAATGCTATTGCACATGGAGAAAATAGCAGAATGATTGATATCGATAAAATGAATAAAAATATTGAACTTGTGACGAATTTGATTGATGTTATGTTGCTTAAAGAAGTTCAATATATTCAAGACGAGTCGTATTTACTTGACTAATTATGGCTCTATTTTGGCTCTAATAATTCTGACTGGCACAAATATGAGAACGAATTCTAAAGAATATAGATAATAAATTCAATCAAAGACAGGGGAAAACAGCCAATTCAAGCTATCCGCCGAGGAGTTTGAATAGCGGATAGGCTAAATATAGTGTATAATTATGGCAGATAATCTCCAGGATTATCTGCTGTATTTATATTATTCAATTTAGGATCGTTTGGAAGAAGTTAATAGAATCAACGAAATGAGCATGAATAAAGAACGGTTTGTTGAAAATGGCCTTATCTGAGTAAAGAAGAAAACAGTAAGACGAAGTTCTATAGTAGATATATTGATGGATAGGATGAGAAATTATTATGGGGACAATTATAAGCCCCTTTGTATATCAAATAAAAGATGATGCAGAGGGATTAAAACAATTTAAAGATGATTTAGTTGAAAACACTTCTCAGAAGGTGCAGGAAATTATGCTGCAATTTCCTACGGTATACATACATATCTGGAAAAATGCTGAGGATTATGAAGTATATATTGGTGAATCTAACAATATTATTCAAAGAACAAGGCAGCATTATGACAGTATGTCAGATGAGACAAAATGGCAGCATCAATTGATGGTGCATACGGGGACGTTATATATAGTGGGGCATGAGCATTTTAATAAATCGCTTACACTTGATTTGGAAAATCGCTTAATGCTCTATATGATGAGTGTAGATCGGGTTAAAAAAATTCATAATATGCGGGGAAATCCTCAGAATAGGTATTACCCGGATTCTGAGGTGGATAATATTTTTCATATGATGTGGTCCAAACTGCATTGGAACAATAAATATTTATTTCCAAGTGAAAGTTCCATTAAGGATTCAGCTGTTTTTAAGGCATCACCGTTACATAAATTAACATCGGATCAGGAACAAATAAAAGAGATTATTATCGAGAGAGTATTTGAGGCATTATCTTCAAATAAAAAGAATCAACTTATCTTTATTGACGGTGAAGCAGGTACTGGAAAAACTGTTCTCAACAGCAGTACCTTTTATGAATTATTTGTTAAAGCAGAGAACCAGAAACGAAAACCTCTTAGCTGTTATATGATGGTAAATCATGATGAGCAAAAAAACGTATATTCGCAGATCGCACAAAAACTTGGACTTGTCGACCGTTATGCTGATGTTGTATGTAAACCGACTTCTTTCATTAATAATCATACAGTAGATGAACCAATAGATGTAGCGTTTATTGATGAGGCACATTTATTATTAACTCAAGGAAAACAATCTTATCAAGGCGATAATCAACTACAGGATATTATTAATAGAGCACGTGTTACAGTTGTAATGTTTGATGAGAATCAAATTTTGACCACTGAACAATACTGGGAATCAGAGATACTAAATAAATTCAGAAGACAGGCAAAAGAAGAAAATAATTATTTTGTTCTTAAAAATCAGCTTAGAATTAAAGCATCTAAAGAAGTGATAGATTGGATAGACAATTTTACAAAACAAAAGATAATTACAAATATTCCAAAGAGTTTAGGTGGATATGATATCAGAGTATTTGATGATCCGGAATTACTTGAGCGGAAATTAAAAGAAAAAGCTATTTGTGAAAATCATAAACTATCCAGATTAGTAGCCACTTATGATTGGGATTATAATAATAAAGCTGCTATGGAGTCTAGGCTAAGTAAATATTGGGAGGTTATAATAGGGAAATGGCATAAGCCTTGGAACAGAGAACTGGAACAAGACCTTTCCCGAACAGAGAAGAGAGCGATCAAATCTTTGTCATGGGCAGAGCAGCCTCAGACAATTGATGAGGTTGGTTCTACATTTACCATTCAGGGATTTGATCTGAATTATGCAGGCGTGATTTTAGGACCGTCTGTAAAATACAGAAACGGTAGGGTGGTTTTTGATCCATCTGAAAAGAATTATAAAAAAATGACACAGAACCGTACTCTTTCCGATGGCACAAAAAAACAATTTGGAGAAGAGTTAATTCAGCATGAAGTAAGAATTTTAATGACACGTGGAGTAGAAGGCCTCTTTATCTATGCATGTGATGAGGAATTACGAAATGTACTTCTTATGGCCAGTGAAAGAAGCGATAGATGATATGGCAATGTGACAAATTTTTGTGTTCTATGATAAATACGTATGGACTGGATATGATTCATTGTCTAAACTAAAATTGAATAGAGTATGACGCTTACAGAGGCGGAGGGATGTAAGATCCTTCTACCTCTGTCTTCATATCTGTCTATTTCGATTTTCTATACAGTTAATACTTTGATCAATAAATGTTTTTATTGTTTTTATGTGGTATAATTAATACGGATTTTAGTAAAACCAAGAGTGATATGCGTGATGAAAAGCAATGTTGTTTGCAAATGAGGAGGCGTTGGAATGGAAAATGTAATTTTACAGCCAGCAAGCGATAAAAAGGCAAAAAAGCACTTTCATGACACCGTATTGAATCCAGTAGAATTAGATATCATGAAAGAGTATATAGATGACCCGTTATACGAAAGAATTAAAAATTTATATCCGGATGGAAAAGTATATGTTTGGGGTATTACAAATGGGAAACAAAATGCTAAGAAAACAGAATGGAAGAAGATAAAGTCAGGAGATATATGCGTGTTTACACAAGATAAAAAAATTTTTAAAAGCGCGGTAATCACGCTGACATTTGCTAATAAGGAATTGGCAGCGAGGTTATGGGGAGTTGATATGAATGGAGAAACTTGGGAGAACATATATTTGGTAGATGAATTAATTAATTTAGATATATCTTATGAGACTTTTAATGAAATTATTGGATATAAGCATAATTATATTATTCAGGGTTTTAGGTATTTAAATGATGAAAAAAGTGAAAAGATATTGAGTGAATTAGATCTTCATAGTACCAGGATCATGGAAGATATATCAAAAGAGGAGTATGATAGTGAGATTGAAAAATTAATGGATAAGGATCATTTAGACCGGCCGGTGAGTTCCACCAGTAGAGTAGAACAGGCGTATCTGAGAAAGGTATTATTTGATGGCAAGACTGAATACAGATGTGGTATCTGTGGCAATGTATATCCTATCGATTTACTGATTACAGCTCATATAAAAAAGAGAGCTGATTGCTCAAAGGAAGAACGCTTGGATGCTGCTCATATAGCAATGCCAATGTGTAAGTTTGGATGTGATGATTTATATGAAAAAGGTTATTTATTAGTTGAAAAAGGAGTTATAAAGGCAAATAAAAGAAAACAGATGACAAAATATGTTGAAGAATATATTAATAAAATAAAAGATAAAGAATGTGAGTATTGGACTGATGATACCAAGAAGTATTTTGAGGCTCACAATAAAACATTCATAGACCAGGATAGTAAAATATAAATGGAAAAGGTTGAAATATAAGATATGATGAATGTTAATTTGAACATAAGTGAGGACCCCACCCATGGAAAACCACAACTCCCCCCTAATTGAAACCATCATAAACAACTACGCCCCCTACATCTTCAACCTCTCCCTGAAGCTGACAGCTGACCCGGACAAAGCAGAGGATCTGGCCCAGGACACCTTTATCAAAGCATGGATTCATATAGCTGATTTAAAGAATGAGGCTGCCATTAAAAGTTGGCTTCGTACCATCTGCATCAATGAGTTCCGCATGATGATAAGGAAAGAAAAGCGTGAAGCCACAACCTACATAGAGAGTGTGGAAGAACTGGAGAGGGACGGAACGCTATTGGCGGATTATCCCCCTTTGATCATGGATGAGGTCCGGGCTTCGGAGGAGGTGGCTAATCTGCGCAATGGCTGCTTCCTGGCCATGACAAGGAAACTCACATTGAACCAGAGAACGGTATTTTCACTAATTGATATGTTTGGCCTGCCGATAGGGGAAGTGTCACAACTTCTGGATCTGACGCCCAAAGCAGTCAAGGGCCTGCTCTACCGTGCCAGGATGAACCTGGAATCATTTTTTCAGGGACATTGCAGTTTTGTGGATATCAGCAACCCCTGTAAATGTACTGCGTGGATGGAATTTATGAAGGACAGAAATACATTTCAGGAAAAATTAAGGCAGAAAAAGGAATATCTGGATTATAAGGAAAAAGGATATGTCCACGATCCTGATACGAGCCAAAAGATATTGTATTATTACCGCAACATGCCGGAACAAAGGCCGCCTCAGGAATGGTTTGAAGGGCTGATCACTTTGATGGAAGATTGCTATAAAGGTTATAAATGAAATATGCAATAAAAATTCCAATTAAAAAGTTTGCATTACCCGGGACTTCTGCCAAGAAACTTCATCTTCTATTATGTAAAGGAAAATACCAGAAGAAAAGAGGAATGGAATATGTTTCAATCAAGATGTGGTGTATGCTGTGATTTATGTGAGAGAAAGGATGCGGTCAGCTGTAAAGGGTGTATCAATATGGATGGGCCTTTTTGGGGAGGGGTCTGTGAGGTGAAATCCTGTTGTGAATCCAAAGGACTGAACCACTGCGGCGAATGCGGAGACTTTCCCTGTAACGTATTGTCCAATATGGGGGTGGAGGAAGGATATGACCCTGCTGTGAAGATAGAGCAATGCAGGCAATGGGCAATTGAGTGAGTATATTGCCAGTTTCACGGAATCGGTTGATACTGCCATGTATTGCCGGTCACAGCCAAACTTTAGATCCAAAGCTAACATATGACACGGAACGTTTCATGTAAAAAGCCCGGGGGCTGGCCTCCCGGGCTGGATTTATGCACATAGGATCCTCATCCATTGCCATGGCATCGAAGCCGCAAACCAACCTTTCTCATTTCTTCCACAATGCACATCCCGCCTGGGTGCACCTGTTTTTCCATCCCAAGGTAATGCTTAACAATGCAATCACCAACAGGCAGAGCATTGCGGCAAGCACGGTTTGATAACTCTCTGTCAGGTCAAAGATAAATCCATACGCAGGTATCAGGACAATAGAGGATATGGGAGCTCCCATGGACAGCTTGGCAAAGATTTTCTCATAGTCAGTGCGCCCGTAAAATTTCAGTGTCAGGATAGGAGCCAGGACCATGATGCTTGAGCTTACCAGCCCGTGTAAGAAGGCTGACAGGCCAAATATGCCAAACCCATTTCCGCTGAACAGGAATCCGAAAATGGATAAAAAGCCGATTCCGATCATTCCATAACATGTTTTCAGGCTGCCGATCCGGTCACTGATGATACCGATGGCAATGGAGCCGATGGCGCTGCCCACGGAAGCCAATGCAAGTGCTTTTCCTGTCTGGCTTGGGGTGTAGCCCAACAGGGAGCCATAGTTTGGAATATGCTGGGAAAAGACGCCGATGCCGGTTATGGAGATCATAAACAACAGCAAGAGGGCAAAGGAGATGGAGTAAATGGCTGTTTTTTCCGGGATCTCAACCGTTTCAACCGTTTCAGTGGTTTCTCCGGATCCTGCTTTGCCCTGTTTGGAAGGCCGGATATCGGCGCCCAGGGGGGAGAGATGTTTATCCTCCGGTTTGTTGCGGAGAAGGATCAGTGATGTGAGGATTACAACAAGAAAAGCCGCTCCGCCCATGAGAAAATATGCGGTCCTCCACCCCTGGCGGAAAATGATATTGGATGCGGCAGGCTGCAGTACTGCTCCGAATAATCCCACAAAGGCCATTTGGATCCCCATCATCAATCCCGCATTTTTTGTAAACCACCGGTTGATCAGGATGGGGCCCAGCAGGCTGACTAAGATGGTTGCGCCCATAGCGTAAGGAATGGACAGGATATACCAGCCATACACCTGGTTTAATAAACCGAACGCCATAAAGGAAAGGGTCTGAAGCACAGCGCCTGCCACAGCCATCACCCGGATATCATACCGGTTGATCAGCGTTCCGGCAAAGGGCAGCCAAAAGACCATGACAATGGAGGTGATGCTGAAGTAGATAGACAGTGTACCGATTCCCACATCCAGTTCCTGTGAAACAGGAGGCAGGAATAGGCCGGAGGTGGTGTTCAGTCCGCCTCCCGCAAAACCACGGATTAAGATAACGCCCAATAATATGAACCATGCATAATGTATGTTCTTTTTTTTCATAGATTCCCGCCTCTCTTACCATCGGAGAGTGCCTGAAATTTTGGCTTCTGCTGTCTGCCCGCCTTGTCTTCTGACACATCCCGGTATAGGATCTCAGGATTATTTTCCTCTTCTGTTTCATTTTTATTCCTGCTATGAAGACAAAGGGAATAAATTAAGACTTTATCCAAATACTATTCGCGATGAATAGATAAGGATGGTGAATTTATGAAAAAACTGGAAAATAGGGTGGCATTGGTCACCTCTGCCACAAAGGGAATCGGACTTGCGTGCGCTCTGAAACTGGCTGAAGCCGGTGCCAGCGTCTACATGGGAGTGCGCAGGCTTCAGGCAACCCAGGAAATATGTGATGAATACCGTGAAAAGGGATATAAAATGGTTCCGGTTTATTTTGATGCCACGGACAGATCAAGCTATCAATCCATGGTGGAGGAGACCGTCCAGGAAGCCGGTCAAATTAATATTCTTGTAAATAATTTTGGCATTGGAAGACCGGCGGAGGACCTGGATCTGGTCAGCGGCAGTGAGTCGGCTTTTTTTGATATACTGGACCTGAACCTGGGAAGCGTTTACCGCATATCCAAGCTTGTGGTCCCGCACATGCTTAGGGCGGGCGGCGGTTCCATTGTGAATATTTCCTCCATCGGGGGAATGATCCCGGATATCACCAGGATCGGCTACGGTGTTTCAAAATCAGCGATCAACAACATAACCCAGCAGATCGCCGTGCAGTTCGCCCGCCGGAACATCCGTTGCAATGCAGTTCTGCCGGGCCTTACTGCCACGGATGCGGCTTTGGAAAACATGCCTGAAGAATTTCTGAAATCCTTTCTGTCCCACATCCCCTTAAACCGGATGGGAACTCCGGAGGATATTGCCAATGCGGTCCTTTTCCTTTCTTGTGATGACTCCGCATATATAACAGGACATATTTTGGATGTTGCGGGAGGATATGGGATCGGAACCCCGCAGTATGGGGATATGATGAGAAAATAGTGCTATCTTTCTTAGATATCTTCCATTACAATAATCTGTAGAAAGATGAGAGAATGGGAGATGTTTTTATGATCATAAAATTAACCGATCCGGAGCAGGCCGGGGATATTTTTGCCCATTGGGATGAAACCATCATCTGGTCCTGCCTGCAGAATATAATGGGAGACATATATGCTGTGTATAATGGGAAGTCTCAGGAGACTCCCGGATCAGCCATGGCTTTTCTTGGGGATTTTTGTTTCCTTGCAGGTGTTCCCTCCAGGGAACTGGTGATGTTCAGGCCGGACGGCTGCGGACCGTATATCATAATGGTTCCCCAAAATGACGGCTGGGCACAGCTGATCTGGGATTGTCACAGGGACAATGCAAAGAGGATCACCCGGTATGCGATCAAAAAAGAACTGGATGTATTTGATAAAGAAAAGCTGCACCGGGCAGTCTCTTCCCTGCGGCCCGGCTTTTCCCTGAAAATGATGGATGAAGAGCTTTATCATCTGTGCAGGTCCAGGGAGTGGAGCAGGGACCTGGTGTCCCAATATGCAGATTATGAAATGTACCGGAAACTTGGCATTGGAGTGGTTGCCCTAAAAAATGGGCAGCCGGTTTCCGGTGCATCCTCCTATGCGACTTATAGAGGCGGCATTGAAATCGAGATCGACACCAAGGAAGAATACCGGAGAAAGGGCCTGGCGTACGCATGCGGGGCAAAATTGATTCTGGAGTGCCTGGAACAGAATCTGTATCCCAGCTGGGACGCCCATAACATGTGGTCGGTTGCACTGGCTGAAAAGCTTGGTTATCATTACGACCATGAGTATACGGCATTTGAACTATATACAGACGAGAGTGCCCCCATTTTCGCATGGGATGTCCTGAACAGTTACAAATAAAATATGAAAATAACTATCTGATATCTAAGAGATCCCGCCGGCCGGCAAATTGGGCTTGGTGGGATTTTTATGTTTAAAAGTTGTACGTGAAAAGATTTTCACCCAGTATTTATAAAAAGGTCCGTAAAGTTATGCATGTTGCATAATAAAGTCTAAATAAATTGTATGATTTTATTATTGACCCGCAGGAACATTTTGGTATAATAAAAATAGTTTCAGAAACTTAAATAAAATATGAAAAATTTTTCATCAACAGAATTACGAAAAAAAAAGGAAAGGTGGGGATCAAATGGTAAAGGATGTTGAGGAATACGTATCACGGATAAGAAGCAAGTACAGCGTTATGAGTGAGTCAGAGAAGAAAATTGCAGATTATATTTTAAGCAATGATTTTGTAAATGAGGACAGCAGCATTAATAATTTGGCGGCAGCCACAGGAACCAGTGTTTCAACCGTGGTTAGGTTCTGTAAAACTCTAGGATTTAAGGGTTATGCAGAGTTTAAATTTTATTGTCAGAAGGGTATCCTGTCTCCTCTGAGCGGACAGATTGAGATCAGTAACCATGACAGTGCCGGGACGATCAAGCAGAAGGTGGCTGAATTTTCCAAGAACGCCATTAATAACAGTATTTTATACACGGATAATCAGGAAATTGAAAGAGCCATCAATGCATTGTCCAGGGCAAGACAGATCCTGGTATGCGGGGAAGGCAGCGCCAGCGGGATCGCACTTCTTGCAGTCAATACATTCATGAATCTGGGTATACCCAGCTATACCATCCAGGACCCTCTGGCGCAGATCAGAACCGCTTCCTTTTTAGGGGAACAGGACGTGGTGATTGGAATTACAAACTGCGGTTACATCAAGGATGTGGTGGATACATTGGCGGTGGCAAAGGAAAATGGAGCAACCACCATCTGTATTACAGGCCTTAATGATTCCCTTGTAACCAAGTATTCCGATGTATGCCTGTGCACCACCCACCGGGATAACCAGAGTCCCCTGGACCTTCCCACCACCACCATCTGCCAGATGATCACACTGCACACACTTCAGATTGGCTATATTGTCAGGAACAATGCAGATATAGAGGAAAATGTAAAGAATATGCATCAGGTATCTGAATTAAAACGGTATGATTTTGCAGTTGGTTCCATCAGTAAGGAACGTGTGAAATTCTAGGTCGTGTCCGGAAGTTTATTTTCCCCGGGGTATTTCCATACAGGAATGATCCTGCTCCGGGAGCATACTCCGGACACGCCTGACCATAAGAGAGGAGCAGCAATCATATGTTTGATATCATTAAAAACTACGAAAAGGTAAGCCAGGAACTTGTAGAAAAGTTCTCTAAATTAGAAGAGAGTGCATCCATTAATGAGTGTATGCAGGTCAATGGGGCAATGAACCACGATATACGTCCGGTATGGCCAGGTTCCAGAATGTGCGGAACCGCATTGACTGTTTGTGCCAGAGCGGGTGATAACCTGATGCTTCACAAGGCCATTTCCATGGCTAAACCAGGAGATGTGATCGTTATCACCTGTGACGGTTTCCAGGAATCCGGCGGTATGTGGGGCGGGATCATGAGCAATGCTGCCCAGACCATGGGAGCGGCAGGAATGGTGACGGATGGAAGTGTCCGGGATACCATGATGATGAAAGAGATCAATTTTCCGGTATTTTCAAGAGGCATTGGTGTAAAGCGGAGCACCAAGGCATTGGGCGGCACCATCAACCATCCCATTGTTGTGGGTGGTGTTCTGGTTCATCCCGGGGATCTGGTTTTTGCGGATAATGATTCCGTGGTTGTGGTTCCAAGGGAGCAGGCGGAGGAGATCTACAAGCTTGCGGTTGCCAGGGAACAGCATGAGGATAATACACTGGTAAAGGCAAAGCTGGACGGCACCGTAACCTTCCAGACCTTTGAGAAGGAATTCCGGGCGCTTAATCTGAGCGAAGAGTGCTGATACTGCCTCATGGATTAGGGGTATGGATACTTACCCGGAAAGGAATGGAATATGAATAAGCAAGTATACAGGCAGGATATGATTGCTGCCGTAGTTATCATAATGGTTGGTGTTGCAGCGTTTGTATTGTCACTGGTTATGCCGGGTAAGGCGTCCATGTTTCCCAAAATTGTTTCTTCCGGCCTAATGGTATTGGGTGTTCTGCTGATATTTGACAGTATAAGGAAGATCAGAAAGGATGTGCCTACCGATGAGGAGCCGGCCAGGCTGGGTGAATTTCAGAGTCCGGTCATTGTGCTGGCCCTGCTGATCCTCTATGTACTGGCGGTGATCTATATCGGATTCTACATTTCCACGCCTGCTATGCTGGTCATTTACATGTATTTTATGGGCATCAGGAATATTAAAACAATTTTAATTACAACAGCAGTGGTCATGGCCTTTGTATACTGCCTGTTTACACTGCAGCTGGGTGTGCCTCTTCCGGCAGGGATCCTGGGTTAGGAGGGAATATGATGGGGATTATACAAGAACTATTTACAGTACAGTGTCTGATCGCTTTAGTTGCAGGCACCGCAGGCGGACTTCTCATCGGAGCGCTGCCCGGACTCAGCGCAACCATGGGAATGTCCCTTCTGATACCTATTACATATGGAATGGAAACTGCTCCGGCCATGATTATGATAGCGGCTGTTTATGTTTCGGCTGTGTATGGAGGAAGTTTTTCCGCAATCCTGATCCATACGCCGGGAACTCCTGCTTCCGCTGCGACAGCCATTGACGGATATGAACTGACTAAGCAGGGAAAGGGCCTGAAGGCCGTGGGAGTATCCAGTATCAGTTCCGTCACAGGCGGTGTGATCAGCGCAGTGGCCCTGCTTTTTCTGGCGCCGCAGCTTGTAAAGGTATCGCTGATGTTCAGTTCACCGGAGTATTTCCTGATCGCAATCTTTGGTTTGACCATTGTGGGAAGCCTTTCCGGAGGCAACATGCTCAAGGGACTTGTGGCAGCGGTATTCGGACTGCTGCTGGGAATGGTGGGCATGAATATTTTCCCGTATGCAAGGTATTCGTTCGGAAACCTGAACTTGGCCAGCGGAATACAGCTGGTGCCGGCTATGATTGGATTGTTTTCCATTTCCCAGGTCCTGATCCAGTCAGAAAAACTGAATGACGCCATCAGGAAAAAGGGAAAAGCAGATGATGAACTCAATCAGCAGATTGAAAATGCAAAAAATATGAAGGGAAGCTTTTTCCCGACCAGAGAAGAAATGCGCACCCTGCTTCCCGTTATGTTGAGAGCATCTGTTCTGGGAATATTTGTAGGCATCCTGCCGGGGGCCGGCGGCGATATCGGATCCTGGGTTGGCTATAACGATGCAAAAGCCCAGAGCAAACACAAGGAAATGTTTGGAAAAGGGAGCTTGGAAGGAATCGCAGGATCTGAGGCGGGTAATAACGCGGTATGCGGAGGCGCATTGATTCCCGCATTGACCCTTGGCATACCTGGAAGCGGAGCCGCAGCAGTGCTTCTGGGAGCCCTGACCGTTCAGGGATTTGCCCCGGGCCATGACCTGTTTAATAAATACGGTTCTATAACATATGCGATTTTGATCGGTTTTCTGCTGGCAAATATCCTCATGGGAATTTTTGGGTTTCTCATTGCAAAAAGGGCGGTAAAGCTGGCAGCCATGCCTCTGGGGATCCTTCTTCCCGTTATTATGCTGCTGTCAGTCATTGGTTCATTTGCAATCAGAAACAATGTATTTGATATTTTTGTAATGTTGTTTTTTGGAGTGGTGGGTTATCTGATGAGGAAGATCAATATGCCTGCAGCCCCCGTGGTCCTGGCATTAATATTAGGTCCTATGGCGGAGCGTAACCTGATCAATTCCCTTCAGATGGTAAAGGGGAATGTATTTACTTATTATGGTTCCAGGCCCCTGTGCTGGCTGTTCGGACTTTTGATCATCGGCTCATTGGTATCGCCGATTATTTCGTCCAGAATGAAGAAAAGAAACGTAGACTCATAGAATATGTGAACTTGCAGATTATGTGACTTTATGAGTTATGTAAACTCATGGTCATGCGGAATAAAGGAGAATGGTTATGAAGAAAAACAGATTATTAGCAGCAGCATTATGTCTGGCTATGGCATTGACCGCAGGGTGTTCCCAGGATAAGAAACAGGAGACGGATACTACGGCAGCAGCTGTTTCATCAGCAGCCGGAGAGGAAAAGGGGAGTTATCCTGTTCCTAAACTCACATTTTTATGCCCGAGTGATGCGGGCGGGGCAATGGACAACAATACCCGTTTCCTGGCGCCCTACCTGGAAAAGCATCTGGGGGCATCTGTGGACGTGATTAATATGGGGGGAAGCGCGTGTTGGGTAGGCTGGAAACATTTGACAGAATCTCCTACTGACGGCTCCATGATCTCCTATGCAAACTTCCCCAATATGCTGACAGGATACCTGGACCCGGCGGCATCCATTGGGATGGACAGGACCAACTTCGAGTTCCTGGCCCTGTACACGTCAGATGACAATATCATCATGGCTAAAAAGGATGAGACAAGGTTTAAAGATGCCAAGGAATTTTTTGAATATGCTAAAAATAATATTGTGACCATTGGTACTGCGGGGGCCAGGACGGATGATGCGGTGGCGGTTGCCATGCTGGAAAAGGAACTTGGGTTTGAATTCCAGCATGTGCATTATCAGAATTCCGCAGAAGGATTTGCAGCAGTCATGGGCGGACATATCGATGTTCTCATGGGTAATGTGAGTGAGGCTGTTAACAAGGGTGAAGAGATTATGCCGGTTGTGGTATTGTCCCAGGAGCGGAGCGAATATTTGCCTGATGTCCAGTGCACCTATGAAAATGATATCAAGGTAGCTGCATCCTCCAGCCGTGGCGTGATCGCAGCAAAGGGGCTGGATCCCGCTGCCAAAGAGGCACTTCTGAAAGCGCTGAAAGCAACCATGGAAGATCCGGATCAGCTGGCAGAAGCAAAAAAGCAGGGAATTGCTGTAACACCTATCTACGGTGATGACTTTGAACAGTGGATGGAGCAGCAGGAGGAGTCGATCAAGGGAATCTTTGATCTGTTGGACGAATAATAAAAAAGACTGCATAAAATGAAATTCTTTGGAGGCTATGATGATAAAAGCGATTAAATTTGAAAAACCATGGGATGTGGCCTGTGTGGAAAAGGAAATGCCGGTGCCGAAAAAGGGGGAAGCCCTTATACGGGTAAGATCAGCGGGGATATGTGGTTCTGATATTGGAGCATACAGGGGGACCAATCCCCTGGTATCCTATCCCCGGGTCATCGGACATGAGATTGCAGGTGAGATCATTTCCATATCAGAGGATAACCGGGGACAGCTGAAGCCGGGTGACCATGTGATCGTGGATCCCTATTTATACTGCGGCCACTGCTATCCATGTTCCATTGGAAGGACCAACTGCTGTACGGATCTAAAGGTTCTGGGAGTTCATGCTGAGGGAGGTATGGCGGAATATTTTGTCCATCCTGAGAGCATGCTGGTCAGACTTCCGGACGATATGCCATGGGATTTAGCTCCCATAGCGGAACCTCTTACCATAGCCCTTCACGGTATCCACAGAGGAGGATTAAAAGCAGGAGAATATGCTGCGATCATCGGAGCCGGCCCCATCGGAATGCTGGCTGCCATGACAGCCCTTGCTTACGGCGCAGAGCCGATTATGATTGATTTGGTGGAAGAACGGCTTTTGCAGGCAAAGCAGCTGGGAGTCAGGTACACCATTGATTTAAGAAAAGAAAATGCAGAAGAAAAGGTCAGAGAGTACACAGGCGGGAACATGGCCCATCTGGTAATGGAATGCTCCGGCGCAAATGCAGCCGTCAGGTCCACTCTTGACTTGGTGTGCAATGCGGGCAGGATAACCCTGACAGGATGGCCGAAAAATGAAACCCCTCTCCCTACTGATGTGATTACCAAAAAGGAAGTGGACATTCGCGGGGCCAGGACCAGTGCAAATGAATTTGAGGAAGCGATCCGGCTGATCCATTCCGGGCAGGTGGACGCAAGACAGATCCTGACTAAAACCGTAAGCCTGGATGAGGCTGCAGATACCATAAGGGATATTGAAAAAAATCCCGGAAATTATATGAAGGTAAATGTGATGATATAGCTCGATCTTCAAATTCCCCCGCCTGTGGGGCGGCCGGATGAAAGAGCGGTTACGTTCTCTCATCCGCGGCAGTACTAAAATGCAGAAAACAGCAGACACCCTACATTTAGTAACAGATGTATTCAGTGACAGATGTATTCGGTGACAGATGTATTCAGTAACAGATGTATTCAGTGACACATGTGTTCCGGAGACATGGACGGTGTTTCCGGAGTGATGATGATCTGATCTGCCAGGATCTTCACCCGGCATAGCTGTCCCGGGAAAAAGTTGGCCATGATCAGATATTCAAAGTCAGCGCCGTAGTTTTGGATACATTCCTGGGTAATTCTGAAAAGCCATTGTCCGATTACCATTTCTTCATCCATAGAAGGCTCCTTTCAAGTTGGTCTTATGGGTCGGTTTTTGTTAAGTAAAATCAGAATAGCACAAGGGTGGGGGGAAAGTAAATTAAGATATCGTAAAAAAATGATTTGGTGTTAGTATAAAAATATCTCCGGAGAGGGCTGTGTGAATGCCTATTTCCGGAGATATATTTGGGTTTGCTGATTATTTCTGAATCAGCTTCTGCATTTGTTCTATTTCTTTTTCCTGAACATCGATGATTTCCTGTGCCAGCTGTTTTACCTCTTCCTCATCCGTATAGTCCAGGATGTCCTTGGCCATGTCCACGGCCATCTGGTGATGCATGATCATGCCCTCGGCAAAAGCCTGGTCAATGTTGTCAACGCCGGAAGGATTAATGTGGTGTGACATGGAATCATCAGAAAACATTTCGCTGTATTTTGCCAGGTAGGCATCTTCCTTATCCTGGTTTTTCTTACCTTCTTCCTCATATTTTTTGATCAGGTCATTCATCTGCACCAGTTCTTTTTTCTGAGCCGTAATGATGTCCTGTGCCAGGGTCTGCAGATCAGATACCTCTCCGCCGTAATTCAGGTAGCTCTCCGACATTTTAATGGCCGCCTCATGGTGGGGGATCATGCCTTTGAGAAAGTCAATGGAAGCACTTCCGGATTTTTCACGGATCATCATGTCCTCCATCATGTTCATCATGATGGAATCCTGTTCCGTGAGATACCGGCTCAGATCATCTGTACCGGCTGCCTGGCCGCCATGGGAAGAGTGGTCCATGTGGCTGTCGGACATGGAACTGCCCTGGGCTGCCTGATCACCTGAACCCATGGAAGCATTGCTGTCCGCGGTCACGCCGCTTTCAGAGGTGGTGCCGGTCTCCTGACCGCTGTCGCTTTTTTTGTTCATGGCAGCTGCAGCAGCTACAATGATGATGATCAGTGCAACACAGATTCCGATAATCCATAAACGCATATTCTTGTTGTTCATAATTTAAGTCTCCTGTAAATGTTTAATGGGTGGTTTTATAATAGAATGGTCTTATTATTTGTTGTTTTCTGGAAAATATACCAGCAGGGGAAAATGGAGGAGACTTGGAGAGTACACAAAGGAATCCGGGAGGAAACATTAAAAAAATATTTATCCGGGCTTTGCTTTGTGATAGACTAGTATCATGCATCAAAGTGATTTTTATGAAGTTATTTAATGAAATGTGGGAGAGAAGCTATGGATGAAACAATAACAATAGGGAGTATGAAGAAGATTGTAAAAGAATTCTGCGAGGCCCGAGACTGGGACCAATTCCATAATCCCAAGGATCTGGCAATCGGGATATCCACAGAGGCCAATGAGTTACTGGATATATTCAGATTCCAGTCAGAGGAGCAGATGAGGGAACTGATGTCAGACCAAACAGTACGCAGCCACATTCAGGAGGAACTGGCGGATACACTTTTCTTTCTTTTAAGGTTTGCCCAGATGAATGATATTGATCTTTATGATGCGCTGACTGATAAAGTGAACAAAAACGGTCAGCGGTATACCATTGAGAATTCTAAAGGAAAAAACATAAAAATACATGGATAGAGATTAAGAGATACGCTGGCGCATTCCCCCTTCTTATAATATAATAGTGATTACAAAGATAAAAACACAGCGCATGTATCACATGCAGATCCGGTTGGTAGTCCGGACGGAAGACCCCTGTTCCTTTGCCGGAACCGGTATTGGCAGGCAGTTCTTCTAAGTAGCCCTCCTCCTTGGTCGTCCATTCTTTGTTCATAACATCTTAAAGGAGGAATTGTCATGGACAAAGTATCGGTAGCGCTGAGAGTATTTTTTGAGGATCCTTTCTGGATCGGCATCCTGGAACGGGTGTCGGAGGGCAGGATGACTGTGAGCAAAATAACCTTTGGCCCGGAGCCAAGGGATTATGAGGTACAGGAATTTCTTATGAAAAATTACTACAGTCTGCGGTTCAGTCCGGCTGTGGCAGCTGCTGTAAAGGAGAACCATGTAAATCCAAAGCGCATCCAGCGTCAGGTGAGAAGGGAACTTCAGGATACGGGCATGGGAACCAAATCCCAACAGGCCCTGAAACTGCAGCAGGAGCAGATGAAGACTGACAGAAGGGCCGTGAGCAGAGAGAAAAAGGAAACGGAGGCCAGACGCCAGTTTGAACTGAAACAGCAAAAAAAGAAGGAAAAGCACAGGGGCAGGTAATACTGCCTCTGTGTTTTTTTGCCATAAAATCAGGCTGATTCTGTTTTTTCCGCGCATCGCCAATCTCTAAGATTTACTTAGAGAGCTATTGCGATTATGCGTTTTACTTGTATTTGTATATTAATTATAATAAAGACATAAAAAACATCAACATATTATACATTGTGACGGTCATTGGACGATCTGAACCATTGGATGTCTGCTAAATGGAGTTATCACCTGTGTGTACGGAAGCGGCGCAGGCTGCGGAAAGCTATACCAGTTTTTACCAGCAGGAGATACAACGGTCCTGTGTTACAGTAAAAGTAATGTTAAATGTTTCCAGCACAGGACTGGTTGGCCCTCAGCCGGAGGATATAAGACCTGAGGCATTATGGAAAACCCCAAAAAATCCATTATGGCAGCCGTGGAGCCGGCCGGAGTCTGTAATATGTTTTGGAAAGGAACCGCAGGATATGAGCAAAAAAATGCTGGTGGTCAGCGCACATGGCGCTGACTGGTGTACAAGGGCCGGAGGGACTATTTTAAAATATGTAAACGCCGGCTGGGAGGTAACGGTATATGCCCTGACCTTTGGTGAACACGGTGAATCAGGGGCTTACTGGAAGGATCATTGGGGGACCAATGTGGAGGAGGTGAAGCATTGCCGCAAGACGGAAGCCCAGGCAGCGGCAGCGTTCATGGGAGTAAAAAGGATCGAGTTTTTTGACTATGGGGATTATCCTCTGGATATGGGAACTTCCAGAGTACAGGATCTGATCTGCCGAATCATGGATCTGCGCCCGGATGTGATATTGACCCACTGGATTGACGATCCCTTTAACATGGACCATGAAATCACAGGCAAGGCGGTTGTCAGGGCTGTCAGTGCATGCGGGATGAGAGGAGCTATACCGGATACGGATCCCCACTTTATTCCGGATATCTTTTTCTTTGAGACCACCATGCCCCATTCGGAATTTAATCATTTTGAGATAGACACATACCTGGACATTGGAGATGTCTTTGAGAAAAAGATACAGGCGGTCAAGCTGTTTGCAGCCCAGCCCCAGCTGGTGGAATACTACACCCGGTGTGCAAAGAACCGGGGGGTACAGGCAAATGACTGGTCAAGGGGCAGGCGCAGTATCCAGTATGCAGAGGGATTTAAGCGGTATGTGCCTTATCTGGGGGACTGTCTGCCTGTATCATCATTGGAGGAGCGTTTTATCAAGGAGGACGGATATGTATAAAATACTGATACCGGAGGATATTGCCCAATCAGGAAAACAATATCTTACCGACCGGGGGTATGAACTCAGGGTAGGGGTCCCCACGGATGTGGAAAGCTTAAAGCGCGAGATCGAGGATGCGGATGGGCTGATCGTGAGGAATGCCAGATATCCAAAAGAGGTGCTGGAAGCCGGAAAAAGGCTGAAGGTCATTGGACGCCACGGAACAGGGGTGGACAATATTGCAGTGAAGGAAGCTGAATTGCTGGGAATCCAGGTGGTTAACGGCCCCACTGCCAATATCAATGCTGTGGCGGAGTATACGGTGGGGCTGATACTGGCGCTGAGCTGCGGCCTGGTGCAGGCGGACCGGAAAACCCGGGCCAAGGACTGGACATACCGTTTATCCATGGAGCGATATGAGATTAAGGGTAAGACCCTTGGTCTTGTGGGATTTGGACGTATTGGCCAGCTGGTGGCGGATAAGGTTATAAGTGCCCTGGGCATGGACGTTATTGCATATGATATCCATTCAAATGCCCATCCCTTATCAGGAATCCGTTTTACCGGCTGTTTGGATGAGATTTTGTATGAAGCGGATTTTGTGTCCCTTCATATCCCATCCACACCTGAGACAAGGGGAATGTTTGATTACCAGTTGTTCTCTATGATGAAAAAGGGAGCTTATTTTATCAATTGTGCCAGAGGCGATGTCTATGTGGAGGAGGATCTGGTGCGTATATTAAAAGAAGGACATCTAAGTGGAGCGGCGCTGGATGTTTACAGCCAGGAGCCGCTGAAGGACAGTCCTCTGCTGTCCATGGAACAGGTAATACTGTCTCAGCATAACTCAGGGCTTTCCGAGGAGAGCAAGGACAGAATGTCACTGTATGCAGCCATGGGAGTAGATGAGGTACTGACAGGCAGGACACCTGCATGGCCGGTCAATAAACCACAAAAGTAAAAAATAAAAACCAGGAGGGTTAAGACTATGAGAAAAAGCAAACGTTTATTAGCACTTGCAATGGGGATGACACTGGCGGTGGGAATGACTGCCTGCGGTTCCAAGGAGGCAGCGCCCCGGACAACAGCGGCAGCGGCCCAGGACAGCCAGGCAAAGGACAGCCAGGAGGACAAGTCCAAAGACAGCGCACCAGCCGGAAAGGAGGCGGCTCCTGCGGCATCGGAAACTACATATAACTGGAAATGGGGAACAGTGGATTCCACATCCAACCCCAATTATGAGGCCATGGAGTATTTCTGCACCTTGCTGGATGAGAAAGCGCCTGGGAAATGGTCCATCCAGATCTATCCGGACTCCCAGCTGGGGGATGCGTCCCAGTTGTGTGAATCCGTCCAGATGGGTACTCTGGAGATGGCCTGTCCTGCCAGCTCCATTGTTGCAAACTACGTGCCGGATTACGGTGTGTTCGACATGCCCTATCTGTTCACCACGGCTGAAGAGGTGGATGCTGTCCTGGACGGTGAGGTTGGTGCAGAACTGGCGGCCCTGGCCGACAATGCCAACATGAAGCTGGTGGCATGGTGGGAGATCGGCTTCAGATGCCTTGCCAACAATGCCCGGCCTATCAACTCAGTGGAGGATGTAAAAGGGCTCAGGCTGAGGGTTATGAGCAATGAGGTGCACCAGGCTCTCTGGACCGCACTTGGGGCGGACCCGGTGCCCATGTCCCTGTCCGATGCCTATGTGGCCAACCAGAACGGGACCATTGACGGCCAGGACAATCCCCTTCACTCCCTGATCGCCAATTCCACCTTTGAGGTATGCCATTATATTGCAGTGACCAACCATGTGTACAGCCCTCTGGGGGTCATCGTGTCCCCCAAGGCCTGGGCATCCATGTCCCCTGAGGACCAGGAACTCTTTATGGAATGCATGAAGGAAGCCACAGCGAACCAGAAAAAGCTGGTGCGTGAGCAGAATGAGAAGGCGGCCAAGGAGCTGGAGGAAAAGGGATGTGAGGTGACCTATCCGCAGCTACAGCCGTTTGCGGACAAGATGGAGGTGGTGTACGAACAGTATCCCCAGTTTTCCGTATGGCTGGATAAGATCAAATAGGACAGGTGTAGCATGTATGATATATGTAATATGTATGATAGAGGGGACATGGGCGAATGTGTAAGGATGTAACGGAAGGAGCTGTGGATCGGTGAAAACCATAGACAAGATCAATTTACAAATCCAGAGGGTACTGGATGTGTTCCTGGGAGCTGCCAGCGTGGTCATGCTGGCAGTGAACCTGGCCCAGGTTCTGGGGCGGTATGTGTTCCATTCCAGTATCACCTGGTCGGAGGAACTGAGCACCTATATGTATGTGTGGATCATCTTCCTGGCGCTGTATGCAGCCTGTAGGGAGAGGAATGAACTGGGGATCGAGGTCCTGCGGTTAAAAGATCCGAAAGGGAGAAGGACGGTCCTGATGGTCCGTGAACTGCTGGGCCTGGCCGCCTGTGCGGCCTTCCTGTACGGAAGTGTCCTGATGATCAGAAACTCCCTGGCATTCCCGCAAAAGACCGCGTCCTTAAAGATCATCACGGCATACCTGTATTTCTGTATGCCGCTGAGCTTCACGCTCCTGGTCTGGATGAAGGCAGTGCATATCATCCATGATATCCGGTTTTTGTCAGGCAGGGAGACGGACGAAGCGGGCACAGGAAAATAGAGGGGAGGAAGGGAAATGTCTACAGCAGCAATTGTTCTTATCGTATCCGTGATCATCTTCGCGGTATTGGGAGTGCCCCTGGTGTGGTCGCTGGTTTTGGCCTGTGTCTGCTCCGTGGCGGCGGGAGGAACTTTGGATGCCCTGCCCATCCTGGTGCAGAGGATGTTTGCAGGGGGGCTGCAGTACTCCCTGCTGGCAATCTTTTTCTTTGTGCTGGCAGGTGCCATCATGCAGTATGGAGGGCTGTCCAAGCGCCTGGTGGATTTTGCCAACAGTCTGGTGGGGCACATCAGCGGAGGAGCTTCCCTGGTATGTGTGATCGCGTGTACATTTTTTGCAGCCATATCCGGGTCGGCGGTGGCCACCACGGCAGCCATAGGAGGGATCATGTATCCGGAACTGAAGCGCCTGGGATACCCGGAGGATTATGCAGCAGCCCTCCCGGCAGCGGCAGGAGTTCTGGGAGTCATCATACCGCCCAGTGTGCTGTTCATCCTGTACGGGAACGTGGCCAGCGTCTCGCCGGGGAAGCTGCTCATGGCAGGCGTGATCCCGGGTCTGATGGGGGCGTTTTTCATCTGCATCATGTGCTACGTGTTCGCAAAAAGGAAATCCTATCCAAGAAATGAGGGATTTGAGGCAAAAGTGGTGATTAAGACCCTGAAGGATTCCATTTGGGCCCTGCTGATGCCCATTATTATTCTGGGAGGAATCTACACGGGGATCTTCACCCCCACGGAATCAGGTGTGGCGGCGGCAGCCTATGGGCTCATCTGTGCCACTGTGATCTACCGGGATATGGATCTTGCTTTATTCAGGCGCGTGATCAAAGAAAGCTGCCGGACAACAGCCAATGTGATGATTCTGTGCATGGCGGCCACCTCCTTCAGCTACCTGCTCACCATTTACCAGATACCCGCGACACTGAGCCGGTTTCTGATTGCCAATGTGAGCAACCGCTACATGTTTATGATCGGAGTGATCATCCTGCTCCTGTTCCTGGGGATGTTTATGGATGTGGCGGCTTCTATCCTGATCCTGGCCCCCATGCTGGCTCCGGTGGCAGTGGCCTTTGGCATTGATCCCATCCAGTTCGGCCTGATCTTTGTGTTCACCATGGCGATTGGCCAGGCCACACCACCCTTTGGGACGAACCTGTTTGTGGCCTGCGGTTACAGCGGAAGGTCAGTGATGTCCATAGGGAAGCACTCCCTTGTATTCTGCAGCGCTTTGGTGCTTGTGATCCTGCTGTGTATGATATTCCCGGGCATTTCCACATTGCTTCCAGGCGTTATGACCCAGTAGGCGGTCTTAAGGGGAGGGAAATATGAAGTATGTAAGATTTTGCAGTCCGGACGGACATGTTGGAAGGGGTATTTTATCCGGACAGGAGATAGAAGAACTGGAGGGGGATATCTTTTCACAGTACCGGCTGATTGGAAGAAAGTACGGATTGCGGGAGGCAAAACTGCTGCCGCCCTGTGAGCCGGGGAAGATCGTGGGGGTGGGCGCAAATTACAAATCCCACCTGAGCAGCAAACATATGGATCCGCCCTCCTGCCCCAGACTTTTTATAAAGCCTGGTTCCTCGGTCATTGGGCCGGATGATAGGATCATCTGTCCGGATCCTGCCCATACGATCCACTTTGAAGGGGAACTGGCAGTGGTGATGGGGAAACGGTGCAGCAAAGTTCCGGAGGAAAAAGCATTGGACCATGTGTTTGGATACACCTGCATCAATGATGTGACAGACAGGACCATGCTGGAAGAGGACGGGCAGTGGACCAGGGGAAAGGGGGCGGATACATTTGCCCCTCTGGGTCCTGTCATCGCGGACGGGATCGATGGAGGCGATTTGATCCTTGAGACACGGGTCCAGGGGCAGGTGAGGCAGCATATGAGCACGTCAGACCTGTATTTCCCCATCCCATATCTCATTTCCTTTATCTCAACGTATATGACACTGTATCCGGGCGATATGATTGCTACCGGTTCACCGGTGGGAATGGGCCCACTTAAAGTGGGGGAGACGGTTGAAGTGGAAATACAGGGAATTGGCATCTTAAAAAATAAAATGACAGTAAAAGAGGTAAAACCATGAAGATAGAGAAAGTGGAATGCATTCCCATGGTATATCCCTTGGAGGAACCAATCTACAGCGGTGTGGGAAAATGCAGCCAGAGGCAGCTGCTTCTGGTTCGGATCTATACGGACAATGGCCTGGTAGGGCTGGGGGAGGCGGCTGCCTACGGAGGGCCGGTGCAGTCCACATTGACAGTGCTGGAACAGGAGATCGCCCCCATGCTCATAGGGGAAGACCCAAGGGATGTGGAGCGTATCTGGCACAAGTGTTTCTTTGCGCATTTTCAGCACGGAAGGTCAGGAATCCTGATCTCCGCCCTGTCAGGAGTGGATATTGCACTGTGGGACCTGCTTGGAAAATCTGCATTGACCCCTCTCTACCGGCTGCTGGGAGGATTTAAGAGATCTGCTCCCGTGTATGGCAGCGGCGGTTTTTATATGGAGAACAAGGGGATCAGGGAGCTGGTGCAGGAAGCGGAGCATTACGCTGACATGGGGATGAGGGGCGTTAAGATCAAGGTTGCCCGCACAGATACCCCGTTTTCCCTGGGAGTATTTAACCGGCCGGACAAGTGCAGAATGGTGACCATGGAGGAGGACATTGAGAGGGTGGCTGCTGTGAAAAAGGCCCTGGGAAATGAATGCCAGCTTATGCTGGATGCCAATGCGGCCTGGAGTTACCCGGATGCGCTGGCTGCGGGAAAGGAATACGATAAGCTGGGCATCCATTTTCTGGAAGAACCCGTCCGCACGGATGATTATGAGGGAAGCGCCCGGCTGGCTGCTGACCTGGTGACCAGGATAACCGGCTATGAGACAGAATGCCTGGCCACTAATTATATGAGGATGATACGGATGGGGGCAATGGATATGGTACAGCCTGACTTGAGCTGGTGCGGCGGCATCACACAAGCCAGAAAAATTGCAGCCATTGCAGAGGCCAATTTCATGGAATGCACAACCCATGTCTGGTCTTCCGGTATCCTTCTGGCCGCCAGCGCGCATTTCACTTGCGCGATTCCCAATGGGGCAACCATGGAATATGACCTGAGTGATAATATATTCAGGGATGGGCTTTTAAAGGAACCCCTGCGTCCCGACAGCAGCGGAGTGATCACTTTAAGTGATGCTCCGGGTTTGGGCATCGAACTGAGGGAAGAGATCATAGAGAAATACAGGATCTAGCCCTTTTGGTTTTCCCAATATTCCTTGGCAAGTTCAATAAAGTCCCGGGCAGCGCTGCTCAGGTATATGTCTTTGCGGTAGGAGATGGCCAGGTCCCAGCAGGGGTGACCGGGAAGGGCAAAATATACCACGCCTTCCGGATATTTCCGGGAATAAAAATAGGGCACCACACCGCAGCAATAGGTGGACTGGACCATCATTAAGATACTGACCGTGTTGGATGTCTCAAATAGGAGGCTGGGCTCAAAGCCCGCCTCCTTAAATGCGTTATCCACAATTTCATGCAGGGAGGATTCCTTAAATAAAAGTACAAAAGGAGTGTCCTTTATCAGGTCCAGGTTGATCACTGCCAGAGGCCGGCCGGGAGGATTGGCAGATCCGGCGGCTGGATGGGATGCAGGAAGGGCCAGCACCATTTCCTCGGAAATCAGGTTTTCATAACAATCACTGGTCCGCTGCTCCCTGGAAAGGGCGAGGAAGCCCATGTCAATGGAGCCCTGGACAATGGCTTCCTGCTGCTTGTACACATTCATTTCAACCGGTCTGAGGTCCAGGCCGGGATAGCGTGAATGAAGTTCCGGGTAGAGGGAAGCAAACATATAGATCCCCCTGCCATGGGTCAGTCCGATGGTAAGCGTGCCTGTTTTGGAATCGCAGATATCCTGGATCCGCGTATAGGTGTCGTGCTTGATCTTTAACGCATCCCTGGCACCTTCCACATAAATCTTTCCTGCTTCCGTAAGGTGCCAGTTTGTCCTGGAACGGTGAAACAGCCTGGTTCCCAGCTCCTGCTCCAGTTTCAGGAGCTGCTGGTTAAGGGCTGACTGGGAAATGAAGAGTTTTTCAGATGCTTTGGTTATATTATTTTCTTCTGCTATCTTAACGATATATTCTAATAATCGGAAATCCAATGCTGTATCTCCTTTGCGATTGATTGCATGATATGCCCCGGCATGGCAGTAATGCTGGTCTGTCCGGTTAGCTTATTTATACAATAAAACAGCGGCAACTGCAAGCAAGGGGGGATATTTCTTCCATTAGAAAGCAATTCTCAAACAGGCCATTGTGTGTTATGGTATATGATAGATGATATTCCATTTGCAGACGAGGTTAACACACATGAAAATAGACCGCCTTATTGGCATACTTTCCATTCTTCTCCAAAGAGAAAAAGTCACTGCGCCCTACCTTGCGGACAAGTTTGAGGTTTCACGGCGGACCATCAGCCGCGACATTGAGGATATCTGTATGGCCGGTATCCCTATTGTCACGGCAAGAGGAGCAGGAGGAGGCATTTCCATTATGGAAGGCTTCCGCATGGATAAGACACTTCTCACTTCACGGGAAATGCAGTCTATCCTGGCCGGGCTTCGCAGCCTGGACAGCGTGTCCGGTACAAGCCGGTACAAGCAGCTTATGGACAAGCTGGCGGTTGGAAACCAGGACCTGATCAATGTGGACAGCCATATTGTGATCAACCTGTCCTCCTGGTACAAGGAATCCCTGACCCCAAAGATCAAGCTGATCCAGGATGCCATTGAGGACAGCTGCCTGATCCATTTTTCATACTATTCTCCGTCCGGGGAAACAGGACGGACCATTGAACCCTACACCCTGGTATTCCAGTGGGCGTCCTGGTATGTGTGGGGATATTGCTGTCTCAGACAGGATTACAGAATGTTTAAGCTGAACCGGATGGTGGATCTGGAACTGAAAGGGGAGCATTTTAAAAAGCGTGATATGCCTGCATATGAAAATGAACCCAATGGTCCCTTCCCCATCCGGTTCCGGGTAAAAGCCATCTGCCAGCCCCAGATCAAGTGGCGGGTGGTGGAGGAATTTGGAGTAGAGAGTCTGACAGAGATGGAGGACGGCAGGCTGCTTTTTCAGGCCGGATATTCGGACAAGGAGAATCTGCTGTCATGGATACTCAGCCTGGGAAGCCAGATCGAGCTTTTGGAACCGGCAGAATTCAGGGAGGACTTGTTACAGATTGCAAATGTACTTTGTAAGCAGTATGAGCAAACATGACATACAGTTGTCCTGTTTGCAATGGTACAATGAAAAAAAGAAACGGGGTGCTGTATGGAGAAGACCGTTACCTGCTGCGGCTGTATCTGTGATGAATGGGGCACTGGATTGAGAGGAGGTAAGACGGATGGCTTCAAGTTTGGACTATGTCCAGTATGTTGCATCACAGCTGGCCGGCGCCGGCGTGATCACATATAAGAAATTATTCGGCGAGTACGGGCTGTGGTGCGGAGGTAAATTCTTCGGCACAGTGGAAGAAAACCAGTTCTACGTTAAGATAACGGAGGCGGGACACAGGATGCTGCCGGATGCAAAACCAACGGCTCCCCATGGAGGCCGGCCGGGAATGTACCTGGTGGAGGACCTGGATGACGCCGGGTTTCTCACAGAACTTGTGATAGTGACGTGCGAAGCGCTGCCCGAGCCGAAGACTGGGAAAAGAGAGGGGAAGAAGGCGCTTACCTCTCAGGTTTCCAAAAATAAAACTTAAACCTGTCTGTACTTTGGGTCTGCCATTTTGGCAGATCTATTTTTTTTCATCTGAATACTTCCATGGTGTATTTCTCAATGCCCCCACCTTCCTGTTAGGATGACAAAATAGTACAATAACCCGATGAAATAATCAATATTTAATGCAATACTGACGAAATAGTACAGTAATCCGGGAAGATAAACCAAGATTTTCCCAATTAATCCTTTTATAATAGTCCTAAAGATGGCTGTTATGCATAGGGCGTCTAATGGCCATATGATAAAAGGATTGAGATTACCAAAAAATGTAAGGTACATTTTAGAAATCTCCCCGGCCCCATCTTTGCGGCTGATTTTCCGCCGGTTGCGTACAACTGACAAAAAATCATCTCGCAGATCTGAGTACCAGTGGATCCCGAGAGTACACTAAGTATTGAGGAGGAAAAAAATGAATAACGAAGTTCTTTCTTTTAGAGGTGGGAAGTACACAAGTCTTATCCCGTTTCTGCTCATGGTTGCGGGACTGCTGGGATGTTCCGCAATGGGGCTGGCTGCTATGGAAGCATTCTGGGTGGTAGCCTGTGTATGCATTATGCTGGGGATGGTGCTGGCATCTGACTCGGCAAAGTATTTTGACGCCATCATCCACGGTGCAGCATCTCCGCTGTATATCACACCTATTTTCTGCTGGATCTTTGCCGGTATGTTTGCAAGTATCCTGAAAGCTTCCGGGTTGGGAAACGGTCTGGTCTGGATGGGGCTGACCTTTAACATAGGCAAAGGATTTTTTGCGGGTATTACCTTTCTTGTGGCAGCGATTTATTCCACATCCAATGGTTCCGGCAGTTCAGCTATTGTGACAATTGGTGCGCTTTTATATCCGGCAGGTGTGGCACTGGGGGTCAATCCCCTTGTGATGGCCGGAGCCATTGTCAGCGGAGGTGCCTTTGGGGACAATCTTGCCCCGGTATCCGACTCCACCATTGTGGCTGCTGCCACTATGGGAGTGGATATTCCCGGAGTTGTAAAAACACGTCTGCCATATACTTTGGTGGCAGGGGGGATATCCTTTTGCCTGATTACGGCTCTTGGTTTTATCCTGGACAGCGGTGTTTCCATATCCGCAGAACAGTATGCCCTTATCACCGGCCAGGCGGACCCTAAAGGGCTGATCATGCTCGTCCCCGCGATCCTGGTGATCGTCCTGGCATTCCGGGGTATCAACCTGATCCTGTGTATGTCAATGGGGGGCGTGCTTGCCGTTATAATGGGGATTCCCTCCGGACTTCTGACATGGAGCGCTATCATACATGTAACGGATTCCGGGATCGGCGGAGCATTGATAGAAGGTATTTCAGGCTTTATTGGCCTGATCGTATTTATCATCTTAAGTGCGGCAGTTATTCAGCCCATGATATCCAGCGGTGCAGTAGGATCCCTTCTGGGCAAGATCAAGAGATTCATCAAGACGCCCAGACAGGCTGAGGTCACAAACTGGTTTGTGATCGCGCTGTCCGCATTCGGCCTTTGCAACAATGTGACATCCCAGATCGTAGCCGGTCCTATTATGAAAGGGATTGCTGAAGAGTACCACATCTCTTTGTACCGGGCGGCAAATTTCTCAGACTCAGTGCAGGCCATGTTTGGGTATACCATGCCATGGGGCGGACAGAGCATCCTGATGTGTGCAACCGCAGCAGCGGCAGCGGCCACCTATTCCTGGTGCCCGTCCATTACCAATCCGCTGGCTATGATTCCCTTTACGGTCCATGCGTTTGTAATTGCCCTGGTCTTCCTTTTTTCAGCTGTTACCGGAGTTGGCAGGAAATTGGATGAAAAGGCGGAAGATGCTGTTGGATATGTGAAAAAGAATATGGAAGAAAATGTGGAAGAGACCTTAGCGGAAACCACGGCAGAAACCATCATTGAAACGATTGCATGATAGATATCGCTTTTTGATTGATATTCCTTACACCTTAAAAATGGATCAGATAGAGTAATGGTTTCCAGAATTACCATCTATCTCCTAACGTATTTCCATTAATTATGTGGTATTATCCTTTTGTAACAAAAATGTAATATTTATGTAACAATAGGAGGAACATACCATGAAAAAATTATCAATTTGCCTACTGACAGCAGCAACTACCTTGGCAGCAGCGGGAGCGATCCCTGCAACCGCGTATGCTGCAACCGGTACATACAACATTCCAGGAGGAAAGGTGGTTGTGATCGGCGGTACTATGAACGGAGCTAACTGCGACCAGATCCTGCCAGGCATCAATCTTCCGGGAATCCAGTTTCCTGGAGTGAATATACCGGGATCCAATGTACCGGATAACAGCCTTCCCCTTCCCGAGTTCCCAATTCCGGACCAGCCGGGAAATATGCTGCCGGACCAGCCGGGTGACACCACACCGGATCAGCCGGAGACTGATGGAAGCCAGGATGCATTTGCAAACCAGGTGGTAAAGCTGGTGAATGAGGAAAGAGCCAAAGCCGGCCTGTCACCGCTGAGCGTGAACAGTAAAGCTGCAAACGCTGCCCAGACCAGGGCCAGGGAGATCGAAAAATCCTTTTCCCACACCAGGCCTGACGGAAGCAGTTTTAACACGGCGCTGACCGAAGCAGGGGTGAGCTTCAGGGGAGCAGGGGAGAACATTGCTTATGGTCAGACCACACCTCAGCAGGTAATGGAAGGATGGATGAACAGTTCCGGCCACAGGGCCAATATCCTGAATGCAAATTATACCTCCATTGGAGTGGGGCATTATAAGAATGGGGCAGGGGTAGATTATTGGACACAGCTGTTTATCCAGTAAAGATAATTTTATTAAAAAGGGTGAAGTTAGGATAGGGATATCAATACAGAAAGCGTCAATTCCGGATTCGGGATCGGCGCTTTCTGCACGTATATAACATTTATCAGATGAAATAATCGGATAAATAGCAAGTATTGCAACAAAATAGTCAGTTAATGTAATGTACCTTGGTGTAATTATCTGATAAAATAATGCGTGATAATGAAAGATCAGAAAGCAATTTGGCTAAAATGCAGCAATCCATTGGGAAATCAGATGAATCTGATCATGAGAATGGTTGCCGGAAAGGGGAGATCAGAAGGGTTCGGCATTTTAGACCATATAAAACACGAAACAGTTCAGGACGGCGGGTAAATGGGTGCAAAAGCGGGCGTTAAGCTTGCTCATAAGTCCGTTTTTGCATCCATTTTCACATCGTATGTCCTGAACAGTTACTAAAATTTAATATATCTTGAAAGGAGAAAGGTAATCATGTTTCTACAGCATTTAGTTAATGCATTGAGTATTGGAAGCGTCTATGCGCTGCTTTCCATTGGTTACAATATGGTTTACGGTATTTTGGAAAAACTGAATTTTGCCCATGGAGATGTGTATGCAGTTGGATGCTTTGTGGTATTTTCCATGATTGGAACGGGGTGTAATCCAATTCTGGCAATTTTACTGGGATGTTTAGCAGGGTTTATCCTGAATGTTATTGTGGAGCGGTTTGCATACAGGCCGCTGCGGGATTCCGGGCGTGTGGCGCCCACCATTTCCGCTGTTGGTATTGCCTATATCATGAGGAATCTGATACAGCTGATCTGGGGGACTGAGACTTACAATTTTAATCTGGGGATCTTTGATATGTCCAGTATCAGTATTGGCGGAATCGTCATAGGAAAACTGCAGATCTATATTTTGATGATCTCCCTGGTATTGATGATGGTTATTTCACTTTTGCTAAAAAAGACCAAATGGGGTCAGGCGATCATCGGTATTTCACAGAGTATTCCGGCAGCTTCACTGATGGGAATACCGGCCAACCGGGTGATTTCCATCGTATACGGCCTGGGTGCGGTCCTTGGTGTGATCGGAGGACTTCTGTTCTGTTCCTACTACCAGATGATCTATATGGGGATTGGTTTTGCCTATGGTACCATGAAAGCCTGGATGGCAAGCATCTGGGGCGGTATCGGAAGCCTGAAGGGTGCGATCGTTGGAGCGTTTGCGCTGGGGCTGGCGGAAACCTTTATCGGGGCCTACGTGTCATCTGCGTACAAGGATGCCTTTGTATGGCTGATATTTATCATTTTTATCTTAATCCGTCCACAGGGTATGTTCCCTGCACAGATTGCAGAAAAAATATAAGGAGGAGAAGATATGAAAATGGACAGCATACTGAAACGGAAAAATTCTGTTTTATTGGTATTCCTGATTGTAGTTTGTACAATCCCGTTATTTGTTAAAAATACATATGCGTTAAAAGTGATCAACAATGTTATGATCTATTCCATCATTGCCCTTTCCATCAACCTGATCGTTGGCTTTTCAGGGCAGTTGGATTTTGGAAGATCGGCGTTTGCCGGGATCGGCGGATATTTTTCAGCTATTATGATGAGCAGGCTGGGAGTTCCCTTTATTATCAGCTTTATTGGCGGCGGACTGTTTGCCTGTTTATTAGGGCTGCTGTTGGGAATGTTGTGCAGGTACTCCTCCTTTGACTATCTGACATTAATCACCATTGGATTCAGTGAGATCGTTCGGCTGATTCTTCAAAACTGGATCAAGGTGACAGGCGGAGCCTTTGGTTTTGTGGCGGAACGGCCTAAATTATTTGGATATACATTTGCAACCCATCAGTCCATGTTTTATTTTAATTTTGTTCTGCTGATTCTTTGTTACATTGTGATCCGCAGGATCACGCGGTCCAAAATGGGAAGAGCGTTTATGGCATTGCGGGATGACCCCATTGCTGCCGCTTATGCAGGGATTGACGTTGCGAAATATAAAATGATCAACTTTGCAGTGGCATCCTTTTTTACAGGGATCGCAGGCGCCGCACTTGTCCATTATACAATGTTTGCATCGCCCACCAATTATACCATAGATGAGTCCCTGATCATGCTCCAGATGCCCATCTTAGGCGGCCTGGGCAGCCTTCCCGGATCCATTGTGGGAACCGTGATCCTCACTGTGCTGCCCGAAATCTCCAGATCCTTCTACAATTTCCGTCTCCTGTTCATGGGCGCTTTGATGGTTATCCTCATGCTGTTTGCACCCAATGGATTGTTTGGTGTGAACGGAATCAGGGATCAGATCATGGCATATGTAAAACTCAGGAAAGGGGAAAAGAAAGAATGAAAGAAATATTAAAGATTGAAAATGTTTCCAAAAATTTCTCCGGACTAAAAGCGCTTTCCGATGTTTCCCTGGAAATCTATGAGGATGAGATCTTTGGATTGATCGGGCCTAATGGCGCTGGAAAAACAACACTTTTTAATGCGGTTTCAGGCTTTTCCATGCCAAGTTCAGGCAAGGTGTATTTTAACGGAAAAGACATGACCGGAAAAAAGACAACCGACTATGCTTTGGAGGGACTTGCAAGGACATTTCAGAATATCCGGGTATTTTCAAAAATGACGGTCCTTGAAAATGTAGCCGTGGGGATGCACAAAAACGTCCATACAGATCTCTTTTCCATTTGCATGAACAACAAAAAACAGAAAGAGGCTGAAAAACAGGCGTCTGAAAAGGCCATGGAAATACTGCGGTTTTTAAAGATTGAAAGATTCGCAGATGAGACAGCCGGAAACCTTCCATACGGTACACAGCGTCTTGTAGAGATCGCAAGGGCGCTGGCCAGTGAACCTAAACTCCTTTTGCTGGATGAGCCTACAGCAGGTATGAACCAGCAGGAAACCATGGAACTGATGATGCTGATCCAGGAGATACGAAAACAGGGTCCGGCCGTGCTGGTAATTGAACATAATATGAAATTCATGATGAGTCTCTGTCACAGGATTGCCGTCCTGAATTTTGGCCAGCTGCTGACATTGGGCGAGCCTGTGGCCGTGCAGAATGATCCTCAGGTAATCGAAGCCTATCTGGGAAATAGTGAGGAGGAATAGCATATGGCTCTGGAGGTAAAAGATTTAGTTGTAAAATACGGTGAGATTTCAGCGCTGAGAGGAATATCCTTTACAGCGGAAGACGGAAAGCTGACAACCCTGATCGGTTCAAACGGAGCGGGAAAAAGTACTCTGCTAAAGACAATTTCAGGACTCCTAAAACCTGCGGCAGGAAGTATTACGCTGGACGGCAGGGAGATTGGAGGAATGGAAGCTGACAAGATCGTGACCCTGGGTATCTCCCAGTGCCCGGAGGGAAGAAAAGTATTCCAGAATCAAACGGTTTATGAAAATTTGAAAATGGGAGCATTTACAAGAAAGGACAACGGGGTGGAGGCTGATATTGAAAATCATTTTAACACCTTCCCCAGACTGAGGGAGAGACGCAACCAGCCGGCCGGTTCCCTTTCCGGCGGAGAACAGCAGATGCTTGTTATCTGCCGGGCACTGATGGCAAGGCCCAAGCTGCTTTTGCTGGATGAGCCGTCCATGGGATTGGCGCCGATCGTTGTCCAGGAAGTGTTTAATATCATTAAAGGTGTAAATGCCCAGGGCACATCCATATTGCTGGTTGAGCAGAATGCAAAACAGGCATTGAGAATTGCGGATTACGGTTATGTGCTGGAGATCGGTAATGTGGTTGCTTCCGATACGGCGGAGAACCTTCTGGCAAGCAAGGCCATCCAGGAAGCATATCTGGGCGGAGCTTAAGCGTACTAAAACAAATTTTGTCTGAGGAGGAAGGGAAACATGAAATTCTATAAGATTGACGACATTGAAGGATTTTTTAGGACGGTTGACAAGTGTAAGGGCAGGGTTGAACTGCTCACCGAGGAGGGGGACAGGCTGAATCTGAAGTCACAGCTGACCAAATGTGTGTCTCTGGCCACATTTTTCTCAGGAGGAGAGATTAAGGAGATGGAAATCCTGACCTCGGATCCCGGGGATATGGACCAGCTGGTGAGATTTTGTATTTACCGTTAGATGAAAAGCTGAATTAAGTTTTGGTTATGTCCGGCATAACAGTCGGTATTCTTTTGGCGTATAGCCGGTTATGCGTTTGAACTGCTTATAAAAATAGCTGATCTCAGAGAACCCCACCCCATAAGAAATCTCGGAAATGGTGGTCTGTGAATCTCTGAGCAGCCTGGCGGCAACCTCTATGCGGTAGTGGAGTATATAATCAAAGGGAGGTATGTTAAGCGTGCGCTGAAAACACCGCCCGCATTCGCTTTTGCTTATATTGCATACATGGGACAGTTGAGACAGGGTTATCTTCTGTTGGTATGAATGATGGATAAAATCCAACATGAGCCGTATTCTCTGGCTGTCAATTGAGTCTTCTGTCTGAACCTGATCCAGAATAGAGGGAGAATTGGCAACGATCTGATGCCATATGGAGCAGGACTGGGATTTGATGAACAGTTCATACCCTGTGCACCGATGCATTTCCGCATCAAAAATACGGCGCAGGGACTCCAGAACCTGGGACTTCCACGCAAAGTCCTCCTGCAACACGATGCATTTAAAAAGGGTATTATTGATGATCGGGGCAACATATTTGGTGTAGAGAAGGATATCGCTCTGGCTGCTGATCAGAGACGGGTCCATATGCAGGGTGATGGCGCAGCTGTCTTCTTTGGCCAGTGAGTTGACACAGTGGAGTGCATTGGAGTTGATAAAGATCCCCTCTCCGGGATTCAGTATATACTCATCGCAGCCCATGGAATATTTGACCTGCCCCAGAATCACAAGACTGAATTGCAGTGAGCGGTGCCAATGGTTTTGAAAGGTAGTTAGTGAATGCTGTTTAAATTCATCCAGGAAGATGCTGTAAGGAGAGAGGTCGGAACTGGAAAGGCTGATCTCCTCCAGCTGTTCGTTTACCCCTATCTGCGGGGCACGGGTGATGGTATCATAATAGTCCATAAGTGACTGGCATGTTTCGCTGATATAGTACAATTAATTGCGGATATCACCGAGTGATGCCTCTCCTTTCTCGTGATATAATGATTGTATCAGACGAAACGGTAATATTCAACAAATAATCCAGAATAATTACAGGGATAAGCCGGCATGTGCCCTGTATGGGATCAATGAATAGCCGTATGGTTTAACGCTGTTGTTATGCTGTAATAATACAATAATCTTATGATGCAAAATTATGATACAAAATAAGGGGAGGTAATCATGAAAAAAGCGATTGTTAGCGTTTCGGTATGTCTCATTATGGCCATGGTACTCAGCACAGGATGTCAGAAGGCTGCTTCAGTGCAGTCTGATAAAAAGTCAGAAACCACAAAAAAAGCAGAATCAGCCGTACAGGGATCAGCCTCGCAGGAAGCCGCTTCACAGGAAACGGAAGCAGGGACCATTCGGTTTGCTGTGGTAGGGCCCATGACAGGAGATGCGGCTTCCCAGGGAGCGCAGCAGCTGAATGGAATCCAGCTGGCTGTAAATGAAATCAATGAAGCCGGTGGAATCCTTGGGAAAAATCTGGAGTTTGATGTGTATGATGACCAGCTGAATCCCAATCAGACGATCATCTGCGCAGAGAAGATTGTTGCAGATCCCGGTTACCGTTTTGTTATGACCACGGTGTCTTCCGGAGGGACTCAGGCATCTTACCCTGTATATAAAACAGTGGATTTGCCTGTTATCGCAGGTATCAATACAGCGGATCATCTGACACAGCACGGGTTTGAGAATTTGCTGCGAGTCAGTTACAGGGATAATGCAAATGTGGCGCAGCTGTGTGACCTGATCGTAAATGAAATGAAGTTCCAGAAACCGGCCATCATCTATACGGTTAGCGACACGGATGTATCTTCTTATGAGTACTGTGCAGGTTATCTGGAAGATACATATGGGATGGAGTTTATTTCCACAGCCTGTGTGAACCCTACCACGGAGAAGGATTACACGGCCCATGTAACTAACTTTAAGAATCAGGGAGCGGACTGTGTTATCATTATGTCGGAATATTCCCCGGCAGCACTTTTTACCAAGCAGGCCCGCTCTCTTGGATATGATGGCCAGATCTTCTCATTGGGAGGGGCGTCCAACCCTCAGTTTATTGAAATCGCAGGTGAGGCAGCAGAAGGATTTGTTTCCGTATGTGGATTTGACCCCACGGTGGAGAATGAACAGGTCCAGAGGTTTGTGGAGGCATACAAGGAATTGTCAGGCTTTGCTCCCGGTGAGTGGGGGGCAGGATGCTATGACTCCATCTATGTGGTGGCGGAAGCCTTAAAGTCAAAGGAAGCAAAAGACCTGACAGGGCGGGATCTGGTGGAGTGGCTCCGGGCGAATACGGATTACAGCGGCGTGACAGGTGAGGTTGCTTTTGACGGAAATGGAGATAATGTAAAGTGCAAAGCACATTTTATCCAGGTAAAAGACGGGGCATTCCAGCATTTTGAGCCATAGGAAATGGTCAAATGACAAAATTAAGAGTTGGAGGCATTAAAACAGAAATGAAAATAAGGGATGTAATTACATATGCACTTCGTGAAACACTGGCAGATCCCACCGCATATGGAAATGGGATTATCAAGGAGCGCTGCTCTGTGATTGTGAAAATTGAGACAGATGAGGGAATTGTGGGCTGGGGAGAATCCATGTGCCATGGCACACAGCCCCCGGAACCCGCCAGGATCACGATCGACAGCTGGTTAAAGCCGTTGTTAATTGGGAGAGACCCCTTTGATGTGGAAGTTTTATGGGAGGAAATGTATAATCTGACCCGTCAGGTGGGCCAGGGAGGCATTGCCGTGAATGCAATGAGCGGAGTGGACATTGCACTGTGGGATATTATTGGAAAAGCAGTACAAAAACCAGTGCATAAGCTTATTGGCGGCGCCTTTAGAACAGAGATCCAGCCTTATGCCACCGGATTTTACAGAAAGGAAAATTTTACCTATCAGGATTCCATTGATGAGGCGAAGATGTATTTGGAAGACGGGTTTAAGGCATTTAAACTGGTCATTGGGTTTGATGTGAAGGATGATATCAAGTTTGTCCATACGGTTAGGGAGGCTGTGGGTGATGATGTCCTTATGATGGTGGATGCCAACTGCGCATATAATGCAGGAACTGCAAGGCGGGTTCTCCTGGAGACTGAGGACGCAAAGCTGAATTTCTTTGAGGAGCCGCTTCCACCTGAAGATTTGGAAGGATACAAGGAGTTAAAGACCTTGACGTCCACCTATATTGCAGCTGGTGAGAATGTCTTTGGAAAGATTGGATTCAGACACTGGATATCAGGCCATGTCCTGGATATCCTGCAGCCGGAACTGTGTTCCTGCGGCGGCATCACCGAGATGAAAAAGGTGGCAGCCATGGCTCAGGCATATAATACCATGGTGATCCCCCATGTGTGGGGGTCGGGGATCGGTCAGGCAGCTTCCCTGCAGTACATTGCGTCCCTTCCGCCAACCCCTCTTTGTCTGAATCCCATGGAGCCGATGATCGAATTTGATAAATCAGAGCATCCTTTCCGAAACGATCTTGTATATGGAAGGGTCAGAATGGAAAACGGAATGGTAAAGGTTCCGGATGGACCGGGTATTGGAGTTGAGGTGAATGAGGAAGTTCTGAAGCGGTTTTCCGTGGATTGACGGATATAGACGTAATATGGCGGCAGCCGTTTGAGAACTTTATACCGGGAGAAGGTATTTAAAAGGCGTTAAAAACCAGAAATGGGATTTAAACGCCTTTTACTGTTTTTATTTTTTTTGCCCTTCCAGCGAGGCCTGTCTGTATTCGGACGGACCAATGCCAACGATTTTTAAAAATGTCTTATAAAAATAACTGTAGTTATGGTATCCGGAGCAGCGGCAGACATCCCTTATTGAAAGGTCGGTTGTCAGATACTGCTTTGCTGTATCGATCCGTTTTTCATTGATATATACATTCAGTGTTTTACCGGTGTATTTTCTGAATACACGGCAAAGATGATATTTGCTGTAAAAAAAATGTTCGGACAGAAAATCAAGGCTTAAATCCTCATTGATATGTTCACTGATATAAGTAATCAATTTTGCGATGACGGCAGCGGTCTGGGTGTCCGTTGTGTCCAAAATTGATGGGGGGGGGGGTGAAATCGCGGTACAGGTCAGACAAAATCTCATAGATAATGGAGCGCAGCATAATGTCGCTTCCGGAATACTGTGGGAGCTGTTCGTATTTCAGCAGCAGGGATACGTACTCATTAAAGCGGACGGTTCCCACAGCTAAAATAGGATATCTGTTGTTTTCAGAATGGAATAACTGCAGTAGGTTTGTCTCCTCAGTGCAGGCCTGCAACAGGAAATTACTGTCCAGGGATATACAGAATCTTTTATAATAGGTCCCGTCATTCCTAAGTTTAACATAGTGTGGCTGGAAGATGTTGAGAAACACAATATCTCCCCCCCTTAGGGGGTATTCCTGGTCCCCGATCAGAATGGAGCCGGCATCCTGAAGATAAAATTGTACTTCATAAAAATCGTGATAATGCCCCCCGGGAGTAAACTCATAATCTCGGCTATACAAGATACAGCTGTAATCACCGCGGTAGATATTTGCGCTCTTTAGATATACATCCGCCATTTTCACTCCTCCTTTTGTACAGGCGCAATTTTTAGCTTCTAATTATTATAGCCTTGCGGCGGACCTGTGTAAAGGCTGAAGCAAAAAGAGGGCAATATATGAAAACATAAATTTGAAAAAAGAAGTAGAATGCAGAATATTGGGCAATATGCTACATTTATTACCGTAAATTAGAAAAAAATAGTAATAGTTGACCAATATTGCCTAGTTGATTACTTATTTTGCGGTCGGAATCCCTAACTATTGTTATTGCATTTTTCCTGTGATAGTATAAGAGCACGTTGAAGACATAACCAAGCAAGATGTTAATTGGAATCAGGTGATGACTTCTGCAAAGGAACATACGGCCGATGTTCAAAAAAATGTCTTATCATTTTATTTAAAATGGAGGAAAAATATGAGCAATGATTTAAAAGCTAAAAAGCTTACATTTTATGGCGGTATTTATATGAGTTTAATACCGTTCCTGTTATTTATTTTAGGATCCTTTGGCCTGGCGATTTTTAATATTGCAACCGTTGAGGGATTTTGGATCGTGGCAATTGTGGGTATTATCATCGGCATGTGGCTTTGTAAAGATCCGGTGGCATATTTTGATGAGATCTGTCGCGGAACAGCGTCAAACCTGCTGACAACAGCCATTTTCTGCTGGCTGTGGTCTGCTGCTGTCGCAGGTATTCTCAAGGCATCCGGGCTGGTTGACGGATTGATCTGGCTGGGATTAAATGTCCATTTGACAGGCGGGCTTTTTGTGGGATTTACCTTTATCCTCGCCAGCATGTATTCGACCGCAACAGGCACTGGCAGCGGAACCGTGGCGGCAATGACCGTACTCCTGTATCCGGCCGGAGTTGCCCTGGGGGCAAGCCCGTTTTGGATGGCGGCTGCCATTATCAGCGGCGGCGGTTTCGGGGATAACCTGGCGCCTATTTCAGATACCACCATTACTGCGGCTACAACCATGGGAGTGGATGTTCCCGGACTGGTTAAAAACCGTATGCCTTATACCATTGTAGCAGGTTTGATCACTCTGGCTATTGTAACAGGAGGAGGGCTTTTGTCCTCCGGAGCTGTTGAGATCTCGGAAGAGGCATATCAGGGAATCGTAGCACAGGCTTCCCCGGAAGGTCTGATCATGCTGATTCCGGCAGCATTGATTGTATTTTTGGCCATGAAGGGTAAGACGCTGATCGAGGCCCTGACCTATGGCGGGATTGTAGCGATCATTCTTGGTCTTGCCACCGGATTGTTTGACTGGAATTTACTGGTTGCCGTTGATACGGTGAACGGAACCGTGGGAGGGGCCATTACTGATGCCATTTCAGGCTGGTACGGCATGATCGTTCTCATTTTCCTGGTGTTTGCCCTGGCTCACATCATGCAGGTGTCCGGTGCTCTGGCAGCCTTGCTGGAAAAGATAGAGAGAAGGTTTGTCAAAACAAAGGTTGGGGCAGAGATTGTCTGCTGGTGCTGTATTGCGGTTTCGGCACTTGGATTATGTAATAATATTACATCGCAGATCGTTGCCGGACCTATTATGCTGAAGATTGCAAACAAGTACCACCTTTCCCACTACAGGATCGCCAATTTCTCAGACGCGGTCCAGGCAGCATTCAGCTACACCATGCCCTGGGGCGGCCCGGCCCTTACATTCTGTGCCACCTCCATCATTGCCAACTCTGTATATGGGTGGTGCCCTGTTGTCACATCACCGGCATCCCTGGCTTTGGGAGGGGTTTACGGAATTATAATCGGCCTTGTATACCTGATCTGCGCCATCACCGGTATTGGCAGAAAATATGACCAGAAGATGGAAATTCAACGTCTTGGATATACGGAAGAGTATTTTATGACTCAGGAATAGCCAATGCGTCCTTAAAGTTGTCGATCCTAAGAGAAAAGGCAGGTTATTGTAAATGTCATCATTCGAGCAAGAAATGTAATAGGAAAAATAACAGAACCAATTTATACTTTAGGTAACATACCCTCAGTGGATAAGGGCACACACGCCCCAACTGCCGTCTTTTGGCGGCTGGCTGCGTTAACATCAGTCGGCGTACGCCCAGCGACAGTAAAGCCGCAGAATCGCAAATCTGTGGTACAAAACCGTGTGTTCCCTTGTCTACTGAGGGTAACTTGACATGAGGAGGAGTAGGAAGATGACGTTTGAGGAGCAGAAGCAGCGGATCTTACAGGGAAAGATGTATAATGACTTAACCCCGGAACTGGTGGAAGCAAGGAGAACTGCGGTCGAGCTGACCAATGAATACAATGCCAGCTATGGGCAGGCGCCGGAAATCCGGGAACCTATACTAAAAAAACTGTTAAAGAACGTGGGAGAGCATGCTTTTTTTGAGCCTGGCTTCCGCTGTGAATTTGGATTTAATATATCGGTGGGAAAGAATTTCTATGCCAACTTTGACTGCATTCTGTTGGACCCGGGTCCCATTGAAATAGGGGATCATGTGCTGTTTGGACCCCGTGTATCCATCTATACGGCCAGACATGCTTACAACGCTGCTGAGAGGGCAGCAGGAGCCTGCTTTGCAAAACCAGTAAAAATAGGCAATCATGTATGGGTGGGAGGCGGCGTGCACATGGATCATGGGATTACCATAGGCGATAACACCATTATAGGCGCCGGCAGTGTTATAACCAGGGACATTCCGGCCAATGTGGTTGCGGCAGGCGTACCCTGTAAGGTGATACGCCCTATTACGGAAGATGAGAAAACAGACTATTTTGACATATTAAAGAAGTATTAGGAGGATGGTCATGAAGACATTATATATATCAGATCTGGACGGAACTCTGCTGAACAGCAAAAAGGAAGTGACGGATTACACGGCCGGGATCATCAACCGGTGTATTGAGGCCGGAATGCTGTTCTCTGTTGCCACCGCAAGAATGCCTTATGGTTGTGATTACAGACTGAAACAATTGAACCTTCAGACCCCGGCTATCCTGACAAACGGCGTGTTTATCTATGACTTTAACACAAAGAAATACCTTCACGCAGAGAAGATAGAAAGGGATGCGGCACGGGAAGTAATAGGAGCATTTGAGGAAAATAAAAAATCCTGTTTCATGTATCTGTTCCATGATGAACAGATCAGCATCTGCTACGGTGATGATTCCTTAAAAGCCCAGGAGCAGTATTACAGCAAAAGGGCCTTGGAGAGCTGTGAGCGTGTGTACCGGACCGATGATTTCAGAAAAGAGATGGAACAGGGGGATGTGGTCTACTTTGCCCTCACAGGCACGGAGCAGGAATTAGAACCCATCTGCAAAAGCCTTGACCAGGTCCGGGGAATCCACTATACCTGTTACCTGAATATCTATAATGGACTTTACTGTCTTGAGGTGTTCAGCCACAAGGCCAGCAAGCGCCATGCCCTTTTAAGACTGAAGGACATGCTGGGATGCGGCCAGCTGGTGGTGTTTGGGGATAACCATAACGACATGCCAATGATCGAGATCGCTGACAGAAGCTATGCGCCGGCCAATGCGCTGGAGGTGGTGAAGCAGGCAGTGACGGATGTACTGGAAGACTGCGACCATGACGGCGTTGCAAAGTTCCTCAGAAGAGAACTGGGAATATAAAATAAAAAGGTGCTGGTTCAGATGGACGGCACAGGCAGGGAACCCTCCATCAAAGAATGGTCCACTCAATCCATTCCTATGCCCGAGCTACCCCAGGGTCTTATCAGCCCTTGCTCAACCCTGCCTGTGCCGCCATCTGAGCCGGCACCTGACTTTTAGTATTTATACCCTTGTCCGATGAGGGTATCCATATAAGAAGTATCAAAAACAGCCCAGGCAATGATTCCATTTAGGAATATTGCCTGGGCTGTTTTTGCCAATCCCTTATTTAATCCCACATCTGCATGGCTGCTCCCTTTTCCGGAGGCAGACAGTTCTTGGCATAGGTGCGCATAAATCCTTTTTTAATGTTCGGTTCCGGAAAGACCAGATCTTTTTGTCTCTTTTCCAGCTCCTCATCAGACACCAGCAGGGTCAGGGAGCGCCCCGGGATATCAATATCGATCAGATCCCCATCCTCTACCAGGGCGATGGTTCCGCCAATGGCCGCCTCAGGCGATACATGTCCGATGATGGGACCGTGGCAGAAGCCGGAGAACCTTCCGTCTGTGATCAGCGCAACGCTTTCGTCCAGGCCAAGGTTGATGATGGCCTCGGTGGCTTCCATGATCTCCACCATTCCGGGCGCGCCCACGGGGCCGCAGTATCGGACCACGATAATATCACCGGGCCGTACCTTTTCCTGGATAATGGCGTCATGTGCCTCGCTGTCGCTGGAAAATACCTTGGCCGTACCACGGAAATGATGCATGCTCTCCTTGACTGTGGAGGAGCGCACAACACAGCCGTTGAGGGCCAGGTTTCCTGACAGGATCGCAAGCCCGCCGTCCTTTACGATCGGATTGTCCAGGGAGCGGATCACGTCATCAGGTTCGGATGGGACAGTACTCAGGATCTCGCCCAGGGTCTGGCCGCTGACATTCAGGCATTCCTTGTGGACAATGGATTCCAGCTGCTTAAAGATGGCAGGCACACCGCCGGAATAGAACAGGTCGTCCACTGCGTAGACTCCGCTGGGGCGCACATTTGCAATACATGGCGTGGTGCGGCTCAGTCTCTCAAAATCCTGTAAGGACAATTCAATATTCAGCTCATTGGCCAGGGCCAGAAGGTGGAGGACCGCGTTGGTGGAACCGCCGATGGCCAGATCCATGTAGATTGCATTTTCAATGGCTTCCCTGGTGATGATCCGGGAGGGGACCAGATTCTCGTGGACCATATCCACGATCCTGCGTCCGATCTGCTTACAGCTGATGATCTTGTCTGTGAATACGGCAGGGATGGTGGATGCGCCGGGAAGGGTCATTCCCAGGGCCTCGGCCAGGATCTGCATGGTGTTGGCTGTTCCCATGGAGGAACAGGCACCCATGGACGGGCAGGCACTGCACTCCGCTTTTAGGATGGCTTCCCTGCTTGCGGTTCCTTTTGAGATCTGTCCATATGAGAACTCGGTGACATCGCACTGCAGGAACTGTTTGCCGTCCAGACGGCCGGAGAGCATGGGTCCGCCGGTACAGCAGATGGCCGGGATGTCCAGTCTGGCAGCTGCCAGAAGGGTGCCGGGGACAATGTTATCACAGCCGGATAAAAGAACCAGTCCGTCAAAATGCTGGACACTGCTCACAATCTCAATGCCGGATGCCACAATGTCACGCATGGCCAGGTCCATACACATGGTATCCGTGCCAATGGCAACCTCGGCGCAGGTGGAGGGGAGTCCGAACTCAAAGGGAACGCCGCCTGCCTGCCATATAGCGCTTTTCACAGCAGCAGCCAGCTCCCTCAGATGGGCGTGGCCTGCGGAATTTTCGCTGAAGGTGTTGGCAATCCCGATGTGGGGGCGGTTCAGGTCCTGGGGGTCATACCCGCTTCCCTTGTACACTGAGCGGGAATGCGCAGCGGAGTCGCCTGTAAAGTATTTCTGGTTAAAGTCTTTCATATTATTTCTCCTTTTCCATGATCTCCTTGTATTTGGCAGGATTGATGCCTGTTACATTTTTAAAGGTCCTGTAAAAATGATTGTAGTTGTTAAAGCCAACTTCCTTACTGACCGTAGTGATGGGAACCTGGCTTTTCAGTGACAGCTTGGCTTTGTCGATCCGTTTGGTAATGATGTACTTGTTCAGGGTGGTGCCTGTATACCGTTTGAACATACGGCTCAGGTGAAAGGCGCTGAAATTCACATGCTCTGCAAGCCGTTCCAGGGAAAGGTCCCCGGCAATGTTGGCGTCTATGTAATTGATCAGCTCCGTGATGACGGCAAGGCTTCTGGAGTCCGTGGCACTGATTTCCTGCCCGTCATAGAAAATGTCGTAGATATGGGCAAAAATTTCCAGGATCAGGGATTTCTCCATGATATCCCGCCCGTGTCTGACGGTTAAATGTTCGTGCTTATTGTAAATGCTCACAAAGGTAGCAATCTGTGCCGGGGCCAGAGGCTGGGAGTATTTTACGTCAGCGCAGTGTGAAAAGATGTTGAACAGATTGGATGCATTGGAACATGCAAAAAGCAGCAGACTGGAATCAAAGGAAATACAGTAGCGTGTATATGGAACCTTGCAGGTAATGTTGATCTGATGCACATCAAACATATTGATCAGGACCATACATCCCTGAGTCAGCTCCCTGGTTTTGCCGTTCATGGTAATTTCCCCTATCTTTCCGTCCTCGGACTCGCAGAGGTAAAACTGCATCTCGTAAAAGTCGTGGTAATGCATTTCTTTTGAAAATTCATGGGTAGCGTCACGTTTGGTGATGGAATAGTTCCCATTATAAACATCTGTTTTGGATAGAAAAACAGCCTCCATTGATTCATGCCCCCTTCTTTTGGTAAAAGCAATAATTGTTATATAGAATCATATCACAAAAAAAATCCCCACTCAATTGATATATATGTAAAAAGCAAGATATGTAATGTAAAAAGCAAGGAAGTATATGTGGAGGAGCCTTGATAAATCAGCAAATACCAGGAAGGCAAAAAATGTAATACCAGCGGCAATATACTTAATCGACAAATAATGAAAGGTTGGATTATGATTAGTGCGTGCTAAGCAAAAGCAATAATTGCAACAAGATAACTACAACAAATAGAAAAGCGAAAAGGAGAAGATGAAGATGTCAGAATTAATAGTTATGTTAACACACAATGATGTAACGGTGCCGGATGCAATGGAAACATTCCTGGCGTGCAAGGACCTTCCGGTTAAGTATTGGGGATTTAAGGATCACGGCATGGAACCGGATAAGATGAAGGAACTGACACAGTGCATGAAGGACAACGGAAAGACCACATTCCTGGAAGTGGTAAGCTACACCGAGGCCGAGTGTATGCGCGGCGCCAAGCTGGCAGTGGAGTGCGGATTTGATTATCTGGTAGGAACCATCTTTTATGACAGCGTGTTTGAGTATATTAAGACAACAGATTTAAAGTATTGCCCATTTGCAGGTACAGTAACACAGAACCCAAGCATTCTGCAGGGAACTGTACAGGAGATGCTGGACCAGGAAGCAATGTTTGCTGAAAAAGGCTGCATGGGAACTGATCTGCTGGGGTACAGGTATGTGGACGGCGATCCGGCTGCCCTGTCGGCAGAATACATAGCAAAGGCAAAGAAGCCCGTTATCCTGGCAGGCAGCATTGGAAGCGATGAGAGGGTTGCAGAGGTTCTGAAAATGAACCCATGGACGTTCACAATGGGAAGCGCTCTGTTTGCCAAGAAATTTGTTGGGGACGGCAATTTCCGCCAGAATCTGGAATATGTCCTGGGCCTGTTGAAATGAGTAGGAACCTATGAAACAAAACATAAAAAATAAGGAGGAAGCAGAAATGTTAACAAAATCAATTGAATTCAAAGGACTTTATCCCGCATTAATGGTAGGCTTCAACGCCGACAATACTCTTGATCTGGAAGGTTTAAAGGAAAACGTAAAATATCTCATGGCTCAGGGCTGTGCAGGTATGTGTGTCAATGGCTCTACCGGTGAGGCGGCAGCCCTTACCAGAGAAGAGAGAGTGGCTGCGATCAAGGCGGCAAGGGAAGCCATGGGCACAGAGGGAACGATCATTGCAGGTGCTGGCGCTTCCATGACCGCACAGACCATTGAGCTGGTACAGGATGCCAAGGATGCAGGGGCAGACGCCGCCCTGGTTCTCTCACCCATCGGCAATACAACAGATGAGGGACTTGTAAAGCACTATGAGGCAGTGGCTGAAGTCGGTATTCCTATTGTTCTGTACAATCACCCGGGCGCAACCGGAATCGACATTACCATTGAAAAGTTTGACAGACTGATCCAGATTCCCAATGTGATCGGTATGAAAGAAACCAGCGGAAGCATGCCTCTCCTTGCTGAGATCTTCAGAAAATACGGCGATACCAACATTTCCATTTTCACGGGCGCAGATGACCTGACCCTTCCGGCGCTGGCAGTAGGCGCAAAGGCTATTATCCTGGCAACAGCAAACGTTGCTCCAAAGCAGGTTCTGGACATCATGAATGCGGTTGAGAACGGCGATATTAAGAAGGCAAGAGAAGTTTACTACAGCATTGCACCTCTGACCAGCGTGATTGGAGCTGAGGACAACTTCCCGGCAGGCATCAAGAAAGCAGTTGAACTCTTAGGCCGTCCGAGCAGTGATCCTAGAATGCCGATCCTTCCAATGCCTGAGGACCAGGTTCCAGGGCTGGTGGAGACATTAAAGATTGCCGGTTTACTGTAATCAGAAGGGAGAATATGAAAATGAAAAAGATTAAAATTGGTTTGGCAGCAGTTGCCAGCCCTGTGGAATCCGGCGGCGAGCGCGGTGATGATCTGCTTGCAAGGGCCAGGAAGGCCATGACGGCAGCCGGTATGGAGGTTGTGGTATATCCTGAGCTGATCTGGGATGCGGCGGCGGCACTGGAAGCCTGCGATACATTTAAGAAAGAAAATGTAAACTCCCTGGTGATCATGGATATCACATGGGTCATTGATTCCATGAAGTATATTTTTACCACCAAACTTCAGGTTCCCACCGTGTTCTGGGCAGTTCCCTATACGGAGACATTCTCCATCGGGTGCATCCAGCATTACGGCTCTATCTTAAAGGCAATGGGATATACGTATGATTACGTTTACGGACTGCCGGAGGATCAGGCTGTTATTGAAGGCATCGAGTCCTATGCAAAAGTGGGCGCTGCTGTTGACAATGCAAAGGACATGGTCATTGGCCTTATGGGACCGAGACAGACATGGCGAGTTTGCGGACCTCAGGACATGAGCAAGGAAGAGTGGGATTTTACAAAGAAGACAGGCGTTACCTTTGTACATATTGAGATGGAGGAAGTGACAGACCGCGCAGCGGCAATTTCAGATGAGGAAGCTGAAAAGACACTGGCTGAACTGATGAAACGCAGCGGGAAATCCGTGGCTGACAAAAAGGCCCTGGTTTACATGGCAAAGGTTTACATGGCTACCAAGGAGATCATTGCAAAGTATCATCTTACCTCTGTTGCTGCCGAGTGCTATCCCAACTACGGAGGCCTGATGAATCTGGTATCCTCCTGGATGGCAGATGAGGGCGTGCTGGTGGATACGGAAGGCGATCTGGGCCATGCGTTTGTGATCAATACACTGAACCAGCTGGCCGGCGGCGGAGTGGTTGCCCTTGGCGAGGCCGGAAGCATTGACATAGAAAGAAATATCGTTCCTGTTGCGCACGAGGGAAGCACTGCAATGTCACTGGCTGACAGCCTTGACAGGGCACAGATCAACCCCAGCGGCGAACTGGGCACCTTTGTGGGCGTGCCCCACAAGGCCATGGATACCGTTACAGTCAGCGCAATTGTGGGCAATGGCGGAAAGTATAAGATGTTTGTTGCAAAGGGCAGAACCCTGCCTGTAACACATGAGGAGTGGGTGGAAGGCGGCTCCAAGCTGCTTGTGAACCTGCAGTTTGATACCCCTGCCCAGTCTGTGATCGATCAGCTGATCAAGGGCGGCATGGATCACCACTTTGTGATCAAGGAAGGCGACTATACCAAGGAATTGTCTGCATTCTGCGACTACATGGGATTTGATCAATTGCTGTTAAAATAAGTTTTTTTGCAGAGAAGTACGCCCGGAAGCGTACCAGGAGAAAGATGGCCGCAGCGGGAATGTCACTGCGGCCGTTTTGCAATGAGGAGGAGAAATCGCATGTCCGCGTATCAGGTAATAAAAATCATAGTTGCGGTGGGGATTGTGGCGGGAGGGGCAGATCTTCTCATGGACTGCCGGTTCCACATTGGAGAGAAAATGAAGGAAGGGTTTGGAATGGCCGGGCCCATGATGCTGTCCATTGCCGGAATCATGTCCCTGGCTCCCATCATAGCAAAGCTGCTGCAGCCTGCGTTGGTGCCCGCATTCCGTTTTATAGGAGCGGACCCGGCTGTGTTTGGTATCCTTCTGGGCTGTGATATGGGCGGTTACCAGCTGGCCATGTCCCTGGCTGAATCCAAGGAGATCGCCCGCATGGTGGGGCTGGCCACGGCATCCATGCTGGGCGGGACCCTGACATTTTCAATCCCGGTGGGCCAGGCCATGGTGGAACCTGAGGATATGCCGTATTTTTCAAGGGGGATGCTGCTTGGGATCGCGGCCATCCCCTTTGGCAGCATAATGGGGGGAGCTTTTATGGGGATCCCCTGGAATCTGATCCTGATCAACCATGTGCCGGTGATCCTGCTGTCTCTGGTCTTGACATGGGGATTCAGGTTCTGTCCGGGCAGGATCGTGCGCTGTGTGGAAGCATTTGGAAACATGATCTCAAAACTGGGAATTGTGGGGATTGCCATTGGAAGTATCTCCTATCTCACCGGAGTTACCATCATTGGGGATTTTACCCCGGTCATGGAAAGCATGGCGGTGGTGTGCGGCATGACCATTGTGCTCATCGGTATGCTGCCCGTGCTTGAGATATTTATCCGGCTGCTTAAAAAACCGCTGAACATAATTGGAAGAAAGATAGGACTGGATGCGGTCAGCACAAGCGGGATCATATTTACCATGGCCAGCGGTGTGCCCACATTTGCAATGATGAAGAATATGTCCCGCAGAGGGATCGTCATCAATGCTGCCTGGAGTGTGACCTGCGCTGCGATCTTTGGAAGTCAGCTAAGTTTCGTACTGGGGGTGGAGCCGGAGATGATCATGTCGTTCATGGCCGCAAAACTGGCGGCAGGAATCCTGGCCCTGATCATTGCATTTCTGACAACCCGTAATATGGAAGAAATAAGAGAAAGAGAGGTTTAGAAAGGATGAAGGTTTTATTACTAAATGGGAGTCCAAATGAAAAAGGATGTACCTATACCGCACTCAGTGAGGTGGCAAGGACGCTTGAAGAAGAGGGGATCGAAGCAGAGATCATGCATATCAAGAAGAACTGTATCATGGGATGTACAGGATGCGGCGCCTGTTCCGGCAACGGAAACAGGTGTATCTTTGACGGCGGGATTGTCAATGAGGTGCTGGATAAGATGGAGACGGCAGACGGCCTGATCGTGGGCAGCCCTGTTTACTTTGCATCGCCCACAGGCGCTGTGCTGTCTTTGCTTGACAGGATCTTTATGGCCGGAAATAAATTCTATTTAAAACCGGCGGCAGCAGTCGCATCTGCCAGAAGAGCCGGAACCACGGCCACCATTGACGTGCTGAACAAGTATTTTAATCTGGCCGGAATGCCCATTGTCTCCTCCAATTATTACAATGTGATCCATGGACATACGCCCGAGGAAACCAGACAGGATGAGGAAGGCATGCAGACCATGCGTACCCTTGGAAGGAACATGGCATGGATGCTTAAATGCATGGAAGCGGGCAGGGAGAAAGGTCTTGTAATGCCTGAGAAGGAGCCCAAGATCAAGACCAGCTACATAAGATAAATCACCTGTTTCGGCTGCCGTGCAAAACATTGCTTAAAGTGTTGCGGGCAAAAAATGTAATGTATGGGACAACATACTTAATCGACACATGGCAGGGATTGAACTATGCTTAATACAACAAAGTTAAGGAGGAGAATAATGCAGTTACTTATAGGATTGGATGTAGGAACAACAGCACTTAAGGTTGCTCTTTTTGATGGAAAAGGCACGCTTTTAGCAGTGTCCACACAGGAATATGCATTGCTTACCCCCAAAGTAAATTATGTGGAAGTGGATGCAGAGGTTTACTGGCAGTCATTAAAAAAAGGGCTGGAGGAGATTACGGCAGCCTATCCGGTGGGAAGCGGTGACAAGATAGCATTGGCAATATCCGCACAGGGAGAGACGCTGATCTGCATTGACAAACAGGGAAAGACGCTGGGCAATGCAATTGTATGGATGGATAACCGGGCAGTGGACGAAGCCCGGGAGATGGAAGAGCGGTTTGGCAATGAGACATGTTACCGGGTAACCGGGCAGGTAAGCTTTGAACCATGCTGGCCGGCCCCTAAGATCCTGTGGCTGAAAAAGAATGAGCCGGAGATATTTGCCAATACGGACAGGTTCCTTCTGGTGGAGGATTATCTGATCTACCGTATGACCGGACATTTTTACACGGAAGGATCCCTGGTGTGTTCCTCCGTATATTGGGATATCATTAACAAATGTTATTGGAAAGATATGCTGGACTTTATCGGTATCCGTGAATCCCAGCTGGCCGAGGTGGCGGAGTCCGGCACTGTGGTGGATGATATGATCCCGGAAGTGGCAAGGGAGTTTGGTCTTAACTGCCCGGTCACCGTATGTATGGGAGCCCTGGACCAGGCGGCGGGAGCCATTGGCGCAGGAAACATAAAGGAAGGCATGTTCTCCGAGACCATCGGCGCAGCTCTTGCGATCTGCGCACCGGTATCCAAGCCCGTGTTTGATCCCAACCGGAAGATGCCCCTCCATTACTTTGCCCTTCCCGATACATATATGATCCATACATTTACCACAGGCGGCATGACGCTCAGATGGTTCAGGGATAAGTTCTGCGCGGATGAGATGGCGGTTCAGGCGGCAGGAGGCGGGGATGCCTATGATCTGATCAGCAGCGAGGTGGATCAGGTGGCTCCGGGATGTGACGGCCTTGTGATGCTTCCCCATTTATCAGGTTCCCTGGCGCCTGATATCAATGCAAAGGCAAAGGGAGTATGGTTTGGATTCAGTCTGAACCACACAAAGGCACATTTTGCACGATCCATCATGGAATCCCTGGGATTCATTCTCAGAAGGAATCTGGAAGCCCTGGCCGATATGGGCATTACTGTAAAAGAGGTGCGCTCCCTGGGCGGCGGTTCCAAGAGCAAGGTGTGGAACCAGATCAAAGCAGATATCAATGATATTTCCCTTGTGACCGTGAAATCAAAGGAGGCCGCATGCCTTGGCGCAGCAATCCTTGCAGGCACAGCCACCGGCGTATTCTCAAGCGTGGAGGATGCGGTGAATAATATGATCCAGATCAAGGACCGGTACGAAGCCCGTCCGGACGACAAGGAACTGTATGATGAGAGATATGAAATGTACTGTAAGCTGTTCCGTGACCTGACGGAGTGCTTTGACAAAACAAGTATGTAAAATATGACAAAGTGAGGTAGAAATATGAAGGTAATCAAGAAAGAAGAGAGCAGGATATATCTGGACGGACCGGAGATTTGCAGGGAGTATGTGATCACACCAAAGATCGTGTTTGGTTCCTCCACACTTCATCCCGGACAGACCGGAGGGATCGACCCCGGACATCCGGAAGGCCATGAAGTATTTTATGTCAGCAGGGGAGAGGTCCTGATGCATAATACCCAGACCGATGAATTTTATGAGCTCCATGAAGGCGACATTATCCTGGTTTATGAAGGAGAACCCCACGAGCTGACCAATATAGGTACGGATATGGCAGTGATCACATGGAGCTGCGCGCCTAAGATTGATTGATTCCCATATAGACAGAGTACACTGGATTTAACAGGAGGTTGTATGTTTACACAGGATTGGGCGGTTGATGATACGGACAAGGGACAGCCGCTGTACCAGATGATTCATAACACATTATATCACAGGATCGTCAGTGAATCGCTGAAGCCGGGGGATCACCTGCTGGAGTGTTTCCTGGCCGAGGACATGAAGGTGAGCAGGACTCCTGTGAGAAAGGCCATTATCCGTCTGGAAAAAGAGGGCCTTGTAAGGCGCAAGCGCGGCCGTGCTATTGTGGAATCCGTATCCTGCCAGGACATTGAAGATACCCTTGAGATACGTTCCGCCCTGGAAAAGCTGGCAATATCAGATGGTGTCTGCCACGTGACACAGGAAGGGATCCAGTGCATGGAACGAGCCAATGAAGACTTTTGCCGTACCCTGGCCAGGGGTGACGTGCTTGCCAGCGTGGAGGCGGATGAGGCGTTTCATGATATCATATACCAACTGTCGGACAACCGCACGCTTCTGAAGCTTATCAGGGACTTTGAAAGCACCATGTACCGCTTCCGGGTAAGAGCGCTGAATACATGCCATGACAGCAGGATCCTGGTTCAGGAACATGAGGCCATTATCCAGGGATTGAAACATCGTGACGCAGACATGGCAGTGCAGGCAGTGACAAAACATATAGAGCGTCAGAAGGGGATGATGCTTGGAAGCTGTATCGTAAAGCAGAGACCGGATGTTTGCTGAAATTCAGCATTGGAAAAAAATAACTGAACAGAAAATCAGAGGACCTGTTGAACGGTTAAATATTAAACGTTTGTATCGTATAATATTCAGCCTGCCAACGGGTCCTCTTTGGATATGCCCCCCGCCCTTGACATAATTTTGATTATGAAGTATATTCTGCGTGCTGTACAGCCATTTGGCTGTAATCCGGCAGGGCTGTGAGCAGGGGAGGAAATTGGGCACGCAGCAAAAAAAGATATGTGTTCAGCAAACATAATAATGGATTTATGAGCGGATATTTTGTAAACTATAGATAAGGCTAAAATGCCGGAAAAGAATGATAATGTTATGGGTCGGCGTTTCTTGGAGAGGGTGGGATAGAATGGACGTTACTTCTGAAAAATATACCAATATAATGCGTGCTTCGGAGCTGCTTTTAAGCCAGCATGAGGAAGAGATCTCCATCCCTTCATTTCCCGAAGGGATCAAGGTTTTTCTTGATACATTTCATGTTGGGGACTATGCTTTTTCCAGCAGGCACTGGCATCGCTCCATCCAGTTTAATGTAATATTGGAAGGAACCCTGGATGTGTCCGTGAACGGAAAGGATATTCTGCTGCAGAGGGGGGATGGGATATTCATCAATTCCAATGTGTTCCATCACCTTAATTTTAAGGGGGAATCAGAGTGTGTGGGATACAGTTTTCAACTGCATCCTTCGGCCATATGCTCGGAAAAAGACATCTATCTCTATACAAAGTATGTTGCTTCCGTGATCAATAACGCTGATCTGAACTACCTGACGTTCAAAGAAGATGTTCCATGGCATTCAGGGGTACTGAATTATTTGAACAGGGCCTTTATATCGGCGAACCAGCAGGATTTCGCCTATGAACTGGATGTTAAAAACTTGCTTTCCTGCGCATGGATGTTAATGCTGCGCAATTACAACTCCATTCCGGCTAACAACACGGATTCATACACCTTGTCCAATGCCCCCAGGATAAAAGAAATGCTTTCCTATATCCAGAACCACTACTCGGACCGCATCACCCTGTCCCAGATTGCTGCGGCTGCCAGTATCAGCCTGAGTGAGTGTAACCGTTGTTTTAAGAGATTCCTGAAGCTGACGCCCATTGAGTATCTCACACAGGTGCGGGTGGCGGCTGCCTGCCGGCTGCTGAAGGAGGGGACGGAGACGATCGCTTCCGTGGCGGAAGACCTGGGATTTGCAGACTACTCTTATTTTCACAGGGTGTTTAAAAAATATATGGGGTGTACTCCAAAGGAATATATGGAAATGCATCATGCGTAACAAAACCGGGCGTTCTTCTCAATCTAAAGAAGAATGCCCGGTTATCGTTTTTACATTGTATTTTTCACGTTATCTTTCTCTCTTTATCTCTTTCTATTTTTCATCGATCCCGACATATGTTCCGTTTTTCGCGATCAGCATGTGGGGCTTCGCGTTGGGGTTATCTCCGTTTGCATCAAATCCTTCCACATCCACCATGATTCCTGAATAGGATGCATTGGAGCGGAGCCATTCCACCAGGGCATTGCCGTTTAAACCGTTTGTCTCCTCATTTTTCAGGGCTTCCGATACCATGTAGATCAGATCATATGGTCCTGCCGCTTCCTGGCCGGGATCCACGCCGGTCAATTCGGTATAGCTTTTTACGAATTTCCGGACGCGTTCATTTGTGCTCTCGGCATCAAAGGCTGACATGGTGATAAATCCTTCCGTACACTCGGCATCGGCCACCTGGAAGATAAGAGGATTGGCACAGCCAGTGTTTCCAAACACCTGAACATCCCAGCCAAGGGAAGCCTTCTGTTTCAGGAATAATCCGGCGGGATTATACTCGGTAAGCAGATATACGGCATCCGCGCCCTTTCCCTTAAAGTTTGTGATATAGGCGGTGTAATCCTTTTCCGTTTCCACCTGTACCTGTGCGGAATCAATGATATCAATGTTGTACTTATCTTTCAGATAGTTTTTTGTAAAATCAAAGTTAGTTACATCCGTATCGGCTGATGTATACAGAATGGCAGGTTTTTTTACGCCGCATTCATTTACCATGTAATCGCACATCTGCTCAATAATTGCGGAATCCTTGGCACAGATCCTCAGATAATTCTTATATCCCAGTTCCGTGATGGTATTTCCCGTATTGATCCCGGAGAGGACCGGAAGGTCGGCGTTGGCCCAGGTGGGGTATGCTGCCTTGGAACAGCCTGTGGAAATGGATGTGACCACAAAACGGTATTTGTTTGCGGCAACCATTTTCTCCGCACAGATCACTGCCTGATTGGTATTCATCTGGTCGTCATACACATCATAGACAAGTTTCTTCCCATTGATCCCGCCGTTTTCATTGATCTCCTGCACTGCAAGACGGACGCCGTATTCCTGCTGCTGTCCAAGTCCGGCCGTATCGCCGGTCATGGGCCCCATAACCGCGAATTCAATGGTTTCCGCATCTTCGCTTTTGCTGCTTTGCGGTTCGGAAGCTCCTCCGCTTGTTCCCGAAGCACTGCATCCCGCAAGGGTTACTGCTGCTAACAATGTGAGTGATAAATTTCTGATACATCCTGATCTTTTTTTCATATGAAACCTCCGCATTTTATTATATTTTCAGCTTTATACCAGCTGCCTTATGCCAGTTGCTTTTTACATACTGCTTGTTACAGATATTCATGACAGGCCACAAAATGTCCCGGTTCTATCTCAGCCAGTTCCGGTTTTGTCTGGAAGCATATTTCTTTGGCAAAGGGACAGCGTTTGGCAAACCTGCATTCATTTCCCGGATTGATAGGGGATGTGATCTCACCGTGGATGATCTCCCTTTGCTTATTGCGGCTGCTGAGCTTTGGCACCGGGATGGCGGCCAGCAGAGCCCTTGTGTAGGGATGGGACGGATGGGAAAATAAAAGCTTTTTGGGAGCAAGCTCCACGACCTGGCCCAGGTACATGACCATGATGTTGTCGGAGATATGTTTTACAACGCTCAGGTTATGTGTGATAAACATATAAGTAAATCCCTTTTGTTCCTGAAGATCCTGCATCAGGTTAAGAATCTGTGCCTGGATGGATACATCCAGTGCGGATACAGGCTCATCGCAGACAATGAATTCCGGGTTCAGCGCCAGGGCCCTTGCAATGCCTATCCTCTGCCTCCGGCCTCCGTCCAGCTCGTGAGGGTAGGAGTTGATCAAACGCTCTGCCAGCCCCACGGTCTCCATTAATTCGTATATTTTGTCGTCAAGTTCTGTTTTAGACCGGTAAAGCTTGTTTACGATCAGGGCTTCGGATATGATCTCCCCCACGCTTGCCCTGGGATTTAAGGATTCATAAGGGTCCTGAAAGATAATCTGCATCTTTTGGCGCATCATGCGCATTTTGTGCTTGTCATAGGTGAGGATATTGTCCCCTTTGTAATAGACTTCCCCCTCGGTTGAATCCAGAAGGCGCAGGATCAGGCGCCCCAGCGTACTTTTGCCGCAGCCGGACTCGCCCACCACGCCCAGCGTGGTGCCTTCTTCAATGGTAAATGATACGTCATCCACCGCGTGGAGATAGCCCTTGGCAGTGGGGAAATATTTTTTTAAATGCTGGATCTCCAGTAAATTCATATCAATTCCCCTCCTTTTGCTTTTCCCAATACCAACACATGACACGATGGCCGTTTTCAGCCTCACTGGCAGGCGGGCTGGTCTTGCATAACTCTGTTGCGTAAGGACATCTGGGATGAAAATGGCAGCCAGCGGGCAGATTGGTGGGATCCGGCATTAAGCCATCGATGGGTGTCAGCCTGTGCTTGTCGTCATCCAGGCTGGGGACTGAATTAAACAGACCCTGTGTATACGGGTGAAGAGGCGTGCTGTATATCTGTTCAACACTTCCTGATTCAACGATCTCCCCGGCATACATGATCGCCACCTTGTCGCACATTTCCACCACGATCCCCAGATCATGGGTGATCAGCAGCATGGAGGTGTGATACTCTCTTTTTAGATCCTCCATCAGGTTTAATATCTGTGCCTGAATGGTTACATCCAGCGCTGTTGTGGGCTCATCGGCAATGAGCAGCTTTGGATTGCATGCCAGTGCAATGGCGATCACCACCCTTTGTTTCATGCCGCCGGAAAACTGATGGGGGTATTCTGTTTTGCGCCCTTTTGGAAGCCCGACCTTTTCCATGAGTTCATCCACCTGGTTGCTCAGTTCCTGCTTGCTGAAATGGTTGTGGAGCAGTATCATCTCGCCGATCTGTTCTCCCACGGTTTGAAGGGGGTTCAATGAGGTCATGGGATCCTGGAATATCATGGCCACCTTTCTTCCGCGGATCAGCCTCATTTTCTTTTCCGGCGATTTCACCAGTTCCTCGCCGTCCAGCACAATGCTCCCCGAAACGATTTCCGATACCTTTGGGGGGAGCAGGCCCATGATGCTGAGTGCCGTGGTGGTTTTTCCGGCGCCGGTTTCACCCACCAGTCCCAGCGTTTCGCCGTCCTTTAATTCCAGATCAATGCCGTTCACTGCGTTTACAGTTTCATTGTTGGAATAATAACGGATGTTTAAATTTTTTATCTGTAAATAATCCTTTTGCACGGTAAACCCCTCTCTTTCTGCTTACTTTAACCGGGGATCCAATGCATCCCTCAACCCATCACCCAGAAGATTCAGCGAGAGGACGGTAAGCACGATGCAGATGCCTGGAAACACGACCAGATAGGGCAGGTTACGGATAAATTCCTTGCCCTCGGAAAGCATTGCCCCCCATTCGGGCATAGGCGGGTTAATGCCTAATCCCAAAAAGCTTAAGCCCGCGGCAGATATGATGATCTCACCCACCCCCAAGGTGGCCTGCACGATCACAGGGCCGATGGCGTTTGGGATGATGTTTTTCAGTATAATGCGGCCGTCCCATGTTCCGATCGCCCGGGCCGCTTCTATGAACTCCTTATCCCGGATAGATAGGATGGAGGAGCGGATAATACGCGCATACCGCGGGACGCAGGATATGGCAACCGCCACCATGATGTTTACGATCCCGGTGCCCAGAGCGGCGATCACTGCGATCGCCAGGAGGATGGAGGGAAGGCTGAGGAAAATGTCCATGATCCTCATTAACACATTATCCAGCTTGCCTCCGTAAAAACCGGCAATGGCTCCAATGAGGCCGCCGATGACCAGTGAGGCAAAAACCGTGATAACCCCTATGGTCAGGGATATTCTGGCCCCATAGATCAAACGGGCCAGCACATCCCGTCCGTACTGGTCTGTTCCCAGCCAATGGGCCGCATTGGGGGGCTGCAGGCGGTTGGCGATATCCTGTCTGATCACATCAGTGTTATAATCCACCAGAACATCAGCAAAAATTGCGATCAGCAAAATGCATATAAACAGCCCCAGGCCGAACATGGCCTGTTTGTTTTTTCTCATTCGCAGCCATATTTCATAGAGCTGGCTTCTCTTATAAACATTCCGTTCCTTTTTGATTTCCTTCATTGTACTCCTCCTGTCGTTTAATCCGTCCGGATCCGGGGATCGAATAGGGTGTATAAAATATCGATCAGCAGATTGACAACGCTAAATGTAAAAGCCACAAACAGCACCGCTCCCATTACAACAGGAATATCTTTTTGACGAATGGATGTTACCATCTGGATCCCCATGCCGGGAATGCCAAAAACAGTTTCCGCAATTGCGGATCCGCCTAAAACGATTCCGAAGTTAATGCCGATCACGGTTAAAACAGGGATGATCGCATTTTTTAAGGCGTGCTTGAAAATAACCCTGGTTTCAGAGGCGCCTTTAGCGCGGGCTGTCCTTACAAAATCCTGGCGCAGGACTTCCAGCATGCTGGATCTTGTCATCCTTATGATCTGGGCGGAGTTTACCAGCGCCAATGTGATGGCAGGAAGTACAAAGCTTTTTACCCCATCAAATCCACTGGATGGAAACCAGCCCAGTTTCAATGAAAACAGCAGGATCAGCATAAGCCCCAGCCAGAATACGGGTATGGAGGTGAGGAGAAGTGCAAAGACAACCGTAATACTGTCGATTACCGTATACTGTTTTACTGCGGATAAGGTTCCGATGGGAATGCTGAAGATGACTGCCAGCAGCATGGAAGACACAGCCATGATCAAGGTGATGGGAAAGCGGATCTTTAATATGATATCAGTTACAGGCATTCCCAGCTGATAGGAAGTGCCGAAATCTCCGTGGAGTATGTTGGTCAGGTATGTAAAAAACTGTACTAAAAACGGTTTGTTTAAACCCATTTCTTCTCTCAAGGCATCCACCTGGGCCTGGGGGACTTTGTCCCCCAGGATCATACGCGCGGGATCGCCGGGCGCCAGGTACATGATCGAATAGACAAGAAATACGATTCCAAACAACACAGGGATAAAATATATAATTCGTTTGGCGATATATTTACTCATTGATTTCCTCCCTATCTGTTATATCCATCATTCTTCCAAGGTCCATTCCTTTACAGGAAAGTAGCAGTTATTGTAGATCGTAACGCCTTTGATATGGGCATTGGCGCCCACGATCTCAGCAGGGAAGAATAAGGGAACCACAACCATGCTTTCGTCTGCCCTTTTGATGATATCCGTATAGATCTGTCCTCGTTCCTTGGTATCCATGGTCTGGGTTGCCTTTATCAGCATTTCGTCAATGACAGGGTCATTAAAGCATCTGTCGTAGTTCTGGTCGCCGTCTGATTTGTACAGGAAGGACAGCATTTTGTCAACACTGGGCCAGTTCAGATAGCCGATGGTCATATCGAAATCGCAGTTCCCCAGGTATTCGATCCAGGTGGCCTTTTCCATCTGTTCGATCTGTAAATCGATTCCAATCTCTGCCAGCTGTGCCTGCAGGACCTGAGCTACCTTCATAAGAAATGCTTTATCTGTCCTCACGAGCACGGTGGTGGTAAAACCATCCTGATAGCCTGCTTCTTCCATGAGCTTTTTAGCCCCTTCCAGATCGTATGTATCAAAGGGCAGGTCCTCTGTATATCCCAGCTGCAGACTGTTTAATGGAGCGTTTGCAAGCGCTCCCGCGTTGTCATAGGAGGCGGCAATGATATCGTTTTTATTTACGGCCTTTGCAATGGCTTCTCTTACCTTCTGGTTGTCAAAAGGAGGTTTGGACTTGTTAAATGTCAGGTGCACAAAGGAGAAGCTTGGAGCCTGGTGCACGACCAGATTCTCGTCCCCATCCACAATGGACATGTCTGCTACGGATAAATCCGGCATGAAGTCAACTTCTCCCTTTTGCAGCGCAATAACGGCAGTGCTGGCATCAGGCAGGATCTTAAAATTGATCTTCTGGATCTGGGGCTGTTCTCCCCAATAGCCGTCAAATGCAGCAAGTGAAAATGGCTGCCCGGGAATACATTCCCCTTCCAGCTTATAAGGGCCGGTTCCAATGGGATGGAACTTATAATTGTCACCTGCTTCGGTCACGGCCTTTTCGCTGACAATGGAACCGCCCAGGCTTCCGATCACTTGAAGGAAGTTAGCTTGTATATACTTACATGTGATCACAAGGGTGGTATCGTCCGGCGCTTCCACGTGGTCGATCATGGAAAAGCTGGAGGCTGTTACCGGCTCGGACATGGCGCGTTCCACTGAGAATTTAGCATCGGCGGAGGTGAATTTGTCACCGTTGTGGAACAGCACATCATCCCGCAGCTTGAAGGTATACACAAGATTGTCATCGCTGACAGACCACTCGGTGGCCAGCTCAGGCAGGATTTCTGAGGACACTTCATCTTTGCTGTCCACAAGCGTATTGTATATATTGCCGCCCTGTGCAATCATGGAAGTTCCGTCAATGGTGGTATGGGGGTCAAGGCTGGTCTGCTGGCTCAAAAGAGCAATGGTCACCTGTTTTTGTGCAGCTTTGTCACCGGTTTTTTCTGATGCAGTCCCTTCTGTTGAAGCTGGTTTGCCTGCACAGCCTGAAACTAACATGGCAAGACAGACTAAAAGTATAGTTGTTTTTTTGTTTTTTCTCATAGTTCTTCTCCCTTCACGATCATCCTATTGTAGAAGCCAGCAAACGCATCAGATTATCCCCGAGTATTCCTTTGATCTCTGATTCTGTAAAACCGGTTTCCATTAATTTTTCCACAAAAAGAGGAAGTTCCTCATGTGTTTTTATCACATCGAATGTCTCGTTCGCGGTCTGGTGATTCATCCTGTCAAACTGATCCAGTCCCAAACCGGCAATTTCCAACATACCATGTTCTTTTAGATAGCAGTAATGCCGGATCAGGTCGTCCAGTGATGCATGTTCCTGGTCCTCGAAGCGCAGCATCATGCTGACACCGTTTAAACCAACCACACAGGAACGTTCCATCATAACTGCAAGTTGTTTATCCATCAGGTTTCGGGGAGAGTGGGAAATCTCATACACATTTGAGTGGGTGGCTATGAATGGACAGCCTGTCAAATAGATCAGATCCCAGAATCCGGTAAAATTAAGGTGGGAAACATCCAGGAGCATTCCTAGCTTCTGGGCATATTCGATCAGGCGTTCACCGTCCTCTGTAATGCCATACCCGGGCCGTTCGCTGTAAAAACGTGCGCCGTCCGCGGCCCAGTTTGAGCGTGCCCAGCATAATCCCAGAACACGCACTCCCAGGTTGTAGAAGATCCGCAGCAGTGAGACATCTCCGTTTAAGGGCTCAACCCCTTCCATGGTGATCAGGATCCCTATTTTGCCCTGATGTCTGGCTTCCCGGATCTCATCCGTATTCCGTACAATGACTACCTCATCCCGCAGCTCATCCAACTCTGTGTAAAGGGCTTCGACCTGCCGCAGTGCCTGTCTCAAGCCCTGTTCAGGAAGATATTCATCATCCACAAAGATTGCTGCAAATATCACGTCCACACAGCCTGCCCGGAAGGATTCCAGATAGTCTTCTTTTATTACGTGTTGCCTTCCCATTGCGTGCTTGCGCTCCAAATCGGACATCAGATCCAAATGGGCGTCTATTACCATTGATTCTTTCAGTATCTCGTCTGCTGTTTTCATAGCCTTCCCTCTCTATAACCTTCCCTCTCTATACATGTTTGTGTTCCGTATGTTTTTGCTCTGTGTAACATCCCTTTTTAATATGTATGTTGTTTCAGACCTGCCTGCAGATGGTCTTGCTCTCGCAGTCACCGCCTGTTAAGGGCATGCCCCAGATAAAGTCCATTCCGAATCCAGGTTTTTCAGGAAGATACATTTTGCCGTCCTTCAGCTTGTAGCCGCTGAAATCAACACCTTCCGTGGTATCGGTTACTCCTTCCACACGGGCAACGCCGGGATATCCCGCACAGAACTGGGCTGCATAATGTGTTTTCAGCTTCAGGCCCCAGGCATGAGGAGAGATCCTTGCTCCTATTTCTTCAAGCTTTGGCATTACCCTTCTCCAGGGAGTAAGGCCGAATGCATGCCCCAGGGTATAGTCGCCCTGGATATCCATCTGGAATACGCCTAACAGGCCCTTTTTATACAGGTCAATGAGAAGATCCATGTTGGGATCGGTTTCCCCATCGGCGATCAATGTTCTTGGTGACTTGGCATCCAGATGCTCCCGAAGCGCGCGGAAATCCTGTTCATTTTCCCTGAAGGGCTCTTCGATCCAGTACAGTCCCACGTCAGCCACCCCGTCCACATACTGCTTCATTTTTTCCACGGTGTAGGCATCATTGGCATCCACCAGGATCTCACAGTCCGGGAAGCGTTCCCTGACAGCCCTTGTCACATCGATATCCCGCTTTAATCCGTCCGTCCAGTTCATCCACATGGGAGCACGGCCGATCTTAAGCTTAAATGCCCTGTAGCCGTAGTCGTATCCGTACTGGCATTCCTCCAGGATTTTTGCGATCCCTCCGGGTTTTCTGTCAGGGCTGATATCGTCAAAATAGATCAGCGTGTCATAAACGGGAACCGCGCCCACCCCCTTGTTGCCGAACATCTTGTAGCATGGAATGCCAAGTATGCTGCCGGCCAGGTCATGTAATGCAAAGTCAAAGGTAGAGAGGCTCATGTCCACGATCCCCTTGTCCGGGTCAAATACATCCGAGACGGATTTTCCCAGGATCATTCTGTCATCTGTTTCCGGATCCTGATGGTAAAACAGTCCGGATGACAGGCCCCATCCGCGGGCCCCCTGATCGGTGATGATTTCCTTTACTACAAACTCATCTCCATATGCATGTTCATTTCTGAATGCATTTTTGCCCACAAGACGGGGGAAATGGCTCCTGACTTTGTAGGTATTTACATTTGAAATTTTGTGGTACTGAAGTTCGTTGTTCATTTTGGTCACCTCGTGAGAATATTATTTGTTTGCTTTAGACAATTTTAATAATATTTTACAGGAAAGTCATTTCAATAATCTGTCAGGATTATGTACTATTTTTTCAAAAACAATGTTTTGACTGGTGAGGGAGCGGGCGGCGGGATATGTGCAAAACGCAAAAAATGTAGACAATATAGCAAGATAAGAAATAATATATATCTATATAAGTAGAATTACAGCAAGAAAAGATATATGAATGGCAAACATAATAATCGATTTATAAGACTTATTTTTGTAAACTATAGACAAGTCAAAAGCGCTGGAGAAAAAAATTACATATAACGGAGGTAGCAATTATGAGATCAATAAAAAAGTGGTTGGCATTAGGTATGTGTGTATCGCTTGCGGCAGGGTTGGCAGGATGTTCCTCAACCGCCCCATCCGGTACCCAGGGAAACAATACAGCATCAGCAGAAGGCAGTAAGAGCGGGGAAAGCAGCAAAGGTTCGGAGAACGGGAAAGCTTCAGGAGTGAAGACGATCCGCATCGCCAACGGACAGCCTGAGGACCATCCTGAGAATATTGCCCTCTATGCATTTAAGGATTTTATCGAGGAGAGGCTGGGAGATAAGTATACGGTGGAGATCTATCCCAATGAGCTGATGGGCGGTTCTGCCCAGGCTTTGGAGCTGATGCAGTCCGGTTCCCTGGAAATGGTAATTGCCAGTACCAGCAATCTGGAAGCATTCTCCAATACATATAAAATCTTTGGGCTTCCTTACTTGTTTGACAGCCTGGACAGCTATTACAAGGTAATGGACACAGAGGAGTTTATTAATAAGATCTACAGCAGTACCGTTGATTCGGGAATCCAGGGTGTAGCCTGGTTCAGCGCCGGGACAAGAAGCTTCTATTCCCCTAAAAAGATTGAATCTCCTGCTGATCTGAAGAGTAAAAAGGTCAGGGTACAGTCCAGTGACACCAATGTAAAGATGGTGGAGGCCCTGGGAGGCGCAGCAGTCATCTTATCCTACGGCGAAGTGTATACAGCTCTTCAGAACGGCGTTATCGATGTTGCCGAAAGTCCTGAGATCGCTCTGGTCAGCCATAAGCATGGTGAGGTTGCCAAATTCTACAGCTATGATGAGCACCAGATCATGCCTGACATGCTGGTTGCCAGCCCTAAATTCATGTCCAGTCTGAGTGAGGAAGAAAAGGCGGTTTTTGAAGAAGGATTTAAAATGTGTTCCGAAAAAGAGAGAGTTGAGTGGGACGCAGAGATTGACGCAGTGAAGGAAAAAGCACTGGAAATGGGTGTTGAGTTTGTGGATGTGGACAAAGAGCCCTTTAAAGAGCTGCTTCTGCCCGTTACCCAGAAGGTACTGGAGGAAAATCCCGACCTGAAACCTCTGTATGATGAGATCAAGCAGATACAGGAGAACTAGAATTTTTACTGGAGGTGATTGAGTGAAACAGGCAAAACAGATATTGGACAAAATATTGTGTGTCATTTGCGCGGTACTGATGGCATTCATGAGCATTCTGGTCGTTTATCAGGTGTTCACCAGATACGTATTAAACAATCCAAGTACATTTTCCGAGGACCTTCTTACCTATGCATTTGTGTGGATGTCGCTGTTAAGCACAGCGCTGGTATTCGGCGAACAAGATCACATGAAACTTTCGATCCTGGCTGATAAAGTAAATGGGAAAGGTCAGATCATATTGTCTATTGTGACGGAATTGATTATACTGGTGATAACCTATATCATATTCCTGAATGGCGGAAAATCATTTATGAACGTGGGTGCAATGCAGGTTTCACCAACACTCCACATACGTATGGTTTATGTGTATGCCATCCTGCCGGCTGCGGGTGTCCTCATTGTTATATATTGTATTCTTAACATAGGACTGCTGGCATCGCAGTTTATGAAACCGAAAGGAGATGAAAAGGTATGAGTGGAACAGTAACAGCAGGATTGATCATTTTGATCGTACTTGTGGTTCTTTTGCTGGCAGGAGTCCCCATCGGTATATCCCTCAGCGTGGCTTCCATGGCTGCAATCGTGTCGTCCCTTGGTTATGCCGAGGCTGTCTCGGCCGCGGCGCTCAGGATGTTCCGCGGGATATCCATATTCACCCTTCTTGCGATCCCCTTTTTCATACTTGCGGGAAATATCATGAACAAGGGCGGGATCGCCATGCGCCTGATCAATCTGGCAAAGGCCCTTACGGGAAAGATACCCGGGTCCCTGGCCCATACAAATATTGTGGCAAATATGATGTTCGGCGCCATATCCGGTTCCGGAGTGGCGGCAGCATCCGCCATGGGCTCCATTGTGGGCCCCATTGAAAAACAGGAAGGCTATGATGAGGATTTCTCAGCGGCGGTCAACATAGCCACAGCCCCCACGGGACTGCTGATACCCCCAAGCAATGTCCTGATCACCTATGCCCTGGCCAGCGGCGGAACCTCTGTGGCCGCCCTGTTCCTGGGCGGTTATATCCCCGGGGTCCTTTGGGGGGTAAGTTGTATGATTGTGGTGTATTTTTACGCCAGAAAGATGGGGTATGTCAGCAACATCAAAGTAAGTCCCAGTGAATTTATAAAGGTGCTTTTAGATGCTGTTCCCAGTCTGCTGCTGATCGTGATCATTGTGGGCGGGATCTGTACCGGGATCTTTACCGCCACAGAAGCGGCCGGTATTGCAGTGGCATACAGCCTGGTCTTATCCCTTTTTATATACCGGACCATTGATCTAAAGGAATTGTATGTGATCCTGGTGGACAGCGCTAAGATGTCCGGAACCATTATGTTCCTGGTGGGCGCTTCCAACATCATGGCATGGGTCATGACCTTTACCGGGATCCCGGGAGCCATAGCAAGCGCGATTCTGGGAGTTTCAGACAACAAGGTGGTCATCCTGCTGATCATTAATATCCTGCTTCTGTTTGTGGGAACATTTATGGATATCACACCGGCCATATTGATATTTACCCCAATCCTGCTGCCCATCTGTACCCAGCTTGGCATGACGCCGCTGCACTTTGGGATCATGATGACCTTTAACCTGTGTATCGGCTGTATCACGCCCCCGGTGGGAAATATCCTGTTTGTGGGCATCAAGGTTGCGGGCAGAAAGCTGGAGGATGTGATGAAACCCCTGCTAAAATGCTACATTGCGATATTTGTTGTGCTTATGATGGTAACCTTCATACCGGCATTGTCAAGCTGGCTGCCTGCATGGGCCGGATATTGATAGGATCAAAAAATAAAATAAATTTCTAGGAGGAATAGAGATGGAATATAGTGGAGGAAGACCTTTTTACGGGGATGTGGTAGGTGTCCTGATGCTGGACATGGAGGCTCCTTTGATTCCGGGAAATGTAGGAAATGCAATGTCATACGAGTTTCCGGTCCGCTACAAGGTTATGAAGGGACTGCCTGCTGACTGGTGGTGTGATGAGATCGGCCCGGATGAGACGCGCTGCCAGATGTTTATCCAGGCGGCAAAGGAGCTGGAGGCTGAAGGGTGCAAAGCCATTACCTCCGGATGCGGTTTCTTTGCAATCTATCAGAAACGCGTGGCGGCAGAGGTCAACATCCCTGTATTTTTATCCCCGCTTCTGATGGTGCCCATGCTTTCCATGATGATGGGAAAAAGAAGGGTGGGGATTTTATCTGCCGGAGGAAGGCACTTAAAGGGAGATTTCTTAAAGACGGTTGGAATTGATGAAAATGTAAACTATGCGGTTGGAGGCCTGGATGACACCGAGGAATTCTATCATGTGCATGTTACCTGTAATAAGAAGACCATCAACCCTGAGAAGATCCAGGCAGAGGTGATCCAGGCAGCAGAGAATTTGATCAGGCAATATCCGGATATAGGCTGCTTTGTGTTTGAATGCAGTGATATCCCGCCTTTTGCAAGGGAAGTGGCGCGCAGGACAGGACGCCCGGTATTTGACTTTATCGGGCTGGCCCACATGGTGGCCAGAGCCGTGGTGCCCCCTAAATATCCGGAGTTTTTCGGTTGATCCAATGATCGGAAGTAAACTGAAACCCCAGAGGTCATAAGGCCCCTGGGATTTTAGTATGTAAAATGACTGGCAAAATTTGAATGAAAATACTTCCCCTATCCGATTTTTTATACTATAATAGAATAGTTGACGTAAATTATAATGTACAGGAGAAAATACATATGGAAAGAAAAGTAGGTACAGTTTCAAGAGGTATCCGCTGTCCGATCATCAGGGAAGGCGACAATCTGGCGGAGATTGTGGTCAACAGTGTGCTGGAGGCAGGGGCAGATGAAGGCTTTGAAATCCGCGACAGGGATGTTATCTCCGTGACAGAATCCGTGGTTGCAAGGGCGCAGGGGAATTATGCTCCCATTCAGGCCATATCAGAGGATGTGAAGGCAAAACTGGGAGGAGGTACCATCGGAGTTATTTTCCCGATCCTGTCCAGGAACCGTTTTTCCATCTGTTTAAAGGGAATTGCAGGGGGCGCCAAGAAGATCGTCCTTATGCTCAGCTATCCCAGCGATGAGGTGGGCAATTCACTTGTTTCCCTGGACCAGGTGGATGAGGCAGGGATCAATCCATACAGCGATGTGCTTACCCTGGAACGCTACCGGGAACTCTTTGGAGAGAACAAGCATGAGTTTACCGGCGTGGATTATGTGGACTACTACTGTCAGATCATCCGGGAGGCCGGGGCGGAGGCGGAGGTTATCTTTGCCAATAACCCCAGGGAGATACTGAATCATACCAAGCGTGTCCTTACCTGCGATATCCATTCCCGTGCAAGGACCAAGCGCATCCTTAAGGAAGCCGGCGCCGAAGTGGTGTGCGGAATGGACGATATCCTCAATGCACCGGTGAACGGCAGCGGTTGTAATGAGAAATACGGTCTTTTGGGTTCCAACAAGTCCACAGAGGACAGCATCAAGCTTTTCCCAAGGGAGTGCATGGACCTGGTGCTGGATATTCAGAAACAGATCCTTGACAGGACGGGAAAGCATGTGGAAGTCATGGTATACGGCGATGGGGCGTTTAAGGATCCGGTAGGAAAGATCTGGGAACTGGCCGACCCATGTGTTGCGGTAGCCAACACAGAAGGGCTGGAGGGAACGCCCAATGAGGTCAAGTTAAAATACCTGGCTGACAATGATTTTAAGGACCTGTCAGGCGAGGCTTTAAAGAATGCCATTTCACAGAGGATCAAGGAGAAGAAATCCAATCTGGTGGGAGATATGTCCTCCCAGGGAACCACTCCAAGGCGTCTTACGGACCTGATCGGATCCCTGTGTGACCTTACCAGCGGCTCCGGTGATAAAGGCACTCCGGTGATCCTGGTGCAGGGATATTTTGATAATTATACAAACTAGAGTTCAGTTTCATAGTAGTGTGAGCAGCTTCAGCAATTCTGCACCGGCAGGATTGGTGGAGCTGTTTCGGCGTAAGGAGCACGTGGAATTTTGACGGAAAAGCCGGGAAAACACCCCCTCCTTTTCTGAAAACTATACAATGAAAGAGGATGTTATGAGTAAAATAAAGTTTGGGATCATGGGAAACGGTTATTTGGCCGGAATCATTGTGGATGGCTACCTGGACGGTATCCTCCACGAGTATGAACTGGTGGGGATACTGGGACGCACTCCCCATAAGACAGCTGCCATTGCTGAAAGAGGCGGGTGCAGGGCATGCTCCACGGTGGAGGAACTGCTGGCTTTGAAGCCTGATATCGTGGCGGAGGCAGCCTCCGTACAATGTGTAAGGGATAACGCGCAAAAGGTGCTGTCCGCTGGCGTGAATCTGATCGTGCTTTCCATCGGCGCGTTTGCAGATGAGGTATTTTATGATAAGATAAAAGAGACAGCCATCAGACACAACTCAAAGGTACATATTGCTTCCGGAGCAGTGGGCGGATTTGATGTGCTCCGCACCATCTCCCTCATGGGCCAGGCCAAGTCCGGTATCCGCACCAAGAAAGGTCCGGCATCCCTGATGAACACACCGTTATATGATGACGACCTGATGACGGAGGAGGGGGAGCCCCATGTGTTCTCGGGCAATGCCAAGGAGGCGATCTCTATCCTGCCCACCAAGGTGAATGTGGCGGTAGCCGCATCCCTGGCAACCACGGGGCCGGAGGATACCAGCGTGAATATATTCAGTGTGCCGGGAATGGTGGGGGACGACCATAAGATCACCACGGAGATCGATGGGGTAAAAGCCACCGTGGACATCTATTCCAGCACCAGCGCCATTGCCGGCTGGAGCGTGGTGGCGGTGCTTAAGAACCTTGTATCACCCATTGTGTTTTAGGATGCGCCCCTGCGAACGGAGGGGACCCGACAGATACGGAGAATAAATTGAGAACAGGAGAAGGAATCATATGTTTAAAAAAATAGTGGCAATTGAGCCGGTGAACCTGACGGCGGATGCTGAGAAGGAACTGCGCCTGTATGCAGAGGAAGTATGCATGTACCATGACATACCCGGGGACGACCAGGAGATCATCCGCAGGATAGGGGATGGGGACGGAGTGCTTGTAAGCTACACGTCCAAGATCAGCGCCCATGTTATTGAGAGCTGCCCCTCCATCCGCTATATCGGGATGTGCTGCAGCCTTTACTCTGAGGAGAGCGCCAATGTGGATATTGCCTGTGCAAGAAAAAACGGGATCACAGTGCTTGGAATACGGGACTATGGTGACCGGGGGGTGGTGGAATTTGCAATCAGCGAACTGGTCCGCTTTCTCCACGGATATGACAGGCCCCTGTTCAGGGATATGCCCATAGAGATCACGGATCTGAAAGTGGGGATCGTGGGGATCGGCGTGTCCGGGGGAATGATCGCGGATGCCATGCGGTTCATGGGAGCGGATGTCTCCTATTACAGCCGCACCAGAAAAGCGGAGAGGGAGAGCCAGGGAATGACCTACCGTCCCTTAAAGGAGCTTCTGGAATACAGTGAGGTGGTCTTTGCCTGCCTGAACAAGAATGTGATCCTCCTCCATGAGGAAGAATTTAAACAGCTGGGTACGGGAAAACTCCTTTTTAACACATCCATTGGCCCTGCCTTTGATATCCCGGCCCTGGGCGAGTGGCTGGACCAGGAAGGCAATTATTTTATCTGCGACACGGAGGGCGCGCTGGGGGATCCCGCAGGAGAACTCCTGAAACATCCCCATGTGGTCTGCGCCCATGGGTCCGCAGGCAGGACAAGGCAGGCATTTGACCTTCTCAGCAAAAAAGTGCTGGATAATCTACGGACATTTTTAGGCGCCTAGATCAGGCTGCCTCAGAGGGGCGTAAAGTCACAGTGCTCCAGGTTGTCGCAGATTTTTTCCAGACAGGCACAGAACTGCTCCATCTCCTCCGGGGTCAGGCCCTTCCAGATCTGCCTGTCCACAAAGTCCAGGACCTGGTGCACTTTTTCCGCTTCCATGATCCCCTCCCCGGTGAGACAGATGAGGAAGGAACGGCGGCAGCCGGGGTCGCGTTCCCTGACCAGGTAGCCGGACTCCTCCAGCCTGTCCAGGGAGCGGGACATGGTGGTCACGTCCATATGGCAGGTGTCTGCCAGTTCTTTTTGTGTAACATGGTCCTTTTTCATCAGGGCGTCCAGTATGCGGGCGTGTCCCTGGCCAAAGGCCAGGCCGATCTGGCTGAAATAGGGCTGAAGCAGATGCTTGCGCGCTTTTTCCGAGCGGACCAGCAATTGGCGTACTTTATATGGTTCAATCATAATTCAGGCTTCCTTTCCATGGATCCGGCCGCACCCGCGTTGGTGCGGCCGGTTGTTTCAATCTGATCTATTTATTTGTTCTTTTTGGGATATCCCATTTCTCCTATTCCAGTTCAAACTGTCCCGTGTACAGCTGATAGTACCTTCCCTTTTCCTCCAGCAGTTCATCATGGCTGCCCCGCTCTATGATCTCACCCTTTTCCAATACCAGGATGGCCTTGGATTCCCGTACCGTGGACAGCCTGTGGGCAATGACAAAGACCGTGCGCCCGTCCATCAGGGCGTCCATGCCCTTTTCTATGAGCTTTTCCGTCCTGGTGTCGATGGAACTGGTGGCCTCATCCAGGATCAGCACGGGCGGGAGGGAGATGGCGGCCCTTGCAATGGCCAGGAGCTGGCGCTGGCCCTGGGAAAGATTGGAGCCGTCACTGTGGAGCACGGTGTCATATCCTTGTGGAAGACGGCGGATAAAGGAGTGGGCATTGGCCACCTTGGCGGCATTGACCACATCCTCCCTGGTGGCGTCCAGACGTCCGTACCGTATGTTGTCGGCAATGGTGCCTGTAAACAGATGGGTGTCCTGGATTACCATGGACAGGGAGCGGCGCAGGTCATCCTTTTTGATGTCCCGGATGTCAATGCCGTCATAGGTGATGGTTCCGCTGTCCAGCTCATAGAAGCGGTTCACCAGGTTGATGATGGTAGTCTTTCCCGCGCCGGTGGAACCCACAAAGGCGATCTTCTGGCCAGGCTTTGCGTACAGGCTGATACCATTGAGAATGGTTTTTTCCCTGGTGTATCCAAAGACCACATTGTTAAAGCGCACATCCCCCCGTAGGGGAATCAGGCGGCCGCCATCCTGTTCCTTCCATGCGTATTCCTGGGTAAACTCACTGCATTCCCTAAGGGTTCCGTCACTGTCACGGCATACATTGCACAGGGTCACGGTTCCCTCATCTGTCTCCTGTTCCTCGTTCATCATATCAAAGATACGTTCCGCGCCGGAAAGGGCGGCCAGCAGGAAGTTGATCTGCTGGGTGAATTGGTTCATGGGCATGGAGCTTTGCCTTACATAGACCAGGTAGGAAGCAAGTGTTCCCAGGTCCGTCAACCCGGCCAGGGCGAACAGTCCTCCCACACAGGCCGACAGAGCGTAATTGACATAGGACAGCGCCACAATGGTGGGGACAGTCATGCCCGAGTAGGTGAGGGCCTTTGTTGCGGCGGTCCTGAACGCTTCATTCCTGCGGCAGAATTCTTCATAGTCCTGGGCCTCGTGGTTAAAGACTTTCTCCACTTTTTGGCCCGCCACCATTTCCTCCACGAATCCGTTGATGCTCCCCAGATATTTCTGCTGCTGTACAAAATATTTCTTGCTCCTTTTTCCGTTATAACGGATAAACAGGAACATGAGGGCCAGAAATACCATGACGATCAGGGAGAGCCGCCAGCTGAGGACCAGAAGCATGGTCAGGGTGCCTGTGATTGTGATAAAGCTCTGTATCATCATGGCAAAGCTGCTGTTTAACGCTTCGCTGATGGTATCCACGTCATTGGTGAAACGGCTCATCAGCTCCCCGTGAGTGTGGGCGTCAAAGTAGGTCAGGGGGAGGCGCTGGGTGTGCCTGAACAGGTCTGCCCGGATCTCGCTTACAACCTGCTGGGAAATGTGGACCATCATCTGATTGTAGGCCAGGCAGGCCAGGGCGCCGCACAGGTATAAAAGCCCCATCAGGGCCAGCATTTTCATAAGTCCCGGAATGTTGCCCGGAATGATATAATCATTGATCACCGGCTTTAACAGATAGGTGCCCAAAATGCTGGCCGAAGCGCTGACCGTGACCAGGAGTGCGATGATCAGCATATACCATTTGTGGCGCCCAAGGTAACCAAGCATCTGCACCAGGGCGCGGCGTGTATTCTTTGGCCGGTTATAATTTGCTATTCTTGCCATTACAGATTCGCCCCTTCCTGCTGAGAATAATAGATCTCCTGGTAGATCCGGTTGCTTGCCAGGAGTGTTTCGTGGCTGCCGATGGCATTGACGGTCCCGTCCTCCAGTATGATGATCTGGTCGGCATGGGACACCGAGGAAATGCGCTGGGCAATGATAATCTTGGTAGTCCCCGGCATACTGCCGGCCAGTCCTTCCCGTATCTTTGCCTCTGTAGCCGTGTCCACTGCGCTGGTGGAGTCGTCCAGGATCATTACCTTTGGTGATTTGAGTACGGCCCTGGCAATGCAAAGCCGCTGTTTTTGGCCGCCGGACACGTTGACGCCGCCCTGTCCCAGCTCCGTATCGTAACCGTGTTCCAGGCGGTCGATGAACTCATCCACGCAGGCGATGCGGCAGGCATCCTCTATCTCCCGGTCGGTTGCATCCTCCTTGCCCCACCTAAGGTTATCCTTGACCGTGCCTGAAAACAGGGTGTTTTTCTGCAGCACCATGGCAATGGAATCCCTCAGTTCTTTTAACGGGTACTCATATACCGGATGCCCGTCAATGTAAACCGTGCCCTCTGTTGCTTCGTAAAGCCTGGGGATCAGCTGTACCAGCGTACTCTTGGCAGCGCCGGTCTGGCCTATGATCCCAACTGTCTGGCCTGGACTGATGTGGAAGGAAATATCAGAAAGCACGTATTCGGCCGCATCCGTATGATATTTAAAATATACGTGGTCAAAGCGGATATCACCCTGTTCCACTTTTAGATCCAGGGCGCGGTCCTCCCGGATATCGATCTCCTCCTCCATGACCTCAGAGATCCGCTTCCAGGAAGCCAGGGCGCGGGTGGTCATGAGGAATACATTGGAAAACATCATCAGGGAGTTGAGGACCTGGAGCACATAGCTTAGGAAGCCGGTCAGTTCCCCCACCTTGACGCCCCCAATGGTCACCAGCCTGCCGCCGAACCACAGGATGCACAGGATGGTGCTGTACATTACGAACTGCATGGCGGGCATGTTCAGGGCAGCCAGGCGGAATGCGCGTTCCGCCGTGGTCTGGAGATTGGTGTTAACCTCCTCAAACTTTTCAATCTCATAGTCTCCGCGGACATAGGATTTGACGACCCGGACGGCCGTAAGGTTCTCCTGTATGATCCGGTTGACCAGGTCGATGGCGCCCTGCATGACGCCGTACAGGGGACGCACATGGCTGATGATCAGAAACAGCAGAATCCCCAGCACCGGGGCTGCCACAAAAAACACCATGGCCAGCTTGGGGTTGATGTAAAAGGAAGCCACCATGGCGGTGAGCATCATAACCGGGGAACGAAATCCCGGACGCAGGCCCGTTGCCACGGAGTTCTGGATGGTGGTCACATCGCTGGTAAGCCTGGTGACCAGGGAGGAACTGCGGAAATGATCCGTATTTGCAAAGGAAAACTGCTGCAGCTTTCCAAATTCCGCCTTACGGATCTCCGCCCCCAGCCCCTGGCCGCACCGGGCTGAGAACATGGCCGCCCCCTGGCCCAGCACAAGGGATATGAGGGCAAAGACAACCATCTGAAGCCCTTTCATCAGAATGTAATGCCTGTCGGCGTTGGCCACGCCCACATCCACAATGGAAGCCATCACAAGGGGGATGACAAGCTCAAACACGGTCTCTGCCTCGATACAGAGAGCAGCCAGTATGGCGTCCTTTCTGTAAGGTTTCAGATAAGATAGAAATTCCTTCATTCTGGAATCCTCCTCTTCTTGGAATTACTTTAAAGTATATGTCTCTATAAATTGTAAAAGCAATAGTTGCATATGCAATTATTGTATGCTCATGTGTTGAAAATGTCAATATACTTGTGGTATACTTTCTTGTATTGAGATAAACTTGAGCGTTGGTAAAGCACATTATAGAGTTGGTAGAACATACCATGGGGAAAAGAGGAGAACATCATGAGAAAAATATGTTCCGGAGCGCTGTTGATGGCAGCCATAACAGTATTATCCGGTTTGGGGGCAGGAACCGCCATGGCCTATGGGCCGGGGGACAGCCGGTATTACAATGATTATTACAGGGGAGGTCCGGGGGTGAATTACGACTATGGGACCGGCTATTCAGGCGTCTATGACTACGGCGGCCCCTCAGGCACCCAAGGCAATGCCCAGGTGACATCAGATAACACGGTCCGGTCCTATCCGGGCTTTAACACCAATGTTCCGGACACCTCAACCTATGAGTTCGACCCAAATTACTGGTGGGACTGGGATGATGATGACGATGATTGGGATGATGATGACTGGTGGTATTACAGCGGCGGACCAGGCGCCCAGTACGGACAGGGCTGGAGATACAGTCCCAACGGCTGGTGGTTCCAGCTCTACGGCGGCAGCTGGCTGTCCAATGGCTGGCAGCTGATCCACAGCCGCTGGTACCGCTTTGACCAGAGCGGATACATGGTCACCGGCTGGTTCACGGACGGGGACGGGAACAAATACTACCTGAACCCGGTGGATGACGGCACCCTGGGCATGATGCGCACAGGATGGCAGGTCATAGACGGCCGCTCCTACTATTTTAACACCCAGTCGGACGGAACCATGGGAAGGCTCTACACTAACACCGCTACTCCCGATGGATACCAGGTAGGGCCCGATGGTGCGCTCCTCCAGTGAGAGAGGCGTTAGGATGATCATGCGGTCTGCGGCCCCGTCCCATAAACAAAAACAGAGCCCTGACTCCTGCGGCAAGCAAGTGTTCAGCGCTCTGTTTTTTATCCTCATGTATTTTTATACGACCAGAAGTAGTATCTCCTCTTTTGTATCATCTGTCATTTGTAGACTGAAATTTCTGCCTGGGTCCGTACCATCCGGTGTGTGTGATGGAGTTGTAATGCAATCAGGAAATTTCTTTTACCTGCCTGCCCGCAGTGCGGCGGGGGCGGTCAAATTAATATGTGCCGGAATCCCCGGCCCCTGGCAGTTGTCATTCATCCGTTCATAATGTTAATGCAGGATGCGCTTTTTTTATTGCAAAAAAAAATTGCCGCTTATTGCCAGTGCATTTATTATGTGATAATATAAAGGTTGTTTTAGCGCGTGTTAGGAAAAGGGGATTAAATCATGATACAGTATCTTATTGTGTGCCCGCTTGTTTTTGTTGCCGGACTGGTGGATTCCATTGCCGGAGGAGGCGGGCTCATTGCTTTGCCCGCGTATCTCATTGCAGGGGTTCCTGCCCATGTGGCATTGGGAACCAACAAGCTGAGCTCCGCCATGGGAACCGTGGTATCCACGGCCAGGTTTGCAAAGCACGGATACCTTAAGGGAAAAATGTTCATGGCCGCATGTTCCGCAGCGGCGGCTCTGGTGGGATCGTCCCTTGGCGCACACCTGGCATTGATGGTGCCGGAGACGGTCATCAAACACATGATGATCCTGATTCTTCCGATCGTTGCATTTTACGTGCTCAGGAATAAGGATATGGGGGCAGGCAAAAGGACAGGCGTGATATCGGACAAAAAGGTATTTGCCATCTGCGTGCTGGCTGCATTTTTTGTGGGCGGCTACGATGGATTTTACGGGCCGGGAACAGGGACGTTCCTGATCCTCATACTCACAGGAGCAGCAGGGCTGGATACTCGCAGTGCTTCTGCCCAGACCAAGGTTATTAACCTGGCTTCCAATATAGCTGCACTGGCAACATTCATTTTTACGGGAAATGTATTTTATCCCCTGGGCCTTACGGCTGGCGTGTGTTCCATTGCGGGCCACTACATCGGGGCGGGAATGGTGGCCCATGACGGACAAAAGGTAGTGCGTCCGGTGGTGCTTCTGGTACTGGCTGTGCTGTTTGTAAAGATTCTCAGCGGAAATTAAGTGAAGATAACAGATAGATGGAAACAGTGATTGAAAAGATAGACTGGATAGGAGAATAGCAGATGAAATGGAAAAAATTCACATTAACTACCACCACGGAAGCGGTGGACCTGGTGAGCAGCATGTTTGATGACATTGGAATAGAAGGAATCGAGATCGAGGACAATATTCCCTTGACTGAGAAGGAGACAAAGGGGATGTTTATCGATATCCTCCCTGAACTGCCCCCGGATGAGGGGATCGCCAAGGTAAGCTTTTACCTGGATGATGATGCGGATGTGGAGGAGATCCTTAAAAAGGTGGAGGAGGGGCTGGATGAGCTCTCCCTGTTCACGGATCTGGGAGCCAGGATTATCACGGCGGGCGAGACAGAGGATAAGGACTGGATCAACAACTGGAAACAATACTTTAAGCCCTTTACCGTGGACCATATCCTGATCAAGCCCACCTGGGAGACCGTGCCGGAGGAGCACAAGGATAAGCTGCTGGTGCAGATTGATCCGGGCACTGCATTTGGAACCGGAATGCATGAGACAACCCAGCTGTGTATACGCCAGCTGGAAAAGCGGGTGGATAAGGATACCCTGGTGCTGGACGTGGGGACAGGAAGCGGGATCCTGGGGATTACTGCCTTAAAGCTGGGGGCAAAGGAAGTCTGGGGCACGGACCTGGATGAAAATGCCATCACCGCAGTGGGGGAGAACCTGGAGGCCAACAGCATTTCCACTGACAGATTCCATGTAGTCCAGGGAAATATCATTGATGACAGGGATGTGAAGGACTGGGCCGGGTATGATAAGTATGATGTGGTTGTGGCCAATATCCTGGCGGATGTGATCATTATGCTGGTGGACGAGATTCCCGCCCATTTAAAGAAGGGGGGATATTTTATCACCTCAGGTATTATCAATATGAAGGAAGAAGCAGTAAAGGCAGCATTTGCCCGGTGCGGGGAGCTGGAAGTAGTGGAAGTGACTTACCAGGGTGAATGGGTATCTGTCACTGCCAGAAAGAAATAAGAGGAAACGCCATGCATCATTTTTTTGTGGGCCCGGAACAGGTTCTGGGTGATGGGATACGGATCGTGGGACCGGATGTGAACCATATGAAGAATGTCCTGCGCATGAAACCGGGGGAGCAGGTGCTGATCAGTGACGGTACGGGAAAGGATTACACCTGCAGCATCATTTCCATTGACAGTGAGGCGGTGGAAGCCGGTATCCGGTCCGTGAGCAATGAGGGGCGGGAGCTGCCTTCCAGAATCTGGCTCTTTCAGGGACTGCCCAAATCTGATAAGATGGATCTGATCATCCAGAAGGCAGTGGAACTGGGCGCGTTCAGGATCGTGCCGGTTGCCACAAAGAATACGGTGGTAAAGCTGGACCCTAAAAAGGAAGCGGCCAAGGTTGGACGCTGGCAGGCTATTGCAGAAAGCGCGGCCAAACAGTCCAAACGCAGTGTGGTGCCGGCGGTCATGGGAGTGATGAGCCTGGCAGAGGCATTTGAACATGTACGGCAGGAGCGGTTTGAGGTGCGCCTGATCCCCTACGAACAGGAGTCCGGCATGGAGGGGAGCAGGAAAGAACTTGCCCGCATCGGACCGGGGCAGGACATTGCAGTGTTCATCGGCCCTGAGGGAGGCTTTGATGAACGTGAGATCCGGCAGGCGCTGGAAATGGGCGTCCGTCCGGTGAGCCTGGGGAAACGAATCCTCAGGACAGAGACGGCCGGACTGGCCATGCTGTCGGTGATCATGATGCGTCTGGAGGGGGCTCTGTGAACTGGCATTGGAGGCCGATCACTTTCCTTTTTATAAGAAGTGTACTCCGGGAGCCGCACCGGCACCCATTTTGCGGCTGATTTTTTGCCGGGAGATTACGGGGGTGCACAGAAACTTTGCGGATGAAGAATGTAAGGAGATAAAGGATGGAAGCATATTTTGATAACTCAGCCACTACCCGGGTATTTGACAGTGTGCGGGACGTGGTGGTAAAGGTGATGACAGAGGATTACGGCAATCCCTCTGCCAAGCACAGAAAGGGCATGGAGGCGGAGCGGTATGTGCGCCAGGCGGCTGCTGATATAGCAAAGACCTTAAAGGTAAAGGATAAGGAGATCCTCTTTACCTCCGGCGGCACGGAATCCAATAACATGGCCCTCATTGGTACGGCCATGGCCAATCAGAGGGCGGGAAAACATATCATCAGCACCAGGATCGAGCACGCTTCGGTGTACAATCCCCTGGCGTTTTTGGAACAGCAGGGGTTTGAGGTGACTTACCTGTCAGTGGATCATAAGGGCCACATTTCCCTGGAGGAACTGGAGCGGTCCGTCCGCCCGGATACCATCCTTGTGTCCATCATGTATGTGAACAATGAGATGGGAGCCATCGAACCTGTGGATGAGATCGCAGCCCTGATCCATGGAAAGAATCCCAACACCCTGTTTCATGTGGACGCCATCCAGGCTTATGGCAAGCTGGTGATCCGTCCCGCAAAACAGGGCATTGACCTGCTGAGTGTCAGCGCCCACAAGATCCATGGTCCCAAAGGGGTCGGTTTCCTGTACATTGCGCCGGGGGTAAAGATGCGCCCCCTGCTCTACGGAGGCGGCCAGCAAAAGGACATGCGCTCGGGCACGGAAAATGTTCCCGGCATCGCGGGCATGGGAGCTGCGGCAAAGGAAATGTACACGGACCATCAGGTTAAGATGGACTATATCACCGGACTGAAGGATCATATGATCCACAGGATGGAACAGCTGGAAGGCGTTACGGTGAACAGCTTAAAGGGAGGGGAGAGCGCTCCCCAGATCGTCAGCGCCAGTTTTGAGGGAGTGAGGAGCGAGGTTCTGCTCCACGCCCTGGAGGACAGAGGAATCTACGTGTCCTCAGGCTCTGCCTGTTCATCCAACCATCCTGCCATCAGCGGGACGCTGAAGGCCATCGGGGTAAAGAAAGAACTTCTGGATTCCACACTCAGGTTCAGTTTTGGAATGTTTAACACAATAGAGGAAGTTGATTATTGTATCGGTGTATTGGAGGAGATCCTTCCCGCACTGAGAAGATACAGATAGAAAGAGGTATAAGATGCAGTACCATTCATTTTTAATTAAGTACGCGGAGATCGGAACCAAGGGAAAGAACCGCTATATGTTTGAGGACGCGCTGGTAAAACAGATCCGCTATGCCCTGCGCGATGTGGACGGCCGGTTCGAGGTGTCAAAGGAGTCAGGCCGTATTTACGTAAAAGCAGAAGGGGAATATGATTATGATGACACCGTGGAAGCCCTGAAACGGGTATTCGGTATTGCGGATATCTGCCCCATGGTCCAGATTGATGACAAGGATTATGAGAACCTGAAGCAGCATGTGAGGGATTACATGGACCAGGTCTATCCTGATAAGAACATTACATTTAAGGTGGATGCCAGAAGAGGGGACAAGCAGTATCCGGTGACCTCGGACCAGATCAACAGGGATCTGGGAGAGGTGATCCTGGAGGCGTTTCCACAGATGAAGGTGGATGTACACCATCCGGATGTGCTTCTCCATGTGGAGGTGCGCCAGAAGATCAACCTGTTCTCTGTAAAGATTCCCGGACCGGGCGGTATGCCGGTGGGAACCAACGGAAAGGCCATGCTCTTACTGTCAGGCGGTATTGACAGTCCGGTGGCCGGTTATATGATCGCCAAGCGCGGCGTGAAGATCGATGCGGTGTATTTCCACGCTCCGCCTTATACCAGCGACAGGGCTAAGCAGAAGGTGGTGGATCTGGCCAACCTGGTTGCCCGCTATGCAGGCCCCATCATGCTCCATGTGGTGAACTTTACCGACATCCAGCTTTATATCTATGACAAATGCCCCCATGAGGAGCTGACCATTATCATGCGCAGGTACATGATGCGCATTGCCCAGACCATTGCGGAACAAAATGGCGCCATTGCCCTGATCACAGGGGAGAGCATCGGCCAGGTGGCCTCCCAGACAGTACAGTCCCTGGCAGCCACCAATGAGGTGTGCACCATGCCGGTATTCCGCCCCGTGATCGGATTTGACAAGCAGGAGATCGTGGATGTGTCTGAAAAGATCGGGACCTTTGAGACATCCATACAGCCGTTTGAGGACTGCTGCACCATTTTTGTGGCAAAGCATCCTGTAACAAAACCCAATATCAATGTGATCCACAGTTCAGAGCGCAAGCTGGAGGAGAAGATTGAACAGATGGTGGAAACCGCCCTTGAAACAACGGAGAAGATCCTCTGCGAAGGATAACCTCAGTGAAGGATGATCTCAGTGAACAAGGAATCATTCAGAAACACAAAAAAGAGTCTGCCATGGCAGACTCTTGATTCATTCAGGATCAATATAACAGCGTGGTTCATGTCCACGCTTTAGATGTAATCCGCAGATCAGTCAATGATGTATGGAGCCAGGATACCCAGAATAGTATCAACATCGCTCTCAGCATGGATATTAAGGTCAATAGGCTTGGACAGATCCAGGCTGAAGATGCCCATAATGGACTTTGCGTCAATAACATATCTGCCGGAAACCAGATCAAAATCAACATCAAACTTGGATAAATCATTTACAAATGACTTAACCTTGTCAATGGAATTTAACGAAATGCGAACTGTTTTCATACGAAGAACCCTCCTTGTGGTGTGTGTTGGATTGCAGTAAACTGCTTTGCTTTAATACTACAGACCGGAGGGGTAAAAGTCAATAGTGAGATTGCATGAAAAATTTAGTAACAAACTGGTAATTTGGTTACAGTTCAGCTATGGGTAAAAAACGGAACTCACAGCCGGATTTAAAAGGAGGTTTTAACATGCCGAAAGCAGCCCTTCATAACCTGGGATGCAAAGTAAATGCTTATGAGGCGGAGGCCATGCAGCAGCAGCTGGAGGAGCACGGATATGAGATCGTGCCCTTTGACCAGAAGGCCGATGTCTATATCATCAATACATGTTCCGTTACAAATGTAGCGGATAAAAAATCACGACAGATGCTTCACCGGGCTAAACGGATAAACCCGGATTCCGTGGTGGTGGCAGCCGGATGCTATGTCCAGGTGGCGGCCGACATCCTGGAAAAGGACGGGTGTGTGGACGTGATCATAGGAAATAATCAAAAGGCGCAGCTGGCCCGGATCCTGGACGGATACCTGGAAGGGCGGGAGGATTCCAAAGCCCATGTCCTGGATATCGACCATACCAATGAGTATGAGTCCATGCGGGTGAGCAGGATCTCCGGCCACAGCAGGGCGTTTATCAAGGTGCAGGACGGATGCAACCAGTTTTGCAGCTACTGTATCATTCCCTATGCCAGAGGCAGGGTGAGAAGCCGGAATCCGGAGGACGTGGTGGAGGAAGTGAAGGGACTGGTGGCCCAGGGCTATAAGGAAGTGGTGCTCACAGGGATCCATCTCAGTTCCTACGGCATCGAACACCTGTCGGACGGCCCGGTACAGGGAGGAGATTGGGACCACACAGCCCTTTTGGACCTGATCCTAAGGATCCATGAGATCCCCGGCCTGGAGCGGATCCGGCTGGGTTCCCTGGAGCCAAGGATCATCACTGTGGAATTTGCCGGAATACTGGCCGGGCTTTCCAAGTTCTGCCCCCATTTCCATCTGTCCCTGCAGAGCGGCTGCAGCGAGACGCTGAAACGGATGAACCGTCATTATACCACCCAGGATTACATGGAGCGGTGCAATATCCTGAGAAGCTGTTTTGACCATCCTGCCATTACAACGGATGTGATCGTAGGATTTCCGGGAGAAACGCAGGAGGAATTTACAGCCACCAGGGAGTTCCTGGAGCAGGTGCATTTTTTTGAAATGCATGTATTTAAATACTCCAGACGCGGAGGCACCAGGGCCGCGGACATGCCGGATCAGGTCCCGGAGCCTGTTAAGGCGGCCCGCAGCGATGTGCTCCTTGATCTGGAGGCAGCCATGTCAAAGGAGTACAGGGAATGGTTTATAGGCGGACAGGTATCCGTGCTTTTTGAGGAAATGGTGGAGGTGGAAGGGAACATGTATATGGTGGGACACACACCTCAGTATGTAAAAGCCGCCCTTGCGGTGAACGGGCCGGAAGGGGACGGGCTTCAAGGGACGATCCATACCCTGAAGGCAGTGGGGCTTTTGGGAAATGACCTGCTGCAGGTTGCATTTCCATAAAAGGAATATTCTAGAAAATTGGCGCATATTCCCGGGTTGACGGAAAAATTGTGTGCAATTTTACAAATATATGACAATAATTAGAAAAAATTAAGAAAATTATCTATTGCCGAATATGAAAATATAATGTAGAATAGAGAAGAATACTTAAAGGACGTGATGACATGGGCAATATAAGAGAAACTCAATATTTTCAGGCTGTTCAGGACAAGAAGATGGAAGTTAGTGATGTGCTGGAGCAGGTGTATATTGCCTTGACCGAGAAAGGATATAACCCTGTGAATCAGATCGTGGGTTATATCATGTCTGGGGACCCGACTTATATTACCAGCCATAAGGGCGCCAGAAGTCTTATTATGAAAGTGGAACGGGATGAGATTCTGGAAGAACTGATGGCTGTCTATATTGATGCCCGTTTGCGGTAAGCTGGAGTTTTCCATTGCATTTGCTGCTGGCAGGTCGGGGTGCGGATACCCTGTGAATTTTATGTTCCGGAGCAGGACTCCGGGAATTTGGCCGCGGATAGCGTATCAGTACCCTGTCCGGCCAGGGACCATAGTGCGACAGTGATTGCGCCACAGCGAGGAATGAGAAGGCCCGGGAACGGGCCTTCATGACAATGTACGGTTATTATAAGTAATATAAGATACGAATGGGATGCATCAGTTGGTGGATAACCAGCTGGTTTTGTTGTGCTTAGAGCATTATTTTTACATGCCCTGCTCCTTTGCGGACGGGCATGGTGATGCCGGTGATCCCGGATTTGAACGGAGGATTTTAATATGAGAATTATGGGTCTGGATTTTGGCTCAAAAACGGTTGGGGTTGCAGTGTGCGATCCTTTAGGTATTACTGCGCAGACAGTGGAGACCATCACGCGAAAAGATGAGAACAAGCTGCGCCAGACCCTTGCAAGAATAGAGGCATTAATTGGCCAGTATGAGATTGAACGGATCGTTCTTGGATATCCTAAGAATATGAACAATACGCTGGGCGAACGGGCTGTGAAGACAGAAGCGTTTAAAGAAGCCCTGGAACGCAGAACCGGACTGCCTGTTGTTTTGTGGGACGAGCGTCTCACCACAGTGGCGGCAGAACAGGTTTTGATTGAGAGCGGCGTGCGCAGGGAACACAGGAAAGAAAGTGTGGATCAGATTGCGGCAGCCATGATACTGCAGGGATATCTGGACAGTTTGTTAAGTGGTTTGGGAGATAGGAATGAAAGATAAGACAAGAGATAACCAGTCCGTGGAGGACATGATCACAATGGTAACGGATTCAGGCGAGTCCGTGGATTTTTATGTATTAGAAGAGACAAGAATCAATGCAGTTAACTATCTGCTTGTAACAGATGCGCCGGAAGATCAGGACGGAGAGTGCTACATTCTAAAGGATGTTTCCGGGCAGGAGGACGCAGATGCCGTGTATGAGTTTGTGGAAGATGACCGCGAACTGGACGGCCTCATGGGTGTGTTTGAAGAACTGTTAAGCGATGCAGATGTGGAGCTTGAGAAATAGAGATTGGAGGAATCAATTTGAATTTAGAAGAAAAAGAGAATATGGCAGAGGTGGGCGCACAGACGGCAAATGTACAGGAGGCAAACGTACAGGAAGCCAATGTACAGACAGCCGGCGCGCAGGCGGCTGCAACGGAGACCCGTGCAGCAGACATGCAGACGGCCAACGTGCAGACAGAAGCATTGGCTGCAGCGCCGGAGCAGGCGGCTAAGAAGCCTCAGAACAGGAGGCCGGCACAGAGAAAGACCGCTTCCAAGGAGCCGGGAAGCCAGACCGCAGAAGCATCCAGGAAGAAATCATCCGGTACCGGTAAGAGCCAGGGGCAGAATGCCGGACGCGGGGAGCAGAAGAACACCCAGACCACAAAGGCGGCACCGGCCAGACAGACGGCTCAGAACAAACAGAGCAAACCGGCCGGGCAGGGCAGACAGGCGTCTCAGTCCAAGCAGGCGTCCCAGTCCAAAACGGTGTCCCAGCCCAAGCAGGGAGCCCAGCCCAAACCGGCATCCCAGCAGAAACAGCAGCAGTCACAGCCCAAGGCGGCATCTGCCTCAAAGGACCTGAAGGTGCTGGCTCCTGCAAAGCATTCTTCCAAGGAAGGAAAAAAGGACGGCAAGGGAAAACTGAAGATCATTCCTCTGGGCGGTTTGGAGCAGATCGGAATGAATATCACTGCCTTTGAATATGAGGACAGTATCATCATCGTGGACTGCGGACTTGCGTTTCCGGGGGACGATATGCTGGGCATTGACCTGGTGATACCGGATGTTTCATATCTGAAGCAGAACATCGACAAGGTAAAGGGATTCGTGATCACCCATGGACACGAGGACCATATCGGTGCGCTTCCATATATCCTGCAGCAGATCAACGTGCCTGTGTACGGCACCAGGCTGACCATAGCGCTGATTGAGCATAAGCTGGAGGAACACCGCCTGATGAAAAACACAAAGCGCAAGGTGGTAAAGCATGGACAGTCCGTGAACCTGGGATGTTTCAGGGTGGAGTTTATAAAGACCAACCACAGTATTCAGGACGCCTCCGCGCTGGCTATCTTCTCACCGGTGGGTATCGTACTCCACACGGGCGACTTTAAGATCGACTACACGCCGGTGTTCGGTGATCCCATTGACCTGCAGCGCTTTGCGGAACTGGGAAAAAAAGGTGTGCTGGCTCTGCTTGCGGACAGTACCAATGCCACAAGACCCGGATTTACCATGTCCGAGCGGACCGTTGGCAAGACCTTTGACACCATATTTTCAGAACACAAGAACCAGCGCATTATCGTTGCCACCTTTGCGTCCAATGTGGACCGCGTGCAGCAGGTGGTGAATACGGCATACAAGTATGGGCGCAAGGTGGTTGTGGAGGGCCGGAGTATGGTGACGGTGATGGAGATCGCCAGCCAGCTGGGCTATATCAATGTGCCGGAGGGAACGCTGATCGATATTGAGCATCTGCGCAACTATCCGCCTGAATCCACGGTGCTGATCACCACGGGAAGCCAGGGAGAATCCATGGCAGCCCTTTCACGTATGGCGTCAGGTATCCACAAAAAGGTTTCCATCACCCCGCGTGATGTGGTGGTTTTAAGTTCCACACCCATACCGGGCAATGAAAAGGCAGTGTCCAATGTGGTCAATGAGCTGTCCATGAAGGGCGCTCAGATCATCAACCAGGATACCCATGTTTCCGGACATGCCTGCCAGGAAGATTTAAAACTTATCTACTCACTGATCCATCCTAAATTTGCCATTCCGGTCCACGGTGAATACCGTCATCGCATTGCACAGAAGGAACTGGCCGAGTTCATGGGCGTTGCAAAGGAAAACGCCGTGCTGGTCAACTCCGGCGATGTGGTGGCACTGGACGGAAACACCTGTGAGGTGATCGACCATGTGACCTGCGGAGGCATCCTGGTGGATGGCCTTGGAGTGGGTGATGTTGGCAATATTGTATTGCGGGATAGACAAAACCTGGCTCAGAATGGTATTATTGTAGTGGTACTCACATTGGAGAAGCACAGCAACCAGCTTCTTGCAGGGCCGGACATTGTGTCCAGGGGCTTTGTGTATGTACGGGAATCAGAGGATCTGCTGGAGGAGGCGCACACGGTTGTGGCCGATGCGGTGGAGGACTGTCTGGACCGTCACGTGAACGACTGGGGAAAGATAAAGAACATTATCAAAGACAGCTTAAGTGACTTTTTGTGGAAACGTATGAAGCGCAATCCGGTGATCCTGCCGATCATTATGGAAGTGTAGCCCCTCATGGGGCTGCCGTCCGGCGGGCAGCAGGATTTGCACTGCGGCGGTCTGGGCGTCAGCACTGTCCGCGGCAGTGACAGAGGAATGGATTATGAGTAATAGAACAAGGGAAATCAACAAAATCACAACCACCATTATCAGCATATCGGTAAAGCTCATTGTATATGCCCTGATCATATTGCTTCTCTACGAGGCAGTGGCCAGGGGATATGCCTTTGGGCATGAGATATTTTTTGCTGAGGCGGTGGAGGATGCACCGGGCACGGATGTGGTGGTACAGATCAGCGAGGACGAGACCGTGTCTCAAGCCGCGGAGTACCTGGCCCATAAAGGCCTTATCAAAAGTGAATTTGCATTTATTTTCCAGAGTAAATTTTACGATTACGACACGGTTTACCCTGGTACCTATACACTGAATACATCCATGACATCCAAGGAGATCCTTCAGCTGCTCAATGAAAAACCGGAGACAGAGGATGTGTCACCTGCCCAGTCTGGCAATGCCAAAGCAAAGACGACTGCCCAGACAACGCCGGCGGCAGCGGGAGAATCCGATGCCCCCTCGGGAAGAAGCATACCGGAGGGAACGGAAGGATCGTCTCAGGGAGGAACAGCTGCGGCTTCAGCCGGACAGGGCGATACCGCCCAGAGCAGCGGAGCTTTGGACGGAGCAGCGGCCCAGGGCGGCGAGACAGCCCCGGACGGGAATGCAGAAGGCCGTGCCATGAGTCTTGGGGAGGAAGCCCGGGACAGCATGGCTAACCAGGAATCCTATGAAGGTGAAGACCAGGAGATGGAAGGCGGATGGATTGAGGATGCTGCTGAGGAATAGACCACATGATTGTTAATGACAGGATAACAGATTACCTGCACTCCCTGGAATCCAGCCAGGGAGTGTTGTTGGATACCATAGAAAAGGCGGCGCTGGATGGCCGTGTCCCCATTATCAGAAGGGAGACCGCGTCCCTGCTGCGGACTCTGGTGGCGGCACTGAAGCCGTCACAGATTCTGGAGATCGGTACAGCGGTTGGGTATTCGGCCCTGCTGATGTGCCAGACCATGCCCCGGGCATGCCATATCACTACCATTGAGAAATATGAGAAGCGGATCCCTGTGGCCAGGGAAAATTTTAAAAAGGCCGGTGAGGAAAGCCGGATCACCCTGTTGGAGGGAGATGCGGACCAGCTCCTTGGCCAGCTGGAAGAAGGCCGGTTTGACCTGGTGTTCATGGATGCGGCCAAGGGCCAGTATCTGCACTGGCTGCCCCTTCTGCTGAAGCTGATGCCGCCGGGGGGCGTCCTTATATCGGACAACGTGCTCCAGGACGGCGATATCGTGGAATCACGGTTTGCGGTGCAGCGCAGGAACAGGACCATCCACAGCAGGATGCGGGAATACCTCCACACATTAAAGCATATGGAGGAGTTTGAGACAGCCGTAATTCCCATTGGAGATGGAGTCACCATCAGCACAAGGATAAAATAACGGGCGCTGGCGCCAATCCGTCAAGGCGGATTAAAACACACTCTAAGGAGAGGTGAAGATGAGAGAGACAGAATTGCTGATTCCGGCAGGAAGCCTGGATGTGCTGAAAACAGCGGTTATTTTCGGTGCGGATGCCGTATATATTGGAGGAGAGGCCTTCGGCCTTCGGGCCAAGGCCCATAATTTTTCCAGAAACGATATGAAGGAAGGAATTGCCTTTGCCCATGCGCGCGGGGTCAAAGTCTACGTGACGGCTAATATTCTGGCCCACAACGGGGACCTGCCGGGGGTGGAGGCTTATTTTGAAGAATTAAAGGAAATAGGCCCGGATGCCCTGATCATTTCAGATCCGGGTGTATTTGCCGTTGCGAAAAAGGTGCTGCCCGGCATGGAGATCCATATCAGCACCCAGGCCAACAATACCAACTACGGCACTTATCTGTTCTGGCACAAGCTGGGCGCCAGGCGGGTGGTGACTGCCAGGGAACTGTCCCTGGACGAGATCCGGGAGATCCGGGAGCATATTCCCGAGGATATGGAGATCGAGAGCTTTATCCATGGGGCTATGTGCATTTCCTATTCAGGGCGCTGCCTGCTGAGCAACTTCTTTGTGGGCAGGGACGCCAACCAGGGCGCCTGCACCCATCCCTGCCGGTGGAAATATTCCATTGTGGAGGAAACCAGGCCCGGCGAATATATGCCGGTATATGAAAATGAGCGTGGTACGTACATTTTTAATTCCAAGGATCTGTGCATGATCGGCCATATCCCGGAGATGATGGATGCGGGAATTGACAGCTTTAAGATAGAGGGCAGGATGAAGACGGCCCTGTATGTGGCAACCGTGGCCAGAACCTACAGGAAGGCAATTGATGATTATAAAAAGGATCCCCAGCTGTACAGGGATCACATGGAGTGGTACAGGCAGGAGATCGGAAAATGCACCTACAGGGAGTTTACCACGGGATTTTACTTTGGCAAGCCCACTGAGGATGCCCAGATTTATGACAATAATACCTATGTGAAGAATTATGCATATCTGGGAACCGTTCTGGAAGTGGACGGCCGGGGACGGTGCCTGATCCAGCAGAAGAATAAATTTTGTGTAGGCGATACCATAGAAGTGATGAAGCCGGACGGCCGCAACCTGGAGTTGACCGTAGCCGGCATGGAGGATGAAGAGGGCAATGCCCAGGACAGCGCGCCACATCCGAAACAGGTCCTCTGGATCGACCTGGGGATGGATGCTGACCTGGAGGTCTACGACATTTTACGCAAAAAAGAGGAAAGCGCTTAGTTTTGCAGACAGGAGGTGCCTGCGGATGATAGATGGAATACTCATTGGGCTTGCGGTTTTGTGTGCTGCCTATTTTGTGGTGATCGTGGTATATGCGGGCATCGGCACTTCCTTTGCCTTCATATGGCTGTTCTTTGCGGCCCTGCTTCTGTTCCTGGTATACGGGAAATGGTATTACGCCAGGAACCTGGACCGGATCCCCGGATGGGTGCCGGTTTCCGTGGTCACCACATGCGTGGCAGGGGTTGCGGTGCTGGCAATGCTGTGTGTGCTTGTGTTTTTGGGCGCAGCCACCTCTGCCAAGAGCAACCTGGACTACGTGATCGTGCTGGGGGCCAGGGTAAAGGAGCGCACGGTCAGCAATTCCCTGCGAAAGCGCCTGGATAAGGCCATGGAATACGCGGAGGACAATCCGGATACGATCCTGGTGCTGTCAGGAGGCAAAGGGCCCGGGGAGAGCACCAGCGAGGCGGAGGTTATGTACCAGTACCTGGTGTACAACGGCGTCAGGCCGGAACAGCTGCTGATCGAGGACCGTTCCGAGAGTACGGTGGAGAATATTGCGTACAGCAAGGTGGTTATAGAGCAGCACAGGAAAAAGAACCAGAAGGTGCTGGTGCCCCTTCGGCAGAAAACCACATCCGTGCCCTATGCAGTGGCGCCGGACCGGCCGTTGGAGATTGGGGTACTTACTAGTAATTTCCATATCTACCGGGCCAGGATGACTGCTGAAAAATGGGGATTTGACAATGTATACGGTATTTCCGCGGATTCGGACCCGGTGCTGTTCATCCACCTGTGTGTGAGGGAGTGCGCTTCCATTGTCAAGGACCGGCTGATGGGAAATATGTGATCCATTGCCACGGGTTTGAGACTCCCGCCTCTTATGGCGGTGAGTCATAATAAATGGTATAAGTCGAAGCAACCATGGCAGACTATAAGGTGAGACAGATTGAATCTATAGAATGGAGAGAAAGAATCTATGGCAGATGAAAGGAAGCTGGAAGCGGTTAAGGCGCTGGATGCCTACCGTGTGGTGGAAGAAAAGTTTGTGGAGGAAACAGATTCCGGGGCAATGGTCCTGGAACATGAGAAAAGCGGCGCAAAGCTGTTTTTGCTTTCAAATGAGGATGATAACAAAGTATTCTGCATTGGATTCCGCACGCCGCCTGAGGACAGCACCGGTCTTCCCCATATTCTGGAACACAGTGTACTGGAGGGATCTGAGAAGTTTCCGGTAAAGGACCCGTTTGTGGAGCTGGTTAAGGGATCGCTGAACACATTTTTAAATGCCATGACCTATCCGGATATAACCGTATATCCGGTGGCCAGCTGCAATGAAAAGGATTTCCAGAACCTGATGGATGTGTATCTGGACGGCGTACTCCACCCGGCCATCTACAGGGAACCTAAGATTTTTCTGCAGGAGGGCTGGCACTATGAAATGCAGTCCCCTGAGGATGAGCTGACCATTAACGGGGTGGTGTACAATGAGATGAAGGGGGCATTTTCCTCACCGGAAAGCGTGCTGGACCGGTTTACAAGGAATGTTCTGTTCCCGGACAGCACCTATGCCAATGAATCAGGAGGGGATCCCTCCGTGATCCCGGATCTGACCTATGAGCAGTTCATTGAATTCCATAAAAACTATTATCATCCGGCCAACAGCTACATCTATCTGTACGGCGATATGGATATGGCGGAAAAGCTTGAGTGGCTGGACCGGGAATATCTCAGCAGCTATGACAGGAAGGACTGCCATGCGGACTCCTCTATTCCCCTGCAAAAGGCATTTGAAGGCCCGGTGGAAAGGGAAATCACCTATTCCGTCACAGAGGAGGAGGGAACTGCCGACAGGACCTACCTTTCCGTGAACACAGTGGTGGGAACCAGCCTGGATCCCGTGCTGTACATTGCATTTAATATTTTGGAATACACCCTGATCAATGTGCCGGGCGCTCCCTTAAAGCAGGCGCTGATCGATGCGGGAATCGGGCAGGATATCCTGGGAGGATATGACAGCGGCATCCTCCAGCCTTATTTTACCGTGATTGCAAAAAATGCAAACAGGGAACAGAAGGGTGAATTCCTTTCCGTTGTAAAGGGAACCCTGCGCAAACTGGCCGACCAGGGGATTGACAGAAAGAGCCTGAAGGCAGGGTTGAACTATTATGAGTTCCGGTCCAGAGAAGCGGATTACGGCTCCGCGCCCAAGGGGCTGATGTATGGCCTGGGTGCAATGGACAGCTGGCTGTACGGCGGGGATCCGCTGGTGCATCTGGAATACCAGAAAACCTTTGAATTTTTAAATAAAGCAGTGGATGAGGGGTATTTTGAGCAGCTGATCCGCACCTATCTGCTGGATAATCCCCACGAGGCAGTGGTCATTGTGAGCCCCAGGGTGAACCAGACCGCCCAGGAGGACAGGAAGCTGGCGGAGCGTCTGGCAGCGTACAAAGCCTCTCTGGGCAGTGAGGAGATCGCTAGGCTTGTGGCTCAGACAAAGGCGTTAAAGGATTACCAGGAGGAGACCTCGTCCCAGGAAGATCTGGAAAAGATCCCCATGCTTCAGAGGGAAGACATTGACAGGAAAAGCGCGGACCTTTCCTACCAGCTTAAGATGGAGGACGGCGTAAGGGTGGTCCACAGCAGCATGTTTACGTCAGGTATAGGATATCTGAAGGTGCTGTTTAACACAGACAGGGTTCCGGTGGATGACCTTCCCTATGTGGGGCTTCTTAAATCCGTGCTGGGCTATGTGGATACTGAGAATTACACTTACAGCGACCTGTCCAGTGAAATCTATCTGGGCAGCGGAGGCATTAATTTTGCCGTGAGTTCTTATCCGGATGTGACCAGACCGGGAGAATTTACAGGTGCGTTTGTGGCAGGCGCCAAGGTATTCTATGATAAGCTGGGATTTGCTTTCTCCATGCTGACCGAGATGCTGACCCGGTCCAGGCTGGAGGATGAAAAGCGTCTGGGAGAGATCCTGGATGAGACCCGTTCCAGGGCCAGGATGAAGATGGAGGATTCCTCCCACGGTGCTGCGGTTGGAAGGGCTTCTTCCTATTACAGCGCATCCGCGGCATTTAACGATATCATAGGCGGAATTGGATATTATCAGTTTTTGGAGTATGTAAGCCGCAGATACAGCGAGGAGCCGGAATACAGGCAGGCGCTGATCGGAAAGCTTAAGGATACGGTGAGACTGCTGTTTACTTCCGACAATATACTTGTGTCATATACGGCTGACGAGGAAGGGTATGGTCATCTGCCTGTGGAGCTCAAGACCTTTAAGGCCAGCCTGCCGGCAGGAAGGGGCAAGCAGTACAGGTTCACCTTTGAAAAGGGGAACAGGAATGAAGGTTACAAAACAGCGTCCCAGGTGAACTATGTGGCCAGATGCGGCTCTTTTGCAGGTAAAAAGGCGGATGGAAAGGAACTTGTGTACACAGGTGCCCTGAGAGTGCTGAAGGTTATCCTGAACTACGAATACCTGTGGATGAACCTGCGTGTAAAAGGCGGTGCGTATGGCTGTATGAGCGGCTTTGGAAGATCCGGAGATGGCTATCTGGTATCTTACAGGGATCCCAATATTGCCAACACAAACCAGATCTATGAGGGAATTCCTGAATATCTGGAGGGATTTTCCATCGATGAGCGGGATATGACTAAATATGTAATTGGAACCATCAGCGATGTGGATACACCGCTGACACCATCCCTTAAGGGAAACAGGAACCTGTCAGCCTACCTTTCCGGCGTGACCATGGATATGATACAGCAGGAAAGGGATGAGATACTGAACGTGACCCAGGAGGATATCAGGAATCTGGCAGATATTGTCCGGGCAGTCCTCAATACAGGCGCCCTGTGTGTGATCGGAAATGACGAGCAGATTAAGGCGGACCGGGATATGTTTGGGGAGATTAAGAACCTGTACCATTGATAAGGAGAGATAAATGGAAGAAAATACACAGAAGAAATCCGGCTTTGTAGCCCTGGTAGGACGGCCGAATGTGGGAAAATCCACCTTGATGAACCATCTCATTGGCCAGAAGATCGCCATTACGTCTGATAAGCCCCAGACCACCAGGAACAGGATACAGACGGTTTATACGGATGAGCGGGGACAGATCATTTTCCTGGATACCCCCGGAATCCATAAAGCAAAGAATAAACTGGGTGAATATATGGTCAATGTGGCGGAGCACACCCTGAAGGACGTGGACGTGGTCCTGTGGCTGGTGGAGCCCACCACCTTTATCGGTGCGGGGGAACGCCATATAGCCGAGCAGCTGAACAAGACCAGAACGCCTGTGATCCTGGTCATCAACAAGATCGATACGGTAAAGCAGCAGGACGAGATCCTTACCTTTATGGCGGCTTACAAGGACGTGTGCCGGTTTGCGGAGATCGTGCCCCTGTCCGCGCTGAAGGATAAGAACACGGACCTGCTTACTGAACTGATCTTCAAATATCTTCCCTATGGTCCCCAGTTCTATGATGAGGATACGGTGACCGACCAGCCCATGCGCCAGATCGCTTCTGAGCTGATCCGGGAAAAAGCGCTGCGCCTGCTGAGCGATGAGATCCCTCACGGCATTGCGGTGACCATTGAGAAGATGAAGGAACGCCCCAACGGCATCATTGACATTGATGCCAGCATTGTGTGTGAAAGGGATTCCCACAAGGGGATCATCATTGGCAAGGGCGGAAGCATGTTAAAGCGCATTGGAACCGAGGCCAGGAAGGACATCGAGCATATGATGGATACGCAGGTCAACCTGCAGCTGTGGGTCAAGGTAAGGAAAGAATGGCGTGACAGTGATCTGTATATGAAGAACTATGGCTATGACGGCAAAGATGTGTAATAATATGTTGTATTTACAACGAATGTATGGGAGATACCACGTATAATAAGGGTTAGATGGAAGTAAGGTCTGATGGTACTGCAGGAGGGAGGGATACTGAAATGAGAGAAACAGTGACACTGACTGGAATGGTTCTCATATCAGCCCCTTCCGGGGATTATGACAGGAGACTGGTATTGCTGACAAGGGAGCGGGGGCGGATCACCGCCTTTTCCCATGGCGCCAGGAAGCCTGGTAATGCCCTGATGGCTGCCAGCAGGCCTTTTTCCTTTGGCACCTTTTCCATGTATGAAGGGAGATCGGCCTATAACCTGCAGTCGGCACAGATCACCAACTATTTTGATGAACTGTCCATGGATATGGAGTGCACCTGCTACGGCTCCTATTTTCTGGAAATGGCAGATTATTTTTCCCAGGAAAATATGGATGGGACGGAAATGCTCAAACTGCTGTACCAGTCCCTGAGGGCCCTCTTAAAACCAGCCATACCCAACCGCCTGGTGAGGCGGATCTTTGAACTGAAAACCATGGTCATCAATGGAGAGTATACGGAAACGCCTCCCTCCCCTGTTTCGGAATCCTGCAATTATGCATGGGAGTATGTGGTCTGCTCCCCGGTGGAGGCCCTGTATAAATTCGTCTTAAAGGAAGATGTGATGAGGGAATTTGATGGGGCGGTGGACAAAAGCAGAAGATATTATGTGCATCATGAGTTTAAGTCCCTGGAGATTTTAGATATGCTCACAACATAAAATCCATGTTAAGGCTTGAAATTATAGGATGTTAAGGATATAATATCCGGGTAGGATCGGCTCCCCTGGATGTATTTGGGAAATGTCCCGGCAAAAGGGACGAAAGATACAAATCCATGGAACAGTCCTTAAGATGTTTGATCACGAAAGGAACGGGTATGAAAAAAATCGGATACAGGTTGCTGACTCTTGTGACCGCGGCAGTCCTTATGACCGGCTGTGCCGGACTGGGCTCATCGGGCGGGGCAAAACCCACGGAGAACAGCGTTATGATAGAAAAGGACGGCAGCGTCCGGTGGCAGTCTGTGGAAACCTATGAGGCAGGCGATTACACGGAGGAGGAAATGACCGCATTCCTGGAGCAGCGGATCAGTGATTACAACAGCTCCCTGGGAAAGGCGGCATCGTCCAGAAATTCAGAGGGGGAACAAAAGCTTCCCGTGGCATTGGTGTCAGTCAGCCTGGAGAGCGGAAAAGCCTATTCCGTGACGGAATATGATGCAGCAAACCGCCTGGTGGAGTTTGCACAGGAGATCGGTGATTACAATGTGACCTTCAGCGCCCTGGAGTCAGGAAGGGCCGCGGTGATGGGCCAGCAGATGGAGGGAGTCTCCTTTCTGGATGAAAAGGGCAAGGCGGCGGATTCCGCCGCGGTTCTGTCTGACGGGCAGAGAATCGTGGTAAAAGCAGAGGGCCCGGGGATCATCAAGGCAGAGAAAAAGATTATGTATGTCAGCGAGGGCTGTGAGCTGAGGGATTCCAGCACGGTGAAGACACCGGAGGAAGGCACCAGCTTTATTGTTATTAATTAGTATTTAATTTAAAGAAGATAAAAGAGAGGATACGGATATGGAAAAGACAATGGAGAAGATCGTGGCGCTTGCAAAGAACAGGGGCTTTGTATATCCCGGTTCTGAGATTTACGGCGGCCTTGCCAATACCTGGGACTACGGTAACCTTGGTGTAGAGCTTAAGAACAATGTTAAAAAGGCCTGGTGGCAGAAATTTGTAATGGAGAGCCCCTACAATGTAGGCGTGGACTGCGCCATTTTGATGAATCCTCAGACCTGGGTTGCCAGCGGACATCTGGGCGGTTTCTCCGATCCCCTGATGGACTGTAAGAAATGTAAGGAACGGTTCCGCGCCGACAAGCTGATCGAGGACTTTAACGATGAGCACGGCATACAGATGGAGGGTTCCGTGGATGCATGGTCACAGGAGCAGATGAAGCAGTACATTGATGACAACAATATCTGCTGTCCAAGCTGCGGTGCCCATGACTTTACCGAGATCCGCCAGTTTAACCTGATGTTTAAGACATTCCAGGGCGTGACCGAGGATGCTAAGAACACGGTTTACCTTCGTCCTGAGACGGCCCAGGGTATTTTTGTAAACTTTAAGAATGTTCAGAGAACCTCCAGGAAAAAGGTTCCCTTTGGTATTGCCCAGATCGGAAAGTCCTTCCGCAACGAGATCACGCCGGGTAACTTTACCTTCCGTACAAGGGAGTTTGAACAGATGGAGCTGGAGTTCTTCTGCAAGCCCGATACGGATCTGGAATGGTTTGCTTATTGGAAGCAGTACTGCATCGACTGGCTGAAGGCCCTGGGCATCAAGGATGAGGAGATGCGTGCAAGGGATCATGAGAAGGAGGAGCTCTCCTTTTACAGCAAGGCGACCACTGACCTGGAGTTCCTGTTCCCATTTGGCTGGGGAGAGCTGTGGGGAATTGCGGACAGGACCGACTATGACCTGACACAGCACCAGAATGTATCCGGACAGGATATGTCCTACTTTGATGATGAGAGCAAGGAAAAGTACATCCCATATGTGATCGAACCGTCCCTGGGCGCTGACCGTGTGACTTTGGCATTCCTGTGCGCAGCCTATGACGAGGAGGAGATCGGCGAGGGTGATGTGAGGACCGTGCTTCATTTCCATCCGGCCATTGCGCCTGTAAAGGTAGGGGTGCTGCCTCTTTCCAAAAAGCTGAACGAAGGGGCGGAGAAGGTATATGGCGAACTCTCCAAATACTTTAACTGTGAGTTTGACGACAGGGGCAATATCGGTAAGAGATACAGAAGACAGGATGAGATCGGCACCCCCTTCTGTGTGACCTATGATTTTGACTCCGAGGAAGACCATGCAGTGACAGTACGTGACAGGGATACCATGGAGCAGGTAAGAATCCCCATCCAGGGACTGAAGGATTACTTTGCTGATAAGTTTATGTTTTAAATAAAAATAGCCGGATAAAGGCCGCACATCCTGAAATTCTCATGGGATGTGCGGCCTTGTGTGCTGTAAATATAGTTTTTGTAAATATAGCTGCGGTAAGCATCCGCAGGGGATCAGGGGCGTCTTCCGATGGCTTCACCCATCTTTACCTTGGTTTCGATATCCAGGGCGGTATTGCGCAGAATATCCTTGTCAACGGTGGCCTGTCCTGGTTCAAACAGCAGGATCACAGTGGATCCGCCAAAGGCAAAATACCCCTTTTCCTGACCGCGGAACACATCCAGTCTGGTATATGCCTTGTGATGGTTTACAATCTTTCCCACCATCATGGCTCCCACCTCCATCATCAGTACGGTTCCGAATCCACGGGATCTGAGCAGGGAATATTCCCTTGTATTCTCTTTGTACACAGGCCGGCATACGGCTGCTGCCGGATTTACTGTGTGCAGCACGCCGGGTATCCTCCGGTAGGAGGAGCGCAGACCGCTGTCAATATAGGCGTAGCGGTGATAATCGGATACGGTGAGACGAAAAACCAGGGCAGTGCCGCCCATATAGCGGGATGCCAGCTTATCATCCCTTAGAAGCTGGGACACCGTATAATCCGTATGTTTGATGGACAAATGCTGCTTTCGGCTGATGGGATATGCGCTGACCAGTCCGTCACAGGGACTGCAGAGTATGTCCGGGTCCTGGCTGAAGGGTCTGGCCGTCTCCTTCAGGGAACGGGTAAAAAAGGCATTAAAGGACCGGTATGCTCCACCGGCCGGAGTTTCACAGCCTCTCAGGGAAATGCCGGAGGATCGGACAAAAGGCCTGATCAAGAAAGTGGATAAGGGGGAATCCAGGAAATATCCTCCGATTCTGGATATGCAGGGATGGACCAGGGGCTTAAGGATCAGGCACCCCGGAAGGCTGTTGTAAAGAGTCCTGAGCAGCTTATCCTGAGTGTTTTCCCTCCCATGGATATGTCCGGACCTGTCTGCGTATTTCATTGAACCACACCTTTCTTTTGATTGATATAAAGACAGGGGAATCATAGAAAGACTCCCCTAAAAAAAGTAAATCTTAGCCAGCGCCACCGCAACCAGGGCAATGAAAAATGAAAGCAGTTTCCATCCCGGTTTCCGCAGCTGGAAATTGATGATGAACAATAGACCCACGGTCAGGATACAGATGTGCAGTTCCGACAGGAACCGGTGTCCAAGCAAGGGCCTCAGGGTACAGAACAGCGGAAGGATAATGGAGATGGATGTAATGGGAAGCCCCTGATAATACTTGCGGGCCTCGTCTGTCTCGTCCTGGCGGTGCTCCTCCATCACATTAAAAAATGCCAGCCGTATGACTCCGGCAGTGAGATAAAAGACCAGGATACAGACTCCGGCGATTCCCCTCATGCCCATGGAATAACATAGGATCATGGGAAAAGCCCCAAAACAGACAACATCGCACAGGGAGTCGATCTGGATACCGAAGCGTTTCTCATCCTCCGTGCGGTTGGGCTTGGTGCGGGCCACTTTGCCGTCAAACATGTCGCACAGGCCGGAAAAAGCCAGGCAGAACAATGCGTATTTGGCAAATCCCTGGACCGTAAGAATCATTCCCAAGGCAGCGCTTGCCAGCCCCATGTATGTCAAAACCACGGTGTAACTGTAAAAACCAATCATATCATAAACCCCAATCATTACTGCTTTTTCGCCCTTCTGTTTCATGGGCAATAGTACTATTATATCAGAAATCACAGAGGAAACAAGGAAAACAGGTGAGTTATTAATAAAATTTATAATAGTTTTATAAACGATTATAAGTAAATGTGATATACTAGCAATAGCGGCTGACGTCTGTCTTTTATATATGGATAAGGCGTACCGCAAGTAGATGAAGGAGGATGGGACTTATGAAATTAAAGACCCGTCTTGCAGTAGCATTTTTGACCATTACCATTGTACCCATGATGCTGTTTTACCTGATGGCGGTTGTGCTCAGCAATTATCAGGCAAAATCGTTTATTAAGGAGTATGACCTTTCGGAGCCCGTGGATTTCTTTTCCGGCAACTCCATGCAGATTTTCAACCGGCTGACCAAACGGTCCCAGGAGGATATCCGGAAAACCCTGGATAAGAATCCGGGGCTGTACAGTGATAAGGAGTATCTGGATACCATTAATGCGGAACTGAAAAATCACTATGCCTATCTGGTGGTGATCAGAGAGGATGCCATTATCTATTGTGGGGATAATAATATTATGGAAGACGAGGCGCTGTGCGCGCAGCTTCCCCACTTTGGCGCCATGAAAAGTGAAACGGATGGCGGTATCTACCTGGACGGCGGCATCTATCTGGACGGAGAGAGCCAGCACCTGATCAAGCGGATGGACTTTGACTTCCCCGATGGGGAGGCGGGCAGTGCCTTTATTATCTCCAATGTGGATGACCTGGTGCCCGAGGTGAAGTCCATGCTGAGGGAGATGCTGATACTGGGCGCCATGATTTTGGTCATAGCAGGGATTGCCCTTACGCTGTGGGTGTACCGTTCCATTCTTAGCCCTCTTAACAAGCTTCAGGAAGCCACTAAGAAGATACGTGACGGCAACCTGGAATTCACATTGGAAGTGGATGCGGATGATGAGATCGGCCAGCTGTGCCAGGACTTTGAAGAGATGCGTATCAGGCTCAGGGAGAACGCGGATGAGAAGGTGCAGTATGACAAGGATAATAAGGAGCTGATCAGCAATATTTCCCATGACCTGAAAACGCCGATCACGGCCATCAAAGGGTATGTGGAAGGGATCATGGACGGCGTTGCATCTTCACCGGAAAGACTGGACAAATATATCCGGACCATTTACAATAAGGCTAATGATATGGACCGTCTCATAGATGAGCTGACCTTTTATTCCAAGATTGATACCAATAAGATCCCCTACACCTTTTCCAAGATCAATGTGGCCCGGTATTTTAAGGACTGCGTGGATGAGGTGGGATTGGATATGGAAGCCAGAGGGATCGAACTGGGATATTTTAATTATGTGGATGAGGATGTGGTGGTGATTGCTGACGCGGAACAGATGAAGCGCGTTATCAACAATATTATCAGCAACTCTGTGAAGTATCTGGATAAGAAAAAGGGTATTATTAATATCCGGATAAAGGACGTGGGGGATTTTATACAGGTGGAGATAGAGGATAATGGAAAGGGAATTGCAGCAAAGGATATTCCCAATATCTTTGACCGGTTTTACCGGACTGATTCCTCAAGAAATTCATCCCAGGGCGGAAGCGGTATTGGCCTGTCCATTGTGCGCAAGATCATAGAGGATCACGGGGGCCGTATATGGGCCACCAGCAAGGAAGGAATTGGCACGGAGATTCACTTTGTCCTAAGAAAATATCAGGAGGTTATACAGGATGAGCAAGATACTGATCGTGGAAGATGAGGAGAGCATAGCGGAGCTGGAAAAGGATTATCTTGAGCTTTCCGGGTTTGAGGTCGAAATTGAGAATGACGGGACCGAGGGACTTGACAAAGCCCTTAAGGAAGACTATGATCTGCTGATTCTGGACCTGATGCTTCCCGGCACGGACGGATTTGAAATCTGCAAACGGGTGCGGGAGGTAAAGAACACGCCAATTATCATGGTCTCAGCCAAAAAAGAGGATATTGACAAGATACGCGGCCTGGGCCTGGGCGCTGATGATTATATTACAAAGCCCTTCAGCCCCAGTGAGATGGTAGCCAGGGTTAAGGCCCATATGGCACGGTATGAAAGGCTGATCGGCAGCGGACAGCCGTCCAACGAGATGGTGGAAATCCGCGGTCTGAAGATTGACAAGACAGCGCGCAGGGTATGGATCAACGGCGAGGAAAAGACATTTACCACCAAGGAATTTGATCTGCTTACGTTCCTGGCCCAGAACCCCAACCATGTGTTTACTAAGGAAGAATTGTTCAGCAAGATTTGGGACATGGAATCCATCGGAGACATTGCTACTGTAACGGTGCATATTAAGAAAATAAGAGAAAAGATTGAGTTTAATACAGCCAAACCCCAGTATATTGAAACCATTTGGGGGGTTGGATACCGCTTTAAGGTGTAAACATTGTGCGGTATTTGATGTAAAATAAACGTAGCAAAGAAAGTAGTTAAGACCATGTGGTCACAAAGCGAAATCCCGTGTATGCCAGTATACGGGATTTTTTGCATACGCCGCCCAGACCGTCCGCCCGGAATCCTATGTTCCATCCCAAATATCCATAGGGTTCCATATATTCCGCCAACTGGTACATTTGCCCATTGGGAGGGGGAAACATTGTAAGTGCTTACATGGAAGCGGTAAGGACAGGGGGATATAAAAAGAAAGAAGAATAGGGCCTGATGCACAAAGTAGCGTACATTAAGGCCTGCATATTCGTATATGCGAATTGATAACGGATATGTGAAAATGACAGAAAATGAAAGTACTTACAGTGCCATTTTACTCTAAATTTAACAAATTTTCATGGAAAACCTCTTTACTCAAGAAATGTTTGTGATATAATGGACGAGGTGGACGGACATGGTAGAAGCATTTGTTCTGTCCAGAAAGAAAGACATATTTTTTAGAGAGTAGAAAGCCAGTCTACAAGAACATGAGGAGGAATTAACTTATGGCAAAATGGGTTTATAAGTTCCATGAAGGCAGCGCAGCAATGAGAAACCTTCTTGGCGGCAAGGGCTGCAACTTAGCAGAGATGACAAACCTGGGAATGCCCATTCCACAGGGATTTACAGTTACAACAGAGGCTTGTACCGAGTACTATAACTGCGGCAAGCAGATTTCCGATGAGATCCAGAATCAGATCTTTGAGGCCATCACATGGATGGAAAGCATCAACAACAAGAAGTTTGGCGATACAGAGGATCCGTTGCTGGTGTCTGTTCGTTCCGGTGCCCGTGCTTCCATGCCAGGTATGATGGATACCATCCTGAACCTGGGGTTAAATGACGTTGCTGTTGAGGGATTTGCAAAGAAGACCGGCAACCCAAGATTTGCGTATGATTCCTACCGCAGATTTATCCAGATGTATTCCGATGTTGTTATGGAAGTTCCAAAGTCCCACTTTGAGAAGATCATTGATGCGATGAAGGAAGCCAAGGGCGTACATTTTGACACAGAGCTGACAGCAGATGACCTGAAGGAACTGGCTGACAAGTTCAAGGCTGTTTACAAGGAAGCCATGAACGGTGAAGAGTTCCCACAGGATCCAAAAGAGCAGCTGATGGGCGCTGTTAAGGCCGTATTCCGTTCCTGGGACAACCCACGTGCCATTGTATACCGCCGTATGAACGATATCCCCGGCGATTGGGGTACTGCAGTTAACGTTCAGACCATGGTATTTGGTAATAAGGGCGAGACCTCCGGTACAGGTGTTGCGTTTACACGTAACCCATCCACCGGTGAGAAGGGAATCTACGGAGAGTACCTGATCAATGCACAGGGCGAGGACGTGGTTGCAGGCGTTCGTACACCACAGCCAATCTCCAAACTGGCAGAAGACCTTCCGGAGTGCTATGAGGAATTCATGAACCTGGCCATGAAGCTGGAGAATCATTTCCGCGACATGCAGGATATGGAGTTCACCATTGAGGAAGGCAAACTGTATTTCTTACAGACACGTAACGGCAAGAGGACTGCTCCGGCAGCGATCCAGATTGCCTGCGATTTAGTAGATGAGGGAATGATCACTCCTGAAGAAGCAGTGTGCAGGATCGAGGCCAAGTCCCTGGATCAGTTGCTGCATCCTACTTTTGTTCCGGAAGCCCTGAAGGCCGGCGAAGTGATCGGAAGCGCTCTTCCTGCATCTCCTGGTGCTGCAGCTGGTAAGGTATACTTTACAGCTGATGAAGCTAAGGATGCCGGCAAGGGCGGCAGAGGCGAGAGGGTTATCCTGGTTCGTCTGGAGACATCCCCTGAGGATATCGAGGGTATGCATGCTGCACAGGGTATCCTGACTGTACGCGGCGGTATGACAAGCCATGCAGCAGTAGTTGCACGTGGCATGGGAACCTGCTGTGTATCCGGCTGCGGCGAGATCAAGATTGATGAAGAGGCTAAGGTATTTGAACTTGGCGGATATACATTCCATGAGGGAGATTACATTTCCCTGGATGGTTCCACAGGAAAGATCTACAAAGGCGATATCGCTACACAGGAAGCAACTGTAAGCGGCAACTTTGAGAGGATCATGGAGTGGGCCGACAAGTTCAGAACACTGCGTGTCCGCACCAATGCAGATACTCCTGCAGATACACTGAACGCTGTTAAGCTGGGCGCTGAGGGCATCGGCCTTTGCCGTACCGAGCATATGTTCTTTGACGCGGAGAGGATTCCGAAGATCCGTAAGATGATCCTGTCCGAGACAGTTGAGCAGAGAGAAGAAGCATTGAATGAACTGATCCCATTCCAGAAGGGTGATTTCAAGGCAATGTTCAAGGCTCTGGAAGGCAGACCAATGACTGTACGTTACCTGGATCCGCCGCTGCATGAGTTTGTTCCTACCGATCCGGAGGACATCAAGGCTCTGGCAGAGGATATGGGAATGACAGTGGAAGCTGTTAAGGATAAGTGCGCTGATCTTCATGAGTTCAACCCAATGATGGGTCATCGTGGCTGCCGTCTGGCTGTTACCTACCCTGAGATCGCAAGAATGCAGACAAGAGCAATCATGGAAGCAGCGATCGAGGTTAAGGAAGAGTGTGGTTATGACATTGTTCCTGAGATTATGATCCCATTGGTTGGCGAGAAGAAAGAGCTTAAGTTTGTTAAGGATATCGTGATCGAGACAGCTGAACTGGTTAAGAAGGAAAAGAATTCCGACATCCAGTATCACATCGGCACCATGATCGAGATTCCAAGAGCAGCACTGACCGCTGATAAGATCGCCGAGGAGGCAGAGTTCTTCTCATTTGGAACCAACGACCTGACACAGATGACATTTGGCTTCTCACGTGATGATGCAGGCAAGTTCCTGGATTCCTACTACAAGGCTAAGATCTACGAGTCGGATCCATTTGCAAGACTGGATCAGGACGGCGTTGGACAGCTGGTTAAGATGGCAGTTGAGAAGGGACGCTCCACAAGAGCAGACCTTAAGTGCGGCATCTGCGGCGAGCACGGCGGAGATCCTTCATCCGTAGAGTTCTGCCACAAGATCGGCCTGAACTATGTCTCCTGCTCACCATTCCGCGTTCCCATTGCTCGTCTGGCAGCAGCTCAGGCGGCTCTGAACAACAAATAAGCGGCCGTTTGTCCGGTTGAAAAATATACTTGATTATTAAGAAGTGCCTGATATAATAAAATCGGCAAAAGAAATCATATGTCCATGCGGGCACAAATCGAAAACCCCAGAGCAGCAACGCTGGGGTTTTCTTTTGTCTTCAGCCATCGTCCTCGGCTTTTTTATTTCGTTTCCGGTATTCCCTTGGAGTACATTGAAAGAAGCGCCCAAACATCTGTGAAAAATTGCTGGAACTGTTAAACCCGCACTGTCCTGCGATCTCTGAAACGCTGCTGGCCGGACTGCGCAAAAGCATGGCCGCACCCTGGGTCACCCTGTACTTTAACAGATACTGCATGGGTGAATTCTGGATTACCCGTTTAAAGCACCGCAGGCATTCGCGCTCCCCAATGTCCGCGGCTCTGGCTATCTGGGACAGGTCCAGGTTTTCGTGAAAATGGTTTTCTATATAATCCAGCATTTTCTGCATGCGCAGACTGTCTGAGTCCAGTTCCGAATCCCCGGAGTCAATTTCCTTTTCATAGGCCCTGTACAGGTGGAAGATCAGATGGGACAATTTCTCCCTGACCACAAACTCATATCCCGGTGTTTCCGCGGATAATGCCTGAAATGCGGCTATAAACTCTTCCTTGGGGCTGATCTCATTTCCGGGTATGCGGTCAAAGGGGCAGCCGTCAAAGGAACAGCACTGGATCAGAGGGGCAATATACCTGGTTCCAAAAACAGAGTCCTCGCTCCCTGCCACCAAAAGAGGGTGAAACACAAGGGAGTGCAGGCTGCAGGCAGGCTCTGCTGCTGCAAAATGCAGGATGTTGGAATTGATCACAAAGCCTTCCCCCTGCTTTAGGTGAAAGGTTTTTCCGGGGATCTGCAATTTCAGTCCCCCGGATCCTACATATAGGATCTCCATCTCCGCATGCCAGTGCCAGGGAATCACGTCCTCTTCTTTGTGGGTATAGTCCGCAGCATAGCCGGCAATGGGAAATTCAGGCGTTCCATGAGGCTGAAGTTCCCTGTTGGCGCGGTTCAAATTCAGGATGCATTTTTGCAGTCCCATATAATCTCCTCCCTGATCTGCGATGATTAGTCGCTTTTCTTATATTATAGGTCGATTTTTCAGTTGAATCAAGTGAAGAAAGACGGTATTCTTTTGATGGATAAGAGAAAAATGCAGGAGGATGAAATGTTCCAATTATTGTTGGTTATTATTTATATTGCTTTTATCAGTCTGGGGCTTCCGGATGCCCTTCTTGGGTCGGCATGGCCCTCCATGTACAGGGAACTGCATGCAGGTGTGTCCTATGCCGGGATCATCAGCATGATCATTGCCGGCGGCACCATTGTGTCCAGCCTTTTCAGTGACAGTCTGATCAGAAAGCTGGGGACAGGGGCAGTGACGGCCATCAGTGTTGCCATGACTGCGGCTGCGCTCATGGGGTTTTCCGGTTCCCACACCTTTCTTCAGTTGTGTCTTTGGGGGATTCCCTATGGATTGGGAGCTGGAAGCGTGGATGCCGCCCTTAACAATTTTGTGGCCCTCCACTATGAATCGCGTCACATGAGCTGGCTCCATTGCTTCTGGGGGATTGGTGCAACAGCGGGTCCCTATATCATGGGGCTTTGCCTGATAAATGGATTAAAATGGAACCACGGTTACATGGCAGTGGGGGTGATCCAGATTGTTCTGGTGATCTGTCTGCTTATATCCCTCCCTTTGTGGAAAGTGAAAACAGACACAGGCAGAGGGATGAGCGAAGAACATAAAGGCATGAATCTAAGGGATGCCCTGAGGCTTCCCGGAGCCAGAGGGGTATTGACCGCATTTTTCTGCTATTGTGCCCTGGAGGCCACTACGGGTCTCTGGGCCAGCAGCTATATGGTGTTCTTTAAGGGGATTCCCGCTGATACGGCAGCTAAATGGACCTCGCTGTTTTACCTTGGCATCACGGCCGGCCGTCTGGCCAGTGGTTTTGTTACTGACAGGCTGGGAGACAAAACCATGGTGCGGATCGGTCAGCTGACCGTGTTCTCAGGGGTAGTGCTTCTGGCATTTCCTTTTGGTCATGGAGCGGCTTTGGCAGGACTGGTCCTTACAGGGCTGGGATGTGCGCCCATCTATCCCAGCATGCTGCATCAGACGCCGGACCACTTTGGGGCGGAGAACTCCCAATCCATCATGGGGCTTCAGATGGCCTGCGCATATATGGGCTCCACCTTTATGCCGCCTCTGTTTGGTCTGGGCGCTGAACTGATCAGCGTAAGGATATATCCTTTTTATTTAATGGTATTTGTATGTTTGATGATCATAATGACGGAAAGGGCGGGAAAGATTCATGCAGACAAACCGGATAGACTTACACATGCACAGCTTTTACAGTGATGACGGGGAGTGTTCTCCCCGGGAACTGGTGGGGAAATGCCTTGAGAGCGGTATAAAGGTTATGGCCATTGCGGACCACAACAGTGTCCGTGCAAATGAACAGGGAAAAGAAGCTGCAGGAGATGCGGGGATCACATATATCCCGGCAGTGGAGATCGACTGTACCTATGAGGGAGTCAATTTCCATGTGTTGGGATATGGGATCGATTATACCAGCCCTGATTTTGCTGGAATAGAGGACAACATTTCCCGTCAGGGGGCGGCGGCTTCCGTAAAGATGCTTCATGCAACCAGGGCGCTGGGATTTGAGGTGACCGGTGAGGAGATGGCTGCTTTGGCCGGGAATAATTATTGGAAAGACAGATGGACCGGAGAAATGTTTGCCGAGATTCTTCTGGATAAGACGGAGTACAAGGAGCACCCCATGCTCATGCCTTATCGTCAGGGCGGTGAACGGGGGGATAATCCGTATGTGAACTTTTACTGGGATTATTACTCCCAGGGAAAACCGTGTTATGTGGAGATGAGATATCCCGGACTAGGGCAGATTGTGGAGACGATCCACGGGAATGGCGGGTATGCGGTACTTGCCCATCCCGGTGTGAATTTAAAGGGACATGAGGAACTGTTAAGGCCCCTGATCGAAACAGGGCTGGACGGGATCGAGGCATTCAGCAGCTACCATTCCCGGGAACAGGCCCTGGATTTTTACAACCAGTCCAGGAACCACAACTTATTTTATACCTGTGGAAGCGATTACCATGGAAAGACAAAGCCATCGATTTATGTGGGGCAGCATGGATGTGTGATGCCCTATGAGGAAGTGCTTGGGCAGCTGGGCGGACTGTGTTAGTATCATAAATGAAATATGATATAAAGGCGGAGGTAAGATAACATGAAGAAGGTAAAGATAACTGTGCTGAAGACTACATTTGACCAGGAACTGGCAGATGAATATGGGGTTGAGGGCCTGTCTGCCTGTCCCATGATGAAGGAAGGCCAGGTCTTCTATGGGGATTATGCAAAACCGGAGGGCTTCTGTGATGAGGCGTGGAAAGCCATATACCAGTATGTGTTTGCCCTTTCCCATGGTTCCGGCAGGGAATTGTTCTATTACGGGGACTGGATCAGGAAGCCGGGGGTTGCGATCTGCAGCTGTAATGATGGGCTGCGCCCGGTTATTTTTAAGCTGGAGGCAACGGACCAGGAATCACAGATGGATTATGAGCCTGTGAGATAGAGCGTATCCGGGAATATAAATTGAATGAACATGTATGACAGCCATTGGCGATCAGATGCTTATGTATGGGCAGGAGATCACTAATGGCTGTTTTGGACTTGTGAAATGCCCCGGCGCATACAGGACAGGAATGACATATGTCACTCTTATAATGACGTATAACATCTAGGATTACCCGGGACTATTTCCTATAATAAAGACATGAAAAGGAGATATTCTGGGAAAGGGGAACGGGTATGGAGATTATAATGATATTACTTGTGTGGTTTGTAGCTCCTTTTGTGGAGCTGGGCATCATAATCGGACTGGCGGTGAAGATCAGCCATCAGAAGAAAAAAATAGAACAGCTCACAGAATGGCTGAAACAGCAGAGGTTTGCGGCTTTTGGCAGAGACGGGACTAACGGATGTGGGGAACAGGAAACGTGTAATGAGACCTTACAGCAGGTTCCCATACCATCTTCCCGGACCGATCTGTGGACGGCGCCCGGGGGGAATGAAATACAGACGGCGGACCGGGAAGGATCTGCGGACCGGGAAGCACCCGCGGACCGAAAAGCACCCGCGGACCGAAAAGCACCCGCGGACCGAAAAGCCTTAGAACATAATGTGATAAATGCACGCAAGGAAAAACGCTGTAAGAGAAATGCGGCACCGGATTCCACATTTTATCAGGGAACGGCAGCGCTGGTGATCGGGGTCATTTTCGTGGTGTTGGCCGGATTGATCTTTGCTACCACGGCATGGCATATGCTTCCCAGCTTTTGCAAAGTTATAATGGCTTTTGGGTTTGCGGGCCTGTTCTTTGGGGCGAGCCTTTTGGCAGGAAGGGTTTTTAAAATCAAAAGGACAAGTCAGGCTTTTTACATACTGGGCAGCGTATTTTTATTCCTGACCGTGCTGACAGCAGGCTACTTTGGACTTTTGGGACCGGAGTTCATACTAAAAGGTGAGAACAGATGGCGGGTTCTGTGGGCTGGAAGCATTGTGACGGAAATGGCCATGTTTGCAGGGCTGAAGAATTTCCAGGACAGGATTTATACCCAGGCCTGCCTGTGGGGAATGACGGTGAGTATGACATTCCTGATGGGAGCATTGAAGCTGAGCTGCGGGGCATGTATCAATGCCATGGTATACTATTCCTTCCTTTTGGTTGCCTGGGATGCGATCCGCAGAAAGAGGACAAAAGGGGATAGGGGAAAACAGGGGGTAGATGGAACAGGCGTATCCCGGCCAATGCTGGATGCAATGCTGGATGAGGGATTCCGCTTTTTTGTACCCCTCCATTTTTGGATATTCAGTGCGGCCATGGCGTTTCAGGCTGCTTTGGGATTCATGGGAACCTTCACAGGTCATATGGTTTTCTCACTGTTTCCAATCACTTTATGGAGTATGGCTGGCCTTGGAATGGCAGCAGCGGGTATTGCCATTATTGCCTTGAGGAACAGGACTCCCTTTATGCAGACTCTGCACAGTGTTTCACTGGCTGTGTTTTTCCAGTACGCAGGATTGGGCATGCCGGTGGATTTTACTTACCAGTTGCTGATCGGGGCGGTATTGACCGGAGTATGTTTTTTGGCTGAGAGGAAAATGGGCAGTCCGCTGGGCAATTTAAATGGAGAATGTATCTTTACAGCAGGTTTGGCGGTGGACACGGCACTCTTAATACGTATCTCCCTGTTTGCACAAAATGGGACGGGGGAGCAACTGGCAGCTTCTGCATCTATCATACTGCTGGCAGCGGTGGCAGCGGATTGGAGCAGAGGATATCCTTTGCTTCGCGGAGTTATTCCTTTTATCCTGTTTTTCCTCACTGTTACGGGAAGGACAGCGCTCATACGGTCCTTTGACCTTCCAATCAGATATGATGTGTGTCTGATGGCCTTTACAGCGGCTGTGTCGGTATGGGATGTGGTTAAAAGGGACAGGTTCCAAATATCCGTGCTGGTGATCGGAACAGGGGCGCAGGCGGCCTTTTGGATGATCGGTTGGGGACCGCTGCCGTTTTTTATCCTCCTGTCAGCATATCTGTTGGCTGTATCCTTACATCAGGAGGAGGAGATGAGGAAATGGTATTTAAAAGGAAGCTGTATCTATTCTCTGGCCGGTGTGTTCATTGTTGCAGGCAGCATGACAATAAACAGTGTATTGCGGATGATGTGGGTAACCGGGGTATTTGCAGCAGAGTATGCAGTTGTATATTACCAGTGCAGAAAATGGACAAATGGTAAATTTTGGGATACCACAGGGGTTATTGTATTGGCTATGACCATGGGTGCATTTTATATAAATCCGTATCTGGCACTTTGGAACCTGATTCCCTGTATGGCCAGTTTTGCGGTATTTTATATGATGTTTTACCGGAACGGCCGTATCTGGCCTCATCTGGCAGCGGCCCTGTCCGTGCTTCCCGTGCCTGTGATCGTGGCTGGACGGTATGATGTGACCGCAAACCAGCTGTATGCTTTTACAGCCCTGATTCCTCTGGCCACCGGAATCCTGTTCCGCTGTTACAGACCGGTCATAAGCAGGCGGGAGACTATCCCTGTTTCATGGGACGTGGACTGGTTCCATATCCTGGTTATTCTGATCATCCTGCCAGTGACATGGTCCCAGAACCGGGGATGGAGCTGTGCATATACGTTTCTGACAGCCTTGTACGTACTCCAATACACGTCCCTGAAGCAGTACAGGAAAGAGGCTTACACCCTGGCCCTGTGTCTGACGGTTCTGGCGTTTTGGAGACAGCCCTTTGTGGAGTGGCCTCAGGTCATATGGCTGGAGATACAGCTTTTGCCGGCAGTGATCCTTACCCGCCTTCTGTCTGTGATATGGAAGGATGAAAAGTTCCTTCCATGGCTTCAGACCGCGCTTTACAGCCTGTGTCTGGCTGCGCTGGTTCTGGACGCGTTTCACACGGGAAATGTGGCAGATGCCCTGATCCTGGAAGCCATATGTCTGGCTGTCTTCCTGTGGGCCCATATTGGGAAATGCACCAGGTGGATCCGTATCTCAGGCATTATCATCATTACCGTGGCCCTGTATATGACAAAAGACTTCTGGCTCAGTCTCTCCTGGTGGATATACCTGCTGGCGGCCGGTCTTGGACTCATTCTGTTCGCAGCAGTCAATGAAATGAAAAAGCATTAATCTTTTGACACACTATCGTTATAAGGCTATAATCAAAGGGACAGACCAATCGTGTATGCAGACTGTGCACAGCGGCCTGTCCTGTTGTCTGCCTTTTTGCAGAGGGGATCATACCCAAGGAGGTTTGGAACATGTTGGATATCATGCTGAGGACCGCATATCTTTTAGCCATTGGCCTGTCTCTCTATACATCGGGATGGCTGATCATAAAGGCGGATAAAAACAAGACCACGGGAGCCCTGGCGGTATGCCAGCTCCTTATCATAATATGGTGCATTCCCCAATTGTTTTCTGCCCTTCCCATGAATCGGGGAATGAAGTACCTGGCTTATGTTATTTCCTATCTGGGCATTAGTTTTATTGGTCCTGCCTGGCTGGAATTTGCTTTTTTGTACAGTAAAAGGAAATTAAACCATTGGGCGGAGAGTCTTCTGTTTGGCATTTCCGCCGTGAATTATTCCATTCTTCTCACCAATGAATATCACCACCTGTTCTATATCATGTTTGAAGTGGAACAGGTGATCTATGGCCCTGTGTTCTATATTCATATGGCATACACATACCTTTGCGTACTGGCTGGCATGGCGGTGGTACTAATGACGTTTAAAAAGAACCGGGTGGCATTGTCCCACATGGCAGTGATCCTTTTGTCGGCCGCAGTACCGCTTGGGTTTAACCTGCTCTACATGACTGGACTGGTCAGGAGCGGTTTTGACCTGACGCCCCCGGCATTTGCCCTGTCCAGCATCCTGATGCTGCTGGCCGTTTTCCGCTATGATTTTCTGGATGTGAATACCATGGCCTATGAACAGATCTTTGATACGATTTCAGAAGGGGTGGTGGTGTACAACCAAAGGGGGAAGATTACATACTGCAATGAAGCCGTGAAAACGTGGTTTGGATTGAGGAACGGCGATGAAGCAAAGGAGATGTGGAACATGCTAAAGGACAGGGGGATCCGGGTGGATGGAGAGCCGGGAACGGGCCTCCGTCACCCCGGCATATCGGACACCCAAGATCCCGTGGCAGGCAGCACGGTCCTTACCCTGGATGACGGGCATGAGAAACGGAAATTGGAAGTCAAACATTACAACTGCTGTGATAAAAAGGGGAAGATCGTGGCAGGAACTGTGATGTTCTCGGATGTGGGACGATATTATCAGCTTTTGGAGCAGGGAAGAGAGCTGGCAGTATCCAACCAGAAACTGGCTATTGAACAGGAACGCAACCGCATTGCACAGGAGGTACACGACACAGCCGGTCATACCCTGACCATGATCAATTCCCTGTTAAAGCTGATCCGTATCGATTACGAAAGCGGGGGCACGGGCGCTGGTACGGGAGAATATCTGTCTCAGGCCCAGGAATTGGCAGGAAGCGGTATCCGCCAGCTGCGCTGTTCCATTAACAATCTCAGGCAGGGAGAATCCTATGGACTGATCACACAGGGCGTCTACCAGCTGGCCGCAAGCGTAAAGGAGATCGAGGTGGAGGTGGAAATACAGGGCGAGGACAAACAGGAGTATTCTTATCTGTCGCCTGTTGTGTATGAAAGCCTCCGGGAAGCGATCACCAATTGTCTCAAGTATGCAGAAGCCACCCATATGGATGTGATCCTCAAATTCAGCAGCAGTCTTAACTTCTATATATTTGACAACGGCCAGGGATGCAGCAGCATAGAGGAGGGCAATGGATTGAGCGGTATCCGCCGGAGGGTGGAACGGGCTGGGGGCAAGGTTAGAACCATATCCGGAATAGGGGAAGGTTTTCAGATTTATATCAATCTGCCCCTGCGGGATAGGGAGTCCGCGTAGCGGCAGATAAAAGAGAGGGGGATTTTATGATAAAGGTAGTGATCGCTGATGATATCCAGATACTGAGACAGGGGCTTAAGGCGATCCTGGAGCAGGACAGTGACATTCAGGTGGCCGGATTGGCAGCGGACGGCAGGGAGGCATGGCAGCTATGCAGGAAGGTGAAGCCGGATGTGGTTCTGATGGATATGCGCATGCCCCAGTATGATGGAAGCTACGGAATTGCAAAGATCAAGGAGGAGTTTCCGGATATCAAGGTCCTGGTGCTCACCACTTTTGATGACAGGGAGACGGTGGACGCGGCTGTGTACAGCGGGGCGGATGGGTACATCCTAAAGGAGATGGAGGACGATAAGGTTATCCAGTCCGTAAAAACAGTATGCGCCGGTATCCGGGTGTTTGGAGGAAGCGTATTTGAAGGCATGCGCCGACAGATGGCGCCCTCGGGTTTTAGGCCGGATCAGGCCATGGACCTTACGCCCAGGGAGCGGGATATCATGCGGCTTGTGGCCCAGGGCATGGACAACCGGGAGATCGCGGCAGAGCTTTTCCTGGCGGAGGGCACTGTGCGCAATAATATCTCCCGTCTCTTAGAAAAGCTGAAACTGAAGGACCGTACCCAGCTGGCTGTTTTTGCAGTGAAGAACAATCTGGATTAGACTGCGCTTCTATATACCATGAGCAGCGGTCAAAGCTATGGGCGGGATGATCCGTGATCTTAAAATCACTTTCATCTGGACTGTGTAAGGGGATTGTGGTAGAATAACGGCAATGACCAAGAATAAAGGCAGGGTACCCCAGATGAAATTTTTAGAAAAACATCCGTTGATAATGATCGTGATCGGAATAGCCGGTATCTCCTTATCGGCTATTTTTGTTAAATATTCCCAGGCTCCATCTGTTGTCACAGCCTTTTACAGGCTTGCGTGGACCGTTGTGCTTATGACTCCGGTGGTTTTGGGAAAAAAGGAATGCAGGCAGGAACTGATGGGGGCCAACAGAAGGACCGTACTGCTGTGCGCTGCCAGCGGTCTGTTCCTGGCCCTGCATTTCACCTCATGGTTTGAATCCCTGACCATGACCTCGGTGGCCAGCTCCACTGCAATTTCATGTACAGAGGTCATATGGGTGGCCATGGGATACGCACTCTTTTTAAAAGGAAAGGTTTCCCTGGCAGCGGTGGGAACGATTTTTGTGACCGTTGGCGGGAGCATGCTCATTGCGTTTTCCGATTATTCATCAGGAGGAGACCACCTGTTTGGGGATATCCTGGCCCTGGCAGCTGCCATATTCTGTTCCGTGTATACCCTGATCGGGCGTCAGGTCAGAGGCTATATGTCCACCACGATTTACACCTATATTGTATATGTGTTCTGCGCCCTGGCCCTGGGACTTGCCACTGCTGCCAGCGGGTTGGCGTTTACAGGGTACGGTATGCGTTCCGTGATGGTGGGATTCCTTCTCAGCGTATGCTCCACCCTGTTAGGGCACAGCATTTTCAGCTGGTGCCTTAAATTCCTCTCCCCCTCCTTTGTATCTGCTTCCAAGCTGTGTGAGCCTGCCGTGGCCGCTTTGTTTGCCCTTTTCCTTTTTAACGAAGTGCCAAAACCGCTTCAAATCATGGGGGGAGCGGTTACAATCGGGGGTGTTCTTCTTTATTCGCGGGTTGAGAAGAAAGAAAATGATAAAAAAAATTGTCAATAGTATGATAAATGCGCCGAAAACTGTGGTAATTATCTGGAAAAAATTATATAATAGTGATAATAAGATACAATGGTAATCTTCCCGGAAGATGATTTCGGGCAGCCGGAAGGAGGTATCACTATGAATGAGAAAAAAACTCATGAGAAAATATCTCATTTGAGGAGAATTCTGGATGACAGTACCTATACAGTGGCGCTCTGTGGCTCCGGTATGATGGAAGAGGGCGGTTTTATAGGCATTAAGAAGCAGGATAAAGCCTATGACATTGAGAACCGGTACGGTTATGGTGTGGAGGAGATGTATTCCAGCGCATTCTACAATACCCGTCCGGAACAGTTTTTTGAGTTTTACAAAAATGAAATGCTGCACAACGCACCCAGGGACACTCCCACCGGCCCGGCTTTGGCGGCCATGGAGCGGGACGGGAAACTTCAGTGCGTGATCGACAGCAACATTTACGACAGCCCCCGCAGGGGAGGCTGCCGCCAAGTGGTCAATCTCCACGGGAGCATTTATCAGAACCAGTGTCCCAGGTGTAAGAAAAAGTATCCTTTGTCCTATATCATGAACGCCAGGCGCGTCCCCATCTGTGAAACCTGTAATATCCCTGTAAGGCCCATGATATCCCTGGTGGGAGAGATGGTGGACAGCCAGAACATGACAAAGACCACGGAGGAGATCACTAAGGCAGATGTGTTGCTGCTCCTTGGAACAACCATGGCCTCCGAGGTGTTCAGACAGTATATCAAGTATTTTACAGGAAGCCATATCGTGATCATACATAAGCAGGAGCACTATCTGGACAAAGAGGCGTCCCTTGTGATCCTGGATTATCCTATGAATGTGCTTCCAAAACTTGGATATGGGGAAAAAGCTTAGGATTTCCTTTCAATTTTATTACGTCAATTCCATTTTCTGGTTCATGTGGTATAATTGCCCCAGGCATAAAACCGTATAAGGAGAGCGTATATGAGGAATATCCGTAAACGTCTGGGGCTGGGGATACTGTCCCTGGCATTGTGGGCAGCGGCCCCTGTAAGCGCCATGGCCGGACAGGCAGGGCCGGGGGCGGTTTATCAACCGTCTGTGAACGGTATCAATATCTATGTAAGCAAAAAAGAAAACACAGTGACCCTGAGCCGTTACAGTGCTGTGATCGGTACATGGCCGGCTAAACTGGGCAGGGAATCGGCCACAGGGGACAAAGTGCAGCAGGGGGATGAGATCACCCCTTCAGGCAAGTTCTATGTGTGCACCATGAATGACAAAAGTCAGTATTATCTGGCATTGGGGTTGTCTTATCCAAATATTGAGGATGCTGAGAGAGGCCTTGCGGACGGTCTGATCAATCAGGAACAGTACCAGGCCATTGTGGACGCAAACAAGGCGGGAGAAAAGCCGCCCTGGGATACGCCTTTGGGCGGAGCCATTGAAATACATGGAGAACAGGGAGGCGGCACTGCGGGATGTATTGCCGTGACCAATGATGTTATGGATACGCTGTGGCAGTACTGTAACGTGGGAGTGCCGGTTACCATCGGTCCTTAATGGAGACAACAAACTAAAAGCTCCCGGATGTGACATGCCGGGGGCTTTTAATGGTATTGCGCTATAGGAAGCGGCTGATCGTTTGCTTTAGTTCCGCTATGTCCAGCGGCTTTGCGATATGGCTGTCCATTCCGGCTTCCCTGGCAGCCTGGATGTCCTCGGCAAAGGCATCGGCGGTCATGGCCAGGATCGGTACGGTGGCCGCGTCCTCCCGGGGAAGTTCCCGTATCAGCCGGGTTGCGGTATATCCGTCCATGACAGGCATCTGGATATCCATGAGGATGAGATCACAGGAATGAAGAGGAGAGTGGGAAAATGCTTCCACGCCCTGGGCGCCGTCACATGCCGCCTCTACCCTGGCGCCCACAGCGGTCAGCAGTTCCACTGCGATTTCACGGTTCAACTCGTTATCCTCCACCACCAGGATGGTGCTTCCCGTAAAATCATACCGGCGCTCCCTGTCTCTTTGGCCGGAAGCAGGATCACGCCCAAGGACATACCTGTTCAGTCCTCTCATGAGGGTGGAGGGAAACAGGGGCTTTGGCAGGAAGCCATTTACGCCTGCGGCAATTGCGGGCTCCTCAATTTCAGCCCAATCATAGGCGGAGACGATCAGGACCGGCACATCGCGGCTGACCTGTTCCCGGATCTTTTTCATGGTTTCCAGGCCATCCATTCCGGGCATTTTCCAATCCGCGATCACGGCGTCAAAGTCCCGGTTATGCCGGTGGGCCGTTATAGCCTGTTCCAGGGCTTCTTCACCGCTGGTGACACAGGTGGCATGGATTCCCAAGCCCTCCAGGAGATGAATCGTATATTCACACATAATGGTGTCATCATCTGCAACCAGGATCCTTAGCGGAGGAAATTCCCACTGCTCCATGGATTGGTCTTCAATGCGGAGAGGGAGGCTTACCGTGAACCTGGTTCCCTTTTCCCACTGGCTTTCAACAGTAATGGTTCCGCCCATTAATTCCACTATCTTTTGTGTGATGGCCATGCCAAGGCCGCTGCCTTCGGTTTTGTCCACCCGTCCGTCCCGTTCCCTTGTGAACGCGTCAAAAATATGATCCAGGAACTCCGGCTTCATACCGATTCCCGTGTCGGTGAAGGTAAATATCATCTGCGTTTCACCGCTGGTTTCCGAGGGGATCTCCTCTATATTTATTGTGATCCGTCCCTGGCTGGGAGTGAATTTGGAGGCATTGGACAGGATGTTAATGAGGATCTGCCGCAGACGGAGGGTGTCACAGGAAAATTGTTCGTGCACTATGTTCTTTAGCTGGATGGAAAAAAGCTGTTTGCGGGATTTTAGCATGGGCTGTACAATGGCGATCACATTTTCCATGACTTCGGGGAGATTCATGGAATCATACCGCAGGGCCATTTTTCCGCTTTCAATCTTGGACATGTCCAGAACATCGTTGATCAGGCCCAGCAGGTGCTGGCTGGACAGGGAGATCTTTTTCAAACAGCTGCCCACCTTTTCAGGGTCATTCAGGTGGGCAAAGGCGATCTCCGTCATCCCCACAATGGCGTTCATAGGAGTCCGTATGTCATGGGACATACTGGAAAGAAAGTCAGACTTGGCCCGGTTGGCCCGCTCGGCTTCCTTGAGGGCATTTTTTAACATCTCAGAGCGCTCTTCCAGCTGCTTTTGAAGTTCCTTCTGCTCGGTGATGTCTGTAATATCAATGTAGATGATAAGGTAAAACGGGCGGCCGTTCACCCAGTCGATACAGTCACCGTTGACCTGGAGCCACACACTGTTCCCCTCCTTATTACGGGCTTCCAGCGTAAAATGGACGGATCTGCCCGCTTGCATCAGGGGCAGGTTCTGTTCAAAGGTGAGTTTGTTTTTTTCCGTCATACAGTTGGACAGACCGCAGGAAAGGCTGTCACAGCCAAAAAATCCGCGGAATCGGTCATTGGCCTCCAGAAGCTGCAGGTCCCTGCCCTCCACCATGAATTTGGCCGCGAAGCCGGGAAGATTATTATAGGTAACCGACTGCTCCTTTTGAATACGCACCAGGTCGTCAATATTGGTAATACTGGTGTAGGCAACCTGACAGCCGTTTACATACTCATCCGCAAATGCTGTGGAAAATTTCACCCATATATACTGGCCGTCTTTCCGGCGAATACGTGATATCAGACTGTAGCCGCTTTGGTTGGTGTTCCTTGCCTCCACCACCGTGGCTGTCAGCCGCGCCCATTCTTCCGGATCTTCCCTGTAATAAAGGTCACACTGGTTATGGAAAATATCTTCATACTCGTCTTTTGACCAGCCGATCAGCTGATAATAAAAATCATTGGCCCAGATAACGGTGTAGTGTTCATCCAGCAGATGCTTGCTCACGCTGACACCTAACAGCCGCATCAGGGTGTTATATTCGTAATATGTGGATAAGGGTCCGCCGGGAGACCCTGCATAAGTGTCGTTTGCATGTTCATTCATAGTCTCATACTCCCACAACCTTGTTCATAAGTATACATTTGAAGTATTATATCAAAAATTCCATGAAATAACAAGAGACCGTGGCAGAATCAAAGAATAAATGCTATAATATCTCAAAATACGTTTGAAGGAGGGTCTGCATTGGATTACAGCCAATCCCGTTTAATATATGAATATTACGCATCACGTATCCGATTCGGATATTACAGAAAGGGGGATGTCCTGCCTTCTGCCGGTGAGCTGTGCGAGAAGTTCGGGATATCCAGGCAGACCATTCGCAGGGCGTTTGTGCAGCTGAACAAAGAGGGATATGTGGATGTCTCCCCGGGCAGGAAGAGCGCGGTGGCCTATGATGTCTCTGACCAGGAAATACAGCAGTCACTCAGGGAATACTTTCTTGCCAGAAAAGATATGATGCCCGGTGTCAACCAGTCCCTTCTGCTGGTGCTGAGGCCTTTGCTGGAGGAGGGATGCAGGCGTCTTAAGGCGGAAGAGATGGAGGCTTTGGGAAGGAGTATTTCCCAACCGGGTATGGAGGCTTCCGAAATCTCCCTCAGATGCTGTTACGTCATGATGAAGAGTCTGGATAATCCTTTGGCTATGAACCTGTATAATGAAGCGCTTCTGTATTACAGATTTCCGTGTTTTCAGAAAAATATGGGTGAATTTGCCTATGGTGGGGAACATGCCAAAGCCATTGGGGCACAGATGATATCCTCCTGCCGGAATCTGGATAAGACAGGATTCTTACATGGCTTTTTTCAGCTGCAGAAGGAGTTTTATAATGCCATTATGGAGTATTTGGCATCTGTGGAGGACCAGAAAGACGTGCCTGAACCGGCTCTGTTCCAATGGACGGTCTACCGGGACCGGCCCCAATGCTGTTATACTCTGGTATCCAACCTGATCCGCCACGTGCTGGAAGGAGGCTATGCTGAGGGGGATTATCTCCCCTCCTATGGAGCGATCGCGGAAGAATACAGTGTATCCTTCAGTACTGTCCGCAGGTCGGTTGAACTGCTGAGTGCCCTGGGGGTGGTCCATACTGTCAATGGAGTGGGGATCAGGGTCATGTTTTCTGCCCCGGATGTGGATAAGCTTTGTATGCCTGCGGTCAGCAAGAATTTTCAGATGTTTTTTAACAGTATCCAGATCGTATATTATACCTGCGACAGCGTGATCGGGGCAGTGTTTTCACTTCTGAAGCAGGAGGAAAAGCGAGCCCTGAAGTCCTGTATGGAAGAACAGACGCGGTTTGGCGGATTGTTTTATCTGGTCTTTGATTCCGTGATCCGTTTGCTGAGGATCCATTCCCTAATGGGATTCGGGGAGGTATGTGATAAATTGTATGAATTTTTATTGTGGGGATATCCTTTTATCCACTTGGCTGAATTGGACGAAACCGCCGGTGGCGCGTCCCGCATGCTGGCGGAAGGGCTGGAACGTGATGATGGGGGACTGTACAGCCGGGGGGTAAAGGCTTTGGTGGGAAAGATGTACAGGACCGTAATGAAAGCGCTGAATCAAGAGTGAGGACCGGAACGTTAAGCCGGAACGTTAAACCGGAAAGATAAATTTGTAAATCAGAAGGATACATCAGAAAAGGTGGAGCTGAAACACAAATATGTGTCCGGCATCCACCTTTATTTTATAAACAGCAGATCCTGATGAATCTGATCCCATCCGGTGTCAATCGTCCTCTTCCGGGGCCAGTTCCGTTGTCGCCACCTTTGGCGGCATGGCATAGGAAAAAATGATAAAGCAGATAAATGCTGCCACAAGGCCCGGTATGATGGGCTGGCTGAATTTAATTCCGAAGAGCATGCCTTTGGATACGTGCTCCAGATACACGACCACAACGGTCCCTGCAATCAGGGAGGCGATGGTTCCGGCCGTGGAGGCTTTTTTCCAATAGTGCCCCATCACATAGGGGAAGAAGGAACCGGCGGCCCTCAGGGTGAAGCAGAACATCAGGATGGATACAATGCTCTGGGTATTAAAGAGTGCGATAAGCATGGAGGCAACGCCTACCAGGCACATTACCACTTTTGTCACGGTCATAACAGACTGGCTGGAGGCATCCGGTTTTAGGACTGCCTTATAGATGTCGTTGGCAAATATAGAGCCGGCGCCCAGAAGGTCGGAGTCGGAACTGGACATGGTAGCGGAGATGATCCCGGCAAACAGCAGGCCGCAGATCAGGGCGGGCATGGTATTGATGGCCAGAACCGGCAGGGCGTAGCGGGCGCCAACGGATTCAAACTGGGTGGAACTGAACTTGCCCATGTTGATCAGGGCCAGGGTGATGATGCCCAGGATGGTGGGGATAAATGCATAGATAAAGTTCACCAGTGCAGCCAGCCATGCGCCTCTCTTGGCAGCCTTTTCATCCCTGGCGGCATAGAAACGTGATACTGCCTCCTGGCCTACGGAGAAGGTGGCCGTGTACATGATGACCAGGGAAATGATCCCAAACAGGTCATAGCCCTGGAACATGTTCAGGGTTCCCTCCGGAATATTGGCAGTGACCTGGCTCCATCCTCCCGCATAGTTCATGGCAAAGGGGACTGCAATGATCATGCCGATCACGATCAGGAATACCTGGACAAAGTCGGTGAGAGTGACACTCCAAAGGCCGCCCATGATGGAGTAAACGGTTACCACCACTGCCACAATGATTACCGCAACCTGGTAATCGATGTTCAGCATGGTGGAAAGGATAACGGCTGAGGCAATGAACTGTCCGGCGGTAAGACCCACCAGGGGAAGCAGCATGATGACGGCTGTAATGATGCCGCAGGATTTGCCGTAGCGTCTGCGGAAATACTCAGGAACCGTCTTTACGGTCGCGGCCCGGAATTTGGGGGCAATAAAGCTCAGGATGATAAAGGCGATTCCCATGGTGGTAATATACCAGGAAGCGCTGAGGCCGTATCCGGACATACCGTTTTGCACAACGCCCAGGGAACTGCCGCCGCCGATCTCCGTGGCTGCCAGGGTTCCGGCCATGAGAAGCGGGCCGAGACGGCGTCCGGCCACCATGAAGTCGGTGTTGGTGGATATTTTGGTGGAAGAATACCAGCCAATCCACAGCATAAAAAGCAGGTAGACGATTACGATGATTGTTACAATGATATTTGTACCCATAAAATCCCTCCTGTATAAAATTTTTGTAACTGTTCAGAACGGCTCATATTCTTGACCGGAAGAGCCGGTCAAGAAGCATCGGATGTCCACCCGATGTGAAAATGGGCGCCAAAACGGACTTATAAGCAAGCGTAACGCCCGCTTTTGCACCCGTTTTTCCGCCGTCCTGAACTGTTACATATTTTCATACAATAAGTGTAACATACCCCTGCTGTTGGAATAAATAACCACTTCTGCAGAATTGATACCGAATATGACATTTAAATCCCAAACTTGACTTATGGAAGGAATGCCCATAAAATAGAGAAAAACGCTGTAGAGAAAACTGCGGATCTTATGGATACAGACCAGGGAGTCTGCCGGAGGGGGATGAAAACGTGCTAAGGATTGCTGTCTGTGACGACACAAGGGAAGAGTGTGATTTCATAGTGGAATACGCGTCCGTATTTTTTGAAGGGCGTCAAATGGCAGTGCATATTGATACATATGAAAAAGGGAGCGAACTCATAGAAGCCGGACAGGAGTATGACCTGTATCTGCTGGATGTGCTGATGCCTGGGCTGACCGGCATTGAGACAGCGGCCAGGCTGGGAAAGGGGAATCACGCGGTGGTCTTCATCACCTCATCCCTGGAGGCCGCGGTGGATGGGTACAGCGTCAATGCGGCAGGATTTATCCTAAAGCCGGTGGAAAGGAATCATTTTGAGGCCACCATGGAACGTGTGGTAAACCAGTACCTGGGAGAGCGGGAAGCGTGTATATCCGTTATCCACAACCGTGTTCCCGTACACCTTAAGCTGGAGCGGATCGCCTGGTTTGAGAACCGCCTGCACCGGGTATTTGTGACCCTGACAAGCGGGGAGACGCTGGCAATCGGGCAGAAGCTGTCGGAACTCCAGGAGGAGCTGAAGGAGCATCCGCAGTTTTTGCGCTGCCACCAGAGCTACGTGGTGAATCTGGAACAGGTGGAGCGGTTGGAGGATTCCTGCTTTCACATGAGGGAGGGACAGCTGATCCCCATTTCCAGGAATTTTTACAAGCAGAGCAAGAATGCATATTACCATCACCGCCTGAAATGAGGTTTTCATGAACGATAACGCATGTACGATTTTTCTGAATCTGATTAACCTGGCAGTGCGTATGATGCCTATTTTCGTATGTTTGGAGCCAAAGCACAGGAACCGGGAGAATATAGCGGCAGTGTCAGCCTATCTGTGGGTCATCATGGTATCCATGCAGTCCTTGTTTCATATTCCCCATGAGATCTTTTTTGTTTTCCAGGGCATCTTTTCATGCCTGTTTTTCCTTGTGCTCCTCATCTTTTTTCAGGGCAGTCTGCTGAAAAAGGCATTTCTTTATGTTTCAGCATGGCTGTTCGCCGTGCTTTCCACATCCCTGAACGAATTTGCAGCCTGGGTGCTGGGCAGCCGTGTTCCCTTGTCCTACGGCCAGATCTGTGTTCTGGTATCCCTTGTTTCCGCGGCCGGCTTCTGCCTGTTTGTGCGGTTCTGGCTGAGAGATGCGGTGGACCGCCTTTTTTCACAGCTTTCCACCCGTTCCTGTTCCCTGCTTCTCACCTATCCCTGCGTTTCCCTTGTGGTGCTTGCTATTGGGACAAACAGCATTTTCTCCCCTCGTTCCCTGGCATCCCGGGGGATCCAGGATATCCTGTTCTTTATGGCCCTCTGTGCCATGATCCTGATCCTCTATGTGATGATCCTGGGAAATACCCTGGAGATCACATGCCGAAGGAAAACAGAGGAGGAACTGCAGTTTGCAAGGCAGCTGATCGGAAAGCAGAGGGAGCACTATAACCAGACCCTTGATTATATTGAGCAGGTGCGTATCATTAAGCATGATTTCCGGCACCATATCCACGCCCTGCAGAACATGGAAAAGGAGGAGCAGGACAGGTACCTTAAAAACCTCAAGGAGGAACTGGACCGGACGGCCCAGATGGTATTCTGCCAGAATCAGGCAGTTAACGGACTGCTTCAGGAATATGCAGCCAGAGCACGCCAGGAGGATATCACCTTTGAGGCCAGGGCCGACCTGTCGGCGCACGTGCCCGTGGATGACCTGACGCTGTGCATTGTTATCGGAAACCTGCTGGAAAATGCCTTTGAAGCCTGCAGGCGCATCAGCGGAGCACGTTTTATACGGGTCCAGGCCCGGTGGATGGATGACCATCTGATGATGATGGTGGAAAATTCCTATAACGGACAGATCACACAGAGAGGGGGAAAGATCCTTTCCAGCAAAAAGGACGGAGGTCTGGGCATGCTCAGTATCCGGAGGATCCTGAACCATCCCGGGGATGAGTTTGATGTGGATTATGACGGCACAACCTTTACAGCCATGGTGAAGATCGTGGACCGGGCCATGGCGGAGTAAGGCGAGCCCAGGGGAAGAATGGAAAAATGGATTGCATTTTTCCCAAAAAGAGTTATAATGAGTATTGTTAATACAGACAACGGGGAGCTCACTTAAGTGGGCTGAGAGTAAGCTGTTCATGCTTAGACCCATTACCTGATTTGGATAATGCCAACGTAGGGACCATAGGAGATCATATGCCGGCGGTGCACCTGTTTTGGTGCACCGCCGTTTTTGTGTGGAATGGGCCAGGTGTGGAATGGGCCATACGCGGAATCGGCAATATGTGTCATCGGTGGATATTATCACTCGGTAAAAGGGAATCAGCCCAATGGGCACCCAGGCGGCAGGCTGGGGGCACCACCTTCTGTCGCCTAAGAAAATTAATGCGAAAAGGAGAATAATTATGTACACAGCATTAACAATCGCAGGAAGTGATTCCAGCGGAGGCGCCGGCATCCAGGCGGATTTAAAGACAATGACCGCTCATGGGGTATATGGAATGAGCGCGATCACTGCTCTGACTGCACAGAATACCACCGGCGTAACAGGGATTATGGAAGTGACACCTGAATTTTTGGGTGAGCAGCTGGATGATATCTTTACAGATATCTTTCCGGACGCAGTCAAGATCGGGATGGTTTCCTCATCGCGGCTGATCGAGGTGATCGCAGATAAGCTGGCCGCCTATCATGGGGGAAATATCGTGGTGGATCCGGTCATGGTGGCCACCAGCGGTTCCAGGCTTATAGATGAAGCAGCGGTCCAGGTACTGAAAGAACGGCTGATTCCCATGGCAGACCTTCTGACACCGAATGTCCCGGAGGCGGAAATCCTGTCAGGGATCAGGATCAATTCCCAGGAGGATATGGAAGAGGCGGCCCGGATCATTGGGGAGAACTGCGGATGTGCCGTGCTGTGCAAAGGCGGACACCAGCACAATGATGCCAATGACCTTTTATACAGAAACGGGGAGCTGCGCTGGTTTATGGGAAAACGGATCCAGAACCCTAATACCCATGGCACGGGCTGTACTCTTTCCAGCGCCATTGCCTCCAACCTGGCCAAGGGCATGGAGATGGATATGGCAGTGGAAAAGGCTAAGGCGTACCTCTCCGGGGCGCTTGGAGCCATGCTGGACCTTGGCAGGGGCAGCGGTCCCATGAACCATGCGTTTGCCATTAAAGGCGAATATTAGGGAGGGCGGGAATATGAGTGAAAAAAGAACTTCTGTGTTCAGCAACGGGCTGATCTGGTTTGGGGCAGGCGTGTCCATTGCAGAGATACTGACAGGCACTTACCTGGCTCCACTGGGATTTGAAAAAGGCATAGCCGCCATTCTTCTGGGTCATGTGATCGGCTGCGTGCTGCTGTTTTTGGCCGGACTCATTGGGGGTTATACCAGGAAAAGTTCCATGGAAACCGTTAAAATGAGTTTCGGTGAGCGGGGAAGCCTGCTGTTTTGCGCCCTGAATGTGCTGCAGCTGGTGGGCTGGACCTCCATTATGATCTATGATGGGGCGCTGGCAGCGGGAGGCATTTTCCCGGCAGGGAAGTGGATCTGGTGCCTGGTGATCGGAGGATTGATCCTGGTGTGGATCCTGATCGGCATCCAGAATCTGGGGAAGATCAATACCCTGGCTATGGGAGCCCTCTTTATCCTTACCCTGATCCTGTGCCGCGTGATCTTCACAGGCTACGGGGCAGCGGAAGCAGTTTCAGGGGAGGCCATGAGCTTTGGAGCAGCAGTGGAGCTGTCCGTGGCAATGCCTCTTTCCTGGTTCCCGCTGATCAGCGATTATACCAGGGAGGCAGAGCGTCCGTTTGCAGCAACAGCGGTAAGCGCAGCGGTGTACGGCGTTGTGAGCATTTTTATGTATGTCATAGGAATGGGGGCTGCCATTTATACAGGCGAGTACGACATTTCCATCATTATGGTAAAGGCCGGCCTGGGACTGACGGGCCTGCTCATCATTGTACTTTCCACAGTGACAACCACCTTCCTGGACGCGTATTCCGCGGGGGTATCCAGTGTGTCCATTTCCCAAAAGATCAAGGAAAAGTGGGCGGCTGTGGCTGTTACGGTCATAGGTACCGCGGCGGCCATGATGTTTCCCATGGATAATATCACCAATTTTCTGTATCTGATCGGTTCCGTGTTCGCTCCCATGATCGCCATCCAGATCATGGATTACTTTTTCATAAAACAGGATCACAAAAGGGAATCCTTTTGCATTTCCAATCTGGTCATATGGTTTGCGGGGTTTGTGATCTACCGAATCCTTATGCATGTGGATACGCCTGTGGGCAGCACGCTCCCCGACATGGCGGCTACCATGGGCCTGTGCCTGGTATATTACCGTGTGACGGCAGGCCATAAAACCAACACCCAAAATGTGATAAAAGTGTGATAATTTTATAAAATACTTTACTGGACTGTTCATGGATGTTACAATATGCTCTGGCAGTTTAAAACCAGGGCGTATGGGCTGCGGCACAGTGCATGCAGTTTACATATGCGCCCAATTAACCGGGGGCCCGGGAACAAAGGGCGGAAGATCCCGGATGAATGAGGAGTGTTTATTATGAAAAAATGGATATGTGCAGGTGCGGCAGCCCTGCTGGCAGTTTCCATGCTGTCCGGCTGCAGCGGCAGATCAGGCAGTTCATCTGCCCAGGCTCAGACCACCCAGGCCCAGACTGAAAGCCAGACAGAATCCGCAAAGGCGGAGGAGACAAGCGGCAATGCAGAAACAGGCAGCGCAGCAAATGGCAGTGAAGCAGGGGTAAAGGAAAGCGAAGCAACCGGCGGTCCGTCCGCTGAGGAATTGGAGGCAGCGGCCGGAACCCATCATGTGAAGATCACTGTAAAAGATTACGGCACCATTGACGTGGCGCTGGACGGGGACAATGCCCCCATAACGGTTGCCAATTTCCTGAAGCTGGCAAAGGATGGATTTTATGACGGGCTCACCTTTCACAGGATCATGAGCGGTTTCATGATCCAGGGCGGAGACCCCTTGGGCACAGGCATGGGCGGTTCCGATGAGGAGATCAAGGGCGAGTTTGCAAGCAATGGTGTGGAAAATCCGCTGTCCCACACAAGGGGAGCCATCTCCATGGCCCGTTCCCAGATCAAGGACAGCGCCAGCTCACAGTTTTTTATCGTGCATGAGGACAGCACATTCCTGGATGGGGAATATGCATGTTTCGGATATGTGACAGAGGGCATGGAGGTTGTGGACGCCATCTGCAAAGATATCCAGCCAGTGGACAACAACGGCACGGTCCCTAAAGAAAACCAGCCAGTGATCCAGAGCATCGAAGTAATAGATTAAGAATCGTAAACATTCAGCCAGCCGGAATAAAAACGCAGCCGCCGGGGACCCCATCGATTGAATCAATGGAGTTTCCCGGGGCCTGGGGCTTAATTTCGGCTGGCTTTTTATTCAAACCGCCGCCGTATCCGCCGCACCATTCCCATTCTTCTAATCAATGGATGCCCCCCGCCCGCCCCTTCGCGTAATTCCCAATTTATGAAGAATTCTTACATTTTTATTTTAACGGTTGAAATTCTCCCAAAAGGTTGTTATGTTAAGTAGGCAGCCTGACCTTTTTATGGCAGGGCTGGAAAAGAAGTGAAGATTGGGGCTAATTATTTATGCGCATTGTAAAAAAAGGAAGAACAATTGGGAAAATGCTTTTGACGGTCATGACAGCCGCGGCTTTTACGGCCTCATTAGCAGTGACATCATTGGCTGACCAGAACGCGGATACCACCAGGTTCGTACCCGGCACAAAGGTAAACGGTGTGGGGATCGGCGGACTTACAACAGATGAGGCAAAAACCAGGATAGAAGGTTTTTATGACGGTGAATATACCCTGACCATAAAGGAACGGGGGGACAAAGAGGAACGTATTAAGGGAACGGACATAGGATATAAGGTGACGGTGCCGGAAGGTCTCCAGGCTATTCTGGATGCCCAGAACGCCTCGGGGCGCAACTCGGGACCGTCCACGGACAACTCCCATACCATGACCATGACCGCGGCCTACAGCGAGGAGGCTTTGACAGCCAAGATCAGATCCCTGGCCCTTATAAGCGGTTCTAATATCACAGTCACCGCGGATGCACGTGTGTCATCCTATGAAGAGGGACAGCCATTTACCATTATACCGGCAGTACAGGGGAATAATGTGGACGAGGCTAAAACAGAAGCCCTGATCAAAGAAGCGGTAAAGGCAGGGCGGACATCCGTGGATATAGACGGGGCCGGCTGTTATTACCAGGTGAATGTGCGGGAGGACAGCGAGGAACTGAAGGCCCTGTGTGATACCATGAACAGGTATAGGACAGCAACTGTCAATTATGTGTTCGGCGATGTTAAGGAACCCCTGACCGGGGAGATGATATGCAGCTGGATTACAGGCAGCCAGGGCACCACAGCGGTGCTGGACCAGGAAAAGGTGGTTGCGTTTGTGGCCGGACTGGCTGCAAAGTATGATACGGCCGGAACTGCCAGGACCTTCCACACTGCGGGGGGAAAGGATGTAGAGATCACCGGCCCCTATGGATGGAAGCTGGATGTGGCGGGGGAGAGCGCAGCCCTTACCCAGCTCATACAGGCAGGACTGGCCGAGGGAGAACAGGACCGGGAGCCGGTGTATGCAGCCACAGCTGCCAGCCGCACTGCGCCGGACTGGGGGAGTACCTATGTGGAGATTGACCTCACCGGACAGCATGTGTACATGTTCCAGGAGGGCAGCCTTGTATGGGAAGCTCCCTGTGTAACTGGAAATATCGCTAAGAACTACGACACGCCTGCGGGCATTTACAGTCTGACTTACAAAGAAAAGGACCGGATCCTGCGTGGAGCAAAAAAGGCGGATGGAAGCTACGAATATGAGAGCCATGTGGATTACTGGATGCCGTTTAACGGAGGAATCGGCCTGCACGATGCGACCTGGAGAAGCAAGTTCGGGGGATCCATCTATCAGACCAGCGGCAGCCACGGCTGCATCAACCTGCCGCCGGACAAGGCAGCGGTTCTCTATGATCTGGTTTACAAAGGGATGCCGGTGCTCTGCTATGAGTGAGCATAGGCCGCGCCGGTGACCAAAAAGTATGGGAGACTGGGAAATGGGTGAGATCATCCGTTTCCCAGCCTCCCTTTTTTGTCCTTTTTCCGTAATAAGGACAGTCTGCTCCCCGCGGCTGACTGGAAGTGAAATCCAATTGTCTAAAATGTATGTCCTGGAGTGAGAATTTTGGTTTATTTTCTACTTGCAAAATAGATGCAAACAGAGTAAATTTATTCAGATGATAATCAGATGATGATTTAGAAGCAGAGAGGATACATAGTATGGCCAAGAGTGCGACAAAGGATATGACAGAAGGCTCGCCCGTAAAACTGATACTGGGGTTTTTCATCCCTATGCTGTGCGGGCTTTTGTTCCAGCAGCTTTACAACATGGCTGACACCATTATCGTGGGAAAGTTTCTTGGGGTAAAGGCATTGGCGGCAGTGGGCTCCACAGGCTCCATCAATTTTATGATCATCGGCTTCTGCCTGGGGGTGTGCAGCGGATTTGCCATTCCTGTGGCCCAGAAGTTTGGTGAAAAGAATATGAAGGCCCTGCGGCGTTTTGTGGCAAACGGCGGCTGGCTGGCCGCGGCATTCGCAGTGGTAATGACAACAACGGTCTGTCTCTTCTGCCGGGATATCCTGGAACTGATGCAGACGCCTGAGGATATTATCGAAGGGGCCTACAGCTATATTTTTGTGATCTTTCTGGGAATACCGGCCACCTACCTGTACAACCTCCTGTCCTGTACCCTGCGTTCCCTGGGGGACAGCACCACGCCCCTCTTGTTCCTGGTGTTTTCTTCCGTGGTCAATGTGGCGCTGGATCTGTTCACCATTCTGGTGTTGGACATGGGAGTGGCGGGAGCAGGGTGGGCCACCATAACTGCCCAGGCTGTGTCAGGACTCCTCTGCCTGTTTTATATGAAGAAGAAATACACCATCCTGAAGATGAATGAGGATGAATGGAAGCCGGACCGCCACTACATGAAGATCCTGTGCAACATGGGGATACCTATGGGACTCCAGTATTCCATTACAGCCATTGGAAGCGTGGTTTTGCAGACCGCGGTGAATTCCCTTGGCTCCATGGCAGTGGCTGCGGTAACTGCGGGAAGTAAGATCAGTATGTTCTTCTGCTGCCCCTTTGATGCGCTGGGTTCCACTATGGCAACTTACGGAGGCCAGAATGTGGGGGCACGCAAACTGGACCGGATCGATCAGGGGTTAAAGGCAGGATCCATGATAGGCTGTGTTTATGCCGTGATCGCTTTTGGGGTTTTGTTTTTCTTCGGCGACTTGATCGCACTGATGTTTGTTGATCCGGGAGAGACGGAGATACTGAGAAATACCAAATGGTTTTTAATTGCCAACAGCGTATTTTACATACCTCTTCTGTATGTGAACACGGTCCGGTTTATGATACAGGGACTGGGATTTTCCAGACTGGCCATTCTGGCCGGGGTGTGCGAGATGGCGGCCAGGACTTTTGTGGGCTTCTGCCTTGTACCGGTATTTGGGTACATGGCCGTGTGCATCGCCAATCCCGTGGCATGGATCGCTGCCGACCTGTTTCTGCTCCCTGCGTACCGGTATGTGATGAGGAATCTGAAGCACCTGTTTTATGGGAATGGGGAAAGTTAAATATAGCAGTTCAGGAAGAAGAGCCGTCCTGAATTGTTTCATGAAAACAATAAAAAGCTGCGGTGCATCCGCAGCTTTTTGAATTGGCACATGATTGACATATTATTACTGCATTATTACCGCATCATCACCCCATCAAAGCTCCAACAGCGCGTTCCCAGGGAAGTACGGGCTGGAGTTTATATTCTATGGTCAGGTCCTTGCGGTTATATTGCTTGTGGAAATTAGAGATGATCCGTTTTAATACCATCTCTCCTTTTTCAGCGGTTACGGTTGGGAGCAGGATAATGTACTGGCTGATGCTGTAGCGGGTGTACACATCACTGCACCTCAGGGAGTTGCGGACCGCATTATTAAGGTGTTCCATGGACTTGTTCAGGACAGCCAGCTTTGGCACATGCCCGTCCAGGTCGCTGACTGTCAGCAGGCACAGATAGATGGAGTCGCCTGTTCTCTCAATGGCCCTGCGCTCCAGCTGGAACAAGTCATGAAAGACAGGGTATTCACAGTAAAATGCACCGCCGGAAGCCTCCTCGCGGAGGGTTTCCTGAATGGAATCCAGGTTGGTGTTGATGCCCTGCTCCTTGCTGCGGATCGTCTTGTACAGATCCTTAAAATGGTCGGAAGGCGATATGGAGAATTCGTTATAGAACAGGTCCATGGTATGGTTGTATTCTTCGATTGCCTGGCTGGTGTGGCCGTCCCTGTACAGGGAGTATACCAGGTAGTAATGGAATTCTTCATCAAAGGGCTCGATCCCCACAGCTGTCTGGCAGATGGAGGTGATCAGTGAAAAGTTTTCCTTTTTCAAAAGCAGATCCACTGTCTTATAAACCAGCTTCTGGTAAAGGGAGTGGTAGTAGGTGCTGATGGGGATGACCCAGGATTCATATTCGGATTTGGGAAGAAAATCGCCTTTATAGATGGCAAGCCCTTCCAGGCACAGTTTAAGCGCTGCGTCCTCATCCTGAATGTGGTTGATCACCTGGGTGCAGATGGCCTCAAAACGGTCAATGTCCAGCTGGGTAGGGTACTCCTGAGTCCATGCATAGGAACCTCTCTGCTGGACTAAAAGTTTCTGTGGAGGCAGTTCCAGGGGTTCCAAAAGCTTTCTGGAACGGAACATCAGGGTCTTTAAGGCGCCTTGGGGATTCACTCCGGGGTCATCTGCCCATATGACATTGATCAGTTCGTTGGGGCTTATATCTTTTTTTTGAAACACAACAAGGTACTCTAAAAGGCACCAGGGCTTTTTAGACTGGTTGCTGTTGTCGGTTATCTCTTTATCACCAACCTTGATTGAGAAGCCGCCCAGTGTATTCACATAAATAGTAGGCTTTTCTTCGGAAGCTGATGTTTTCATGGTCTTTCTCCTTTGCAATACAGAGTTACTACATTTTAGTATACTAACGTATAGGGGAAATGTCCAGAATAAAACTTAAAAAAAATTTTAGCAAAGGGAAGTTTTGTAACCGGAATGTAACCGTGGGCTGTTATACTGATAACAGGATAAATGGGACATTTTACAACAATTCAAAGTAAAGCAGGTGAATATATGTCTGTTGCGAGAACAGGAGCACTGCCGGATTCATACAAATATTATACCATAACCATAGACAGCTTTGATAACAGGCTGTTAAGTGGACAGGTTTTTCACGACAGCCTGGATCAGGGGATGGCCTTTAAAAGTCTGTCAGAGATGACATTGCTATTGGAAGGCTTATTTGACAAGCTGCATTATCCCATGAAGAGTGTGGACCAGAGGAATTTTAATAAAAAGCCTGCGGATATCAGGATAGAGGAACCACAGCATGGAACCAGAGCTTCTGAGGGAATCAAAGGAAAACTTGGAGAGTTCAGGCTTCATGTTAAGTACCGGTTTCATGCGACCTGGCAGGGGGATATCAGAAATTTAAGGAATGGGGAGACACATTCCTTTTTAAGCTTTCTGGAATTAATGGAATATTTCAGCAGGGAGCTGGGTCCAGGGCCGGAGGATAACCCTTATGGTCTGGGCAAGAAGATGTGCGAGGTGGTGGTCCGCAATTATGATAATTTTATCATGAAGGGCGATATTTCCCATCCTGCCGTGGAACAGAGGGAATTATTCTGTAATGAATTTGATATTAAGGAAGCCATTGAACACATGCTGAACCCCTTACCTGAGGGGACGGACCAGGGAAATATAATCATACCAAGGACCGTGACCGTGTGCGCGGGCAACTTCGGACCGGCCACATTTGTGGTAAGGGTGCTTTTCAGGAGAAATTCCACCTGGCAGGGAATTATATGCTGGAAAGAGAGGCGCCGCCAGATTAATTTCAGGAGCTTCATGGAGATGATTCTTCTGATGCAGGACGCTGTGCTTCGCAGTGACAGCTGGAAGGAAGAGGACAGCACGGAGGCGGCGAACCTGGCCTAAAGCCAGGTATTATCTTCACATACGTTTTCAGACAGAAAGGACAGACAGACATAGATGGAGCAGAGGAACGGCAAAAGCGGGATACGTAGGATCATCATCATTATACTGGCTGCAGTCATGCTTGTCAGCGGGGGGATGACCATTCATCGTTACATGGAGGACCAGAGGGCCAAGGCCGAGTATGACCGCCTGGCGGAACTTGCCAGGGAAACCACAGCGCCGCCTGAGACCGAGGCGCCCACAGAGGAACCTGAGACAGAGCCTGAGACAGAACCCTATGTTTCACCCATTAATTTTGATGAACTAAAAGAAGAAAATCCGGATACCATCGGATGGATCAGGGTGCCGGATACCAATATCGATTACCCCATTGTCCAGGGAACGGACAATGATTTTTATCTGAACCACGACTTTTACGGAAAGGAAAGCATAGGCGGAGCCATTTACCTGGACTTTGAAAGCCAGGGGGATTTTGTGGGGCGCAACAATATTTTGTACGGCCACAACATGAAGAATGGAAGCATGTTCAAGGACGTGGTGCGCTATAAAGAGGAAAACTACTTTAAGGAGCACCAGTATTTCAGCATCTATACCCCGGACAGGGAGATCAGGCTGAAGGCAGTGGCATGTTATTATGGAGAGGCCCAGCCCATTGTGCGAAAGACCCGTTTTAAATCCCAGGAGTCCTTTGACGCCTTTGTCCATGAGATGATAAAACCCTGCAGCTACGCGGTGGATGTTACTTATCCGGCCAAGACCCTGTATACCCTGGTAACCTGCAGCTATGAGATCAATGATGCCAGGACGTTCCTCTTTGCCGTGGAGGTGGATGAGGACGGCAGGGAGATCGGGCCTGATGAAGAGTTCCTGCAGAAGATGGATGACTTGATGAAAGCCAAACAGCAGGAGGCAGCCCAGGCAAAAGAGTAAGTGATGTATAAGGTATCAGCCACAAATTCCCAATTGGCAGATTTGTGGCTGATTTTACATTTATTTATACCTGTTTAATGCATAAAAAAACGTAAATAGGTATTGGAAATCAAGAAGAGATATGCTATACTTAGCACGTTAGGCACATTTTATTTAATAAAATAAAGAGTGCCGGAGGATAATAGGGCAAGGTTAAACTGTTTAGGGGATTGCCGGTCATCAGATGACAATGGAGTCATACCTGTGTGGATGGGTGTGGCTTTTTTCTTAGACAGTAAGACCGCATAGATTCCATTAAAAGAGGAGAGATTATTATGAAATTGAGTACAAAGAAAGTATTAGGCATGGTTCTGGCCGGTGTATTGGCCGCAGGTTCCCTGACAGCATGCGGCGGTTCCGGCACCGCATCTACAACAGCAGCGGATGCCGCCACGGCAGCTTCCGGCGACAGCCAGGCGGCAGCAGATACAACAGCGGCAGCAGGAGAGAAAAAGACGCTGAGAGTTGCCATGGAATGTGCATATGCGCCATATAACTGGACCCAGCCCGATGATTCCAACGGTGCGGTTCCCATTGCTGACAGCAATGAATTTGCATACGGATATGATGTAATGATGGCAAAGAAGATCTGTGACGAACTGGGATATAATCTGGAGATCGTGCGTCTGGACTGGGATTCCCTGATCCCGGCCGTAACCACCGGAAAGGTTGACTGCGTCATCGCCGGACAGTCCATTACATCCGAGCGCCTTCAGGCAGTGGATTTTACTGAGCCGTATTATTATGCGACTATCGTTACCCTGGTTAAGGAGGGAGGCAAGTATGCGGATGCAAAGAGCGTAGCCGACCTGGCAGGAGCAACCTGTACATCCCAGCAGAGCACCATCTGGTATAACACATGCCTGCCGCAGATCGAGGGAGCCAATGTACTGGCGGCTACCGCAAGCGCACCGGACATGCTGATGTCCCTGAATGCGGACAAGTGTGACCTGGTTGTGACAGACCAGCCAACGGGCAAGGGCGCACTGGTTGCTTACCCCAACTTTAAGATGATCGAGTTCGGCGGCGGGGAGAATGATTTCCAGGTAACGGATGAGGACATCAATATTGGTATTTCATTAAAGAAGGGAAATACCGAATTACAGGATGCCATCAACAGTGTTCTCACCAAGATGACAAAGGATGACTTCTCTCAGATGATGGATGAAGCCATCTCTGTACAGCCGCTGGCTAATTAATTGATACACCCTTCTGCGCAGTCACTGACCGTGGCTGCGGGGAGGAATAAAGTACGTTCAGACAGTAAGGAGAAAGGATATGCCTACAGACTTTTTCGGCCGCGTAATGGTCGTATTCAACCGATATGGTATGTCAATGCTGCAGGGTGCAGGCGTCAGTATGAGGATTGCACTGGTAGGTACATTGGTGGGCTGTATCATCGGCTTTGCCGTTGGTATTGTCCAGACCATACCAAGCGGAAAGGGAGATAACCCGGTAAAGAGAGCCGTGCTCTGGGTGGTAAAACTGATATTAAACGCCTATGTGGAGTTCTTCCGCGGAACCCCCATGATGGCCCAGGCCATGTTTATTTACTTTGGACTTCTGCCCCTTCTTGGCATTGATATGTCCATGTGGGGAGCTGCTAATTTTATTCTCTCCATCAATACGGGCGCCTACATGGCGGAGACGGTCAGGGGCGGAATCCTTTCGATTGACCCGGGTCAGACAGAGGGGGCTAAATCCATCGGTATGACCCATGTACAGACTATGGTCTATGTTATCCTGCCCCAGGCACTGCGCAATATCATGCCTCAGATCGGCAACAACCTGATCATCAATATCAAGGACAGCTGCGTGCTCTCCGTGATCGGTGTGACGGAGCTGCTGTACAAGACCAAGGCGGCCGCAGGAGCGCTTTATATGAATTTCGAGACATATACCATTACCATGATCATGTACTTCATCATGACATTCACATGCTCCAGGATCCTTCGCTGGTGGGAGAACCGGATGGATGGGGCCGATAACTTTGACCTGGCCACCACGGACACCTTGGCCCATACCAGCGGTATGTACCGTTTTCCGGATGATAAGGGCAAGAATAAGGAGGATGCGTGATGAAGGGAGATAATATTTTAGAGATCCGCCACCTGAGCAAAACCTTTGGCACCAATCTGGTTCTCAAGGACATTGACTTTTCAGTCAGCAGCGGGGATGTCACCTGTATCATCGGGGCATCGGGTTCCGGAAAATCCACGCTTTTGCGCTGCCTGAACCTGCTTGAGACACCTACCACAGGGGAGATCGTCTACCATGGCACCAACATAGCTGACAAGAAGGTAAATGCGCCTCAGTACCGCTCCAGGGTAGGAATGGTGTTCCAGAGTTTTAACCTGTTTAATAACATGACCGTGCTTGATAACTGTATCATCGGTCAGACCAAGGTCCTGAAAAAGAACAGGGCTGAGGCGCAGAAAAATGCCATGTACTATCTGGAAAAGGTGGGAATGGCACCATATATCAACGCAAAACCAAGGCAGCTGTCAGGCGGGCAGAAGCAGAGGGTAGCCATTGCAAGAGCTCTTGCAATGGAGCCGGAGGTACTGCTGTTTGATGAGCCCACTTCCGCCCTTGATCCCCAGATGGTGGGAGAGGTTTTGGAGGTTATGCGCAAGCTGGCCGGTGAAGGTCTTACCATGATCATTGTCACCCATGAGATGGCATTTGCCAGGGATGTATCCAGCCATGTGGTATTCATGGCCGGCGGCGTGATCGTGGAGGAGGGAGCTCCGGAGCAGATATTTGGGGCGCCCAAAGACAGGCAGACACAGGAATTCCTGAGCCGTTTCATGCATGGATGATATCAGGCTGTCATGGGGCTTATGAGGGATATGATTACGGAATGATTTACGGTAAAATAGGGCGGCACGATGGAATAAGGCTGCAGGGCTTAGATGATCTTGGCCCATGCAGATCCATTCCATTGTGCCGCCTTTTTCCGTGGTTTTGCGGGGCGTCAGGATTTATCCCTTTGCGTCCTCATCTACCTTTTGGGCCTTTGTGATATAGGGATAAAGGTCCTCGTATGATTCACGTTCCGCATCGTCCTGAGGCAGAGAGGGAATCAGCCCGGTACAATCCATGGTGGAACAGGCCTGAATGTCGATGTCAAACGGGTCTTTTTCCGTGTCCTTGCTGGTATCCATTTGGAAATCACCTCCCCTTACATGTTTTTGTGTCTGTATGAAATGAATGATGTGTGTGAAGTATTACAGAGTTAGTTTGTATGGAAAAGCGGGAATTATACTGGCAATTGCAGCGGAAAAAGTCATTTTTTTTCAAACATATAATTTAGCGGTCACTGGTCCTGGTAATAAGATTTCCAATAATCCTTTGAAAGTTCGATAAAGGTCTTCAGCGGCTGGCTTACATAACTTTGCCTGGCATAACAGAAATCCAGATCCCAGTAGGGATGTGAGGGGAGGGAAAAAAGGGATATCCCATCCATGTTTTTTGTGTAACATTTGGGTATAATGGCGCAGCAGATCCCGGATGAGACAAAGGAGGGAATGCCGGCAGCGCTGGAGGTTTCAAATAAAATGTTGGGAGAAAACCCCGCTTCCTGGAAAATGGAATCTGTTACGGCGCGGCAGCTGGACTTCTGGTACATAAGCACAAAGGATTCGTCTTTCAGAAGCCGCAGATCCAGCTGAGGGTATTCCTTTTCCCTGCTTTTTATGGGCCGCGCAATGGGGTGGGAGGAGGGCAGGGCGGCATAAAATTCCTCGGAACAGATATGGATGTAGTTGATATTGGTCTTTTCACGGGGACCGATGGTGATAAAGCCCAGGTTCAGGTTTCCGTTAGCGATCATGTTCTGCATGTCATAGCTTCCAATCTCCAGAGGGGAGATGGAGACATTGGGATGCATCTGCAGAAAGCGGGGATATATGGAAGTGAACATGGCAATACCCCGCCCGCCCGGCATTCCCAGGGAAAATGAGCGCTGGGACCGGTCCAGTACATCTGCGATTCTGTGATAAGTGTTTTTCTTGGTGAGCATGATCTCACGGGCGCCCTGTACATAGAGCTCCCCGATTTCTGTGAGTTCCCAGTTATGACGGGTCCGGTAAAACAGGGGCGCGCCCAGTTCCTTTTCCAGCTTCAAAAGCTGCTGGTTTAAGGCGGACTGGGAGATAAAAAGCTTCATGGCGGCCCGGCTGACATTTTTTTCTTCTGCAATCTTAAGGATATATTCTATCTGTTTTAAATCCATGGGTATCTGTCTCTCCTCTGCCAATTATAATGCGGGTAGTTCAAACATGTTTTAGGAAAATTATAGCAGGTATGCGGGATTTTATAAATGGATTTATTAAGACATATAGTGAAATTAAGAATTTTACTTATAGAAGGCCGGAGGATATAATCGTGTTATGGATCGGCTGCCTTAAAAAGGGGCGGCTGGAGATGACAAGGAGGAACCTATGGGAGCATATGATGTAATCATTATTGGAGCAGGGGTGGTGGGCAGCGCTGTTGCCAGGGAATTGTCCCGTTTCTGTCTCGACATTGCGGTTCTGGAAAAAGAACCGGATGTGGCCTGCGGCAATTCCGGCAGGAATACGGGAATGCTTCATGCCGGATTTACCTATACGCCGGGATCGCTGAAAGCAGAGTGCGCAGTGGAGGGAAACAGGGAATTTGACCAGGTGGCAGAGGAACTGGATGTCCCATTTCGCAGGACCGGCAAGCTGGTTGTGGGATTTGATGAGGAGGACAGGAGGAATATTCTTAAATTCAAGGAAATCGGGGAACGAAACGGTGTAAGAGGAATGGAAATGATCGACAAGGCCCGTCTCAATCAGCTGGACCCCAATGCGGGCGGGGAGTTTGCCATGTACGTCCCGTCCTCCGGCATCCTGGACCCCATGCAGTACACCATAGCCCTGGCGGAAAATGCATGTGCAAACGGCGTGCGTTTTCTGTTCGGCCGCAGGGTGGAGGGAATCCGGCGGGAAGAGGATGGATATCTGATACATACCTGCAAAGGGGATGTGAGGACAAAGTGGGTGATCAACTGCGCAGGCATGTATGCGTCCCAAATTTCCGCCATGCTGGGATATCCCGATTATCCGGTCAGGGGATTTAAGGGGGAGTATTATGTGCTGGATAAAAAGGCAGGGAAAAATATGAGGATACCCATCTACCCGGCGCCCAATGAAAAGGGAGGGTTCGCAACCCATGCAACCCCCACCATTGATGGAAACGTACTGGTGGGGCCCGACTCCTATATAACGGAGGGATACGAGGATTACAAGGTGACCAGAGAGCATATGGACGGACTTTACAGGGATGGCCGCAGGATGTTTAAGGAAATGAAGCCCGAGTATTTTATCAGGAATTTTGCGGGAATACGCTGGAAGATCTATGATCCGAAAACAGGGGAAAATAAGGACTTTGTGCTGGAATCAGACGATTCCCATCCCTGTACCGTAAACCTGGCGGGAATCGAGTCTCCGGGCGTCACCTGCGCCCTTCCCCTGGCCAGGAGAGCGGCAGCGATCCTAAGGGAGAAGGAAAATCCGCGGATCGATCCGTCATTTTCACCGTACCGTAAAGGGATCAGGCGTTTTTCGGATATGGATCAAAAGGAAAAGAAAGAAGCCATTGCCGGCAATCCTGATTATGGGGAGGTTATATGCCGCTGTGAGACGGTTACCAGGGCGGAAATCCTCCAGGCCATCCATAATCCCCTGGGAGTCCATACTGTAACCGGGATCAAGAACAGGACAAGGGCTACCATGGGACGATGTCAGGGAGGCTACTGTGAAACGCGTATCACAGCCATGATCCAGGAGGAACTTGGGATTGACGAGAGACAGGTGCGCTACTCCAAAGAAAATTCATATATGTTTACAGGAAAGGTAAGGTGACGGGGGTGAAACAGGTATCAGCAGCGATCATTGGCGGGGGGCCGGCTGGCCTGGCTGCAGCAGTACAGCTATACCGCAGAGGGATAACCGACATTGTGATCCTTGAGAGGGAGAAAAAACCGGGAGGGATCCTGCGGCAGTGCATCCACGATGGATTTGGTCTCACGCGGTTTAAGGAGACACTAAGCGGTCCGGAATACGCGCAGCGTTTTATGGACATGGTGGATGATATGGGAATCCCGTATATTACGGATACCACAGTATTGGAGATTACACCTGATAAAAGGATTTACGCTTCCTCCAGGGAAGGGATGATCGAACTGCAGGCCAAGGCGGTCATTCTCACCATGGGCTGCAGGGAGAGAACCAGAGGCGCTGTGAGTATCCCCGGGGAACGGCCGGCAGGAGTCTACACTGCAGGCGTGGCCCAGGCATATATCAATCTCCAGAATAAGATGGTGGGAAGGGAAGCGGTGATTCTGGGTTCAGGGGATATAGGCATGATCATGGCCAGACGTCTGACACTGGAAGGAGCCCATGTACAGGCCGTGTTTGAAATACAGCCCTATTCCAGCGGACTTCCCAGAAATATAGAACAGTGTCTTCGGGATTACGATATACCCTTGTATCTAAGCCATACGGTGACCGATATTCTTGGAAAGGAGCGTTTGGAAGGCGTGGTGGTTTCCCAGGTGGATGATCACATGCAGCCTGTTCCGGGAAGTGAGAAGACATATGCGTGCGATACCCTGATCCTCTCGGTGGGACTGATACCTGAAAATGAACTGTCCCTTGGGGCGGGTGTCATACTGGATGGCAGGAGCAAAGGCGCTGTGGTGGATGAAAATTACCAGACAAGTGTAGACGGAATCTTTGCGGCAGGCAATGTGCTCCATGTCCATGACCTGGTGGATTTTGTGTCCAGGGAGGCGGAACGGCTGGGGGACGCCGCGGCGGAGTATGTGAGAAAAGGCGGCCTTCCATCATGCGGGCTGGACATAAGGACCGATGAACACATTACTCACACCATACCGCAGAAGATCAGCGGGAACAAGTCCTTCTGTCTGTCCCTCAGGGTAAAAAGGCCCATGAGTGACCGCAGGATCCAGGTGCTCCAAGGAGGCCGTGTGATCAAAGAGCAGACATTTAAAAAAGCAAATCCGGCAGAGATGATCCAGATTACCGTGGACGCGTCTGTCTTAAACTGCCGGGAAGATGTGGAGGTGAAGGTGGTATGAAAACAAGCTTTACCTGTATTGTGTGCCCTGTGGGCTGCAGCCTTCAGGTGGAGGAACAGGATGGGAAGGTGCTTAACATCAGTGGAAACCGATGTCCAAAAGGCCATGGTTATGCACTCCAGGAAATGACCGCTCCGGTGAGGAACATAGCCACTTCCATACGGATCAAGGGCGGTGAACTGCCCCTGGCCAGCGTCCGTCTGTCCGCTCCCATTCCCAAGAAGGATATTTTCAGGGCAATGGAGGAGATCAGGAAGGTGACCATACATGCTCCGGTCCATATCGGGGATGTGGCTGTCAGGCATCTGCTGGGCAGGGAGGTGGATGTGGTGGTGACAAAGAACGTTTTGGAGGCCTGATATCCAGATGGACCAATGTTAGCTGTAAAAGGAGGATAAATAAAAAGTATGAAGGTGACAGAGGGAGGAATGGTATCGGGATTGCTGCGGGATGTTAAAATCCCCAGGATGTTCCATGCAAGGCAGACATTTCCCAGGGAGGTAATTCCTCGGGAGGAGATTGCGGGGGTGGTGGATCAGCAGCTGAGTCAGGAGCGGTTCGCGTCCCTGATCAAGCCGGGGATGAGGATCGCCGTCACGGCAGGAAGCAGGGGCATACGAAACGTGGATATTATTACAAAGGCCATTGTGGATTTTGTCAAGGGCAGAGGGGCAGTACCTTTTATCGTCCCGGCCATGGGAAGCCATGGGGGCGCTACGGCAGAGGGACAGCTGGAGGTGCTGGCAAGCTATGATATTACCCCGGAAACCATGGGATGCCCGATCCGGTCCTCCATGGAGGTGGTGGAGCTTGGGGTTTCTGAGAGAGGCAGGCGGGTGTTTATTGACAGGAATGCATATGAAGCGGACGGCATTATCATATCCTGCAGGCTTAAGCCCCACAATGCGTTTCGCGGAGCTTATGAGAGCGGGCCATGCAAAATGATGACAGTGGGCCTTGGCAAGCAGGAAGGCGCCAGCATTGTGCACAGCGATGGAATGGATGTGATTGCTGAAAACATTCCCACCATGGCCAGGGTGGTGCTGGAAAAGGCAAAGATATTGCTTGCGATCCCATGCATGGAAAATGCATATGATGAGACTTGCAGGATTGAGGCGATCCTTGCACAGGATATCATGGAGCGGGAGCCGGAGCTTCTAAAATATGCCTTTTCCAACATGCCCAAGCTTATGGTGGGGGAGACAGACGTGCTGGTGGTGGATGAGATCGGCAAAAATTACAGCGGCACAGGAGTGGACCCCAATATTACAGGAACTTTTTCAACACCCTATGCAACCGGTGGGATCAGGGTGCAGAGAACCTGTTTCCTGAACCTGAGCCAGGCCAGCCACGGCAATGCGCTGGGCTGCGGACTGGCCTCTGCCATTACCAAAAAGATTTTTGATCAAATGGATATCGAAAAGATGTATCCCAACTGTATCACCAGCACGGTGCTGGCTTCGGCACGGATTCCATGTGTGGTGGCCACTGACAGGGAAGCCCTGCAGCTGTGTATCCGTACCTGCAATAAGATAGACAGGGGGCGGGTACGGGTGGTGCGCATTGCCAACAGTCTCCATATCGGGGAGATCATGCTGTCAGAGGCGTACTATGAGGATGTAAAAAAGGGGCTGTATCCGGGGGTAGAAGCACTGGATGAACCCAAGGCGCTGGAGTTTGATGAATCAGGGAATTTGACCACACCTGCGAAATACATGGCTGCGCCATAATTGCCAGATATAAATAAAAATGTACGGTTTCCGGAAGTGTTACCCTTGATCCTGGAAACCGTACATGTTTGTTACTTAATTACTCTGCGTTCAGGGCCGCCTCAATGAATCCCTTAAATAATGGATGGGGCCGGTTGGGCCGGGATTTAAGCTCCGGGTGGGCCTGGGTGGCAATGAACCAGGGGTGGCTGGGGATCTCCACCATTTCCACGATCCGGCCATCGGGGGAAATGCCGGAAAGCTTCATTCCGTTCTGGGTAAGCAGCTGACGGTAGTCATTGTTTACCTCGTAGCGGTGGCGGTGGCGTTCGTGTATGGTCTCCTGGCCGTATACCTGGTATGCCTTGGAGGACTTGTCCAGTACACAGGGATAGGAGCCCAGCCTTAAAGTGCCTCCAATGTCCTCCACCCCGTCCTGTTCAGGCATGAGATGAATGACAGGATGGGTGGTGGCAGGATTTAACTCCACGCTGTGGGCATCCCTGCAGCCGATCACATTGCGGGCAAATTCCACTATGGACAGCTGCATTCCAAGACAGAGTCCAAGGAATGGAATGTTGTGTTCCCGGGCATACTGGATGGCGTATATCTTGCCATCAATCCCGCGGTCACCGAATCCGCCGGGCACCAGGATTCCCTTTACACCGCCAAACAGCTGTCCTGCATTTTCCTCAGTGACTGTTTCTGAATCCACCCACTTGATATTTACATGGGCATGGTTTGCAACTCCTCCGTGTTTTAAGGCCTCCACCACGGAAATATAGGCATCATGGAGCTGGATGTATTTTCCTACCAGGGCTACGGTCACTTCCTGCTTGGGATGTTTCCAGGCATCGATCATATTCTGCCAGTCCGTCAGGTCAGGTTCGGGACAGGGAAGATTCAGGCATTCGCAGGCTGACTGGGCCAGGTGCTCCTGCTCCATGACAAGGGGTACTTCATATAGCACGTCCACATCCAGATTCTGGAGTACGTGGTGAGGGGGAACATTACAGAAAAGGGCAATTTTGTTTTTGATGCCTTCGTCCAGGGGCTGCTCAGAACGGCAGACAAGGATGTCAGGCTGGATTCCCATTCCCTGAAGGTCTTTGACGCTGGCCTGGGTGGGTTTGGTCTTGAGTTCGCCGGAAGCTTTCAGGTAGGGGATCAGGGTTACGTGGATCATGCAGGTGTTTCCGGGACCTGCCTCGTGCTGGAACTGGCGGATCGCCTCCAGGAACGGCTGGCTTTCAATATCGCCTACCGTACCGCCGACTTCGATAATGGCGATCTCGGTTTCGGTTTCAGAGTAGTTGCGGTGGAAGCGGCTCTTGATCTCATTGGTAATGTGGGGGATTACCTGTACCGTACCTCCGCCAAAGTCTCCGCGGCGCTCCTTGTGCAGCACGGTCCAGTAGACCTTGCCTGTGGTCACGTTGGAATTCCTGGTAAGGCTTTCGTCAATGAAGCGCTCATAATGTCCCAGGTCCAGGTCGGTTTCGGCGCCATCGTCTGTCACGAATACTTCTCCGTGCTGGACCGGGTTCATGGTGCCGGGGTCAATGTTGATGTAGGGGTCGAATTTCTGCATGGTTACTTTGTAACCTCTTGCTTTCAGCAGTCGGCCAAGGGATGCGGCTGTGATTCCTTTGCCAAGGCCGGAGACAACGCCGCCTGTAACAAATACGTACTTGACTGGCATAGTGGGGATACCTCCTTTTGATTGGTGTGACCTGCTTTTGTTAATGTGTTAATAGTATCAAAAAAATAACTGATACATTATACATCCACATGAAAAATAAATCTAGGACTTTTTGTAAAAAATTAAGAAATTTAATTGTTCTTTTCTTGATTTATGGGGAGACTGACACTATAATGGTAGAGAATGGGTTTTTGTTGGGAATTGATAGATGACCTATTCAGAGGGAGAATTAGTACGATATGGATAATAATAACAAACAAGATCCAAATACGAAGAGCAACTGGCAAACTATCACCATGCTCCTGATAGCTGCCCTGCTTACATTTGGCCTGGTGAGCTGGATGAACTCCTACTTAAACTCCAAGCGGCGGCAGGAACTGTCCTACAATGAGTTTGTGACAATGGTGGAGACAGGGGATGTGGAATCCATCAAGATTGGAAACTCGGAGATCACAGTTATTCCAAAGTCAGGCAATACCAAGTATTCCCAGGATCTGGATTACTATGTGGTAAAGGTGCCGGGGGACTATAAGTTTGTGGACCGGTTCCTGGAGTACAATGTGGATACCCACCAGGAGAAGAATGACACCAGCACCCTGCTGCTGGTCCTACTGAATTATGCGGTGCCCTTCCTGTTCCTGCTGTTCCTCATGAACTTTACCATGAAGCGGATGGGCGGCGGCGGAATCATGGGGGTTGGCAAGAGCAATGCCAAGATGTATGTGCAGAAGGAGACCGGCATCACCTTTAAGGATGTGGCCGGGGAGGATGAGGCAAAGGAATCCCTGACCGAGATCGTGGACTTCCTTCACAATCCCGGTAAATACACCAAGATTGGCGCCAAGCTCCCCAAGGGCGCTCTGCTGGTAGGCCCTCCCGGAACAGGTAAGACCCTTCTTGCAAAAGCGGTGGCAGGTGAGGCCCATGTGCCATTCTATTCCCTGTCCGGTTCCGATTTTGTGGAAATGTTCGTGGGCGTGGGTGCATCCCGTGTCCGCGACCTGTTTAAGAACGCAACAGAAAATGCCCCCTGTATCATTTTCATTGATGAGATCGATGCCATTGGCCGCAGCCGTGACAGCCGTATGGGAGGCAATGACGAGCGTGAGCAGACCCTGAACCAGCTTCTTTCCGAGATGGACGGCTTCGATTCCACCAAGGGACTTCTGGTTCTGGCAGCCACCAACCGCCCGGAGATCCTGGACCCGGCTCTGCTCCGTCCGGGACGTTTTGACCGCCGTGTTATCGTGGATAAGCCTGACCTGAACGGGCGTATCAACATACTTAAGGTCCACTCCAAAGACGTGCTTCTGGATGAGAGCGTGGACTTTAAGGAGATTGCCCTGGCCACCTCCGGCGCAGTGGGCGCCGACCTGGCCAACATGATGAACGAAGCAGCCATCAACGCGGTTAAGCATGGCCGCAGCGCAGTATCCCAGAAGGATCTGTTTGAGGCAGTGGAAGTGGTTCTGGTGGGCAAGGAGAAGAAGGATCGGATCATGAGCAAGGAGGAGCGCCGCATCGTGTCCTACCACGAGGTGGGCCATGCGCTTGTCAGCGCCCTTCAAAAGCATTCCGAGCCGGTACAGAAGATCACCATTGTTCCAAGGACCATGGGCGCTCTAGGGTATGTTATGAATGTTCCGGAGGAAGAGAAGTACCTGAACACCAAGAAGGAGCTTGAGGCCAGACTGGTAGAGCTGATGGCGGGACGCGCGGCGGAGGAGATCGTATTTGAGACGGTTACCACCGGAGCGGCCAACGACATCCAGCAGGCCACCAATGTGGCGAGAGCCATGGTAACCCAGTACGGAATGTCGGATAAGTTTGGCCTTATGGGTCTGGAGTCCCAGGAGAACCAGTATCTCACAGGCCGTAACGTATTAAATTGCGGTGATGCCACCGCTGCCGAGATCGACCAGGAAGTGATGAAGATACTGAAGGATTCCTATCAGGAGGCCATCCGCCTGCTCAGTGATAATAAGGATGCCATGGATCAGATCGCCGCTTTCCTGATCGAGAAGGAAACCATCACCGGCAAGGAGTTTATGCAGATTTTCCGCAGGGTAAAGGGAATACCGGAGCCGGAGGAAGAAAAGACGGATGAGGATGCCGGGCAGAAGACGGATGAGGATGCTGCACGGAAGGCAGAAACCCATACATCGGAGCAAAAGGACGGGGACCATGGGCCAGACCAAAGGGATGAGAACCATGGGCCGGATCAAAGGGATGAGCGACAGACGCCGGACAGCGGCGCAGCAAAACCCCAGTCCCAGGTTCAGCCTGACGGATCAGGTTCGGGCAGCCGCGGAGATGGCCAGAGGTTTGGTTCCGGTGAAAACCAGGAGACGATCTGGAACCACCCGGGAGATGAATATAACAAGTAATTAAATATGACCCATATGTGCAGCGGGGTACCAGTTGGTTGGTGCCCCGCTGTTTTTATGCCCGCTTTTGCCCCCATTTTCCCGCTGTCCTGAACTGTTACATATTTTTAATGCTTCCCCTCACGTTCTCTGATATAATATTGTGGACAGACTGTGTGCTGCCCTATAAAAACTATCCGGAGGAACGGGTTATGAAGCATATGTCATTCCGCCTGAAGCTTACGCTGGCATTTATTGTGACAGCCATGATCGAGGGCGCCCTGATCGGCGGTTTATCCTATTGCCACAGCAGGGATATTGTGGTTAAAAATAAAAAGCAGGAGATGTCGGATACCATCAACCGAATCGATATCAACATCAATGTCAAGGTGCGCTATATCATGGAAGTGCTGGACAATGCAGCGGACAGCGAACTGGTCCGCGGAGCCTGCTTGTCGGGGTGGGACAAGGGGGAGAGGAGTATCCGCAGGACCTATCTGGATGATTATTGCTCCAGCCTTATTAAATCCATTGGTGAACAGATGGAGATTTCCATCATCAACCGGTCAGAGATCTTATACACCACCGGTGATACGGAGATGGGAGATCCGCAGGATGTATCGGATGGTACTCTTGACGTCTATTACCAGGCAGTGGGGGAACGGTATAACAAAGCGGTGTGGGCCGGGATCATGCCCGCGCTTTTTGCCCGGCCCCGGGAGGAGCGCCAGGTGGTGACAGTTGCCAGGGCGATTATGGATGACCGGGGGGACAGGGTCCTGGGGATGATGCTTATTGAGCTGGACCCGGACATGTTCAGCAATCTTCTATTGGGAAACCAGGGCCTGTTCCAGTACCAGTACCTTTTTATCGTGGACCAGAAGGGAGAGGTCATATGCAGCAATCCCAAGGTGAACAAGGGATGGCAGGAGGAGATCGATGACCGGTTTGAACGGGGGATCCGCCGTTTCGACCTGGAATGGAGGGGGAAGGAATACTATGTGTGCGGACAGTACAACGGAGTTACGGGATGGAAATCCTACTCCGCCATCCCATCAGAGGGCCTGTTCCCCCAGGCCAAGGATCTAAACAGCGCCATCTGGCTGGTGGTGATCATGTGTACCATTGGAATCGCAGCAGTGATCGCCGTACTGGTCTATGCCATGGCCAGGCCCATCAAGCGGCTTTCCAGGGCCATGAGCCAGGTGCAGGAGGGGGATTTTACCGTGCGTGTGCCGGAAGGGAGAAAGGATGAGATCGGTGAACTGATGGATTCCTTTAACTACATGGTGGATAAGATCAATACCCTGATCCGTCAGGTTTATCAGGAAAAGATAGCGCAGAAAAACGCGGAGGTACAGGCGCTGCAGGCCCAGATCAACCCTCACTTCCTGTACAATACCCTGGATTCAGTGAACTGGATGCTGATCGACCGGGAGGAGTACGACATCAGCGACATTATCATTTCCCTGGGCAGTCTGATGCGGTACTGCATCGAGGATGAGAACGCCTTTGTACCCCTGGACAGGGAAGTGGAATATGTGTTAAGCTATCTAAAGATACAGAAAAACCGTCTGGAGGACAGGCTGGAGTATCAGGTGGATGTGGACGAATCCGTGCGGGAGGAAAAGGTACCCAAGCTGATTCTCCAGCCCATGGTGGAGAATGCGATCACCCATGGCATTGAGCCCCGCAAGCAGAACGGTATCGTGAGTATCCTGATCATGGATGGGGGAGATGAGATCCGGATTTCGGTAAGGGATAACGGGATCGGAATGACGCAGGAACAGCTGGACCATCTGAAGGAGGAGGTTCCGGACCTGGGAAAAGAGGGACATACGGGAATCGGGATCAGGAACGTGGACAGGCGCATCCGGCTCCATTACGGTGAACAGTACCGCATCAGGATTGAGAGCGTGTATGGTATGGGAACATCCATTTATTTGAGGATACCAAAGGAAACTCCGGAGCCTGAGCCGGAAGAAGGGAGGGAGGATGAAAGGTGAAATTAATGATTGTGGATGATGAGCCGAAGATCAGAAAAGGTCTCCTGAAACTTCTGGGGGCCAGGGAGGGATGGCAGGTAAGCGGGGTCTTTGAGGATGCCCATTCGGCCCTGACCGCCCTCTACGACCAGGAGGCGGATGTGATCGTCACAGACATCAAGATGCCGGAAGTGTCGGGGCTGGAGCTGATCCGGCAGATCCGTGAACGGAACCAGGAGATCCGTATCGTGATCCTCAGCGGCCACAGCAATTTTGCCTATGCCCAGAAAGCCATTGAACTGGGGGTGACCAGGTATCTGTTAAAGCCCACCAATCCAAGGGAACTGATCGCAGTCCTGGAAGGAATTGAAAAGGAATTGGAACCCGCCCGGGAGGAGGGGGAACAGGAAGGACAGATCCAGGGGGACACAGCGGCGGACAACCTGGCGGATGGGGATAGTGTCGGGAATCTTTTGGTGCAAAAGGCGATCCGGTACGTGGAGGTCCACTACGGGGGAAGGATCACCCTTAAGGATATGTCTGAGGAGCTGCACCTGTCCCCCAACTATCTGTGTGAGCTTTTTAAGCGCCATACAGGGAAGAACCTGATGGAGTATGTGACCGAGTACAGGATGATAAAGGCCAGGACCTATCTGAACCATGTGGAGTATAAGGTGTCGGATGTGGCTGAGATGGTGGGGTACAAGGAGGCCAAGTACTTTAGCAGCGCATTTAAAAAAACCTATGGTATCACGCCCCTGGAGTACCGCAATAAAAAATAAAATATTGGAAAATGATGTAAAAGACTGGAAATATGACGAAAAATCATATCCAGTCTTTCTTTTATTAAGCAATACTTACAAAATCCGTAATATTTTGGAGTAAATAGTAATCTGACAGAATTGTGAGTCCAACGGGCTGTTGATATACTATTGGTACAAGAAATTGGTAACCGTCAGTCCATTGGGAAATTAAAGCTGAGATGTCAGATAGCAGATACAGGACCCTGAGGGCGGACACGCAAAAAAGGAGGATTAAAATTATGAAGAAACGATTAGGCGCATTACTGTTGGCAGCATCCATGGCAGTGAGTACAGTTGCCCTGGGAGGCTGCAGTTCCGGCAAACCGGCTGAGACCAAAGCAGCCACTGAGGCGGCGGCACCGGCTGCAGGGGACAGCAAGGAAGCGGATACAAAGACTGCGGATACAAAGGCAGCTGAGGCAGCAGCACCCGCCACAGAGGGAAAGAGCGCAGCTGATTATAAGATCGTACTGATCCTTCCCGGACCCATCAATGACCAGAGCTGGAACGCAACCAACTACGCGGGTCTGGTGGCCTGCAACGAGACATTGGGAACCAATATGGAGTATGTGGAGAATGTGCAGGCATCTGACTATGAGTCCACCTTCCGTGAATATGCAGAGAGAGGCTATGACCTGATCATGGCGGCCGGATCACAGTTTGATGAGGCGGTTGGGGCAGTTGCCCCCAATTATCCTGACACCACCTTCTGCGCTGTCAATGGTTCCAAATGTGACGGCGACAATGTGGCTCCTATTTTCCCAAAGGAATATGAGGCCAGCTATGTGGCATCCATTATCGCAGGTTATGTGACGGAGAACGGCAACTTTGCAACCATCGGCGGTTTCCCCAATGAGCCAATGGAGCACCTGATGGATGTATATGAGAAGAATGCGGTTGCCATTGCAAAGGAGAGAGGCATCTCAGAGGCAAAGGCAACAAGGGCATATGCCAACAGCTGGGATGATGTGGCGCTTGGCAAACAGATGGCAGAGCAGATGATCGACAATGGAGCGGATACATTATTTGTATACGCAAATGAGGTTGGATTGGGCTGCATTGAGGCGGCAAAGGCAAAGGGAGCCAAGTTCATCGGCTTTTCCAGCGACCAGACCACCATTGACCCCAATACCGTGGTTGCATCTGTAAACTTTGATTTTAAGAACTTCTATACATGGGCCATCAGCCAGTACATGGAGGGCAAGCTTTCCGGCAATATGGTCCACGAGGCTGGAATCAGCGAGGACATTTTCGTACCAGTATACACTGATAACATTACCGATGAGGTGAAGGCTGCGGTTGACCAGGGACTGAAGGATTTTAAGGACGGTAAAGTTGATCTGCAGGCAATGTTTGAAAAGTAACAGGAAATAACAGGGAGGGCCTTAACAGCCCTCCCGGATTGATTAAAGGAGGATGACGCTTGTGGATACGCCGTTTTTTGAGTTGAGGAATATATCAAAATATTTTGCCAGGGTAGTGGCCAACAAGGACATTTCCTTTTCCATCCAAAGAGGTGAGGTCCTGGCTCTGCTGGGTGAAAACGGGGCTGGTAAAAGTACGGTCATGAAGATCCTGTACGGACTTTATAAGGCGGACGAGGGACAGATATTCATGGATGGAAAAGAACAGAAGATCAGCTCTCCAAGGGACGCCATGGCCCTGGGTATTTCCATGATACAGCAGCATTTTTCCCTTGTAAACGCGCACACGGTGACGGAGAATATCGTACTTGGCAATGTCCACGGCGTGATCGATTATGACAAATGCAGGCGGGAAGTGGAGGACCTTTCAAAGCAGTATGGGTTCGATATTCCGGTGGATGCAAAAATTGCCGATCTGGCCGTGGGGGTACAGCAGAAAGTGGAGATACTGAAGGCATTGTACCTGAAGACCAGCCTGCTGATCATGGATGAGCCAACGGCTGTCCTCACCCCCCAGGAGTCAGAGACCCTGATGCAGTTTGTAAAGGATTATACGTCCAGGGGGAATTCAGTTATCTTTATTACCCATAAGATGAAGGAGGTAATGGAGGTGGCTGACAGGATTATTGTTATGAGGAACGGACACCTGACCGGCGACCTGACAGCGGATGAGACCAGTGAGGTGGAGCTGGCAAGGCTTATGATGGGAAAGGAAATGGTGGTTGCAAAAAGGGAAGAGAATGAGGGGGACAGGGACAGGAAGGTGTGCCTTGAACTTCAGAATGTGACGGTCCGGCATAGGGGCGCCCTGCCCGTACTTAATGACCTTTCCTTCCAGATCATGGAGGGCGAGATCTTCGGTGTGGCCGGGGTCAGCGGCAACGGACAGGAGGAACTGTGCGAGGTCATCTGCGGCGCCCTTCCCGTATCATCCGGCCGTGTCTTCCTTAAGGGAAGGGATATCACTTCCACCTCTGTGAGGGAGCGCATCAGCCTTGGAATCGGCTATGTGCCCGTGGACCGGTACCGGGATGCCATGGTAGGGGAAATGACCCTGGCTGAGAATATGATGTTAAAGACCAGCTTTGACAGAAAATGGACGGATCACGGTTTCCTCAATAGGAAAAAGCTGCATGAATATACCCTAAAAGCCATTAAGGACTTTGAGATCAAGGCGCCGGGACCAGATGCCCAGATACGGGGTCTGTCCGGCGGCAATCAGCAGAAGGTGATACTGGCCAGGGAGGTCAACAATGCAGGTGAGATGCTGGTTATGGACCAGCCCACCAGAGGCTTGGACCTGGGTGCGATCAACAACATCCATACCAATATACTGGAAGAGCGCAGGAAGGGAAAGAGCATCCTTTTAGTGTCCACGGAGCTGTCTGAGATATTTGAACTGTGCGATAGGATCGCTGTTATCTACAAGGGCGCATTTATGGGAATCTACCGCCATGACGAGCTGACCACAGAGCGGATCGGGCTTTTGATGGCAGGATATAAAGAAGAGAAGGGGGCATAAAGCATGAATGCAAAGATAAGGGATATGATCGTGACCAATGCGGTTGCGATCCTTGCGGGCCTGCTTCTCAGCGGTCTGATGCTTCTCCTGTTACATATTAACCCATGGGAGGTATTTACCTACTCTGTGACCACCATGCTCACGGATAAATATACCACAGGCGAGGTGTTCCTCAAGGCAACGCCCCTGATCTTTACCGCGCTGGCATTTGCATTTACCTTTAAGGCAAACCTGTTTAATATCGGCGCCCAGGGGCAGTTTTACATGGGAGCAGTGGCGGCCATTGCGCTGTCACTCCAATTGGACGGAAAGGTTCCCACCCTGGTCCTGCTGGTGGTCGTATGTCTGGCGACCGCGCTGGCAGGAGGGCTGATCGGAGCATTGATCGGTTTTTTGAAAGCCCATTATAAAGCCAATGAATTCCTGGTAAGCATGATGTCGACCTATGTGGCTTTAAACGTGATGAACTATCTGCTGCGCACCTTTTTAAAGGAATCCAAGGGGGAATATCCCCAGACAGATGCCATTACCAGAGCCGCATGGCTGCCGACCATTGTCAAGGGGACCAGGCTGCATGCCGGTTTTGTGGTGGCTGTTCTGGTGGCTGTGGGCATATGGATCCTTCTGTACAAGACACCTCTCGGCTACCGCATCCGGGCAGTGGGAAGCAACGATTCCGCGGCCAGGATGTCCGGCATCAATTCAAAAAAGATATTTGTGATTGCATTTTTTATCAGCGGAGCCCTGGCGGGTATGGCCGGATTTACGGAGGTAAACGGGGTGCAGCACATGCTGATCCAGGATTTTAACAGCGGCGTGGGTTCGGCCGGTCTGGGCATCGCCATTCTGGCAAATGCAAACCCCATCGGTATTATATTTGCGTCCATCCTGTTTGGTGCCCTGGGAGTGATGGGCAATCTGATGGGCCGCATGCCGGGGGTAAACGTGCCGTCCAGTATTGTGGATCTGATGCAGGGATTTGTCATGTTGTTTGTAATCATCTCCTATTTCTTCAGACATTACCTGGAGAACAGGAGAGAGAAGCTTAAACTGCAGAAAGGAGCGTAAAGCTGTATGATCGTAAGTTTATTAAAACGGGCATTGATGATGAGTACGCCCCTGCTTTTCGGCTCCATTGCAGAGGTGATCGCAGAGCGTTCCGGTATGATGGTAACCGCCATAGAGGGGATTTTCCTCATGGGCGCCTGGGGTGGATTTGTGGGAACTTATATAACGGGAAATGCATTCATCGGCATCCTGTGCGCCATCCTGGCAGGGGTGACCGCTGCGGCTGTGTACGGCGTGGTGTGTATCTATTTAAAGCAGCACCAGGTGGTTACGGGAACTGCCATCAACGTGCTGGCAGCCGGTATCTGCACCTACCTTCAGAGAGTGTTTTTCGGCGTACCTACAGCGCCTCTGAAAATAAGCCCATTGCCGGAGATCGCCGTTCCGGTTCTCAGCAGGATCCCGGTTCTTGGGCCGGTCCTGTTCCAGCAGAATATACTGACATATGTGGTGTATCTGATCATACCTGTGTCCTATTTTATGCTGTTTAAGACATCCATCGGACTGACCATCCGCTCCACGGGAGAGAATCCTGAGGCTGTGGATGTGGCTGGTATCAATGTGAATACGGTGCGTTTCCTGACCGTATTGCTGGCCGGCATGATGGGCGGAGTAGCAGGCGCATTTTACTCCGTAGGGTATCTTGGGATGTTTACCACCAACATGATCGGCGGCCGCGGATGGATTGCATTTGCCATCTGTTTCCTGGGGAACTGGAACCCCAAGGGAGCGGTGATCGGCACGGTTGTGTTCGGTCTGGCAGAGGCTTTGGCTATCTATATGCAGTCCATGGGCGGAGGCGGAAACTTCCCCAACGAGCTGTTTATCGCACTCCCCTATATACTGACAATTGTGCTGACCGTTTCCAGAAAAAGCTTTAATGTGCCGGCCAAGCTGGGGGTTACATACAGTAAGGAGAATTGATTTTCTGGTAAACATAAAAGCGCGTGCCATTTGACACGCGCTTTTATGGCTGGATTTATAGTAAATATCTTTTTAATAAGCGGGTTAATTCCTTCACATCAATGGGCTTTGCTATATGAGCATTCATACCGCACCCCAAGCAACGCTGTATGTCATCAGAAAAAGCATCTGCGCTCATAGCTATGATTGGAACAGTTAAGGCATCCGGATGATTCAGCTCCCGGATTGCTTGCGCAGCCTCATATCCCGTCATGTGCGGCATCCGTATATCCATAAGAATAACATTGTAATATCCCTCTGGTGATTTTTGGAATTTTTCCAAGCATATCCGGCCGTCTTCTGCCCGATCCAATTCCACGCCCAGATCGGATAACAGTTCATTTGCAATCTCCCAGTTAAGCTCATTATCCTCAGCAAGCAGGATACGGCGCCCGGACAGATCAACATCCTGGTTCAATGTCCGGCTATTTGGTGTTCCAATCCCCATATATTGGCGCAGCGCATGGAATAGTGTGGATTTAAACAAAGGTTTGGAAATAAAACCGCTGATACCCGCCTCCCGGGCTTCGGCTTCAAATTCACTCCAGTCATATGCAGAAATCAGCAGTATCGGTACTTCATCCCCTAAATTGCGCCGTATCTCTTTTGCAACCTGGATCCCATTCATGCCAGGAAGTTTCCAATCTAACAGAATTATTTGATAATCCTCTCTCTTTTTGCGGTGTTGGTTAACCAGTTCTATGGCCATTTCCCCGCTTAATGTCCATTCAGCCTTTATTCCAATGGATTTTAGCGTGTCCATGGCTGTCCTGCATAATAATTCGTCATCATCCACCACCAGCATATTCCAAGAGGGGAGAACCATATTCGTTTCCAGTGTAACTGCTTTTTCAAAATCAAACATGAGAAGAAATTCCGTACCTTTATCAAGCTCGCTTTGTATGTGGATGGTTCCTTCCATCGCGTCCACAATGTACTTTGTAATCGCCATCCCCAAACCGGCACCCTCAGTTTTATGTATTCTGGCTCCATCCGCACGGCTATAGGATTCATAGATTCTTTTCAGAAAATCTGGCGACATACCAATTCCGTTATCCTTGACCTTGATATGAATTCGGACGTAATTTTCTCCTTTGGGAGATGTTTCTTCAGAAAAGGATAACTGAATTGCCCCTTCCTCCGGTGTATACTTAGTTGCATTGGATAAGAGATTCAGCAAAACCTGATTCAAGCGTACTCCATCGCACCACACATTTTCTGTTATGATATTTTCAACATGAATGTCAAAGGTTTGCTTTTTTGCCTTAACCTGTGGCTGCATAATGTTAACAATTCCCTCAACAACTTCCTTTAGTGAAATCTGCTCTGTTGTTAAAGTTAATTTACCGCTTTCAATTTTAGACATATCCAAAACATCATTGATCAGCCCTAATAGATGTTTGCTCGATAATGTGATTTTTCTAAGGCAATTCTGTACCTGTTTCCGGTCATCTATGTGGGCTGTGGCAATCGCAGTCATGCCTACAATTGCATTCATGGGTGTACGGATGTCATGGCTCATATTTGCTAAAAATTCACTTTTGGCTTTGTTCGCTTCAAGAGCCTCCTGCCGGGCCTTCTCCAATTCATGCAGCTGAGAGCGTGTTATGGAGAAATACCGAAGAAAAATCAATGTTAGAATGATTAAAACGGAAGCACAAGACACCAATGTCATGAACATACGCTGGCTGCTTAGGTTGTTTATGGTATCGTCCAATATACTGTAAGGCATTACCGATACTAAATACCACTCAGAATAAGGTAATGATATACCATAGATCTGCCGTTTTTCGCCGTTTACTTCAAATATTCCAGCATATTCTTTATGATCCTTTAGCGCAGCGCCAAATTTTTGAAGTGAATGTTCTTCAGATGAATCATTTGCCGTGGAATCAAGCTGCTTTTGCAGTTGTTCAAAGAGATACCATAATTCAGTGTTGGGGTTTTGTATTACAAAACTTCCGTCCGGCCTGATTATATGATAATACATCAGCTGCCCTTCATCCTTTAAGGATAGGAATTCGGTAATATATTCCAAAGGAACGGCCGCTATCAGGCCGGCGCTTCCATCCCCATTGCGCATGGGATAAGCGGCGTCAACGCCAAACAATACCACTTCATTTCCAGCAGAATCAATGCCGACAGCAACGCGTTGTTCCCCTTGCAGGAGTGCTTCCACAAAAGGCTTTGGGTTAAGGGGCTGTATTGACTGCCCATAAAGAGTCTGAAAGTCTCCCTGGGCAGAACACAGTGCTAAATAGTCAAATTCCCTGATCTGTGCCCTGTAAATGAGCTCATCATATAGCCTTTCTGTATCGGTATTATCTGTTGGGACAACGGAAACAATGCCTTTGACCTGATTAAAACGCAATTTAATGACAGTTTCAAAGTGTCTGGACATTTGTTCATTCATTCCAGACATATAAATTTTACCGATTTCGTAAACGGCTTTTTCACTCTTTTGGTTCATATAAATTCCCAGCAGGCTAAAAATGATAATACTAAAAATTAAAAGCCCAATGAAACTGCATTTTAGAAAACGTGTTGTAGGATTTTTCTTTGTATTACTTTCCACTGATCTTATTCCTCCTTGCAGCGCTTAAGAAAATAATTTTACGGTTTTATTATAAACGTTATCCTCACATACTGGCAATATTATTATTGGTAAGGTATGCAAATAGGTTTGCCCGATAGTATCCTGACAAAGATGGTTCGCCATGATATAATTCAGACAGACAGGAGGCAGGTTATGAAACCACAAGAAACAAAATTTACGTTTGTATATAACGAAATCAAGCAGTGTATTTTGGAGTGCCAGATACTTCCCGGAAACGCCTTGCCATCTTCAAGGATATTTTGCGACCAATACCATGTAAGCAGATATACGATTAACCGTGTCCTTGATGCGTTGAGGGAGGAAGGTCTGGTTGATATCCAGCCTCGTCTTGCACCAATCGTTGCCTTAAGAAAAGATACGCCTGATTTGTCCAATACTGTTTTCAACATTTTAAAACAAAGAGAAGGTATTTTACAGGTATATAAGACCTTTGCCCTAATACTGCCTTCACTTCTGGTTTTTGCTTTGCAGGGGTGTGATGTGGAGATAATGCCTCATTATAAAAAGGCTATAAAAGTATTGCGTTTGGGAAATTCCTCTGATGGATGGCGTACGATTTCTAAATTAGGATCTGATATATTAAGAATAGGTGGCAATTCCCTGTTCAGCGAGCTCTACTCTTCATTCTGCCTTTCCAATAAGCTTACTTTTTTTACAGAAGAGTGCCCCTATTTCGCTGAACATTTTTTGCAGGGATCTGTATCTGTAAGCGGCGTTATTATAGATGTCTTAAAGGGCCGTGATCCCTTCATAAAGTACAGCCGGTTATCAAATATGTATCAAAATCTCACGGACTCTATTGAATGCACATTAAAATACTTGTCAGATACGATGCCTAAATATCCGGCTCAAACCGGCATGGCGTTTTCGTGGAATCCCATGCGCGGCCAAGATTACTGCTACTCAAAAATTGTGGATGACCTGAATCTCAAAATCGGCCTTGGGGAATATTCTGTTGGAATGTATCTTCCATATGAAAAGCAACTGGCCAGCCGGTATGATGTCTCTTTATCCACAGTCAGAAAGGCATTGTCAGAACTGGAACAAAGAGGCTTTGTAAAGACATTAAATGGAAAAGGTACCATAGTTATAAAACCGGATGATACGAAACTTCATCGGCTGGCTCTTAATTCCGGATATGTAGAAAAGGCATTACGTTACCTTCATGCCCTGCAGCTGATGGTACTAGTGATTCGCCCAGCGGCCGTAGCCGCGGCCTCGAAGTTTACTAGAGCGGAATTGGATGAGTTAGCAGACAGGTTCACTTCGCCTGGAGGCATTTATTTAGCAGATATGTTTGAATCCATTTTAAAACATACCACGTTAGAACCTTTATATGTTATATTATCTGAAACCAATCGTCTTCTTGAATGGGGACATCATTTTGCTTATTATCCGTCCAAGAGACATACGCTTACACATCTCAACAGGCAAGTCATTTTAGCGCTTCGGCAGTTAAGTGAAGGCAATGAGAGCTCCTTTGCAGATGACATAGAAGAGTGTTACCGTTATCTTTTAGTTTGTATGAAGAAGCATATGGTAGAAAAATATAAGTTTCATAATGTTGCGGGTATTCGGGTTCCGCCGCGTTCTGCGGATGCTCATAGACCAAATACATGAGGCTGTCGCATCAATGTTCAGGAAATCATTGATGCGACAGTCTCGTTTTACCTTTTTATACAGATAAAAATTGTGTGATATGCCCCATAATTCGAGTGAAATTAATTTCAATTTATGAAATATTGACAATTGGATGTTATTAACTATAATAAGGAGTGTAAGCAATATTGCAAGTATTGAAATTAATTTCAAATGAGGTATCACCATGGGGACAATGAATAATAAACGTTTAATGATCAAGGTATGCGAATTATATTATATCCAAAACAAAAGCCAGAAGGAGATATCAGCCATTCTCGGCATATCCCGGCCCCAGATCTGCCGTTTGATCACGGCGGCTAAGGAGACGGGGATTGTGAACATTTCCATCTCCAATCCTTATGTCAGGGAGACGGAACTGGAGAACCGGCTGATCAAGTGCTTTGGCATCAGGGATGCTCTGGTTGTTGACAGCACCTGCGGAGAAGGGGAAAACAGGATGCAGTCCTTTGCAAAGGAGGCGTCCAGATTAGTGGAGGATTACATTCCCCAGGATGCCAGGGTGGGGGTCATGAGCGGGTATACCTGCAAGGCCATGATCGATGCCATGGAACAGTCGCCCAAGAAGCTGAAGCTGGTGGTCCCCCTTGCCGGTGGGATATCCACCACCAATATGAGTATCCACGCGGATACCCTGGCTCAGAAGCTGGCGGACCTGCATGGAACAAGTGCGTTGAATCTTAACGCACCGGCTGTGGTATCGGATCTTAACCTGGCTGTGTCCTTAAGAAAGGAGGAGTCCATAGCCAAGGTACTGGAGGCCGGGAAAAAGGTTGACATAGCCCTGGTGGGGATCGGTAACCTGAGCGAGGGAGCCACCAATATCCAGCTGGGCAGTCTCAGGAAACAGGATGTGGATGAGCTTAGAAGACAGGGGGCGGTTGCTTCTGTGTGCAGTTCCTACCTAGACAAAGACGGATGCGAGGTGGGGCAGGAGATCCTGGAGCGCTCCATTGGGCAGTCCCTTAAGGATTTAAAGAAAAGCAGGATCATAGCAGCAGCCATTGGAGATTCCAAAGTTGAGGCCATTAAGGCTGCACTGAAAAGCGGTAAGATAGATATTCTGGTAACGGACCTGGAAACAGCAAAGCAGATATGATGGGAGGAAGAATTATGAAAATCAAGAAAATGTTAGCGATACTGGCGGCAGCAATGATGGCAGGGGCAGTGGCAGGGTGCAGCGCTTCCACACAGGGGGGCAGTGATACCGGCAAGGAAGCCGGAAAGGAAACAGAGAAGGAGAAGGAGAAGGAGAAGGAGAAGGCCGGTGATGCAGCCGGATTGCAGGGAAAGAGTATATCCCTGATGACCCCTTATCTTGGTTCGGTGACCACCAACCAGATGGTTGAGTACATAGAACAAAAGCTGACAGATGCAGGGGCGGAGGTGTCTGTGATCAACACAAACAACGATTTCTCCCAGCTGGCCAGCAGACTGGAAGATGTGGTCTCAGCGGGGACGGACGGGATCGTGCTGGTAAGCGCGGACCCGGGGCAGCTTTCAAACCAGCTTCAGGACGTATTTGAGTCGGAGATCCCTGTGTTTGGATGTGACAGCGGATTTATTGAGGGAATGCAGGTGAATGCGACCAGTGATAATTACCAGATGGGAGAGCTGATCGTGAAATATCTGTTTGATGACCTGATGGGAGGAAAGGGAACCGTGATCGCCCTCACACACAGGCCTCATCCGGGAGTTGTAAAGCGCTGTGAGGCATTTGATGATCTGATCAAGGAGTACCCGGACATTACACTTATCACAGAGCAGCATGTACCGGCCGAACAGCCGATCAATGACGCCCAGGATATTGTGGAAAACCTTCTGCTTGCCAACCCTGACCCGGATTCCATAACCGCCATATGGGCTGCGTGGGATGAGCCGGCCATCGGAGCCACACAGGCGCTGCAGGAAGCAGGCCGGAGCCAGGTTCTGGTTACGGGCGTGGACGGGAATGAGCAGGCAATTTCCCTGGTAAAAGAGGGAACCAACCTGAAGGCCACGGTAAAGCAGAATTTTGAGGGAATGGCCCAGATTGTATATGAGCAGATGGACCGGTATTTTAAGGGTGAGGAGATTGAAAAAGGGGAAATGTATGCTCCGGCCACACTGATCACCCAGGAAAACGCAGACGCACAGTGACGCCAGCACATTGGCAGGGAGTAAGATCATGCTTTTAAGGACAGAAAATATAAGTAAGCAGTTTAATGGGATCTATGCGTTAAAGGGAATAGACATGGATATCCAGGAGGGAGAGATACATGGACTGGTTGGGGAAAATGGGGCAGGCAAATCCACCCTGATCAAGATCCTTACAGGTGTGTATTCACTGGATGAAGGCACGGTTTACTGGAACGACCAGCCTGTTGCCATCCATACCCCCACTGACAGCCGGAAGATAGGGATCAATGTCATACATCAGGACCACGTGCTGATTCCGGCGTTTAATGCGGTGGAAAACGTGTATCTTGGAATGGAATATCCGAGCAGAGGGGGAACCATTGACTGGAAGCAGATGAAGGAGAGGGTGCAGCACAAGGCGCAGGAACTGGGGATCGAGATTGATCTTACAAAGGCGGCCTCACAGCTTAGCCCGCCCCAAAAGACATGCCTGGAGATCATCCGGGCCATGATGACGGATTGCAGGCTGCTGATCCTGGATGAGCCGACCGCATCATTGACAGATAAGGAATCGGAGATCCTGTTTGGCATCATTGACCGCCTGAAACAAAGAGGCACATCCATCCTTTATGTTACACACAGGATGGATGAGATCTTCCGGCTCACGGACAGGATCACCATCTTCAAAAACGGCATAAAATCAGGTGTTGTGGGCACAAAGGACGTGGATAAAGAGGGACTGATCTCCCTGATGACCGAACAGTGGAAGGCAGAGACAGTTGATAAAACCGGGGGACTGGGGCCGGTGCAGCTGGAGGTAAGGGAGATGGCATCCAAAGACGGGATCGTCAAACGTGCCAGCCTTCAGGCGCACAGCGGTGAAATCCTTGGAATATTCGGACTGGGCGGTAGTGGAAGGACAGAACTTTTGGAGTGTATTTATGGATACAGGACCGCCAAATGCGGCACCGTGTCCATAGACGGAAAGAAGATGGAGAGACTGTCACCTGGGTGTTCCATCCGCGAAGGAATGGTATTGATCTGTGAGGACAGACGGGGAAAGGCAATGATCGGCAGCATGAGCATAAAGGAAAATGTGACCCTGTCCTGTATTGATGAATATTCCAGCCATGGGGTGCTCAGCGCAAAGAAGGAGGAGCAGGCCGTATCAGAGCGGGTTGGAAGCCTTCAGATCAAGATGGCGGGGATGGACCAGAGGGCCATTGAACTGTCAGGAGGAAATCAGCAAAAGGTAGTGTTTGCAAAGGCGCTTATGACAAACCCCAAGGTATTCCTGTGTGACGAGCCGACCCAGGCAGTGGATGTAAAGACCCGCAACGAAATCCATAAACTTTTGAGGGAACGGGCCGCGGCGGGAAGCGCGGTGGTTTATGTGTCATCTGACTTAAAAGAGATTCTTGAAGTGGCAGATAATATCCTGATCATGTCACGGGGATGCACAAAGGAACTGCTGAAGAATGAAAACCTGACATCAAATGAAGTGCTTTCCTATTGTTATGATAAATAAAGAAAGGTGAAGAGGATGAAAAAGACAGATTTTAAACAGATGGCCCAGGCATATGGAACCATAATCGCACTTCTTGTGATCATCATGATATTCGGCGTTCTGAAGCCTGCCGCTTTTCTCACCCTAAAGAATTTTATTAATATCAGCCGGCAGATGGCGGCTCTTACCATTATCTCCATTGGAGCCACCATGGTAATGGTGGTGAATGAATTTGATTTATCCGTGGGCAGTATGGCCAGCCTGGGAGGCGTTATGGCGGCCCTGATGGCAGTGGCGGGCATACCGGTAGGAGCCAGCTTCCTGCTAACAGTCCTGGTCTGTATGGTGATCGGATGGGTCAACGGATACATTGTGGCAAAATTCAAGGTACTCTCCTTTATCACCACACTGGGTATCAGTACAGTGCTGGACGGCCTGATCTACAGGCTGACAGGCGGGGCGACTGTTTTTGAAAACATACCAAAGAGCTTTACCTGGCTGGGAACTTCTAAGATAGGGGGAATCCCCTTCCTTTCAGTGCTTATGATCCTGTTTGTCCTGGCCTTTGCATTTTTTATGAAGCATACGCCTTCGGGCAGGAAAATGTATGCCATCGGCGGAGGGGAAGAGGCGTCCAAGATCGCGGGCATCAATGTGAAGACATATAAGATCCTGGCATTTATGCTGTGCGGGGCCCTGGCAGGAGGAACGGGAATCGCCGTTGCGTCAAGGGTGGGCTCGGCCAACACCTCGGCGGGAGCCGGATATTTCCTCCAGTCCTATGCCGCTGCCTATATCGGCTGCACGGTATCCAGGCAGGGAATCCCCAATGTGGCGGGGACATTTGTGGGTGCTGCCATCTTGTCAATCCTGGCAAACGGGCTGACGATCCTGCAGATGCCCTCTTATATGCAGAATATTATTACGGGTATTATTATAGTGGTTGCTGTAATTGCCCAGAAGTTGGGACGAGGTGACGCTAAGTAATGGATCAGATAAAAGTTCACAGCAGGCGTATGCAAAAAAGTATAGACGACAACAGGAATCTGTTTGTGGGGTACATAACCGCCGGATATCCGGATGAGGAGCATTTTTTTCATATTATCCATGAGTGCTGCCGCAGGGGGCTGCCGGTACTGGAAATAGGATTTCCTTCCAAGGATCCCTACGAGGATGGGGAGGTAATTAAAAAAGCCCATGAAACCGTGGGGACAGGGCTTTGCCATGCCATGGATTTTTGGAGGCGTCTTAGGGCTGAGGTTTCAGTTCCCATATGGCTTATGGGATACAGGGAGGACCTGATCCATACGGAAATTTACAGGAATCTGGCGGAGGAAGGATTATTTGATGCCCTGGTGATCCCCAATATGGGGGTTGAGGACAGGATCCGGTTAAAGGCTGAGATCAGCGGATATGGTCTGGACGTGGTTGGTTTTATCTCCAGTGACGACAGCTTTAATGAGATAACAAAGACAATCCAGGAATTTCCAATGATCTATCAGCGTTTATACAGCGGTCCTACAGGCATGCAAACCAGTGGAAACGACTATGAAAAACTGCTGGATTACGGTAAAATGTTCCATAGCAATACAATCTTTGCGGGTTTTGGGATCAGCTCAGGCGAACGGGTCAGGGAACTGATACAAAACGGATTCTATGGGGCCATTATTGGAACCGAGATTATGAGAAAACTGAACAAATCCCAGGAAGAGCTTTACGATTTTATAGATGAGCTGGCCGGTATTATGGAGCAGGCACGCTAAGTGCTTGCAGCAAGGAGGGATCCGTCAAATGACAATTGCCACATATGACATAGGCACAACGGCAGTCAAAGGCGTGCTGATCAATGAAAAGGGGGAGGTGCTTTCCTCCGTGTCAAAAACAATCAGTACGATCTTTGATAATGAAAAAAAGGAGCAGAGGCCACAGGATTGGTTTGATGCCTTTTGCGGGATCTCGAAGGGATTCGCGGCAATGGACAAGGGGACGCCTGTGGAGGCAGTCATCATGAGCGGTCAGATGCAGGATGTGATTCCTGTGGACCGTGAAGGATGTCCGGTGGGAAATGCTGTCTTGTATTCAGACGGCCGGGCTGCTGACCAGGCCCGGGAACTCATTGAGCGCATGGGAACGGACTATCTGGAGTCTGTCACAGGAAACCATTATGACGGTTCCCTCCCATTGCCCAAGTTGATGTGGATCAAGGAAAACCAGCCTGATCTGTACGGGAAGATCCATAAGGTCCTTATAAGCGCAAAAGATTATATTATTCTCCGGCTTACTGGCAGGGCTGTGGGTGATATGACGGCCTGCTCCACGGCTGGAGCCATGAATATGGCTTTGGGCGCCTGGGATAGCAGGATCCTGTCAGCTGCCGGAATCGATCCCAGTCTCATGCCTGAACTGTATTATCCCCATCAGGCAGTGGGGACCCTGAGCAAAAAAGGGGCAGAAGCCACGGGATTTGCCGAAGGGGTCAGGATATACGCAGGCGTGGGGGATGCTGGTGCAGCCACCCTTGCCAGCGGGATCCGGCGCCCTGGGGAATATAACATAAACCTGGGGACTTCAGGCTGGGTTTCCACCATATCCAGGGAGGTTTCCAGGGGATCGGAGGGCATATTCAATCTGGCGGCAATGGAGCAGGGGGCCTATATCAACGTGGTTCCCTTTCTCAATGCAGGGAATGTGCATAAATGGATCAGCAGCCTGTTTACAGCACGGGATTCCCGGAAGAACATCGATTACCCATATGTGGAGGAACGGCTGAGGGAGAGCAGACCGGGAAGCGGAGGCGTGGTATTCCTCCCCTATCTCAACGGGGAAAGGTTTCCGGTGATGGATTCCCTGGTAAAGGGAAGCTTTCTGGGAATCACGGCTGCCACGGGGCAGGGAGATATGATAAGGAGTTGTCTGGAAGGAGTGGCCTTTTCCATCAGGCAGGGGATAGAATGCATTGGGGTTCCGCCCAAAAACATATCCGTCATAGGCGGCGGAGGGCGTGTCGGCGTCTGGAATCAGATACTGGCCGATATCCTGAACCAGACCGTGTATGTATACAAAGATGGGGAAATGCTCCCGGCCCTGGCCCTGGGGGCGGCGGTGCTGCTGGCAGAAGGCAGGATACAGGGGTATTCGGAGTTTACAGATTCCCTCCAGAGCAGGGAACGCTCAGTTGCCTATAAGCCGGATCCGGAACGGGCAGCTTTCTATGACGTGCTGTATCAACGTTACCTGGATATTTATCCGGCAGTAAAGCGGTATTACCATGGCGAAAGAATGAAATAAATCACTGAAAAACTCCTTCCTGGGATGGAAACAGGAAGGAGTTTTTTGCTGTATTGCGCCTGGCAGCGCGTTTCTTAAGGGTGCAAGTTCCAAATCCGCCCGAAACCACCAATAGATCAGCTGGATTATTTCATCACGTATTCTTTTTTGTTCCGTCTTTTACCATCCCCTTGTCCACTGAGGGTACTCGCAGAAATTACATATATTCCATCATTAATTACATGCTGGAAGCGTATATCGCTTTATATGATATATTATAGAAAAAAGAAGGTTTCAAAAAGAAGTTATCCATGCGGGAAAAGAGCATTTAAAAGCGTTACGCAAATGGTTACCTTGAATGTCTGGGAAAGATTGGAATATCAGGCGGAAATGCTTTGATCGTATCTGGGGTAGCAATGGCTGCAATGGGGGTGCTTATTGGTTTAATCGGTGCTTATTTTATTAATCTAATTGATATATTCAACACAAAAAATAGAACAGGCTACTGCCTGCATGTTGCAATTTTTTCTAACCACAATACTTGTATTGTTACCAGGGCCTCGCAAAAGAGAGGCAAACATTTAATTGAAATGCTTACAGAAAAACACCCGGAAATAGACACCGCAGGCGGCAGAATATTATCAGGAACTTTGGAGGAGGCCCAGAGCGTGTTTGAAAATTCATTCCCGCCATCTGCCCTAAGGAATCCCCCAGGCTCTGCCCGGTACCCCTTAGGACAAAGCACGCCCCACTTCGCGGCATATTTGGCCCCAATTCAGTCAGCGTAGCCCA
>Ga0129310_1000024_pt1 | contig 229458 bp, 216 predicted proteins | sample Go1ome_2_FD_94433 | JGI IMG/M metagenome (GOLD analysis project Ga0129310, IMG submission 94433) | Western lowland gorrila individual fecal microbial communities from Wisconsin, USA - Go1022A metagenome | ecosystem: Host-associated > Mammals > Digestive system > Large intestine > Fecal...
CTTGAGCTGGGTCTCGGCCACCACCGGGATAGTCTTGGGCGGGGTGGCCACGATCACGATGTCCGGCTTCTTTTCCCGCAGCAGCTGTTCCGTGTTCCCCGCCGATACCGGGAAAGGCACCTGTTTTTGCAGTTCGGCCACCTTGTCCGGGTTGTTCCGTACCCCGAACACCTGGGTGTTCATCCTGTCCCCCAGCAGCTGCCGATAGCCCGGCATCAGGAACTTGCCGATGTTGCCCATGCCGATCACCAGTATGTTGTAATCCGGCTGCATGATCATAGTTGTCATACCCCTTTTCTTTCTTTTCTTCCTTGTATTGTACCTCTGAACCCGCTCGGCTGCAACCGGTCTATTGACAGCCCGCCGCCGGGGGTGTACGCTGTACCCATCTTAAAAATCGGCCGGGTACGCCCGGCCAGAAAAGGATGTTCCCATGACCCTGCAGCAGCTGATCTATGCCGTCACCGTGGCCGACCAGACCTCCATGAACCGGGCAGCCCAGGCCCTTTTTCTCTCCCAGTCCAGCCTTTCCGCCAGCATCCACAATCTGGAACAGGAAATCGGGCTGACCATCTTCCGGCGCACCAACCGGGGGGTGAGCCCTACGCCGGAGGGGGAGGAATTCCTCCTCTATGCCCGTCAAATCGTGAACCAGTACCGGCTGGCCGAGGAAAAATACATTTACAAAAAAGAGAGCAAGAAGAGCTTCAGCGTTTCCAGCCAGCACTACACCTTTGCGGTAAAGGCCTTTATCGAGATGGCAAAGCGGTTCGGGCCGGATCAGTACGCCCTGGGCATCTATGAGTGCAAGACCGCCGAGATCCTGGAAAATGTGCGGAACTACAAATCCGAGCTGGGGGTACTGTACATTGACGATTTTAACGGGGAGATCCTGCAGAAGCTGATGGCGGACAACGGGCTGGAATTCACCGAGCTGTTCACCTGCAACACCTATGTGTTCCTGGCGGCCTCCCATCCCCTGGCCAACCGGGAGAGCCTGAGCCTGGAGGACCTGGAACCCTACCCCTGCCTTTCCTTTGATCAGGGCTCCAACCAGGCCTTTTACCTGGCCGAGGAGGTGTACAGCACCTACCACTACCGGCAGATCATCAAGGCCAGCGACCGGGCCACCCTGTTGAACCTGATGGTGGGGCTGGAGGGCTACACCCTCTGTTCCGGCATCCTCTGTGAGGAGCTGAACGGGGAGGGCTGGCGGGCGGTGCCCCTGCGCAGCGACAAGGTGATGCATATCGGCTATGTGAAGCGCCAGGGTTTTGAGGTGAGCCCGCTGGGTTCCATCTATATTGAGGAACTGAAAAAATGTAATGTGAATGTGCTGGGCTGAAAAGCGGCACAAAACAGCAGGGCCTTTCCCCCAAAAAGGGAAAGGCCCTGTTTTGCTTATTCCTGCAAGGGCAGATAGGTATCGGCCAGGCTCTGCACCAGCCGGCCCATCTCCCGCCGGACGGCGGCGGGCCCGATCACCCGCACCTCGCCCCCGAAGCCGCAGACCCAGCCCAGGAACTGGGGGCTGACGGCCACCGGCACGGTGAGGTGGAAGGTCTCATCGGCCTGGGGCACCAGGATTGCCTCGGTACCGAACCGGTCCAGCATGACGCCCACCAGGCTGTTGGCGCATTTCAGGGTGACCTTTTCCTCCCGGCCCCCATACATCCCGAACATCTTGCGGGTATAGGCAGCCAGGTCCAGAGCCGAAAATTCCGCTTTTCCCTGGCGGGGCAGCTCGGTCTGGCGCACCCCTTTCATTTTATCCACCCGATAATGGCGGATGCCCTCGCCGGTATAGGCCACCAGATAGTAGTTGGCGTTTTCCCAAGCAAGGGCCCAGGGGCTGGCCTGGTAGATCTGCCCGCCCCGCCGGGGCACCCGGCGCTTGCGCAGGTCCCATTCCAGATACTGGAACTGCACCTGCCGGTCCCGGGCGATGGCCTCGTGGAGAGCATCCACATTGTAGTAGATGCTCTCGTTCATGGTCTTGACCCGGCCGGAAACAAAGACCTGCCGCTGCATCTTCCTGGCCTGGGCCTCGCTGGTCAGCCCTTCCAGCTTCCGGATAAGCTTTTTGCTCTTATCCTTGGTGATGAACTGGCTGGCCTGCACCGCGTCCACCAGCAGCTTGAGTTCCGGCAGTTCAAAGGTGCGGCTGCCCAGATAGTACCCGCCGCCCCGGCCCCGGCTCAGCTCCACGTCCACCCCGCTGGCCCGCAGGGCCTCGATATCGTTGTAGATACTCTTGCGCTCGGCCCGGATCCCCTCGGCTTCCAGTGCCCGGATCAGCTGGGGCACACTGAGGGGGTGATCCTCATCGGTTTTTCTTTCCAGAATATTCTTCAGCACCAGGAGCTTGGCCTTCTGGCCTTCCTGCCGGGACATGGCGGTTCCTCCTCTCGGGGCCTTCCCCTTTACTTCAGATCAAAGGCGCTGCGTCTCTGGGTGGACAGACGGAACATCTCCTCCAGCCCTTCCCGGTCTTCTGCCTCCAGATAGCCCTTCATCTGCTGCAGGGCTGCCGAAAACTGGTCGATCTGGGCCGACAGGTTTTCCCGGTTCCACAAAAACAGCTCGGCCCACATCTCGGCGTTGATCTTGGCGATCCGGGTCAGGTCCCGGAAGGAATCGCCGGTGTACTGGGCCAGGTCGGCATTGTCGCTGGCGCACATCAGGCTCACCGCAATGGCATGGCACAGCTGGCTCACATAACCGATCATCCGGTCGTGCTGGGCCGGGGTGAGGGTGGTGATGCGGGCAAAGCCCAGCTCATGGGCCAGCTCGGTGATCCAGACAATGGCCCCGGGGGTATTGGCCGGGGTGGGGGTGATGATGAAATTGGCGCTGGAAAAATCCACCTTCGCCGCGTTCTGTACCCCGCTTACCTCCTTGCCCGCCATGGGGTGGCTGGCAATGAACTCGCTGCCCGGGGGCATCAGGGCCTGGACCTTATCCACCAGGCCGGTCTTGACGCCGGATACATCGGTGGCGATGCAGCCGGGGCGGATATAGCTGCCCCATTCCTCCATCCAGCGGATAAGGGCGGTGGGATAAAGGCCAAAAATGATATGATCTGCCTGGCCGATCAGGTCGGCAAAATCCCGGGTCTTGCCCTCGGCCACATAGCCCTGTTCCAGGGCCCAGTCCAGATTGCTCTGGCTGCGGTTGATGCCCAGCACCCGGTACCCGGCCCGGGAAAGTTCCAGGGCGTACTTGCCGCCCAGCAGCCCCAGGCCCACCACCAGATAGGTCTTGCGCTTATCCATCGATGCAGTCCACCTTTCCGTTCAGTTTCCGGATATCCTCAAAGAAGGAGGGCCAGCTCTTTTCCACCGCCTGGGCCCCCTGGATCTCGGCCTCAAAACCGCCGGCCAGGGCCAGGATGGTCAGGGCCATCACCACCCGGTGATCGTTATGCCCATCCAGCGGGGCGGCGGGGGCGTGCAGCCCCTGCTGGGCCCTGCTGCCGAAATCCGGCGCCGCCGGCACTGCCGCGGGGGCAGCCACCAAGGCCCGGCTGGGCAAGGGGATCAGCGCCCCTTTCTTTTTTTCCCGGGGCGCGGCCGGGAAAGCGGCAAAACCCTGGATATACAGGGTATCCCCCTCGCAGCGGATATGGGCCCCGAATTTTTCCAATTCCTGCTGCATGGCCTCGATCCGGTCGCTCTCTTTCAGGCGAAGCCGGCCGGCGTTCTCGATCACCGTCTCCCCCTCGCAGAAGAGGGCCAGCACCATCAGGATGGGCCCCAGGTCGGGGCAGTCGGACAGATCCACCCGGGTAGCCTTGAGATGGGAAGCCCGAAAACTCACCTTGTCCGCCCGGCGGGTAAAGTGGGCCCCGCACCGGCGCAGGATATCCAGGATGACCGCATCCCCCTGCAAACTCTCCTTTTTCAGGCCGGTGAGGGTGATGCCGCCCCGCACGGCCCCCAGCACGGCCAGGAAGGCCGCCTGGCTGTAATCCCCTTCCACCCGGGCAGAGCCGGCCAGATACCGCTGGCCGCCCGGCACCTGCAGGGTATATTCATCCTTCCAGGAGGCCCGCACCCCAAACTCGGCCAGGGCCGAGAGGGTCAGGTCGATATAGCTCCGGCTTTCCACCGGGGGCAGCAGCCGGATCAGGCTGTCCCCTTCCAGCAGAGGCAGGGCAAAGAGCAGCCCGGTGACAAACTGGCTGGACACATCCCCCCGCAGCAGGTATTCCCCCGGCGCCAGCGGGCCCCGCAGGGTAACGCCCTCGGCATCCTGGCTGAAGGCCAGGCCCCGCTCAGAAAAGATCTGCTGGTACACCGTCTGAGGCCGCTGCATCAGCCGCCCGTGGCCCAGCAGCCGCACCGGCTGATCCAGCAGGCCGGCCAGGGGGATGAAAAAGCGCAGGGTGCTGCCGCTCTCCCCGCAGTCCAGCGGGGCGGCGGGGGGCTGGGGGAAACCCACCCCCTCCACCAGGGCCCAGCCCTCGCCGGTTTTGACCCCGGCGCCCAGGGCCTGCAGACAGCCGCAGGTGACCTGGATATCATTGGAAAACTCCAAACCTTCCACCCGGCTCTGACCCCGACCCAGGCCGGCAGCCATCAGGCAGCGGTGGGCCAGACTTTTGGAGGGGGGAGCGCTGAGGGTGCCCCCCGGATGGGAAGGATGCAGACGGACTTTCATGTCAGATTCTTCTTTCCTTTATTTTCAGCTCTTTTGCTTTTTGGCCCAAAGGCCAAATCGCGGGCCTTACATCTCCCGGCCTACGGCCCGGGCCACGGCCCGGCATTTTTCCACCACCTGGGCAAACTTGGCGGGCTTGAGGCTCTGGGCGCCGTCGCTCCAGGCATGCTCCGGGTCGTTATGCACCTCGATGATCAGGCCGTCGGCCCCCGCCGCCACGGCAGCCAGGCTCATGGCCTCCACCAGACGCCAGTCGCCGGTGGCGTGGCTGGGGTCGATGATGACGGGCAGGTGGCTCTTCTGCTTGAGGATGGGGATGACCGAAAGATCCAGGGTGTTCCGGGTGTATTTTTCAAAGGTGCGGATGCCCCGCTCGCAGAACATGACGTTCTCGTTGCCGCCGGCCATGATGTACTCGGCGGACATGATCCACTCCTCGATGGTGTTGGCCAGGCCCCGCTTGAGCAGCACCGGCTTGTGCATCTTGCCCACCGCCTTCAGGAGGTTGAAGTTCTGCATGTTCCGGGCGCCGATCTGCACCACATCCACATATTCCTCGAATTCGGGGATCTTATCCTCGCTCATCAGCTCACTGACAATGGGCAGACCGGTCTCTTCCCGGGCCTTGACCATATCCATAATACCCTCGGTACCCAGGCCCTGGAAGGCGTAGGGGGAGGTGCGGGGCTTGTAAGCGCCGCCCCGCAGCATGCAGCCGCCGCCGGCCTTTACCTGGCGGGCGATCTGGCAGACCTGCTCGGCCCCTTCCACGCTGCAGGGGCCGCCGATGACCACCACTTTTTCCTTGCCGCCGATCTTGATGCCGTTCACATCCACAACGGTATCCGCCTCATGGAAGAGCCGGTTGGCCCGCTTGTAGGGGGCGGACACACGGGTGACGCTTTCCACATAGGGGTTGGCCGCCACCAGTTTTTCGTCGATCTTGGTGGTATCGCCCACCAGGCCAAACACGTTGTAATCGGTACCGCGGATCAGGGTAACGGAAAGTCCCTTGTCCTCGAATTCCTTGATAATCTTGTCGATTTCCTGTTGGGGTGTGCCCCGTTTGGTAGAGATGATCATGCTGTTTTCTCCTTTTCTTTTGATCTCTTGCCGCCTGGGCACGGACCCCGGCTGTCCCGGCTGCCCGCTTGGTCCCCTTGCCTGGGGGCTCGGCCGGCGCACCACCCTTGGCCCGCCGCCGCCCGCTTTTTATGCCCCCGAAGGGGCGTTTCACTTTTTTGCCCGGCCCTCCCGGGGCCGGTTTTCAGAGCAGTTCTTCCAGGCGCTGCATGGCCTGTTCCAGTGCCTGCTCCAAGGTTCCGCCGTTTTCCACCAGGGCGTCGGCGGCAGCCCGGTACAAGGGCTCCCGCTCTTCTTCCATCCTGGCCAGCGCTTCCCGGCTGCTGCTCAGGGGGCGATGGCCCCCCACAGCCAGGGCTTCCAGCGGCCGGCGCACCCAGAGCACCGGCCCGTTCTGGCGCAGGGCATGGGCGTTGCCGGGGGTCTTGATGATGCCCCCGCCGCAGCTCAGTACCCTGCCGTTCTCCCGGCCGAATTCGGCGGCCAGGGCCGCCTCCCGGGCCCGGAAGCCCGCCTCCCCTTCCTCTTCAAAGATCTGAGGGATGGGTTTCCCGTCCCGCTTTTCCAGCTCGGTATCCAGATCGACCAGGGGCTTATCCAGCCGGGCCGCAAGCAGCCTGCCCAGGGAACTTTTGCCGCTGGAGGGCATCCCGATCAGGCTGATATTGCACAATTCCAGTTTGAGTTTTTTGTGGATCTCGCCGATTTGCTCCCGGGGCAGGGGCCGATCCAGAAAATGCTCGGCTGCCAGCACCGCCTGGGCCACCAGCATCTCAAAGCCGCACACCGCCTTGACGCCCTTTTCCTCGGCCCGCAGGAGCAGCTCGGTGCGGAAGGGGTTGTACACTGCGTCCACCACCGCTTCCAGGCTTTCCAGCCCGGTCAGATCCAGCAGGCATTCCCCGTTGTGGGGGTACATCCCCGCCGGGGTGGTGTTGAAGATGACCTGGGCATCCTTTTGCCGGGCAGCCTGCTCATAGCTGAGCCGGCCCGGGCCGGCGCTCCGGCTTACCGTTTCCACCCGGGCGGCGCCCAGATGCCGGCAGACCGCGGCCACCGTGTTGTGGGTACCCCCGGTGCCCAGGATCAGGACGTTTTTCCCCTCCAGGGTGATATTGTGGGCCCGGAGCATGTACAGAACGCCCCCGAAATCGGTGTTGTAGCCGTACAGCCGGCCGCCCCGGTTCACCAAGGTGTTCACCGCCCCGATGCTGCGGGCCCCCTCGTCCACCTCATCGCAGTAGGGGATGACCAGCTGCTTATAGGGGATGGTCACATTCAGGGCCTTGAAGTCCCGTTTTTCCAGAAAAGCCCGGGCTTCTTCCTCGGTGGGCAAGGGGCAGAGCTCATAGGCGTACTCCCCCAGCCGCTCATGGATGATCTTGGAATAGCTGTGGCCCAGTTTGGCCCCAATCAGACCGTACTCCATCAGAATCCCTCCCTCTGCCAAAGGGTGCCGAATCGGGCGGTGAGCAGATCCAGCAGGCCAAAAGCGGCCGCCGCCGTCTGCACCACTGCCGCCCGGGGCACGATGGCCGGGTCATGCCGGCCCTGGATCTGGAGCTCGGCCTCGGTAAGGCTGGCCAGATCCACCGTGTGCTGGGCTTTGTAAATGCTGGGGGTGGGCTTGTAGGCCGCCCGGAACACCAGGGGCATGCCGTTGGTGATGCCCCCATTGATCCCCCCGTTGTGGTTGGTGAGGGTGACCACCCGGCCCCCCTGCACCGCCAGGGGGTCGTTGGCCCCGCTGCCTTTCTGGTCGGCCAGGGCAAAGCCGTCTCCGAATTCCACCCCTTTCACCGCCGGAATGGAAAAGAGCAGGTGGGACAGTACACTCTCGGCGCTGTCAAAGAAGGGCTCCCCCGCGCCTGCGGGCAGGCCCAGCACGGCGGTTTCCAGAATGCCGCCCACACTGTCGCCCTCGGCGGCCGCGGTCCGCACCGCCGCCTTCATGGCTTCCTCCCGGGAAGGGTCCAGCAGGGCAAAGCCCTCCCGCTCTTCCAGGGCCGCCAGCTGGGCGGCCAGTTTCTCTTCCCCTCCGGCAAAGGGCTGGTCATCCAGCCCTGCCAGCCGGTACAGATGGGTGCCGATCCGCACCCCCTTGGCCGCCAGGATGCTCTGGCAGAGGGCGCCCGCCGCCACCAGGGGCGCGGTGAGCCGGCCGGAAAAATGGCCGCCGCCCCGGAAATCCTCAAAGCCCTGGTATTTCACATGGGCGGTATAATCCGCATGGCCGGGCCGGGCCAAGCCAGCGGTTTTGGCGTAATCCCCGCTGCGCTGGGCGGTGTTCTCGATCATCAGGGTGAGGGCCGTGCCGGTGGTGCGCCCGTTGTACACCCCGCTGAGAAAGCGCACGGTATCCGGCTCCTTGCGGGAAGTGGACAGGCCGTCCCCCCGGGCCCGCCGCCGGTCCATCCAGCGGGCGATATGGGCCTCATCCACCGGCAGGCCGGCGGCCAGGCCGTCCAGCACGGCGCCGATGGCGGGGCCGTGGCTCTCGCCGAAGATGGTCAGGCTGACCTGATTTCCAAAGGTATTTTTCATAGCTTCTTCCTTTTATCCAGGGTAACGGCTCACAGCAGGGGTTCTTCCTCCCCGCAGGCCAGCACCGGGGTGAGGGGCAGCCCCTCGGCCAGGTTTTTCAGTTCCTGCCGGGGCACCGTAACGATCCGGAAGGTGCCTAGCTGGGGCACCTTGACCAGCCGGACCGTACCGCCCCGGCTCTTTTTGTCGTGGGTCATGGCCTCATATACCTTGGCCTTGTCGTACCCGGTGCGGGTAGGCAGGCCCAGCCGCCGGTAAACTGCCTTGATCCGCTTGACCAGAGCCGGGTCCTCCACCATGGGCAGCAGGCCCAGGGCCACGCATTCCCCGTGGTACAGCCCCCGGGTGCGGCGGCCCCGGATCCCCTTCACCGCCTCGATGCCGTGGCCCAGGGTATGGCCCAGGTTGAGCACCGCCCGGTTGCCCTTTTCGGTCTCGTCCTCTTCCACGATCTTTTTCTTGATGCAGAGGCTGCGGTAGATGATCTCCTCGATCTCCTCCTCTTCCCGGCCCTCCTCGTACATCTCAAAGAGCTCCTCGTCCCCGAACAGGCTCATCTTGATGCTCTCGGCCAATCCGTTCACAAACTGGCGGCGGGGCAGAGTTGCCAGGGTATCCGGGTCGATGAGCACCAGCTTGGGCTGCCAGAAGGCCCCCAGGATGTTCTTGGTATCCCCCAGGTCCACGGCCACCTTGCCGCCGATGGAGGAATCGAACTGGGAAAGGCTGGTGGTGGGGCAGTTGATGAAGTCGATGCCCCGCATATAGGTGGCGGCGCAGAAACCGGCCAGATCCCCGATCATGCCGCCGCCCACGCCCACCACCAGGCTGGTGCGGTCACAGCCGAAGGCCAGCATGGCCCGGGCTACCTTCTCGTAGACGGCCAGGCTCTTGGAGCCCTCGCCCTGGGGCACGGTATAAATGGTACCGTCGGCACACTGATCCAGGATGGTCTGGGCAAAGGCCTCTGGTACCCCGCTGTCGGTAAGGATGAACACCTTGCGGTGGGTCAGGTCGCACAGCTGGCCCGCCCGGCCCAGCGTGCCCCGCTTGATGATGATATCGTAGCTGCGTTTTCCCAGGCTCATGGATAACTTCATACTCATACTTCTCTCCCCTTGCTTTTTTGTTTGGTCACGGCCCGGTTTTCAGCGGGTATAAATACCCAGCAGCCGCACGCCCCGGCAGACCGCCTCCAGGCTGTTCAGAAGTCTCTGGGCCGCCTCCTCGTTGGGGCTGCCCACCAGTTCGGTATAGAAATAGTATTCAAAGGGATGACCCGGCCGAGGCCGGCTCTTGATACATTCCATATTGAAGCCGGCGGCGGCAATGATCTGGATCACTCCGGCCAGGGTGCCGGGCTTGTTGTCCACCGTGAACAGAAGGCTGAACCGGTTGCCGTCCACCGGCTTTTCCCGGCCGATCACAATAAAGCGGGTAGTGTTGTCCCCGTCCGTATTGATGTTGGGCACCAGCACTTCCAGCCCATAGAGCCGGGCCGTTTCGGGGCTGGCAATGGCTGCCTTGGTCCGGTCGCCGGTCTCGGCCACATACTTGGCCGCCGTGGCGGTGTTGCCCCAGCTGTGGCAGGGCAGCCCCACGCTCTTGAGGAATTTCTCGCTCTGGCGGATGGCCTGGGGATGGCTGTACACATCGGTGATCTCGGAAAGTTTGGTGCCCGGCAATACCAGCAGGTTCTGGCTTACCGGCAGGTCATACACATCCACCACATACAGGTCCCGATGGGCATAGCAGAGATCCAGCACATCGCTCACATCCCCGGCGTGGCTGTTCTCAAAGGGCAGGACGCCGTGGGCAGCCCGGCCCTCTTCCACCGCCGCGAACACCTCGCTCCAGCTGGCGCAGGCCAGGGCCCGGCCCCGGGGGAACAGATGCATCAGGGCGATATGGGTAAAGGCCCCTTCCACCCCCTGGTAGGCCACGGTATCCCGCCCCAGCACGGCGGCCTGGTACTGGCGGGAAAGGGCCATTTCCGCCTTGAGGAAATCCTCAAAATAGGGCTTGAGCTCCTGCCGGCTCAGCCGGGCGGTGTTCTTTTCGATCACCTGCTTTTCCCGGCCGCTGTCCAGGATGGGCATCCCGTGTTCCCGCTTGTAGCGGATGACCTGGGCCACCGCCTCCATCCGTCTTTCAAAAAGCTCGGCCATTCTGGCATCCACATCGTCAATCATCTGCCGGGCCTGTTCCAGCTGATCCATCCTTGCTTGTCCCCTCTTTTCTTTTCTCTTCCGCCGGGTTAGATACCGAAAACGGTACTTTGCCGGGAATAGAAAAATTATAGCACAAAGCGCCGGGCGAAACAATGGCAAACCCGGGCCTGTTTCCCCTCTTCCTGCGGTTGCGCCGGCAGCCCCCGGGGCGGTATAATAGGGCTGTTCGCCCTGCTTTTTCCCGGGCTTTGGCCCGGCCCATGATACAGAAAGGAACCCCATTCCATGAAGATCCTCATCATTGACGGCCAGGGCGGCCGGATAGGCCGCCTTCTCATCGAAGCGCTCCGCGCCCGGCTGCCCCAGGCCGAGATCACGGCGGTGGGCACCAATGCCATGGCCACCCAGGCCATGCTGAAGGCCGGCCCCCACCACAGCGCCACCGGCGAAAACTCGGTGGTGGTCTGCTGCCGCAGCGCCCAGCTGATCGTGGGGCCGCTGGGAATCGTGCTGGCCGATGCCCTGCTGGGAGAGATCACCCCCGCCATGGCCGCCGCCGTGGCACAAAGCCCCGCCCATCGGCTTCTGCTGCCCTTTGACCAGTGCAGCACCCGCATTGCCGGCATGCCTGCCCTCTCCATGAGCCGGCTGGTGGAACAGGCGGTGGAGGATATCTGCCGCTGGGCCGCCCAGCAGCCCTGCCCGACAGCGCTTTGATTCCCGAAAATTGAAAAAGACCGCCCTGCCCCTTTTGCGGGGCAGGGCGGTCTTTATTTTTTTGTTTCAGGCCTGGCGGTTTTCCGCCATAAAGGCTTCCAGCCCGGCCCGGGTGGGCAGACCCTCATTGTCGCCGGCATTCATGATCTGCAAAGTGCCGATGGCACAGCCCCGCTGTACGGCTCCGGCCAGGTCCAGTCCTTCCATCAGGCCGCTGATGACCCCCACCGCAAAGCCGTCGCCGGCGCCCACCGTATCCACGATCTGCCGGGGCGGATAAGCCCTGACCCGGAAGCTGCCCTCCCGGGTGCAGACCCGGGCACCCTCGGCCCCGGTCTTGATGATCACGGCCCGGGCGCCCCGGTCCAGATAAAACCGGCCAATCTGCTCCGGGTCATCACTGCCGCAGAGGATCTTCCCCTCCTTGACCCCGGGCAGCAGGTAATCGGCCATGCCGGCCAGCCGGTTAATCTGCCGGATCATGACCGATTCATCGGGCCAGAGCTGGGGCCGCAGGTTGGGGTCAAAAAAGATCGGGATCCCCGCCTTCCTTGCCCGTTCCATCAGGGTCAGGCTGGCCCCAAAACATTCCGGGGAAAGGGCGGGCAGGATGCCGGTGAGATGAATGGCATCCCACTCTTCCAGGGGCAGATCCCGCACATCTTGCGGGCTGAGGGTGGAAGCCGCCGAGCCCCGGCGGTAATAAAAGATATCCGGGTCGCCCTGGCTGGTGCGGCTTTTCAGCATAAAGCCGGTGGGCCTGGCCTCGGTCTGGGTGGTGAGGGAGGTATCAATGCCGTTTTGGGCCATCGCCCGCAAGATCCGCCCGCCGAAAGGGTCCCTGCCCAGCTTGGTGAGATAGCCGGCCCGGTGCCCCAGACGGCTGAGCCCCACCGCCACATTAAACTCGGCCCCGGCCACAGAGGCGGAAAAGTTTTCCACCTCTTCCAGGGGCGCTTCTTCCCTGGCGATGAACAGCCCCATGGGCTCGCCGGCAGTCAGGATCTTCTTGCTTTGCAACGCTCTTCCCTCTCTCTGCGGATTCCCCGCGGTTTGTGCGGCGAAGGGCCCCCGATTGGGGGAGTGCCCTTCGCCGCTTTTATTGTAGCACGGCCTCTTGCTTACTGCCAGGGAGAAGTGGCCCAGAGCTCCTTATAGGTGTTCTCCGCATCCACAAAGAAAGCGGTAACTTCTTCCGTGGGCATGTTGACCAGGGGAACATTCATCTCCTGGGCCTTCTGCTGGATCTCTTCGGTATTGGAGGCAGCCACGAAGCAATCGCTCAGATACTGAACAACGGCGGGGTCGGTGCCCTCCGGGCAGCCGATGGCCCGGCAGTTGGACTGGATCACATCATAGCCGCATTCCTGGTAGGTGGGGATATCCGGGTAGAAGGGGCTGCGCTCCTCCGCTCCGGTAGCCAGGTATTTGACCGAACCTTCTTCCACAAAGGTGCGGCCATCCGTCACATTGAGGCAGAAGGCGTCACAGTGGCCGCCCGAAACAGCAGTGAGCACCTCGGTCTCGCCGTCAAAGGGAATGATATTGAACTCACAGCCGGCAGCAGCCTGCAGCTGTTTGAGGGCCAGGCCCTCCGAAGTGGTAACGGAGGTAACGCCCACCGAAACGGTGCCGGGCTGGGCCTTGGCAGCCTCCACCAGCTCTTCCAGGGTGTTATATTTGCTGTTGGCTGCCACCCCAATCACACCGGGGTCATTCATCATGGACGCAATATAGTCCACCCCATCGGTACCATAGGGCCTATCCAGCGAGACCCCCGCAATCAGCATGGCCGTAGCGCAGAAACCGATGGTATACCCATCCGGCTCCGCTTCGGCAATGGCGGTCCAGCCCACGTCGCCCGAAGCGCCCTCCTGATATTCCGTCACGATAGAATGCTCCCAGCCTTCCATCTCCTGAACTTTTTCCGCCAGAAGCCGGAACCAGACATCGTTGGTACCGCCCGGCGCAAAGGGCATGATCCAGGTAATATCCTTGCTGGGGTAGCCTTCCGGGCGGGCAGTCTGCCCGGAAGCGGCAGAACTCTGGCTGGATGCCGGCTGAGAAGCGGCGCTCTGGGCCGGGGCCGAAGAGGCCGTGCTGGAGGCGGAACTGCCGCAGCCCGCTGCGGAGATCAGGACAGCGCCGCTCAAAACCAGCGCCATGGCGGATTTTTTGTTGAACATGTTTTCCCTCCTGTTTTTGATTTGTAAAAATATGGCCTCGCCTCAACGGTACACGCAAAGCCATTCGAACCATGGTAAGCCCAAAATGGGAAAGCCGCTCCTCCTGCCGAAATGCCAGTGCCAGAATAAAAGCGGCAATCTCCCGCAGCCGTTTTTTGAAAACGATTTCATTTTGTGGCAAAACAACTTTTTGCTTCTATTTGCATTTCAGACAGTTGGGGTCCGGCCTGCGCCGGGCCCCGGCCTTTTACTCTCTCACGGTGGAGCCTCTTATTTCCAGTTTGTTTGGCAGCTCCTGATGGACCGTTTTTTCCGGCCCGCCCCCACCGATCCGCTCAAAAAGCAACTTGGCAGCAGTCCGCCCCACCAGCCAGGAATCCTGGGTAATGGTGGTGATCCCCGGGGGAATCAGATCTGCCCAGCCCCAGTCATCAAAGCCGCACACGCCGAAGCGGGGGCCTATCTGGATCTGTTCCTGCCGCAGTGCCTGCAGCAGCTGCAGCAATGCTACGCCGTTCACTGCAAAGGCAGCCAGGCGCTGGGAGGCATATCGGCTTTGAAATCGATCAATCTGCCGCATGATATCTTCCCGGTCGCCCTGCCGGAACCGGAACAGGAACTCCTCTCCCTGCAGGCCAAATCCATCCCGCAGGGCATCACAGAAGCCCTGATAGCGCAGAACTCGGGGCGATACCCTTTCCTGCCCCTGCTGGAAGGTGAAAAAGCCCACCTTTTCATAACCAAGCTCGTGGAGATAGGATACGCACTGGTAGGTGCTGCGATAATTTTCTGTGGCAACGGTATCAATCAGCCTTGCCTCGGCCAGGCAGCGGTCGGCCAACACCAGAGGTATCCCCGACTGCTTCAGTTTCAGCAGATAGGCATCGTTGCCGCCGGTGGTGTTTACGATCAGCCCATCCACCTGGTTGGCCAGAAGATCCGCAATACCCTTGCGTTCCCGCTGGGCATCATCCGCACTGTCGGACAGCAGCAACTGGCAGTCGTGATCCTGACAAACGCTGTTGATGCCCTTGACCAAAATGGCGGAAAAGGGGTTCCCGATATCGCTGACCACACAGCCTATCAGCTTTCGATTCTGGGATTTCAGGCTTTGAGCCACCCGGTTGGGCCGATAGTTCAGCTCTTCGACCACTTCCTGGATCCGGCTCCGGGTCTTGTCGGAAAGCATCTCGTATTTTCCGTTCAAATATCGGGAAACCGTCGTTTTAGAAACACCGCACCGTTTTGCCACCTGTTCGATGGTCACGGCCGGTTCTGCCGGTGTGTGTCTGCTCATTCTGATTCTCCGTTACTCCCCTGTTTCGCCCTCATTCTATGGAAAATGAAACCGGTTTGTCAACCATGATTCGATCTTTTTCCGGCAAATTCTATGTTTTAAAGTAATCCATCATTCTGTTTTTGTCTATATTGTCCAGTGTTTTCCGCCCTCTCTTTTGGCATACAAAAAAGGGCCGCCCCAAAGGGCGGCCCCGCAGAAGATTCAAAACCGGGATTCAGGCCTGACGGCTCTTGACCATCCGCCGGATCACCAGCAGCACGCATACCATCAGCAGGATGGCAGCGGGCAGCATGATGAGGGCGCTCTGCACCAGACCGGTGATCAGGTAGCAGATAAAGCTCACCGCCGTGACCACGATCACGTAGGGCAGCTGGGTGGAAACATGGTTGATATGATCGCACTGGGCGCCCGCCGAGGCCATGATGGTGGTGTCGGAAATGGGCGAGCAGTGGTCGCCGGCCACCGAGCCGGCCATGCAGGCGGAAATGGCAATGATCATGATCTCATTGTCCAGATTGCCCTGGAAGGCGTAGACCACAATGGGGATCAGGATGCCAAAGGTACCCCAGGAGGTACCGGTGGAGAAGCTGAGGAAGACCGCGATCAGGAAGACGATGGCGGGCAGCAGGTTCAGGAAGCCGCCGGCGCTGGCCTTCACGATGGCGCCCACATATTCCCGGGCACCCAGGGAGTCGGTCATGGCCTTCAGGGTCCAGGCAAAGGTGAGGATCATGATGGCGGGCACCATGCTCTTGAAGCCCTCGGGCAGGCAGTCCATGCAGGCCTTGAAGTTCAGGACCCGGCGGCAGAGATAGAACACCACCGTGAACAGGAAGGCAAAGGCCGAACCGTACACCAGGCCCACAGAGGCGTCGGAGCCGGCAAAGGCATCCACAAAATTCACCCCGTCAAAGAAGCCGCCGGTGTAGATCATGCCGATGACGCAGCAGACGATGAGCACCAGGATAGGAGCCACCAGGTCGATGACCCGGCCCTTGGGGTTGGGCGTTTCGCCGGTACCGTCCCCATAGGGGCGGCCCTCGGTAGTAAACAGGTCCCCGTTCAGCCGGGCATTGGCCTCATGCAGGCCCATGGGGCCAAAGTCAAAGTTGCCCAGGGAGAGGGTCACCAGCATGGTGAGGGTGAGAAAGGCGTAGAAGTTGTAGGGGATAGCCCGGACAAACAGGTCCAGGCCGTTCACCCCGTCCACAAAGCCGGTAACGGCAGCCGCCCAGGAAGAAATGGGGGCAACGATGCAGACCGGCGCGGCGGTGGCGTCGATGATGTAGGCCAGCTTGGCCCGGCTTACCCGGTGGCCGTCGGTGACCGGCCGCATGACGCTGCCCACGGTGAGGCAGTTGAAGTAGTCGTCAATGAAGATCAGCACGCCCAGGGCCACGGTGGCCAGCTGCGCGCCCACCCGGCTCTTGATATGGGTCTCGGCCCAGCGGCCGAAGGCAGCGGAGCCGCCCGCCTTGTTCATCAGGCAGACCATGGCGCCCAGCAGCACCAGGAAGAGCAGGATGCCCACGTTGTAGGCATCCGCCAGGGCGGTGTTCACCATACCGTCAATAAAGACATGCTGGATGGTGCCGGTAAAGCTGAAGTTGGAATAGAGCAGGCCGCCGGCCAGGATGCCGATGAAGAGGGAGGAATAGACCTCCTTGGTGATCAGGGCCAGCACAATGGCGATGATGGGCGGAACCAGCGCCCAGAAGCTGCAGAAAAAGGGGCTGACATATTCCGCCGCGGCCTCTTCCGCCGCAAATACGCCCACAGTCAGGATGCAGGCAGTCAGGGCCAGCACCGCCAGGATCCGGCCCGCCTTTTGCAGGGAACAGTTTGTTTTCATGATTTCCTCCTTGCCGGGGCCTTTTGCTCCGGCTTTCTTGCAGATGTCCCTTCTTTGTTCAGAGTCCCCGAAGGCGCAAAAAAGGGTCATGGCCCGCCGCCATGACCCTGCCAAAGAGCTTTTTGCCCTCTGTCCAGTCCGCGACAGCTCTCCACAGAGCCGCAAGACTCTGTGACAGACCGGAAGATCTTCTCCCCAGGTCCGGCCCCTCTGCCGTCAGGCGGCGGCCAGAGTGCCTCGGCGGCGGCCCCTTTCTTCTTTCCCTGGCGCCTGCCATGGGGGAAAGGATACTCTTGACGCGCCGCGCCTCTATCATGCGTATTTCAGAGATTCTGTTTCTGATTATAATATACAGGCCGCAAAAGTCAATGAAACCTGCGGTTTTTTGCCGCAATCAGCCGGTTTTTTCCGTATTTTCTGCCTTTTTGCCCTCATCGGGGCAGCCGGCGCAGATGTTCTTCCAGGGCCAGGGCCATTTTTTGATGGGTGACCCAGTGGGGATGGCCCCAGGGGCCCACCGGGTCCGCAGGCTCGATGCCGGGCAGGCGCAGCAGGGAGACCCGGCCATCTCCCGACTGTTTTTGATATCGCCGGACCGCCCTTTCCATCCCGGGCAGCATCTCAAAACCGATGGGCCCCAGGGCGCAGACCACCCAGGGCCGGGGGCCGTTCAGCTCCCGCAGCCGATAGAGGAATTCCTCATAATCCCGCTCAAAGCATTCCCGCTCGGCCTCCGGGTCCGGGGCGTTGGCCACCCCCATGGCGTCGTTGGCCCCCAGGTTCATCACCAGATAGTCCAGGGGGGCGGCCTTGAAGTCCCAGGGGGTCAGGGAGGGCCGGCCCTGGTTATCCTCCTGGACCCGGTCGGTATAGGAATAAATATCCCGCATGGAATACCGCTCCGGCTTGCCCTGGCGGGGCGCAAGGCAGATGCCGGAGATGGAGACCATGCTGGCTTCCAGCCCCAGGGCCCGGGCGGTCAGGGCCCCATAGGTCAGCCAGCCGTTTTCCTCGGCAGAATAATATCCCTTTTCCCGTCCCATTCCCTCGTTGCCGTAGCCGCAGGTGATGGAATCCCCCACAAACTCGATCCTGCCCCGGGCCGGGGAGGGTTCGGGGGGCAGCAGCTCCCCCTCCATCCAGAAGCCTTCCAGCGCCAGGGCGGTGCGCTGGTTTTCGGTGAGTTTTACCAGCCGCAGCCGCCGGGTCTCGGGCTTTGGCCCAAACCACAGCAGCATGGCCGGGCTTTTATCATCCACCTGGAAGCGGCGGCTGAAATCTTCCCGGTCTTCTTCCAGCACTGCCGCCCAGGGCCAGAGCACCCGGTGCTCACCCAGGGGCCCGTCCGCCTGGCCGGAAAGGCCGCTTTCCGCCCGCAGGCAGGCCACCAGGCAGGTGCCCCGGAAGTTCACCTCCACCTGGCTGCAGGTCCAGTTCAGGTACAGCCGGCCTGTATCCTCCTGCCAGAGCACCCTGCCCCGGGTGCCCAGCAAAGACAGACATTTTTTGAGGGGAACCCATTCCATAGGCCTTTCCTTTCCAAGGGCCGCAGAGGGCGGCCCTCTTTTGTTCTTCTTTGCTGCCATTGTACGGTGAGGCCCCCGCCTTGTCAATGCAGGGCTTGACAGGGAACGGCAGAGTGATAGAATAAGATTATGGCATATGCCAATAACGAAAGGAGAGCCTATGCCCCGTCCCTGTAAACAGCGAAGGATCTGCGCCCTGCCCGGCTGCTGCCGTTTTGGCCCCCAGGAGCCGGACCATACCCCCGAGACCCTGACCATGACCCTGGATGAATATGAGGCCCTGCGCCTCATTGACCTGGAATCCCTCTCCCAGGAGGAATGCGCCGACCGGATGGGGGTGGCCCGCACCACCGCCCAGGCTATTTACAACAGTGCCCGCCGCAAGCTGGCGGATTGCCTGGTCAACCAAAAAGAGCTGCACATCGAGGGCGGCCATTACCGCCTTTGCGGCGGCGGCCTGCCCGGCTGCGCCGCCCGGCGCTGCCCCCGCGTTCTTGCACCCATTACAGAAAGGAATCACACCATGAAAATCGCAGTCACCTATGAAAACGGAGAAATCTTCCAGCACTTCGGCCACACCGAGCAGTTCAAGATCTACACGGTGGAAAACGGCCAGGTCACCGGCAGCGACCTGGTAAACACCCTGGGCAGCGGCCACGGCGCCCTGGCCGGTTTTCTGCAGAATCTGGGGGTGGATACCCTCATCTGCGGCGGCATCGGCGGCGGCGCCCGGCAGGCCCTGGCCCAGGCAGGCATCCAGATTTACGGCGGCGTACAGGGCCGCGCCGACCTGGCAGTGACCGACCTGCTGGCCGGCCGTCTCCTCTTCAACCCGGAGGAGCTGTGCAGCCACCATGGCGAGGGCCATGGGGAGGGCCACCACTGCGGGGGCCATTCCTGCGCCGATCACTCCTGCCATAACTGAAACGGAATCAACTGACAAAAGCCCCCGCGGTCTGTGACCGCGGGGGCTTTTGTTTCAAAAACAACTTGAAACCGTTTTTGCCTTGACATTCCCCGCCTTTCCTCGTATGCTCATTTTGGCAATAAATTTCTTTTTTTCGGGAAAATTGTTTATAATTTTCTGACAAAAATCGTTTTATAGATAAGGTATAAAAAATTCTGAGTGCCGAACGGAGACCGCCATGAAAAAGTGCCTGTCCTTATTCTTTCTTCTCTGCCTGCTCTGGATAGCCGCTCCCGGCGCTTTTGCGGATGATGCTTCCGGGCCCCTGCCGATCTCGGTCAGCCGGGACGGGCAGAGCCTTGGCGCCCTTACCGACGACTCCCGCACCACCCGGGCTACTCTGGAGGCCGGGCAAAGCCTGCAGATCCACAGTGATACACCCCTGCAGGGGCTGTACCTGATCTGGGAAAAGCCGGCCCCCTGTACCCTTGTGGGGGAGGATGGCAGCACCCAGGCCCATGACACCGGCTTTCTGCACGATTACCTAAACCTGGAAGGCCTGACAGATTTCAGCCTGCTTTTGCCGGAAGGCGGGCAGCTATGCGAGGTATACGGTTTTGGGGACGGGGAACTCCCCGACTGGGTCCAGCGCTGGCAGCCGCCCTGTGAGCAGGCCGATCTTCTTCTCATGCCCACCCATGCGGACGATGAGCATCTCTGGTTTGGCGGGGCTATGCCCTATTATGCGGCCGAGCGGGGGCTTGAGGTTCAGGTAGCCTATCTGATCAGCCACTGGGACCAGCCGCCCCGCCCCCACGAACTGCTGGACGGACTGTGGACGGTGGGGGTCACCCGATACCCGGTGATCAGCGATTTCCCCGACTATTACGCCGACAACTTGGCGGCAGCCCAATCCCTCTACAACGAGGAAGATATCCTGGCCTGGCAGGTGGAGCAGCTTCGTCGGTTCCAGCCTGCTGTGGTGGTGGGCCACGACCTGGAGGGCGAATATGGTCACGGTGTGCATTGCCTGAACGCCAAATGCCTTTTACAGGCGGTGGAGGATGCGGCAGACCCCTCCCTTTTTCCCGAAAGCGCCCAGCGGTACGGCAGCTGGGATACTCCCAAATTGTATCTCCATCTCTACCCGGAAAACACCATTGTGATGGACTGGGAAAATATTTTTCTGGATAGTTTCGGCGGCAAGAGCGCCATCGAGGTGGCACGGGAGGGCTTTGCCTGCCATGCAAGCCAGCAGGGCGTTTTCCATGTGACCGGGGCAGGCGGCTGGTATGACTGCCGCCTGTTCGGGCTGGCCCGAAGCCTTGTGGGCCCGGATCTGGCGGGCAACGATTTTTTTGAAAATGTTTCCATCCCCAGCCAGCAGCCCAGCCCCACCCCTTCCCCCACGCCCTCTCCTTCTCCCTCCCCGACCCCGGAGCCTTCACCCCCGGATTCGGGCCAGGGCGGCCCACTGCTCTGGGCAGCGGGCGCAGGCCTGATCATTCTTTTGCTGGCGGCGTTTTTCTTCTTCCGCAAACGCCGCAAAAAACCGGATAACAGGAGGATCTATCGTGCCAAGTAAACCGAACCCCTCCCCTGCCCGCCGGCACATTTCCACGGCCGGGGCATACAAGCAGGGCTCTTCGTCCCAGCGCCCTGTCTATCGGGCACCGGACAATGCCCGACCGACCGTCTCTTCCCCCAAAACCGTATACCGGGCACCGGGCAGCCCTGCCGCAGCCCGGTCAGCCCGCCCCCGCGGCGGCGCCGCCCGCACGGCCGGCCGGGTGGGTGCCCTGCTGGGCACCCTGCTGGCTTTTTTGCTGGCCTTGGCCCTGGGCGCCTGCCTGATTTTCTGCAAGGGGCCCAGCCCCACCGCCCGGGATCTTTTTGTAAATACCATGCTGGAAACCAGCGCCCTGAAGTTTGTTCCCCGGCTCTTTCTCAGCTCCGGGGAGATTGACGCCATTGTGGAGCGCAACTCGGTGGCGGAGACCTCCGAGACCACCGACACTTCTCAGGGCGAGTTCCAGCCGCCCAAAGATAAGCCCCTGGATACCATCGAGATCGAGGATGTGCACGGCCCCACCTATCAGGGCAAGATGATGATCGTCTATGATCCTTCCCGCATCCAGCTGGCCTGTCTGGATCAGTTTTCTTCCAGCGGCAAGGGCAAAAAGCTGGCGGAATTTGTGGAGGAAGCAGGCGCGGTGGGCGGCATCAACGCCGGCGGTTTTGCCGACGAAAACGGCATGGGCAGCGGCGGCATGCCCATCGGCCTGGTGATCCGGGATGGCGAGATGCTGATGGGCCAGGCCGGCGGCAGCTATTCGGTCATCGGCTTTGACGGCAATGACCGGCTCCACGTGGGCCAGATGACCGGAGCCGAGGCCATGGAACGAGGCCTGCGGGGCGCGGTGAGCTTTGGCCCGGCCTTTATCATCAACGGTGAGCCGGTGGATGTGACCGGTTCGGGCGGCGGGCTGAACCCCCGCACGGTTATGGGCCAGAGAGAGGACGGCGCCGTCCTTCTGCTGACCATAGACGGGCGGCAGCCCCACAGCCTGGGCGCCAATTATCAGGATTGCATCAAGGTGATGCAGGATTACGGCGCCGTCAATGCCGCCAATCTGGACGGCGGCTCCAGCTCGCAAATGATCTACCAGGGCGAGACCATCAATGTCTGTTCGTCCCTGTACGGGCCCCGGAATCTGCCGGTGGCCTGGCTGGTACAGTAAGGAGGCAAGTATGGCTTCATCGTCCACCCCTGCCCGCCGCCGTCGCGGCGGGTTCGGCCGGTTTTTCCTCATCTGGTGCCTGGCACTGGCCCTGATCGGCGTGCTTGTGCTGGCCAAGTTATGGCATTCCCTCAGCCAGTACGAAAAGAATTCCCCGGAAGCCGCCGTGGCGGATTTCCTGCAGAATATCGCCTCGGCCGACGAAGAACAGCTGCTGCAGGGCTCCGGTTTTTCCCTTTCTCCCTACGAGCGCCCCGGTGCTTATGGTCAGGCCATGCAGGAGCTTTTTGCCGATATCCCCGCCGACCGGGATCAGCTGCGTTTTTCCAAACAGCTGACGGGCAATGAGGGCACCGTAAAGGTCATTGCCTCCGGCGGCAGCGTAGAGCTGGAACTTCGCCGGGAAGAAGAGGGGGAGCCCTGGCAGGTGATCCCGCCCTCCCCTCAGACCCTCACCTGCACCCTGCTGGCCCCCGCCCATGTGTCGCTTTCGGTGAACGGCAAGGCCCTGCCGGCCCAGGAGGCAGTCTCTTCCCGGGCCGCCGAAGGATACGAAGAACTCCCCACTCCTCCTCAGGTGCTGGAATACCGGCTGGAAGGCCTGGTGAATCTGCCCGAGGTGGAAGCCAGCCTGGCCGACGGCACCAGCTGGAAGGTGGAGGTGCCCGAGGCCCAGGCCGGCCAGACCAGCGCCCGGGCGGCTGCCCCGGTGCCTGCCGACCAACAGCCCGGGCTGGAAAGTTTTGCCCGCAGCGCCGCCCAGACCTATGTGCGGTATGTTTCTCGGGACGCAGATTTTTCCCAGGTGGACGCCTTTCTCTGGCCCGATACCACCTTGCGGGAGACGGTGCGTACCCTGGACAATTACTGGTACACCAACCATGTGTCCTCCTCCTTTGAAAATGAGGAATTTCTGGGCAGCGGCAGCCTTGGCCCCGATTGCTGCTGGATCGAACTGAAAATGGATTACCGTGTGAACATTGGCTACAAACAGGTGGTGTTGCCGGTGCATTACCGGATGTACGCCGCCCTTTCGGAGGGGAACTGGAAGCTGGTAAGCATGGAAAGCCTGTGATCCCCTGCTATACCAAAAAAACAAAAGCTGCGAACTCTTTCGGCAGAGTTCGCAGCTTTTTTTCCGGGATAAAATCTTCCTGTTCTGGTATTCTGTTGGCACAGGGAAGCCGATCCGAGTGTATAACCTTCACCGCGGTACACCAGGAACTTCCGACGTGTATGCCGGGCTTTTCCTGTTCTGTTGCGCAGGTTCAATTCCTGCAGTAAGCGCTTTCGCTTACCCCTTGGCTGGGACAATTGCCGCAAGGCACCCCGAGTTGAACGGCCCCTGACGGGCGCCGGTATAGGACGCAGCAGATTGCCGCCCCGCGCTTTTGCCGGCACCGGCCGGATAAAGGCGCAGGTGGGTTCCGGGCCCTGCCCGGGGGCGGATTCCGCAGGCGAGACCCATCGGCCAGAATCCTTCCCGCCGGTGCGGCCGCGCCCGCTGAAGCCCCCGGCCGCCGGGGGCCCAGATCTGCACGGTGGAGGTGGCCGACCGCCAGTTTGCCCTGCATTTTGTGGACGGCAACTTTTCCGGCGTCCTGCTCAAGGGCCGGCATGCCTTCCGGAAGGCCGCCGGCGGCCACACCTTCCGCCTGGTGGACCTTACCAGCCCCTTTGTGGAAGAGGACTTCCCTGTCTACCTCTTCCAGGAGCTCCCCTCCTACCTGTACCAGCGGGTAGAGGTAGCCCCTTACCAGAAGGCCCGGCTGTATCTGGATAAAAAGCTGGATCGGCTTCTGGAGCCCGGCGTCTACTGCTTTTGGAAGACGCCCGTGCAGGTGGAGGTGGACCTTGTGGATACCCGGCTGCTGCAGATGGACCTGACCGGCCAGGAGATCATGACCCAGGACAAGGTTTTTCTTCGGATCAACTTTGTCTTTACCTACCGGATCACCGACTATGTGCGGATCGCCGCCGAGATCGACGATTACGCCGAGCAGCTCCATATTGCTGCCCAGCTGGCCCTGCGGGACTATGTGGCCCGCTATCGGCTGGACGAGTTGCTGGCCGGCAACATCCGGGAGATCATGAACACGGTGCTGCTGGCGGAAAAGCGGGCCCAGGCCAATGTAATCACCCGCCGGGAGGAGGTGGCATCTACCCGTTCGCTGCTGAACACAGCCCGCCTGATGGAAGAAAACCAGACCCTCTGCAAGCTCAAGGAGCTGGAGTATCTGGAGCGCATCTGCGAGAATGTGGGCAGCCTCAACCTGAACGGCAGCGGCGGCGTGCTCAGTCAGCTTTTCGCCCTGCTGGGCAAAGGCCGACCCGAGGCATAAGGCTCTGCCCCGGGCGGGGGCCCGGTCAATCCGTTTTTAAAGCGGATCGGCCGGGCTCTTTTTCCATTTCTGCCAGTTCCGGGTATACGGTGCGGCGCATGGTGATGTAGCAGGCCAGGCCCCCGATCAGGTTGGAGATGGGCTCGGCCAGGAAAACACCCCGCACCCCCAGCCCGCCCACACGGGGCAGGATCAGGGTGAGCGGCACCACAATGACGGCCTTGCGCAGCAGGGAGAAGAACACCGCTTTTTTGGCCTTGTTCAGGGATTTGAAAACGCTCTGGCCCGCAAACTGGAAGGCCATCATCACAAAACCGAAGAAATAAATATGCAGGGAGGGCACCGCCGCTTCCAGCAGGGCGGGTTCATGGTTGAAGATCCGGATAAAGAAGGCGGGGAACAGGGAGATGAGCCCCCAGCTTACCAGGGTATACAGAAAACCCAGCTGGGTCATGAACCGGATGGCCAGGCGGACCCTGGGCACCCGGCGGGCGCCGTAGTTGTAGCTGATGATGGGGGAAGCGCCGTCCGACAGGGCCATAACCGGGGTCTGGGCAATCTGCCGCACCGAATTGATGACGGTCATCACGCTCACATAGATATCCCCGCCAAAAACCCGGAGGGTGGAGTTGCAGGCCACCTGCACCAGGCTGTCGGTAAAGGACATGACAAAGCTGGAAGCCCCCAGGGCCGCAATCCGGCGGATACAGGCAAAATCCGGCCAAAATCCCTTAAAATCCAGCCGCAGCTCGGCCCGGGAACTGGTAAGGAACCGCAGCACCCAGGCAGCCGACAGGGCCTGGGAGATCACGGTGGCCACCGCCGCCCCCTGCACGCCCATCCCCAAAAGATAGATGAAGATCGGATCCAGCAGGATATTGGCCACCGCCCCCAACAGCACGGTGAGCATCCCCACTCGGGCAAAGCCCTGGCTGTTGATATAGGGGTTAAGCCCCAGGGAGGTCATGGCAAAAACCGTGCCCAGCAGATAGATGGTCAGGTAAGAACCCGCATAGGGGTAGGTATCCTGGCTGGCCCCAAACAGGTACAGAATGGGGCGGTGAAACAGGATGCCCGCCCCGGTAAGCAATACACCTGTGACCAGCAGCATGAAATAGGCGTTGGCCATGATCTTCCGGGCGCCTTCCTGATCCTGCCGGCCCCGGGCGATGGAGCACAGGGGCGAGCCGCCCACCCCGAACAGGTTGGCAAAGGCGGTGACGAGGGTAATGGCCGGGAAGCACAGCCCCAGCCCCGCCAGGGCCAGGGTGCCCTCCCCCGGGATCTTGCCGATATAGATTCGGTCCACAATGTTGTACAGCAGATTCAGTACCTGCGCCACCAGCATGGGCGCCGCCACCGCCAGCACGTTCCGCCGGACATTCCCCGAGGAAAAATCCACCTGCCTTGCCTGGTTCTGTTTTTCACCCGAACCCCAAAGGGCCATCTTTCTTTGCTCCTTTCCCTCTCTGCCGCTCAATCTTCCAGCAGAATACAGTTCACCCGCCCGGAGTGGACGGTACAGGCATCCAGCGCAATGATCCCCTTGCCGTAATAGGGGGTAAAATCCGGGTCCTGGTCAAACTCGCCGCCCCTGCCCTCATAGTAGGCATGGCCATAGGAACAGTGCCAGTGGCCGCAGACAATGGTTTTGCCCGGCTCGGTCACCCCGCCGTAGGCGGCATCCATACCATTGATCCACCGGGCTTTTTCCCACTGCTCTTTTTCCGCCTGCCGCCAGCCATCCATGTACAGGTATTCGGCCACCAGCGGGGAATAGGGAATAAATCCGCAGGGGATCCATCCATGGACAAAAATATAGCGGGAGGTCTCATAATAATCCCGCATGGCCGGGATCAGGGTTTGGATATAGGGGGTATGCAGGAATTTTCTTCCCACCTCTTCCGGTTTTTTCTCCAGGTCTTCCCGGTCTGCCCCCGTCAGCTGGCAGACCGTATCCACCGTGCCGTTAGCAATATGGTATCGTTTTTTATAGCTGCCCAGATGCCAGTTCCGGAGAAGTTCCAGGGTCAGATCCTCATGATTGCCTCGGATCAGGATGAGTTCATCCCTCGCCAGCAGTTCCAGAAGGAATTTTTGCAGCTCGGCCGCCTGGGGCCCCCGGTCGAACAGGTCCCCGCAAAGGATCAGCTTATGGGCAGCCGTGTCGGAAAAGAAGCCCTGTTCCTGCAGAGCTGCCCAAAAGGGGTCAAAAAAGCCGTGCAGATCGGCCGCCACATAGTATTTCACGGCATTGTCCTTCCGGTTTTACGGGACAAAATGGAAAAAGGCACAGGAAGCCCTGTGAGCCTCCTGTGCCCAGCGCCGAAGGCGCTTTGGCGCAGCGGGAGGGATTCGAACCCTCGTGTGGTTACCCACAAACTGATTTCGAGTCAGCCCCGTTATGACCGCTTCGATACCGCTGCATATTCTTGCTTCTGCCCTGCGGAAAACCGCAAAACACTAAATTAGATTATAGCAAAAGAGCCGGGGCCCGTCAACGCCCCGGCTCTTCCCTGCCGGAAAATTTTTCGATGGAGCTTACTTGCCGCCCATCAGGATAGCCATGACCGCCTTCTGGGCATGCAGGCGGTTTTCCGCCTCCTCAAAGATCTCGGCCGCATGGGCTTCAAAGACCTCTGCGGTGATTTCCTCGCCCCGGTGGGCGGGCAGGCAGTGCTGCACCATGCAGCCCGGGTTGGCCAGGGCCAGTACTTCCTCATTGATCTGGTAGCCCCGGAAGGCCTTGCGGCGCTTTTCGGTCTCGGCCTCTTCACCCATGCTGGTCCACACGTCGGTGAAGAGGACATCCGCGCCTACGGCGCCCTCCTTGGGGTCGGTGCAGAGCTGGAACTTGCCGGGGAATTTCTGGGCATAGTCCAGCACATCCGCCGCCGGGCGGTAATCCTCCGGGCAAACGGCGGTAAAGGACATGCCCGCCATCAGGCAGCCCACGATCAGGCTGTTGGCCATATTGTTGCCGTCCCCGATAAAGCAGGCTTTCCGCCCCTCAAAGCCACCCTTGAATTCCCGGATGGTCTGCAGGTCTGCCAGAACCTGGCAGGGATGGCAGTAATCGGTCAGGCCGTTGATCACCGGCACACCGCTGTACTGAGCCAGGGCCTCCACATCGCTCTGCTTGAAGGTGCGGATCATGATGCCGTCGTAATACCGGCCCAGTACCCGGGCAGTATCCTGGATGGGCTCGCCCCGGCCGATCTGCATCTCGGTGGTAGCGTTCAGGTAGGTGCCCAGGCCCCCCAGCTGGTAAACGCCCACCTCGAAGCTGGTGCGGGTGCGGGTGCTGGCCTTGGCGAAGATCAGCGCCACCGTCTTGCCAGCCAGATAGGGGTGGGGCCGGCCCGCTTTCCGGTCAGCTTTCAATTCATCGGCCACATCCAGGATATGGAACAGCTCCTCCCGGGTGAGGTCGCTCATTTTCAGCAGATGTTTCATGGGTCTCTCCTTCTTTCCTGTAAGCCAGGGGCAAGGGCTGCCCCGGCCTTAAAAGCTTTTCAGCACATCTTCCAGTATGCCGGCCGCCTCATCGATCTCGGCTTCGGTCAGGATCAGGCCGGGCAGCAGGCGCAGGCGGGTCTTGGCCGTGAGCACCAAAAGGCCCTTCTCCTGGCATTTTGCCAGCACGTCGGCTGCCTGGATGCCCTCTTCCAGCTCCAGGCCGATCATCAGCCCCAGGCCGCTCACCTGCTTCACATGGGGCAGAGCGGAAAGCTTGGCCCGCAGAATCTCAGCCTTGCGGCGCACCTGGGCCAGGAATTCCTCGCTGATGGCATCCACCACTACGTTGGCGCCGGCGCAGGCCACCGGGTTGCCGCCAAAGGTGGAGCCGTGGGTACCCTTGCCCATGCCCTTGGCCATCTTTTCGCCCAGGACCACAGCCCCCAAAGGCAGGCCGCCGCCCAGGCACTTGGCCAGGCTGATGCCGTCCGGCACAAGGCCATACTGCTCGCAGGCCAGGAAGGTGCCGGTGCGGCCGATGCCGGTCTGCACCTCGTCCGCCAGCACCAGGATATCCTTTTCGGCGCAGTAGGCGGCCGCTTCCTTGACAAACCCTTTCTCCAGGGCGGTCACGCCGCCCTCGCCCTGGACCATTTCCATGAGCAGGGCGCAGACCGGGTGTTCCTCGCAGGCTTTTTTCAGGGCCTCCAGGTCATTGGCGGGCACATAGACAAACCCGTCGTTGAAGGGGCCGAAGTAGTGGTGGAACACCTCCTGCCCGGTGGCGGTGAGGGTGGCCAGAGTACGGCCGTGGAAACTGTTGACGAGGGTGACCACCGTGCTCCGTCCCTCGCCGTATTTGTCCGCGCTGTATTTGCGGGCGGCCTTGATCAGCCCCTCGTTGGCTTCGGCGCCGCTGTTGGCAAAGAACACCTTATCCAGGCCGGTGCGCTGGCAGAGCTTCTGGGCCAGCTGGGCGCAGGGCCGGGTGTAGTAAAGGTTGGAGGTGTGCTGGAGGGTGGCTGCCTGGCGGCTCACCGCCTCCACCCAGCCGTCCGGGCAGTAGCCCAGACCGTTGACCCCGATGCCGGAGGTGAAGTCCAGATATTCTTTCCCCTCGGCATCCCAGGCGCGCAGGCCCTTGCCCCGCACCAGGGCCACCGGGTTGCGGCCGTAGGTGGGCAGGACGTATTTCTCGTCCAGCTCCATGATGGTTTTGGAATCCATGGTTTCCATTCTTTATTCTTCCTCCTTACCTGCCGTAGCCGCGGCGATAGAACAGGGTGCCGCTGCCTCTGTCGGAGAAGATCTCCAGCAGGATGGAGTGAGGTACCCGGCCATCGATGATGCAGGCCTCGTGGACGCCCTGGTAGATGGCGTCGGCCATGCCGTCGATCTTGGGGATCATGCCGCCGGAAATAACACCCTGGTTCTTGTAGCCTTCGATCTCGCTTACCTCCACACTGGGGATGAGGGTGCTCTCGTCATCCTTATCCCGCAGCAGGCCGGCGATATCGGTCATGCTCACCAGCTTTTCAGCCTTGAGGGCAATGGCGATGCGGGCGGCAGCGGTATCGGCGTTGATGTTGTAGGCCACGCCGTTTTCATCCATGCCCAGGGTGGCGATCACCGGGATGAAGGCGTTATCCAGCAGATGAGTGATGAGGGTGGTGTTCACATAGTCGATCTCCCCCACATAGCCCAGGTCCGCGTCGCTCTTGCGGCTGCAGGTGATCATCTGACCATCCATTCCGCAAAGGCCCACGCCCCGGCCCCGCAGCAGAGCCACCAGGTCCTTGTTCACTTCCCCGGCCAGCACCTGCTGCACCACCCGCATGGTCACCTCATCGGTGTAGCGCAGCCCGTTTACAAACCGGCTCTCATGGCCGATGGCCTTGAGAGTCTGATTGATGGCGGGGCCGCCCCCGTGCACCAGCACCACCCGTACCCCCAAAAGGGTCAGGGTGATCAGATCGTTCATAACGGCGCTTTTCAGCTCCTCGTTGATCATGGCGTTGCCGCCGTATTTGATCACCATGGTGGAGCCGTGGTACTTCTGGATATAAGGCGTGGCCTCGCTGAAGAGCTGGGCCATCTGTTCGTTTTTCATGCTCCCTGTCCCCTTTCGTCAGTCAGTGGTGGAACGGGCCCCGCTTATGTACGGTAATCCCCGTTGATCTTTACATAGTCATAGGTCAGATCGCAGCCCCAGGCCTTGGCGGTCTGGTCGCCCTGACCCAGGTCTACCAGAATGCGGATCTCCTTTTCGGCCAGCACCTTGGCTGCCTCTTCCTCGCTGTACTCGTGGTAGGCGGCGTTTTCGCACACATACACCTGGCCGGCCTTGCTTTCCAGCCAGACCCGCACCTTATCCACCGAGAATTCCCCGGGGGTATAGCCTATGGCGCAGAGGATCCGGCCCCAGTTGGCATCCTGACCGAACATGGCGGATTTGAGCAGGTCGGACTGGATGACCGTCTTGGATACCGCCCGGGCCACGGCCACGGTGGGCGCGCCGGTGACCACGCATTCCAGCAGTTTGGTGCAGCCCTCCCCGTCGCCGGCCAGCTCCCGGCACATCTTCTCGGCCACCATGTGGAGAGCCTGGCAGAAGGTGAAGTAATCCGCCCCTTCCGCAGTGATCTGGGGGTTGCCGGCCATCCCGTTGGCCAGCAGCAGCACGGTATCGTTGGTGGAAGTGTCGCCGTCCACACTGATCTGGTTGAAGGTGGAGGGCACATCCTTACTGAGGGCCTTCTGAAGCATCTCGCTGCTGATGGCTGCGTCGGTGGTGAGGAAAAGCAGCATGGTGGCCATGTTGGGGTTGATCATGCCGCTGCCCTTGGCAATGGCGCCCAGGTGGCAGGTGTGGCCGGAAAGTTCGAATTCCACCGCCGCCTGCTTTTCGTGGGTGTCGGTGGTCATGATGGCCCGGGCCGCCTTCAGGGAGCCCTGGGGCCCTTCCTCCAGGGCCTTGGCTGCCATGGGCACGCCCGCCTCAAAGGGGGCCAGCTCCATGGCTTGGCCGATCACGCCGGTGGAGCAGACCAGCACATTGCCGGCGGGGATGCCCAGCTCTTTTGCCACCAGCTTGCAGGTCTCCTCGGCCAGGTGTTCGCCGCCGGGGGCGCAGGTGTTGGCGTTGCCGCTGTTGCAGATGATGGCCTGGGCCTTGCCGTCGGCCAGATGGCGGCGGTCCACCTTGATGGGGGCCCCGCAGACCTTATTGGTGGTATATACGGCCGCGCCGCTGCAGAGGGTATCGCTGCAGATCAGCGCCAGGTCCTCCTTGGTGTGGCCGCTGCGGATGCCGCAGTGCACACCGGAGGCCTTGAAGCCTTTTGCGGCACAGATGCCGCCTTCGATCCATTTCATGGAGATCCCTCCTTTGTTCTTTTCCCTGGGCAGGGCTTATTCCAGCCCTGCGGTCTCTTCCAGCCCCAGCATCAGGTTCATGCACTGGACGGCCGCCCCGCTGGAGCCCTTGCCCAGGTTGTCGAAGAGGCTGATCAGAAGCATCTGAGAGCCGTCCGGGCTGGCCGTGAGGTAGATCTCCATCCGGTCGGTTCCGGCCAGCAGGTTGCCGGCCAGGAACTGATCCGAGGGGATATCCCCCAGGGGATGGACCGTGACCACCTTTTCGCCCTGATAATATTCCTCCATGGCGGCGGCGATGGCGGCGGGGTCTGCTTTCAGCAGTTCCATCCGCAGAGGGATGGAGGTCTGCATGCCGGAGTAGTAGTCGGCCACGATGGGGCAGAAGATGGGGGCCGCAGAAAGACCGCAGACCGCCTTCATCTCGGGCAGGTGCTTGTGGTGCAGGCCCAGGGCATAGGCCCGGGGGCTGTCGTAATCCACCGGGCGGGCCGGGTCACGATACTGGCCGATCATCTTCTTGCCGCCGCCGGAATAGCCGGTGAGGCTGTGGCAGGAGAAGGGGTAATCGGCGGGCACCAGCCCTTTCTGGACAAGGGGCGCAGCCAGGGCGATAAAGCCGCTGGCATGGCAGCCGGGCACGGCCACCCGGCAGCTCTGGCGGATCTTTTCCCGCTGGCCGGCCAGCTCGGGGAAGCCGTAGACCCAGCCGGGGGAAGTGCGGTGTGCCGTGGAGGTATCCAGGATCTTCACATCCGGCCGCAGCAGGGGCATCACTTCCCGGGCGGCGTCATCGGGCAGGCAGAGGAAGGCAAGATCGGCGCTGTTGATGACCTTGGCCCGCTCCTGCACATCCTTGCGGCCTTCCTCCGAGATGCTCAGCAGCTGGATCTCGGGGCGGGCTGCCAGACGGTCGGCAATGCGCAGGCCGGTGGTGCCGGAAGAGCCGTCGATGAAAACTTTATACGTAGCGCTCATGGATGATCCTCCTCTTCTGTTTCGTTCTGGGGCGGGATATCCGCCTCTCCCTCCAAACCATTCCGGATGGTTTCGATCTCCTGCCGGGCCTTCTGCAGCTGGCCCTGTACCCCGGCCTTGCTGGGGCCGCCGTAGCTGGTGCGGCCTTCGCAGCAGTTGAGCAGATCGATGGCCTGGTAGACATCCTCCTCAAACAGGGGGCTGTGCTGCCGGTAGGTTTCCAGGGGCAGGGCTTCCAGGGTGGTGTGGTGGTCGATGCAGTAGGCCACCAGGCTGCCGGTGAGCTTGTAGGCATCCCGGAAAGGCATCCCCTTCTTGGTGAGGTAGTCGGCACAATCGGTGGCGTTGATGAATCCGCCAGCCGCCGCCGCCCGCATATTCTGGGGCAGGGCCTTCATGGTGTCGATGAGGGGGGTGAGGGTGGTAAGGCAGAGGCTGAGGGTGTCGATGGCATCCCACATGGCCTCCTTGTCCTCCTGCATATCCTTGTCATAGGCAAGGCTGATCCCCTTCATCATGGTGAGCAGGGTGGTGAGGTCGCCGTAGACCCGGCCGGTCTTGCCCCGGATCAGCTCGGTGACGTCGGGATTCTTTTTCTGGGGCATGATGCTGGAGCCGGTGGTAAAGGCATCGTCCAGTTCCACAAACCGGAATTCCCAGCTGCACCAGAGGATGATCTCCTCGGACAGGCGGGACAGGTGCATCATGCAGGTGGCAAAGGCCGCGCAGAGCTCGATGCAGAAGTCCCGGTCGGAAACGCCGTCCAGGCTGTTGGGACAGGGTTCCCCAAAGCCCAGAAGGCTGGCGGTGAGCTGCCGGTCCAGCGGGTAGGTGGTACCGGCCAGGGCCCCGCTGCCCAGAGGGCAATAGGCCATCATCCGCTTCAGGGCGTCCTGGATGCGGCCGGCATCCCGCAAAAGCATCCAGACATAGGCCATGAGCTGGTGGCCGAAGGTGACCGGCTGGGCACGCTGCAGATGGGTGTAGCCGGGCATGACGCTTTCCAGGTTGGCCTCGGCCTGACGGCAGAGGCTCTGGGCCAGGTCCAGGATCTGGCCCAGGATCTTCTCCGACTCATCCCGCAGGGTAAGGCGGATATCCAGGGCCACCTGGTCGTTCCGGCTGCGGCCGGTGTGCAGCCGCTTGCCCGCGTCGCCGATGCGGGCGGTGAGGGTCTGCTCAATAAAGGTATGGATATCCTCCGCCTCCGGGTCAATGGAGAGTTCCCCCTCCTGCAGATCGGTGAGGATGCCCTGCAGCCCGTCCAGGATGGCCTCCTGGTCCTCGGGGCTGATGATGCCCTGCTCCCCCAGCATGGCGGCGTGGGCCATGCTGCCGTTGATGTCCTGGCGGAACATCCGGCTGTCGAACCGGATGCTGGAATTGAAATCGTTCACGCGGGAATCGACGGCTTTGGAGAACCGTCCCTGCCATAACTGTGCCATGATAACCTTGCTCCTGTACCGGGCCGCCCGGGGCTGCCCGTTTTTATTTTTGGGCGCGGGGCTTTTCCCCGCTGAAAAAAGCGGCCGCCAGGGGAGCCCCCCTCCCCTGGCGGCACGAAAATTTCGGCTGCTGCCTGCCTTATTTGATGGGAGGCCACTTCTTGCTGAGCTTGGCCTTCTCCTTGATGGACAGACCGAACAGGTTGATGAAGCCGGCAGAATCCGCCTGGTTGTAATCCTCGTCCTCGCCGAAGGAAGCGGTCTGCTCGTCGTACAGGGTGTAGGGCGAGGTAACGCCCGCGTTGATCATGTTGCCCTTGTACAGCTTGAGCTTCACATCGCCGGTGACGGTCTCCATCAGTTTGTCGGCAAAGGCGTCCAGGGCTTCCCGCAGGGGGGTGAACCACTGGCCGTTGTAGACGATATCGGCATACTTCTGGGCCAGCTGAGCCTTGAAGTGGGCGCTCTCCTTATCCAGGGTGATGGTCTCCAGCACATTGATGGCCTTGTACAGGATGGCGCCGCCGGGGGTCTCGTACACGCCCCGGCTCTTCATGCCCACCAGCCGGTTTTCCACAATGTCCAGCAGGCCGATGCCATTGGCGCCGCCCACCTTGTTCAGGGCCTCCACCAGTTCCACGGCACCCATCTCCTTGCCGTCCACCGCGGTGGGCACGCCCTTCTCGAAGTGGATGGTCACATAGGTGGGGGTGTCGGGGGCCTGCTCGGGGCTGACGCCCAGCTCCAGGAAGCCGGGCTTGTTGTACTGGGGCTCGTTGGCGGGGTTTTCCAGATCCAGGCCCTCGTGGCTCAGGTGCCACAGGTTCTTATCCTTGGAGTAGTTGGTCTCCCGGTTGATCTTGAGGGGGATGTGATGGGCCTCGGCGTAGTCGATCTCCTCGTCCCGGCTCTTGATATCCCACTCCCGCCAGGGGGCGATGATGGCCATATCCGGGCAGAAAGCCTTGAGGGTCAGCTCAAACCGCACCTGGTCGTTGCCCTTGCCGGTGCAGCCGTGGCAGATGGCGTCCGCCCCTTCCTTGTGGGCGATCTCGGCCAGAGCCTTGGCGATGCAGGGCCGGGCAAAGCTGGTGCCCAGCAGGTAATCCTCATATTTGGCGCCGAACTTGAGGGTGGGGAAGATGTAATTTTCCACAAAATCCTTCTTCAGGTCCAGCACATACAGCTTGGAAGCGCCGGTCTTGATAGCCTTTTCTTCCAGGCCGTCCAGCTCGGTGCCCTGGCCCACGTCGCCGGAAACCGCGATGACCTCACAGTTGTTGTAGTTTTCCTTCAGCCAGGGAATGATGATGGAAGTATCCAGACCGCCGGAATAGGCCAGAACGACCTTTTTGATGTCTTCTTTTTTCATGATGGACTCTCCTTTTCCTGTCCGCTGCCCCGGGGGGACGGGGCGGCGCCTTTGGGGTGTAAGCGGCGGGGTGCCTGCTGCTCCTATGTCTGCCGCGTATTTCTCTGTCGGATGAATAAATATTCATCAAGTAGGTATTATTATACACTCTTTTAGGGCATCGTCAAGGCCCAAGTTGCACAAAGTTCTCCCTTGCGGCCCTCTTTTTTTCGCCGGGACCAACAAAACCGCCTCCCTCCGTCCCTTTTATCCTCCCGCCCGCTTCCTGCTTTTTTCGCCAATCGCCGCCATTTTGGGCCAAAAAGCAGGCGGCGGGCCCGCCGGGGCGCGCCGCCTGCACTGCAGATGAATGAATATTATGCAAGTTTCAGCAGATGGTCTGGTACAGCATGACCAGCAGGGGCATGGTGAGAATGGAAAAGACCACGGACAGCACATTCAGAACCCCGGCCTTCCGGCTATCGGCCCCGAACAGGTCGGCCATCTGGCTGATGGTAACCGCCACCGGGGCGCAGGCGGCCAGCATGGTCACCAGCAGAACCTGCCGGGCCCCTTCCATCCAGAAGGTGATCCGGCTCAGGCAGACCAGCACCGCGAAGAGGGCCGGGTAAAGCACCAGCCGGCCCAGCACAATGGCATAGTTCCGCTTGGAGCGGAAGACCCGCCCCCAATCGGCCCCCGCCATCAGCATCCCGATGCTGAACATCCCCAGGGGCCCCACACAGGCGCCCACACTGTCCACCGCCGAGGCCACCACCCCGGGCAGACGCAGCTGGCCGAAGAACAGGACCATGCCCGCCAGGGTGGCCAGGATGTTGGGGTTTTTCAGGATCTTCCAGAGATCCAGCCGGGCAGAGGGGCAGACCAGCTTGACGCAGTGGGTCCAGGAAAGGATGATCTGCACCGTCAGGAAAGGGCTGGTGAAGAGGACGTATTCCTTGCCCAGCAGGCTGGTGACCAGAGGGATGATCAGGTTGCCGCTGTTGGAATAGATCAGGCTGCCTTTTTCCACCCCGTCCAGCCCGAAGGGCCCGGCCAGCAGCAGGGTAAACAGGATGTACACCCCGTGGATCAGGATGGCCGCCGCCAGGGCCAGCAGCAGGCCCTGCAGCTTCTGGGGGCTGAATTCCACCTGAAAGGCCGAGAGCATCATGCAGGGGCAGACGATGTACAGGGAGAGCGCCGCCACCACCCGGGAATCCTCCAGTTTCAGCACGCCGCTTTTCACGCCGGCCCAGCCCATCAGCACCATCACCGCCATGGAAAGGATGCTCTGCATGAGCAGGTAACTCAGTTCCATATTCCTCCCCCTCTCAGCAGAACATCTGGTACAACAGGGCCATCAGCGGCATGGTAACAATGGACAGCAATGTGGAAAGGGCCACCACCGCCCCGGCCCGGGGGCCGTCCCCGCCCGACACCTCGGCGATCTGGGCCACGTTTACCGCCACCGGCGCCGAGCAGGCCAGCAGAGTGATCAGCAGCCATTCCTGGGCACCGGGCAGCCGGGCGGTAACGCCGGTGGCCGCCGTGAACAGGATAAAGAGCATGGGATAGGCCACCAGCCGACCCAGGGCAATGAGCCAGCTGCGCACCGAGCCCAGCAGAAGGCTCCAGTCGATCTCAGCCATCAGCAGCCCGATATTGAACATGCTCACCGGGCCCATACAGTCGCTGATGGATTCCACCGCACCGGAAACCACGCCGGGCAGCCGCAGACCGGAAAAGAAGAGGAAGAGCCCCGCCCCCACCGAGAGGATGTTGGGGTTGCGCAGCAGTTTGAGCCAGTCGGTCTTGGCCTTGGGGTTGAGCAGCCAGGGGTAGTGGGTCCACATAAGCGGGATCTGGATGACCCGGAAGGCGCAGGCATACAGGATCTTTTCCCGCCCCAGCATGGCCGTGACCAGAGGGACGATCAAGTTGCCTGCGTTGGAATAGATCAGGCTGCCCTGCTCCACCGCGTCCAGCCGGAAGGGTTTAGCCAGCAGGGTGGTCACCAGCAGGTAAAGCCCCTGTATCCCCACCGCCGCCACCAGGGTGACCAGCAGGCCGGTCTGGGTATCCGGACCCCGGTCCACCTGGAAAGCCACGATGTTCACACAGGGGCAGATGATGTACAGACAGAAGGCCGAGAGCACCGTCGCTCCTCCCGGGCGGATCACGCCGGTTTTGGCCGCCATCCAGCCCACCAGGGCCATAAAGGCCATGGAGAGGATATTTTCCATCAAAAGCAAACTCAGTTCCAATGCTTATCCCTTTTCCTTCTTCTCCTCCTGTGGGGCCGGGCCAAAGGCCGCCTGCCCCTCGGCAAAGCCGGGGGCGTTTTCCCCCCGGGCCTGCCAGGCCCGGCAGAGTTCCTCTTTCCGGGCCCGGGTCAGTTTTTTCAGTTCCGCTTCCCGCCGCAGCCCCTGGCTTTTATCCGGCAGGCTTTGGGCATAGGCCAGAGCCTGGGCCCCAAAGGCCCGGGTATATTTGGCCCCCTTCCCCTGCCGGTGCGCCCTGAGCCGGGCGACCAGGTCGTTGGTCCAGCCGGTATACAGGCTGCCGTTTTTGCAGCGAAGCATATAGACCCAGCTGGCGGCCTTTTCATTTGTCATCCGTTCAGCCGGCCCGCCGACTGCAGCACCTGGCGGCAGGCAGCCAGTACGGTGGCCTTATCCTCCCCGGTGACCAAGAAGCGGCTGGCATGGCAAAAGCGCAGGCCGGGCAGGCCGCTGCGCTGGGCCAGCACCCCCGCCGGCTGACCCGCCCAGGCCGAGGGGAAGGGCAGCTTGGGGCTCTTGGTGCGCCGGTCGTTGACGCACTGGGCCGCCCAGCCGCCCCGCTGGCTGGGATATACCACAAAGATGGCATCGCTGCGGTAAAGGGCGTTTTTCCAGGGGGCATAGCAGGGCAGCACCACAATGCCATCCCGCATATTGGCATAGGCCTTCTGCACCAGCTCGTCGGCCCGGCTCACCGCCCGGGCCTCCTCCAGCCGGTTTTCCAGGATTACTTTGGCAAAGGCCACCGCCCGGGCAAAGCACTCGTCCGCCGGTTCCTTGGAATCCCACCGGGGATTGAAGCTGCCGATGGCGTCGGCCAGGCTGTCCTGCTCGCCGGTGTTGTCGTTCAGGTCCAGGGGCTGGATAAATTTTTCGTCCAGCAGGCGGGCCTGATTCTCCCCCACCAGCCCGGGGCCCAGCACCCGCCACAGCTTGCCGAAGGCCGCATAGGGCACTCCGTTGGGCCGGGTCTCCCGGGGTTCCGCATGGTGATCGAACATTCCGTCGCCGATATCAAAAACCAGGCCTTCAAAATCTTCCGGCACCTCAAAACCGCGCTGGATGCGGACGTCCGGGCGGACGATCTGCAGCAGCGCGGCACTGAATACATCGTCGGCGTGGAATTTTCCCCCGTGGGTAAAAGCCTGGGCAGGTATTTTCATGGATTCTTTTCCTTTCCGTTATGGAGTCAGCGCCGGCGGGGACAGGCTGACATATCCGCCGCCGGCTTTTCAATATATATATAAAGTATAGCATATCCCTCCCGGTTTGGGGGCAGCTTTTTTTGCCGCTCTTTTTTGTCGGGACGAATTTTGGTGAAATTTGCCGCATTTTGCCGTTTGGAGGGGGGCTTTCCCGTGTTATAATAAGGCTGCGGCTCTTTGCCGGTCATCCCCATCCTATTGATCAAGGAGCTTTTTCATGAAACGACGCACATTCCCCTTTTTCCTCTGTGTGATCTTCTTGCTGATCCTGATTTTTCTGACCGGTTTTCTCTTTGCCCTCTTCTTCTCTCCCCCCGCCGCCCGGGTCAAGGACCCGGTGGTGCTGGTGCTGGATGAAGGCTGGACCGAACAGCTTCTGGCCTGTTCGGATACCTCCTACCAGCTGGATTTTCTGGATGCGGTGCCGGTACAGGCCGAGGCCTGGGGCTGCACCGGTGTTTTGCTGAGCGGCCGGTACGGGGAATACGCTCTTTTTGAGGATAAGACCGACTCCCTGGCCCTGGCGCCGGAACTGGACGGCACCGACCCGGTGAGCCGGCTGAAAAAACAGTGTGCCAAGGCCGGCATTGCCTTTTACCTGCTGGCCACCAATCAAGAGGGCAATCCCCTTGCCCGGGAAGACGCCCCCGAATGGGCCCTGAAACTGGCCGAAAAGAGTTCCCCCACCGTATTGTTTGCCGGCCAGGCCGAGGATTTTTCCACCACCCTGAAAGGGGCGGTGCCCTATACCGACGGAAAAGACCTGACCCTGCTGGATGAGGTAAGCCCCGCCAGCCTGGCAGCCCTGCGGCAGACCGGCACCGGCGGCGTGCTGGGCCGGTGGAGCGATCTCTCCCAGGACCCCTCCCCTGCCCGGCGGCTGGCCGCCTATCAGGAGGGGACCGAGACCCTGCCGGATACCACCCTTTCCCAGCAGACCGCCATCTGCTACCCTTCCGATGATTTTTCCACCTATTATGATACCCTCTGCCTCACCGGCACCAGCGACCCGGACAGCGAGGTGCTGCTCAACAGCCAGCCGGTGGACCGGCCGGGCAGCAAGGGCGTCTGGACCAAGGCGGTGAGCCTTGCCGAGGGAGAAAACACCTTTACCCTCACCCAGGGGGATTTTTCCCAGACGGTGACGGTCACCTACAAGACCTCCTCGAACTGGACCCCCGCCGAGCCGGAAAGCGACGGCAGCGTGGAGGCCGAGCCGGGCCAATGGCTGCGGGTGACGGCGGACGGCATTGCCAGCTTGCTGGCAGATCATGAGGATTCCTCCACCATTCTTGGCGCCATCCCCAACGGGGCCATGGCCCGGGTCGTGGACAGCGAGGAATATGTGAGCTCTTCCAAGATCACCTGGGCCTACCAGCTGGAAAACGGCGGCTGGCTACGGGCCTCTGATGTGGAATTGCTGGAAGAGGACGACCCGGCCGCTGCCGAGGCCTCCTTCACCGGTCTTTCGGTCATCCAGAGCGATGCCGGCGAATTCTGGCGGCTGGAGGGCTCCGGCACGCCCCTGTATCTGGCAGAGCGGGGCGAGGACGGCAGCCTGACCCTGACCTTCTACGATGCCGCTTTTGCCGGCACGGCGCCCCAGAGCGGCGAGATGGCTACAGCGGTGGAGGTGGGAGAGATCCCGCCCGCCGAGGGGGAGGACGAATCCCCCGCCGGCTTTACCCTTCTCTTTGCCTTTGGGGAAGAGGAGTCTCTCTGGGGCTATACGGTGCGCTATGGCCAGGACGGGGTGGAGATCCTGCTCAAGAAAACGCCCCGGCTCAGCGATAACCCGGACGCCCCTCTGGAGGGGGTGCGCATCCTGCTGGACGCAGGCCACGGCGGCGAGGATAACGGCGCCAGCGGCTGTGCCGGCACCGACGGCCCTCTGGAAAAGGATCTGAACCTGGCCCTGACCCTGGCCGCCAAGGCCCGGCTGGAGCAGCTGGGCGCCTGGGTCAGCCTGACCCGGTCGGACGACAGCTATCTGAGCCTGGCCCAGAGACTGGAGATGGTGAATTCTCAGGCGCCGGATTTCTTCATCAGCCTGCACCACAACAGCATTGCCCTGACCCGGGATACCCTGGATGTAAACGGCACCGAGTGCTACTGGTTCACCTCCCAGAGCGAAGATCTGGCCGCGGCCCTTACCAGCCGTTTTGCGGCCGCCTTCGGCTGCAACAACCGGGGCGCCCGGGAGGACTACTATTTTGTCACCCGCACCACCGCCTGCCCGGCGGTTCTGCTGGAAAGCGGATTTGTAACCACTGCCCTGGAATATGAGCGCTGCACCGATGAGGCAGGCCTTTGGGCCGAGGGCGGCGCAGTGGCCGAAGCAGTGCTGAGCATCCTGGAGGGCTGAGCTGCCCCCCTATACCCCCACAAGATATAATAAAAAGGAAAAGGCCGCCGTGAAATCCACGGCGGCCTTTTCCCGATGGAGGAGTTGAGGAACCCTGCGCCCGTTTGCAAGGCGCGTCCCCGGCCGAAAGCCAATGGCTGCGCTTTCGGCCACGTTCAATGGCCTATCGCAAAAGCGACGCGCGCTGTCCTGTTCACGCGGCGCTCCTGTATAGCAAAAATTTTTCAGCCTGCCCGCAGGATCTGCCGCAAGCTCTGTCCCTGGCTTTGCCGGGCCAGGAAATCTTCCCGGCAGGCATCGTACCGGGCAAAACAGCGCCGGGCCTCTCCGGGATGGCGGTATACCTTCCAGTATCCGGTACAGATGCTGCCCAGCCCGCCCCGGCGGATGAATTCTTCCACATCCCGGGCGGGATATCCAAGAAAGAGCCCAATCTCATGGGGAAAGCCCTGCCGGGCCATCCTGTGCCCCAGCTCTTCCAGCAGTTCTTCCACCAGCGCATCCTTCGGGTAGCCCAGCTGCCGCAGCATTTTCCGGGCCCGGCGGCCGATCAGGCAGGCTTCCAGCCATACCGGATCGTAAATCATCAGCACCAAGTGCCTCTCGCACTGGCAGAGTACCCGGCAGCGCAGGCCATGCTCCAGCAGCAGCCGGCGGCATTCGGCCAGGTCCTGTTCCAAAAAAGGTAGTTTCTCCCGATGACAGGTGACGGTGCCGGAAGGCCGCAGCCCCGCCAGCACGGGGGCACTGTGGGTGCACAGCAGAGTCTCAAATGTCTCGGTCATGGTTTCTCCTGTCTGCCCTGTGGGAATTGGGGAAAGAATCCCTTCCCGGGCGGATATGGTTAGTATTGACTAACTTCAGACTTTTAAAAACCGGCCGGGCCGGCTTGGTTAGCCTTGCCTAACCGCAAGAACAATATAGCATCTTCCTCTCCGGTTGTCAAGTACTTTTTTGCAGTCCCCTCACATTTTATTTTCAGGCCTGTTTTTTGGGGCCGGGCCTCTGCCTGTAATTCTCATTTTCGCGTCTCTCACCGCTCTCTGCCCTGCCTTTTCTTCCGTCTGGGGCAGATTTATGACAGGCGTGAAAATTTGTTCTCTCTTGAAAAACACAGCTTTTTCGTTTCTTCTCCCCGTTCCTTGCCTGTTTTTTCTTCCATACTTTGATTTTCTCCCCTTTTTCACTCTTTTTCTCCATTGACGGCACCCTATAAAAAATATATGATTATTCTAAGGTTAGTCTCTACTTGCGCAGAATTTTCCGGTCTGTGGCCGGAGATTTCCATATAACGATTTTACACTTTTAACAGGGAAGAGGGGATAGAATGAATCTGCCGCCGGAAGTGATTGCGGTCCGGATGCTGAGCGATTTCTCCCTGTCGTACCAAGGCAATGTCCTGCATTTGGAGCGGACCAACAGCACCAAGGCCATGCAGGCTCTGCAGGTCCTCCTCTACCGTTTTCCGGATGGTATCTCCCGGGAACGGCTGATGGATATCCTGTATGCGGACGATACTGCCGCCGACCCGGCCAATAACCTGAAGGTGACCATCAGCAACCTGCGCCGGCTGCTGGCGCGGGCGGGTCTGCCCGAAAGCGTGACCATCCGCTATAAAACCGGCAGCTATTTCTTCTGCAGCGAACTGCCGGTGGTGCTGGATGTGCGCTGTTTTGAAGAGGAACTGGCCAAGGCCAAAGCCTGCCGGGGCGAAAATGACAAGCTGACCCATCTCAGGCAGGCTGCCCAGCTGTATACCGGGGATTTTCTGCCCCATCTGATGGGGTCCGACTGGGCGGTGATTGCCGCCGCCCAGCTGCGGCAAGGGTATTTTTCCTGTGTGCGGACCCTGGCCGAACTGCTGAGCAAACGAAACGAGTGGGAGGCCCTGCTGGAACTGGCCACCCGCACCGCGGCTTTGTACCATATGGAAGAATGGCAGTGCCTGCGGATCGATTGCCTGATGGCCCTGGAACGGTACAACGAGGCTAAGCAAGTATACGACCAGGCCGTACATGAGCTGAGCGAGGAATTTGACGTAAAGCCCAGTGATGAGCTGGTCAAACGGTTCCGTCAGCTGAGCCTGGCCGGCCAGGAAAATACCGAAACGGTGGCCGAGATCACCGACCATATCCAGGAACCCCAGCGCCAGAGCGGCGCTTACTACTGCAGCTACCCCAGCTTTATTGATGTATACCGGATGTGCTGCCGGATGATGGAGCGCAGCGGCCAGAGCGCCTACCTGCTCATGTACTGGCTGTGCGACAGCCGGGGCCGCCTGCTGGAGGACCCGGAAAAGATCGCCGCTGCCGCCCAGAAACTGAAAGCCGCCATCGGCCGCAGCCTGCGCCGGGGCGATGCCTATACCCAGCACGGGCGGGATCGCTTTTTGGTGCTGCTCATCGGCACCAACCGGGAAAACTGCGCCATTGTGGACAAGCGTATCGAGAAAAACTACCGGGAGGATTCCGCCTGGGGCGTTTCCATCCGACATTCTCTCCACATGGCGGGCGACGCTTCCTTCAGCCTGCCCGACAGCGGCACCTGGCACCCCGCACCCTGAACTTTTACAGCCCCTTACGCCCTGACCGGGAAGATCCGGCCGGGGCTTTTTTATGCTATTTTCGGTTGTTTTTTGCCCTTTTTTGCCGTAAAAATCCCCCTTTGCCTTTCGGGGCTGGCATGGCTGTGCTATAATATTTGATGTATGTCTTTGCAGAGGAGAACCGCCCCCATGGTCACCATTCTGATGCCTGTATACAATGAAGGAGCCTCGATCCGGCAGACCCTGTCCCAGGTGGAGCAGGTGCTGGGTGAAGCCGACATCCCCCATTCCTATCTTTTGGTGGATGACGGCAGCACCGATGATACCTGGCAGCAGCTCCTTTTGGCCAAGCAGGAACTGCCCGGGCTGCGCCTGGTGCGGCTGAGCCGGAATTTCGGCAAGGAGGCTGCCCTCTGTGCCGGGTTGGAAAGGGCCGGTGGGGACGCGGTAATCGTGATGGATGCCGACCTGCAGCATCCGCCCCGCTACCTGCCCCGGATGGTGGAACTGTGGCAGCAGGGCTATGAGATCGTGGACGGGGTCAAGGCCCACCGGGGCCGGGAACCGTTTTTCCGCCGCTGGGGCGCCGCCCTGTATTACCGGCTTTTTGGCCGGCTCACCGGGCTGAGCCAGCAGCCCCTCTCGGATTTCAAGCTTCTCAGCCGCCGGGCCCTGGAAGCCTGGAAGCAGCTGCCCGAACGGGATACCTATTTCCGGGGCATGAGCGCCTGGCTGGGCTTTGCCCGCTGCCAGATGCCCTTTGAGGTGGAGCCCCGCCGCCAGGGCCGCACCAAATGGCGTTTTTCCGCCCTGCTCCGCCTTTTTGTGGATTCCATCATCGCCTATACCGCCGCTCCCCTTCTGCTGGTGGGGGTGATGGGGCTGGTGATGCTGGCGGCCGCCGCCGTTTTGACGGTGCAGACCCTCTGGATGTATTTTTCTCATCAGGCTCAGACCGGTTTTTCCACCGTGATCCTGCTGCAGCTTTTCATCGGCAGCGGCCTGATGCTGGCCCTGAGCGTGATCGGGCTGTACATCGGCAAGATCTATGAAGAGGTCAAGGGCCGGCCCCGCTATCTGGTACAGGAGGATACCGACGCCCTTCTTCCCGTCGACCCCCGCTGAAAGGAGACCCGGCCGTGCTGGCTTTGCTCTATCTGATCCTATCTTTTGGGGCGGGGTGTTTACTGCTCCGCCTCTTTTTCCCCACCCTTTTCTTCTCGGCTCTGCGCAGCCTGCAGGGGCAGGAAGTTCCCCTCTACCGCCCCTTTCTGGTGCTGCCCGCCGGCTTCTGCCTGGGCTATATCCTGCTGGGCTGGGTGGCCTACCTGAGCGCCTGGCTGGCCCGGGATACCGGCCGGCCCATGGCCTTCGGGGCAGGGGCCGCGCTGGCGGCCGGCCTGCTTTTGACCGGGGCGGGGCTGCTGACCCTTCGCCGCCGGGCAGGGTCGGGGGCCGTCTGGCGGGACGGCCGGCTGGAAAAGGCCACCCGCCGCCCGGGCCCCTCTGTTGCCTGCTTTTTTGCCGGGGATTTTGGCCACTGGCAGGCCCTTGCCCTGGTGTTCAGCCTGGCTGCCGGGCTTTTTGTCAGCTTTTACAGCTTTTGGGAGGATGCTTCCTCCATCTCCATGGCGGTGAACATCTACTCGGATTTTTCACCTCATATTGCGGTGATCCGCAGCTTTTCTCTGGGTGAGAATTTCCCTACCCAATACCCCCATTTTGCCGACGGCACCATCCGCTATCATTTTCTCTTCCTGTTTGCCGCCGGGCTGCTGGAATATCTGGGCCTGCCCCTCACCTGGGCCCTCAACCTGCCCAGTCTGCTGAGTTTTCTCAGCATGATGCTGCTCCTGTTCACCCTGGCCCATGCCCTTACCGGCAGCCGGGGGGCGGCGTTTTTGAGCCTTGTTTTTCTGTTTTTCCGCAGTTCCTTTGCCTTTTTCAGCTTTCTGGCCCAAAAGCCGGAGGATACCGGCTGGCTCGGCTGGTTTTTGAACAATAAGACCTTTATCGGCACCACCGCCCATGAGGACTGGGGCCTTTTCAACCAGAATGTGTGGGCCAACCAGCGGCATCTCTCCCTGGGGGTCTGCCTGGTGCTGCTGGCCCTGCTGCTCTTTCTGCCCCTGCTGCAGGAGGGGGTGGAAACCCTGAGCCGAGGACCCTCTGCTTTCCTTTTTGCCCGGGAGGGCTGGGCCCCCAGCCCCGCCATTTTCTGGGGGCTGCCGGCCGGCCTGCTTTTGGGGGCTGCCGCCTTCTGGCATGGCTCCATGGTCATCAGCGCCCTGCTGATCCTGGCCGGGATGGGAATCTTCAGCCGGGCCCGGCTGACCTATCTCTTTGCCGCCCTGCCGGCCATGGCCCTTTCCAGCCTGCAATCCGCCTTTTTCACCAAAGGGGCTTCTCCCATTTCTCTCCAGATCCATCTGGGTTTTCTGGCCCCCTCCGGCTCGGCCGGGGATCTGGCGGAATATCTGCTGCTCCTTACCGGGATCTTTTTCCCCCTCTTTCTGGCCGGGCTGATCTGGGCCGGCGGCGGCAAGGGCCGGGGGGCGGCAAGGGTCTTTTTCCTCAGCTGCCTGCTGCCCCTGGTCCAGGCTTTTACTCTGCAGATGACCCCCCATATCGCGGTGGGCCACAAGCAGGTGATGCTCAGCCTGATTCTAGGGGGCATCCTGAACGGCTGGCTGCTGACCATCCTCTGGAAAAGCCGGCGCCTGACCCGCCGGGGGGCGGCCCTGGCCGCGGCGGTGCTGCTCACCATCACCGGCCTGGAAGACGGGATCACCTATTCCAATCTCTGCCGCTCCACCCCGGTGCGGATTCAGAAACAGAGCGCCCTCACCGATTGGATCCGGGAGGAGACCCCCACCGGCTCGGTTTTCATCACCGGCTACATCACCATCCATCCGGTATTCACCACGGGGCGGCTGGCCTACCAGGGCTGGCCCTACTATGCCTGGTCCGCCGGGTATGACACCACCGGGCGGGATCAGGTACTGGAAAAACTGTTTGCCTGCCGGGATCCGGAGGCCTTTGCCCAGGCTGCCCGGGATACCGGGGCCGATTACCTGCTGGTAGACAGCACCCTTATCGGAGATGAGCGCTTTTCCGCCTTCTTTGAGGCCGGGGGCGAGGAGGTCCTCCGTCAGGCCCTGCCGGTGGTGTATCAGGACGAAGGAACCACCGTCTATCAAATCCGCTGATCTTGCACGAAAGGATCTTCCATGATTTCCGATTTCCTGGCGCTGGCCCGCTGGTGGGCCGTTCTTCTGCTGCTGAGCATGGCCCTGCTGCCCCTGACCCTCTCGGTCTTTGGAGGGCTGCGGGATAAGGGCTGGGCCTTTTCCAAGGTGTTGGGGCTGGCCCTTTGTTCCTGGCTTTCCTTTACCTCCTCTTCCTTTCATCTCGTCCCCTTCCGGGTATGGGGCTGCTGGCTCTTTTTGGGGGCGGCGGCTCTGGCCTGCTGGTTCCCTGCTTTCCTTCGCCGGCGCAGGGCTGGGTCTGTCTGGCAGACGGCCCTGGGCAGCGGTACTTTCTGGCGGCGCGCCCTGGTGGAGGAGGTTATTTTTCTGGCCGCCCTGGCCTTCTGGGCCTGGCTGCGGGCCACCAACCCGGACCTGCGGGATCTGGAAAAATTTATGGATCACGGCTTTGTGGCCAGCATCCTGAACAGCGACTGGATGCCCGCCGCCGACATGTGGTATGCCGGTGAGGGGATCAACTACTATTATTACGGCCATTTTGCCACCGCTTTCCTCTGCCGGCTGGCGGGGGTGGACAGCGCCGTGGGCTATAACCTGATGATGGCCACCACCTTTGCACTGACCCTGAGCCTGGCCGGCGCCCTGGGCTACGACCTGCTGGGGCTCAAGGGCTTTAAGGGCCGGGGCTGCGCCGCCGGCGGGGCGGCCTGTTCCCTTCTGGTGGCGGTGGGCGGCAATGGCCACGCCTTTCTGTTCGGGGTGCTGCTGCCCTTTTTAAACCGGCTGGGCTTGGTGGATTACACCGAAAATTACTGGTATCCGGACGCCACCCGATTCATCAACTGCTATGAGGGCAGCACCGACAACACCATCCATGAATTCCCCTTCTATTCCTTTATTGTCAGCGACCTGCACGCCCATGTGCTGGATATCTGCTTTGTGCTGCTCTTCCTGGCTCTGAGCCTTGTCTGGCTGAGCCGGGCCCGGCAGAATGCCAGCCGGCAGACCCCCCTGTGGGAATCTCTGGCGGACCCGGCCTTCTGGCTCTGCGGCTTTTTCCTCGGGGTCATGGCCATGACCAACTACTGGGATTTTGCCATCTACACCATCGTCTCGGTCTTTTTCGTTTTCTGGGCGGCGGGGATGCGCTGCGCGCCCGGTCAGAAGTCCTTCTGGGCAGAGGGCGCCCTGCGGCTGGCCCTCCTGCTGGCCCTGCGCTCCCTCTCTTCCCTGCCCTTCAGCCTCTCCTTTGATTCCATGAGCGCCGGCATTGGTCTGGTGGCCCAATCCAGCCCGCTGCCCCAGTTCCTGGCCCTGTGGTATCTGCCTCTGGGCTGTTTTGCGGCCTACCTGATCTTCCTGTTTTTCACCGAACGCCGCCGGCTGGGCCGCTGGCCCTTCGGCCCCCTGGAGGAAGAGGAAGGCTGGCAGGTCCTCTACGAAGTTCCCGCCCGGGGGGCGCTGCCTGGCCGGGAGAACGGTTTTTCCCGCTGGCTGAACAGCTTTGATCTGCCCGACCTGTTTGTGTTTTTCTGCTACCTGTGCGGCCTGGGGCTGCTGATCGGGCCGGAGCTGCTCTATCTGAAGGATATATACCCCTCGGCGCCCCGGGCCAACACCATGTTCAAGCTCACCTACCAGGCCTTCATCCTCTTTGGCCTAGCCATGGGCTACAGCCTGGCCCGCTGGTGGGCCGCGGCGGCCGGCCAGCGGCGACCCCGACGACTGCTGCGCCGTCTGGCCCTGGTTTGCTGCCTGGCCATCCCCCTCTGCTATACCCCCCTTGCCCTGAAGAGCACCTACTGGGGGCGGGAGTACCAGGGGCTGGATGGGCTGGCCTTTATTGAGCAGGAGGCCCCCAACGAGGCGGCCCTGATCCGGTGGATCGACGAGAACGCCGCCCCGGACGCGGTGGTGGTGGAGGCCCCGGGGGCCAGCTACACCCAGTACTGCCGGATCAGCATGGCCACCGGCCGGGCCACCATCGTGGGCTGGCACACCCATGAATGGCTGTGGCGCAGCGACCTGGCCGGGGTGGATGCCCGGGGCGACGAGGTCCGCGCCCTTTATGAGGATGGCGAAGAGGCCGCCCGGACCGTGATCGAAGCTTATGGGGTGGATTATATCGTGGTAGGTCCCCGGGAGCGGGAGAGCTACCCATCCCTGCACCTGGAAGCCCTGATCTCCCTGAGCAGCCAACAGCTGGATTTTGGGGAATATCTGCTGCTCTGCCTGAACTGAATGCCGTCGCCGGGCCAAGGGCCCCATGGGAGGAATGGTTTTGGAGAAACTCTATATCGTGATTCCGGCTTACAATGAGGAAGCCAATATCGAAAAAGTAGTGCGCCAGTGGCACCAGGTAGCCTGCCGGACCGGCCCCGAAGCCCGGCTGGTGGTAGTGAACGACGGCAGCCGGGACGGCACCGCCCAAAAGCTGGAGGCCCTGGCCCGGGAACTGCCCGCCCTGATCCCCTTGACCAAGCCCAACGGGGGCCACGGGGCAGCCTGCCTGTTTGGTTACCGCTATGCCCTGGAACAGGGGGCCGACTATATCTTTCAGACCGATTCGGACGGCCAGACCCTGCCGGAGGAATTCGCCCCTTTCTGGGAACAGCGGGCCGGTTATGACCTGGTGATCGGCCGGCGGGTGCACCGGGGGGACGGCTTTTCCCGCTGGGTGGTGACCAAGGTGCTGAAATATGTCACCCTGTTCTTTCTGCGGGCCTATACGGCCGACCCCAACACCCCCTACCGGCTGATGAAGCGGGACTTCCTTGCCCGGTGCCTGGAACTCATTCCGGAGAATTTCTTCCTGCCCAACGTGCTCATTGCGGCTTTTGCCGCCCGGATGGACCTGCCGGCGCTCTCTTTGCCAGTGAGTTTTCTGCCCCGGCAGGGGGGCGTCAACAGCCTGAATCTGGCCCGCATCTTCCGCATCGGGCTGAAGGCGGTGGGGGATTTCCGCCGGGTGGACCGGGCTCTTCGCCGCCAGGGACTGTAAAAACTATAAAATATACAGAAGGCAGCCGGCCTCCCCGAAAAGGGAGGCGGCTGCCTTTGGTTTTGGGTTAATGGGCTGGGAGTTCGGCTTATTCTTCTTCCTGGCCGGTACATTGCGGGTCGGTGAGTTCAAACCTTTCATCCATATTCTTTTCGCCCCATTCGCACATGAGTTCCAGAATCTGGGCCAGCGAACGGCCCTTTTCGGTGATGCTGTATTCCACCTTGGGGGGACCTGGGCATAAACGGTCCGGCTGATCAGCCCGTCCGCTTCCAGTTCCCGCAGCTGGTTTGTGAGGGTGCGCTGGGATACCTGGCTGAGCCGGCGCATCAGCTGGCTGAACCGCTGGGTGCCGTGACGGATCAGGCTGTCTAAAATCAGCGGCTTGCACTTGCCGCCGATCATCTTCAGGGTAACCTCCATCTCACAGGTAACCAGGATCTTTTCCATCGGGTTTCGCCCTCTCCTTGGTGAACTTTTCTTCACCTTCTGAAAAAAATATGCGTACTTGCCCCGCTTTTGGTTGTTCAATATAATGCCATTATACTTAAATTCGTCATTTATACAAGGACCGCCCCTTTGGGGCACAGGAGAATTTCATGCAGTACAGAATATTGGGCCGCACCGGGCTCAGGGTGAGCGAGATCGGTTTGGGCGGCGAATGGTTCAACGGGCTGTCGCAGGAAGAGAGCACGGCCATTTTGGATACGGCGGAGGAAAACGGCGTCAACTACCTGGATATCTTCATGCCCCAGGCCCCCACCCGGCAGCACCTGGGCAATGCGCTGAGGGGCCGCCGGGAAAAATTCATCATTCAAGGGCATCTGTGTACCGTGTATGAGGATGGCCAGTATACCCGGACCCGGGATATCGAAAAGACTCGCCGCTCCTTTGAGGATCTGCTGAATCGGCTGCAGACCGATTATATCGATGTGGGCATGATCCACTATGTGGACAGCCAAGAGGATCTGGACGGGGTGCTGGGCGGCCCGGTGCTGGAATATGCCCGGGAACTCAAGGCAAAGGGGATCCTCCGCCATATCGGCATGAGTTCCCACAATCCCCAGGTGGCCCTGAAAGCGGTGGAAAGCGGCTGGATTGATGTGCTGATGTTCAGCATCAATCCGGCTTATGATATGGAGGCCCCCGACACCGACATCGAGGCCCTGATGGAATTCAAGGGGATGGAACAGAGCGGCCTGGTGGCCGACGAGGCCCGGCAAAAGCTGTACTCGGCCTGTGAGAACCGGGGTGTGGCCATCACCGTCATGAAAGCGCTGGGGGCGGGCACCCTGCTGAAGGCGGAAAGCTCTCCCTTTGGGGTGGCCATGACCGTGCCCCAGTGCATCCAGTACTGCCTGGACCGCAGCGGGGTAAAGGTGGTGCTGGTGGGCTGCCGCACCCCCCAGGAACTGCTGGAAGCCCTGCGCCATCAGCAGCTCTCCCCCCAGGAGCGCAGCTATGCCCATATCTTTTCTTCCGGCATCTCTGTTTCCATGACGGGCCGGTGCATGTACTGCAACCACTGCCAGCCCTGCCCGGCCCACCTGGATATTGCCGCCGTGACCAAATTCCTGGATCTGGCCAAACAGCAAAAGACGGTGCCGGACACCGTGCGGGAACACTATTGGTCCCTGCCGGCCACTGCGGAGGATTGCCTGATGTGCGGCCGCTGTGAGCCCAACTGCCCCTTTGGGGTGAATATCCGGGAAAACATGCGGCAGGCAAGAGAGATCTTCCGGCGATAAGAGAAAGAGGTATGGCATGAATCACAGAATGTTTGGCAAAACCGGGCGCAGGGTAAGCGAGATCGGCCTTGGCACCTGGCAGCTGGGGGCCCGCTGGGGCGACCCCTTCGACGAGGCAAAGGCCCTGGAGATCCTGCAGGCCGGGTATGAGTGCGGCATCGACCTGATCGACACAGCCGATATCTACAACAACGGCGGCAGCGAGCGAGCTATTGGGAAATTCCTTGCCCGGCACCGGGACCACTTCTTTGTGGTGACAAAATGCGGCCGGGGGCTGGACCCCCATACCGCCGAGGGCTATACCCCGGAAAACACCGAGCGGTTTATTGACCAAAGCCTGGAACGGCTGGGCATGGAACAGCTGGATCTGGTGCTGCTGCACTGCCCGCCCTCTTCCGTATATCAGAAGGACGAGCTGTTTGCCGGCCTGGATAAGCTGGTGCAAAAGGGCAAGATTGCCCACTATGGCGTGAGCATCGAAAAGGTCAGCGAGGGCCTCCGGGCTATGGAATACCCCATCTCGGCCATTGAGGTCATCTTCAATATGTTCCGCCTCAAACCCGCCGAGGAACTGTTCCCGGCAGCCCAGGCAAGGCAGATCAGCATTCTGGCCCGGGTGCCCCTTGCCAGCGGCCTGCTCACCGGCCGGTACACCAAGGATACCCGGTTCGGCCAAAACGACCACCGCAGCTATAACCGGAACGGCGAGGCCTTTGATAAGGGCGAGACCTTTTCCGGTGTGGACTATGAGCAGGGGCTCCGGGCTGTGGCGGAACTGAAAAAACTGTTCGGCACCGAGGATCTGATCCCCTACGCGCTGCGCTGGATCCTGATGCAGGAGGCGGTGAGCGCGGTAATCCCCGGCGCCAGCCGCCCGGAACAGGTGCGCGCCAACGTGAAAGCCGCCCAGCTGCCGGCCCTGAGCCCGGAACAGATGGAGGGCGTTCGCGCCATCTATGACCGGTACATCCGGGCTTCGGTCCACCCCAACTGGTAACGATCCGCTTTTTGAACAATCCTCAGAACGGTTCTGCCCCCCACCCCCCGGTGGGGGGCTTTTTTTGCCTGCTTTCTGACGCTGCCTTTTCTCCCCGGATTTTTGGGGGCCCGGCCGGCTTTTCCCTTTATGGGCAGGGCGGTGCTGCCCAAAGCCTTGCATTTTAAAAAAAGTGTGGTATAGTAATGGCAGACATATACCCCAGGGGGGTGGGGTGTATACCGGGCTGAACTTTTGCTTCTGCCCCCTTCCTGCTTCCCCCGCATCCCAAAGGAGAAATCTCTATGCAGCAATTTTCTGTAACCGGCATGAGCTGCGCGGCCTGCAGCGCCTATGTGGAAAAGGCCGTGGCCGCCCTGCCGGGCGTCAAAAGCGTATCGGTCAGCCTGCTGACCAATTCCATGGGGGTGGAATTTGAGGCCCCCGCCACTGCCGAGGAGATCTGCGCCGCGGTGGATAAGGCCGGCTACGGGGCCAAGCCCCTGGAAGCTCCGGGCTCTGCCCCTGCCGCCCCGGCGGAAAATCCCCTGGAAGACACCCAGACTCCCCTGCTCAAGCGCCGGCTGCTGGGCAGCCTGGTTTTCCTTGCCCTGCTGATGTATGTATCCATGGGCAGCATGCTGGGCCTGCCCCTGCCCGCCGCCCTGGAGGGTGCCGAGGGGGCGGCGGCCTTTGCCCTGACCCAGCTGCTGCTCACCCTGCCCATCCTTTACCTGAACCGGGCCTTTTTCATCAGCGGCTTCAAGGGTATCTGGAACCGGGCCCCCGGCATGGATGCCCTGGTGGCCCTGGGGGCCGGCGCCAGCCTGGGGTACAGCCTCTGGGTCATGTATCAGATCTGCTTTGCCCTGGGCGCGGGGGATATGGCCGGGGCCCATGCCGGCCGGCATGACCTGTATTTTGAGGGCGCCAGCATGATCCTCACCCTTATCACCCTGGGCAAGACCCTGGAATCCCGCAGCAAGGGCCGCACCACCAGCGCCCTGAAGGGACTGTTGGAGCTGGCCCCCCGCACGGCCACCCTGCTGCGGGAGGGCCAGGAGGTAACGGTACCCGCCAGCGAGGTGGTGCGGGGAGATATCTTCCTGGTACGGCCGGGCGAACAGATCCCGGTGGACGGACGGGTGCTGGAAGGCGAGAGCGCCGTGAACGAGGCCGCCCTTACCGGCGAGAGTATGCCGGTGGACAAGGCCCCCGGCAGTGAGGTGAGCGCCGCCACCCTGAACCAGACCGGCGTGCTGAAATGCACCGCCAGCCGGGTAGGGCAGGACACCACCCTCAGCCAGATCATCCGGATGGTGAGCGATGCGGCCGCCACCAAAGCCCCCATTGCCCGGCTGGCCGACAAGGTCAGCGGTGTATTTGTGCCGGCGGTGATCGGGCTGGCCCTGCTGACCCTGATCGTCTGGCTGGCCCTGGGCCAGCCGGTAAGCTTTGCCCTGGCCCGGGCCATCAGCGTGCTGGTCATCAGCTGCCCCTGCGCCCTGGGCCTGGCCACCCCGGTGGCCATCATGGTGGGCAGCGGCCAGGGCGCCCGCCACGGCATCTTCTTCAAAACTGCCGCTGCCCTGGAACAGGCAGGCCGGGTGGATATTGTGGTACTGGATAAAACCGGCACCGTCACCAGCGGCCAGATGCAGGTGCGGGCCGTCCAGCCTGCCCCCGGCGTGAGCCGGGAAGAGCTGCTGCGGGACGCCGCCGCCCTGGAACAGAACAGCGAGCACCCGGTGGCCCGGGCCGTGCGGGAATATACCCGGGAATTGACCGGCCTGCCCTCCCTCACCGGCTTTGAGGCCCTGCCCGGCAACGGGGTGCGGGGGCTGGATGAAAAAGCCGGCCAGGAGCTGACCGGCGGTTCCCTGGCCTTTATGGGCAGCCGCCTGCCCCTGCCGGAAGGTCTGAAGCAGGCCGGTGAAGAGCTCTCGGCCCAGGGCTGCACCCCCCTGTGCTTTGCCCGGGGCGGCCGGGTGCTGGGCCTGGTGGCGGTGGCCGATACCCCCCGCCCCACCAGCCGGGAGGCCATCCGCCGGCTCAAGGCCATGGGCCTGCGGGTGATCCTGCTCACCGGCGACAACCAGCGCACCGCCCAGGCGGTGGGCAGCCAGGTGGGTGTGGACGAGGTGATCGCCCAGGTGCTGCCCGGCGACAAGGAAGCCCAGGTGCGCCGGCTTCAGAAAGAAGGCCGGGTGGCCATGGTGGGGGACGGCATCAACGACGCCCCCGCCCTGACCCGGGCCGATCTGGGCATTGCCATCGGGGCCGGCACCGACGTGGCCATCGACGCCGCCGACCTGGTGCTGATGCAGAACGACCTGCTGGGGGTGGCCCGGGCCATCCGGCTGGGCCGGGGTGTTCTGAAAAACATCCGGGAAAACCTGTTCTGGGCTTTCTGTTATAATGTAATTGGCATCCCGGTGGCGGCCGGCTGCCTGTGGCCCCTGTTCGGGCTTACCCTCAACCCCATGATCGGCGCCGCCGCCATGAGCCTTTCCAGCTTCTGCGTGGTGACCAACGCCCTGCGCCTGAATCTGCTGGATCTGGATAAAGGCGGCCTGCCCGCCGGGGCAGAATCCGCCGCCCCGGAACCCATCCTCGAAACCGCCGCCCCCGAGGCGGACAAAACCCAGGAAAATAAAGGAGGAGTACCCATGAAAACCAAAACCCTGAAAATCGAAGGCATGATGTGCGCCCACTGCCAGGCCCATGTGGATAAGGCTCTGAACGCCCTGGAAGGCGTGCGCGCCACCGTTGACCTGGAGGGCGGCAAGGCCGTCTGCCAGGTGGCTGATACCGTGACCGATGAGGCCCTGAAAGCGGCGGTGACCGAAGCCGGCTACACCGTGACGGGGATCGAAGGATGAAGGCCGATCACGAGCAGGTCTGCCGCCTGGTAAAAACCGCCCGGGGCCAACTGGACGGCGTGCTGCGGATGGTGGAAGAAGACCGGTACTGCATCGATGTGGCCAACCAGCTCACCGCCGCCCAGGCGGTGCTGCGCCGGGCCACCCGGGAGGTACTGCGGGCCCACATGGCCGCCTGCGTGACCGAGGCGGTGAAGAGCGGCGACGCTGACCAGAAGATCGACGAACTGATCGAGTTGTTCGACCGGATGACCCGATGAATATGTTACAGGGAGAGAAGCGGCAGACTTCTCTCCCTTATTTTGTCAATATGCGCAATTTTTCTCTTTCCCTCTTGACAATCAGCCCAAAAAGTTGCATATTTATACTATCACACTGAAAAAACATACATTCAGCTGCTTCCCGCAGCCAGCCAAAAGAAAAAGGAGAATCGCCGTGAAAGACTGGAAAACCCTTTACGAAGTCAAAGGCCCCAAATGCCTTTTGGAACTGACCGCCACCGAGCTGAAAGCCCTGATGAACGAGGGCGCGGATACCGTGATCCTGAGCTTTGGCGCCATTGAAAACCACGGCAGCCACCTGCCCCTGGGCGCTGACTGGTTCCAGGCCAATATGCTCATCCGCTGCGTGCACGAGCAGCTGGCCGCCATGGGCCACAAATCCGTGCCTGGCTTCCCGGTGCCTTTCGGGGTACAGACCAACCAGTTCGAGCGGGAAGGCGCCAACCTGTTCGGCAATGTGCCCATCAGCGAGCGCACCTTTATTGACATGACCGAGGATCTTTGCCTGTCGCTGCACAAGCAGGGCTTTGAGCGGTTCGTGCTCTGCCTGAACCATTCCGAAAACCACGCCGCCCTCCATGTGGCTGCCAAGGACCTGGCAGTGCGCTTTGGGCTCAAGTGCGTGGTCTGCGACTGGGTGCCTCCCATGAACGACTTCTGGCCCAAGGTTTGCAAGAATGCCGAGCATCAGGGCCACGGCGGCGAGGACGAGGCCAGCTGCGTACTGGCGGCGGTGCCCAACCTGGTACATCTGGAGGGCTGTGAGCCCTACTATGAAGAGGACGACGGCAAGCCGGTCAAGATGGGCGGCCTGCATTACTACGGCGGCGCAGTGGGTATTTATGTGCCCGTGAAGGAGGACAAGAGCCCCGGCTATATCGGCAACCCGGCCGACGCCACCGTGGAAGTGGGCGAAAAGTGCTACGAGGCCTATGCCCAGTGGATCGCCCAGGTTGCGGACAAGTACCTGTACAACAACTGATTTTGGGGGGCAGCAGCCCCCTTTTGGGGAGGAAATTTACCGATGCAAACACAAAAAACCAAGGACATGCCCTTCGGCTGGGCCCTGTTTTGTATTGCTTTTCTGCTCTGTTCCATGGTGGCCTCGGTGCTGTGGCTGGATATCCCGGTGCACATCAACCTGCTCACCTCCATCGCTGTGACCCTGGGCGTTGCCTGGCTGAACGGCAAGCCCTGGAAAGAGCTGGCCGCCGCCATTGAATACGGCGGGCAGATCCTGGTGACCCCCACCATCATCATGATGCTCATCGGCTGCCTGATCGCCAGCTGGATTGCCGGCGGCACCGTGCCCATGATCATCTACTGGGGCCTGAAAATGATCAATCCCTCCATGTTCCTGGTCACCGCCTGCCTGATCTGCGCCATATGCGCCATCTCCATCGGCAGCAGCTGGTCTACCGCCGGTACCGTGGGCGTGGCCCTGGTGGGCATCGGCGCCGGCCTGGGCATCAACCCGGCCATGACCGCCGGCGCCATCATTTCCGGCGCTTACCTGGGCGATAAGATGAGTCCCATGTCCGACACCACCAACCTGGCCCCCGCCGTGGCCGAGGCCGACCTGTTCGACCACATCAAGAGCATGATGTACACCACCGGCCCCGCCTTTGTCATCAGCCTGGTGATCTACGGGGTGCTGGGCATGCGCTACACTGCCGAGGGCATTGACTCCGAGCAGGTGGCCAACACCCTGACCGCCATCGAGCAGAACTTCAACATGAACATCTTCCTGCTCCTGCCTCCGGTGATCGTCATTGTCATGGCCATCCTGAAATGCCCCTCCATCCCCACCCTGCTCTTCTCCACCCTGGCTGCCAGCCTGCTGGCCATGATTTTCCAGGGCCAGAGCCTGGCCTCCATGGCCACCATCCTGGACAGCGGCTTTTCCATCGAGAGCGGTTTTGCGGATTTTGACACCCTGATGAGCCGGGGCGGCCTGCAGAGCATGCTGTGGACGGCAGCCCTGGGCATGCTGGGCATGCTGTACGGCGCCATCATGGAAAAAACCGGCCTGCTCTCCTCCTTCCTGGAGCATATGAAGCCCCTGGTCAAGAACACCGGCACCCTCATCACCACCGTGATCTTCTCCAATGCCATCCTGCTGGCGGCCACTGCCAGCCAGACCCTGGCCATCGTGGTGGGCGGCCGGATGTACGTCACCGAATTCAAGAAAAAGGACCTGCTGCCCCAGGTGCTGAGCCGCACTTTGGAGGACAGCGGCACCATCATCTCCCCCCTGATCCCCTGGAGCCTGTGCGGCGTGTACATGGCCGGCACCCTGGGCGTGCCCACCCTATCCTACCTGCCCTACTCCTTCCTGTGCTGGCTCTGCCCCATCATCGCCATCATCTATGGCTTTACCGGCAAGTTCGTCTGGAAGACCGGCGAACACCCCAGCCAGCGCACCTACCACGATCACGACGAGGCCGCGGCCAACGCCTGATCCCACACAAAAAAACGGCACAGCCCTCAAAGGCTGTGCCGTTTTTTGCTATGCCAGGCTCTGGCCCAGTTTCTCCAGGGCCTTTTCAAAAGCGGGCAGCCCCCGCATGGGGCGGCATCGCTCCTCTTTTTGGATCTCTTCCCAGAGCATCCGGCACATCTCCTGAAAGGCCGCCATCTGCTCCTCCTTTTTCTTAAACCCCAGCCCCGGGCTGAAAAGGGTTTCGCTGGGGTACACCGCCGGGCCGGCGAGGGCTTCCACATAGGCGGCAAAGCATTCCGCCGCTTTTTCGGCCTGGCCCTGCCGAAGATACCATTCCATCAGGAAGCCGTAGCTTGTATCCAAAAAGCCAAAGGCCCGCACCCTTTCCAGCAGATTTCGCTTGCGGGCCCGCCAGCGGGCAAAATTTTCTTCCCCTGCCCCGGGGAAAAAGACCCGCAGGGTATCATAGACGGCGGCCCCATTGTACAGCAGCAGGGCGCAGCCGGGCCAGCGGCAAAGCAGCTCTTCCAGCGCTTCTTCCGCCTTTTTCCAGCCGTTTGGGCTGCCCTCAGCTAGGGTCTGTTCCATCAGGGCGTTGATGCGGTCAATCACCTCTTTGTCCGGCGGATCTTCCTCAAACTGCAGCAGAGTATCCAGATTGGTGCCCAGGGCCAGGGGGCAGAGCAGGGTGATATCCGGGTAAGAGCTGTCGGTCTCCCACTTGCTCACCGCCGGGGCCGAAACGCCCAACATCTCTGCCAACTGCTCCTGAGTAAGGCCCTTGGCCCGCTGCAGGGCGGCGATCTGGGCGCCGATTTTCTTTTGTGTGGCTTCCATGGGGTTTTCCCTCCCATTCTAAAATCTGACCCGCGCGCTGGTTTGCGTTTATTGCAACCCATCCCCTCCCTGCTCACAAGAGAGGCGCAGTTAAGCGGCGGGCATCCTTTTCTGAACCACTTTCAAGTTTTCTTTTATATAAAAAAGGCGGGGCGCTTTCGGGCGCTCCCTCCTTTTTCAATCTTCCCGCACAGCCTGCAGCCGCAGCCGCACATAGTCGGCCACCCAGCAGCTTTTTTCCGGGTCCCACAGATAGGGGCGAAGAACTGCCTCCATCCCGGCCAGCGCCTGCTCCTGCCGGGCCGGCTCCAATCTGCCAAGCTGTTCCCCGGCAAACATCCGCACCCAGTTCCGCAGCCCCTCTTCTCCACCGGCAAGGGGGGTGGGCCGCCGGAACAGCCAGGCCTGGCGCACCGAAAAGCCCGCTTCTTCCAACAGGGCGGCATGATGGCCCAGAGACGGAAAATAGAAACCATGCCGGTATTCCATCCCCTGCCCGGCCAGCTGCCGGCCCAGCTCGGCCAAGATGGCCCCGGTATTGCCCTTGCCGCCGAACTCGCAGACCAGCTGCCCGCCGGGCCGAAGGTTCCGGTACAGGTTTTGGGCCAGGGCCGGCTGATCCGCCTCGTCGATCCAGTGAAAAACCGCGTTGGAAAAAATACAGTCTGCCGCCTCTTCCAGCAGGAAGGTGCGGGCATCCGCCTGCCGGAAGGTCAGGTCCGGGTAATCCGCTGCGGCCTTGCTCACCATCTCGCCGCTGGCATCCAGTCCCAGCACCCGGTATCCCTGTTCCTGCAGGCGGCGGGTCAGGGCGCCGTTGCCGCAGCCCAGGTCCAGGCAGAAAGAGCCCTTGGGCAGATCGATCAGGGAGAGAATATCCTCATCGTATTGATACACAAAAGAAAAACCTTTTGTATATTCTTCTGCCTGCCATTTCTGGTTCATGCTGCCGCCTCCCTGTTTATTTTTTATATATTATACAATTCGTATTTATTCAAACCAGCCTTGAGGAATCCGGATATCCTGCCGGGGCACCTTATCCCAGGCAAAATCCGCCACCAGGCTGGCCGCGGTGCGGGGCTTTGGCTCGGGCTGCAGCCCGTACAGACAGGCCAGCCGCCCCAAAATTTCCTCCGGGGTATATCGGCCGGCCAGTTCTTCCAGGCTCTGGCTGCCGTTGCGCTTGGAAAGCCGCTCCCCTGCCGAATCCAGCAAAAGAGGCAGATGGAAAAAACGGGGCACAGGCAGGCCCAGCGTCTGGTAAAGCCAGATCTGGCGGGGGGTGCTGGAGAGCAGGTCACTGCCCCGCACCACCTGATCCACCCCCATGAGGGCGTCATCCACCACCACGGCCAGCTGATAGGCATACACCCCATCCCCCCGCCGCAGGTAAAAATCCCCGCAGTCGGCGGCCAGGTTTTCCTTGTAGGGGCCCAGGTGGCCATCCACAAAGGAGAGTTCCGCATCCGGTACCCGGACCCGCCAGGCAGGGGGCTTCTTTTTGGATTTTTCCCGGATCTCCTCCGGGCTCAGGTTTCGGCAGGTACCCGGATAGATCACCTGCCCATCCGACCGGTGGGGGGCGCTGGCGGCATGGAGCTGGCTGCGGCTGCAAAAGCAGGGATAGAGCATTCCCTGTTCCGCCAACCAGTCAAAATACCGGCGGTAGATCTCACTTCGCTCGCTTTGGTAGTAGGGGCCCCGGGGGCCGCCTCGGGAACCGCCCTCGTCCCAATCCAGCCCCAGCCAGAGCAGGTCCTCTTCCAGCAGGTCCGCATAGCGGCGGGGGCAGCGCTCCGCATCCAGGTCCTCAATACGGAGGATGACCCGTCCCCCTTCGGCCCGGGCCGAAAGCCAGGCCAGCAGACTGCAGCCCAGATTGCCCAGGTGCAGCCGCCCCGAGGGCGAGGGGGCAAAACGTCCGGTTGCCATTGTCTCCTCCTTTTACTTCAGCTGGTAGGAGCCGTCCCCTTCCAGCAGGAATTCCGAGGCATAAAAGGCCTCCAACCCCTGGTACAGGGCCAGGGCGTCCCCGGTGTGGGCGGTCTCCACGCAGGAATGCATGGCCCACTGGGGGGCGCCCACATCCGCCATGGGCAGGCTGACCGTGTGCCCCAGCAGGTTGCCCAGGGTGCTGCCGCCGGACAGGTCGGCCCGGTTGGTGAATCGCTGCACCGGCACCCCTGCCCGCCGGAAGATCTCCCCCGCCAGGGCCCCGGTAAGGCCGCTGGTGGTGTACCGCTGGTTGGCGCTGTATTTCAGCAGCAGCCCCTTGCCCAGCACCACCGGGTTTTCCGGGTCGGCCTTGTCGGGGTGGTTGGGGTGGGCAGCGTGACCGTTGTCGGCGCTGAGCAGAAAGCTGGCCGCCAGGGCTGCCGCGCTCTGCTGCCGGCTGCGGCCCAGGGCCTCCCCGATCCGTTCCAGCACCTGGGCCAGGAAGGCGCTTTCGGCTCCCTGCCGGGTGCTGCTGCCCACTTCCTCGTTATCAAACAGGCAGAACAGCCGCCCGGTATAGGCGCCGGGGGCGCCGGCCAAAAATCCCCGCAGGCAGGCCCAGGCAGATTCCAGGTCATCAATGCGGGGGCTGAGGAAGAGCCCGCTCTCCCCCAACAGAGTAGCCGGCTGGAGCGGGAAAAGGGTCAGGTCCGCATCCAGGATCTCCTCTTTTTCCACCCCCAGCTGCCCGGCCAGCCAGTCCGCCGGGGTGGGGGCCCCCTCTGCCGCCCAGACCGGCTGCAGCTCCGAAGCCGGGGCCAGCGCCCGGCCCTTGCCGCGGGCCTCATCAAAATGGACGCAGAGGGAGGGGATCACACAGACAGCGCCCTCGCTGCGCACCAGCCGGGGTTCCAGCCCCCGGGGCGTGCGCACCAGGACCCGGCCGGCCAGCCCCAGTGGCCGGTCCAGCCAGGAGGGCAGGGCAAGGCCGCCGTAGCTTTCTACCGCCAGCCGCTGCCAGCCGGCCAGGCTGCGGCCTTGAGTCTTTTTAACCCGGAAGGTGGGGCTATCGCTGTGGGCGGCGCTCATCCGCCAGGAAGCGGGCGCCTGGGCCGGCAGCCAGAAGGCGATCAGACTGCTGCCGTTGCGGGTCAGGTAATACCGGCCCCCCGGCTGAAGGGCCCAGAGCCGCCCCTCTTCCAGCTTTTCAAAGCCGGCCTCTTCCAACCGCCGGGCCGTGCCCGCCACCGCATGGAAGGGGCTGACCCCCTCGTTCAGATACTCAAACAGATCCTGCAGCTTTGCGTCCATCTTTTCCCAACCTTTCTCCCCTCCGGGCCCTGTTGTAGGGCCATTATAGCATATTTGCCCTCCTTCGGCACAGATTGTTGCCAAAAGGTGGTATAATAAGGGAGCAAAGGCCCTGCGCCCTTGCCCGGAAAACACCGGCGCCCCTGCGCGCCGAAAGGAAAGGATGATCTGTTTGAAACGATTTTCCCGGTTCGGTACCCTGCTTTTTACCCTGACTCTTGCCCTTGCCCTGCTGCTGGCCGGCTGCGGGGCCTCGGCTTCTTCCCTCAGTGAGCCGGCCTCCTCCGCCCCTGCCTCCTCCGCGGCTTCTTCTCAGCCGCAGGAGCCCACTGCCACACCCACACCCACCGAAACGCCCGCTCCCTCCTCCGACGGCTTGGAGGAAATCCTCAGCGGGATGCTGGGCTTTGGCCCGGGCACGGCGGGCAGCAGCCTTTCCGGCATGGCCCGGGCGGCGGATCTGCTGAACTGGAGCGCCGCCCACACCCAGGTGGATGAGGAACAGCTTACCGTCTGGGTCACGGCCTGGTACGGCAGCTGCACCCAGGAGGAGCGGGAGAATCTGGCGGAAAGCTGGCCCATGGTGCGGGATTCCGCCCAGGCCCTGATCCAGGACCCGACCGCCAATGCCCCCATTCTGGAAGATGCCGGCGCCAGCCTGGACCCGGCTCAGCCCGACAGCCAGGCCTTTGACCCCCTGGCCAAGGTGTTGGACACCGTAATCCTGGGGGAAAGCGCCTGAATTTCTGCCCAAAACACAAAAAGTCCCCGGCCGGTTTTACCCCGGCCGGGGGCTTTTTTATTCTTTAAGAAGAACCGATCACTGCTCGCCGGCCAGGACCACGCCCCGCTCGCCGTCCAGCGTGACCACGGCACCGGTGTGCAGCAGGCTTACCGCGCCGGCCGCGCCCACCAGCACCGGCAGATCCAGGCTGAGGCCCACGATGGCGCCGTGGCTGTTCATCCCGTTCTGCTCGGTGATGATACCGCCGGCCCGCCGCAGCAGGGGCAGCATCTCGTTGGAGGTCTGCTCGGCTACCAGGATATCCCCATCCCGGAATTCCTTCTGGGCCTGGGCCAGATCGGCACAGACGCAGAGCCGGGCGCACACCTTCTTCTTGGTAACGCCCCGACCGGTGACCAGCACATGGCCCACCACATGCACCTTCATCATATTGGTGGTGCCGGATACGCCCAGGGGCACACCGGCGGTGATGGCCACCAGCTCGCCGCTCTTGACCAGGCCTGCCTTCTCGGCGCTGTCCACCGCATGGTCGAACAGCTCGTCGGTACTGGCCTTTTCCTCAATGAGAAGCGGGGTAACGCCCCAGGAAAGGTTGAGCTGACGGCAGATCCGCTCGTCCATAGAAAAACCGATGATGGGGCAGCTGGGCCGGAACTTGGAGATCATTCGGGCAGTGCGGCCGCTCTTGGTCACGGTGATGATGGCAGCCGCCCCCAGGTCGTGGGCGGTGGTGCAGGTGGCGTGGCTGATGGCAGCGGTCACATCCGGGTTGGCATCCACCTCCCGCAGCTTGAAGCGCTTGCGGTAATCGATATCCTGCTCGGTGCGCTCGGCGATCCGGGCCATGGTGCGCACGGCCTCCACCGGGTAAGCGCCGGCAGCCGTCTCGCCGCTGAGCATGATGGCACTGGTGCCGTCGTAGATGGCATTGGCCACGTCGGTGGCTTCCGCCCGGGTGGGGCGGGGGTTCTTGATCATGCTGTCCAGCATCTGGGTGGCGGTGATCACCTGCTTGCCCGCGTCGTAAACCTTCTTGACCAGCTCTTTCTGGAGCACAGGCACCTCTTCCAGAGGGATCTCCACACCCATATCGCCCCGGGCCACCATAATGCCGTCGGAGGCCTGGATGATGGAATCGATGTTTTCCACGCCCTCCTGGTTTTCGATCTTGGCAATGATATTGATGCCGTGGCCGTCGTTCTCATCGCAGATCTGCCGGATCTCCAGCACATCCGAGGCGATGCGCACAAAGCTGGCGGCAATAAAATCAAAGCCGCTGCGGATGCCGAAGAGGATATCCTCCCGGTCCTTGGCGCTGATAAAGGGCATGGACAGATGCGCCCCGGGCACGTTTACCCCCTTGGTATTGCTCACCGTGCCGTCGTTCATGATCCGGCAGCGGATGTTCCCATCCTGCACCTGCTCCACAGTGAGCTCGATCAGGCCGTCATCCAGCAGGATGGTGGAGCCCTCGCTCACATCCTGGGCCAGGCCGGGGTAGCTGATGGAAACGCCCTCTTCATCCCCCTCATGCTCCTGGCCGTACAGGGTAAAGCTGTTCCCCTTTTTCAGGAACACCTTGCCCTCCCGGAAGATACCCAGGCGGATCTCCGGGCCCTTGGTATCCAGCATGGTGGCAATGGGCAGGCCCAGCTCCTGGCGAAGGCGCACCACCTTATCCAGCATGGCCTGATGGCTGGCATGGTCACCGTGGGAAAAATTGAACCGGGCCACCGCCATGCCGGACAGCATCAGCTGGCGCAGTACGTTTTCATCCTGGGTGGAAGGACCCATGGTACACACAATCTTGGTTTTTCTCATAAAAACATCCCCTCCCTTGCCGGCCGGGCAAACCCTTGCCCTGTTCTCCGGCGAAACACACAATTCTTTCTGTTCAATTTTATAGCTTTTCAACAATCTTAGTGTACCACAAATCCTCGCTGTTTCTCAAGGCAGGGAAAGGACGAATCCGGTCTGTTTGGCCCTTGTTTTTCTGCTTTTTACAGAAAAATTACCAAAAGATCGGCCGGGGGCCGGCCTTTCGGCCTGCCCCCGGCTGATGCTTATTCTTCGCCGTATACCTCTTTGGCCATCCGCAGTGCTGCCCAGGCCTTGGGCCAGCCGGCATAAAAGGCCAGCTGGGTCAGCGCCTCGGTCATCTCCTCCCGGGTGATCCCGTTGTTTTTGGCGTTCTGGATATGGAACTGGAGGGAACTATCCAGAATTCCACTGGCCATCAGCGCCGCCACCGTGATCAGGCACCGGTCCCGGGTGGAGAGTTTCTCTTCCCGGCTCCACACCTGGCCAAACAGCACATCGTCATTCAGTTCCGCAAATTTGGGCGCGAAACAGCCCATGGCCTCCCGGCCTGCCGTTACCTTTTCCATATTTCTCTCTCCTTTTATTTCAGCTTGCCGTACTCCTGCTGCGAAACCGGCTCCAGCCACTCATTGCTGGCCCCCGGCGCCGGTACTTCCACCGCCAGATGGGCAAACCAGCTATCCGGCGCCGCGCCGTGCCAATGCTTGACCTCGGGCAGGATCTGGACCACATCGCCGGGCTTGAGTTCCCGGGCTTCCTGCCCCCACTCCTGGTAATAGCCCCGGCCCGCTGTCACCAGCAAGATCTGGCCGCCCTTGTGGTGGATATGCCAGTTATTCCGGCAGCCCGGCTCAAAAGTCACGTTGCCGATGCTCACCCCCTGGGTGGTGAGCATGTTCAGGTAGCTCTGCCCGATAAAATACCGGCCGAACGCCTCGTTTTTCTCCCCCATGGGGAAGACACTCTGGATTTTTTCTTCCATGCAGCCTCTCTCCTTCTTTTCCCAAGGGCCGCGCCGGAGCGGTTGGCCCTGCCGATGATCTTTTTGTTATAAGTATTGTAGCGCCTTCTTTCTTGACGGGGAATTTCCGAAGTTTTACAATGGTATTAACCAAAAGTTTATGCTTTGCCTTGGGAATACACCAAACGGGAGGGAAAGATCTTGCTGTATCATCCTTTGCTGGATACCTTTGTCTGCGCGGCGGACTGCGGCAGCCTAAGCCGGGCGGCCGAAAAGCTCTTTCTCTCCCCCACGGCGGTGAAAAAGCAGATGGACAGCCTGGAAAAACTGCTGGATCTCCAGCTGCTGGAACGCACCCACCAGGGCGTAAAGCTGACGCCGGCGGGGGAAGCCCTGTACCGGGACGCTTTGTATCTGGCGGAATATTCCCGCAGCGCCCTGGAAAAGGCCCGGAAGCTGGCCGGGAATCCCCAGTTGGAGCTGCGGGTAGGCACCTCCATGCTGAACCCCTGCAAGGCCCTGATGGATGTGTGGGGCCGGCTGGAAAGCCGCTTTCCCCGGTTCCGGCTGCGGGTACTGCCTTTTGAGGACGACCAGGAAACCATCCTCTCGGTTCTGGACCAGCTGGGCCGGCAGTTTGATTTTATTGTGGGGGTTTGTGATTCGGCCCAGTGGCGGGAGCGGTGCGGCTTTTACCCCCTGGGCCATTATAAAAAATGTATCTCGGTGCCCCTGGGCCATCCCCTGGCTCGCCGGGATAAGCTCCGGCTGGAAGACCTGCACGGAGAGACCCTGATGATGGTGCGGCGGGGGGATTCGCCCCTCAACGACCGGCTTCGGGAGGATCTGGAGACCCATCACCCCCAGATCCGGCTGGTGGATGCGGGCCAGTTCTACGACATCCGGGTTTTTAACCAATGCGTACAGCGGAACTGCCTGTTGCTGAACCTGGAATGCTGGAAGGATATCCACCCTTCCCTGGTGACCCTCCCGGTGGACTGGGAATATGCCATGCCCTACGGCCTTCTCTACTCCAAAAATCCCCGGCCCGAGGTGCGCCAGTTCCTGCAGGCGCTGAGCAGAGTTCTGCCGCCCCTTTAAGTTGCCTACAAAAAAGCGCCGGCCCTTTTTACAGGGCCGGCGCTTTTGCCGTTTATGGGTTATTTCAGTCGGATCAGCTCATATTCCCGGCTGCCCAGGCCCAGCTTTTCCGCATGGATCTGGGTGAAGTGCCAGTCGGTGACCGGGGCCGTATTGGTGAAGTGGTCGCGGTGATCGGTGAAATCCGGGCGGGCCATGGCGTCCCACAGAAGGGTGCCCGGCAGGGGCTGCTGGGCATTGCACAGGTCGGCGCAGGCCTCATCCAGAGCCACCGGGTCAAAGCTGGCCAGCATGCCGATGTTGGGCAGGATGGGGGCGTCGTTCTCGGCGTGGCAGTCGCACTGGGGGCTCACATCGACGATCAGGCTGATGTGGAAATGGGGCCGGCCCCGGCAGATGGCCGCCGCATACTCGGCGATCTTGTAATCCAGGATCTCGTTGGCGTGCCCGTTGGCATTGTACACCGCGTCAAAGTTGCAGGCGCCCAGGCAGCGGCCACAGCCCACGCACTTGTCTTCCAGGATCCGGGCCTTGCCGTCCGGCCCAAAGGCCACCGCGTCCTGACCGCAGGCCCGCTCGCATCCATGGCAGCCCACACACTTTTTCTGATTCACCTGGGGCTTGCCGCTGTTGTGCTGCTCCATCTTGCCGGCCCGGCTGCCGCCGCCCATGCCGATATTTTTCAGGGCACCGCCAAACCCTGTGGCCTCATGGCCTTTGAAATGGTTCAGGCTGATGAGGATATCCGCATCCATGAGAGCCCGGCCCACCTTGGCCTGCTTTACATACTCCCCGTCCGGCAGATCGATCAGCACCTCGTCGGTGCCTTTGAGGCCGTCCGCAATCAGGATCTGGCAGCCGGTGGTGGCCGGGTTGAAGCCGTTTTCGGCGGCAGCTTCCAGATGATCCAGGGCATTCTTGCGCTTGCCCCGGTAGAGGGTGTTGCAGTCGGTGAGGAAGGGCAGACCGCCCTGCTCCTTCACCACCTCGGCCACCGCCCGGGCATACTGGGGCCGCAGGTAGGACAGGTTGCCCGGCTCACCGAAATGGATCTTGATAGCCACAAACTGCTTGTTCATCTCGATATTGCCGATGCCCGCCGCCCGGATCAGCCGCTGCAGCTTATGGGGCAGGCTTTCCTTGCCGTAGGTACGAAAATCGGTAAAATACACTTTGGACGCCATATTCTTTCTCCTCCAGATTCAGGGGCCCGCCGGGGCCCGTTTCTGCCGCCGGGCTGTTTTTTAGCCCAGCACTTTTTCCCAGAACGCCACCGAGAGCACCAGTGTCCCCAGGAAGATCCGGTACCAGCCAAACACCTTAAAGCTGTGGCGTTTGACATAATTCATCAAAAAGCGGATGGCCGCCACGCTGACCAGGAAGGCCACCAGCATGCCCACCAGCAGGGCGCCTACTTCCATCCCGGTAAAGCTGTTGCCCTCGGCCAGATACTTCACCAGTTTCAGCCCGCTGGCCCCGAACATGACCGGGATGGCCAGATAAAAGGTGAACTGAGCTGCCAGGGGGCGGGAAGTGCCCAGCAGCAGGCCGCCCACGATGGTGGCGCCGCTGCGGCTGGTGCCCGGGATCAGGGCCAGCACCTGCCATATCCCAATGATGACCGCATTCCGGAAGGTGAGCTGTTCCATCTTTGCGATATGGGGCCGGCGGCGCCGATCCTCAATGACCAGGAACAGAACGCCATAGACAATGAGCATTCCGGCCACTACCGGCGCATTGTACAGGTGTTCATCCAGCCAGTCATCCAGCGGCAGGCCAATGATGGCGGCGGGCAGGCTGGCCACCAGGATCTTGGCCCACAAAATCCATTTTTCCTTGTCGCACCGCAGCAGGATCTTCTGGGGCAGCGTGCCGCCCTCCTCGGTGCCGGCCGGCAATTTTTTAAAGGGCCAGAGCCGGTCAAAATACAGCAGCACCACCGCCAGGATGGCGCCCAGCTGGATCACCACCCGGAACATACTTACAAAGGCTTCGCTGAACTCAAACTGCACCACCTGCTCTACCAGAATCATATGGCCGGTGCTGGAGATGGGCAGCCATTCGGTGATGCCTTCCACCACGCCCATCAGGACCGCTTTTAAAATCTCAAGCATAGGTTCTCCCCTTTTTTCTCTCCCCGGCCAATGCCGGGACAGGATTTGTTTTTTTTCGCTTTGAAAAAGGATATCATGAAAAACAGGGGCCGCGCGCCCTGGGCTTTTCCCATTTGGGCGTACCCCATTTTATTATAGCATAAAACAGCCCGGAACAGAACGACTTTGCCCGGGGTAAGGATTGCCCTTTTGCCCCGAACCCTTTATAATATTTTTGTATATCCCTTGGGCCCCGGGGATTTTTCCGGCGCGGGCCGCCTGAGGAGGGTTTATGGTCATTCGTCTTTCGTCCGCCGGCATCCGCCTGGCCGGCTTCTGGCTTTTTCTGGGCGGCGCCCTTCTGGGCGGCGTTTTTTTCTGGTTTTCCCCTTTCATGGGGATATTGGCCTGGGTATTGGCTTTCCTGTTTTTTCTCTATTGCCTGCTGTGCTACCTGCCCGGGCTGGAGATTTTAATCGATGAAACCGAACTGTGCATCCGTTCAGGGTTCGTTTTCCCCTGTATCAAACGAATCCCTCTGCGGGCTTTGTGCGGGGTGGTGCGGTATTCCTCTCCCCTTTCCCGGGCGATGGGCTGCCAATCCCTCCTGCTCTACGCAGGGGGAGGCCTGGCCTGCCTGCTGCCGGCTCTTTCCATGGCAGATGCCGACGCCATCACCTGCCTGCTGCAGGGGGGTCAGCCATGAAGTTCCGCCGGTTTCACCCCCTGTACAGCCTGCACATCGTGCGCAAAGGCCTGGCCCTCTGCCTGCTGCCCATGCTCCGGGCTCTGCTGCATTTTGATTGGGCCAGCCTGGTTCTGGCCCTTCAGCAGGACGCCCTGATTCTTTTGCTGCTGCTGGCCTTCAGCTTTGCGGCCTGGCAGCTCTCCGGCTGGCGGTTGGAAGGCAATCTGCTCACCATCCAGCTGGGGATCCTGTTTCATCTGCGCCAGCAGGTGCGGATCCCGGAGCTCGCCTCTGCCGTGGTGACGCGGCCTTTTTTCTTCCGTCTGATGGGGGCTTCCCGCCTTACGGTATATACCCAGCGAAGCCTGCCCGGCAGCATCACCCTTTTTCTGCCCCGCCGGGACGCCGAGGCCCTGGCCCGGGCCCTGATGCCTGATGAACTGGAAAATCCGGTTTTTGCCCCGGTGGGGGCGGACCGGCTGAGCATGCTGGTGCTGGGCTTCAATGTGACCCTTACCGGCCTGATGGCTGTGTACAGCGCCCGGAAGACCCTGTACGAGCTGGACCCCTTCCTCACCCAGACTGCCTGGCAGGGACTGCTGCAGGCCGAGGCCCTGGTAAACCGTGTCCTGCCCGCCGGCCTGGCCTGGCTGGTCACCCTGGCCTTCCTCTTCTATGTGTTCAGCCTGGGGTATAATTTCCTCTGCCGGGCCAATCTGCGGGTAGCCCGGGGGGATACCATTCTGGTGGCCCGGTACGGGCTGCTCCGCCTTACCGAACGGCGGGTACGCCTTTCGGCCGTCACCAGCTGCCAGGTTCGGGTAACGCCCGCTGCGCGGCTGCTGCGCCGCTACCCGGTATATCTGGCGGCCGGCCATGATCAGGGCCGGGAATCACCCCTGTTTTTGTGCCGGAAAGGCGACTGGTTCAGCCTTCGCCGCCTGATGCCCGGGCTGTATCTGCCGCCCAGCCGGTATGAATCAGTCCGGGGGCGCAGCCTGCCCTCCTTTTTCTGGTTCCCGGCAGGGGGCGGGGCGCTCTGCCTGCTGCTGCTCATCCTCAGCCGCACCCTCTGGCCGGCCTACACCTTTTTGTTTTTATTCGGCCTTTTCTTCTTTGGCTGTCTGGGGCTCCAGGCCGCCGAGGGCTACCGGCGGGAGGGGGTTGGCCGTATCGGCAGCAGCCTGACCCTGTGCTATACCCGCCGGCTCACCCGCTATGAGGTCTGTGTTTTCACCGACCTTACCCGGACGGTCTTTCGTCAGAATCCTTTCAGCAAACAGAAAGGCCGGGGCACCTTTACCTTGAAACTGCCCGCCGCCCGCTATCGGATCCGCAGCGTCTCGGCCAGAATTGCCCGGGAGCTGCCCCTGTAACGGCCGTCGGCTGTTATAAACCTGTCGTGAAAAGGAAGCGGAATCATTCATGTTTACCACAGTGATCTTTGATCTGGACGGCACTCTTCTCAACACCATCCAGGATCTGGCCTATTGTGCCAATCTGGTCTGCCAGGCCCACGGCTGGCCCACTTTTTCAGTGGACACCTACAAGACCTTTGTGGGCAACGGCATGCCCAAACTGGTGGAACGGTTTTCTCCCCCGGATCAGCGCAGCCCCGAAGTTCTCGCCGGTACCTTGCGGGAATATTTAGCGGCCTATGCTATCCACAAGGAGGATACCACCGCCCCCTACCCGGGCATTTCCCAGCTTTTGGCTTCTTTGAAGGAAGAAGGCATCCAGGTAGGCGTCTTCAGCAACAAGGATGACGGCCCGGCTAAGGCGGTGGTGGAACACTACCTGCCCGGCCTGGTCCATCAGGTAAAAGGCCGGGTGGATGGGGTGCCCCCCAAACCCGACCCCGCCGGGCTGCACGCCCTGATGAAGGACCTGAGCGCCGACCCGGCCCACACCCTTTTTGTGGGGGACAGCAATGTGGATATCCAGACCGGCCGAAACGGCGGACTTACCACCTGCGGCGTTCTTTGGGGTTTCCGCAGCCGGGAAGAACTGATTCAGGCCGGCGCTGATCATCTGGCCGCCAGCCCGGAAGAACTGGCTGCCCTTATTCGGGGGGCATCGGTATGAAGCAGCACGCGCCCGCCCTGGCGGTGCTCTCCGCCGCGGTATTGTGGAGCCTGATCAGTATCTTTGTGCGGGGGCTCACGGCCCTTGGCTTTGACAGCATCCAAATCGTGGCGGGCCGCTGCCTGCTCAGCGCCCTGCTCTGCTTTTTCCTCCTTTTATGGAAGGACAAAAGCCTGCTCCGGGTGCGGCTGAAAGATCTCTGGCTTTTTGCCGGCACCGGCCTGCTGAGCATGGTATTTTTCAACTGGTGCTATTTCACCACCATCCGCACCACCGGTGCCGGCGTGGCGGTGGTACTGCTCTACACCAGCCCCATCTGGGTCATGCTTTTTTCCGCCCTCTTTTTCCGGGAAAAGATCGGCCCTGCCAAACTGCTGGCCCTTCTGTGTACCTTTATCGGCTGCGTTCTGGTGGCTGGTTATACCGGCGGCGATCCCTTGAATCCTCTTGGCGTTTTGATTGGGGTTTGCAGCGGCCTGGGCTATGCCCTTTACTCCATCTTCGGCCAGGCTGCCCTGAACCGAGGCTATCAGACCCTTACGGTCACCGCTTACACCTTCTTCTTTGCCGCAGCCGGCTGCCTGGTGCTGACCTCTCCCCTTCAACTTTTCCGGCTTTGCCTGCAGCCCGCCGCCTTTGGGGAGGTGCTGGGCAATACGGTTCTTTGCAGCATCCTGCCCTATCTGCTTTATACCTGGGGTCTGGCCCGGATGGAAGCGGGGCGGGCGGCCATCCTGGCCACGGCGGAACCCCTGAGCGCCACCCTCATCGGCATCTTTCTCTGGGGGGAACCCCTTACCCCCGCCAAATGTGCCGGGGTTGCCCTGATTTTTGCCGCAGTGGCCTTGCTGAACCGGAAAAATGCCCCTTCTTCCCTTTAAAAATCTTTTCTGCATACATAAAGCGGCCCCCTTTGCCTTCTTGCAAAAGGGGCCGCTCTTATTTTTTGTGGGATTCGGTATTCATCCCACCTGCTCGGCTCTTCTGGCCATGATCACCAAGCGCTGGGCATCGTCGCCCACACAGGTGCTCAGGGTCATCACATGGTCCTCGGAATAGAGGGTCACGCCTGTCTCATAAAAGCGCCCCTGGCACATCTGCTTGAGGAATTCCGTATAGGTATCCCCCACCGAAAAGCCCACGGTGTACAAAGGATCGTCGCTGCTCACCTGCTTTGCCCCAAAGATCTGGTAGCGCCAGATCCCATCATTGGGGGTATAGAGGGTGAACCATCCGCCGTTCTCTTTATAGAACTCCACATCCCGGTATTCCCGCAGGTTGCCGAACATACTGCGGTTGCGCATGTTGTGGCCGTACAGAATCACATGCAGGTCTTGCCAGCCGGTATTGGCACCCTCCAAAAATACGCTGCCCGCCGTGTTGGGGGTTCCGTTCCACATGGTGCGCAGATACTTTTCGTTGTCCCCGGACCAGACCACCGGGTAGCTCAGCTCGATGGCGTCAAAGTCGATCCAGCCCACCACATCCGGGTTCTGGGCCTGCAGGGCCTCAAAATCCACATCCAGCAGCTGGAAAGGTTCCTCGGCCTGCTCATCGGCCTGGCTCTGGGCCGATTCTTCCGCCGTTGTGGTGTATTGCTGGCGCAATTCTTCATAGGTTTCTTCGCCCTGCCGGTAGATATACAGCTGCCAGAGGATGGCACCGGCCGATACCAGGGCCACTACCAGGGCGATGATTCGGATCAGACTCAACGCCGAAAAGCGCTTTTTCTTGCGTTCTTCCATTTTTCTTTCCCTTTATGCTTGGTGAGAATAAAAAAGGAGCTGCCGCAAGGGCAGCTCCTTTGCGTGATTCACTTGTTATGATACCACTTATTCTTCTGCGGCGCTATCCTTTTTGCGCTTGAGGAAGAAGGCCACCGCCAGGATCAGAAAAACCAGGCCGATGCCCACACCCACCATGGGGCTCAGGCCGCTGCTCTCCTCTTCGGGAGCGTTGGTCTGGGGAGTTTCATCCGGGTTGATTTCCTCAGTGGGACCGGAGGTCTCAGGCTCGGTGGTCTCGCCGCCGGTGAGAGGAGTCTCATCGGGGTTGATGACCTCACCGCCGCCTTCTCCGCCACCAGCGCCGGCTCCTGCGCCGGCTCCTGCGCCGCCGCCAGCACCGCCGCCTGCAACGCCTGCGGTGCTGTAGACGGTGACATCATTGTAGCGGTAGATCGTATTCCCATCAGCGGTAACGGTCTTGGTCTCGGTGATGGGCACTGCCACATACCAGAAGGTCAGAAGGTTGGGGCCCTCGGCCGTAATGGTCAGGGTAGCCGATTCGGCCTCTGCCCGGTAGTTGGCAATGGCCGGGGCATAGAAGGTCAGGGTCACAGCGCTGGAAGTGCCGCGCTGAGCGGGAGCTACTTCCTCGCCGGTATCCCGATCCCGGTATTCCACGGTGTAGGCGTAATCCTCACCCTGGCGCTTCATGGCGTACTGGGTCACATGCTCGCTGCTCAGCTGGCCATTCTGCTGATACCCCTCGGCCGGGTCAATGACCTGATAGCGGGAATCCCCCGGGATGATATCGGTATAATCCGGCGCGTTGGGGGCAGGGCTGCCGATGGGCACCAGCACCGAAATGCTGCCGGTCGCCTGGCTGACTTCGTATGTATAGCCGGTGTTCTCGATGTACGCAATATACTCTTCGCTGAAGACAGAGCCTTCCATGCCGGGGCGGAAGGTAACCACCCGGCCCTGCTCGTCGGCAAAGGCGGGGATGGCCATGGTCATGGCCATGGAGAGGGCCAGCGCCGCGCAGGCAAGGCGTTTTACAAAGCTCTTACGCATCTCACTGATCCTCCTTCTTCTTTTTCTTGGTCACAACCAGGATCACCAGAGCCAGGGCCAGCAGGCCGGCAGCCACAAAGATCAGGTTGGTATCGCCGGTTTTGGCGGCCTCCACCACATAGCGGGTCTGGGTAACGACCACATCCTCGCCCTCTTTGGTGATGGTGTTTTTCTTCACAATGGGTTCCACATCCCGAACCTGGAAGCGGAATTCCACCAGACCTTCACTGAACTGGTAGTAATCGGTGGTGCTGCGGGCATCCGGGGTGATGGAGAAGTTCACATCCGCAGTCTCGCCGGGTTTCAGGGTAGCCACCAGCAGGTAGCCTTCCAGGTCCCCGTTCAATTCTTCCAGGCCCTGGGTATCCATGCCGCCCACCAGGCTGCCGGTGGCGCCGGTAGCCGGGTCATAACCGTACAGCACGGTATCGCCGCAGCTGAGGCTGACGGTGTAGGCGGTCTGGGTGGCGCCTTCCAAATTGGTGATCAGGGTACTGACCACATCAGTATTCATGTAGAAATTGGCGGTTTTATCCGAAGCATTTTTCAGCTGGACAGAGCCGCTCTGGGGCAGCCCGGGCACCATGCTGGAAAAACCGGACATATCGCCTTCCACATTGAGTTTGCTTCCATCATAGGTGGCTGTGCCGGTGGTGTCAGCGGCAAAGCAGCCAAGGGCCAGCACGACGGAAACGCTCAGGGCAAGCACGATGGCACTGATTCTTTTCATCATAGTCTTTTACCTGTCTTTCCGCTGTCGCTTAATTTTCGATCTTGGCAATGCTGCCGTCCGCACCCAGGGTAGCTTTCACACCCCAGGCAGAAAGGATACCGTCGGCGTTCACCTCGTTGTAATCCGCGCCGATGAACTGTACGCCGTCCGCTTCTGCCCGCAGGGTGATCTGCTGCCCCGCATACTGATTGCTCAGCGAAGCAGGAAGCTTTACCCCCTTGAGCAAAGCGCCGGTGCTTTCGCCGGTGGCCAAGGGCTTGGTGTAGTAGAACACCTGCTTGCCGTCTACCGACTGGCCCAGCAGACCACCTTCGGCCTTGACCCAGCCATCGCCCAGCATCTCAGCGGGGACTTCCACCTGGGCTACATGCTGATAAACCTCGCCCTGATCATTAGTGGCTACGAAATCGGTATTGACGCCGTCTTCGTCGCTCCAATATGTGTATAAGGTAAGGCGGATGTAACTATCCCCCGTACCGGTGTTTTCCACAGAATAGATGCCGGTTTCGCCATTCAGTTCAATGGTATTACCGGGCATCCAGGCGCTTTCGATGGGATATTCCGCCGCACCGTCCAGCGCAATACTCAGGTTCGTTGCGGCAAGAGGTGCCTGCACCGCCTGATCGCCGCTCACCTGGTCTGCGGCCAGGGAGCCGCCTACCACTGTAGCCATAACCAGAACGGCTGCCGCGCCCATCAGCAAAAATCTCTTTTTCACTTGAAACTCTCCCTTTTTTTCATCTTGTCTGCAAGTGTCCATAGAATAAATGCCAGGGCAAATATTGCTATGCAAACCGCGATGCCGCCTCTTGAACGCATCATCTGGGAAGCGGCGCCTAAAACTGGTATGCTGAAGACCACTTTGCCCACCACCCGGTCATATGCCACGGGGTCGATATCCACGTCGGCATTTGCATCGCCTTTTGTAACGAGCTGCCGGGCCTGCCAGTCGTTTTCGACCACGCGGTGGGTCTCCACCAGAGTGGTGCTGCTGCTTAGAGTAAAGGTAATAATGTCGCCGGGCTCTAAGTCCTGGGCGTCACAAGCTTTGACATAGATCGCGCTGCCGGGAGGCAAGGCGGGAGTCATACTGCTGGTGAGGACATTGTAGATCTGATAGCCCCAAAGCTTGGGAATGGTAAGAGGGAGGGCGGCCAGAAGCACGGCAACCATCAACGCCGTAGCGGCAATGCTGAAGATCCTTGCTTTCACATGCCGCCCTCCATTTTCCTTACTTATAGATTCGATAAGCAAACTCGCTTATCCGGGATGGAACCGATCAATCCGCAACCTGCTCGAACTTCACAGTCTCGCCGTCCACCTTGAGGTTGCCGCGAACAGCATCCACAAGCTGGGTGTAAGCCAGATGATCAGCCTGGATGGCATAAGCCTGCACGGTAATGTCAAAGGTGGAGGAAGCGTAGGCATTGCCCCAGCTGCGGGGGATCTGGATATCGTCGAACAGCTTCAGGGTGGTGCCAGCAGGAACGCCCTTCTCCCAGCCCTTGCCTGTAGCATAGGGGTTGTAGGTATAGAACTTGCCAGTCACACGGGTATCGGTCGCTGCGTCGTAGTAGCTGACATCTTCCGGATTGCCCCAGATGTCACCCTCGATCTTTTCCATACGGTTCACAGCTTCGTTTACCAGCTTATAGAGCTCTTCAGAAGAGGGGTTGGCCTTTTCGTCGATCATGACCAGGATGCCCACATGAGCGTTGGAAGAAGCAGGACGGACCAGATTGCCATCCAGAACCTCCACTGCCACCTTCTTGGACAGGGTATCCCCAGGCAGCACATTGGTATACAGGATGCCGGTCTGGTTGCCCTGGGCGTCATACTCATACTTACCAACCTTCACGTTCGGGTCGGTGGACTCGGTCTTATCCGTCATCTGAATATTCACATTGCCGGTGGTGAAGACGTTGGTCTGTGCATCGGTAGTATCGGTAAAGTAGGCCAGAGTAGCCCCCACGGTGATCACAGCCACCAGAGAAAGGCTGAGCGCCGCAGTAAGAAGATTTTTCTTTTTCATGTACACTTACCTCACATCTTATAGACGGTAAGGCTTGTTCTGCCTGCTTTATGCAGTTCGATTAAGCCTGAAACACAGACACAGCCTGAGCATAGGCAGCGTCAGGAGTGTTCAAACCGCTCTTCTGGATAGCCGCCACTTCGATGGTGATGGAGCCCAGGGGCTCGTTGCCAGACAAATTCACATTGCCAACGGTAACCTCGTTGAACAGGGTACCCAGATCCCGCTGAGCGGCCTGGCCCTTAACTTCCTTATAGTACACCAGCTTGCCAGAAGAAGTCTCTACGCCGTCCAGCTTGGTCCAGCCATTGGTAATAGTGCCGATAGTCATGTTCTCACCAGGGGTAACGCGGGCAAAAACGTAAGCATCCACAGAAGTGGTAACAGTGAACTTGGGGGCCTTGTTCAGGGTCTGGCCAGGAACCACATTGGTATAGCTATAACCGCCATTAGAATTAGCGCTGATGGTTTCATCGCCAGTAGCGGTCGGCTGATCCTCACGCAGAGTCACCGTAATACCATTGGCAAATTCGAAGCTGTTGACAACCTTATTGTCGCTGGCAGTCAGGTAAGCCAGGGTGCTGCCGATGGAAATGACAGCTACCAGGACCATGGAAAGGGCCATAAGTAAAACATTCTTCTTTTTCATTGTGCTTGCTCCTTTTTTGATTCGTTGGATTTGCGCTATATCGCCTTGCAGGCCTTTCGCTCAGCCTGTAAAACCTTGTTGCTGCGGGGAATCTTCCCCATGTTTTTAGTTTACACCCTGATGGTTAGAGTCTGGTTAAAAAGTCATCTTAAAACCATGCTTTCAGAAATATTTTTAATCAATTTTCTTTCTCTTCCTGGTTGTCTTCTTTTTTCCAGACCTTTTTTGCCGGAGCTTTTTTCTTTTCCTTTTCTTCCTCATCCGCATCAATGATGGCGGGGATAAAGTTGATCAGGATCACCACCACCAGTACCCCACAGATCGTCATGATTCCCTTGGGGGTTTTTGCGTTGATAGTGATATACCCCAGATAGGGTAGATGGAACTGGGCTTCGCCCAATACCTGACTGAAAGCCACATCGCCATCCGGAGATTCATTTGCGTCACCCTGGGTAACGAGGGTCTGATTTTCGGGGTCAATACTGATTACCCGATGGGTAACATAATTGGAGCCATCCTCCAGCATATAGGTGCAAACATCGCCAACTTTCAGCTGGCTTGCTTCCATGGGCTTGACATATACAATGCTGCCCACGGGAATATTGGGTTCCATACTGCCGCTGAGGACGGCCATCTCTTTATAGCCCAACAGCATGGGCGCCAGAATGGTGGCCGCTACCCCCAGCAGCAGGATCAGAACAATGGTGGAAAGGATATTGCAGATTTTTTTGACCATGAACGCCTGTTACCTCCTGCGTTCCCGATCAGCCCTTGGCTGCAAAGGCAGCCTGGGCAGCCGTCAGGCTATAGGAACCATCGGCCGGGGCCAGCACGCTCTCCTGGTAAACATCCACCGAGAAGGTGGCTTCCTTGGGCACATCCGGGCTCACCGTCACACCGGTGAAGAGGGGGGTGGTTTCATCTTGCGGCTGCAGGATCCCTTTGTAATAATAGAATCCATCCGAACCGTCTTCCCAATCGGTGCTGTAGGTAAAGCCGAACTTGTCTTCCGTTACGCCGGCGTCGCCGCTGGAAATCAGAACCTTTGCCCGCACATACACGGCCGACTCGCCGGTGTTGGCCACCCACGCGCTTTTTGTTGCGTCGGTACCGCTCTCGGGCTCTTCAATATTCGTTTCCACTTCGGCCAGCTTAAAGGTGTTCAGCACCGGGCTGTCGGTGGCCAGCATGTAGGCCAGCGTTCCGCCCACCAGCACCACCGCTACCAGCAGGATGGAAAGCAGGGTTTTCACGATAGGTTTTCTCATGTTTCTCTCTCCTCTCTACTGGTTTTTCAGCCCTGGGTGAAGACCCACTTGCCATGATCCTTATCATACACAAAGTTGTTCTGCACGTAATCCTGGTCGCCGGGGGTTTTGTCGCCGGTCTTTTCGTTGCTGAAAGCGGCTTGGCCATCCTCTACCGCGGTCACGCTGGTGGTCACGGTTTCCTGATAGCCCTCGGTCAGCTTGTAGCCGGCGCTGTCCAGCTCGGTCACTTCATAGTGGCCGGCAGGCATGCCTTCCATGGTCAGGCTGTCAGAGCCGGCTTTTGCAAAGGTCATGCTGCGGTACCAGATCTTGCCGGTTTCCAGATGCTTCACCTGGAAGATGAAGGTGGCATCCTTGCCCATGGTGCTGTTGAAGCTGGTCAGCTCCTTGGTAATGGTCAGAGAACCGGTGGCCAAATGAATCCGGAACTGATATTCCGGGTTGGGATTCACACAGGTGCTGCTGCACCCTTCGCTGTCTGCATTGGCTGTCCATGCAAAAGTAGTGACGCTGCTGAGATTCTGGGTATTGGCAGTGACACTGGCAACTTTCACATGCAGTTCCTGGGTAAGGGTATCCGGGATGGCATTGCTGTCCGCCTGTGCGAAGGTGAAGGAGAGCGTGGGCTCGGTGCCATGCATCAGAACGGAATTAGCCTCCGTTTCACCATGCTTCCAAACCGTGCTTACCTTATTGCCGTCAAAGCTCTTATCCACAGCCGTATTAGTATCCTGCGTGGTATCCTTCCAGGTTACGACCGGTTTGAAGACATTGACCCTGGCGGTTACCGGCTCGGAGGTACTGTGGGGTTCGGTGCCGTTATACTTCGGGTTCAGTGTTGCGGTTACAGTATAGCTGCCATCCTCGGTATTGCTGATATTTCCGTTTACTGTGTAAACGATATCCTCAACATAATCTGTGCGCCAGTCGTCGGGCGGGGTAATTTTATTTACCAACTCTTCCGCCGTGGGGGCAGTATTGCTGTAGTAGATGTTCTGATCCTTTGCCGTCAGAGAGATTTTTTTCAGGGGAACATCCACAGGCACTGGCTCGGGGAAGTTTTCCACCAAGTTTTCATCGCTTTCATATACACCGGATTTTTCAACATTGTTGGTGGGCACCAAGTTACCGCCCCAGAACTCTTCTTTGGGAACGATGGTAAAGCGAATGATCAGTTTTTCACCATGATAATCACCCGAAGCATTGGGGTTATCTTTATCGCGGCCGTTTTCCGAAATAAAGTGAGTGGAGAAATCATAATTTGTCACCGAAACCTCACCGGTATCCGGATTGATGGACACCGTAGCATTCGGTTCTTCAACCAGAGCTCCCACGAACCCTGTCCCATCATAGGCCTGGGTATAAATTTCAACATTATCCTTTGTGTAACCTTGAGGGAAGGTGAAATACTGGGTGAGAACATCTTTTACTACAGTATTTTTACCCAAATCCAATTTGCTGGAACCGGTGGTCTGAGAGATGGAATCAAACACAGCGTTCAGCTCGGAAGAGTTGCTGGCAGTCAGATAATAGCTGGGGCTCTGAGGAGTGCCGTTATTGGAGGACAAGCGCTGCATGAAGTAGTTGCCCTTGTCCTCATTGCTGCTGCCTCCGCCATCACTTCCTTGCTTAGTTGCATCTGCCCCATCGAAAATACCGATGGCGTACACATCTGCACCATAGGTGGTCTTGGTCGTGTCGGCAGCACGGATTGCATCATCCGCAACGCCACTATCATAACCAGACTGTCCCGGAATGCCATCGGTGAACACGATGACGACCCGGTCCCGCTCCTCTCCGTTGATAAGATTTTGGGCAAAAATATTGTTTGCCATGGCCATGCCATCATCCGTTTGGGTACCACCATGGGCAGTCAAATATCCCACCGCTTGTTTAACATTTTCAAGGCCATCAGTAGTAGAGACATCCCGCAAGGCACTCTGATATTCTTGTGCCGTTATGTTTCCATATTGAGGGCCATTGTACTGATACCCTTTGGGATAATAATAATTATCACTAGTATCTGGCTTCGTGCCGTACCAGCGATTTCCCTGCGTAACCTGAACACCTGTCAACAACTCCGTGTTGTGATAGCCTTCCGAGCTAAAACCTACGATGGCAATACGGTGCTGCACATCGTCTTCGGTGCCGGAGATGCCATCGGCTCCCTTGGCTTTTTCAGCCACAGAATCAATGAATCCATCCACTGCACTTACCAAGGCATTCAGTCTGGGTTCGCTGCCGCCGCTTTCTGTGTAATAGAGATCCAGGCCTGTTTGCTGTTTAAACGCCTCCTGGGCATTTGTGTCGGCATCTTTTATGGCAACTGTTCGATCCTCACCATTCGCATCTGTATAGGTGAATTCATATTGTTCTTCGTAAGTAGTGGTACCATAATACAATTGCCCCACAAAGTCCGGATAGGTATTCCTTCCGGAAGACGTTAATCTTCTGTTTATATCTGAAACAGTATAAGTGTAGTTTATAGTAAACAGGCCCATGCTCCAGTCTACACTCACCTTGTAATACTGACTACCATCGAAATAATACAGATTGCTCCGATTACTGTAAAGCGTGCTGTTTGTAGCATTTCCCACAGGTTCATATTTCGTTTCAACGGGCACTCTACGATGATTGATTGTCACCTTGGAGTAGCTGTCTCCAATCTTGGTGTAAGTGTTACTCCGATATCTATTAAGGGCGTCCTGGGCCGTTTGATTGGTATACTGTTTATACACCACAGAGGTGAAATCGAACGCCATAGAGCCAGACTGATCCAGCACCAGCACGATATCCAGGGGCTTCGTGGTCTCGCTGCTGGTGACGGTGCCCTCGGTCCATGCTTCCAGTTGGACGGTATAGGTACCATCCCCATTGTCTGTGACACTCTTCTTCGTTTCAAGGCCATCGACCCCAACTGGCTCATATTCGCTGCTGCCTGCATCATATGTATCTGCCATGGGCGCTGCGGCGCGGGCCATGCGCATCATGGGCATATTGTTGCTGAGCAGCGCAGCCGATGCGGAAATGGTGTTGAACATGGGTACCGCATTGGTAAAGGGGACAACCGGCTGGGGCGCCTCTACGATCTCGGGCACATGCTCGACATAGTCATCTTCAGGAAGTTCCTCCGGGACAGCTTCCTCCGCCGGGGTCTCATCTTCTGCCTGGAGAAGAGCCTCAAAATGCTCTTCCAGTTTGGCCGCAGCTTCCTCGCCAATCTCTTCCATAAAAGCGTTGATCTCATCCTCAGAGAGATCAGCCACAAGAGCGTCCACTTCTTCCACACTCTTGCAGGCCATCAGGGCATCGCTCAGCTCCTGGGCCGTCTTGCCGCCGTATACGCCGGCAACTTTGTCACCCTCTGCGGGGTCTTTGGTCTCCTCGCTCACCGCAGGCTCTTCCTCGGCGGGCTCCTGCGGCACAGGAGTCTCCTGGGCGGCCTGGCCCTCCTCGTTCAAGGCGGCAGGCTCGCCGGCGGCAGGGGTCTCTTCACCGGCAGCGGGGGTCTCTTCCGCCGGGGCGGGAGTCTCCTCCACAGGCGCAGGGGTTTCCTCCACAGGTGCGGGGGTCTCCTCCTCAGGTGCGGGAGTTTCCTCCGCAGGCGCAGGGGTCTCCTCGACAACCGGAGTTTCCTCGGGCAGGATGGAATTCACGATCTCGCTGATCGCAGATTCGCCGCCCATCTCCAGCTCATCGTCCGCCAGGATGCTGGCAGGCATAACGCTGGCTACCATGACCAGAACCAGCGCAATGCTGAGGAATCGGCTGAACAAATTGTGTTTCATAACTGTTGCCTCCCTAACAAGGAAATCTTCTATGCTGTACGAAAACGTTCGTTGTTTTTATTTCTTTTTAGCCTGTCTCGCGGGGGCTGAGGCTTCGGGCGGCGGGTCGTCCCTTTCCTGGGTGCCATCCGCCATGGCGGTGGCCTCCACAGCGCTGTCCATCAGTTTGATGAGCTCCAGCGCACTGCGAAAATTGGCCGTTTGCTTTTTTTCGGCCCAGGTCACGCTGCCCTGCCAGGTGGCGTTTTGGCGATACATGACATGAACCACAAAGGTCACTTTTTCGCCCTTCGGCTCTATCAATTTTTCTTTACTCATGCATCGCTCTACCTTCGGCTCTTTTGAATTCCGCAAACAGGTGTATGTGGGGGCAAAACTTCGGATCTGTTCCGAAGCCTGGGGATAATTTACTCTGTCACAGAGCAATTCGATCCTTCGGATCATTTCGTATTGGCTTTTGAAGGATTCGGGCTCGAGCTGGTAATAATGATATAGTCGGCCCGCATACTCGCCTTTTTCGGCCTTGTCGATGCAGACATTGCACAGATTCGGCGCCGATGCATAAAACCCATCCATTTTACCGCGCTCTCCCCCCTTCTTTCTTCAGCTTACAGATACACTATATCATCCGCCGGTAAAAGGCCGGTTAAAAGAAGCGGGTAAAATTAAAATTCTTATTCTTCTTTTTTCTTTTTCCTTCTTGTTTAATTTTCCTTTTCTCCAAAACAAAAAGAGGCCGGCAAAACCGACCTCGCTTATTCTACTATTACTATATATTATAGAAATCGCCTTTCCCGCCTGCCGGGGAAGGCCGGCTCTAAGCCGGTTAAGTCAATAGAAAGCAGAAAAGCGCCCGCCGTATTCCGGCGAGCGCTTTTCTGTTTGGTGACCCGTACGGGAATCGAACCCATGTTACAGCCGTGAAAGGGCCGTGTCTTAACCGCTTGACCAACGGGCCTTTTAAAAAATACAGAATTTCGCTAAAACAGCAAGCTTCTTTCACCCACTATTGCGGGCGACCCCCAAGTATCTTAGCGAAACTCTGTATCCATGGTAGCGGTAACTGGATTTGAACCGGTGACACTTCGGGTATGAACCGAATGCTCTAGCCAACTGAGCTATACCGCCATATTCCGCACCAAACAAAATAAGGTGCGTAGATTATTATATGGGATTGTCCCCGTTCTGTCAAGCATTTTTTGCATTTTCTTTGGATTTTCTTTGGGTTTTCCGCTTTTTTCTGGGGCCGCAGGGCCCCGGCCGGTGATCAGGCCGGGGTTATCCTGCAGTTTTCCCCTTTTTACCCGGGAATATACACCATCGGGTCGGTCTTATTGCCGTCTATCCGCAATTCCAGGTGCAGATGATACCCCTTGGAATTGCCGGTATTGCCCACCCGGCCGATGGCCTCCCCTTTGGCCACTGCCTGGCCCACGCTCACCGGGGGCGCTTCGTTCATATGGGCATACAGGGTGGCAATGGTGCGGCCCGCGTCATCCTTGCCATGGTACAGGATCACATAGTAGCCATAACTGTAGGTTTCGCCGCCGCCGGCCGCCTGCACTACTCCTTCGGCCGCAGCCCGGATGGTGCTGCCCGCATTGGCCGCAAAATCGGTGCCGCCATGGGGTTTCCCGCTCCAGCCGTCCGGCTCGCCGAAGCGGCAGCTGATGCGGGCGTAGCTATCCAGCGGGCAGCCGAAATCCAGCCCGCAGTAAAGGGTATTATCCTGAGCGCCCTGGGCGATCTGCTGGCGCACATATGCCTCATACTGGGCGTCTGCTTCCTCAAACGCGGCCTGGGCCGCCTCCACCTGGACCTGCTGGGCCTCCTTCTCGGCCTGGGCCGCGCTGATGGCCGCATCCTGCTTTTGGATCTGACCGGAGAGGGCCTGCACCTTGCCATCCATCTCCTGTTTCTGGGCTTCCAGCTGGTCTTCCAGTTCTTCCAGGCTCTCCTGCCGCTGGGTCAGTTCTTCTTTTTGCTTCTTCAATTCTTCCAGGGCCTGATCCTGGGACTGGCTGATCTGCTGCAGACTGTCGCTAAAGGTGAGCAGCTGATACAGGCTGTGAGCCTGGGCCAGATAGGCCAGCTCTCCCCGGTCGTGGAGCAGCTGCATCCCGCCTATGATCTCCTTATATTGCTCCCATTCCCCATCGTACTCGGCCTGCTTCTGATTCACTGCCTGGCGGGCCCGCTCCAGCTGGTCTTCCAGAAGGGCCATCTCCTCGCTGAGCTGATAGATCTGGCTGGTGATCTCCTCTTTTTGGTCCTTCATGGCCTGGCCCTGCTGCACTGCCTGATCCAGAAGATCTTCCTTTTCTTCCAGTTCGGCCTCCTGCTGGGCCAGTGCCGAGCTGGCATCCTCCCGCTGGTCGGCCAGCTCTTCCCGCTTATCGTCCGCCAGGGCGGACACCGAGAGAGCCGCAGCGGTACACACGGCGGCAAAAGCCCACAGCAGTTTCTTATAATGATCGCTGCAACGATGATTCAACCTGTGTTTCCTCCCTTTTCCGGCTGCCGGCGCCGGGATTCGGAATAGATAGTCTATATTATTAGACCAACATTAGTGTACCTTGCGGCAGGGCCCTTGTCAAGGCCAAAAAACACAAAAAGCCGGGCTTTTTGACAAAGCCCGGCCAAAATATAATTTATTTCTTGGGAACCAGCTTTTCCTTGCCGCCCATGTAGGGACGCAGCACCTCGGGAATGGTGACGGTGCCATCGGCCTGCAGGTGGTTTTCCAGGAAGGCGATGAGCATACGGGGAGGAGCCACACAGGTGTTGTTGAGGGTGTGGGCCAGATAGCTCTTGCCATCGGCGCCCTTTACCCGGATGCGCAGGCGGCGGGCCTGAGCGTCGCCCAGGTTGGAGCAGCTGCACACCTCAAAGTATTTCTGCTGGCGGGGGCTCCAGGCCTCGATATCGCAGCTCTTTACCTTCAGGTCGGCCAGGTCGCCGGAGCAGCATTCCAGCTGACGGACAGGGATCTCCAGGTTGCGGAAGAGCTCCACGCTGTTCTGCCAGAGCTTCTCGTACCAGGCCATGCTGTCTTCCGGCTTGCAGACCACGATCATTTCCTGTTTTTCGAACTGATGGATGCGGTAGATGCCCCGCTCCTCAATGCCGTGGGCGCCCTTCTCCTTCCGGAAGCAGGGGCTGTAGCTGGTGAGGGTGAGAGGCAGCTGGGCCTCGGGCAGGGTCTGGTCGATGAAGCGGCCGATCATGGTGTGTTCGCTGGTACCGATGAGGTAGAGGTCCTCACCCTCGATCTTGTACATCATGGCTTCCATCTCGGGGAAGCTCATCACGCCCTTGACCACATCGCCGTGCATCATGAAGGGAGGAATCACATAGGTGAAGCCCTTTTCGTCGATCATGAAATCACGGGCATAGGCCAGCACCGCCTCGTGCAGACGGGCAATATCTCCCACCAGATAGTAGAAGCCGTTGCCGGCTACCCGGCCGGCGGCGTCCATATCAATGCCGCCGAAGCTTTCCATGATATCCACATGATAGGGGATCTCGAAATCCGGCACCACGGGCTCACCGAAGCGCTGCACCTCCACATTGTGGCTGTCGTCCGGGCCGATGGGCACACTGGGGTCGATCATGTTGGGGATGGTGTACATGATCTCCTGGATGCGGGCAGCCAGCTTGGCCTCGGTCTCTTCCAGCTCTTTCAGCCGGTCGGCCTGAGCGGTCACCTGCTTTTTGATCTCCTCGGCCTCGGCAGCCTTGGAGGGGTCCTTCTTAGCCTGACCCATCAGCATGCCGATCTGCTTGGAGAGCTTGTTCCGGTTGGCCCGCAGGTCATCCCCCTCCTTGATGGCGGCGCGGTACTCGGCGTCCAGGCCGATGACCTCATCCACCAGGGGCAGTTTGGCATCCTGGAATTTCTTTTTGATATTTTCCTTTACCGCGTCGGGATTTTCCCGGACAAAACGAATATCCAGCATATTCTTTCCTCACTTTTTGTTCACGATGTGTATCTTTGGCCGCCCGAGGGCGGTTCTTTCCATTTCTGAGAGGATCAGCCTTCCGGCTCCTCTTCCTCCCCCAGCCAATCGTTTTCCCCTTCCGGGTCCTTATCATAGTGGCCCAGAAGATTGGCAAAATCCATCAGCTGCCGGTCGGAATAAAAATGCAGGGTCAGGGTGCCCTTGCCGCCCTTTTTGTAGTTCACCTTTACCTCGTTGCCGATGACCTCTTTCAGGGCCAGTTCCACCTCTGAGGCCAGGGGCGGAACCTTGGGGGCGGGCTTGGGCGCGCTCTTTTCCCGGCTGAGCTTTTTGCACAGGGCCTCGGTCTGGCGGACGTTCAGCCCCTCTTTCAGCACCAGTTCCACCGCCTGCAAAAGTTTCTGGGGCTGTTCGGAAAGGCCCAAGAGCACCTTGGCATGGCCGGTGGTGAGCTGGCCTTTCTGCAAGGCTTCCAGCGCCTGGGGCGGCAGCTTCAGCAGCCGCAGACTATTGGCCACGGCGCTGCGGCTCTTGCCCAGCTTTTCGGCGGCGGCCTCCTGGGTAAGGCCGCATTTTTCCATCAGCTGACGGATGCCCTCGGCCTCTTCCACCGGGTCCAGATCCTCCCGCTGAAGGTTTTCGATAAGGGCCAGCTCCCGGGCCTGCTCCTCATTCACATCCCGGATGACCACCGGCACCTCGGAAAGGCCCGCCATACGGGCCGCCCGCCAGCGCCGCTCCCCCGCGATGATCCGGTAGCCCGCCCCGCCGGGGATGGGCCGCACGGCGATGGGCTGCAGCAGCCCATGCTGGCGGATGCTGTCGCAGAGCTCGCCCAGACTTTCATCCTCAAAATTTTTTCGGGGCTGATCCCTGTCCGGCTCAATATCCCGCAGGGGCAGGCTGGAAACCTGGCCGCCCTCGGCGCCGGGGGTGGTATCTTCAAAGAGGCTGTCCAGCCCTCGGCCCAGGCCTCTTTTTGCTTTTGCCATGCCGTTTCCTCCTTTTGGCCAAAACCGACCGCTTTATAAATAAGGTATTTACCGCTTTTGATTGGCCAAAAATTCCCGGGCCATTTCCATGTACGCCTCGCACCCGCGGCTTGCCCCATCATAGAAATTGATGGGCTGCCCAAAACTAGGCGCTTCGGAAAGCCGCACATTGCGGGGTATGGTGGATTTGTACACCTTATCGCCGAAATATTTCTTCACCTGCTCCACCACCTGCAGGGTCAGGTTGAGCCGGCCCGAGTACATGGTGAAGACGACCCCCTCAATATCCAGATAGGGGTTGTACATCTTCCGCACGGTTTTTACGGTGCTGATCAGTTCGCTCAGGCCTTCCAGCGCGTAATATTCACACTGGATGGGGATGAGCACCGTATCGCTGGCGCACAGGCCGTTGAGGGTGAGCAGGTCCAGGCTGGGGGGGCAGTCAATAAAGATATAATCATAATTGGCAGCCACAGCGGCCAGAGCCTGGCGCAGGCGGCGTTCCCGCTGGGGCAGGCCCACCAGTTCGATGGCCGCGCCGGCCAGGCGGGTGTTGCTGGGCAGCACATCCACCCCGAACTCGGTCTTGCGAAGGGCCTCGGCGGTGGGGGCCTCCCCGATCAGCACCTCATAGCTGCCTTTTTCCACACTGCGCTTGGCGATGCCGTAGCCGCTGGTGGTATTGCCCTGGGGGTCCAGGTCTACCACCAACACCCGCTTGCCCAAAGAGGCCACACAGGCCGCCAGATTTACCGCGGTGGTGGTCTTGCCCACACCGCCCTTCTGGTTTGCGATTGCTACCACTTTGCCCATGGCCATTCTCCCCTTCTGCCTGCAGGCCGCCCCGCATATCGGCGGCTTTTTGGATGCTTTTCTGTCAAACAAGAGTTATTATAGCATATTCCGGCGCCATTTTAAACGGTTCCCTCCCTTTTTCTTGGGCAAATGTTCCACGTGGAACACTTTCTTTTGTGTTTTTTCTTTTCTATTGGGTCTTCCTGTATTATAATAGGTTCGCTGTAGCCGCGGCCTGCCCGCGGCCGAGAGGGGGAGTTGTATATGCAGCATTCCAAACAAATGTCCGAATCGCTCCGGCTGGCCATTCTGCTTACCCTGTCCGGCGGTTTTATGGACGCCTATTCCTATATCTGTCGGGACGGCGTGTTCGCCAATGCCCAAACCGGCAACATCCTGCTCACCGGCGTGGAACTTTCCACCGGGGACTGGATGCAGGCACTTTGCCACTTCTGCCCGGTGCTGGCCTTTACCCTGGGCATTGCGGCTGCCGATCTGGTCCGGTTCCGGCTGCAGGGCAGGCTGAAACTGCACTGGCGGCAGATCACGGTGCTGGCCGAGGCGCTGATCCTGTTGTGGGTGGCCTTTATGCCCCAGAGCCTGAACCTGGCCGCCAACAGCCTTACCAGCTTTGCCTGTGGGCTGCAGGTGGAAAGTTTCCGCAAGGTGCGGGGCAACGGCGCCGCCACCACCATGTGTATCGGCAACCTGCGGGCGGCCACCCAATCCCTGTGCGAATATTGCTTTACCCTGAACCGGCCCGCCGCCAAAAAGGGGATTTTGTTCTATGGCATCATCGGCATTTTTGTGGTGGGTGCCATTCTGGGCAACCTGTGCGTCATGCGGTTTGCCGAAAAAGCCATCTTGTTCAGCAGTATCCTGCTGCTGGCTGCCTTTTTGATCATGTTTATCCGCCGGGAAGAATAAACGCCCTCTATGTTCCACGCGGAACATTCCCCTCCTCTGCCCGCCGGCAGGGGCCACCCTGTAAGGAGGTTGTATCGTGTCCATCACCTCATCTGCCGGCCCCATCCCCATGGAGGACGGCCCCGCCCGCCTGGAAGCCTATGAGGCCATGACCCGCCAGATTCAGGCTGAATATCAGGACATTGCCCGCAAGCTGGAAGATCTGAGAAACCAGAACAAGACCAGCTCGGCCCGGTTCCGGGAACTGCTTGGCCAGAAGCTGATGCTTTCCAACGAGCTGGCCCGGCTCAAGGCCTGGCGGCTGCTTTAAAACCCACAAAAAAGCCCGGCCGGGAGCGCTCTGCTTCCGGCCGGGCTTTTTTCGTTTTGAGGCAGGTTTCAATCGTTTTGGGAGGGCGGGCTCTTCTTTTCCACCGCCGAAGTGGGGATGCGCACCAGATACTCGATATAATCCTCTTTCTCGCTGCGCTTTGCCACCGCCGGCACCCCCGCCTCCTTCATGGTGCGTACGGCTTTTTCCACCGTATTCAGGAAAATCCTCACATCCCGGATCACCGGGATCACCTTGCGCTGGGATTTCTGCCCTTCCTGCAGCAGCCGGCTCACATATTCATCTGCCTGGCGGGCATTCATACCGCTGCGGGCCATGACAGCCAGAGCCAGGCTTCTGGGCTCCCCTTCCGGCAGCCGGAGAACGGCCCGGGCATGGCGCTCGCCCAGCCCTTTTTCCAGGCAGAGCTGCTGCTGTTCCTCGCTGAGGGATAAAAGCCGCAGCTTATTGTTCAGGGCCGGCTGACTGATTCCCAGCCGCTCGGCGGCCTGGCTTTGGGTGCAGTTCCAGCGGGCGATCACATCCCGGATGCCCCGGGCCTGCTCAAAAGGGTTGAGGCCCTGGCGCTGCATATTTTCCAACAGGCCCAGGGCCGCGCTTTCATCGTCATCATACTGGCAGAGGATAGCCGGCACCCGCTTCATCCCCGCCATCTTGCAGGCCCGCAGCCTTCTCTCCCCTGCCACCAGCTGATACCGGCCGCTGGGCATGCGGCGGACGCTCACCGGCGTGAGCAGACCGTTCTGCCGGATGGAGAGAGCCAGACCGGCCAGTTCCTGGGCATCAAAGGCCTGGCGGGCCTGAAAGGGGGAAGGATCGATCTCATCCAGGGGAAGATACCGGACCTTCGGCCCGGATTTTGCAAGAATCGGCATAAAAACTCCTTTTGGCTGGGCAAAAAGCTGGCTCTCCCGGCTGTTTCGTGCTATACTGATTGGGCCGGGCGGGCTTCCGCTTTTCAATTCTTTTTTCTGTGAGGGGTATGTATGAACGAACGTCATGAACTGTACAAGGCCTTTTTCAAGGCGCTGGGTGTGGAAGCGGCCCTGTTTTTATTCTACGGGATCCTCCCCTACACCGACGGGCGGACAGATCTGGCCGGCCTTATCCAGCAGGGGATCTTCTGCCTGATCTGCGGGGCCCTGCTCACCTTTATTTTTTATCGCCTGGCCCTGCGGCGGCGCCGGTAAGGGCCTGTCCCCTTTCTTCCGAATGCAGAAAACACTACAAAAAGCCCGTGCTGTCCATAAAAAGGATAGCACGGGCCTTTTGTTTTGCATAGAATTTTCGTGCGACGGTTTTCGCCGTTCATCCCCTTATTTCAAGGGGCTTTTTGCGATTTTTCCGCCGTTCCGGGGGTAAGCCGTCGGAGTCTGCGATATTTTTTTGATGTAAACCAGGTTTCTTTCATCCCCTGCAGGCAGGCGGAAGGGACGCAGCTCCATCTCTCCCCCGCCCAGGCGACGCAGGGCTCCTGCCGCGGCACGGGCTTCTTCCTCGGCGCCGGAACCCTTGAGGGCGATCATCCAGCCGCCCGGCTTGACCAGGGGCAGGCAGTACTCGCAAAGAGCCGGCAGGCCTGCCACCGCCCGGGCCGAGGCCAGATCAAAACTCTCCCGCCAGCCTTTGCGGGCGGCTTCCTCCGCCCGTTCCTTGGCGAATTCCACCCCTTCCAGCCCCAATTCCCGGGTCACATACTTCAGGAATTCCACCCGCTTGCCGGTGGGCTCCATCAGCACCAGGGAAATCTGAGGCTTGTAGATCTTGGCCACCAGACCGGGGAAACCCGCGCCGGTGCCCACATCCACCAGCCGGCCCTGTACCTCCGGCTGGGCGGCAAAGATCAGACTGTCCACGAAATGCTTATCCTCAATGCCTTCCGGGTCGGTGATGGCAGTGAGGTTCACCTTCTGGTTGTATTCCACCAGCAGCCGGGCGTACTGTTCCAGCAGGGCAGCCTGGCTGTCGGTGAGGGGAATGGACAGAGCCTGGCATTTTTTCTTCAGGCGATCCTGGTCAATCATGGTTTTCTCCTTCTGGGGATGTTCCACGTGGAACATTGCCCTCTTTTTCGTTCTGACGCCGGGCAGCCAGCAGGGCCACCGCCAGCACCCCCTGGTCGGCCGGCGAGACCCCGGGCACCCGGCCCGCTTGGGCCAGATTTTTGGGGCGGATGCGAGAAAGCTTCTCCCTCGCCTCCAGGGTCATGCCGGAAAGGGCGGAATAATCAAAATCTTCCGGGATGGGGGTGACCTCGTGGCGCTGTACCTCCCGGATGGCCTTCTGCTGCCGGGCAATATAGCCGGCATACTTGATCTCGGTCTCGATCCGGCCCGCCATCATGGGGGTGACCCCCTCTCCCCTGCCAATGCAGGCGGCGATCATCTCATAGGTGATGCCCGGCCGCTTCAAAAGGGTCTCGGCGGTGCCCGCCGTCTGGCCCGGGTCCACCCCGGCTGCCTCGCAGAGGGGTTTCAGCTGGCTCAGGCGGACTTTTTCCCTCTTCAGCCGGTCCAGTTCCCGCTCCTTGATGGCACGGGAGGCCTCGAAGCGCTCCCAGCGCTCCTCATCCACCAGGCCATACTCCCGCCCGATGGGGGTGAGCCGTTCATCCGCGTTGTCCTGGCGCAGGGTCAGCCGGTATTCGCTCCGGCTGGTCATCATCCGGTAGGGGTCCATGACCCCCTTGGTCACCAGGTCGTCCACCAATGTGCCCAGGTAACTGGTGTGCCGGGCCAGGATCAGCTGATCTTTGCCCAGAGCCTGGCGGGCGGCGTTCAGCCCGGCCAGAAGTCCCTGGGCGGCCGCCTCCTCATAGCCGCTGGTTCCGTTGAACTGCCCGGCCCCGTACAGACCCCGGATCTGTTTGGATTCCAGGGTCGCCTCCAGGCTGGTGGGGTCCACACAGTCATACTCGATGGCATAGGCCGGCCGCATGATCTCCAGATTTTCAAAGCCCCGGATGGCGTGATACATGGCCACCTGCACATCCTCCGGCAGGCTGCTGGAAAGCCCCTGCAGGTACATTTCCTGGGTGTTTTCCCCGCAGGGCTCCACAAAGACCGGGTGCCGCTCCTTTTCCGCAAAGCGCATCACCTTATCCTCGATGCTGGGGCAGTACCTGGGGCCTACCCCCTCGATCATTCCCCCGTAGAGGGGCGAACGCTGGATATTTTCCTGAATGATCCGGTGCATTTCCGGGTTGGTATAGGCGATGTAGCAGTCCACCTTGTTCCGCATGGGCTGGGTGGTGAGAAAGCTGAAGGGCTGCAGCTCCTCGGCCGGGTCGCCCGGCTGGCGCTCCAGCTGGGAAAAATCGATGCTCCGCCGGTGTACCCGAGCGGGAGTACCGGTCTTGAACCGCCGCAGGGGCAGGCCCAGAGCCCGGAGATTTTCGGTGAGGGCGGTAGCCGCGTGCTGGCCGTCCGGGCCGGAGGAATACCAGGCATCCCCCACAAAAATCTTGCCGCCCAGGTTGGTGCCGGTGGCCAGCACCACACAGTCCGCCGAGTAGTGGCCGTTCAGCTGGGTGTAAACTCCTTTGACCCGGCCATTTTCCACTTCCAGACCCACCACTTCGGCCTGGTGGATGGCCAGGCCCGGGGTATCTTCCAGGGCCTTTTTCATGTACATGTGATAAAATTTCCGGTCGATCTGCACCCGCAGCGAGTGCACCGCCGGCCCCTTGCCCCGGTTCAGCATCCGGCTCTGCAGATAGGTGGCATCCGCCGCCAGGCCCATCAGGCCGCCCAGGGCGTCCACCTCCCGCACCAGGGTACCCTTGGCGGTGCCGCCGATGCTGGGGTTGCAGGGCATGTTGCCGATGGAATCCAGGCTGATGGTGAACAGGGCCGTTTTTGCCCCCAGTACCGCGGCGGCGTGGGCAGCCTCTATGCCCGCGTGCCCTGCGCCGATCACAATCACCTGATATTCTCCCAAATGGTTCATATTGTCTTTCTTTCGTCTCCCAAAGCTATATAAGATTCGTTGTATCGTTATTTACCTACGCAGAATTTCTCAAACACCTCATCGATGACCGCCTCGCCCGCGTTCTGGCCGGTAAGGTCATAGAGGGCATTCAGGGCATCGTCCAGGCAGACGCTCACCGCGTCATAGCCAAAGCCGTTCTCAAAGGCTTCCCGGGCAGCATCCAGAGCGTCCCGGGCAGTGAGGGCGGCGCTCAGCTGCCGCCGGCTGCTGAGGATCCCGGCCTCCGGGTCCAGCCCGGCCGTGCCCAGCACCCGCTCCACCGCCTGGCCCAGCAGGGCCGCCGACTGGGGATCCCTGGCCGAAAGGCGAAGCACCTCCCGGAAACAGGGGCGCAGCTGCTCCTCCCCCAGGGCTCCGGGCACCAGAGGCAGATCCTCCTTGTTCAGGATGGCAATGGCCGCCCGGCCCCGGCAGGCCTCGGCCAGTTCCAGATCTTCCTTGGCCGGGGGCTGGCTGCCGTCAAAGACAGCCAGGACCAGGCCCGCCTGGTTCAGCTTCTGGTAGCTGCGGCGGATCCCCTCCGCTTCCACCAGATCCTCGGTGGTCCGGATGCCGGCGGTATCACACAGATTCAGCGATATATCATTCAAAACTACGGTTTGCTCCACCACATCCCGGGTGGTGCCGGCTACCGGGGTGACGATGGCCCTCTCAAAGCCGGAAAGCAGGTTCAGCAAGGTGCTTTTGCCCACATTGGGCCGTCCCACAATGGCTGTGGTCACCCCCTGACGCAGCACGGCCCCCGCGCCGTATTCATCGATCAGGGTCTGCAGCTGGGCCCGGGCTTTCTCCAGGCTGCCCAGAAGGTTCTGGGCCTCCAGCTCGGGCACATCCTCCTCGGGGAAATCCACCCAGGCGGCCAGATGGCCGGACAGAGCGGTGAGCTCCCCGGTGATGCCGCCGATCCGCCGGGCCAGGGCTCCGTCCAATACAGCCAGGGCCATGGCAGCCCCCTGCCGGCCCTCGGCCCCGATGATATCCATCACTGCCTCGGCCTGGGTCAGGCCGAGCCGGCCGTTCATGAGGGCACGGCGGGTGAATTCACCGCCGGCTGCCGGCTGGGCGCCCGCTTCCAGGCAGGCCTGCACCAGCCCCTGAGACACGGCCCGGCCCCCGTGGCAGCTCAGTTCCACCACATCCTCCCCGGTATAGCTGCGGGGCGCGCGGAAAAAGAGGGCGACCGTCTCATCCAGGGCCTTGCCCCTGAGAAAACTGTGGCCAAACAGGGCGGTATACCCCTTCTGCTCCTCCACCTTTTTGGCAGCGTTGGCCGGCCGGAACACCCTGGCGGCCACGGAATAGGCCTCGGGGCCGGAGATCCGGACTACCGCCAGCCCGCCCACGCCGGGGGGCGTGGCCAGAGCGCAGATGGTGCTGTCAAAGGCCATAAGATCCCTCTTTTCTTCTCTTGGATTGGGGGCCGGCCCCAAAAGCCGGAAAAACCCCAGGATATTATAGCACAGAGCAGCCCAAAGCAAAACGGCCCCCGGCAGAAAAAAGCGGAAAACGCCCCGGACAAAAGGGTCCGGAGCGTTTTTCCGCGAGACATATGTGTACAGAAGAGATGGAAGAAATCTTATTTGTTCATCAGTTTGGCGGCCATCCGCTTCAGGCCCTCGCAGCCCGCCACCACGCTCTCATAGCTGTTGGCAAAGCTCATGCGCAGGTAACCCTCGCCGTTTTTGCCGAACACATCGCCGGGCACCATGGCTACCTTCTCCTCTTCCAGCAGGCGCTGGCAGAAATCGGCGCTGGAAATGCCCAGTTCCTTGATGTTGATGAAGATATAGAAGGCACCACCGGGAACACGGCAGGACAGGCCCGGCGTTTCGTTGATGGCTTTCACCGCATAATCACGGCGGCGCTGATACTCGGCCAGCATCTCCTCCACTTCCCCGTGCTCCTCTTTCAGGGCCACAACGCCGGCGGTCTGCACAAAGCTGGGGGCGCATACCGAGCTGATCTGATGGATCTTATTGAAGGTCTTGATCAGGTCGGCGTTGGCGGCCACATAGCCCAGACGCCAGCCGGTCATGGAGTAAGTCTTGGAAAAGCCGTTGAGGGTAACGGTGCGCTCGGCCATGCCGGGCAGGCTGGCCATGGCCACGTGCTTGCCTCCGTCATAGATCAGCCGCTCATATACCTCGTCGGTCACCACCAGCAGGTCGTTCTGGGTGGCGATGTCGGCGATGGCCTGCAGGCTGGCGGCATCCAGCACGCCGCCGGTGGGGTTGGAGGGGCTCACCACCACGATGGCCTTGGTCTTGGGGGTCACCAGGCTCTTGAGCTGTGCCAGGTCGATCTGGCAGTCATTCTCTTCCAGCAGGTCATAGGTGATCACCTTGGCGCCCAGCATCTTGGGCACGTTCAGGTAGTTCATCCAGACCGGGTCGGGAACCAGGATCTCGTCCCCCTCATCCAGGATGGAGGCCAGCACGCAGTAGATGGCCTCGCTCAGGCCGGCGGTGACCAGAATATTTTCCGCCTTGTAGGCGCAGCTCTTGCGGGTGTTCAGGTACTCGGCAATGGCCTCTCTCAGCTGCATGGTGCCGAAGTTGGAGGTATAGAAAACATCGCCCTCATCCAGCGCTTTTTTGGCCGCTTCCTTGATGTAGGCGGGGGTGTCGAAATCCGGGCGGCCCTGCTCAAAATGCAGAACCTTCTCCCCTGCCCGCTCCATGGCCAGGGCCTTTTCGTTCACCTTGCGGATTCCGGAGGGCTTGAGTACGTCAGCCCGCTGGGCAATAAAATTTCTCATAGCGCAGATCCTCTCTTCCTTCTTCTGTTGGTTCCGCCTTTTTGCCAAAGGGCAGGCGCGGAAAATTCCCCTTTTGGTTTTACCATACTGATTTTCCAGGCCCCTTTCAAATATCATTTATATTATCTGTCTATAAATTTCATGTTATATATGCTATAATTTGTAAAAATCCCTGCGGGGCAGATTGGGAGGGCTTTGGGCGCGCTATGAACAAAAACATGGAATACATCTACAAGATCTATCAGGAGGGCGGCTTTTCCAAGGCAGCCAAGGCCCTGTATATCTCTCAGCCCGCCCTGAGCGCCATTGTGCGGCGCACCGAGCGCCAGCTTCACACCACCCTGTTCGACCGCAGCCAGAGCCCGGTGCGGCTGACCCCCGCGGGGGAATATTACATCCGCTGCATCGAGCGGATCCAGGCCATCGAGCGGGAGATGGAGGGATATTTTGCCGACCTTTCCGGGGGCAGCCGGGGCACCCTCGCCATCGGCAGCGGCGCTTACTACTGCACCTATGTGCTGCCCGGCCTGATCCGCCGCTTTCAGGCCCAATACCCCCAGGTGCAGATCAGCCTTATGGAAGATATCAGCGACCAGCGCACCCAGAAGCTAAGCCAGGGGCAGCTGGATTTTATGGTGGATGTGAACGAGCTGCGTGCCCCCGGCCTGGAAAGTCAGGTCATTGCCCGGGAAAATATGATCCTAGCGGTACCGGCCTCCTTTGCGGGCAACGAAAAGCTCCGAGGCTGCCGGCTCACTTTTGAGGAGGTGCGCCAGGGCCGGCACCTGAATGGGGATATCCCCTGTGTGGATATATCCGCCTTCCGGGATGATCCCTTTATCTTCCTCAAACCGGGCAACCACAGCCACGACCTGCTGAAAAAACTCTGCCGGCTGGGAGGCTTTGAGCCCCGCCAGGCAGTCATCTCCCTGGACCAGCTGCTCACCGCCTATTATATGGCCTGCGAAGGGGCCGGCATCACCGTCCTGCGGGATACCACCCTGCTCCATGTGGCCTATACCCCCAGTCTCTTTTTCTACAAGCTGCCGGATCAGCTTTCCCAGCGCAGCGTCTACCTGAGCTATGCCAAAAGTGCCAAGGAGCGGGCCCTCATCCGCCTTTTTCTGGATTTTCTCCGCTCCAATCCCGGGCCCTTCGAGCTGCTGGAAAAAGAAGATACATAACATTTGTATTATGGCTTTATAAAATAATTCGTATGGCATTCCGCCGCCCCAAAATAAACAGCAAAAAACGGGGGCAGCCCTTGGGCTGCCCTCGTTTTGTATTCTTTTGCCGGGCCCAGATACAATCAGCCCTTGGCGTTTTTCTTGGTGGGGTTGCCGAACTGGTTCAGCAGGGTGATGCAAAGCGCCAGCAGCGCCATCACCACAAAAACGCCCAACATGCCCTGACCCATCACGGCCAGACTCTGCAGTACCAAAGAACTCATGGTAAATCCTCCTTTTTATCGGGCAATCAGGTTCAGCAGCATACCGCCTGCGATCACGCTGGCCACCTGGCCGCCCACGTTGACGCCGGCTGCCTGCATCAGCAGGAAGTTCTGCTTGTCTTCGGCCAGGGCCATCTTGCTGATAACCCGGCTGCTCATGGGGAAGGCGGAGATGCCGCAGGCACCGATCATGGGGTTCAGCTTCTTGTCCTCAGGCATGAAGATGTTCACGACCTTGGCGCAGATCACGCCGCCGGCGGTATCGAAGACGAAGGCCAGCAGGCCCAGGCCCAGGATCATCAGGGTCTCCTTGTTCAGGAACTGATCAGCCTGCATCTGGCTGGCAATGGTGATGCCCAAAAAGATGGTGATCAGGTTGGCCAGCACGTTCTGGGCCACATGGCTCAGGCTGTCCAGCACGCCGCACTCACGCAGCAGGTTGCCGAACATCAGGAAACCGACCAGGGCCACGCTGCGGGGCACGATCAGGCCGGCCACCACGGTAACCACGATGGGGAAGAGGATGCGGGTGAGGCGGCTCACGTTGGCGGCCTGGTATCTCATCCGGATGGTGCGCTCCTTCTTGGTGGTGAGCGCCTTAATGACAGGGGGCTGAATGATGGGCACCAGGGCCATGTAGCTGTAAGCGGCCACCATGATGGCGCCGGTGTAGCGGCTGTTGAACCACTGGCTTACAAAGATGGCGGTGGGGCCGTCGGCGGCGCCGATCACGCCGATGGAGGCCGCATCGTGCAGGTCAAAGCCCAGCAGGGTGGCCAGCACAACCACCGCAAAAACGCCGAACTGGGCGGCAGCACCGAAGATCAGGAGCTTGGGGTTCTGGAGCAGGGGGCCAAAGTCGATCATGGCGCCGATGCCGATGAACAGCAGCAGGGGGAACAGCTCATTGGCAATACCCGCGTTGTACAGCACATCCAGTACGCCTACCTCATCACCCTGGGTGATGGCGCCGCTGGAGGGCAGGTTGACCAGAATGGCACCAAAGCCCATAGGCAGCAGCAGGCTGGGTTCCATATCCTTCTTGATTGCCAGATAGATGAGCAGGCCGCCGATCACCCACATGATGACCATCTTGGGGTCCAGCAGCAGCAGATTGCCGAAAATTGCTTGCATTGCGATACGCTCCTTCTTTCTCGGTTAACTGGTTGTTTACCCGCACGGCGGAAAAGCACGGGCGCTTTTGGATTGCGATTTTCTTCCGCTTGCCAATCAGGATTGTTCCCGGTTTTTTCTCAACCTATAAACCGGTTTTCCTCCAGGAAGAAAAGGGCAACAAAAAAACAAGGCCCTCCCGCACTTCACTGTGCAGAAAAGTCTTGCCTGTTAAAGCGGCCGCGGGGCTCTGGTGACCAAAACCCGTCCTGACGCAAACCGCCAGCATTCCCTGCCGGGGATCTCCCCGAAAAAGATTGCCGGCTACTCCCTTTTCATTTTCGTTGAAAGATTATAGCACAAAACTTCTTTGATGGTAACACTTTTTTTAGGAAAGCAAAAAAATCAGCAACTTTGCCATGAATCATTCCGGCGCTTCTCCCTCTTTTGAGAAAAAAAGAGAGGGATTGCCTCCTTTTTTCTCCTCTCTCCCCTGCTTTCCCTTTCCTTCTCTGGTTTTCCACCGTCCGGGCCCTTTTTTGTGGAAAACTTTTGCCGCTTTTCAACCCACAGCAAAAAAGGAGGCTCCCGCCAAAACGGGAGCCTCCTTCCGGGTTTCTTTTTGGGAGCTTACAGCTCGATCTTGCCGAACAGGGCGAAATCTTCCGCGTCGTTGATCCGCTCGGTGCGCACGGGAGCCATGGGCTCAGCCTTGGGGTCCCGGGGACGATCGGCAAACTCACGGCCGGGCACCGAAGAGGGCCGGGGCCCGCGGCGCTCGCCGCGGCCGGAGGACCGGCCGCCGCCCCGCTTTTCAAACCGACCGCCGCTGCGGCCGCCCTGACGGGGCTTGCGCTCATGATCCGGCCGGTCGGGCCGGGCATTGGGAGCGGTGGAATAGATGACCACCCGGCGCTCGGGGCCTTCGCCCTTGCTCTCGCTGCGCAGGCCTTCCATCTTGCCGATGGCGCTGTGCAGGATCCGGCGCTCATAGGGATTCATGGGTTCCATGGCAAAGCTGCGGCCGGTGCGAAGCACCTTCTGACCCATCCGGCAGGCCAGGGCCTCCAGGTCCTTCTCCCGCTTATCCCGGTAGCCAGCCACATCCAGCCCCAGCTTGATATAATCGCCGCCCAGCCGGTTGGCCACCAGACTGGCCAGATAGGAAAGGCTCTCCATAGTCTCGCCCCGGCGGCCAATGAGCACGCTCACATTATTGCCGGTCACATGGATGATGGTGGCCTCACCCTTCTTGGCGGCGGTGAAGGTCACATCCTCCACCCCCATGGCGGCGAAAACGGTCTTCAGATATTCCACCGCGGCGCTCACCTTGGGATTCTCGCCGATCTCCAGGGGAATCTCTTCCTCCGACTCCTCCGGCTGCTCTTCCGCGGCCGGGGCGGGGGCAGCCTCCTCCTTTTCAGGGGCGGCAGCCTGCTGAACGGCGGGGGCGGCAGTCTCTCCCTTCTTTTCCGGAGCCTTTTCCTCAACGGGGGCCGGGGCAGGCTTTTCTTCCTCCTCCAGCATCACCTTCACCTTGGCGGGGATGCTCTTGAACAGCTTTTTCACCGGCATCTCCAGAACCTCATAGCTGAGGGCCAGATCATCCCGGGAAACACCCAGTTCCTGACAGCCGGCCAGCACCGCGTCCTCCACGGTCTTACCGGTCACGATCACTTCACGCATGAGGCTCTTCCTCCTTTACGAGGGGCGTTGTCCGCTCATCCTTATATTTTTCCGCGTCCAATGCACGGGCTTTTTCCAGACGCAGTTTGTTCAGTTCGGCCTGGTTCAGCTCCTTGACCACCTGGTTGCCCTTTTCATCGGTGACCAACACCTGGGTCTTTTTCTTCTTTTCCAGGCGCTTGGCCTTGAGCTGCTCGGCGTACTTCTGCTTTTCCTTTTCCGGGTCAAATACCTTCTTGGCCAGCAGGCTGGTGAAGAACATCAGGATGTTGGAGATGGTGTAGTACAGGGAGAAGGCCACAGGCACCTTAAAGCAGAACCACACAAACATGAGGCTCATCAGCCAGGGCATCATCTTCATGCTGGCGTTGAGCTGCTGGCCGCTCATCTTCATGGTGATCACGTTCACCATGCACATGGTGACCACGCTGAGGATGGGGAAGATCAGCAGGTTCCAGTTGGCCAGGGAGAGGGTGGGCATGGCGCACAGGTCAATGCCGAGGAAATCCATCTGGAAGTTCTGGATCTGGGCGATCTGCTCGGCGGTGAAAGCGCTGCCGAACTTGGCCAGAGCGTCCGCCTCGGTCATCCCCTTGATGGTGAGCATCAGGTTGCTCTGGGCGGTATAGTTGGCGCTGGACATCCCCAGGATGGCAAGGGCATTTTCAATGGCGGTGGTGCTGATCATCAGCACATGCTGGACGGGGCGGTACACCACCTCGATAACGCCGAAGATCACGAAGAAGTTCAGCATCATGGGCAGGCAGCCGGCGGTGGGGTTGAAACCGTACTCCTGCTGGAGCTTGACCATCTCCTCGTTCTGCTTCACCCGGTTGTTGGCATACTTTTTCTGAATCTCCATCATCATGGGCTGGTATACGCTCATGCGGGCCGTGGTCTTCTGCTGGTACAGCTGAAGAGGGAAGGACGCAAGGCGCACCACAATGGTAAAGATGATGATGGCCCATCCGTAGTTGGGGATCATGTCATAAATCCACTTCATGACATATCCCAGAGGGGTACCGAGAATGCCTAAAAATCCCATAGTCTCTATCCATTCCGCTTCGCCCCGCGCCCGAAGCTTTGTATTTTATGGTAGGACTTGTCCGGCGCGGACGGCAAGTCACAAGAAGCAGAGTTAAAAATGGCCCTTCCTTCCCTGCCAGTAGTGGGGCAGGCGGAACTGGCCCTTGGGGGGTACCGGGTCAAAGCCCTGGCCGCCCAGCGGGTTGCAGCGCAGGATGCGCCAGACCGTCAGGATCAGCCCCTTCACCGCCCCGTGGGTCTGGATGGCCTCCACCGCATAGGTGCTGCAGGTGGGGATAAAACGGCAATGGTCCCCCAGGCCCGGCGAAATATACTTTTTATAAAACCGGATGGGGGCCAGCAGGGCCTTCTGGGCGGGGTTCACTTTTCTTCTCCCCCCGCAGCGGGGGCCGGGGCTTCCTTTTGTGGCAGGCCCGCCTGGCTCAAAAGCCGGCGGACGGTTTTTTCCAGCTTGGTGCTCTTGAGCTTGGGGGTGACCCCCCGGGCCACAAACACCAGATCATAGCCCCCCACATTGTAGGGCATGCAGGCGGAAATGGCCGCCCGCATCACCCGGCGGGCCCGGTTGCGCACCACGGCCTTGCCGATTTTTTTGGTGGCGGTCAGCCCCACCCGGGTATAGCCCAGCCGGTTTTTGAATACATACAGCACCAGCTGGGGCGCCACATAGGATTTTCCCCTGGCATAGACCCGGCCAAATTCTTTATTTTTGCAGATCGGCCGGTATCGCACGCCTCTGCCCTTCCTTTCGGCAAGGGGAAAGGTTTTCCACCATTTGTTGCCCAATTGTGGAAAAAATCCCCTGATACGGTAAAGAAGGCCACAGCAAAACTTCCTGTGGCCTTCCGATGCAGCATATTTGAAAAAAGTCTGCCCGATCAGACAGCCAGCTTAGCGCGGCCCTTGGCGCGGCGGGCCTTGATGACCTTGCGGCCGTTCTTGGTGCTCATCCGCTTCAGAAAACCGTGGACGCTGGAACGCTGACGCTTTTTGGGCTGAAAAGTCTGTTTCATACTTCTATCCTCCATTAAAACTGCCCGCACCGGGCGGGTACTTGTTTCGGCGCAGGCACTCTTCTTGATTACAGAACCTTGCAGTTTAAAAGTATATCGCATCCCGGGCCGGCTTGTCAACAAAAAAATCCCTGGGCAAGCAGGTTTTCCGCCATTTTCTCCCCCTTTTGTGGAAAACTTCCCCTCCTTTTTCCCGCTTTGGATCTTCCTGCCCTTCTGTCGCCGCCGGCGCAGGGTGAAAAAACATCCCGCCCTTTGGGCTTTTCGACCCCTTTTTCGCCCAACAAATGGTAACTATTTAATTACTATATATAAAAGGGAGTTTAAAGAGAGTTTTTCGGTTGTTTTACGGGTTCCCGTATGCTATAATGATATAGTGCAAGTTTGAAAATAGGGAAGTCTCCCCTTCTACACAAAATCAGGCAAACGGAGAGAAAAAACATGGATTCCTTCAACGACGTTTTGGACGCGGTAAAGCTGTACTGCAAGGATTATCTGGTGGATGCCACCTATAATCTCTATGTGGAAGGGCTGCAGCCGATCCTTTTTGAAAACTCCAAGCATGTGGTGCTGGGGGTTCGCAACGATTTTATCCGCAAGATCCTCACCGACCGATATCTTCCCCTGCTCCACGAGGCTTTTACCGCCGTATTGGGCTTTGATGTGGATATCGACCTGATGGTGCCGGAAAAGAAGGATCCCCCTGTGGTAGACCAGGACGGCCCAGGCCTGCCCAGCGGCCATTACGAATTCACCTTTGAAAACTTCATCAAGGGCAGCGGCAACCAGTTTGCCTTTGCCGCCGCCCAGGCGGTGGCCGCCAACCCCTCGGGCGCCTATAACCCCCTGTTCATCTACGGCAACTCAGGGCTGGGCAAGACCCACCTGCTCACCGCCATCCAGCTGGAGATCCGCCGCACTCATCCGGAATACAACATTGTATTCGTCACCTGCGAGCAGTTCACCAACGAGATCATTGCCGCCATCCGCAGCGGCACCACCGAGGCCTTCCGGCAGAAGTACCGCCAGGCCGACCTGCTTCTGGTGGACGACATCCAGTTCATTGCCGGCAAGGAGAGCACCCAGGAGGAATTCTTCTATACCTTCAATGACCTGCACACTGCCGGCAAGCAGATCGTAATTGCCAGCGACCGCCCCGCCAAGGAGATCAAGAGCCTGGAGGAACGTCTGCGCACCCGTTTTGAGTGGGGCCTGTCGGCGGACATCCAGCCCCCCGACTACGAGACCCGGGTGGCCATCATCCGGCGCAAGGCCGAGCTGCTCCATCTGGAACTGCCCGACGATGTGGTGGAATACATTGCCAACAACTTGAAGAACAACATCCGTCAGCTGGAAGGCGCCGTGAAAAAGATGAACGCCTACTATATGCTGGAGGGGATCAGCCCGGTGATCGGAGTGGCCCAGAACGCCATCCGGGATATCCTCAGCGAGACCCAGCCGGTGCCCCTGACGGTGGAGCGGATCATCAGCGAGGTGGCCCGCACCTATAATGTCACCGCCAGTGACATCCGGGGCCCCAAGCGGAATTCCGCCGTGAGCGCGGCCCGGCGCACCGCCGCCTATGTGGTGCGGGAGATCACCGGCCTGAGTATGGAAGAGATTGGCAAGGAGTTCGGCGGCCGGGACCATTCCACCATCGTCTACTCCATCCGGGTGATGGAAAAAGATATCCAGAACGACAGCCGCCTGAAGGAAACGGTGGAGGACATCATCAAAAACGTCCGCTCCTGACCCCCCTTCCCCGGCCCGAAAAAAACTCAAAAATGAGTTTTTAGAGTTTTCCACATTTTCCACCGAGTTTTCAACATTCAACACTCGTTTTCCACATGACGAGTTGAAAGAAGAAGAACCTGTGGAAAATCCCCGAAGATTTCACAGCCCTTTCAAAACCCCAAAAAATCCCGAAAACGGCGGCCAATCAAGGCCCGTCCGTTTTTTCCACAAAATTCACACCCCCTACTAAGACGATTAAAACAATGCAGTCATTCTCTGCGATCTTCCAAAAGGAAGTTCTCTTCGTCCCAACCATTCAACCAATAGAAAGAGGCTAAACATGAATATCATCTGTGATAAGTTTCTCCTCTCCGGTGCCATCGACGGTGTCTCCCGGGCGGTCACCAACCGTTCCGGCAACCCGGTGCTGGAAGGCATCCACATGGTGGCCGACGGTTTCCAGCTCACCCTCACCGGCTACGACCTTGAAATGGCCATCACCATCACCATCGAGGCCAACGTGCACACCCCCGGCGAGTGCGTGGTGAACGCCAAGCTTCTGGGCGATATGGTCCGGCGGATGCCCTCCGACCAGGTCTCCATCGAACTGCAGGATAACGGTTCCGTCACCATCAAGGGCGGAGTGGCCGAGTTCGAGCTTACCGCCCTGAACACCAACGACTTCCCCGAGCTGCCCAAGCCCGGCGCCGACCCCACCCTCACCATTTCGGCGGCCTGCCTCCACGACATTGTGGACAAGACCATCTACGCGGTGAGCCAGGACGATAAAAAGCCCGCCCACACCGGCGAACTTTTTGTGATCGAACCGGACAAACTCACGGTGGTGGCCCTGGACGGCTACCGGCTGGCCATTGTGGAGCGGAAGGTGGAAGCCCAGAAGGAGATCCGGATCATCATCCCCTCCAAAACCATGATGGAAGTAAACAAGCTCATCGGCGACAAGGAAGAGGACATGGTGGTCATCTCGGCCAACCGCCGGTATGTGGTATTCAGCACCAACCAGGGCTATACCATCCTGAGCCGTCTGATTGAGGGCGAATTCCTGAATTATGAGAGCGTTCTGCCCCACGGCTACCGCACCAAGGTCACCCTGGATACCCGGGACTTCATCGAGAGTATCGAGCGGGCCAGCCTCATCATCACCGAGCGGCTGAAAAACCCCCTGCGGATCCAGTTCACCCCCGAAAAGGTTATGGTCCGCTGCCAGACCTCCCTGGGCAAGGTGGCCGATGAGTTCGACGCCAAGACCGAGGGCGAAAAGATCGAGATCGGCTTCAACAACCGGTATCTGCTGGATGCGCTGCGGGCCTCCCGCTGCGAACAGGTGACCCTGGAAATCAGCGGCCCCCTGAGCCCGGTCAAGATCCTGCCCAGCGAAGGGGAAGATTTCGTCTACCTGGTGCTGCCGGTCCGCTTTAAAAATGACTGATCTGTGAGGAACAGTATGGATTCCATTCTCATTCACACCGAATATATCAAGCTGGAAGCTCTTCTGAAATATGCCGGCCTGGCCGAGACCGGCGGCGAAGCCAAGCTTCTCATCCAGGATGGCCAGGTAAGCGTGAACGGCCAGGTCTGCACCATGCGGGGCAAAAAACTCCGGGGCGGCGATACCGTCACCCTGGAAGGCCGCACCGTTCTGGTCCGCAGCGAGGGCTGAGATGCGGCTGGATCGTCTCACTGTACAAAATTGGCGGAACATCGCCCAGGCGGATTTTCGGCCCGGGCCGGGGCTCACTGTCCTGTGCGGCGACAACGGCCAGGGCAAGACCAATCTGCTGGAGGCGGTCTGGTCCCTGACCGGGGGCAAGAGCTTCCGGGCTTCCCGGGATGCGGAGCTGATCCGTCAGGGGGAGGAATTTTCGGTTCTGGAAGGCAGCATCTTCTGTGAGGACCGCCTCCAGACCCTGCGCCTGACGGTGGGCTCCCCTGCCAGCCAAAAACCCGGCCGGAATATGAGCCGGAACGGCATGCCCCCCGTGCGGGCCGCTTCCCTGGCGGGGCTTTTTACCGCCGTTGTTTTCGACCCCAACCACCTGAGTCTCATCAAGGGAGGGCCGGAAGGACGGCGGCGCTTTTTGGATACCGCCCTCTGCCAGCTCTACCCCGCCTACCTCAAGCTTCTGCGCCGGTACAGCCGGATCGTGACCCAGAAAAATTCCCTGCTCAAGGAATGCCGGGGCCGTTTTTCCCTCAGCACTTCCCAGAGCGATCTGCTGGAGATCTACGACCAGCAGCTGGCCGAAGCGGGCCAGGCCCTGAGCCTGCGCCGGCAGAAATATCTGGAAGAACTGGCTCCCCTGGCGGTGGCCAATTACAGCGAGATCAGCAGCGGGCGGGAACAGCTGGCCCTTCGCTATCTGCCCAGCTTTGGCCCCGAAGGGCTGCTGGAATGCTGCCGGCAGAAACGTAGCGAGGAGATCCGGTCGGGCTTCTGCCTGGCGGGCCCCCACCGGGAGGATTTCGAGGTGACCCTGGACGGGCGGAGCGCTCGGGTATTCGGCAGCCAGGGCCAGCAGCGCAGCGCGGTGCTCAGCCTCAAGCTGGCCGAGGCCGCCCAGGCTGCCAGAATCCGGGAGGACTCCCCCGTCATGCTGATGGATGATGTGCTCAGCGAGCTGGACGAAAAGCGGCGGGCCTGGCTGCTCACCCGGATGGAGGGCAGGCAGACCATCGTCACCGCCTGTGACAGCGCGGAATTTTTAAAGACCAGCGGAATCCTCTATGCCGTGAGCGGCGGAGAGATTCGCCCCCTGTAAAAGACAAAAGCCGGAGGGAGCGCCATGTATCTGCATATCGGCCAGGATTACATCCTGAATGAAGAGGATATCCTGGGAATTTTTGATATGGACAATACCTCCTCTTCCTATCGCACCCGGGCTTTTCTGAGCCGGGCCGAAAAGGAGGGGGCCGTCATTCCTCTGAGCGAAGATATTCCCAAAAGTTTTATTCTCACCGATTGGCCGGCGGATACCACCCTCTATCTTAGTCCGCTGGCCTCCTCTACCCTGGCCCGACGGGCCGCGGACCCCAAAAAGGGCTGGAAGAGCGGCCTGTAAGAGAAGAAAAATCTTGCATACCGGATTTTCAGGAAAGGAAGAACCCACCATGATGGAAAGAAACTATCTGAAAGGCGCGGGCCTGTCGGTCAGCCGCGTTTGTTTGGGCGCCATGACCTTCGGTGGCCAGGCGGACGAGAAAACAAGCGATAGTATGTTGGATATGGCCCTGGAGGCCGGTATCAATTTTGTAGATACTGCTAATATTTATACAGGTGGTAAAAGTGAGCAGATCTTGGGCCGGGCCCTGAAGGGCCGTCGGGACCAGGTGATCCTGGCCACCAAGGCGGGCATGAAGAAGAGCGCCCCCGCCGTCACCGATCCCAACGAGATGGGCCTTTCCCGCCGGTACCTTTTCCAGACGGTGGAGAAGAGCCTGAAAGCTCTGGATACCGACTATATTGATATCTTTTACCTCCACAAACCGGACTACAACACCCCCATGGAGGAGACCCTGTATGCCCTGGCCGACCTGATCCGGCAGGGCAAGATCCGCTATTTCGGGCTGAGCAACTTTCCGGCTTGGCTGGCGGCAGATATGGACGGGTTCTGTGTGACCCATGGCCTGCCCCGGCCGGTGATCGGGGAGTATGTCTGCAACCTGCTCACCCGGGGAATTGAGAGCGAGCTGATCCCCTGCTTCAAGGCCCATTCCATGGGCATCGCGGCCTACAATCCCTTGGCCGGCGGTCTGCTCACCGGCAAATATACCTGGCAGGAAACCCCCGAGGGTTCCAACCGGTTCACCCTCAACAAGGTGTATGCCGGCCGGTACTGGAAGAAGGAAAACTTCGAGGCGGTGGAAGCCCTGAAGGAGATCGCCGCCCGGCAGGGGCTGAGCCTGCTGGAACTGGCCTATGCCTGGTGCTGCTTCCATCCCGGGGTGGATACCATGATCCTGGGCGCTTCCAGCCTGGAGCAGCTGGCCCAGAACCTGGAAACGGTGGAGCGTCTTTCTGCCCTGCCCCAGGAGGTACAGGCCCAGTGTGATCAGGTCTGGAAGGGCCTCAGCCAGGATCGGTTCCCCTATTTTTATTAAAAATACGTTGTTTTTTTAAAATAAGTATAAAATTTAAAATAAATACAATTTGTATAATATGGGCCGGAGGGCCCACAGGCGCAGCCGGCATGCCGCGGGCCCGGCGCCGCGAGACGAGGAGGAAATAAGAATATGCCCCAACAGGAATACGGCGGAAATCAGATCCAGGTTCTGGAAGGCTTGGAGGCGGTGCGCAAGCGCCCTGGTATGTATATCGGCTCCACCGGTCCCAACGGCCTGCATCATCTGGTATACGAGATTGTGGACAACTCCATCGACGAGGCGCTGGCCGGCTATTGCAACCATATTGAGGTGACCATCAAGAAGGGCAACATCATTGAGGTGACCGATAACGGCCGGGGCATCCCGGTAGATGTGCAGCCCAAGGTTGGCATTCCGGCGGTGACGGTGGTCTTCACCATCCTGCACGCCGGCGGCAAGTTCGGCGGCGAGAACAGCGGCTACAAGGTGGCCGGCGGCCTGCATGGCGTGGGCGCCAGCGTGGTGAACGCCCTCAGCGAGTGGCTGGTGGTAAAGGTCCGCCGTGACGGATTTGAATATGAGCAGAGCTTCAAGCGTGGCATTGCGGATGGGGACCTGAAGAAGATCGGCCCCGCTGCCTCCACCGGTACCACTGTTCTCTTCAAGCCCGACCCGGAGATGTTTACCGAGACCACGGTGTACGACTGGGATACCCTGGAACGCCGCTTGCGGGAGGAAGCCTTTCTGAACGCCGGGGTGCGCATCACCCTCACCGACGAGCGGGAGGAGGAAGTGCGCCGGGAGAGCATGTGCTACGAGGGCGGCATCCGCAGCTTTGTGAGCCATATCCACGAAAAGCGGGGGCTGGAAGTGATCCATCCCCAGGTCATCTACCTGAAAGGCGAGCAGAACGGCAGCATGGCCGAAGTGGCCCTGCAGTATAACAACAGCTACAACTCCCTTATCCTCAGTTTTGCCAACAATGTGCACACCCCGGACGGCGGCACCCACGAGGAGGGCTTCAAGATGGCCCTCACCCGTGTGTTCAATGATTTTGGCCGGGCCAAGGGTTACCTGAAGGAAAAGGATGACAACCTGAAGGGCACCGACGTGCAGGAGGGCCTGACCTGCGTAATCAGCGTCAAACTGCAGGAGGCCGAGTTTGAGGGCCAGACCAAGGCAAAGCTGGGCAACACCGAGATCCGTACCCTGCTCAGCGGCCTGGTGTACAATAAACTCACCGAATATCTGGAAGAAAATCCCGGTGTGGCCAAGGCCATTTTTGAAAAGGCCACCCAGGCCGCCCGGGCCCGTGAGGCCGCCCGGAAAGCCCGGGATATGGTGCGCCGCAAGAGCGCCCTGGAAACCAGCCGGATGCCCGGCAAGCTGGCCGACTGCCGGGAAAAGGATCCCTCCAAGACCGAACTCTTTATCGTCGAGGGTGATTCCGCCGGCGGCAGCGCCAAGATGGGGCGGGATTCCAACATCCAGGCTATTCTTCCCCTCTGGGGCAAGATGCTTAACGTGGAAAAGGCCCGGCTGGACAAGGTGTACGGCAACGAAAAGCTGATGCCTGTGGTCACAGCCCTGGGCTGCGGCATCGGGGAGGATTTCGATATCAGCAAACTGCGGTACCACAAGGTCTTCATCATGGCCGATGCGGACGTGGACGGCAGCCATATCTGCACCCTGATGCTCACCTTCTTCTTCCGGTATATGCGGCCCCTGATCGAAAACGGCTATATCTATGTGGCCCAGCCTCCCCTTTTCAAGGTGCAGAAGGGCCAGACCGTGAAATATGCCTATAACGACGCCGAGATGGCGGCCCTGAGCCAGGAAATGCCCGGCGCCAAGATCAACCGGTATAAAGGCCTTGGTGAGATGAACCCGGAACAGCTTTGGGAGACCACCATGAACCCCAACAACCGGGTGATCGTGCAGATTAAAATCGAGGACGCGGAAAAGGCGGATGAAGCCTTTACCATCCTGATGGGCGATCAGGTGGAACCCCGCCGTCAGTTCATTGAACAGAACGCCCAGTACGCCACTCTGGATGTGTGAGGCTATCCCGGAATCATGAAAAAGAAACAAGCAGTCTGCCTTGCGTTGACCTTGTTCATTCCCCTGGTTCTGGCAGGAATCGTTTTGTGGATGATCGGGCGTATGCAGAATCAGGTGGATGTGAGAGAAAAGGAAGATTTTTCGCCCGGAAATTTTATCAGGGAGATTCAATGGCAGGGCGGGCAGGAACAGGCGGACGGCTCCTTTTTGGTGGAAGGTGAACTGTGGCTGTGCAACGGAGCTCAGGAATACTGGCTGCCCACCCACAGCTATCAGGGAAAATCCTATTCCCTGGATCTGCACGGCGCAGTGGAGGACTCTGAAAAGTATTACCTGATGCCCACCCGGATCGAGCTGCCCCAGGGGGAGATCTCTTCGTTGGATCCGAAAAATTTTGGGCCCTGTTCTTTGCAGGTATTGATTCCCAATAGGAAGATGTACGAGCTGTATCAGAAAAACGGTCTGCTTCTGACGCTGGAAAACGGTGATCAGGCCCAGGCAGCAAGGGAAGGGTCAAAGACGTGAAAACAAAAAACAGACTATCCCAATTTGCAATCCTTTTTGCGGTATGGCTTTTCTTTTTCTGGATGTTCCATGATCTCTCCCTTGTGCCGGGAGATGATTATATGTACCGGGATGCTCTGCAGCAGGAAGGCGGGGTATTGGCCTGGACCTGCCAATACTACCTTACCTGGAGCGGAAGGGCACTGCCCTCCTACCTGTATGTGCTGCTTTTGCGGTTCCCGCTGCAGGTGATGGGGGCCTTCCATGCCCTGTGCATGACCTGGATTTCCTGGTTCGCTGCCCGGTGGTTTGCGGATTTGCGGGGAAAAGCGGCTGCGGCGGCCTGTGCTCTCTTCTCTGTACTGTTTGCGGTGCTCTGCAATGCAGCGGTACTGGAGGACGCGGTACTTTGGTGCAGTGCGGCGCCCTTCTATCTCTGGTGCATGGCGGCGGCTTTTTTGGCAGTGCGGATCCTTATGATTCCCCAGGAAGAGCGCAGCTGGAAAGACTTTGTCCTGTCGGCACTGGGGGCGTTTTTTGCGGCCTGGTATGAGCAGGCTGCGCCGTTTGTGATCGGCTACGGACTGTTTTTCTTTGTGATGGAATGGTATCAGAAAAAAAAATTCTGCAAAAAAGTTCTGCTGATCAATCTTCTTACTCTCTGTGTGCTCTGCTTTTCCTATGCTTCGCCCGGCAATATCATCCGCTCTCAGGTAGAGGTGCTGCATAACAATCCGGCTTATCCCGCCTATGGAATATGGGATAAACTGGTGCTTGCCCTGGTATATCCCTGCAGCGAGCTGGTGGAATTCTGCCTGCCTCTGATGCTGCTGCTGGCAGGAGGCGCGGCTCTGCTTCAGCTGATTCGCAGACAGTGGGTGTCCTATGGAATCGCCTCTCTCCTTGCCGCCTACTTTTTAGGGGCGTTCCTCTATAAAAAGCTTCCCTGGCCGCAGGTACAGGATGCGGGAGATTGGCTGTATGGCTATCTGCATAACCCAAAAATAGATTTTTTGCTCTCCGCCCCGGAAAAAACTTCGGTGGCGGTGGGAATTGCCGTTTTGGTATGCCTGGGGCTGCTCATTCTTTTCTTTATGAATCAGGATGGCAGTTTCCATTGGGGCGCGGCTTTGTTCTATTTTGGTTCTCTGATGGAGATTGCCATCATCGCCTTTACCCCGGCAGAAAAATCTTCTCGCCTTCGGATCCTGTTTCCCTCGGTTTTGCTGCTTTTGATGGTGCTTCTTTTGTACATAGTTCGAATCGCAGTGGAAATGAAGGAGAAAAATATGCGTTTTGCCTTCAAAAAGAAAAAACAAGCCGCTGTTTTGTCCGCGGCGCTTCTTCTGATGGTGGGATGCGCAGGCTGCGGTTCGGCCGGCTATGAAAGCGTGATCCGCAGCATGGATAACTCCCTGCGGGACAACAATCCCCAGCGGGCCATCCAGGTGGGACGGGATTGGCTGGATCAGCATAAGGGCGAGCAGGATTATGAGACGGTGGTGCAGCAGTCCGAACTGTACGAAAAACTCTATCTCATCTACCGAGATGAGCTCTCCGATGACCTGCAGGCCCTGGCCATTCTGGAAGAAGGGTATCAGGTCACCGGTGACGGCAATCTCTTCAATCTGTATTTTGATGAGATGTACGGCAGCGAAGCTTATCAGCAGCTGGCAGATTCCTTCCCCTCTTCGGAGGAGATTTTGCTGGACGGCCGGCCCTTTGACCAGTGGACGCCCCAGGAGCTGTGGGATTACTTCCCCATCACCGAAAACAGCTATCAGAGCGAGGATGAAAACGGCTGGTACCGGAACGAGAGCTACAAAAACGGCTCGGCCACCATCAGCTATTTCTACAGCGACTACAGCGAGGCCATCGACGTCCAGTTTTCCGATTGGGGAGAAGGCAGCTATACCAACAGCTATGACCTGGAAGGCCCCGAGCCTCAGCTGCCCCGGGATATCCGGGAGGGGGACAGCATGCAGCAGGTGCTGGAAAAACTGGGCCTGCCCCAGGAACTGGCGGAGTCTTTCGGCCAGTGCGCTTACCTCTCCTTCTATCTGCGGGGCGACGAGGTGGAGGTGCACCCGGATCTGGAATCCGACAGCTACCAGTATCTGACCATCTCCTACGATACCAGAGATTATTACGGCAGCCTGGAATTTAATTTTTACCAGCAGCAGCTTTCCGGGTACAGGATGAGCCATGAGATACAGTAACAAAAAGAAATTGATTTCTTTGGGCAGGATACTTTTCCTGCTGGCCCTGAGCGGCGCCCTTCTTTTCACGGGCTGTTCCGCCGGCCGGGATCAGGTGATCCAGTCCATCCGGAATTCCGCCCGGGCGGAGAATATGGAGCGGGCCGAGAATATCGCCATGGATTACATGGAGACCCACGGCCAGGACCCGGAAATTTATCTGACCTTGTCGGATTGCTATGCCATGGTGGAAAATAAAGAAAAAGCCGCCCGGATGTATGAGATTGCCCAGAGCCTGCTCTACCCGGAGTGGGAGAGCAGCCAGGAAACGCCGGCGCCCAGCTCCGAACCGGAGATCTATCAGGATGAGACCACCCTGTCCATCCGGAATGATCCCCGGCTGGAAGGGGTGTTCCCCACCGGGGAGGAATATCAGATCGAGGGAATTCCCATCGGTCAGTATACCCCCGAAGAGCTTTGGGCCTGGGCACCCCGGGCCGATTCGCCCCAGGACCACTATGAAAGCAAGGATGAAAACGGCTGGTGGCTGCAGGAAAAATTCCAGAACCTGGTCATCCAGGTGAACTGGGCAAGGGAGATGGGGCTTTCCGGCCCCTGGCAGATGGAGGTCATGACCAGTTACAATGCGGCCTCCTTCAACGGCAGCGAATCCGCGCAGGTGCTGGAGTTTGAGGGAATCCTTCCCCGGGATATCCAGCCTCAGGACAGCCCCGAAGTCATGCTGGAAAAGATGGGCCTGACAGAAGATCTGGCCCTGATCGGCAGCGAATACAATGATTTCTGCGTTTTTCTCAAACCGGAAGGCGCGGAACTGAAAGCCGTAATAGAGCCGGATTCCTCCGAGCAGACCTTCCGCTTTGTCTATGAAGAGGGATGGGGAGATTTCCAGGGCGAAAGCCGGTTTTATTACCAGAACGGCCAGCTGGACAGCTTTACCATTGCCTGCAATGTGGGATATGGCCCGGCCAATTGAGGCCTCGAGATAAAAAGGAGTAAATCATGGAAGAAGATTTTGTCATGACCCCCGGCACGGGCACCAAGCTCATTGTCCGGGATGTGAAGCAAGAGATTGAGACCGCGTTTCTGGATTATTCCATGAGCGTGATCGTAAGCCGGGCCCTGCCGGATGTGCGGGACGGCCTCAAGCCGGTGCATCGCCGCATCCTGTACACCATGTATGAGCGGAACAACGACCCCCAGCATCCCTACCGGAAGTCGGCGGATACGGTGGGCGCCGTGCTGGGTTCCTACCATCCCCACGGTGACGCGTCGGTGTATGACGCCATGGTCCGCCTGGCCCAGGATTTCAGCCTCCGTTATCCCCTGGTAGACGGCCAGGGCAACTTCGGCAGTGTGGACGGCGACCCCGCCGCTGCCTACCGGTATACCGAGGCCCGGATGAGCAAGATCGCCTGCGACCTGCTGACGGATATTGATAAGGACACCATCGACTGGGACCCCAACTTTGACGAGACCAAAAAGGAGCCCCATGTTTTGCCCAGCCGTTTCCCCAACCTGCTCTGCAACGGCAGCCAGGGTATTGCCGTGGGTATGGCCACCAACATCCCGCCCCACAACCTGGGCGAGGTGATCGACGGCTGCGTGGCCTATATCGAAAACCCCGAGATCGATCTGGCCGGCCTGATGGAGCATATCAAGGGCCCCGACTTCCCCACCGGCGGCATCATCATGGGCCGCAGCGGCATCCGGGCGGCCTATGCCACCGGCAAGGGCAAGATCACCCTGCGGGGCCGGGCCGAGATCGTGGAAAAGAAGAACGGCCGGTTTGAGATCCTCATCACCGAGATCCCCTATATGGTCAACAAGGCCCGGATGATTGAGCATATTGCCGAGCTGGTCAAGAGCAAGAAAATCGAGGGCATCAGCGACCTGAACGATGAATCCAGCCGGGAAGGCATGCGGGTCGTGGTGGAGATCAAGAAGGACGCCAACCCCCAGGTGGTCCTGAACCAGCTCTACCGCTATACCCAGCTGCAGGATACGGTGGGTGTCATCCTGCTGGCCCTGGATAAGGGCATCCCCAAGGTCATGAACCTCAAGACCATCATCCAGCGGTATGTGGAATTTCAGGATGAAGTCATCCGCCGGCGCACCCAGTTTGACCTGAAAAAGGCCCGGGACCGGGCCCATATCCTGGAAGGCCTGCGCCGCGCGGTGGATATTGTGGATGAAGTGATCTACACCATCCGCCACTGCGGCGGCGGCACCGCCGAGGCCAAGGCCGCCATCATGGAAAAATTCGGCTTTGACGATCCCCAGGCAGACGCCATCTGCAAATTCCCCCTGGGCCGTCTGGCCGGTCTGGAAATCCAGAAGATCGAGACCGAACTGGATGAACTCCATGAGAAGATCCAGAACTGGGAGAGCATCCTGCTGGATGACAACAAGGTGAAGGAGATCATCCGCACCGAGCTGCTGGAACTGAAGGAAAAGTACGGCGACGACCGGCGCACCGAGATTGCCCATGTCTCCGGCGAGGTGGATATCGAGGATCTCATCCCGGTAGAGGACTGCGTCTTTACCCTCACCCATGACGGCTATATCAAGCGCCAGCCCAAGGATACCTACCAGGCCCAGCGCCGGGGCGGCCGGGGCATTTCCAGCATGGCCACCAAGGATGAGGACTTTGTGGAGGAGCTGTTTGTGGGCTCCACCCATGACTATATCCTCTTTGTCACCAACCTGGGCCGCATCTACCGGCTGAAAGGCTACCAGATCTATGAGGGCAGCCGTACCAGCAAGGGCAGCAATATCGTGAATATGCTGCCCCTGCAGCCGGATGAAAAGGTCACCACCATGCTCCGCCAGAGCACCAGCGAGGAGCAGGACGCCTTTGTGACCATGATCACCAAGAAGGGCCTGATCAAGCGCACCCCCCTGAGCCAGTACGCCAACATCCGCAAGAGCGGCCTGAACGCTATCACCTTCTTTGAGGGAGATGCCCTGGCCTGGACCCGCCTGACCTCCGGCCATGACGAACTGATCGTGGCCACCCGCAACGGTCTGGCCATCCGCTTCAACGAAGAGGATGCCCGCAGCGTGGGCCGTACCAGCCACGGCGTCAAGGCCATCACCCTGGCCGAGGGCGATGAGGTGGTAGGCGGCGGCCGCATCCGGCCGGGCGCCACCCTCTTTACCGTCACCGAAAACGGCCGGGGCCGCCGCAGCCGTTTGGATGATTACCGGCTGCAGCACCGGGGCGGCAAGGGCATCCGCAACTATGCCAAGGGCGGCGTGGCCTCCATCAAGATCGTGGATGAGGAAAATGACATCATCCTCATCAGCCAGAACGGCATCCTGATCCGGATGCATGCCTCCGACATCAATATCCAGAGCCGGTACGGCAGCGGCGTGCGGGTCATGCGTCTGGGCGAGGGGGATAAGGTGGTCACCCTGGCCCGCACCGAGCACGACGATGAGGCCGAGGTGGTCCAGGTGGAAGCAGAGCCCGAGGAGGAGTTGACCCCCGAAGAGCTGGCTGCCATGCAGGCCGAGGATGAGGCCAATGCCGCCGAGACCCTCCCCGAGGATCCGGAGGATTGATCTCTCCTTCCCCAGCCTTTAAAAAACAAAAAATCGGCGGACCTTAGGGTCCGCCGATTTTTCTGCATCTGCTTATTCTTTTACAAAGACCAATTTCCCGGAATCGGAAAGGGCCGCCGAAAATGCGTACCCGTTCCAGCAGAAGGTTTCCAGCTCCTCCGGCGCGTCCCACCGGTTTTGGGCGATGGCACGCACCATCCGGCCCCGGGCCATTTTGGCTTCGGTAGCCAGGGTTTTCAGGGCGCCCTTTCGCCGCACCAGAAAATCACACCGGATGAACCGATCCTCTTTTTTCAGAAAGGGTGAGACAGCCCGGGAATATTCCGCCGAGGCCAGGTCAATCACCGGCTGGCCCTTCTCAAAAATCGTCCGGTACAGTCGGTCGCCCCAGAACTGATAGAGGTTTTTCCCGCCAAAGCGGAGCTTCCCGCCCATCTCCAGCCGGTAGGGCTGGATCCCGTCATCCGGCCGCACCAGCCCGTAAAACCCGCTGAGGATAAAAAGATGATCCCGCAGAAAATCGAATTCCTCCCCGGAGAGGGTCTCCGGCTCGATGTTCTTGTACTGGAGCCCGTTGTAGGCGGTGAGGGCCGTCCAGCCCTCCGCTTCCAGGTCGCACTGGGCAAAATAGGCGCAGGCGGTAAGGGCCAGCTCCGGGTTGATCCCCATCAGGCTTTCCAGCTGGGCGGGGGCAAGGCCCCGCAGTTCCTCCAGCAGCTCCCCAGCGCTCTGCCCAAACAGGGGGCGGCGGGGCTGCACCCCTTCCCTGCTTCTGGGGCGCATGTTTTTGGCGGGGCTGATCAGGGCAATCATCCCAGATACTCCAGGATCTCGACGGCGTTGGTGTCCGGTTTGGCCTTGGGGAATACCTTCTCCACCACGCCTTCCTCATTGAGGATGAAGGTGGAGCGCACCACTCCCATGCTCACCTTGCCGTAGTTCTTTTTCTCCTGCCATACCCCAAAGCCCTGGATGGCCTGCAGCTCCGGGTCGCTCACCAGGATAAAGGGCAGCTTATATTTCTGGGCAAACTTCTGGTGGCTGGCCACACTGTCCTTGCTGATGCCAATCACCACCACATTCTTCTGGGCAAAGGCATCATAGGCCTTGGCAAAGGCGCAGGCCTGACGGGTGCAGCCGGGGGTGTTGTCCCGGGGGTAGAAATAAACGACCACCTTCCGGCCCCGGAAACTGCTCAGGGTCACCGGGTTTCCGTCCTTATCCGGCAGGGTGAAATCAGGGGCAAGGGTTCCCACTTCCAACATAATAAAATCTCCTTATATTACTATTTGTATAGTATACCGATTTTCCGGCAGATCACAGCCGGCCAGCCTCTTTCAGTGCCTTGATCTTCAGGACCGCGGCCACCGTCTTTCCGTCCCGGATCTCTCCATCCAGCACCATCCGGCAAACCTCTTCCAGGGGCATCTTGGTGGGGGTGAGAAATTCATCCTCGTCCAGATGCATGGGCACCGGGTGCAGCCCCCTGGCCAGCCAGGTGTAGATCACCTCGCTGCAGTAGCCCACCGTGGGGTAAAAGGGGTGCAGGTCGATGTACTGGTCGGCCTTCAGTCCGCACTCCTCTTCCAGCTCCCGCTTGGCTGCCTCAAAGGGGTCCTCCCCCTCTTCCAGCTTGCCGGCGGGCAGTTCCCACAATTCCTGCCCCAGGGCATAACGGTATTGGCGCACCAGATAGAGCTCATCCTTTTCGGTAAGGGCCGCAATACAGGCCCCGCCCCGGTGGTGTACCACCTCCCGCATGGCCGAGCGGCCGTTTTCCAGCTCTACCTTGTCCAGGGTCAGGCGCACCACATGGCCGCTGAAAATCTCCTGCACCGACAGAGTCTTTTCGGTATGTTCCATTGTCTTGTTTCCTTTTCCTTATTCAAAATGAAGAATGTTCCTCCCCTGCCGGGCAGAAATAGCCGGGGGGATCAGTCCAGCCGCTGGATGCGGAACTTGACGCACTCGCCGCAGTCCGGGCACTGGATGGGCCCCTCCTTCACCGAGCCGCCCCGGCGGGCCGCATATACGAAGGGATAAATGGCGTTCAGGGCCACCATGCACAATTCGCCGCTTTTTTCCTTGTCCACAAAGGCGCCCTCAAAATAGATCTCATCGCCGGGGCGATACCGGGGGCAGCCGCTTTCCAACACCACAGCCTTGACCTTATGATCTTCCATACAATTCCCTCACTTTCTTTTTTCTCCTCCCCGGCAAAAGGCGCCGGGCTTGCCCTCATTGTAGCATAGCACCCGCCTTCCCACAAGAAAAAGCGTGCAGGCAGAGAGGAGCCCGGGGAAATTTTATGGAATTTTTTTGCTTTCTGACGGGAAAAAGAAATTTCGGATGGTGGAAAGCGTTCCGAAAAAAACGGAAAATTTCGAAAGTACGAACACCAGAAAATCCCCCCGCCCTTCTTTGGGTTTTCAAAAGCCAAAAAGAGGCAAAAAGAAAGTTAAAGTTTTGTGTCAAAACAAAAAATTTTTGAATTTACGCCCGAAATCTGACTTTTTGGTGGTTTACTTTGCAGGACGGGTTTGCTAAAATATATGGTAAGCAATAGCGCCTTCTCGAGGTACGTTTTCCCCGGACATCCCGCCCGGGGAAGATTGCTGAATCAAGTATTGGAGGAAGAAAAATGCCTAGAGCAAAACAGTCGATGGATGGCAATACCGCTGCTGCCCACGTAGCGTACGCCTACAGCGAAGTTGCTGCCATCTATCCCATTACCCCGTCCAGCCCCATGGCTGACACTGTTGACCAGTGGTCTGCCGGCGGACTGAAGAACGTTTTCGGCAACCAGGTCCGCGTTGTCGAGATGCAGTCTGAGGCCGGTGCTGCCGGCGCTGTCCACGGCTCTCTGGCCGCTGGCGCCATCACCACCACCTTCACCGCTTCCCAGGGCCTGCTGCTGATGATCCCCAACATGTACAAGATCGCCGCCGAGCAGCTGCCCTGCGTGTTCGACGTGTCGGCCCGTACCATTGCTACCCAGTCCCTGAACATCTTCGGTGACCACAGCGACGTGATGGCCGTTCGTCAGACCGGCTGCGCCATGCTGGCCGAGTCCAACCCTCAGGAAGTTATGGACCTGTCTCCCGTGGCCCATCTGGCTGCCATCGAGGGCAAGGTTCCCTTTGTGAACTTCTTCGACGGCTTCCGTACCTCTCACGAGATCCAGAAGATCGAGAAGTGGGACTACGCCGATCTGGCCGACATGCTCAACTGGGATGCTGTTAAGGAGTTCCGCGATCGCGCTCTGAACCCCGAGAAGCCCAAGATGCGCGGCTCTCACGAGAACGGCGATATCTTCTTCCAGCACCGCGAGGCCTGCAACCCCGTTTACGAGGCTCTGCCCGCCGTTGTTGAGAAGTACATGAAGAAGATCAACGAGAAGCTGGGCACCAACTACGACCTGTTCAACTACTACGGCGCTCCCGACGCTGATCGTGTCATCGTGGCCATGGGCTCCATCTGCGATGTGGCTCAGGAAGTCATCGATTACCTCACCGCCAAGGGCGAGAAGGTCGGCCTGGTCATGGTCCGTCTGTACCGTCCCTGGGTTTCCAGCGCTCTGCTGAAGGTTCTGCCCAAGACCGTCAAGAAGATTGCGGTTCTGGACCGTACCAAGGAGCCCGGCTCTCTGGGCGAGCCCCTCTACCTGGATGTGGAGACCACCATCCGCGAGGCCGGCATGAACGACGTGATCGTTACCGGCGGCCGCTACGGCCTGGGCAGCAAGGATACTCCTCCCTCCTCTGTCTTCGCCATTTACAAAGAGCTTGAGAAGGACGCTCCCAAGGCTCGCTTCACCATCGGCATTGTGGACGATGTCACCGGCCTGAGCCTGCCCGAGGTCAAGCCCGCTCCCATCACCTCTGCTCCTGGCACCAAGGAGTGCAAGTTCTGGGGTCTGGGCGGCGACGGCACCGTGGGCGCCAACAAGAACTCCACCAAGATCATCGGCGACCACACCGACAAGTACATCCAGGCTTACTTCCAGTACGATTCCAAGAAGACCGGCGGCGTTACCATCAGCCACCTGCGCTTCGGCGATCATCCCATCAAGAGCCCCTACTACATCAACCAGGCTGACTTCGTTGCCTGCCACAACCCCTCTTACGTGCTGCAGGGCATGAAGATGGTGCAGGACGTGAAGCCCGGCGGCGTGTTCATGATCAACTGCCAGTGGACCGATGAGGAACTGGACAAGCACCTGAACGCCGAGGCCAAGAAGTACATTGCTGACAACAACATTCAGCTGTACACCATCAACGCCATCGACAAGGCCATCGAGATCGGCATGGGCAAGCGCACCAACACCATCCTGCAGTCTGCTTTCTTCAAGCTGGCTGACATCATGCCCATCGACGACGCCATCGACTTCATGAAGCAGGCCGCCAAGAAGAGCTACGGCAAGAAGGGCGACGCCATTGTGGAGATGAACTACAAGGCTATCGATGCCGGTGTGGACGCTCTGCACAAGGTTGAGATCCCCGAGAGCTGGCACAACCCCGCTCCCGACGCTGCTCCCGCTCCTCTGAAGGGCCGTCCCGAGCTGGTCAAGCAGATCCGCGACGTGATGGAGCCCATCGCCCGTATGGACGGCGACAGCCTGCCTGTTTCCGCCTTCGTGGCCAACGCCAACGGCGAGTACGAGCAGGGCGCTTCCGCTTACGAGAAGCGCGGCACCGCTGTGACCGTTCCCGAGTGGGACGCCGGCAAGTGCATCCAGTGCAACCAGTGCGCTTACGTCTGCTCTCATGCCACCATCCGTCCCTTCCTGCTCACCGAGGAGGAAGTGGCTGCTGCTCCCGAGACCCTGAAGGTCGCCGACATGAAGCCCAAGGCCGGCAAGTATAAGTTTGCCATGGCCGTGTCTCCTCTGGACTGCATGGGCTGCGGCGAGTGCGTCACCGTCTGCCCCGTGGGTGCTATCACCATGAAGCCCCAGGAGAGCCAGTCTGTGGAGCAGGCTTCCTTCGACTACTGCGTCGAGAACATCAGCAAGAAGGAAGACTCCGGCTTCGACGATCTCACTGTCAAGGGCTCTCAGTTCAACCAGCCCCTGCTTGAGTTCTCCGGCAGCTGCGCTGGCTGCGCCGAGACCTCTTACGGCCGCCTGATCACTCAGCTGTTCGGCGAGCATATGTACATCTCCAACGCCACCGGCTGCTCCTCCATCTGGGGCGGCACCGCGGCTATCAGCCCCTACACTGTCAACAAAGACAGCGGCAAGGGTCCCTGCTGGGCCAACAGCCTCTTCGAGGACAACGCCGAGCATGGTCTGGGCATGTACGTGGGCCAGAAGTTCATCCGTGACGACCTGATCAAGAAGCTGGGCGAAGTTGTCTCCAACGAGAAGGCTACCGCTGAGCTGAAGGCCGCTTACGACGAGTTCATGGCCACCAAGGAAGATACCCGCAAGAACGGCGCTGCCACCGATAAGCTGGTGGCCGAGCTGGAGAAGGCCGCTGCTGCCGGCTGCGAGCTGTCCAAGGAGATCCTGGATAAGAAGCAGTACCTGTGCAAGAAGAGCGTCTGGATCTTCGGCGGCGACGGCTGGGCTTACGATATCGGTTACGGCGGCGTGGATCATGTTCTGGCTTCCGGCGAGAACGTGAACATCATGGTCTTCGACACCGAGGTGTACTCCAACACCGGCGGCCAGCAGTCCAAGGCCACCAACATCGGCGCTGTGGCTCAGTTCGCTGCTGCCGGTAAGGCCATCGGCAAGAAGAGCCTGTCTCAGATCGCCATGACCTACGGTTACGTGTATGTGGCTCAGATCGCTCTGGGCGCCAACATGAACCAGGCCATCAAGGCCATCGCCGAGGCTGAGGCTTACCCCGGCCCCTCCCTGATCATCGGCTACGCTCCCTGCGAGCTGCACGGTATCAAGGGCGGCATGACCAACTGCCAGAACGAGATGAAGCGTGCCGTGGCCGCTGGCTACTGGAACCTGTTCCGCTTCAACCCCGCTCTGAAGGCCGAGGGCAAGAATCCCTTCACCCTGGATTCCAAGCCCGCTACTGCCGACTACAAGGAGTTCATCTCCAGCGAGACCCGCTACAGCCGCCTGACCCGCGCCTTCCCCGAGCGTGCTGAACAGCTGTTCGAGGATGCGGCCAAGAGCGCTGAGCAGCGCTACGAGCATCTGACCCGTCTGGTCGACCTGTACAAATAAGGTCTGACTCCTTCGGGAAAGAGATCCTGAACCCATAAAAAGCCGCCCCTGCGCGATTGAGCAGGGGCGGCTTTTCTTTGTTTTGTTTTCCTGTCGGGGATTGCCGGGCATGTTGCCCGGCTGTATCCCGGTCACCCGCAAAAAAGGCCTGCCTTTTCCGGCAGGCCTTTTTTATTTTATTGGAAAAGGTGGCCGAGAGTTTCATCCCAGCGGGCGAATCTCGCGGCAGAGGGCAATAAAATCCTGTATCTCCCGGGGTTGATAGCGCTGTTTCAGGGTGCCAAAGCGGAGAAGATACCGGGCCTGGTCTCCCAAGGAAAAACCGAACACCTCCCGGCGCTGCTCCGGGGTGAGGACGCGGCGGGCCAGGGTATCCGGGCAAAAGCAGAGGCCGATCTCCCGCAGGCAGAATTCCAGCAGGGTCTCTATATTTTCCGAGCGGGCGCTCACCAGGGGAATCACCCCGCTCTGGCGCAGCAGGGCCCGTCCCACGTCCGCATTGATGTCCCCGGCGGCTCCCAGCAAAAAGGGGCAGTTTTTCAAGGGGGAAAGGTCGCCCCGCTGATCCAGCTCTTTCTGGATTTCCTCCGCCTCTTTCCCCAGTACCCTGCGCAGAAGATTCCGGCTGCCCATCAAAAGAATCTTTTCCCAATAAAAATCCTCCCACACGATCTCGGGCTCCTCGGTGCGGGGAATGGCGATGATCAGGTCCAGCTCCCCTTTCTTCAGCCGCTGGGGCAGCTGCCGGTTCTGGCCCTCCCGAATTTCCACCTCAACGCCCGGGTACTGCCGGTGGTAGGCTTCCAGAATATCCGGCAGGAGTACCCGCCCCCGGGTGTGAGCCAGACCCAGGCGAAGCCGGCCCCGGCTCTGGGCCCGCAGGTCGGCAAACTCCTTTTGCAGGGAATGGTTCAAAAGGGTGATCTCCCCGGCGTACCGCAGCAGGGTCTCCCCTGCATAGGTGAGCCGCAGGGGTTTGGTGCGGTCAAACAGCCGGCAGCCCAGTTCCTTTTCCAGGGCTCCGATATGGGCGCTGAGGGTCTGCTGGGTGATGTTCAGCCGGGCGGCGGCCCGGGTAAAATTCTTTTCCTGGGCTACGGCCAGGAAATATTCCATGGTGAGAAAATTCAAGAGCCTTCCCTCTCTTTATAGTACAGGTATTTATCTGTATTTTAAACTGAAAATAACAGTTAGACAACAGTAAAAAACCGCGCTATCATAAATACAGTACAAACTGCGGGCGGTTTTTTTGTCAGAGGGCCGCCCCGGCAAAGGAGACGGGAAATGGCCATTGCGGAATTGTTCAGCCTGCAGGCTCAGCTTTTTTTGATGATCCTGGTGGGGCTTTGGCTGAAAAAGAAAGGAATCGTGGATGAATCGGGGAAAAAGTGCCTCACCGATCTGTGTGTCAATGTGGTTATCCCCTGCAATATTCTGAAAAGCTTTCTCATTGAATTCAGCTGGGATATCTTCACCGCCTGCAGCCTGATCCTTCTCATCTCGGCGGCTACCCAGGTGGCCTTTGTCTTCCTGAACCGGGTGCTCTTCAATCGGTACCCGCCGGAGCAGAAGAAGGTGCTGCAGTACTGCGTCATCTGCTCCAACGGGGGCTTTCTGGGCAACCCGGTCTGTGAGGGGATCTATGGGGCCCTTGGTCTTTTGTATGCTTCCTTCTATCTTATCCCCATGCGGATCGTGATCTGGAGCACCGGTCTTTCCTACTTCACCAACACCGGCTCCACCAGCCGGAAAGAGACCATCAAAAAAGCCATCACCCACCCCTGCCTGGTATCGGTGTATCTGGGCACCCTGCTCATGTTTACCCAGGCTCCCCTGCCCGCCTTCCTCACCGAGACCATCCGCAGCATCGGAAACTGCAACTCGGCCCTCACCATGTTTATTATCGGTACCATCCTGGCGGATGTGGACCTGCGCACCATTGTCAATAAGGATACCCTCTGGTTCAGCCTGCTGCGTCTGGTGCTGCTGCCTGGGGTGGTCTTCATCGCCTGCCGGCTCATCGGGCTGGACAATGTGGCCACCGGCGTATCGGTGCTGCTCACCGGTATGCCCGCCGGCAGCACCTCGGCCATTTTTGCGGCCCGATATCACAGCGACGCTCCCTTTGCCACCAAGTGCGTGGTATTCACCACCCTGCTTTCTCTGGTGACACTCCCCATCTGGTGCATCCTGTGCGGGTAAGGCCCCGCAGAAAAAAGGCTCCCCCAAACAAGGGGGAGCCTTTTTTGCGTGAGGCGGCGGCCGCCCGGGGCCGGGATCAGTCGGAAACCTGGCTGTACAAAGCGTCCCAGGTGATCTTGCCCAGCACCCCGTCAGCGGTGAGCCGCTGGCAGATCTGGAAGCTCTGCACCGCGCTCTTGGTGTTGGGGCCGTAGTTGCCGTCCACCACCAAATTGGGGATGAGATACTTCAGCCGGACCTGGGCGCTCTTGACGGTGGCGCCGGACATCCCGCTCTTCATGGAAATGCCCGGGAAAATCTCCCCTTCCCCGAAAATACCCGCGTACCGGCTGTACAGCCGGTTCCAGGTAAGGGAATCCACCTTCCCGGTAACAGCGATGTTATCCAGAGTCTGGAAAGCCTTGACCGAGGCAGCGGTGCCGGAACCGAAGATCCCGTCCACCGTCACGGTGTGCACGGCGTTCCACTGGGTATGGATGCCGTTGAGCCAAGACTGCACCAGCGCCACATCCGGGCCCTGGGAACCACTCTGAAGGGTTTTTCCGCCGAAGGCGGGCATTGCGGTAGTTGCCATGGGATAACCTCCTTTGATGGGGGCCGGCGGGAGCCTTTCCCGCCCGGCCGTTACCCCACTGTATGCGGCAGGGCAGGAAAAGGTAACAAAATTTATACACTTTGTGGCTTTAAAGGAATAAAGGGATTGACTTTATTGGTTTAAAGTGATAGAGTAAGGTACAACACAGGGGCAAATCCCCTGGGGAGCCCGGAGGCGCAAGCCGGCCGGAGCCCAAAAAAGAAGGAGTTCATTACCCATGAAAAAGATTCTTGCTGTGGCCATGACTGCGGTCATGGGCCTGAGCCTGGCCGCCTGCGGCAGCTCTTCCAGCAGTTCGGCCGGTTCCTCTGCCGCTTCTGCTTCCGGGGCTTCTTCCGCTGCTTCGGCCTCCGGTGAAACTTATAAGGTGGGCATCTGCCAGCTGGTCACCCACGATGCGCTGGACGCAGCCACCCAGGGCTTTAAGGATGCCCTGGAAGAGGCCCTGCCCGGCCAGGTGGAGTTTGACGAGCAGAACGCCGCCAACGATCCCAATACCTGCAACACCATCGTCAACGCCTTTGTGTCTGACGGTGTGGACCTGATCCTGGCCAACGCCACTCCCGCCCTGCAGGCGGCCGTGGCTGCCACCGGCGATATCCCGGTGCTGGGTACCTCGGTCACCGAGTATGGCGTGGCCCTGAACATTTCCGACTTTAACGGCACGGTGGGCACCAACGTGTCCGGCACCAGCGACCTGGCCCCGCTGGATCAGCAGGCGGCCATGATCCAGGAGCTCTTCCCGGATGCCCAGAAGGTGGGCCTGCTTTACTGCAGCGCCGAGCCCAACAGTGAATATCAGGTGAATACGGTGGCTTCTTATCTGGAGGAAGCGGGCCTGGAAACCGAGAAGTTTGCCTTCACCGATTCCAACGACGCCTCTGCCGTCACCCAGTCCGCCTGTGACTATGCGGATGTGATCTATGTGCCCACCGACAACACGGCGGCCTCCAATACCGGCATCATCAACGGCATCTGCCAGCCTGCCGGTGTACCGGTGGTGGCCGGCGAGGAGGGCATCTGCGCCGGTTGCGGCGTGGCAACCCTCTCCATCAGCTACTATGATCTGGGCGTGGCTACCGGCCAGATGGCGGCCAAGATCCTCACCGGCGAGGCCGATGTGAGCGAGATGCCCATTGAGTACGCCCCCAACTTCACCAAGAAGTATAACCCGGATATTGCCGAGGCTCTGGGCGTCACCATTCCGGAAGGCTACGAGCCCATCGCCTGACCCGGAACCTGAAAAGGACCTGCAAAAGGCAGGAAAGAGATTTCTTTCCTGCCTTTTTTGCTGTAGAAAGCATAAGCCGCGCCCAAGGAACTGCAACCCCGGCGCGGCGGGAGGAGAGAAAACAAAATGGCAAATCTGGCAAGTTTTTTCAATGCCTTGCCGGGCGCAGTATCCCAGGGATTGATCTGGGGCATCATGGCAATCGGCGTCTACATCACCTATAAACTGCTGGACGTGGCCGACCTGACGGTGGACGGCTCTTTCTGTACCGGCGGCGCGGCCTGCGTCATGCTGATCACCGCCGGCTATAATGTCTGGCTGGCCCTTCTGGCGGCCGTTCTGGTGGGAATGATCGCCGGCATAGTCACAGGCCTGCTGCACACCGCCTGCGGCATCCCCGCCATCCTGGCCGGCATTCTCACCCAGCTGGGCCTCTGGTCGGTGAACCTGGCCATCATGGGGATGAAGGCCAACCAGTCCCTCAATGTGGCCAACCATGAACTGCTGGTCTCCCTGCGGTATCTGCAGGATGTTTCCAAGGGGGAACGGCCCTTCTGGCAGCACCCCATCTTTGTGGCAGCCCTGTTCACCCTGGCCCTGGTGGTCATTCTGTACTGGTTCTTCGGCACTGAGCTGGGCTCCTCCATCCGGGCCACCGGCGCCAACCCCCACATGGCCCGGGCCCAGGGCATCAACACCAACTTCAATATCGTTCTGGGCCTGATGATCTCCAACGGCCTGGTGGCCCTTTCCGGCGCGCTGCTGGCCCAGTACCAGAGCTTTGCCGATATCAACATGGGCCGGGGCGCCATCGTCATCGGCCTGGCGGCGGTGATCATCGGTGAGGTGGTTTTCAGCCACATCTTCCACAACTTCGGCCTCAAGCTGATCGCCGTTTCCATCGGTTCCATCATCTACTATGTGGTCATCCAGGCAGTGGTCAGCCTCAGCGAGATCAACACCAACTACCTCAAGCTGATCAGCGCCCTGATCGTGGCCATCTTCCTCACCATCCCCTATTGGAAGGGAAAATATTTTGCAAAGCCGGTAAAGCGGGGAGGTTCCAGCCATGCTTGAGATCAGAAATGTCTATAAAACCTTCAACCCGGGCACGGTAAACGAAAAGACCGCCCTGGACGGGCTGAGCTTGCGGCTGGAAGAGGGAGATTTTGTCACGGTGATCGGCGGCAACGGCGCCGGCAAGAGCACCATGCTCAATGCGGTGGCCGGCACCTGGCCGGTGGATTCCGGCAATATTCTCATCGATGGCATTGACGTGACCCGCCTGCCCGAGCATAAGCGGGCCAAATATCTGGGCCGTGTCTTTCAGGACCCCATGATGGGCACCGCCCCCAACATGCAGATTGCCGAAAATCTGGCCCTGGCGGCGCGCCGGGGGGATGCCCGCACCCTGAAGGTGGGCATTACCCGGGCCGAGCTGGCTGAGTACCGGGAAAAACTCAAGGAGCTGGAACTGGGCCTGGAAGATCGCATCACCGCCAAGGTGGGCCTTTTGTCCGGCGGTCAGCGGCAGGCCCTCACCCTTCTGATGGCCACCCTCAAAAAACCCCGGCTGCTTTTGCTGGACGAGCACACCGCCGCCCTGGACCCCAAGACCGCGGCCAAGGTGCTGGAACTCTCCGACAAGATCGTGGCCGAGAACAAACTCACCACCCTGATGGTCACCCACAACATGCGGGATGCCATCGCCCACGGCAACCGGCTGATCATGCTCAGCGCCGGCCGTGTGGTGCTGGATATAGCCGGGGAGGAAAAGAAAAAGCTCACGGTGCAGGACCTGCTTCAGCGGTTCAGCACGGCCAGCGGCGAGGAATTTTCCAACGACCGAGCCCTTCTCTCCTGAAAAAGTTTTCCACAGGCCGTCCTGAAAACCAGGGCGGCCCTTTTTGTGGAAAACTTGGCGGGTTTTACGGCAGGTAGAAAAAGGCCCTTGCTGGGAAAAGGGGCCAAAAAGCAGATTTCAAAACCCTAAAATTCGCCAAAAAAATCCATGGACACGAAAAAAATGCCGAATATTTTTGGTGAGAGCGACAAAAGTATTTTATAGCCAGAAATGAAAGAAATTTCCATGGACTCGGGAAAGAAAAAGCAAAAACGGGGTCATTTTTTACAATACGGACACACTTTTTACAAAGAGTACTATATCCTGATTGTTGAAAACTCGGTGGAAAGTGTGGAAAACCGGGTGGAAACCGGGTAGTTTTCCACATTTGGGCGGTGGAAAAAGTGGAAAGTAAAGGAAGTTCAACGCTTTGTTGATGCGCACGGGAAAATATGGTACAATTCACTCATATCATTTTCCTGAAATACAGATAGGAAAAGCCACAACAAAAGGATAAAAACCGCCCATACTTCTTTCGGAGTCTTCAGAAAAAAGGAGAAAGACCGTAATGAATAATTGGCTTTATAAAATGGAACGGCGCTTTGGCCGATACGGGATCCCCAATCTGGCCAAATATCTGGCCCTGGGCCAGCTGGTCGTCTGGGTGATCGTCATGTTTTTCTATGGGGATCTGCTGGGCTTGATCACGCTTAGCCGCAGCGGCCTGATGCACGGGCAGATCTGGCGGCTGGTCACCTTTGTGTTTGTGCCCCCCCTCACCTTTAATCCCCTGTACCTGGTGCTGGACCTGTATTTTCTGTATTTTGTGGGTACCTCCCTGGAAAACAGCTGGGGCAGCTTCCGCTTTACCCTGTATTATCTGATCGGCATGGCGGGGGCCATTGTCAGCTGCCTGCTGCTGGGCACCTATTCCAGCAGCACCCTGCTGTACAGCCTGTTCTTTGCCTTTGCCTGCCTGTACCCGGATGTGGAGGTGCTGCTCTTCTTCATCCTGCCCATCAAGGTCAAATGGATGGGGATCGCCGCCGCCGCCCTTTACCTGTGGGACTTCCTGTGGGCTGGCATGTGGTATAAGCTGGGCATGGTGCTGGGGCTTGTCAACTTCTTCCTCTTCTTCGGCCCCACCCTCTGGCAGAATTACCAGAACCGCAAGCGGCGGGAAGCCTGGAAAAACCAGTGGAGATAAACCGCCGCCTCACTAAACCAATCAAAAGCGCCCTGCCCTATAATTACGGGGCAGGGCGCTTTTTCCTTTAGAAGGGCCAGGCTTTTCTTGTGGAATCTCCCGGGATTGTGCTATAATACCTTTGTATATCAAAATTCTGCGCTGCCGGCTTTCCCCTTCCCGGCAGGCCGGGAAGGGAGCGGGTTTTCCGTGCTGGAAAAGATCATCGGCAACCGGGGGCCTGTGGCTTCCCTGCAGGCGGCGCTGGAAGAAGGCCGCCTGCCCCACAGCATCCTGATTCTGGGAGAAAAGGGCTGCGGCACCGGTTTTGCGGCCAGATGTCTGGCGGCGGATCTGCTCTATCCCCAGGGAGGGCGGATGGCCCAGGCCCTGGTGGAAGGCCAGACCAGCCAGGCCGTCACCGAAAAGGATGGGGACGGAAGGGTGCTCACCGGCCAGATCCGGGAGGTCATCACCGCCCGGGGCGACGGTGCCGGGGGCGAGATCCGGGCCGGGGCCATCCGTGCCCTGCGGGCGGAGATGTTCAACACCGCCCTCACCGGGGAGGGCCGGGCCGCCATCTTTTACGGTGCCCAGAATATGACCCGGGCCGGGGCCAATGCCCTGCTGAAAATTCTGGAAGAACCGCCGGAAAACGTGCATTTCATTCTCACGGCCAACAGCGCTGCGGCGGTGCTGCCCACCATCCGCAGCCGCTGCGCCCAGTATACCTTTTCCCCGGTGAGCGAGGAGGAGTGCGAGGAATACCTGCGCCGGCATTGTCCCTCCTGCAGCCAGCCGGCTCTGCTGGCCGCTGCCTTCGGGGGCTGCATCGGCAGAGCCCTGCGGGCCGGGCAGGAAGGGCCGGAGGCCCAGTGCTTTGAGGCGGCCCGCAAAATGGTGCGGGCCCTGGCGGCCGGCCGGGAATACGACCTTCTGGTGCTGCTGGCCGGCTTTGAAAAGGACAGGCCGGTAGCTCAGCAGCTGCTGGATACCTTTATCTGCCTGTGCGATGGGGCGCTGACCCACGGCGGCCTGGAAGGGCTGAGCCCGGAAGAGGCGGCCCGGGCAATTCCCCTGGCGGGCGGGGCCCTCAAGGCCCTGGGCGGATATGTGAACACCAAGCTGGTGCTGCAAAACCTGGGCGCCGCCCTGGCGGGCAGCGCCGGCTGACAACAAAACCACCTGCCCGGCCCTGGCCCGGCGGGAAAGATCGGAGGCCCCCTTTGGGGCAAAGAAGAAAGCAAATATGAAAAAAGTGATTACCGTCCGCTTTAAACAGAGCGGAAAAACCTATTATTTTGACCCTGCCGGCATCGAGATCGCTGCGGGGGATTATGTGATCGTGGAGACCGCCCGGGGCACCGAGTGCGCCGAGGTGGTGCAGGGGGTCAAGGAGATCCCCGACAGTCAGATCGTCAAGGAGCTGAAGAGCGTGGTCCGCCTGGCGGATTCTGTGGATATCCGCCGGATGAACCAGAACCGGGCCGATGAGAAGAAGGCCTTTGATATCTGTGTGGACCGGATCGCCCGCCATAAGCTGGAAATGAAGCTGGTGGATGTGGAATACACCCTGGACCGCACCAAGATCCTGTTTTACTTCACCGCCGACGGGCGGATCGATTTCCGGGAGCTGGTGAAGGATCTGGCCGGGGTCTTCCATACCCGGATCGAGCTGCGGCAGATCGGCGTGCGGGATGAGAGCAAGATGATGGGCGGCCTTGGCATCTGCGGCCAGCCCTTCTGCTGCAGCCGGTTTTTGAAGGATTTCCAGCCGGTATCCATCAAGATGGCCAAGGAACAGGGGCTCTCCCTCAACCCGGCCAAGATCAGCGGCAGCTGCGGCCGGCTGATGTGCTGCCTGGCCTATGAACAGAAGGCCTATGAATACCTGAACAGCATCACTCCCCCGGTGGGCAGCACGGTGGCTACCCCGGACGGCAACGGCGTGGTGGTGGAGACAAACCCTGTCTCGGGCACTCTGAAGGTGCGGGGCGAGGGTTCCAGCCTGGCACCCCGGTTCTATAAGCGGGAGGAATGCCGCTACCTCTACGGCGGCAAGCGCGCCCCCAAAAACCTGACGGCCCAGCAGGAGCCCGCCAAGGAAAAAACCGAGGCCAAAGAGGAAGAAAAGTAAAGCCGCGTGAACGTTTCAGCGCAAAAAAGCGGCAAAAAACGGGGAAAAACGGCAAAACAGAAAAATAGCGGAAAAATTGGGCCCGATTCTTGGAAAGCCGGCCCTTTATCCCCTTGTCATTTTTTTATTTTATGATAAAATAAGAACACAAAGGGACGTGTCCGCGTTCCTGTCATCCCCGGCTTACCGTGCCGGCGCGGGGGTCTTGAACCAAAAAAATCAAGGACGCACGGAGAACAAGGAGTACTACAATGGCTTACACTATTTCTGACGCCTGTGTTGCTTGCGGCACCTGTGCCGGCGCTTGCCCTGTTGGCGCTATCGTCGAGGGTGACGGCAAGTACGAGATCACCGCTGATGCCTGCGTGAGCTGCGGCACCTGCGCCGGCGCTTGCCCTGTGGGCGCCATCAGCGAGGGCTGATTTCTACATTGGCTGTGAGAGCGGCGGGCTTTGTCCCTGCCGCTCTTTTCTTTTGCCCTGCGGGGCTGGGAGGGAATAACCATGCATATCTATGAAAGCCTCACCCATGGCACCCCGGTCTATGTGTCGGCCCTGCATCGGTTCGGCACCGACGGGCTGCTCCTGGCGGATTTTTCCCAGCCCCGGCCCGGCGACCGGGCAGCGGACCTGTGCAGCGGCTGCGGAGTGGTGGCCCTGCGCTGGCACGACCAGGGCCACCGGGGCCCCTGCGACGGGGTGGAGATCGACCGGGAGGCCAGCGCCCTGCTGGCCCAAAGCCTGGAAAACTGCCCGGAGGCAGCGGCCCATATCCGGCCGGTGCAGGCAGATCTGCGCCAGTTTACACCCCCCGAGCGAGGCCGGTATGGCCTGGCCGCCTGCAATCCCCCCTATTTCACCGGCGGCTTCCAGAGCGCGGACCCCCGGCGGGCAGCGGCCCGCCATGAAAACAGCTGCACCATCCAGGACGCGGCAGACTGTGCCGCCCGGCTGCTGCGGGATGGGGGCAAGTTTTTCCTCTGCCACCGGCCGGAACACCTGAGCCGGGTGTTCTGTGCCCTCAGTGCCGCAGGGCTGGAGCCCAAGCGATTGCGGTTTGTGAAAAAAAGCCCCCAGGCAGCGCCCTGGCTCTTTCTCTGCGAGGCCCAGAAGGGCCGCAAGCCGGGGCTGGTGATCCTTCCGGATCTGCTGCCGGGGGAATATCCCTCCTATTAAAAACAGAAAAGCCCGCTCACCGGCAGGCGGCCTGACGGCGCAGGGCCTCCTCGTACCGGCCCGAGGCATCCCGCAGGCAGGCGATCAAAGGCCGCTGGGTAAGGGCAAAATACCGGCGCCGGATCTCCCCTTCCAGTTCGGGCAGGTCCTGAGGCAGGGCGCGGCCCACCAGCAGCTGGCGCACAAAAGCCCGGGGCAGGCCCAGGATGGTGTTGCACTCGGCGTCCAGAATTCGGCCGGTGCCCCCGTCCAGCACCAGGGCCAGATAAAATTCGCCGTGGGTCAGGTTAATGGCGTCCTCCTTGGCGGGCCGGGCCTGGCCCACCACCAGTAGGCTCCGGGCGGGAAATTGGGCATATTCCATGGGTTTTCCTCCCTGTAAGGGGCCCAAAAAGGCCCCGGATCTTGCTCCCAGTATACCACAATCCAGCTGGCCGGTAAAACCGGCGGCGGGATTGACAGCTCCCCGCCAAAGGGGTATACTAAGCGGGACCCGGGGGAGCAAGGCCGGCGCGGAAAAAGTTCCGCCCGTTTGCCCCCGGAACAGAAACCGCTCCCTGTTTACCGGCCGCCTGCCCGGCGCCCTTTTCGTAAACCCGGCCCGCGGATCCTGGCGATTCTGACAGGACCCGTGGGCCTTTTTTTACTCCCGGGCCGAAAAAAAGGAAGGATAGAGCATGAAAGAGGAATATCAAGCGATTTGCCGGGCCGCTATGGCCGACCCGGCCGGGCGGGGCCTGGCCGGCCATACCCGGCAGCTGCCCCCCCTGGAAGAGTTGGCCCAAAGCCTGGCCGGGGCAAGGGGTGTGATGTTGATCAGCGGTTTCCCGGTGCGCACCCAGTGGGGCGTGGTGGGCGAGACGGATGGCCCCAGCGGCATTGCCTGGCTGGCCGGGGCTCTCACCGGCCTGGGTATCCCGGTGCGGATCTATACCGGGCAGAACTGCCTGGACCAGATCGAGGCGGCCCGGAAGGTGGCCGCGCCCCGGGCAGAACTAAAGCTGCTGCCCCATCGGGGCGGTGAGGCCTTTGCCCGGGCCCAGCTGGAGAAATTCCGGCCCAGCCATCTCATCAGCCTGGAGCGGCCCGGCCGCTCGGCGGATGGGGTCTGCTACAATTCCAAGGGCATCTCCATAGAAGACCTGGTGGCCGACGCAGAACCCCTTTTCCTGGAGGCGGGGCGCCGGGGCGTGTACACCATCGGTGTGGGCGATGGGGGCAACGAGCTGGGCATGGGCGGCGCTCGGAGCCTGGTGGAGGAATATGTGCGCCACGGCAAAAAGATCTGCGCCCGCCAGAAAGCCGACGCCACCCTGGTGGCGGGGGTCTCCAACTGGTGGGGCTGGGGCCTGTGCGGGGCCCTCAGCCTGGCAGCTGGCCGGGACCTGATGCCGAGCGGGGAGGATGAAAAGCGCCTGCTGGAAGCGGTGCTGGCTGCCGGCGGAGCGGACGGCGAGACGGCCCGGGCCGACGGCACGGTGGACGCCATGCCCCTTTCGGTGCATCTGGAAGTTCTGGAACAGATTCGCCGGGCGGCGCTGGGAAAAATCGGATAAAGAACAGAAAGGGGTCCCGGCGGGGCCCCTTTTTTGTCAAAAGCTTCATCTTCTCTTCATCTGGACGTGGTATAGTAATATCAGGAAAAACTGCGAAGGGGGAATTTTTCATGCGCCTGCTGGTGGTAGAGGACGAAAAAACCTGAACGAACTGCTGGTGCGCCGGGGGCCTGCCGCCGCAGGGGACCGCTTTGTGCTGGACGACCTGATGGTGGACTGCGCTTCCCGCCAGGTGAGCCGGGGCGGCAGGGAGATCCCCCTGGCCAGCAAGGAGTTTACGGTGTTGGAAGACCTTATCCGCAACCAGGGCGTGGTGCTTTCCCGGGAAAAAATCGCCGGGCATATCTGGAACTACAGCTATGAGAGCGGTTCCAATGTGGTGGATGTGTATATCCGCTACCTGCGCAAGAAGATCGACGAGGGCCAGCCCCGGCGGCTTATCCATACCGTGCGGGGGGCCGGCTATGTGCTGAGGGAGGAAACATGAAGCGGCTTTCCATCAAGGCAAGGGTGACGCTCTGGTTCACCCTTTTTCTCACCCTGCTGGCGGGGCTGGCCCTGGGTACCCTGCTGGCGGTGGGCGGTCAGCTGACCGAACAGGGCTCCCAGAACACCCTGAAAAAGGCAGTTTCGAAAGGGCTGGAAGAGCTGGACTGGGAGGATGGCAGACCGGATATCGACGATGACCTGAAAAGCTACCAGGACGGGGTATGGCTGGCCGTTTACGACCAGACCGGCAGCCTGGTCTACGGCGGCCTGCCCGATGACCTGGGGCTGGACCAGCCCTTTGAGGAGGGAGCCCTGCGCACCTGCCGCCAGGGGCAGGAAGTCTGGTATCTGTACGATCTGGTGAGCCGGGGCCAGGAAAGCACCCTCTGGCTGCGGGGCGCCACGGCAGCCCAGAGCGCCAACCAGACCTTCCTGATGCTCCTGCGGTTGGCCCTGGTGGCCCTGCCCTTTTTGGTGCTGGCCGGGGCGCTGGGGGCTATGCCATTGCCAACCATGCCTTTGGGCCGGTGCGCAGGGTCACCCGGGCCGCCGAGCAGATCAGCGACGGGCAGGATCTGAGCCGCCGGATCGATCTGGGCCCGGGGCGGGATGAGATCTATACCCTGGCTGCCACCTTTGACCGGATGTTTGCCCGGCTGGAAGCCTCCTTCCAGGCGGAAAAGCAATTCACTTCGGATGCCTCCCATGAGCTGCGCACCCCGGTGGCGGTGATCCTGGCCCAGTGCGAGGAAGCCCAGGCTGACCCCTCTCAGAGAGACCATGCCCTGCAGGTGATCCAGAGCCAGGCCCGGGATATGTCGGCCCTGATCGGCCAGCTCCTCACCCTGGCCCGGGCCGACCAGGGGCGGCTGAACCTGGAAAAGGAACCCATTGACCTGGGCGAACTGACCCAGATGGTGGCGGCCCAGACCGAAGAGCTGGCCGCAGCCAAGGGGATCCGGGTGGAATGCCGGGCCGATGCCGGCCTTTGGGTGCAGGGGGACGAGACCATGCTGGTCCGGATGCTCCTGAATCTCACCGAAAACGCAGTGAAATACGGCCGGGAGGGCGGCTTTGTGCGGATCACCCTGAGCCGACAGGGGGATTGTCTGGAAGGCCGGGTGGAAGATGACGGTATCGGCATTACCCCCCAGCAGCAGGAACGGATCTGGGAGCGGTTCTACCAGGCCGACCCCTCCCGCAGTCCCTCCCAGGGCGGTGTGGGGCTGGGCCTGCCCATGGTGCGCACCATCGTCCAGGCTCACGGGGGCCGGGTATGGGCCGAGAGCCGGCCCGGCGGCGGCAGCGTCTTTCTCTTCCGCCTGCCTGCCCTGGAACCGGTAAGCCAAAAACTTTCGGAAAAATGAAAATTCTTAATGATGGTTTAATCTCTGCCGGGCAGAATAAAGACACAGAAAACAAACAGAGCTGACGCTCTTTAGAAAAGAAAGGATGGAACCCATGAAAAAGATGAATTCCCGTATCGCCGCCCTCCTGAGCGCCTCTGCTCTGGCTGCTGTCCTGTTTACCGGCTGTGCCCAGGCCTCGGCGGATTCCTCCAAGGATAATTCCCTGGTCCTCTACCCTTCCGCCGAAAAAGCTGCCTCCTCCCAGGCTTCCTCCGCCTCGGCCGGCACGGCATCCTCCTCCACTGCCTCCTCTTCGGATGATCTGCTCAGTGAGGAGGAAGCCCGCCGGATCGTGCTGGAGCACGCCGGCCTCACCGAGGATCAGGTCACCTTTGTTACCTTTGAGATGGATCGGGGCCGCTGCCGCACCGAGTACGATCTGGAATTCTACGCGGGCAGCGAGGAATATGACTATGAGATCGACGCCTACAGCGGCGAAGTGATCAGCTACAGCGCCGAAAAGGACTGAAAAACTTATAGAGAGCCCCCCGGAGCCAATCTCCGGGGGGATTTTTTTGCAGAATATATGGCATATTATACAAAAGTATAGAGTGAAATAACCAAATTGTGTAATATATTGTTGATTTTGTTTTGAAAACTACGTATCATAAAGAAGAGGATGGGGTAACCGCGGAACGGGCGGAACTGCCGGTTATGTTGTCCTTGTCCATCCCACAATAAGGAGGTATCATCAGGATGGGAAAATTTATGTTGAAAAAAACCGCCTCGGGGTTCAGCTTTGCGCTGGTGGATGAGCAGGGCATCGTCCTCGCCACATCGGGAATGTATACCTCGGAGGACGCCTGCCGCAAAGGCATTGCCAGTGTGCAGAAGAACGCGCCGGCGGCCCGGGTGGAGGATCTGACCCGGGAGGACGCTCCCCGCTGCCGGCATCCCAAATACCAGATCTTTCAGGATCCGGAGGGGGGCCTGCGCTTTTGCCTAAAGGCCACCAACGGGCAGCAGATCGCCCTGGGCGGGCAGTTTGCCGACCAGGAAAGCTGCCTGGAACAGATCGAATCCATGCGGAAAAACGCCTACCGGGGAAAGATCGAACAGGAAAAATAGAGAACAAAACGTCCCTGCCGCACTGCTGCGGCAGGGGCGTTTTTGCTGTTTAAAGGGAGATCAGCGCCATTCCAGCAGATCCTCCACCCCTTTGCGGCGGGGGGCCTTGGGTTCCTCGGCAGGCCAGCCCATGGCCACCAGAGCCACCAGCTCACGCTCAGGGGGAATGTTCAGGTGCTTTTCCAGGCCGGGGCGGTCGAATACCCCCATGATCACCGAGCCAAGCCCCTTGTCATGGGCGGCCAGGCAGAGGGTCTGGGTGGCGATGCCGCAATCGAACATCTGCCAGCCGTCTCCCCTCTCGGTGCTGGGGCTGCCGTCCCGCTCATAGCCGCTGCGCTTTTTCACCACCGAAACCGCCACCAGCAGGGGGCAGCTGGAAAGGATGTATCCGTTGAAAGGGGCATAGTCCCGGGCGATGGTCTCGATCTCCTCCCGGCTCGAGATGGCCAGGTAGCGGGTGATTTGGGTGTTTTTCCAGCTGGGGGCCCAGGCAGCCAGGGAGACTACCTCCTCAAAAAGGGCCCGGTCCACCGGTTTATCCTGGAATTTCCGCACACTGCGGCGGGTAAGGATGCATTCGGAAGTGTTCATGCAAAACTCTCCTTTCAGCCGGCTCAGCGGATCTGCCCCTGGCCGGTGATCACATATTTGTAGCTGCAAAGTTCGGCCAGCCCCATAGGGCCCCGGGCGTGGAGTTTCTGGGTGCTGATGCCCATCTCACAGCCCAGCCCGAACTCGCCCCCATCGGTAAAACGGGTGCTGGCGTTCACATAGACGGCGGCGCTGTCCACCGTCAGGGTAAACAGCCGGGCAGCCTGGGGGTCCCGGGTGATGATGGCGTCGCTGTGGTGGGTAGAGTGCAGGCCGATATGCTTTATTGCCCCTTCCACCCCGTCCACCAGGGCCACCGCCAGGATGTAATCCAGGAACTCGGTGTCAAAATCCTTCTCCCCTGCCGGAATTCCCGGAATGATCCGGGCGGCCTCCTCATCCAGCCGAAGCTCCACCGGGGGCAGGTTCCGGGCGATCCGGTCCTCCACCAGCCGCCGGCGCAGCCGGGGCAGGAACTGGGCGGCGATGGCCCGGTCCACCAGGCAGACCTCCTCGGCATTGCAGACGCTGGGCCGGCTGGTTTTGGCATTTTCAATGATGGAAAGGGCCATATCCTGGTCGGCGGCCCCGTCCACATACACATGGCAGATGCCGGTGCCGGTCTCGATGCAGGGCACGGTGGCGTTTTCCACACAGGCCCGGATCAGCCCCGCGCCGCCCCGGGGGATCAGCAGATCCACCAGTCCCACGGCGGTCATCAGCTCGTTGGCGCTGGCATGGCTGGTGTCCTGCACCAGGTTCAGGTAAAAGCGGCTCAGGCCTGCCCGTTCCAGCCCCAGGCGGAGGGCCTCCACAATGGCGTTGGCGCTGCCCCAGGCATCCCGGCCGCTGCGCAGTACACAGACATTGCCGCTTTTCAGGGCTAAGGCTGCCGCGTCGCTGGTCACGTTGGGGCGGCTCTCATAAATAATGGCCACCACACCCATGGGGATCGAAATTTTTTCCACCTGCAGCCCATTGTCGGTGGTATGGCTGGCCAGCACCCGGCCCACCGGGTCGGGCAGGGCGGCTACCTGGCGGATGCCCCGGGCCATTCCCTCCAGCCGCTGGTGGTCTAAGGCCAGCCGGTCCAGCATCACCTCGCTGATCCGGCCCCGGGCCGCTTCCATGTCGGCGGCGTTGGCCTTCAGGATGGAATCTTCCTCTTCCAAAAGAGCCGCTGCCATGGCCTCCAGGGCCGCGTTTTTTGCCTGGGTGCTCAGGGGGGCAGAGGATGCCGTAGCCTTGGCCTGCAGCAGGATCTCATGGGTGGAAAGGGGATTTTCTCGGGATGTATTCATGGCAGTTTCCTTTCAGTTCCGGTCGGCCCGGCGGCCCACAAAGCGGGTGCCCACCGGGCGGCCCTCGGCAATCTCATACAGCCGTTCCGGCTCGGCTCCCTGGGTAATGATCATGTCGGTGCCGCAGGCGGTCACCATCTTGGCGGCCCGCAGCTTGGTGGCCATGCCTCCTACCGCCAGGCTGGAGCCCTTACCGTCGGCCAGGGCCTCGATCTCGGGAGTCACCTCTTCCACCAGGGGGATCAGCCGGGCCTGGGGATCCTTGCGGGGGTCAGCGGTGTACAGTCCCTCAATATCGCTGAGCAGCACCAGCAGGTCTGCCCGGGCGCAGCAGGCCACAATGGCCGCCAGGGTATCGTTGTCCCCCACCGCGATCTCGGTGGTGGATACCGTGTCGTTCTCGTTCACAATGGGCAGGGCCTTCAGCTCCAACAGCCGGTAGAGGGTATTCTCAAAATTCTGCCGACGCTCCGCGTTTTCAATATCCTCGCCGGTCAGCAGGATCTGGGCCACCGTGTGGTTGTAATCGGTAAAAAGCCGGTCGTAGGTGTACATCAGCTCGCACTGGCCCACCGCCGCGGCTGCCTGCTTGGTGGGCATATCCGCCGGCCGGCCGGGCAGCAGCAGCTTGCCTACCCCCATACCGATGGCGCCGCTGGATACCAGCACGATCTCGTGCCCTGCGTTTTTCAGGTCACTCAGCACCTTCACCAGGCGTTCCACATGGCGGATATTCAGCCGGCCGGTGGAATGGGCCAGGGTGGAAGTGCCCACCTTTACCACGATTCTCATAGTCCCCTCCTAAATTTATACTTTTTGTACAGTATACAAATTGTTGATACTGTTTATTTTCCTGCGAATTCACGGCTCTTTTCAAAGGCAGCAATCACGGCGCTCTGCACCGCTGCCCGGAAGCCGTGCTCTTCCAGGGCACGCACGCCCTGGATGGTGGTGCCGCCAGGGCTGCAGACCGCGTCCTTGAGGGCGCCGGGGTGCTGGCCGCTTTCCAGCACCATCCGGGCAGCGCCCAGGGCCATCTGGGCGGCATACTCCTGGGCCTTTGCCCGGGGCAGGCCGCAGGCCACAGCCCCGTCAGCCAGGGATTCGATAAACAGGTAGGCAAAGGCAGGGCCGCAGCCGCTCACGCTGCTGGCCGCGTCGATGAGCCCTTCGTCCAGCGCGTCCCACCGGCCGGCAGGGGCCATTCCTTCCAGGATGGCGCTCAGCTGCCCGGGTTCCATACCCTTTGCCGCGTATTGCACCATCCCCTGCCCCACTGCGCAGGGGGTGTTGGGCATGATCCGCAGGATGGGGTATTCTCCCCCCGCCATGTCCAGGATCTGGCCGGTGGTAAGCCCGGCGGCCATGCTCACCAGCACAAAACCGCTGCCCCGCTCCCGCAGAATGGGGGCGATCTGGGCCAGCATCCCGGCCATCATCTGGGGCTTGACCCCCAAAAAGATAAAGTCACAGGTTTGGGCGATCTCTTCATTGGTGGAAGGTCGGCACCCCAGTTCCTCCGCCAGCCGGGCCACCTTTTCGGGGGTACGGCCGGAAATCAGCACCTGCTGAGGGCCAGCGCCCCGGCAGGCCGCCCGGGCCAAAGCCCCGCCCATATTGCCGCAGCCGATGAAACCAAAGCGTTCTTTCATAACGAATCTCTCCCATCCTGAAAAGTTTTCAACAAAAAACGGAAATCCGGTGGAAAACCTGCCGGCTTCCCGGAACAGTTTCATTATATCATGGTGCCGGGCCCCAAAAAAGAGAAACCAAAGGAAAAAAGCCGCCCGCGCAAAGGCGCAGAGCGGCCATGGTCTTAAAAATCATCGGGCTGATTGTCGTAAAACACAATGCCGAAGGTGCCCGGGCCCACATGGGTGCCCACGGCAGCGCCGATCTGCCCCAGTTCGGCGGGGGGTAGGCCCAGGGTCTCGGTGATGTACTTCTGAAGCAGGTCTACCTCATGGGGGTCCACCGAATAGCCCAGCATGTACTCCCGCTTGGGGTCCAGGCCGCCCATCCCCTCCAGCCGCTTGATGATGGCAGCACAGGCAGCGGCCCAGCCCCGGGCCTTGCCCACGGCGCAGACCTTGCCGTTGATCTCGATCAGGGGCTTGAGCCCCAGCATCAGCCCGGTGAGGGTGGCCGCCACCGAGAGCCGGCCGCCCCGGCGGAGATGGTCCAGGTCCTCCACCATGCCCAGCAGGTGCACATGGCGTTTTTCCCGTTCCAGATACATGGCAATTTCGGCGGCGCTTGCCCCCTCGTCTCGCAGGCGCACCGCCCGCCGTACCTGCAGTTGCTGGCTCAGGCTGGCCTGGTAGGAATCAATGATGTACCCATCGGTGAAGCCCGCCATCCGAGCGCCCAGCTGGGCCGACTGGATCAGGCTGGAAAGAGCGCTGGAAATGGTGATGGTGACCACGCTGTCCCCTGCCTGGGCCGCTTTAGAGTAATAATCCCGGAAAGCGTCCGGCCCCGGCTGGCTGGTGCGGGGCAGATCGCTAAAGCGGGCCATCTGCTGGTAGAATTCATCACTGGTCAGGTCCACATTGTCCTGGATGGTGGAGCCGTCCGGGAAGGTCACCAGGTTGGAAATCAGATCCACCCCCCATTCCCTGGCCTGGGCGGGGGGCATATCGCTGGCGGAATCGGTCAGAATGCGGACCATGTTCCAAGCACCTCAAATCACAATAAATTTATAGAAAAGAAAGGGCTGTGATTACAAAAAAAGAAACAATATTTTAAAAAATAAGAAATTTCAACCCTAAGAATACCTGTCAGGGGGGCATCTGTCAAGAGGGGCCTTTTGGCTGTGTGTCCTTCCTGTTTATAAAAAAACATCCGCCCTTAGGGCGGATGTGGAAATTATCGAATTTATGTCAAATTCAGCCAAAACGACGGACCCGGCGCAGGGCAAGGCGCAGACGGCGCCGGCCCACCAGGCAGACCGCGGCCACCCAACGCTCGGCCCGGATGCCGGAACGGAGGGCGGCGGGCTGGCTGACCAGGGCCAGCAGAGCGCCCAGGGCGGCAGCCAGAAGCTGAGAGAGGGGCGCCGCAGCCCAAACGCCCCACAGCCCGAATACCCGGGGCAGGGCTGCCAGCAGAAGGGCCAGGAACAGAGGCTCGCCGTAAATCAGCAGATAGGCCCGGCTGTTGGCGCCGGTGGCGTAAAAGCGGGAGGTGAGCACCCGCAGGAAGGCGGCGCAGAACAGCCCCAGCAAAAACAGGGGCAGGGCCCCGCCGGCAGCCTGGGCCACCGGCTCGCTGGCCCCAAAGAAGAGAGGGGCCTGGTAGCGCACCAGATACAGAAGGGTGCAGGCGGCCAGTACCGTGCAGCCCGCAAAGCTGTAGGCCAGCCGGCAGACCCGGCTCAGGGCCTCGCCGTCCCGCTGGCCGCTGCACCAGCTCATCAGGGGCTGGCTGCCGTCCCCCACCCCCTGCAGCAGCATGAGCACGATGCAGGTGAGATAAGAGATGGCCGCGTACTGGGCCACAGCCTGGGCGCCGCCCCAGTTCATGGCAGACCGGTTCATCAGGATCAGTACCAGATTGGGGGAAAAGGTGAGCCCGAAGGGGGAAACGCCCACCAGCAGGATGCCCCGGGCCCAGAACAGGGCCCGGCCCGCAAAGCGCCGGGTGAAGAACTGCCGGCAGCGCAGCAGGCGCAGCCCGCACAGCAGGGCGGTGACCCCCTGCCCCAGTACGGTGGCCAGAGCTGCGCCCTTCATGCCCAGGCCCAGGTTATAAATAAAGTGCCAGTCCAGCAGGATGTTGGTGACAAAGCCCCCGATCATGGCCACCATGGCCCAGACCGCACCCCCCAGGTTGCGGATAAGGGGGGCAATGCCGGTGCCCAGTACCTGGAAGGCCGCGCCCAGGGCAATGCAGCCCAGGTAATCCTGGCTGGGGCCCAGCAGCTCGGCCCGGGCCCCCAGCAGAACCAGCAGAGGGCGGCAAAGGGGCAGAAGGGCCAGGGTGCAGGCCAGCCCGGCCAGGGCCAGCATGGCCAGGGTCAGGGAAAAATACCGGCGCTGGGCGGGCAGATCTCCCTGCCCGGCCGCAATGGAAAACCGCACCGAGCCGCCCATGCCGATGCCGGTGCCCAAGGCCTGCAAAAAGGCGGTGACCGGGTAAGCCAGGTTGATGGCGGCCAGCCCGTTATCCCCCACACAGTTGCCGATGAAAAAGCCGTCCACAATGGCATATACCCCCGACAGGGCAAAGGCCAGAACACTGGGTACTACGGCGCCAAAGAATTTTTTACGGATCTCCATACCGGACCTTTCCAAACCTCCTGAAATCCAGGGTGAAACAACAAAAAACGTCGGTCCTGTGCGGACCCAGTACCCAGTATAAGCATTTGAAAGCCCGGATTCAACAAAAAAATAAACTTCGTAGGAACTGTGCATAGCGTACAAAATAATGTTAAAAATATTGTGCGTTTTGCCACACACAAAAGACAAAAAATGCCCGGCCCAAAAGGGCCGGGCAAAAGGGTTCTGAATGATGGGGAGCTTACAGCTTGTTGCCGGGGAAAGCCACGGGCTGGCCGTTCAGCACCTGCACGATCTCCTCGCAGCTGGTGGTGGTGCAGCGAATGACGGAATCCTGGGTAGCAGCGCCCATATGGGGGGTGAGCACTACGTTCTCCATGGTCAGGAAGGGATGATCCAGGGGCAGGGGCTCCTGCTCAAACACGTCCAGAGCGGCGCCGTAGATCTTGCCCTCTTCCAGAGCACGGATCAGGTCGGCTTCCACAATCAGGTCGCCGCGGGCGCAGTTGATGAAGGAAGCGGAGGGCTTCATCATGCTGAACTGCTTGTAGCCGATGCTGTGGCGGGTCTCATCGTTGCTCTGCAGGTGCAGGCTCACGTAATCGGCCTGCTGCCACACCTCGTCGGCGGTGGCCTTCAGCTCGATGGGTACCTGGAGCTTGTCCGGGGTGATGTAGGGGTCGTAGCCGATGGCCTTCATGCCGAAGCCGTTCACCAGGATCTTGGCGAAGCACTGGCTGATGCGGCCGCAGCCGATCAGGCCGATGGTGTGGCCGTTCAGGTCATGGGTACCGGTGAGGGTGTAGCGAACGTTGAAGTTGCCGCCCCGCATCTGATGGTCCACATAGCGGTAACGCTGGGCGCACATCAGCAGCAGCATGGTGGCGTGCTCGGCCACAGTCTGCATGTTGCCGGCGGGGGAATACACAACCTGAATCTTCTTGCTGGTGGCGTAGGGAATATCGATGTTATCCAGGCCGGCGCCCTGCTTGGCAATGACCTTCAGGTTGGGCGAGGCGTCCATCATGGCGGGGGTAATCTTGTCCACGCGGCAGAAAATGCCGTCCACCTGGTTTTCAGCGATCTCTTTGATCCAGCCGGCTTCGTTGTCGCATTGGGAGGTGATGACCTCTACACCGTGCTGAGCCAGATACTCATGGCCGCTCTGATCCATCTGCTTCAGGGTGATAACTTTGTAGCTCATTCTCTTACTCCTTTACGAAGATAGGCGGCAGAAAAACAGGCGGAACCCGGCGCAGAAAACCTGCCCGGCCGCCCACTGCTGTGCCGCTGGCGGGAAAATATGCCCAACCAAGTAGCATATCCCTGTACACTAATAATATCATAAGCAAATTTAAATACAATAGGAAAACGAATTTCCAAGCGCAAAAAACGCAGTTTTTTCCTCTTGGCTGCCGCTGCCGGGCCCGGCCCGGGATAAAAAGCCGCTGCCGGGGCAGAATACCCCGAAAAGGAAAGGGGGAAGCGCCTGTGCGCAGGGGCGATACATTGTGTTTTGAAAAGGCGCCGGTGATCCGGGCCTTTGCGGCGGTGGGCGGCAAGCGGGAGGGCCGCGGCCCCCTGCGCCGGGGGTTCGACCGGCTGTATACCGATAACTATCTGGGCCAGCCCAGCTGGGAAAAGGCCGAGCAGGCCCTGCAGAGCAGCTGCCTGGAACAGCTGCTGCAAAAGGCGGGGCTGGGCCCCGGCGGGGTGGATCTGGTCTTTGCGGGGGACCTGCAGTCCCAGTGCACTGCCAGCAGCTATGCCATGCGGGGGCTGGACGCCCCCTTTGCGGGGCTGTACGGGGCCTGCAGCACCATGGCCGAGGCCTTGGGTCTGGCCGCCTGTATGGCCTGGGCCGGGCTGGGTCAGCAGATCCTGGCCCTGACCAGCAGCCATTTCTGCGCCGCCGAGCGGCAGTTCCGCACCCCTCTGGACTACGGGGGCAAGCGCACCCCCACCGCCCAGTGGACGGCCACCGCCGCAGGGGGCTGCCTGGTAAGCCCTGCGGGCCAGGGGGTGCGGATCAAGGCGGTGACCTTTGGCCGGGTGCGGGATTATGGGGTCAAGGATATCAGCAACATGGGGGCTGCCATGGCGCCGGCGGCCATCCAGACCCTCCTGCATTTCTTTGCGGATACCGGGGCCCGGGCTGCCCAATTTGACGGGCTGTATACCGGCGATCTGGGCCGGGTGGGCAGCCGGCTTCTGGCAAAGCTGGCCGAAAAGGAGGGGCTGGAGCTTCCGCTCCATCGGGACTGCGGCTGCCTTTTATACGGGGAGGGGCCGGAGAGCATCGGGGCCGGCGGAAGCGGCGCGGGCTGCTCGGCCAGCGTGCTGGCGGCCCACATCCTGCCCCGCCTGCTTTCCGGGCAGGAAAAGCGGGTGCTCTTTATGGCCACCGGATCGCTCATGAGCCAGACCACCTTCCTGCAGAAGGAGAGCATCCCCTGCATTGCCCATCTGGTGGAGCTGGAAAGCCCCCTGAACGGGGTGAAGGAGGAAGAAGAATGAATTTTGTCTGGGCATTTCTGGTGGGGGGAGCCATCTGCGTGGTGGGCCAGCTGCTGCTGGACCTGACCAGCCTGACCCCGGCGAGAATTCTGGTTTTGTATGTGGTGTCGGGGGTGGTCCTCTCGGCCCTGGGCTGGTATGGGCCGCTGGCGGAGTTTGCCGGGGCGGGGGCTACGGTCCCCCTCATCGGCTTTGGCCACCTGCTGGCCCAGGGCGTGTTGGAATCGGTGGAGCGGCTGGGGCTGCTGGGGGCCTTTACCGGGGGCTTTTCGGCGGCTTCGGCAGGCATCTGCGGCAGCCTTACCGCCGGGGTGCTGGCCGCCCTGCTCTTTAAAAGCCGGGACCAGAACTAACCCCAAAAAAGGAAAAAGCCCGGCGGGAGGAAGCTTGTCCTCCTCATCGCCGGGCTTTTGGCCGGATCAATCTTTTTTTGCCTTGGCCTGAGCCTTGGCCAGAAACTTTTCGTTCTGAATGATGAAGCGCTCGTGCTCACCCTCGCCGATCTTGCCGGCCTCGTCAAAGGCCTCCACCCGGAAGACCAGACGGCGGCCCTCCACCTGGATCAGCTCGGTCTTGGCGGTCACCGTCATCCCCACCGGGGTGGCGGCCAGGTGCTTCACCCGCAGCTCGGTGCCCACCGAGCCGCAGCCCTCTTCCAGATAGGGCTGGACGCTCTCGCAGGCGGCCCGCTCGATCAGGCTGATCATGGCGGGGGTGGCGAAAACATCCAGCATGCCGCTGCCCAGGGCGGCGGCGGTATTTTCTTTATCCACGCGGCAGACGGCCTGCCCCGTGATACCCACATTCAGCATTTCTGTTCCCCTTTCGGCAAAGAAAAAGCCGCAGGGAAACCCCGCGGCAGATTTCTACTTGGGCGTTAGGCCTGGGCCTTGTTGGCGCGCTTGGCCATACGGCTGATCTTACGGGCAGCGGTATTCTTGTGCAGCACACCCTTGGACTGAGCCTTGTCGATGGCAGAGACAGCGACCTTCACAGCGGCATCCTTGTCAGCAGCGCCGGAAACGATGGCAGCGTTTGCCTTCTTGACAACTGTTTTCAGGTTAGACTTGATGGCCTTGTTGTGGGCCTGCTCTTTCGCGGACTGGACAACGCGGTCCTTCTGGGACTTAATATTAGGCATTCGTTCCACCTCCTTAAACACCCATTAACAGTACTGTCTATCTTATCACAGCTTTCCCGTTGGCGCAAGCGTTTGAAAGAAAAAAATCAGGCGCTGTTTGGCGGGTTCTCTGTGCATTTTGACCGAAATCCTCCCTGCGGGCCCGGGGGATTCCCAAAAATGGACAGCCCGCCACACATATAAGGGCGGCTTTGGATCATACACATAGGGACAGAAACGGGAAAGGGGGCGGTTGCCTTGGGCAAGGGGCGGCGGCTGGTGAATCTGGCGCTGGCTTTGGTGTTGGCGACACTGGTGGGATTTGCGGCCCGGGTGGCAGATCTCGACGCGGCCGGGGCGGCCTTGGCGGCGGGCAGTCTGCTGGGCGACACAGCCCCGGCGGTGCAGGCGGCGGGCCGGGTGATGAGCGAGGCCCTGAGCCCGGAAGAGGAGGCCGCTGCCGAGGATGGAGAGGATGTGCCCGGCTATGAGGGCCCTCTGGGGACGCCGGCCGAGGGAGGCGTTCCCCTGCCCACGGCCCAGCCAAGCCCCGAGCCCACCCAGACCCCGGAACCCCAGCAGGAAACTCCCACCCCCCAGCCGGAGAAAGAGAGCGAGCCGGCCCCCGAGGGCGCCGGCCCAGTGGAGCGCCAGCACTATGAGCAGGGCAGCGGCAACGGCTATGTCACCCTGCCCGCCGGCAGCATCAAGAACGTGACCGGCCTGGCGGATGAGGAGGTGGCCCGGCTGGCGGGTGCCGGCCTGCCCTTTGATGTGGAGGTGGGCAGCAGCGAGCCCCAGGTGCTGATCATGCACACCCATGCCACCGAAACTTATCTGCTCAACGACGGCAGCTGGTATGCCCCGGATGATACCGGCCGCAGCACCGACCTGGCGGTGAATATGGCGGCGGTGGGGGCCGAGATCGCCTCGGTGCTCAACCAGGCGGGCATCACCACCCTGCAGGATACCACCCTTCACGATTACCCCAGCTATGTGGGCAGCTATGAGCGCAGCAACGAGACGGTGCGCCGGTATCTGGAAGAATACCCCAGCATCAAGGTGGTGCTGGATGTGCACCGGGACGCCATCGAAAAGGAAGGTACCCGCATCGCCCCCCTGGCCGAGATCAACGGGGAGGAGGCGGCCCAGGTCATGATTATCTGCGGCTGCGACAACAGGGGGAACCTGCCCAACTATCAGCGGAATCTGGCCTTTGCCGCGGCCTGGGAATCCACCATGGAGGGGATGTTCCCCGGCCTGACCCGCCCGGTGCTTTTTGATTACCGGTATTATAACCAGGACCTCACCACCGGCAGCCTTCTCATCGAGATGGGGGGCCACGGCAACACCCTGAAGCAGGCCCTGGTGAGCGGCCGCCTGGTGGGGCAGGCGCTGGTGCGGCTGTTCGGGGCGGACTAAAGGGATTTTTCTTGTGAAAAAAGGCGGGGATGTGCTATCATAAAACGAAACCGCCGGCCCTGCCCGGCGGAGAGAGAATGCTACAGGAGAATAACGCCCATGAAACAAGAAAACCGGGAGAGCGCCCCCGGTCAGAACTGCCCGCCCCGGGGCCCCATTGCGCCGGCCCTGCTGGAATGGTTTTACCGCCACCGGCGCAGCCTCCCCTTCCGGGAGGACCCCACTCCCTACCATATCTGGGTCAGCGAGATCATGCTGCAGCAGACCCGCATGACCGCCGCCGTGCCCTATTATCTGCGTTTTATCCAGGCCCTGCCCACCGTGGAAGATCTGGCCCGCTGCCCCGAGAATCAGCTGGCCAAGCTGTGGGAGGGGCTGGGCTATTACAGCCGGATGCGCAACCTGCAGAAGGCGGCCCGGGTAATCTGCGAAAAATACGGCGGCGCCCTGCCCGCCAGCCTGGAAGAATTGAAAAAGCTGCCCGGCGTGGGCGAATATACCGCCGGTGCCATCGCCTCCATCGGCTTTGGCCTGCCCGCCCCGGCGGTGGACGGCAATGTGCTGCGGGTGTTCAGCCGGCTTTGGCGGGATGAGCGGGATATTTCCACCCCCGCCGCCAAAAAGGAGTGCGCGGCCCGGGTGATGGCCCAGCAGCCCCCCGAGGCGGCAGGCGACTTCAACCAGGCCCTGATGGAGCTGGGGGCGCTGGTCTGCCTGCCCGGCACGCCGGACTGCGCCGCCTGCCCCCTGAAAGAACTTTGCTCTTCTTACGGCACGCCGGACGCCGCCCGCCTGCCCGTAAAAGCGCCCCGGGCCGAAAGAAAGGTACGCCCGGTGACGGTGGTGCTGGCCCGGAGCGAGCAGGGCTTTCTGCTGGGCCGCCGGGGACGGGGCGGGCTGCTGGCAGGGCTCTGGCAGCCCCTTTTGTGGGAAGAAGGGCTGGAAAAGGAAGAGACTCTTGCCCGCCTGAAGCAGATGGGCCTGGAACCGGAAAGCTCGGAGGCTCTGCCCCCTGCCCGCCATGTATTCACCCATGTGGAATGGCGGATGTCGGGCTGGTACTGCCGGGTGGGACAAGCCCCCGCCCCGGAAGGATTTGTCTGGGCCGAGCCCGACCAGATCCGGGAAGAATACGCCCTGCCCGGGGCCTTCAAGGTGTACCGGGCCCTCATGCTGGACGAATCGGGGATTTTTTTGTGAGGCTTTGCCGGGGACGTTGTAATCTGAACGCGGAAAGGGTATAATAAAAAACAAGAAAAAAGGCGGCGCCCTGCGGCTCTGCCTGGAGGCCGCAAGGCCTTTGCTCTTTTCGCGGGACTCTAAAGCGGGCCCGGCCCCAGGTCGCGCCCATCACCAAAAGGAGGATATAAATCATGAAGAATACCACCTTTGCCGCCATTCTGATGTTCCTGGCCGCCGCGGTGGGCGCGCTGGTTGCCGGCGCCCTCTACCTGCGCCGTCGTGAGAAGGAGCTGGACGAGTATGAGCAGCTGCTGTTCAGCGAGGATTTCAGCGACGATGAGGCCGATGAGGATGAGGCCGACCGGGAGCCGGAAGAGGACGTGACGGTGGAAGCTCCCCTGGATGCTGACGGGGAATAATCCGGCCTGAGCAAGATAAAACACCAAGAGGGGCGGCCCTGACGGGGCCGCCCCTCTCTTGTTTTATTTTATGCTGTTTTACCAGGGCTGAGGTTTGCGGGAAGCCAGGATGGGCAGCTGGGCCCGGATGGCCTGGTTGCGGGCAAAATCCAGCTCTACCGCGCAGATGGCTTCTTCCTTATCCAGCCGGGCCAGAACGGTGCCCCAGGGATCCACCGCTATGGAATTGCCGTAGGATACATAGCTTTCCTGTTCGTTGCGGGCAGGGGCCACGCCCAGGGTAAAAAGCTGGTTATCCACCGCCCGCTGGCGGAACATCAGCTCCCAGTGGGCGGGGCCGGTGGTCATGTTGAAGGCGGCGGGCACAATGATGGCCTGGGCGCCCCGGTCCCCCATGGCCTTGGCCAACTCCTGAAAGCGGAAATCAAAGCAGATGCAAAGCCCCAGCCGGCCAAATTCGGTGTCAAAGACGGTGCACTGATCCCCCGGCGTCAGCACCTCCGACTCAAAAAAGCGCTGGCCGCCCGGCACGTCGATGTCGAAGAGGTAGGTCTTGCGGTGCTTGGCGATCTGCCGGCCCTGCCGGTCGAATACATAGGAGGTATTGTAGATATTATCCTCCTCCAGTTCGGGGATGGAGCCGCCCACCAGGTAGATCCCCAGCCGGGCGGCCAGGGCCGAAAGGGTCTGCCAGGCGGGGCCGCCCTCCTCCTCCCCGTACTGGGCAAAATACTGGTTGTCGTAGGGGCAGCAGAACATTTCCGGCAGCACCGCCATATCAATTCCCCCGGCGGCGGCCTGTTCGGTGAGCCGGCAGGCGTGGTCAAGATTTTGCTGCTTGTCATGCACCACCGACATCTGGATCATCCCGATTTTCATACAGATACCCTTCTTTCTTTTTTCCGGCCCCTTGCGGCAGCCTGTTTCGCTTCTTTATGGGAAAGGTATCACACCCTCGGGGGCCCTGTCAACGACCTGCCCAAAAGAGGGAGGACAAGGATAATTCCGCCCCCCGGCACATATGCTGGGACAGAGGGCTGCATGGTATCATTTCCCGCCGCTTCATGGTATAATATCTGTGTATCTGCATACTCTCGGGCGCCGGGCGCCCAAGGATTATAAGGAGAAGCGGACGAGGTGAAAAAAGCATTTCTTTGGATCTTGATGGTGATCCTGTTTACTCTTTTGCTGGTGGGGGGCACCATCGGCGTGTTTTACTGGAAGGCGGCTTCGGCCAGCCTGCCGGAGGATGAGGTGTCCTTCGGGGGCGTGTCGGTGGGCCAGCCGGTGGGGTACCAGTGGGACATGCCGGTATTCTGGGGCGCCTATGACCGGCGCTTTGAGGAATCCCCCAGCCTGAGCGTGGAAAAGCTGGGCACCCTCACCGAGGCCTCCCCTGCCCTGACCCTGCCTGATTGGGTCGCCAAAAGCCAGCTGACCCTCACCGACGAGTCGGGCAAAACCGTGTTTGAGGGCAGCGCCGAGGAATATGAGGAATTTGCCTTTGAGGCCAACGGCCTGTATACGGCGGTGCTCAAGATCTGGCATGATATGCCCGACGAGCGGCCGGCCAGACCCCAGGGCTGGTATCAGTACAGCTTCCGGTTTACCCTCAATGCGGCGCCCCAGATAACTCTGTCCAAGGAAAGCGCGGCTCAGGGCAGCGTGGTGGGAGTCAAGCTCACCGGGGTTCTGGGCAGCGAAACGCCCTTGGGAGAATGTGATCTGGGCAGCATCTGGTTCTGCCGTTCGGGCAGCGAATGGGTGGGGTATCTGCCGGTGGCCTACAATGCCGAAGCGGGGATGCACACCCTCACCGTTACCAGCGGCGGCACCACCCTCACCCAGGAGATCGAAGTTTATCAGAAGGAATTTGACCGGGTGGATGTTTCCGGCCAGGAGGAAGAGGAGCTGCCGGCGGGTGCCGCCGAGGAGTACCGCCGCCTGATCTGGCCCTTCTACAGCGAGGGAAGCCTGGAAAAGCAGTGGCTGGGGGCTTTCAGCCAGCCGGTTAAGGGAACCACCTTGCAGGATTACGGGGCCTATCTGGTGGATGAGGATTCCACCACCCGGGCCAGCGATCTGATCCTGGAGGTGGAAGCCGGCCAGGAGGTGGTGATGCCCTCGGACGGGACCATTCTCTTTGCGGGCGAGCTGCTGCTGGGCGGCAACACGGTGGTGATCGACCATGGCTGCGGCCTGAAAACCTACATATCCGGTCTGGGCGCCATCTATGTGACCCAGGGGCAGAGCCTTCTGCAGAACGAGGCCTTGGGCGAGGCCGGCGAAGAAAACATCGTGATCGAGATGCGCATCGGCAACAAGAGCATTGATCCCTGGGACGCCTGGCGGGGCAACGGCGGGCTGTTCTACCGGTAAGACTGTTTTGAAAAAGCGGCCTGCAGGGCCCGGCGTGAGGTGAAGAAATTTGAATCGTGAAGAACAAACCGGGGGCGGCCTGCCCCGGCAGGAGAAAACCGGGGCGGTAGCCCTGGAGGAAAAGAGCGAGGCCCGGCCGGAGGATGCCCAAAAGGCGGAAGAGGCCCCGGCGGCGGAAGGTGCCCCGGAAGAACCGGCCGGCGGCCCCCAGCCCGAGATGACCAAAAAGGAACAGGAAGAGGAGCCGGATGTCGGGCAGGAAGCCTGGGAACCGGGTTCTGAATCAGCCCCGGAGGAAAGCGGCGGCCCCGTAGCCCCGGAGGAAGAGGGCGAAGAGGAGCCGGAAGAAGAGGAAGAGGGCGAGGCTCTCTCCGCCTTTGAGCGGCTTAGCCTGCCGGGCAAGCTGCTGGCCTGGCTGGGGCTGGTGGCCCTGGCCCTGGCCATTCTGCTGGGCTCGGCCTTGATCCTGCTCTATCTCACTGCGGATATGGAGGATGTGCCCCAGGCCCAGGTGAGTTTTGAGGGGCAGGCATTGGAGCCGGAAAGTTACCGGTGGAGCGTGCCGGTGGCCGGCCCCATCCATCGGGTCTTTCACCGGGATATGAGCGATGAGCCCCAGCGGCTGGAGACGGTGGAAAGTCCCACTCCCCGGCTGGAAGCAGCCGAGGGCTTTGAGCTGGAAATCACGGTTCTGGATGAGGCGGGCGAAACGGTGTTCGAGGGCACCGGCCAGAGCTTTGCGGTTTTTGCCTTTGAAGAAGAGGGCGAATACACCGCCAGCATCACCGCCAAAAAGACGGCAGGGCCCCAGGTCACCGGCTATATCCCGGAAGGAAGCTATCACTATGAGATCGCCTTCCAGCTGAGCGCAGCGCCCCGTCTGGAAGCCAGCCGGGACTCTGTGGCCCAGGGCAGCGTGTTCTGCCTGCGGCTCACCGGCGTGTTGGGGGAGGAACTGCCCCGGATTTCGGCCCCCTTCTCGCCGGATGCCATCTTTGTGCGGCAGGGGGAGGACTGGGTGGCCTGCCTGGATGTGCCCTATGACTGCGCCACCGGGGAATATGTTATCCAGGTGGAGGCAGGGGCCAGCACCCTCACCCAGACGGTGAATGTCTATGCCCGTCAGCTGCGGGAGCTGGACACCAGCACCCTGGATGGAACGGCGCTCACCCCCTATCTGGGGGCCCTGCCCGAGGTGCTGGAACCTTATATGGATGTGGCCGACCCGGACATCTACTGGACCGACGGTTTTATCCAGCCTGTGAAGGGTACCCTTCTGCGGGATTATTATGTGAATGAGTACACCGACCGGATCACTGATCCCACCCTGATTGCCCTGGTGCCGGATATTGTGGAGCAGCTGAACGCAGCCATCCAGCCCCGGCTGAGCCTGAATGTGACCTTTAGTCTGCCTGCGGGCAGCAAGGTATCCTGCCCGGCAGACGGGCGGGTGATCTTCGCCGGGGTGGCCGGCGGGGCCGGGCGCACCATCGTGGTGGAACATGGGGGCGGCCTGAAGAGCATCTTCTACCTGATGAACCAGATGAATGTGCAGGAAGGGGGTTTCGTTTACCAAGGCGACAGCCTGGGCACCACCAACGACCATATCATCTGTGAGATGCGCCTGAACGGCAGCGCCGTCAACCCCTGGGATATCTGGCGGAATCTGGGTGGCCTGGCCTAAAAGGCGAGACAGGGAAAGAAAGCCGGGAATACAAGGCGGAAAGGATGAAGAACGGCAGACCGGCAAAAGTATTGCCGGCAGGAAAAGTGTCCTGATAGCATAGGAAAGAAGGAAGAAAGATGCAGGACAAAACAAAAGGGTACATTTATATTCTTCTTACCACCGTGATCTTCAGCACCATGGAGGTGGCGCTGAAAATGGTGGCGGGGGTGTTTGCCCCCATGCAGATCACGGTGCTCCGCTTTTTTATAGGCGGCATCTGTATCCTTCCCTTTGCGGCCTGGACCCTGCGGCGGCGGGGCATGCGGCTGGAGCGGCGGGATTTCTGGTACATGGCCTTTACCGGCCTGCTCTGCGTGCCCACCAGCATGGTGCTCTATCAGCTGGCAGTGGGCAGTACCCTGGCCTCGGTGGTGGCGGTGGTGTTCAGCGGCAACCCCATCTTTGTGGTGCCCCTGGCCTGGCTGCTCTTCCATGAGGTGATCCACAAAAACAACCTGCTGGCCCTGCTCTTTATTGTGGCAGGCATCCTGGCCATTGCGGATCCCCTGCACAATCAGCTCTCCCCGGTGGGGGTATTGCTGGCGGTGCTGGCGGCAGTGCTGTTCTCCTTTTATCTGCTCCTTTCCCGGCGCGTCACCCGCAAATACGGCGGGATGGTCACCACCTGCGGCAGCTTTCTGTTCGGCAGCCTGGAACTCTTCCTCATCCTGCTGATGGGCTGGACCGGGCCCGGTGCGGATTTCTTCGCCGGCGTGGGGCTGGACCTTTTCTGCCGCGTGCCTTTCCTGGAGGGGATCAATTCCGCTACCCTCCCCTATTTTCTGTATATCTGCCTGGTCAATTCGGCCATGGGGTTTGTCTGCCACCAGATGGCCCTGCTCTATACCGACGCAAAAACCGTGGGCCTGGTCTTTTTCTTCAAGCCGGCTCTGGCTCCCCTGCTAGCCTGGCTGGCTCTGGGGGAGACGGTGGAGCCTAACATGCTGCTGGGCATCGGCTTTTTCCTGGCGGGCAGCCTGGTAAGCCTGGTGCCGGATATGCTGCGGGAGAAAAAGCAGGCCCGGGAAACCTGAGGTCAAAGCAAAAAAGAAGCGTCCGCCCTTTGATAGGGCGGACGCTTTTTGATTGGGAAAATCCAGGTTCTCAGGCCTTGCTGTCCTTGAGGGCCGGGCTCTTGCCCAGGGCCAGGCTCACTGCCTTGCTGACGGCGGAAGCAAGCAGCCCGCAGACCACCAGCTCAATGGACCCCTGCAGGCCCACCATGGCCAGTACCAGGCTGAAGGGGTTGGAAACGCCGTAGGTGGCGCAGAAGCCCTGCACATAGTCGGTGCCATAGTAGAAGAGCATGATGAAGCCCATAAAGAAGAGGGTGTTGAAGAAGGGGCAGCTCAGGGCCCCCAGCACATAGGCGGCGGAATGGCCCTTGGTCAGCTTGGCCAGGGCGGCAAAAACCAGGCCGCACAAAAGGCCGCACAGCACCCGGGCTACCACGGTGGTGACAAAACAGGCCGCGGGGTTAAGGGTGAGGAGCATGGCCTTCATGCCGCCGCCGGTGAAGGCCTCGGCAAAACTGGTCAGCCCGAACACCAGGCCCAGAATGGCCCCGGCAGCCGGCCCCAGCAGCATGGCGCCGATGGCCACCGGCACGGTGAGGAAGCTCAGGTTGAGCACCGGAGTCTTCAGGTAGCCCAGGGGGGTGTATGCCATCACCAGGGTGATGGCCACCAGCAGGGACAGTTCGGTGAGATAACGGATGTTTTTCTGATTTTTCATAAGATCCTCCTGCTGCTGTTCCGCCCTTATGTCGGATACAGCGCAATCTATGGTTTCCCGCCCCCAGTGGGCGGGCGGACCCGCAAAAAGCTCCCCTGTCCGCAGGCGGGGAGAAAACCTGTTACCGGTTCAGCCGGTAAAGCAGCGCCAGCCCCTTCACCAGCAGGTGTTCATCCCGAGTGAGAGGGTGCCGGCACAGGGGTGCGGCCCAGCGGGAAAGCCCGCCGGTCAAAACCAGATGGGCCGGCTCGCCCAGCTCCTCTTCAAAGCGGGCGGCCATCCCGTCGATCAGGGCGGCGGCGCCGCAGACCGTGCCGCTCAGGATGCATTGGGTGGTGTCGGTGCCGATGGCCTGCCGGGGCGTTTCCGGCTCCAGCAGAGGCAGTTGGGCGGTTTTTTCGTGGAGGGCGTTCAGGCTGGTGAGCAGCCCGGGGGCAATGGCGCCGCCCCGGAATACCCGGTCCCGGTCCACCACATTGAAGGTGGTGGCGGTGCCCATATCCACCGTGATCACCGGCAGGGGGTAATATTCCGCGGCAGCCGCCGCATCCGCCAGCCGGTCCATGCCCAGAGTGCCGGTCTGGGAAATACCCAGCCGCATCCCGCTGGCCAGGCCCGCATGGGCCACCAGGGGCGGGTTTTGGGAAAACTCCGCCGCGCAGCTGCAGAGCACCGGAGTGAGGGAGGGCACCACGCTGGTGAGCACAGCCCCCTCAAACCGGGGCGAATCCCCCAATCCGCAAGCAGAAAAAGCGCCCCGCATGCCGAGTCGATACTCGGCGGCGGACCGCTGGGGGGTAGTATCCAGATGGGCCTCGAAGCATACACTTCCGCCCTCTAGGCCGCAAAGGCCGACGGTGGTGTTGCCGATATCGATGGCCAGAATCATATAAGAAAAGCCTCCCTTTCAGGAAGTCCATCCTATTATATACTGCCCCGGGGCGGCATGCAAGGGAAAAGGGGCAAAAAAGTCCGCTTTACTTTGTTTTTCAGCCATAGTATACTGAAAAAAACAAACGGCGCCCCTCCCCTTTTCCCGGGCGGGGCCCCATGGGGAAAGGGAGAATCGATATGAGCCTTCTGGAAGGAAAATGCGTGGTGCTGGGCGTTACCGGCGGCATTGCGGCATATAAAATGGCCAACGTGGCCAGCGCCCTGCGCAAGGCCGGGGCCGAGATCCATGTGATCATGACCAAGAACGCCACCCAGTTCATCACGCCGCTGACCTTTGAGACCCTCACCGGCAACAAGTGCATGGTGGATACCTTTGACCGGGATTTCAAGTTTGAGGTGACCCATGTATCCCTGGCCAAAAAGGCGGATCTCATCCTGATCGCCCCGGCCACGGCCAATGTGATCGCCAAGCTGGCCCATGGGATTGCCGATGATATGCTCACCACCACGGTGCTGGCTTCCCGCTGCCCCAAGCTGGTGGCCCCTGCCATGAACACCGCCATGCTGGAAAATCCCATCACCCAGGACAATATTCGTACCCTGGAACATTACGGCTTTGAGATCATCCCGCCGGACAGCGGGATGCTGGCCTGCCGGGACGTGGGCAGCGGCAAGCTGCCCGCCGAAGGGGTGATGATGGATTACATCTATCGCCATCTGGCCCATGAGAAGGATATGGAAGGGCTGCGGGTCACCGTTACGGCCGGCCCCACCCAGGAGCCGCTGGACCCGGTTCGGTATCTCACCAACCATTCCAGCGGGAAGATGGGCTATGCCCTGGCCCGGGCGGCGGTGCGCCGAGGGGCCCAGGTCTGCCTGATCCACGGCCAGACGGCCCTGGAACCAGTGCGCTTTGCCCGGGATCTGCCGGTGGTCACGGCCCGCCAGATGTATGAGGCGGTGACCGGGGCTTTTGAGGACACCGACATCCTCATCATGGCCGCGGCGGTGGCCGATTACCGCCCCGCTCAGGTGGCCGACAACAAGATCAAGAAAAAGGATGAGGACCTCTCCATCCCCCTGGCCCGCACCGACGATATCCTGGGCAGCCTGGCTCCCCGCAAGACCACTCAGTTTGTCTGCGGCTTTTCCATGGAGACCCAGGACATGATCGAGAACAGCCGGAAAAAGCTGGAGAAAAAGCACCTGGATATGATCGCCGCCAACAACCTGAAGGTGGAGGGGGCCGGCTTTGGGGTGGATACCAATGTGCTCACCCTCATCACTGCCGACGAGACCCGCCAGCTGCCCCTGATGAGCAAGGACGAGGCAGCCGACGCCCTGCTGGACGCCATCCTGAAAGAGTGGGCCGGCCGGTAAAACTGCTGATCGGAAAAAGAGCAAAAGGGCCTTCGCGAAACGCGAAGGCCCTTTTTCCGCATGGTAAGGCAATATTCTCTTATTTGGCGTGATTCTTCAGCCAGCCCTCGGCGCAGCCGGCCAGGGCCGCGGCCCCCAGGGGCAGGCACTCCTCGTTAAAGACCACCTTGGAGTTGTGCTGGATATAGGGGTAGGGATGCTCCCGGTCGGCGCCGGCGCCCACAAAGAAATAGGCGCTGGGCAGGCGGCAGGTCACCCCGGCAAAGTCATCCCCCCCCATCTTGCGGATGGGCTTTTCGGTGAGGTGGGCCTCGTCCTTCAGAGTCTCGCGCAGATAGCCCTTGATCTCCTCTTCCATCGGCTCATCCAGAATCACCGCGTTCGTGCTGGCCTCAAATTCCACCTGGCACTGGCAGCCGAAGGTTTTGGAGGTGTACTCGCACACCTCCTGCAGGCGGGCCAGCAGGTAATCCCGCTGGTCGTTGTTGTAGGTGCGCAGGCTGCCCTTCATCACCACGTTTTCCGGGAAGATGTTGAAGGCCTTGCTGCTGCTCTCGATGGAGCAGACGGTGAGAATATCGGTCTCGCTGGGGTCTGCCTCCCGGGCAATCAGGGTCTCCAGCGCCAGGATCAGATGGGCCGCGCAGTTCAGGGCATCCTTGCCCTGGTGGGGCCGGGCGCCGTGGCAGCTCTGACCCTGTACAGTCAGGGTGAAGATATCATTGGAGCAGAAGGTGGGGCCCTGACCCCAGGCAATCTGGCCCAAAGGCGCGCCCGCGTCCACATGCAGGCCCATGGCTGCGTCGGGGGCGGGGTTTTCCAGCACGCCGGCCTCGATCATTTCCAGGCAGCCGTCGCCGGTCTCCTCGCCGGGCTGGAACATCAGCTTGACCCGGCCTGCCAGGGCGTCCTCATTTTCCTTCAGCATCCGGGCGGCGCCCAGCAGCATGGCCGCATGGTTGTCGTGGCCGCAACAGTGGGCCTTGCCGGGGGTCTGGCTGGCAAAGGACAGGCCGCTCTCCTCCTGCATGGGCAGGGCGTCGATGTCCGCCCGCATCAGCAGAACGGGGCCGTCTTCCTTTTTGCCGATCAGGGCGGTGAGGCCGCAGCGGCCGCAGGCCTTTACCTCCAGGCCCATTTCTTCCAGCTGAGCCCGGATATAGGCGCTGGTCTGGGGCACTTCACAGCCGGTTTCCGGGTGGGAGTGCAGGGCACGGCGGTCCCGCAGCAGGGTCTCGTTCAATTCGTGGGCTCTCTTCAAGTAATCCATGGTTTGGCCTCCTGTCATGTTGGGGTGAATTTGGCTCTTCCTTTTTCCTCCGGATAGTCCAAAAACCGGCGCCGGCTCGTGCCGGGCCGGGAGCAAAGCCCCGGTCGGCACGGGCCAGCCCGGCTTTTGGGTTAGGAAGTAGAGAAGAAGTAGAGGATTAAATCAATTGGGTAATCAGAAAACAAACGTGGAGATGACCACCATCACACCGCCGATGATCAGGTTGGTGAGGATGATGCGCCAGATGTACTTCACGTACTGGGGATAGGTGATCTCCGCAATGGCGACACCGCCCATGGTAGCAGCCGACATGGGCAGCAGCAGGTTGGTGAGACCGTCGCCGAAGATGAAGGCGGTAACTACGGTCTGGGGATGCAGGCCCAGCACGTCGCCCAGGGGGCCCATGATGGGAATGGTGGCGGCAGCCTGGCCGGAACCGGAGATGATGAAGCAGTTCATGATTACCTGGAAGATGTACATGGCCACGGCGCCTACGATCTTAGGCAGGCCGCCCAGGGCACCGGAAACCGCAAAGATGATGGTGTCGATAATGCCGGCGTTGGTCATAACGATGGCAATGGCCTTGGAGAAGCCAACCACCAGGAAGCCAACCAGAACCTTCTGGCAGCCGGAAACGAACTCTTTCGCAATCTCGTTGGGGCTGTAGCCGGCGGTAAAGCCGATCACAACGGCCATCACCAGGAAGATGGCGGCCAGCTCGGTGCCGAAGTCCCAGCCGCTCATAGCGCCGTAGATAACGGTAAGGATGCCGATCACAAACTCGATGAGGATAAGAATGCGGCGGGGGGAGAGAGTATCGTCGATCTCGGTGACGGCAATGGTGCTGCCCTCAGCCTTTACGCGGGCCTCCACATTGGCGCAGATGCTGCGGCTGGGGTCCTTCTTGATCCGGACGGCGTACCAGACGGTCCAGAAAGAAACGCTGCACAGCAGCAGCACATAGCCGATGGCACGGAACCAGGCGCCGGAGAAGATGGGCTCAATGCCCAGCAGGCTCTGAGCAACGCCGGTGGTGTTGTTGTTGAACAGACCGCTGGCGAAGCCGCAGTTGCCGGCGGCGATGGTGATGGAAAGGCCAACCAGGGCGTCAAAGCCCATGCTGCGGGCGAACAGGATGCCCAGAGGCACGAAGGCCAGCATGGATTCGGCGTTGCCGGTGGCGGCAGGCAGGGCACTGAAGGCGATGATAACCAGGGGCAGAACGGCGGCGCCCATCTTCTGGGCCTTGCCCTTCAGCACCTTGGCCAGCACGGCCTTGGTGGCGCCGGTGGATTCGATAACGGCAAAGGCGCCGCTGATAATCAGCACGAAGTTGGCAATGTAGGCCACCTGCTTCATACCGCTGGGCACAGCCACAAAGATATCAAACAGGGAGGCAGGGTTGCCTTCCACATAATGGAAGGAGTTGGGGTCAACAACCTGGCGGCCGTCCACCTCGATGCGGTCATAGCTGCCGGCGGGGATGATGTAAGTCAGGATCGCCACAAAGATGATCATACAGAAAATGATGACCAGCGTATGCGGGAACGCAAACTTTTTCTGTTTCGTTTCGCTCATAAACGAATGTCCTTTCTGTTCATGATTCCTTACTCTTCTCCTCACAAAGGCACCAAAGAACGGTTGGGGCGACTGCCGCAAACGCCTTTGGGGCACACAATCAGAAATATACTAAGCAAAAACCATGCCGATTTCCTGGATTTCATCTTTTAAAATTATTTTTTCGGCGGTCAAACCACAAGAAAGACGCAGGAACGAGGAAAGAAAAATGTGAAACTTTTCTGCCTGGGCAGGAGAAAAAGAGGAGGAGAGAAAAAGAAGGGATTTTTCTTCTCAAAAATGAAAAATAAATGCGGCGCAATCCTCACAAATGAAAAAACGGTGAAATTATCAAAATGAAAAATACAAAAAAGCAGAGAGGAAAACGAAAAATACCCGAAAAAACTTTGATTTCGGAAAAAACTTCTGGTACAATAGGGGCAAATCTAAAAATAGAATCTGTTCTTGCCAATTTTGCCCGTAAAATTCGCGAAATTAAGAAATTGGCGGGTAAAGAACAGATCCTCCGGTTGCCAAAACCGGATGGACAGCGGTTTGCCCCGCAGAAAGGATATTCTATGAGAAGCGACCGTCTCCAGAAAATCGTGGCCGGCATGAGAGAGGCCGGCGTGGATCAGATGATCCTCAGCGATCCCTCCACCATCTACTATCTCACCGGCAGTTTTGTGGCCCCCGGCCTTCGGATGCTGGTGCTTTTGCTGGACAGCCAGGGCAAGGCCACCTTTTACATCAACGCCCTCCAGAGCGATTACGCCGGCCTGGGGGAGGATATTGTCTGGTACCAGGATTCTCAGGACCCCGTAAAGCTGCTGGGCCAGGCTGTGCGTGAAAACGCCCGGGTGGCGGTGGATAAGAACTGGTCCGCCAACTTCCTGCTGCGGCTGATGGCGGAAAAGAAGGCGGATTACTGCCTCTCCGGCCAGATCGTGGACCGGGTGCGGATGGTAAAGGATGAGGGCGAGATCGCCGCGCTGCAGGAAAGCTGTCTCATCAATGAGAAAGTCATCGACGAGATGATCAGCCTGCTGGGCCCTGACCGCACCGAGCAGCAGCACCATCGCCTTCTGCACGAGATGTACTGCAAGTACGGCGCCGACGGCTATAACATCATCGGCGTGGTGGCCTACGGCAAATCCTGTGGCTATGCCCACCACAAGGCGGACGATACCCGCCTGGCCCCCGGCGACAGCGTGATCATTGACATCGGCGCCCGCTACAAGGGGTACCGCTCCGACATGACCCGTACCGTCTTTTACAAGAGCGCTTCGGATGAAATGCGGGAGATCTACAAGATCGTGCTGGAAGCCCAGCTCACCGCCATGGATGCGGTGAAGGCCGGTGTGCGCTTCTGTGATATTGATAAGATTGGCCGGGATATCATCACCAAGTATGGCTACGGGGAGTACTTCACCCACCGCATCGGCCACAACATCGGCATTGACGGCCATGAGTTCCCCGATGTGGGCGGCGCCAATGAGATGGAGATCCTGCCGGGCATGTGCTTCTCGGTGGAGCCGGGCATCTATATCCCCGGTAAGGGCGGCGTGCGCATCGAGGACCTGGTGGTGGCCCGGGAGGACGGCTATCACTGCTTCTACACCTACCCCAAAAAGGAACTGCGGATTGTGGAGTGATCCCCTTCCCTGCCAAACCAAAAGCAAAAAAGAAGAGACGGCCTGGCCGTCTCTTCTTTTTTTATGGTTGTTTTGTGTGGGATAGCCCCAGGGGCTCCCCCGTGATGGTCAGCGAAGGGGCCCGGGCGCGTTCCGCTTCATGAACTCGATAAAATCCTGCCGGATGCTGCTCTCGGAGGCCTGCCGCCGGTGGTGGAGGAAGACGTTTCGCCGGGCGTCCGGGTCTTCCAGTTTGTAGAAATACAGCTGATCGGTGGAGCGCACCGCGTGGGTAATTCCTGCCCGCACAAAGGTGGCGCCCCGGCCGTCCTGCGCCACGCAGTAGGCGGTGTAGAACTGGTCCAGCACCATCTCCACCTGGGGCTCAAACCCCGCCCGGCGGCACATCCGCAGGGCGCGGCGATGGATATCGTTGCCCTCCCGCAGCATCAGCAGCGGCACATCCCGGAAATAGCTCAGCGGGGTGGAGGGAGTTTCCGGTTCCAGATAGATCCCGCTCTGCACCTGCTCAAACCGCAGGCGATACTCTTTCAGTTCCTGGTTGACGGCAAAAGCAGCCGGCACTGCCAGCAGGATATATTCCCGGCAGAGAAATTCCGGTTCCAGGGCGGGGTCTTCCCAGTCCTCAGTATCCAGGGTCAGGTCCAGCCGTCCGCTGGCCAGGGCCTGATACAAATCGTCTGCGTTGTTTTCGGAAAGCTGGATCTTGCAGCCCGGGTGGAGGGCCTCAAAGCGCTGGGCCAGCCCGGGCAGAAAATGGGCGCAGAAAAAGGTACCCGCCCCGATGGTGAGGGTCTCGGAATGGGCCCGGCGCATCTCGGCAAAGCGGGCCTCCATCTCCTCCTCAATGGCCCGGATCTTCTGCACGCACTGGATATAGTATTCCCCGGCGGGGGTGACCCGCACCGGGCTGGTGCTGCGGTCGAAGAGCTGGAGCCCCAGCTCCTTTTCCACCTTTTTGATGGTGCTGCTCAGAGCCGGCTGGGAGATGTACAGCTTTTCCGCGGCTTTGGAAAAGCTCCGCTCCTTATATACGGCATAGACATAGTCCATCCCCTTGAGCATAAACGGCGCCGTCCTTTCCTGAGGTTCTGAATATAAACCCATTATACCATGATTTCCTCCTTTGAAAAACCGGTTGCCGGGCCTCTTATTCATTTTAATTATAAAAACATATAAAAAGATGTATTGGACGAAAGCGGGATTTTGTGGCAGACTAAGAGCAAGACAAAAACTTAACAAAGGGGCTCAGCCCCTGTCCCGGCCCGCGAAAAGGCGGCCGACAGGAAAGAGAGGAAAAGAGAGATATGGATCTCGTAAGCGAAAAATTTGCAAAACTTGGCTGCGACAATGCTCCCGGCCAGGAGATCAACCAGAAGGAGGAGACTCTCCCCCTGATCGGCGATAAACTGGAGGGCCGCCGGGTGGATTTCTCCCACGGCGATGTGGATGCCCATCCTCCCATCCCCGGCAGCCTGGAAGCGTTCAACGAGGGTTTTGCCGAGGGCGGCGTGCAGGCCTACACCGAATACAAGGGCCGCAAGGCAATCCGGGATGACCTGGCTGCCAAGCTGGCTGCTTTCACCGGCGCTCCGGTAGACCCCGCCAACCTGATCGTGACCCCCGGCACCCAGTGCGCCCTGTTCCTGGCCATGGGCGCCACGGTGGGCAGAGGCGACAAGGTGGCCATTGTGGAGCCTGACTATTTTGCCAACCGCAAGCTGGTGGAGTTCTTCGACGGCGAGCTGGTGCCCATCTACATGGATTTTGAGAAGGGCGAAAAGGAAGGCAAGGCCGGCCTGGATCTGGCTGCTCTGGAAGAGGGCTTCAAGCAGGGCGTTAAGGTCTTCCTGTTCTCCAACCCCAACAACCCCACCGGCGTGATCTACTCCGCCGAGGAAGTTGCCGCCATTGCTTCCCTGGCCAAGAAATACGGCGTGACCGTGATCGCCGACCAGCTGTATTCCCGTCAGGTCTTTGACGGCCGGCCCTACACCCATCTGCGGGCTCAGAAAGAAGTGCCCGAGAACCTGATCACCATCCTGGGCCCCTCCAAGACCGAGTCCATGAGCGGTTTCCGTTTGGGCGTGGCCTTCGGCAGCCCCGTAATCGTTACCCGCATGGAGAAGCTGCAGGCCATTGTTTCCCTGCGGGCCAGCGGCTACAACCAGGCCGTGCTGAAGAACTGGTTTGCCGAGCCCGAGGGCTGGCTGGCTGACCGGATCGCCCAGCATCAGCAGATCCGGGATGATCTGCTGGCCGTGCTGCGCTCCTGCCCCGGCGTATACGCCCGCACCACCGAGGCTGGCAGCTACCTGTTCGTTACCATGCCGGAACTGAAGGTGAGCCCGGAAGATTTCGTCAAGATCCTGCGCAAGCAGGCGGATGTGATCGTGACCCCCGGCACCGAGTTCGGGCCTCAGTTCACCAACAGCTTCCGCATCAACTTTTCCCAGGATCACGACGCGGCCGTGGCTGCCATCCGCCGCACTGTCGAGCTGATTGAGAGGTACCGCAAATGAGCAATAAGATCATTCCCCAGGGCAAATACATCCCTGCTTCCCGTGCCGGCAAGCTCATCTACACCGCGGGCATGACCCCCCGTGTGAACGGGCAGCTGATCATGGTTGGCCCTGTGGAGGCCGACAAGCCCCTGGAAACCTACCGGGAGGCCCTGCGCCAGTCGGCGGAAAACGCCCTGAACGCAGCCCGCAACGCCCTGGAAGAGGGCGAGAGCCTGGATAAGATCGTGAACATGCTGGTCTTCCTGAACACCAGCGAGGACTTCACTTCTCACGCCAAGATCGCGGATTTCGCCAGCGAATACCTGGTGGAGCAGCTGGGTCAGGCCGGTGTGGGCAGCCGCACCGCCATCGGGGTCAAGACCCTGCCCGGCAACTGCCCCTGCGAGATCCAGCTGATTGCGATGGCCAAATAACAGACATTCGCCTTCAGAATAGGATCACCTCTAAAAAGCAGAGCCGCCTGTTTTCAGGCGGCTCTGCTTTTGTCTGTTGTAATGAAAAATCAGGCCTGGGCTTTCTTTTCCACCTGGGAAAGGTAAAACTCCAGATCGCCCCGGATATGGCGGCGCATCCGCTCTTCGGCCAGGTCTCCATCCCGCTGCTGCAGGGCTTGTACAATACCCATATGCTCGGTCAGATAGCCGGCATCCCGCTTGTAGGCAGAAAATTCCTGGGTGCGGGCCAGCACCGACAAGGAGCGGTTGCGCTCGATCATGGTTTTCAGATGGGCGTTGCGGCATCCCTCAATAATGCCGTCATGGAAAGCGGTGTTGATCTGAACCACCTTTTCCGCCTCGCCGGTATTATGGAAGGCCATGGCCTGATTGACGTATTCTTCCAGGCGGGCCAGATCTTCGGCGCTCAGGGCGGCGGCGCTCAGCCGGGCGGCGTAGGATTCCAACACCATCCGGCACTCATAGACATCCTTCATGTTTTCCACATTCAGAGGATTGACGATCAGCCCGTTGGAGGAAGGCACCACCAGCTCGTCCTGTTCCAGCATCCGCAGGGCTTCCCGCACCGGGCTGCGGCTGACCCCCAGCGACTGAGCCAGGGCGTTTTCGTTGATTTTTTCCCCGCTGGGCAGCTTGCGGCTGAGGATCTGATTCTTGACGATCTCATATACCTGGATATGGTAAGCTTCCCTCTTGATAATCCTTTGTTCCATATTTTTAACCTCCGGCCGGACAACAAAACACGAAGCATCAGTATTCTTCCCAAAGTATAGCATAAAAAATGGATGTTGTCGACAGTGAACATAAGGCCCGGAAACGGGCAAAGCCCCCGGCTTTCTTCGGGAAGAGAAGAAAGCCGGGGGCCCTGCAGCAAAAGGAAAGAAGCGAAGAGATTATTTCAGACGAGGAATGTACTGGCCCCAGCCCTGGGTGCCGACGACCTGGCCGTTCAGGCAAACGGTCTTGCCCCGCACCACAGTGCGGACGGGCCAGCCCTGGAAGGTACGGCCAAAGTAGGGCGACCACTTGCACTTGGACTTCATATCCTCCACCGTGTAGGTGTGGCGCAAATCCATGTCCACCACCACAAAATCCGCGTCCGAGCCGGGCTGCAGCACGCCCTTGCGGGGCCACAGGCCATAGATGCGGCTGGGGTTATAGCTGGTCACCTCCACCACCCGCTCCAGACTCACCTTGCCCTCGCTCACGCCATTGAGCAGGGTGGGCAGCAGGGTCTCGATACCGGGAATGCCGTTGGGGGCGTCCCAGATGTTGGTTTCACCTGGTTCTTTTTCGCTCTTTTCATAGGGGCTGTGGTCCGAGCCAAAGGTGTCCACATAGCCTTTGCGGAGCATTTCCCACATGCCGTCCCGATCGGCTGCGTCGTGCATCACCGGCGAGAATTTCAGGTAAGGGCCGTGGGTGAGCATATCTTCTTTTACAAAGGTAAAGAAGTGGGGGCAGGTTTCGGCGTAGACCTTTACGCCCCGGGCACGGGCCTCACGGATGGTCTTCAGATCCTCCGGGTTGGTCACATGCAGGATCACGGCGGCGGCACCGGTTTTTTCCAGGAAGAAGATGGCCCGGCGCACGGCCTCGTGCTCCCCGTCAATGGGGTGGGATTCGTTGTAGGCCAGCCCGTCCTTGCGGCCTTCCGCCTTCAGCCGGGCCTCCTCCTTTTTCAGGAGCCGGTCGTTTTCGCAGTGGATCAGGGCCAGGCCGCCGTTTTTGGCCAGGATCTCAAAATGGCTCACCATGGCGTCATCTTCCACATAGGGGAAGTCTGCCACCGAAAAGCACATGAACATCTTGATGGCGGTGGCGCCGGTCTCCCGCCAGAGGGCGTCCACCCGATCCAGGTTGGAGGCCACCGCGCCCCCGTGCACCGCGTAGTCCACATAGCCCCTGCCCTCGTAGCAGTTCTTGGTGAACTCGTAGCTTTCCTTGTCAATGGCCGGCGGCACATTCAGCGGATGGGAGATGGCGGTGGTGACGCCGCCGGCTGCTGCCGCGGCGGTGCCGCATACAAAGTCCTCCCGGCGGGTGATGCCGGGATCCTGGAAATGTACATGGGCGTCAATGCAGCCGGGAAGCAGGTATTTTCCTTCCAGATCAATGACTTCCCGGGCTTCCAGGCCGTCGGGTTTTTCGGCCAGGCAGGCGATTTTTCCGTCCTGTACCCCCAGGCAGCCCTGAAAACGGCCGGTATGGGTGACGATCTGGGCATTGGTAAAGAGTGTATCCAGCATGGGCAATTTCCTCCGAAACAGCTTTTTGGCACAAGGAACCGAAGGGGAATCCTTGTGCCAAAAAGCGGTAGCAGTACGTTAAAGAGAAAGTATCAGAATTTCAGGAAAAAATCAACCGGCAGCGGGTTTAGCCTCAGCCTGAGGAGCTTCCTTGGGGCCGTATTTTTTCTCGATCCGCTTGTTCATCCAAGCAGTGAACAGGGGGCAGAGCAGGGCGGTGACCACACAGGCGGCAGCCACCTGAGCAGTAGCGGCGGCCGCGAAGGGGGCCAGAGTGGCGTCCGCTTCTCCAATAGCCGGCGGAGTGGCTACTGCGTTGCCTGCTGTGGTGCCAAGGCCGGCGCCCACAGCCGAGGGCCGCTTGCGGGAGAAGAACAGGTTGTAGACCCAGTAGCAGATAAAGCCGGTGGAAAGCAGGGATACCAGACCCAGCACGATGCCAGGCAGGCCGGCTGCCACCACGTCCTTCAGGTTCATGCCTGCACCCAGAGTAAAGCCGTTGAAGGGAATGATCAAGGGCATGGCTTTTGCGCACAGATCCCGGACGTCCTCATCCAGATTGCCCAGCAGCATGCCCAGCAAAAGCGGGATCAGAACGGCTACGATGGCCTGGATGGGAATATCGGCCATACCAGAAAGCCCCAGGGCGATCATGGTAAAGAAGGGGCCGTCATTCAGGGCCAGTACCGAAACCGCGCCCACGTCGGTGGAATCGCCGTAGTTCTTGGCCAGGATGGAATACAGCACGCTGTTGGAGTTGGTAATGGCTGCGATAATGGCCAGGGGAGTGATGGTGAAAACACCGGCGGGACCCCAGATCTTGCCTACCACAACGCCGATGGCCACGCCCACTGCAAATTTGGTAAAGGTGAGCACAGCGCCCTTATAGAAAGGTACACCAATCTGCTTTACATTGATGGAAGCGCCGCAGCAGAAGATGAACAAGCCCACAAAAGTACCGGAGGCCGCATTGGCGAACAGCTTGGTGGTAAAACCGCCGTAATTCAGAAAACCGGGGCAGAAAGTGTTGATCACACAGCCCAGCAGCAGAGGAATCACCATCATGCCGCCCGGGAATTTTTCAATAGTCTTGATGATGTTGATATTTTTCATGATATCACCCTTTTTCTTTTAAGCGCTCCCTTGGCGGCATGGTTTCCCCAGAGGGAGTGGGAAAATCAGAAGCTCACTTTTCGCCGTCCCAGAAATAGGCTTCCAGTTCCTGGGGAGGAGCGGCGAATTTGCGCTTTTTGCTGTGGCACAGGCCGGTATGCACATACATCTCGGCAACCTTTACGGTGACGGTGACCGGATCCAGAACCGGCAACCCCACCAGTTCCTGCAGCTCTTCATCATAGCCGCACAGGCCGGCGCAGCCCAGCACCACAACTTCCGCTCCGTCTTCCTCCACGATCTTGAGGATCTCTTCCTTGAGCTGGTTCAGTGTTTCTTCCCGCTCGCTGCAGGCACGCTCTACGTTCATGTTGATGCCCCGCACAGAAGCGCATTTATCCTGCAGGCGATACATCCGCACCAAGTCTTCCTGGTAAGGAATAAACTGCTTAAGCATGGTAAGTACGGTGTATTTGTGGCCCATCAGGCAGGCCAGGGTCTGGGTGGTCTCGGAAATGCTCAGCACCGGGATATCCAGCGCTTCCTTCAGAGCAAATACGCCCACATTGCCAAAACCGGCCAGAACCACCGCGTCGATGGGTTCTTCCTTCACTTTTTTCAGGATGGCCCGAATAAAGCTCCATACCGACTGGTAATCGGCAAAACCGCAGTCGATGTTCTTTGTGCCCTTGGGATTGGTCAGAAAAACCAGCTCGGTATTGGGATCGGTGACCTTGCGGCGGGCAGATTTGATGATAACGTCGGTGCAGATCTCGCTGCTGTTGGGGTTCGCAACCAAAATTCTCATAGCGGTATTTCCTTTCCTTCATAATGGTTCAGGCGGGAGAGAGTATATCCGAAAGGCAGAGGCCTATAGGGAACAGTTTACAGGGTTCCGGCAGGAGCCGATGCCCTCAATGGCTACCTCTACCACATCCCCCGGCGCTACAGGCACACCGTATCCGGTTGGAGTGCCGGTGAGGATCAGGTCACCTGGGCAGAGCGTCATCACATGGGAGATGTAGTGGATGAGGCGGGGGACCGGACAGATCATCCGGTCGGTAAAGCTGTCGATCAGGATGCTGCCGTTCTTGATGCAGCGCAGGCGGAACGGCCCGGGCCCTGCGCCCGCTAAAATCCGGTCGGAAAGCGGTAGGAAAGTGTCGTAGTTTTTTGCCCTTCCCCACAGCACATCCCGGCGCTGGATATCGCTGGCAGTCACATCGTTGGCGGTCATGTAACCCCATATGTAGCCCATGGCCTCCGTTTCCGGGATGTCACGGCCCTTTTTACCGATCACCACCGCCAGTTCCACCTCGCAGGAAAGCTCCTGCACTTCGGCCGGGCGGAGAATGGGCTGCCCCGGCGGCAGGATGGCCTGGGGGGATTTGAGAAAGAGCTTGGGTTCGCAGGGGAGGCTCTCCCCTTCTTTTAGCTGGATATCCCGGTAATTCAGCCCCACCCCAATGATCTTGCCGGGGGTGCAAGGGCAGAGAAGAGTCAGTTCTTTTAGGGGAAGTTGTTCCCCGGTCCGTTCAAAGGAGGAAGGGTCGCTGCCGCGGAGAGGGAAGGCAGTATCCCCTTCCACCACAGCATATTCGGGCAAGGAGCCCCGCAGGAATCGAATATAAGAGAACACGATCAATAACCTCTCTGTCATCAGATTAGAAAGCGGGGAGTTTGTTCAGTCCACTGTCGACAATATAAATTATACATTATTCACCTAGTTTGTAAATAGATGCGTTTAAAAAAAATGTGGAATAAAACGAATTCTCTTTTTTGCCAAGAAAGGGCGGGGGCGCTTGTGGCAAAATGCCAAATCTTCCGGGCAGAATGGGCAGAAAAAGGCAATCTTTTAGAAAGGTGTTTCTTTCGGGACAAAAAAGTCCTGTGGGGGGAGATGCTGCCGAGCGGCTTGAAAAAAAGCAGAAGATATGGTATATTGTTAGTATTCCGAGGTGACAAGTATGAAATTTTCGACCAAAGGGCGCTACGCGCTCCGGCTGATGGCGGCCCTGGCCTGCCGGCCTGCCGGGGAAAACATTTCCCTCAAGGAGATCAGCCGGGAGCAGGAGATCAGCCTGAAATATATGGAACAGATCATCACGCCCCTGGTGCGGGCCGGCCTGGTAAAGAGCGGCCGGGGCAGCCAGGGCGGGTATCGGCTGGCCCGGACTGCCGATCAGTACACGGCCGGGGAGATCCTGCGGGCGGTGGAGGGGGACCTCTCCCCCATCCAATGTCTGGAGGATGCCCAGAATCAGTGCCCCCATTACTCCCGCTGCTCCACCATCCGCTTTTGGGAGGGGCTGGATCGGGTGATCCAGCAGTATGTGGATAGTGTGAGCCTGGAAGAGCTGCGCCCGGAAAGCTTGCCGGGGCAGGAACAGGAAGAATAAAAAGCAAAAGCCCGGCCCTTTTGGGGCCGGGTTTTTTGTGTTTTTCAGGGGCTTGGGACCGATGAAAACAGGGAAAACTATTCCTCCCAGAGGCGGTTTGCCTCCAGTTCCTGCTTCAGTGCCTCCACAAAGGTGTCGAGAGCCGGCGAGCGGTAGCTTTTTTGGTGGAGCACCAGGGAGAGCTGGCTGCGGCAGTCCAGGCCCTCAACCGGGAAAAAAAGGAGCGGATCTTCCGGGTGCAGGGCACTCAGGGCTCTGCCCTGCCCCAGGAACAACCCGGGGCAAAAGCAGGCCTCCTGGCCGCCGGCTGCCAGGGTCAGCTGGAGCCCGGCGTCGGCCACCGTGAGGGCCCGGCGGGGCGCAATGCCTTGGGTCCGGAAAAATTCATCCAGTTTGCGCTGAAAATTGCTTCGGTCATGGGTGAAGATGAAATCCAGTTTTTCCAGGTCCCCGGCGCTCAGGCAGGGGTGTTCTTCCGGATTTTCCCACCCCAGCCGCCGGCAGAGCAGGGAGCGGCGGGCAGCCAGCCGGATGGGCTCCCGGGCCAGGGGGATATACTGAAACTCCGCCAGAAGGCGAGGGTCCACCCCCAAAAAGAGATCCAGTTCCCCGTTCAGCAGCATCTGTTCAAAGCGTTGGGTATCATCGTGGAAGAAGATCAGCTCCACCTGGGGGCAGTCTGCCCGGAACCGGCTCACCGCCCCCGGCAGCAGCACCCGGGCCCGGGCGGCGTGGATGCCCACCCGCAGAGGCCCGCCCCCCTGCCGGCAGATCTGGTCCATCTGGGCTTCCAAACCCTGTTCCAGCACCCGGATCTGGCGCAGGGTGGCCAGAAGGGCCTGGCCCGCCGGCGTCAGGGCAAAACGGGGCCGCCGCACAAATAAAGGCGTGCCGTAATGTTCTTCCAGCCGTTTCATCTGTTCGCTCATGGATTGCTGGGTGACGAAAAGCCGCTGGGCAGCCCGGCTGATGCTGCCCTCCTGGGCCAGCACCAGAAAATATTCCAGTCCGGTAGTCATACCGATCCCCCTCCTTTTTCTTCCTTTGTACCACAGCCCGGGTTTTAATACAAGAAAAATCCTGTGAAGAAGATAAAAATATCTGTTTTGATTTGTGAGTGTTCGGTGCTACACTGAAGAAAACGGGATGGCCGGCGGGAAGGCCCCTGGCCGGAGAGGAGAAACGTCCATGGAAGAAAAGGACTGCATGCATTTCAAGGATTACCGCAGCGGCCAGCTTACCAACGGCATTGAGCGGGCGGCTCACCGGGCCCTGCTGTACAGCACCGGGCTGGATACGGAGGACCTGAAAAAGCCCATGGTGGCGGTGGTGAATTCCTTCACCGAGATGGTGCCCGGCCATATCCACCTGCGGGAGCTGGCGGATTTTGTCAAGCAGGGGATCATTGAGGCCGGTGGCATTCCCCGGGAATTCAATACCATTGCCATCTGTGACGGCATCTGCCAGGGGCATAAGGGGATGAGCTATCCCCTGCCCAGCCGGGAGATCATTGCCGATTCCATTGAATACATGATTGAGGCCCACCAGTTTGACGCCATGGTCATGCTGCCCGGCTGCGACAAGATCGTGCCGGGGATGCTGATGGCGGCCATGCGGCTGAATATCCCCACCATCCTGGTGCCGGGCGGGCCCATGCTGCCCGGCCGCTATAAGGAGATGGATGTGCTCACCCTCACCGATATGCGGGAGCTCATCGGCCGCACCCAGACCGGGAAGATGACGGTGGAAGACCTGATGGAGGCGGAAAAGTGCGCCCTGCCCGGCTATGGCACCTGCTCCATGCTGGGCACCGCCAATACCATGAGCTGCCTGGCCGAGGTGCTGGGCATGTCCCTGCCCGGCTGCGGGCTGGCTCATGCGGTGTCGGCCAAGAAACGGCGTATCGCCAAGCAGTCCGGCAAGCGGGTGGTGGAAATGATCGGGGAGGGCCTCACCCCTCGTAAGATCATGACCCGGGAATGCCTGCGCAACGGCATTGCCGCCAGCATGGCCATGGGGGCCTCCACCAACAGCACCCTCCACCTGCCGGCCATTGCCCACGAGGCGGGTATCTCCATCACCCTGCGGGATTTTGACGAGATCAGCCGCCAGGTGCCCTACCTGTGCAACATCAAGCCCTCGGGCAAGTACCCCCTCAGCGTGCTGGATGAGGCCGGGGGGATCCCGGCGGTGCTCAAGGCCATCGAGCCCAAGCTGGATACCGGCGTCCTCACGGTCACCGGCCATACCCTGGGGGAGAACCTGGCCGGGGTGCCCCTGGTGGAAAACGATGTGATCTATCCCCTCTCGGCGCCTAAGAATGAGGAGGGCGGGCTGGCCATCCTCCACGGCAACCTGGCGCCGGACGGGGCGGTGGTGAAAAAGAGCGGGGTCAAGCCCTCCATGTATTACTTTGAGGGGCGGGCCCGGGTCTTCCATTCCATGGAGGAGGCCAGCGCTGCCGTATCGGGGGATCAGATCCAGAAGGGAGATATCCTGGTCATCACCTATGAGGGGCCCAAGGGCGGCCCCGGCATGCGGGAGATGCACATGACCACCAGCCTGATCGTGGGCCGGGGAATGGACGAGAGCTGTGCCCTCATCACCGACGGGCGGTTTTCCGGTTCCACCCGGGGGCCCTGCATCGGCCATGTCTCGCCGGAGGCAGCGGCCGGCGGCCCCATTGCCGCAGTGGAGGAGGGGGATAAAATCATCATTGATATCCCCGGCCGCACCCTCACCCTCTGTGTGCCGGAGGAGGAGATCCGCCGCCGTCTGGCAAAGGTCAAGCATATCCGCAAGGACCGCACCCCGGCGCTGGATCGGTATTCGGCGCTGGTGACCTCGGCGGACCGGGGGGCCGTGCTCAAGACCCCCGAGGAGCTGGCCCGGGAGCGGGCGGAAAAATCCCAATAAGCAAAAAACCAGGGCAGCGCCAAAAAGCGCTGCCCTGGTTTTGTTCAGGGGCAGGGAAAAAATTATTCCTCCACCACACGGATGCTCTGAATGACCTGAGGCTTGCGGGGCCGGTCGGCAAAGCCGGTGGGGGTGGCGGCGATCTCGTCCACCGTATCCATCCCATTCACCACCCGGCCAAAGGCGGCGTACTGGCCGTCCAGGTAGGAGGCATCGGCGTGCATGATGAAGAACTGGCTGCCGGCGCTGTCCGGGTTCTGGGCCCGGGCCATGCTGATGACGCCCCGCACATGTTTGATGGGGTTGTTCCAGCCGTTGGCGGCAAACTCGCCCTTGATCTCCCAGCCGGGGCCGCCCATGCCGGTGCCCTCGGGGCAGCCGCCCTGGATCATAAAGCCCGGGATGATGCGGTGGAAGGTCAGCCCGTCATAAAATTTTTCGTTGACCAGTTTGAGGAAGTTGGCCACCGTGATGGGGGCTGCGCTCTCGTCCAGCTCCAGGTCGATGGTCTTTCCGTTTTCCATGGTGATACGGATCATGGCAAAAACTCCTTTGTTATGGTGATGGGATCTCTGGCTTCAGTATAGCATATCCCGCCCCAAAGGGCAAAGACGCTATACCAGATGCTGCAGCTCGGTCATATTCTCCCAATATCGCTTGGGGCAGTGGGTCATCCGGCAGCGGGGATTCTCCCGGGCCTGGATGGTGAGGGTCTCATAAAAGCGCTTCCAGGCCCGCTGCAGCCGGGCCTCCTCCTCCCCCATCGGGGGCAGCTGAAATTCCCCTTCCAGTTCCAGATAGGAGGCGGCGTGGTCCCGGTAGAGCAGCACCGCCCGGTGGGTCACATCACAGATCAGGAAGTTTTCTTCCGGGAAGCGGGAACAGAAGTGCCCCCGCAGAAGGGGCAGCACATAGTGCTTGGGGGTGATGCGGGCCGCCAGCAGGCCGTCGTATTCCTGAAAGCGGAGAAACCCCTTGAGAAGATGAGCCTCCCCGGTCACCGCCTTTTCCAGGGCCAGCACCGGGGCCACCGCCTCGCTGCCCAGAAACCAGGGGGCCCGGCGGCCCCGCGGGTAGGCAAAGCGCAGAAACCGGAGCAGGGCCAGTTCCTTGCCCTCGCTGCCGTTCAGGAAAGCCAGGCTCACCAGTTCCCGGGCCCGGGGGCCCAGCTTTTCATCGATGCTTCTATCCACCCGGTCGGCCTTTTCCGGGTCGGTGTCAATGAACCGGCTCTCGTACAGGGTGGGGGAAAAGCCCCGGGCAGGGCAGATGACAAAGGGCTCCTCCCGGCGGAAAAAGGCCTCAAAGACGCAGCAGAGAAAGCCCTGCCAGCTGGAATCGTACAGGTATACTACATCTGCCTGGCGATACATTTCACCGCCTCCTCCTTCACCTGCAGCCCGGCCAGCCGGGGCGCGACCCCCTGCCCTGCCAGCTGCTGTACCTGGGGCGCCGAAAACAGGCTCAGCTGTTCGCAGCCCTCGTTGAAAGCTTCCGGGTCCAGCAGGGCCCGGGCCACCAGCTCCCGGCGGGGGCTGCGGCTGCCGGAGTAGCCCCGGCAGCACAGGAAATACTGGGCCCGCTTGAGGACTACCCCGATCCGCTTGAGTTCGGGCAGGCCCAGGGCCCCGTTCTTCCGGGCAATCAGGATCCGGCGGGCACTGCGGGGGCCGATGCCCGGCACCCGCAGCAGTTCCTCCTCCCCGGCCCGGTTCACATCCACCGGGAAGCGGTCAAAGTGCCGCAGTGCCCAGTGGCATTTGGGGTCCATATAGGGGTCAAAATTGGGGCAGTCCTCGTCCAGAATTTCCTCGGCGGAAAAGTGGTAATAGCGGAGCATCCAGTCCGCCTGGTAGAGCCGGTGCTCCCGCAACAGGGGCGGCGGGGTGTAAAGGGCCGGCAGCCGGCTGTCCTCCACCACCGGGATATAGGCCGAGAAAAATACCCGTTTCAGGGAGTATTTCCGGTAAAGTCCCTGGGTCAGATGAAGGATCTGCCGGTCGCTTTCCGGGGTGGCCCCCACGATCATCTGGGTGCTCTGGCCGGCGGGGGCAAAGCGGGGGGCGTGCCGGTAGAGGGCCAGCTCCTGCCGGTTTTGCGTGGCCGAGGCGGCGATCTGCCCCATGGGCCGCAGGATGGCCGCCCGGCTTTTATCCGGGGCCAGCAGCCCCAGGCTGGCCTCGCTGGGCAGCTCTATATTCACGCTGAGCCGGTCGGCCAGAAGCCCCAGCCGGCGCACCAGTTCGGGGCTGGAGCCGGGGATGGCCTTGGCATGAATATAGCCCCGGAACCGGTATTCCTCCCGCAGCAGGGTCAGGGCCGAGATCATCTGCTCCATGGTGTAATCGGGGCTCACCAGCACCGCGCTGGACAGAAACAGCCCCTCGATATAGTTGCGCCGGTAGAACTGGATGGTGAGGTCGGCCAGTTCCCGGGGGGTAAAGGCGGCCCGGGGCAGGTCGTTGGAGCGCCGGTTCACGCAGTAGCGGCAGTCGTAGGCGCAGATGTTGGTATACAGCACCTTTAAAAGGGAGACGCACCTTCCGTCCGCCGTGAAGGTGTGGCAGCAGCCCGGCGCCTGGCAGTTGCCGATGGAACCGGCCTGGCCGCCCCGGTCGCTGCCGCTGGAGGTGCAGGCCACATCATACTTGGCGCTGTCGGCCAGTATGGCCAGCTTTTCTTCCAATTCCATTCCGCGTCTCCCCCTTTCCGGGCCGGTTCTTTTGCATAAAAGATAGAAAAAGGCGGCCTTTGAGCCAAAAACAGCCCAAAAGCCGCCCGCCGATCAGGCAATCCGGATTATGGGACGACCCGCCCTGTATACTGGGAAATACAGAAAAGGCTCACCACTGGCTGACGGTCTTGACCACCTTGCCCACCACATGCAGGTGCTCCAGTTCCTCGCCGCTCAAAACCAGCTCTTCGTAATCCGGGTTGAAGGGCTGCAGTACCACGCTGCTGCCCCGCACCAGGTACCGTTTGAGGGTGCCCTCGCCTTCCCCGTAAATCAATACCCCCAGATCGCCGCTGTCCAGGGTGGGCTGCTTGTGCACTAGGGCCAGATCCCCTTCCCGGATGCGGGGCTCCATGCTGTCGCCCTTGACCACCAGGTAGAAATAGGAGGAAGGGTCTTTGACGCTGGCCAGCTCGGTGCCGTAATCCTCCTCATAAGCCAGGGCCCCATAGCCTGCCCGCACCGTGCCCACCACCGGGATGCCGGTTTGGGCATAGGGCAGGGAAAAAGAGGGGGCGGGCGCTTTGCCCAGCAGATCGTCGGTGCTTACCCCCAGCAGCTTGGCCAGGGCGGTGAGGGTATCCGGGTCGGGAGAAGATTTTCCGTTTTCCCACTTGCCCACGGCCTGCTGGGAGACCCCTACCCGGGCGCTGAGCTGGGCCTGGCTGAGGCCGGCGGCCTTGCGAAGCTCTTTGAGGCGGTCCTTGAACATAATCGATACGCTCCGTTTCTGACGGCGGGCCCCGGGCCCGCGCGTCCTGATGATTTTATGATACAACAAACGGTAGTAAAAGTAAAGAGGAAATCACAACAAAAAGTTGTTGCAAAACTATTGACAACAACCAAAAGTTGTAATATACTCAAGATACAACAAAAAGTTGTGAAATGCGGCAGATTTCGCTTCCGAACAACAGGAGGGGTTTTACGATGAAAAAAATGGCGGCGGGGCTGGAACGGTTTTTGGCGCTGAGCTGCGGTCTGGCAGCTCTTTTAAGCCTGGGCAGCCTGTTTGAGGGGGGCAGCCCGGCAGCCCTGGTTCTGGCAGCGGCCCTGCTGGCGGCGGCCCGGGGGCTTTCCCTGTTGGCCGAACGCAGCGAGCGGGCGGCTCTGCGGGCCCGCCGGCGCCGGCAGAGAACGACCCAGCGCCGTGCCCACCGCCGCCTGGCGGCCTCGGCCCTCAAAAAACCGGCCTCCCCCGCCCCCGACCTGCGGGTGGCCTGAAGCGAAAAAAGCGGTCCTGTCCCTTGGGGGGCAGGGCCGCTTTGGTGTTTTTGGGGGAAGAGGCTTAGTCCCGCCGGTAGATATCCCGGGTATAGACCTTTTCCTCCACATCCTGCAGTTCCTCGGTGAAGCGGTTGGCCACGATTACATCCGCCTGGGCCTTGAAGGCGGCCAGGTCCCGTTCCACCCGGGCGCCGAAGAAGGAATCCTCCTTCAGGGTGGGTTCATACACCACCATGGGCACTCCCCGCTCGCCGATCCGGCGCATGACGCCCTGGATGCTGGACTGGCGGAAGTTGTCGCTGCCGGTCTTCATGGTCAGCCGGTAGATGCCCACCAGCCGAGGCTTCCTGGCCAGGATCCGCTCGGCAATGAAATCCTTGCGGGTGCGGTTGGCCTCCACAATGGCCTGCATCAGGTTCTGGGGCACATCCCGGTAATTGGCCAGCAGCTGTTTGGTATCCTTGGGCAGGCAGTAGCCGCCGTAGCCAAAGCTGGGGTTGTTGTAATGGTCGCCGATCCGGCTATCCAGGCTGACGCCCCGGATGATCTGGGCGGTATCCAGCCCCCGCACCTCGGCGTAGGTGTCCAGCTCATTGAAAAAGCTCACCCGCAGAGCCAGGTAGGTGTTGGCGAACAGCTTGATGGCTTCGGCCTCGGTGGTGCCGGGGTAAAGGGTGGGGATATCCTGCTTGAGGGCCCCCTGGGCCAGCAGCTGGCCAAAACGGTGGGCTGCCTGGCAGAGCTCCTCATCCTCCTGAGGGGCGCCCACCACGATCCGGCTGGGGTAGAGGTTGTCATAGAGGGCCCGGCCCTCCCGCAGAAATTCCGGGCTGAACAGCAGCCGGGCGCCGGTTTTCTCCCGCATGGCCTTGGTGAAGCCCACCGGCACGGTGGATTTGATCACCACCACCGCCTGGGGGGCCAGCTCCATCACCTGGGCAATGACGCTCTCCACGCTGCTGGTATTGAAGTGGTTCTGTTCCGGGTCATAGTCGGTGGGGGTGGAAATGATCACATATTCTGCCCCGGAAAAGGCCTCGGCCGGGTCGGTGGTGGCCTTCAGATCCAGCTGGTGATGGGCCAGATAGTCCTCAATTTCCCGGTCCGCAATGGGGGATTGGCGGCGGTTGATCTGTTCCACCTTCTGGGGCAGCAGGTCCAGCGCAAAAACGGTGTTGTGCTGGGACAAAAGAATGGCGTTGGAAAGCCCCACATAGCCGGTACCGGCCACGGCGATCTTCATAGATATCCTCCCTTGGCGCGCGGGGGTGATAGGCCCGGCGCGCGGCTCTTATTCTTTTCAATATACCACCGGCGGGGAATTTTTTCAATGCGGCCCGCCTTGCTGCCGGGGTACAAGAAAGCCGCGGCAGCTGGAAAACTCCGGCGCCGCGGCAGGATTCATTTGTTGGCCCCGCCTTCGGGGAAAACCACGGTGATGCAGGTGCCCCTGCCCTCCTGGCTTTCCAGCTTGATGGAGGCGTGGTGGAGAAGGGCGATGTGCTTCACGATGGCAAGACCCAGTCCGGTGCCGCCGGTGGCCTTGGAACGGCTCTTGTCCACCCGGTAGAACCGCTCAAAAACACGGCGCTGGCTGGCCGGCGGGATTCCGATACCGTTGTCCTCCACCTGCAGGTAGGGGCTGCCCTCCGAGGTGCGCCCCACCGATACCCGCACCAGCCCGCCGGGCCGGTTGTAGCGGATGGCGTTGTCGCACAGGTTGACGCAGAGTTCTTCCAAAAGATGAGGAATTCCCTGCACCGGGGTGCTCTCCCCTTCCAGCCGCAGGCCCACAAAGGCCTTCTGAGCGTTGACCCGCAGGCTGTCCACACAGCCCTTGGCGATCTGGTACAGGTCGGCCTTTTCCAGTTCGGCGGGCTGGCTGTCCTGGTTATCCAGGGCCGACAGCTGAATGATGTCGGCCACCAGGGCCAGCATCCGCCCGGCCTCCACCCGGATCTTGGAGGCAAAAGCCGGGATATCCTGGGGCTTGGCCATGCCGTTTTCCATCAGCTCGGCGTAGCCGGAAATGCTGGTAAGGGGGGTCTTGAGCTCGTGGCTCACATTGGCGGTGAATTCCTGGCGCAGTTTTTCATTGTTCTGGCGCAGCAGCCGGTCGGCCCGCAGGGCGGCCGCAAAGGGTTCCAGTTCCCGGTAGGGGACCTTTTCAGGCAGATGCTCCAGATCCTCCCCCATTTTCAGGATGGGCCGCACCAGCTGGCGGGTGAGGAAGATGGCCAGCAGCACCGACGTCACCAGGATGAGGAAGCAGCAGACCACCAAAGCAGGCAGGGTCGCGTCGTACAGAGCGTAGGCGCCCCCCACATCCCGGGCGATCCGCAGCACATTGCCGTCGCTCAGCAGCACTGCCTCATAATAGGTATTGTAGCCCAGGGTGGCGCTCTGGCGGCGGGCGCTGCCCTGGCCCTGGCTCAGGGCGTCCTGGATCTCGGGCCGGCTCAGATGGTTTTCCATGGGGCCGCTGGCCAAGCTCTCATACAGCACATCCCCCTCGGGAGAGATGAGGGTGAGCCGCAGGTTTTCGCTCCCGAAGGCGGAGAGCTCTTCGGGGGATTCCAGGTACTGGTAGGACCGGGCGATGGTCTGGGCGGCGGTGGCCAGATCCTGGATGACCTGCTGGTCAAAGGCCCGGTAGAAGACATACAGGCTCAGCACGGCGGTGAGGGCCATGCTGAACAGGCCGATGAAGATGAGGCGGAAATTGATCCGCTCTTCCATACTGTCCTGCCGGCGCTTCATACCGGTTCCTCGGCGGCCAGCTTATAGCCCACCTTCCGCACGGTCTGGATGCAGCCGCCGGCCTGGCCCAGTTTCTGGCGCAGGGTGCGCACATGCATATCGATGGTGCGGCTTTCCAGAGAGAAGTCGGTGTCCCATACCTTCTGCATGATGGTATCCCGGTTGAGGACAACCCCGGGGGAGGAAAGGAAGAGCCGCAGCAGGCTGTATTCCTTGAAGGTCAGCTCCACCGGCTCTCCGTCCACCGTCACCACATGACGGCTGTCGTCCATTTCGATGCCCTCAAAGCGGAGCAGATGCTCGGCCTGGCCCCGCTGGGCCCGGCGAAGGGCCGCCTTGATCCGGCTGGTGAATTCCATCACACCAAAGGGTTTGGCGATGTAGTCGTCGGCGCCCTTGTCCAGCCCCTTCACCACATCCAGCTCCCGGTCCCGGGCGGTGACCAGGATCACCGGCAGGGCCGCGGTGGCGGGGTCCCGCCGCAGCTTTTCCAGAATGGTGAGGCCGTCCTCGCCGGGCAGCATCAGGTCCAGCACCACCAGTTCCGGCAGCTGCCGGTGGCAGGCCGCCCAGAAAGCTTCGCCGTTGGCGAAGCCCTGGGCCTCCATGCCGGCGCTGGTCAGGGCATATTGTTCCAGTTCGCAGATGCTTGAATCGTCTTCCACGATATAGATCATAGTTTTTAAGACTCCTTAGAAAGGGGGTACCGGGCCAGATACTTGGCGAAACGCTCGTTGAAGGCCTCGTCCCCTTCTTTTATTTTACCAAGATAGGCGTGTGTGTCAAAGCTGTTCTGGGCCACCTCGATCATGGCCACGGCAATGTTGCTGCAGTGGTCGGCCACCCGCTCGTAGTTGGTGAGCAGGTCGTTGAGCACAAAGCCATACTCGATGGAGCAACTGCCGGCCTGCAGCCGGGCGATGTGGCGGGTCTTGATCTGGCGAACCAGATCGTCGATGACCTGCTCCATGGGCTCCACCTTGGCAGCCTCGGTCATATCGTTCTTCTCAAAGCTGGTGATGGTGCGGTCAATCAGGTCCTGAATGGCAGCCTCCAGCACTCCCAGCTCCCGCTGGGCGGCATCCGAGAAGATGATCTGTTTGTCGTTCATTTCCCGGGCGGTCTTGCACAGGTTGGCGGCATGGTCGCCGATCCGCTCAAAGTCGCTGATGGTGTGCAGCAGGGTGTTCACGCTGTGGCTGTCGGCCAGGGTCATATCGCAGGAGGAAAGCTTGACCAGGTAGGTGCCCAGCTGGTCCTCATAGTGGTCGATGCTGTCTTCCTGCCTGTCCACCTTATCGGCAAGCTCGGCGCTGAAGTTGTGGGTGAGGGACATGGCCTGCAAAAGGCTCATGCGGGCCACTTCGGCCATATCGCAGGTGACGACACGGGCCCGGTCGGTGGCCACGGCAGGGGTGGAGAGCAGACGCTCGTCCAACAACTGGAACTGGTCGGGCTTCTTGTCGTCCTTGATGGTCAGCATGGCCAGTTTTTCCAGCAGGGCGCTGAAGGGCAGCATGACAAAGCTGGCCAGGATGTTGAAGGTGGAGTGGATGACGGCGATACCCACCGCGCTGGCCGACTCATTCACAAAACCAAAGCCGATCACCGCGTTGAGGGTGTAATAGATGGTGGAGAAGAAGATAACGCCGATCACGTTGAAATACAGGTGCACAATGGCTACCCGGCGGGCGTCCTTGTTGGCGCCCACACTGGAGATCAGGGCGGTGGCGCAGGTACCGATGTTCTGGCCCATGACGATGGGCAGGGCGGTGGCATAGGTGACAACGCCGGTGGCGCACAGGGCCTGCAGGATACCCACGCTGGCACTGCTGGACTGGATGATGGCGGTAAGGATGGCGCCGGCCAGGATGCCCAGGATGGGGTTGGAGAAGGCCAGGAACAGGTCGGTGAACCAGGACTCATTGGCCAGAGGCTTGACTGCGCCGGACATGGTCTCCATGCCGGTCATCAGCACAGCAAAGCCAATGAGGATGGTGCCCACGCCCTTTTTCTTCTCGCTCTTGCAGAACATATACAGCACAATGCCGATAAAGGCCAGCACCGGGCTGAAGGAGGAGGGCTTGAGCAGAGTGATAAAAAGGCTGTCGCCTTCCAGGCCGGTAAGGCTCAGCAGCCAGCTGGTAACGGTGGTACCCACGTTGCTGCCGATGATGATGCCGATGGCCTGGTGCAGCTGCATGATGCCGCTGTTTACAAAGCCCACGACCATAACGGTGGTGGCGCTGCTGGACTGGATGACCGCGGTGACGGCCAGGCCCAGCCCGAAACCTTTGAGGGGATTATCGGTCAGGCGGCTCAGGATGGTCTGTAGTCTGCCGCCCGCCTGCTTTTCCAGGGCATTTCCCATGGTGTCCATGCCGAAAAGGAAAAGAGCCAGCCCGCCCAGCAGGCTGAAAAAGTTCAATACGCTCATAGCTTCCTCGTTCCTTTGTCTGCCCGCCCCGGGGGCGGGGTTTTCTCGTTTGTTCCCTTTGTAAAATTCTTACTTTAGTATTGTAAAATAGGGCAGGTAAAATCCGCTATCAGCGAAATGTAAAATCTATGTAAAATTGGCTTTACAAAAGGGTTTTTGGCCCAAAGAAACGCCCGGGAAAGGACCTTTTGCCTGTTCATATATACGCGCCGGGCCGGGGCAACTTTACCAAAACACTGCGCCATTTTACAGTTCCTTTGCACAAGGGCTGAAAGCGGGCCCCGGCATTTTACAAAAGTTTTGCCGGGGCGTGGTGGTTTGGCAGGGCCGCCGGGGTATAGAATAGGACCGTACCCGAAAGGAACCAAACAAACTGCCCGGCGGGCCTATAGCAAAGCAGGCCCAAAGAAAAGGAACCGGGCAAGACCAAACGAAAGGAACAACCAGTTTATGAAAAAGATCACTTCTATTCTCTGCGCCGGCGCCATGATGGCCCTGTGCCTCACCGGCTGCGGCGGCTCCGCTTCTTCCGGCTCTGCCGCTGCTTCTTCTTCCACCGCTGCCGAGACTTCTTCTTCTCAGGCTGCTTCCGTTTCCACCGCGGCTGTCTCCGGCACCGTGGCCACCGGCGGGTCCACCAGCATGGAGTCTGTGATCGCCGCCCTGCAGGAGGCTTTCCTGGAGCTGCAGCCCGACGTGACCGTTACTTATGATCCCACCGGCAGCGGTGCCGGCATCACCGGTGCCACCGACAAGACCCTGGACATCGGGCTTTCCAGCCGCGCTGTCAAGGATGAAGAGGCCGAGGCCGGCGTGACCGGTACCACCGTGGCCCTGGATGGCATCGCCATCATCGTCAACAACAACAACGCGGTTGCCGGCCTGAGCCTGGAGCAGATCGCCGGCATCGCCAAGGGCGAGATCACCAACTGGAGCGAGGTTGGCGGCGCTGACGCCCCCATCGTGCTGGTAGGCCGTGAGGCCGGCAGCGGCACCCGCGACGGCTTCGAGAGCATCGTGGGCGTGGAAGATGAGTGCGTGTACTCTCAGGAGCTCACCGCTACCGGCGCCGTGATCGCCGCTGTGGCCAGCAATGAGAACGCCATCGGCTATGCTTCCCTCTCCGCTCTGGATGACACCGCCAAGGCCGCGACCGTGGACGGCGTGGCCTGCAGCGAGGAGACCATCCTGGACGGCACCTACAAGATTCAGCGCCCCTTCGTCTTCGTCACCAACAACAGCGTGGAGCCCTCTGAGGCTGTGCAGGCCTTCATCGACTTCGCCACCAGCGAGGACGCTGCCGACCTGATCCGTGCCGCCGGCGCGGTGCCTGTGGTCTGATAAGACCCGCTTCCCCCTTTGAAAAATTCTTCTTGATTTTCCCTTCGTAAAAATTCTTACAGATTTCCTTCTTACCTAGTGTGTTCCCTCTTTGGCCCGGCCCAACCGCTTTGGCGGCGGACCGGGCCTTTTTAAGGGGAAAAAGCAAAGCCTGTTCCTGTTATTGTGTAGTGTGCGGTCAGAAAGAAAAGAGAACGATATGAAAAAAGCAAAGCGAGCCAAAGGTTTTGTGGAAACCTTCATGAATGGCGTATTCTTTGTGGCGGGCATGACGGCCATCTTCTGCGTCCTGCTCATCACTGTGTATATGTTTGTGGCCGGCCTGCCCGTCATCCGGCAGATCGGCCTCAAGGATTTCCTGTTGGGCCAGGTGTGGGCTTCCACCGCCGCCGAGCCCAAGTACGGCATCCTGCCCTTTATCCTTACCAGTTTCTTCGGCACCCTGGGCGCCGTGATCCTGGGGGTGCCGGTGGGGCTGCTCACCAGCGTCTTCCTCAGCAAGATGGCCCCTGCCCGGCTGGGCAAGCTGGTAAGCAGCGCTGTGGAGCTGCTGGCCGGCATCCCCAGCGTGGTCTACGGCCTGATCGGCATGACCGTGCTGGTGCCCCTGGTTGCCTCGATCTTCAACCTGCCCAGCGGCGCCTGCCTGCTGTCGGCCATCCTGGTGCTGATGGTCATGATCCTGCCCAGCATCGTTTCGGTGAGCGTCACGGCCCTGAACGCCGTGCCCCCCGAGTACGAGGAGGCCAGCCTGGCCCTGGGCGCCACCAAGACTGAGACCTATTTCAAGGTGAGCGTTCCGGCAGCCAAGAGCGGTATCGCCGCCGGCGTGGTGCTGGGCATCGGCCGTGCCATGGGTGAAGCCATGGCCGTGATGATGGTGGCCGGCAATGTGGCCAACATGCCGGGCCTGTTCAAGAGCGTCCGTTTCCTGACCACCGCCATCGCCAGCGAGATGAGCTATGCCAGCGGCCTGCAGCGCCAGGCCCTGTTCAGCATCGCCCTGGTGCTGTTCGTCTTCATCATGCTGCTGAATGCTTTTCTCAACCGGGTGCTGAAGGGAGGAAACCAGGATGAACAGTAAGCGCAAGATATACAACAGCCTCCTGCCTGCCCTGGTCTTTATTGCCGCGGCTTTCACGGTGCTGCTGCTGGTGATCATCATCGGCTTTGTCCTTTTCAAGGGCCTGCCCGAGCTGAGCTGGAGCCTGCTCACCAGCGTGCCCAGCGTGATCCGCAAGGTGGAGGGCATTCTCCCCTACATTGTAAACACTTTGTATGTTGTGATGCTTAGTATACTAATTGTATTGCCCCTGGGCGTGGGCGCGGCGGTTTACCTCACCGAGTACGCCAAAAACCGTCGGCTCATCGCGGTGATCGAGTTCACCACCGAGATTCTGGCCGGCATCCCCAGCATCATTTACGGTCTGGTTGGCATGCTGGTCTTTAACCAGAAGCTGGGCCTGGGCAGCTGCCTGATCTCGGGCAGCCTGACCCTGGTGATCATGACCCTGCCCACCATCATCCGCACCACCGAGGAGAGCCTGAAAACCGTCCCCCAGAGCTACCGGGAAGGCGCTTTGGGCCTGGGCGCGGCCAAGTGGCATATCGTGCGCACCCTGGTGCTGCCCTGCAGCCTGGACGGCATTGTCACCGGCTGCATCCTGGCCATCGGCCGTATCGTGGGCGAGAGTGCGGCCCTGCTGTTTACCGCGGGCTGCGGCAAGGTGCTGGCCCAGGGCATCATCCGGGCCTATACCAGCAGCGGCGCCACCCTGTCGGTGGCCCTGTACATGACCGTCTTTGAGGAGGGCAATTTTGACGTGGGTTACGCCATCGCCGCCGTCCTGATGATTCTGGTGCTGGTACTCAACCTGCTGGCCAAGTTCAGCAGCAAGAAGCTCAAGAGAAAGTTTTAACTCCGAAGGAGAAGATAGAGATGAATGATCCGATTTTGCAGACCCAGGACCTGAAACTGTATTACGGCGCTTTCCAGGCGCTGAAGGGTATTAATATGGAAATTGCCGAAAAGACCATCACTGCTCTGATCGGCCCTTCCGGCTGTGGCAAATCCACCTTTCTGAAGACCCTGAACCGGATGAACGACCCGGAGCTGGTGCCCGGGCTGCGGGTGGAGGGCAAGGCCCTCTACCGGGGCCAGGATATTTTTGACAAGAGCGTGGATGTGACCCTGCTGCGCAAAAAGATCGGCATGGTGTTCCAGAAGCCCAACCCCTTCCCCATGAGCATTTACGACAACATTGCTTACGGGCCCCGGCTGCACGGCGCCCACAGCAAGGCCAAGCTGGATGAGATCGTGGAAAAGAGCCTGCGGGGCGCGGCCATCTGGGACGAGGTGAAGGACCGGCTGAAAAAGAGTGCTCTGGGCCTTTCCGGCGGTCAGCAGCAGCGGCTGTGCATCGCCCGGGCTCTGGCGGTGGAGCCGGACGTATTGCTGATGGACGAACCCACCAGCGCCCTGGACCCCGGCAGCACCATGAAAATCGAGGCACTGATGAGCGAGCTGAAGGAGCAGTACACCGTGGTCATCGTGACCCACAATATGCAGCAGGCTGCCCGTATCAGCGACGAGACGGCGTTTTTCCTGCTGGGCGAGATGGTGGAAAAGGGCCCCACAGCCGACGTGTTCTCCCGCCCCAAGGATAAGCGCACCGAGGATTACATCACCGGCCGGTTCGGTTAAGGAGGAAGAATGCCATGAGCTTGAGAGAAAAATACGACAGCGATCTGCGCCGGCTGGAAGAAGCGGTGCGCCAGATGGGCGAGGATGTGCGCCAGGCGCTGGTCCAGTCCCTGCAGTCGGTGGAAGAAAAGAACCGGGAACTGGCCCGGCAGGTGATCGAGGGCGACCGGGATATCGACAGCCAGGAGCGGGAGATCGAGCATCTCTGCATGACCCTGCTGCTGCGCCAGCAGCCCATTGCCAGCGACCTGCGCCAGGTAAGCGGCGCTTTGAAGATGGTCACCGATCTGGAGCGGATGGGCGACCACGCGGCGGATATTGCCGAGGTGGGCCTGGCCCTGAAACCGGAAGCCGTCTTTTCCGAGGGGCTCCGCCGTATGGCACGGAATGCCCTGGAGATGGAGCGTCAGACCCTGGAGGCTTTCCTGGAGCGGGACCTGAACAAGGCCGACCAGGTCATCAAGGCCGACGACGGGCAGGATGCCCAGTTTGAGGCGGTCAAGCAGGACCTGGCCATCCGGCTGGCTGCCGATCCGGGCGGCGCCGATGAGACCCTGGATCTTCTGATGATCGCCAAATATATGGAGCGGCTTTCCGACCATGCGGTGAACGTGGCCGAGTGGGCCCGGTTCTGCCAGACCGGCCTGTACCGGGGCGAGCAGATCGTCTGACCCCGGCGCTCGATTCTTTTTGTTTTGCCATCCAGGCTTTGCTTTTGGGGCGGCGCGCTGTAAAAAAGCGCGCCGCCCGCTTTTTGTGCCCCTTGCCGGAAAAGGCCGGGCCGGTTACAATAGTAAGGAAAAAAGTTTTTCCGGGAAAAAAGGAGGGCCAAGGGATGGATCAGAATCCCGCCATGAAGATCATCGCCCATATCCGCACCGATTTTGCCACCAAGTTCGGCGTGCCCCGCCAGAGCGGCCTGGTGGATGCGCTCAAGGCCAGGATCGTTTTTGAAGAGGAGTACCGGGTGGCTGAGGCGGTGCGGGGGCTGGAAGAGTTTTCCCATATCTGGGTGATCTGGCAGTTTTCGGGGGCCATCCGGCCGGATTGGTCCCCCACCGTGCGCCCACCCCGGCTGGGCGGCAATACCCGCATGGGCGTATTTGCCACCCGCTCGCCCTTCCGGCCCAACCCCATCGGCCTGTCCTGTTTGAAGCTGGAGAAGATCGAGCATTCCCCCCAGTTTGGGCCGGTGCTCTGGGTATCCGGGGCGGACCTGGTGGACGGCACCCCCATCTATGACATCAAACCCTACCTGCCCTATGCGGATTGCCGGCCCCAGGCGGTGGGCGGCTTTGCCGCCGCTGCCCCGGAAAAGAAGCTGCAGGTGCGGGATGAGGCGGGCTTGGCCGACCGGCTGCCCCCGGAAAAATGGGCGGCCCTGCGGGGCGTGCTGGAACAGGACCCCCGGCCTTCCTATCAGAAGGACCCGGATCGGGTATACGGATTTGAGTTCGGAGGCTGGCAAGTGCGCTTTTCGGTGGAGGGAGAAGAGCTGCAGCTGCGTCAGCTGACGCCCCTGGCCAAAAAACAGGAAGAACAGGAGTAAAGAAAGGATCGGAATATGAAAGTATTGCTGGTAAACGGAAGCCTGCGGGAGCACGGCTGCACCAACCGGGCCCTGAAGGAGGTGGCCGGCGCCCTGGAAAAATGGGGTGTGGAAAGCGAGATCTTCTGGATCGGGATGAAGCCGGTATACGGCTGCATTGCCTGCGGCCGCTGCCGGGACCTGAACCGGTGCGTCTTTGTGGCCGACTGCGGCAATGAGCTGCTGGAAAAAATGCGTCAGGCAGATGGGATCGTGGTGGGTTCGCCCGTATATTACGGCGGCCCCAACGGCACCCTCTGTGCCCTGCTGGACCGGGCCTTCTATGCCGGCGGCCATACCCTGGCGGGCAAGCCGGCTGCCGCGGTGGTGAGCTGCCGCCGGGGCGGGGCCACCGCTGCCTTTGACCGGCTGAACAAGTACTTCACCATGAGCCGGATGCCGGTGATCTCCAGCCAGTACTGGAATATGGTCCACGGCTTTACCCCCCAGGATGTGGAGAAGGATGCGGAAGGGCTGCAGACCATGCGCACACTGGGCGACAATATGGCCTACTGGCTGCGCTGTCAGGAGGCTGCCGGCATTCCCATGCCCCAGCCGGAAGCCACCACCCCCACCAATTTCATCCGATAAGAGAAAAAAGGCCCGGGGCCCGCAGATTCACTGCGGGCCCCGGGCCTTTGACGTATAGGGATAGAGAATATCAATTGGTTTCGGGCCAGATCTGCTGGCCGTTCACTGTCAGCCGGTCTACCTGCGCCAGATCCAAGGGCTGGTCAAAGAGCAGTTTCACCTGAATCCGCTGGCTGCCGTCATCCTCAAGGCTTACCATGGTGCTGGCAGCGCTGTAGTCCCGGAGAGGACTGCCGTCCTTCATCAGGATCTCAAAATCCGGCTGCAGGGAGGATTCCAGCATCTCTCCCTCGCCGTAGAAGGAGATGCCGGCAGGGCTCAGTTCCACCTGGGTCATTTTCCAGGGCTTCTGATCGAAATCACAGTCGATCAGAAGATTGTTCTGGGAGGGTTCCAGCCGGAAGGTGGCGGTCCACTCCCCTTCTATATGCTGGTAACTGGTGGCTTCCAGGGCAATATACACAAGGGAAGGGTCGGTATCTTCGGGCAGGGCGCAGATATGCTCCTGCCGCAGAGATTCCGAACGCCAGGTTTCTTTGACATCCTCCTGGGAAGAATCCCGCCGGTCCACCACTGCCACCGGCAGGTCCAGCCGATTGTCCTCCGCATCGGTAAGGTAGAAGGAGGCCTGATTGTAGCGAACTTCCGGGTCAATCTCAGTCAGGATATGCAGGTTGTCGGATACCACCCCGCTGGCCATATAGGTGAGCCAGGGGAAAGCCTCGCTCTGGCGGGTGAACTGGATGGAGAGCAGGGGCAGGCTGTCGTCGGAAAGCTGACGGGCCAGGGGCGTCTGGTCCGAGCCGGTCAGGCTGTAGCCGCACCGGCGGGCCGGGTAGACAATGGCCGGGTAGGGCACCTTGTCTTCCACATCCGCCACCGTGTATTCCTCATTGGTCAGGATTTCGTCCTGCCGCTGGGTGAGGATGGTGCCCAGGCTAAGGGTCACCTTGCTGGGGGCTTTTCCCCCAAATTTCTGGGCGGTAATGCGCAGGATAGCACTGCCGTTTTCGTCCATGGACACATGGTCGCAATAGGCCCAGTCCATGCCGCTCACTTCCAGTTCGGGGACTTCCAGGGTCTCGTCCAGCCGGTTCTGGCCGGTGGTGTCGGTCAGGCTCAGATAGAACAGGGCGGTGTCCCCGTCGCTGAGAGCGGCGATCACCTCGGCCCGGATGCCGGAAGATTCACAGCTCTCGTCCAGCGGGGTGAAAAGGGCCAGGGTATCGGCGCTCACCGAGGAAAGCCGCACCGCCAGGTCCGGCACTGCGGCCAATCCCCCCAGGGAAAAGACCAGGCAGAGGCAGCAGATCCCGGCCACCGTTACCAGCCGGCGGAAAAACCGGCCGGGCAGCCGGCGGGCAGGCCGGTCAGCGGCATACAGGATCCTCTTTTTCACAAAGGGAGAAAGGCGTACCGGATCCAGATCCCGCTTCAGGGTCTCGCGCAGGGTATCATCAGAGATCTTCATAGGCCGCTCCCTCCAATCTTTGTTCCAGTTTTTGCCTGGCCCGCCGGAGCCGTATGCTCACGGTGGGCTGGGGGCAATTCAGAAGCCGGGCAATCTGCCCCACCGAAAAGCCCTCATAGTAGTGCAGCAGGATAACCTCCCGGTAGGTGGGCTTGAGCCCCTGTATCTCCCGCAGCAAAAGGCCGGGCTCCTGCCGCTGTCCCTGTTCCTCCCATAAATCAGGGTAATCCGCCACCAGGTCCACCCGGCGGCGCCAGCTGCTTTTTAAAAGGTCCTTGCAGGTGTTTACCAGCACCTTCATGACAAAGGCGCGGGGATTGGGGCCGGGGCGATAATGGCGGAAGATCTTCAGGAAGGATTCCTGTACAGCGTCTTCAGCCATTTCCCGGCTGCCCAGGTATACGATGGCAAGCCGCAGCATCTCGTCGCCGTATTCTTCCACTAGCTCCGTCATTTCGTCGGCGCCCAGTGCGGCAGGCATCCGCCCCGCCCCCTTTCCCGGTTGATGTGGGTCTAAAATTTGGGCCTATTCCTGGCAGGCCCGCTGAAAGGCGAAGGCGGCGCAGAAAAACAGGCTGCCCACCAAAAGCATATACAGATGGATGTCGGCAAGCATGGGGCACGCCCTCCTTTCCCGATGGCGCGGGTTTATTCGTGGCGGATAGCTTCCAGGGCGCTGATCTTCACAGCCCGGCCGGCAGGCATGATGCCGGACAAAAGCCCCACCAGGGTGGCAAAGGCCAGGGCCAGCAGCACCAGCCAGAAAGGCACAATGGAGATGGAGCCGGTGCCCATGCCGCCCATGCCGCCGCCGATGCTGCCCAGAAGGCCGGACAGGTCGGCACTGGAACCAAACAAGGCCAGGATCAGGGTAAGATGGTTGAGGATAAAGCTGATGAGCAGACTGAACAGCACCCCGATGGCGCCGCCCAAAAATCCGATGGCACCGCTTTCCACCAGGAACATGGCCCGGATATGGCCAAGCTCACAGCCCAGCACCTTCATAACGCCGATCTCCCGTGTTCGCTCGTAAATGGCCATGGTCATGGTGTTGGCGATATTCAGGGCGGCTACCAGAAGACTGATAGCGGCAAGGCCGCCCAGGATCATCTGGCTGCGGGCCACGCTGGCCTGCATCTCTTCCCGGATCTGGGTCATGCTCCAGGTCTGGTAGCCGATGTCCTTGATTTGATTTTCCACCTCGGCCACATTGTCCACCTTATCCACCTTCACATACACTTCCTCGTAGCCGTTGCTGCCCGGGGTGTAGGAATAGCTGCCGCTGCTGCCGCTGACATATACACTGCCGGAGGAGCCGTTGGATTTCTGGCCGGAAAGCTTTTCATAGGCCTTTTCCAGCATCTGGACGTCCGAAAGGCGCATGACCACGCCGCCGTCGGTGAAATAGCCGGCATTGTAATCGCTCACCAGGACGCCCACCACCACCAGCTGGTATTCCTTGGATTCTTCCTTCCCGTTTTGGTCGGTGTAGCTCAGCTTCAGGGTCATCTTATCCTTTTCCACATCCACAAAGGGAGGGACAGGATTGCCCAGGCTGTCAGTCTGGCCCTGGTAGCGGCGGCGCTTGGCGCTGTTTTGGCTCCGGCGGGTATCCTCAAACTGATACCCCATATTCTGCCCCGCCAGTACCGGGATCTTATCCTTGCCCAGGTTCATGTCGGCGGTGAGAAATTTGCCGCTGGCCAGCTGGAAGCCCATGGGCTCCAGGGCATCCGGGTACAGGCCGTAGATGTTCCACAGGTATTGACTGTACTGGTCGTTCTTGCCGGCGGTGATATTGCCCCCGATATTCTGGGGCTGGTAATAGGGGGTGGCGGCCACCACATGTTCCGTGCTCCGCAGGGAAGTGATCATCTCGTCGTCCAGCTTGGGGACTTCCTTGCCGCTGGGGTCGCCGCCGTAGTTATAGATCTGGATCTTGGTCAGGTCGCCCCAGCTGGCCAGCATTTCCTCGTTTTGGGCGCTGATGGCCAGGCCCAGGCTGATCATGACCACAATGGCGCAGGTGCCCACCACCACGCCGATGACGGTAAGGGCGGTACGGCCCTTGCGTCGGCGCAGATTGTTCAGGGACATGCGCAGCAGGTCATAAATCTTCATCGTCTTCACCCAGGGCGGCCAGGGCCTTGGCCTTCCGCTTCTTCAGTACGATCCGCACCACCAGGGCGATCACGCCGGCGGCCACGATCACGATCACCACAATCACACCCACGGGCAGGCCGCCTTCGGTTTCAGGCTCCATCATGCCGGGGTCCGTCATGCCGGGGTCTTCCATGGCGGGCATCTCGTTTACGGTGATGGAATAGTTGGTGGTCAGGGTCTTGGCGGCGCCGGTGCTGTCCTCGTAAGAGAGGGTGATGATGCCGGTGATGGTGCCGGTTTCCAGAGCGGCCACGTCAAAATCCACGCTGTTTTCGGTGCCGGCGGCAATGTTGCCCACGAACTGGCTCTGGCCGGGGTTGGCCAGGTTATCGCCGCTGATCTCGGCAGACAGGTTGTTGATGCTGGTCTTGCCCTTGTTCACAAAGGTCACCGAAATATACCCTTCCTCGCCCAGCATCATGGCGTCGGGGTTTTCCACATTGGTGATCTCAAAGCGCTCGGGCTGCAGTACCGGGATGGATACGGTGGAGGAGCCGGACACGGAGGTGCCGCTGTCCTTGCCCACGCCGGAAAGATTCACGGTGATGTTGGCCACGCCCCCGGTAAAGGTGGCGCTGGGCAGAAGATTGAAGGTGGCGGTCTGAAGCCCGCCGGATTTCATGGAGCCCAGATAGGTAGTCTGGCTGCCGCTGGACAGGGTAACGCCCTCGGGCAGGCTCAGGCTCACCATCACGTCGGACAGATCCTCATTGCCGGTGGTGGCAAAAACGCTCAGGGTCAGGGAGGCAGACTGGCCGGCGGTGATGCTGGTGCCGCCATAGTTCACATCCCGCACGATCAGGCCGGGGGTGCGGGCCGCGGCGTCGTCGCAGGCGGCCAGCACCTGGGTTAGGCTGCTCACCGGGCGGGTGGTGTCTTTATAACTGATATCCACCTGCACCGAGTTGCCGCCGCCGTTGAAGATCACATCCCGGAAGATGAGCACATAGCTGCAGAAGGGCTTGCCCTCCGACTGGCCGGACTCAAACTGGCTCACTTCGGCCAGGCCGGTGAAGGTGAAGGCGGCGCTGTTGATCTTGGCGGCCACGTTGGAAGCGTCCACATTGTCGTAGGCGGCCAGGGCGTTATCCACCACACGCAGCACCAGGGTGAAGGTATCGCCCTTCTTCACTTCCACCTTCTCGGCGCCGCCGGCGTCGGTAATGGCATAGCTGGAAATGAAGGGCGCTGCCGAGGTGTCAGGGGCGGGCGTGGGGGAAGGAGCGGGGGTTTCGGCAGGGCCGCTCACGGTGATTTCCTGCGCGGTGGAAAGTTCCTTGTCGCCATCGGTTTTAAAAATAATGGTAACCGAAGTCTGGCCCGCCTTCAGCTTTTCACCCTTTTTGGGGTCGGGCTGGAAGGAGATGCGATTGTCGGTGGCGGCGATTTCGGTGGTATTGCCGCTGGTATCGATGGACTGCAGCCGCATACCGGCAGGGTCAAAGGTGTCGCCCTCGGCGTAGGATGTTTTGTTGGGAGGGGTAATCACCTTGATTTCCTTTTCATTGGCCGCAAAGCAGGGCACGGCCAGGCTGAGAGCCAGGGCAAAAACCAGGAGAAGGCTTGCGAGTTTTTTCATGTTGATTCGTCCTCTTTCTGTTTACTTTGGCCCTCGGGGCCGTCATACAGCCCGGCGAAAAGTTCCCGCCGGTTCTTTTCCACAATCTGGGGCGGTTCCAGCACATCGCTGAGAACCCGGCCGTCCTGGATGGTGATCACCCGGTCGGCACAGCCGGCCAGCCGCGGCTCGTGGGTAACCATCACAAAGGTGATGCCCGCTTCCTTGGCCATCTGCAGCATCTGGTACAGCACCTGCTTGGTGGTGGCAGTATCCAGGTTGCCGGTGGGCTCGTCCGCAAAGATGACCCGGGGCCGGGCCACAAAGGCGCGGGCAATGCCCACCCGCTGCTGCTGGCCGCCGCTCATCTCGGTGGGCTTATGGCCCGCCCGCTTGGCAAGGCCCATCTTGGCCAGTTCCTGGCGGGCCATTTCCATCCGCTGTTTCTGGCCCACGCCCTTGAACATCAGGGGCATGGCCACGTTTTCGGCCGCCGTCAGGCTGGGCAGCAGGTTGTAGCTCTGGAAGATGAATCCCAGATGCGCCTGCCGGAACTTGGCCAGCTCGCTCTCGCTCATGGCGCTGATCTCGTGTTTTCCTATGTACACCTGGCCGCGGGTGGGCTTTTCCAGCCCGGCCAGCTGGTTCAGCAGGGTGGATTTACCGCTGCCCGAGGTACCTACGATACAGCACATCTCCCCCGGCTCGATGGCTATGTTCACATTGTCCAGTGCCACGACCTTTTCGTGACCCACGCGGTAGACTTTTCGCAGCCCCTCTGTACGGATGATGGGCGGCATGGCTTCACTTCCTTCCCGATATCCGGCTGTTTTGCAACGGCCATGGTTTGCATATCTCGTATTTGTAATACGAAACATGGGTGCGGATTTATTTCAGAATTTGCAAAAAATTCCGAGACGGATAAAAGATGCGCAAAAAAGCCCGATTCTTCCTTGAAAAAGGGGAAAAATGGGTGAAAAACGGCCCCGCTTGATTGACAATGCGGGCAAATGGGAATAATATGGTATTGAAAACTATGTAATACGATAAGAAAAAACGCATAAAAGGGCGAAGGAGGGATCTCGATGGGCTGGAGAGATACGGAAGACGGGCGCCGGGAACTGGTGTTCCGGGTCAAAGACCCCATCAGCGCCCTGACCCATTTTTTGGGCCTGCTGGCGGCTTTGGCAGGGGGATTTCCCCTTCTCATCCGGGCAGCCCTGCATGGGCGGGACCTGGCGGACCTGCTGAGCCTGGCGGCCTTTGTGGGCGGGCTAATCCTGCTGTATGGGGCTTCCAGTGCCTACCATACCTTTACCCTCAGCCCGGCCGGCATCAAGCGACTGAAAAAGCTGGACCACGCCATGATCTATCTGCTCATTGCAGGCAGCTATGCCCCGGTCTGCCGCCTGGGCATCGGGGGCGAGACCGGCACCCGGCTGCTGGCGGTGGTGAGCCTTCTGGCCCTGGCGGGCTGCGCCGTCACCCTCTTCTGGGTGGATTGCCCCAAGTGGGTTTCTTCCCTATTATATATAGGCTTGGGCTGGGCCTGCGTTTTTGCCCTGCCCCAGATCATGTCCAGGCTGGCGGGCATCCCTCTGGCGCTGCTGGCCGGGGGCGGCATCCTGTACACGGTGGGGGGCGTGATCTATGCGCTGCATATCCCCCTGCCCTGTGCCCGGCCGGGTTTCGGCAACCACGAGGTGTTCCACCTCTTTGTGCTGGCGGGCAGCCTGTGCCATTATCTCATGATCTTTTTCTACCTGGCCTGAAGGGGCCGGGGCGCGGCTGTGCCGGGCAAGGGCCTCAGGGCTTTTGGCGGCACAGCCGTTCTTTTTCTTTCAGCATCTGCTGCACCTCGGTCAGCTCGCAGTGGTAATCCCCCTCGCCGCTGCGCTTGTAGGTGCCCTGCAGCACATAGGGACCCACATATACCGGCTTTTGCCGGGCAGAGGCGGCGGGCACCTCCATCACCACCACCCGGCGGCCTTCCTCTTCCAGGACATACAGATCTTCCCGGGTGAGGACGTTGACCCCCACCTGCTCCGGGTCGTTGAGGGCCTGCCAGAGTTGTTCAATCATCCCTTCCGGGTCGGCCAGGCCGCTGATCTCCAGGGAATGGTCGGGTTTTTCCCGCACCCCTAAAAGGATGTAGCCGCCATCGGTGTTGGCAAAGGCGGAATAGGTCTCCCACAGACTTTCCGGCAGACCGCCGGCCGCCAGTTTGGCTTCCAGCCGGTTGGATTCCCGGCAGGCCTCGATATGGCTCAGATCGATCATCCCTCATACCTCTCGATAAAATCAGGCACCTGGCCCAGGTCTTCCAGACAGCCGGAACAGAGAGAGAGCAGTTCCGGGGTGGGCTGGCTCAGGTCCGGGATCATGACGGTGACGCAGCCGGCGGCTGCCCCGGCCCGGACCCCGTTGAAGCTGTCCTCCAGTACCAGGCAGTTCCTGGGCGCAAGGCCCAACTGACGGGCCGCCAGAAGGAAAATATCGGGGGCGGGCTTGCCGTGTTCCACCTGATCGCCGGTGACCACCTTCCGGAAATATTCCTCCACCCCGGCGGTGCGCAGGTTGCGTTCCACCAGGCTGCGGTAGGTGCTGCTGGCCACTGCCGCGGGCAGCCCCCGGGCCTTGAGCCAGGCCAGCAGTTCATCCAGCCCCTTCTTCTTGGGCACGGTGGTTTTCAGGTATTCATCCACATATTCATAGCACCGGCGGCAGAAGGCCTGGGCGTCCAGTTCCTCGCCGTAATACCGGCGCACGCAGGCCAGCATCTTTTCCCCGCTGGAACCCCGCACCGCCTGGACGAATTCCTCTTTCCGGGGAATGCCGTAATCCCGGCAGGCGTCGGTCCAGTAGTGGGAAAAGAGCCGCTCGGTATCGAACATCAGCCCGTCCATATCAAAAATCACACCTTGGATCTTCATGCAAAAGCCTCTCCTTTGTGGGGGCCTGGGCCCTTCAGTAAGCCGCTTCCATCTCCCGGACGCGGCGCAGGAAAAATTCGTTGCAGAGGACGGCCAGCCCGTGCCGGCGGGCCAGGCGGATCACCGTGCCCGCAAACAGGTCCACCTCGGATTTTCGGTGGGCCAGGGCGTCCTGGCGCATGCTGGGGTAGCCGTTGGGGTCCAGGGTGCGCAGGATCTTGAGATAATTCTCGTAATCCTCCTGGGTCAGGCGCACCCCCTCCTTTTGGGCCAGGGCAATCACCTCCTGCATGGCGCCGCTCATCATCCGGAAATATTCCGGGGTATCCAGCGCGCCCTGGTAGGTGGTCTCAAAGACCATGCAGGTCTGGTTGATGCCCACGTTCAGCAGGAATTTGGCCCACATGGCCCGGCGGATATCCTCCTCCACCGAGTGGGGCAGGCCGATCCGCTCAAAAAATTCCCGCACCGCTTCCAGCGCCGGCTGCTGGCGGGGGCTGACCGCCCCGATCTGGAGCCGTCCTTTCTGGGTATAGCGCAGATCGGTGCCATCGCGCATGGCGTCCATCCCGATGGCCACGCACCAGACCAGGTTCTCGTCCCCGAAATGGCAGGCAATGGCCTCTTCGCTGGTGATGCCGTTCATTACCGAGAGCAGCACGGTATGGGGCCCCACCAGAGGGGCCATTTCTTCCAGCGCCTCTTCCAGGCCGGTTTGCTTGGTGGCGATAATCACCAGGTCGGCAGGCCCGGCCTGGCTGTACTCCGTCATGGGAAATTCCTGGGGCTGGCCGTTGATGGTATAGCGGTCCCGCTGGTGCTTTTCCAGCCGGGGGGCGTCCATCACAAAGCAGACCGAGCCGGGCCCGGCAGCCTGCTGGATATGCTGGCCATACAAAAGGCCCAGGGCCCCCATGCCCACAATGGCGGTGTGTTGGATCTTCATAAAAACCTCCTTGCCCTTTCCCTGGGGAAAAGGTCCGCCGGCAAAAGGCGGCGTCTTTTTTCATTATACCATATCCCGGGCCGGGGCAGGAGGGAAAAACAGGGGGAAAACACCCGGCGGCGAAAAGAATTTGTGGGAAAAAGCGCTTGTCAGGGAAAGAAAGAGGAACTATAATAAGGGGCAGCAGGACAGCGGCCTGCGGTACGACCGCAGGAGAGAACGATCGGGGGGCTGCTGTCCAAAGCGTGTTTCTGAACAAGACAGAAAAGAGGATTATCATCATGCTGAACATCCGTATTGAAAAAACGACCTGTCCGAAGGCGAAGCCCGCCGACGAGACCAAGCTGGGCTTCGGCAAGATTTTTACCGATCACATGTTTGTGATGGATTACGCAGAGGGCAAGGGCTGGCATGACCCCCGCATTGTGCCCTATGGCCCCTTCAGCCTGGACCCCGCCACCGTGGTCTTCCACTATGCCCAGGAACTGTTCGAGGGCATGAAGGCCTACCGCACTGCTGAGAATAAGATCCAGCTGTTCCGCCCCGACTGCAACGCCAACCGTTTCATCGACGGCTGCAACCGCATGGGTATTCCCCCCATCCCTGCCGAGGACTTCGTGCAGGCTGTGGAAGAGCTGGTTCGGATGGAAAAGGACTGGGTGCCCCATACCGACGGTGCCAGCCTGTACATCCGCCCCTATGTGTTCGCCACCGACGTGGGCCTGGGCGTGCATGCCTCCAAGAACTACACCTTTGTCATCATCGCCGCTCCCTCCGGCGCTTACTATGCCGAGGGCATCAACCCGGTGAAGATCTACGTGGAAGATGAGTACATCCGTGCTGCCCCGGGCCTGACCGGCGCCGTGAAGTGCGGCGGCAACTACGCTGCCTCCATCAAGGCCGGCGAGCTGGCCGAGGAGAAGGGCTATGCCCAGGTGCTCTGGTTGGACGGCGTGGAGAAGAAATATGTGGAAGAAGTGGGCAGCATGAACATCATGTTCAAGATCGACGGCAAGATCTACACCGCTGCCTGTGTGGGCACCGTGCTGCCCGGCGTTACCCGCCGCAGCATCATCGAGCTGTGCAAGGACTGGGGCTATGAGGTCATCGAGGGCAAGCTGGCCATCGCCGACATCATGCAGGCCGGCCGGGACGGCAAGCTGGAAGAGGTCTTCGGCACCGGCACCGCCGCGGTGGTCAGCCCGGTGAAGGAGCTCACCTGGAAGGGCGAGAGCGTGGATATCGGCGGCGACAAGATCGGCCCCCTGACCCAGAAGCTCTACGATACCCTCACCGGCATCCAGTGGGGCAAGCTGCCCGATACCAAGGGCTGGATCGTGCCTGTGGAATAAGAACTGTACCCATCCAAAAGAGGGGACGCCCGGCGCCCCCTCTTTTTCTTTGCGCATAGGGCCAAAAAAGCGGAAAAGCCGTGCGCAGGGCGGCAGGATATAGTATAATAAGCAGGAATACGGCGGTTTTGAGGGCCGCAGCGCCCGCCTGGGCGGATAAAGGAGAAATTATGGCAAGCAATCACAAAAAAGAGGGGCAGCCGGGAGTGTTCCATAAAAACGGCGGCTTCAAAAGCGGGCTGGGCTTTGTGCTGGCCTGCGTGGGCTCGGCAGTGGGTATGGGCAATATCTGGATGTTCCCCTACCGGCTGGGCCAGTACGGCGGAGGGGCCTTCTTCATCCCTTACCTGTTCTTTGTAGTCCTGTTCGGGCTGGTGGGCCTTTCGGCGGAATTCGCCATCGGCCGGCTGGCAGGCACCGGCACCTTGGGCGCCTATGAATATTGCTGGAACCGGATCGGCAAGGGCAGGCTGGGCTATTGGCTGGGCTGGATCCCCCTGCTGGGCAGCCTGGGCATCGCCATCGGCTATGCCATCATCGTGGGCTGGGTGGTGCGCAGCCTGGCGGGCAGCCTTACCGGCGAACTGCTCTGGGGCGACGCAGCAGAATTTTTCGCCCAGGGCACCGGGGAATTCGGCAGCGTGGGCTGGCATACCCTGGTGGTGGCCATTTCGGCGGCCATCCTGATGTTCGGCGCCACCAAGGGCATCGAAAAGATCAACAAGGTACTGATGCCCGCCTTCTTTTTGCTGTTCGCCATCCTGGCGGTGCGGGTGGCCTTCCTGCCCGGTGCGGCCGAGGGCTACCGGTTTCTGCTCCAGCCGGACTGGCAGGATCTGCTGGACCCCTATACCTGGGTCATGGCCATGGGCCAGGCCTTCTTCTCTCTGTCCATCACCGGCTCGGGGATGATCGTATACGGCACCTATCTTTCCAAAAAAGAAGATATCCCCAAGGCCAGCATGCGCACGGCCCTGTTTGATACCCTGGCGGCGGTGCTGGCGGCCCTGGCCATCATGCCTGCGGTGTTCGCCTTTGGCATCGAGCCCAATTCGGGCCCCCCGCTTATGTTCATTACCCTGCCGGAAGTGTTCCGCCAGATGCCCATGGGCCAGCTGTTTGCGGTGCTGTTCTTTTTGTCGGTGATCTTTGCGGGCGTGACCAGCCTGATCAATATGTTCGAGGCAGTGAGCGAATCCCTGCAGACCCGTTTCGGCCTGGGCCGCAAGACGGCGGTATCACTCTGCGCGGTGCTGGCGCTGGCAGTGGGGCTGTTCCTGGAGCCGGAAGCCCGTGTGGGCGCCTGGATGGATTTTATTACCATTCTGGTGGTGCCCTTCGGCGCTGTGCTGGGGGCCGTTTCGGTCTATTATGTGCTGGGCTGGAAGCGGATCAAAGAGGAGATGGAGCTGGGCCGTCAGAAGCCCCTGAGCCCGGCTTTTGGTGCCCTGGCAAAATATCTGTACGTGCCCCTTTCTGCCCTGGTGTTCGTGCTGGGCATCCTGTGCGGGGGCATCGGCTGAGTACAGAATCGCAGCAGAACGGCTTTTTCTGAAAAGTTGTTTTCCAGTGAAAAACGAAAAAGATCGTTAAAAAATTGTGCACCTGGTTCAAAAAATGCCGGGAAAGTAAAAATTTTTAATGAGTCTTGACAGAAAAGGCGGATGTGGTATAATGGGACTGGCCTTAGGGAAAACTGAATATTTTCGGATGAAGGGCTAGGGAGAGACCGCCTTGGGTGGCGGCGCCGAAGGGGAAAGCGGCAAGCTCTCAGGCAAACGGACCGGCCTGGACGAACCTCTGGAAAGCACATGGTTGCACCGAAGAAGCAAATCTTTCAGGTACAGATACAGAGCGCGCAAGGAGTATTCCTTGCGCGCTTTTTTCTTTGCAAAAGCAGGGAGAAAAGAAGGAGGGTATTATGGAGAAAAAAACACCGTTGTATGAGGCGCACCTGGCAGCGGGCGGCAAGATGGTCCCCTTTGGGGGCTATATCCTGCCGGTTCAGTATGGGCAGGGGGTCATTGCCGAGCACCAGGCGGTGCGCACCGCCTGCGGCATCTTTGATGTTTCCCATATGGGCGAGTTCCTGCTCACCGGCGCTTCGGCCCTGGAAAGTCTGAACCGGCTGCTCACCAATTCCTATGACGGCATGAGCCTGGGCCGGGCTCGCTACAGCCCCATGTGCAACGAGGCCGGCGGCGTGGTGGATGACCTTCTGGTCTACAAAAAGGGCGAGGAGGAATATTTCATTGTGGTGAACGCCGCCAACCGCCAGAAGGATTTTGAGTGGATGAGCGGACATCTGGCCGAGGGTTCCCGGCTGGAGGACATCTCGAATCAGATCGCCCAGATCGCCCTACAGGGGCCCAACTCCCAGAAGGTACTGGAAAAGATCGCCAGGGCCGAACAGATCCCGGAAAAATACTACACCGCCCGGTTCGACTGCCGGGTACAGGGGATGGACTGCATCCTCTCCCGTACCGGCTATACCGGCGAGGATGGCTTTGAGATCTACCTGAAGGCGGAGGACGCCCGGACCATGTGGGATCTTCTGCTGAAGGAGGGGGCGGAGTACGGCCTCATCCCCTGCGGGCTGGGCGCCCGGGATACCCTGCGGCTGGAGGCGGCCATGCCCCTGTACGGCCACGAGCTCACCGAGGAGATCACCCCCCTGGAAGCCGGGCTGGACCCCTTCGTCAAGATGAACAAGGCGGACTTTATCGGCAAAGCGGCCCTGGAAGCCAAGGGCGAGCCCACCCGCCGCCGGGTAGGCCTGAAGGTCACCGGCCGGGGCATCATCCGGGAAGGGGCTCCCCTGCTGGCCGGCGACCGGCCCGCGGGCGTTTCCACCTCGGGCACCCACTGCCCCTATCTGGGCTATCCGGTGGCCATGGCCCTGGTGGAAAAGGAGTTTGCCCAGCCGGGCCAGACCCTCACCGCCCAGGTGCGGGGCCGGCAGATCGAGGCGCAGGTGGTTGCCCTGCCCTTCTATAAGAGAAACAAAGGCTGAGGCCCTGGAAGAACGAGATACAGGGCTCCGGCCCCCAAAGAAAAGTGAGGTAGCGCTATGAATTTCCCCAGTGAACTGCAGTATTCCAAGTCCCATGAATGGGTTCGCCGCCAGGGTAATACCGCCGAGATCGGCCTGACCGATTACGCCCAGAGCGAACTGGGCGGCATCGTTTTCGTCAACCTGCCCCAGGTGGGGGATGAGGTGACCATGGGCGAGGCTCTGGGCGATGTGGAATCGGTGAAATCCGTCTCCGACGTGTACTCCCCGGTGACCGGCGTGGTCAGCGAGGTGAACGAGGCCCTGCTGGATACCCCCGAAGCCATCAACCAGGATCCCTACGGCGCCTGGCTGGTTCGAGTGGAGCGGATCAGCGAGACCGAGGAGCTGCTCACCGCCGAGGAGTACCAGGAGCATATCCGCACCGAGCAGTAAGCGGGCGGCGGGATTTTTGAAAGAGGAAAAAAGATAAAGAGGGACAGGGCGGCCCCCCACAGGGCCGCCCTCATCAGGTAAGGAGGGAGAGCATGGGCTCTTTTGTGCCGAATACCCCTTCCCAGCAGGAGGAAATGCTCCAGAAACTGGGCTGCGCCAGCTGGAAGGATCTGTACCGGGATGTGCCCCGGGAGGTACTGCTGGAAGACGGGCCGGAACTGCCCCCGGGAATGGGCGAGCAGCAGGCCCTGGCCAGAATGGAAGAACTGGCCGAAAAAAATAAGGTGTTTCCCCACATCTTCCGGGGTGCGGGGGCCTATGCCCACTATATCCCCGCCATTGTGGGGCGGGTGGTGAAGAAGGAGAGCTTCCTCACCGCCTACACCCCTTACCAGGCCGAGATCAGCCAGGGCGTCCTGCAGGCGATTTTTGAGTACCAGACCATGATCTGCGAGCTCACCGGCATGGAGGTATCCAACGCCTCGGTGTACGATGGAGCCACCGCCGCCGCCGAGGCCGCCGCCATGTGCGCCGACCGGCGACGCAGCCGGGTGCTGCTCAGCGAGGGGCTGCCCCCCCAGGTGATCGAGACGGTGCGCACCTACTGCTTCGGCAGCGGGCTGCCGGTGGAGACGGTTCCCCTGGCAGAGGGCGTCACCGACAACGAAGCCCTGCAGAAGGCCTTGGGGCCGGATGTGGCCTGCTTTGTGATGGCCCAGCCCAACTATTACGGCCAGATCGAGCCTGCCGAGGAGCTGGGCAGGCTGACCCATGAGGCCGGGGCCAAATATGTGATGAGCTGCAACCCCATCTCCCTGGGGCTGATGCCTACCCCCGCCCAGTGCGGGGCCGATGTGGCCGTGGGCGAGGGTCAGCCTCTGGGCATGCCCCTTTCCTGGGGCGGGCCCTATCTGGGGTATATGGCCGCCACCGGCGCCATGATGCGCAAGCTGCCCGGCCGGATCGTGGGCGAGACCAAGGACAGCAAGGGCGAGCGGGCCTTTGTGCTGACCCTGCAGGCCCGGGAACAGCATATCCGCCGGGAAAAAGCCGGCTCCAACATCTGCTCCAACGAGGCGCTCTGCGCCCTCACCGTCAGCGTCTACCTGGCAGCCCAGGGTCCCGAGGGCCTGCGTCAGACCGCCCTGCAGTGCTGCTCCAAGGCCCACTACCTCCAGAAAGTGCTGGAGGAGGCCGGGCTGCAGCCGGTATACGAGGGCGAATTCTTCCATGAATTCCTCACCCGGGCGCCCCGCCGCCAGGCCCTGCTGAAGCGGCTGGAGGAAGAAGGCTACCTGGGCGGCCTGCCGGTGGGCGAGGATATGCTGCTCTGGTGCGCCACCGAAAAGAACACCAAGGCGGAAATGGACCGCCTGGCACAGCTGGTAAAGGAGGTGCTGGCATGAAGCTCCTGATGGAAAAAGGGTATGAGGGCCGGGCCCTGAGCCTGCTGGGGCCCTGTGATGTGCCCACGGTGCAGCCCTCCAAGACCCGGACGGCGCCGCCCCGGCTGCCCCAGCTCTCCGAGACCGAGCTGAGCCGGCATTATTCGGCCCTGGCCCGGCGGGCCCACGGGGTGAACGATGGGTTCTATCCCCTGGGTTCCTGCACCATGAAATACAACCCGGCGGTGAACGAGGAGGCTGCTTCCCTGAAAGGCTTCACCGCCGTCCATCCCCTGCAGCCCCTGCATACCGTGGCCGGCTGCCTGGAAGCCCTGGAAGAGACCGAGAAGTACCTGTGCGCCATCAACGGGATGGACGCCTTCACCTTCCAGCCTGCGGCGGGAGCCCATGGGGAATTCACCGGCCTTTTGCTCATCAAGGCTTACCACACCCACCGGGGTGAGGGCGAAAAGCGGAACAAGATCCTGGTACCGGATTCGGCCCATGGCACCAACCCGGCCAGCGCCGCCATGGCGGGCTATCAGGTGGTGAACCTGCCCTCCGGGCCGGACGGCTGTGTGGACCTGGAGGCCCTGCGCCAGGCAGCCGGGGAAGATACCGCCGGCCTGATGCTCACCAACCCCAACACGGTGGGCCTGTTTGACAAGAACATTCTGGAAATCACCCGCATCGTCCATGAGGCGGGCGGCCTGTGCTATTACGACGGAGCCAACCTGAACGCGGTGATGGGGGTGGCCCGCCCCGGCGATATGGGCTTTGACGTGGTGCACCTCAACCTGCACAAGACCTTCTCCACCCCCCACGGGGGCGGCGGCCCAGGCAGCGGCCCGGTGGGCTGCAAGAAGATCCTGGAACCCTACCTGCCCGCGCCCCGGTTTGAGAAAAAGGACGGGAAATGGCAGGAAAAGCCCTGCCCCGATACCATCGGCCGGGTACGCGGCTTCCAGGGCAACTTCCTGGTGGTGCTGCGGGCCCTCACCTACCTGCTCATGCTGGGCCGGGAGGGGATCCCCGAGGCGGCCCGGAACGCGGTGCTCAACGCCAACTACATGAAGGCCGGGCTGGAAGATCTTTACCCCATGGCTTACCCGGGCCTGTGCATGCACGAGTTTGTCATGAGCCTGGAAAAGCTGAAGGAAGAGACCGGTGTCACCGCTCTGGATGTGGCCAAGGCCATGCTGGACGAGGGCATTCACCCGCCCACCATGTACTTCCCCCTGATCGTCCATGAGGCCCTGATGGTGGAACCCACCGAGACCGAGACCAGGGAAACTCTGGACGAGGCGGTGGAGACCCTGCGGGCCATCTACAAGAAGGCCGTGGAGGACCCGGAATATCTGAAGGCCTGCCCCCACCGGGCCCAGATCGGCCGCCCCGACGAGGTGAACGCGGCCCGTCACCCGGTGCTGCGGTACCGGCCCGAAGAGGAAAAGGCGTGATCCGCCGCCTGAGCTGGCTGCGGGCGGAGGGCACCGACCCCTACCGGAACCTGGCCCTGGAGGAAGCCCTCCTGGGCCGGCTGGAAGAGGGAGAGGTGCTGCTCTACCTGTGGCAGAACCGGCACACCGTGGTGATCGGCCGCAACCAGAACTGCTGGAAGGAATGCCGGGTGACCCTCCTGGAAGAGGAGGGCGGGCATCTGGCCCGCCGGCTTTCCGGGGGCGGGGCGGTCTATCACGACCTGGGCAACCTGAATTTCACCTTTCTGGCGCCCCGGCAGGATTACTCGGTGGAGCGCCAGACCCGGGTGATCCTGGAAGCGGTGCGGCGGTGCGGCATCCGAGCGGAGAAGAGCGGCCGGAACGACCTGACCTGTGAGGGAAAGAAGTTTTCCGGCAACGCCTATTATGAGACGGCCTCGGCCTGCTACCACCACGGCACCCTGCTGCTGGATACAGACCCGGAAAAGATCGGCCGGTATCTGAGTGTTTCCCGGGAAAAACTCCGGGCCAAAAGCGTGGATTCGGTGCGTTCCCGGGTGGGCAACCTGCGGGACTGGGCCCCGGCCCTCACCCTGGAAGAACTGGAAGAGGCCCTGCTGGAGGCTTTCGGTCAGGAATACGGGCTGAAAGCGGCCCCGCTGGAGTCCGGCCGGATTCCCGACGGGGAACTGGAAGGGCTGCGGCAGAAATACGCCGGTGAGGCCTGGAAGTATTCCCCCCGCCTGCCCTTTTCCTATCAGCTGGAAAAGCGGTTTGACTGGGGCGAAGTCCAGCTGCAGCTGGAAGTAAAAGAGGGGCGGCTGGCCCGCTGCCTTCTGTTTTCGGATGGGCTGGACCCCGCCTGGCTGGAGGCCTCGGCCGCCCGGCTGGAGGGCTGCGAGTTCCGGCCCCAGGCCCTGGCTGAGGCCCTGAAAGAACTGCCGGCCGATACCCCGGCCCGCCTGCAGATGGGCAGGGACCTGGCAGAATTGCTCCGCCAGGCCCTTTGACAAAAGCCGGTAAAAAACAACGTAAAGGAAAGATCACCATGGAAAAATATGATCTGATCGTGATCGGCGCCGGCCCGGGCGGATATGAAGCCGCCCTGGAAGCCGCCCGGGGCGGTATGCGCACCGCCCTGGTGGAGGCGGGAGAGGTGGGGGGAACCTGCCTGTGGCGGGGCTGCATCCCCACCAAGATCCTGCTGCACACCGCCGAACTGGCCAAAGAGGCCCGGCAGGGAGGCCCCATCGGGCTGGAAGCGTCCGACGTCCGGGTGGACATGGCCAAACTGGACGCCCATAAGGATGAGACGATCCGGGGCATGGCCCAGGGCATCGAGGGGCTTTTGAAGCGCCAGAAGGTGGATCTCTATCGGGGAAAGGGCCGGGTGCTGGGCCCCGGCCGGGTAGAGGTGGCCGGCGAAACCAGCCTGGAACTGGAAACCAAAGAGATCCTGATCGCAGTGGGTTCGACCCCCGCTCCCCTGCCGGTAAAGGGCATCGGGCTGGAAGGGGTGCTGAGCAGTGACCAGATCCTGCGGGACCCCCGCCCCTATGAAAGTCTGATCATTGTGGGCGGCGGGGTGATTGGGATGGAATTCGCCACCCTCTATGGGGCCCTGGGCTGCCGGGTGACCGTGCTGGAAGCCCTGGACAGCGTGCTGGCCAACCTGGACCGGGAATTCGGCCAGAGCCTGCGGATGATCCTGAAAAAGCAGGGGGTGGAGATCCACACCTCGGCCCGGCTGGAGGAGATCCGGCGGGAGGGAGAGGAACTGACCTGCCTGTACACCGAAAAGGGCGCGCCTGCCCAGGCAAGCGCCCAGGCCGTTTTAGTGGCGGTGGGCCGCCGCCCCAATACCGAAGGGCTGTTTGCCTCCGACTGGGCGCCCCCCATGGAGCGGGGCCGCATCCCGGCGGATGCCAACGGCCGCACCGGGCTGGAAGGGCTGTGGGCCATCGGAGACGTGACCGGCGGTATCCAGTTGGCCCATGCGGCCACGGCCCAGGGCCTCAACGCAGTAGCCTGCATGCTGGGCCGGGCGCCCGGCCAGCGGCTGGACGTGGTGCCCTCCTGCGTATACACCAGCCCGGAAATCGCCACCGTGGGCCTGACTGCCGACGAGGCCAAAAAGCAGGGCATCCCGGTGCAGGTGAAAAAACAGGCCATGGGCGGCAACGGCAAAACCATCCTTACCCGGCAGGAGCGCAGCTTCCTCAAGGTGGTGACCCACGGCGAGACCGGCGTGATCCTGGGGGCCCAGCTCATGTGCGGGCGGGCCACCGACATGATCGGGGAGTTTTCCTCCGCCGTGGCAAACGGGCTGACCCTGGCCCAGCTGGCCGGGGTGATCCGCCCCCACCCCACCTTCAACGAGGCGGTGTGGGAACTGGCCCGCAGCTGAATTTTTTGCGGCCGGCAGCATTCTGGCCTGCCGGCCGCAAAAGCTGCGGCAAAATCCGTCAGATCGGCCCGCATTGGGGAAATTTTTTCTGAAAATCTGCAGAAATGCTTGACATGGGGAATAACCCATGGTATTATAACACTTGCAGTTGCGTTGGTAGCTCAGCTGGATAGAGTGTCTGACTACGAATCAGAAGGTCAGGGGTTCGAGTCCCTTCCAGCGCACCAAGCCCGGTTTCCTTTTGGGAACCGGGCTTTTTTGTGCGTTTTATACGCAGGAACGAAAAATGTTCAAAAAGTTTGCCGGGCCCCAGAAAATTTTTGTTGACAAAACCGGGGGCGGGCCGTATAATACAGACGACAACTGAATCACCCAAACCGATGAGGCAGAGGAAAATCAGTGAACGATCCTTCCAGAGAGCGGGGGCAGGTGCGAGCCCCGCAGGAGCGGCTGAAGAATATGGACTGCTGAGGGCGGCGTTAAATGCGCCGACGCCAGGGCCTGCGTAAGTGGCCGGGGATATGTTGGTATCCCGCAGAGGGCTCCTGTCATGGGGGCCGAATCAAGGTGGCACCGCGGAAGAATTTTCGCCCTTGAGTCGCAAACCAATTGCGGCTCAGGGGCGTTTTTTTATCCCTTTCCCCCGAGCCGGAGAGTCAGGAAAGGAGAAAAACATGAACAGCCAACGGAAAATCACCATTCTGGGCGCGGGGCATGTGGGCAGCCACTGCGCCATGGCCCTGGCGGCAGGAGCCGTCTGTGAGGAGATCGTCCTGGTGGACGCGCTGCCCGAAAAGGCAGCGGCCCAGGCCCTGGATGTGGCGGACGCCCTGTCCTTTCCGCCCCGGCCGGTGACGGTGCGGGCGGGCACCCTGGCCGACTGTGCCGATGCGGATATCCTGGTGGTGGCCATCGGCAAGCCCCGGCTGCCTGGCCAGACCCGGCTGGACCTTCTGGCCGATTCGGTCCGCTCCCTGCAGGAGCTCACCGCTCAGCTGCGGCCCATGGGGGTGAAGGGACTGGTGATCTCCATCACCAACCCCGCCGACATTGTGGCCGACTACCTGCGCCGGGGGCTGGGCCTTCCCCGCAGCCGGGTGTTCGGCACCGGCACCTTGCTGGATACCGCCCGCCTGATCCGGATCTTCTCGGAGGAAAGCGGGCTGGCCCGCTCTTCCATCAGCGCCTTCTCCATGGGTGAACACGGGGATTCCTCCATGGTTCCCTTCTCCCAGGTCCGGCTGGGCGGGCTGCCCTTTGAGGCCTACCCCAACCTGAGCCGGGAAAGAATCCTGGAACGCACCCGCCGGGCGGGGATGGATGTGATCGAGGCCAAGGGCAGCACCGAATTCGGCATCAGCCAGGCGCTGGCATCCCTGTGCGGTTCCATCCTGGCCGACGAAAAGCGGGTGCTTCCCCTCTCGGTGGAGCTGCAGGGGGAATATGGCCAGACCGGCGTCCACTGCGGGGTACCCTGCCGGGTGGGCCGCCAGGGCATTGAGGAGATCGTGGTCCTGCCCCTGACCGCCCAGGAACAACAGCAGCTGGATGCCTCCTGCCAAGTCATCCGCAGCCATATCGAATCCGGCCTTGAGATCGCGCCCCTGCCCTGAAAGGCGGCGCTCCCAAAAACCAATACCGATACAAACACCATTGCGATAGAGAAATTTTGAAAGAAAGAGGAAAAAGAACATGAAAAAGATCCGTATGACCGCCGTCCTGGCCCTGACCGCCGCCTTCTCCCTGGCCCTGAGCGCCTGTGGTTCCTCTGCCTCTTCCGCGGCTTCTTCCGCTTCCGCCGCCGGTTCGGGGGCCTCTGCCCCCGCCGGAGATCCCATCCGGGTCTCCATCGTCCAGCCCATGAGCCACACCTCCCTGGATCAGATCCGGGATACCATCGTGGCCCAGCTGGAGGCCAGCGGCCTGAATTTTGAGATCGAGACCCAGAACGCAAACGGCGACACCTCGGCCCTCAACACCATCCTGCAGAACGAGAAGAGCAGCGGGGTGGATATCCTGATCCCCATTGCCACCTCCACCGCCCAGAGCGCCAAGAGCGTCTTTGAGGGCAGCGACCTGCCCATCATCTTCGCCGCGGTCTCCGACCCGGTGGCCGCCGGCCTCACCGGCGAGGGATGCGAGAACATCACCGGCGTTTCCAACAACATCCCAGCCGATGAGATCGTCAAACTCATCTCCAACTTCCAGCCGGATTACCAGAAGATCGGCTTTTTGTACACTTCCAGCGAGACCAACTCGGTCTCCACCATCAATGCGGCCAAGGCCTACTGCGACGAAAACGGCATTGCCTATGAAGATGCCTCCATCGCGGCCCTCTCCGAACTTCCCACGGCGGTGAACAGCCTGCTCTCCAAAGGAGTGGATGCCCTGTACACCGGCAACGACAACTCCATCGCCTCGGCCATGCCCACCTACACCGACGCGGCCTACAGCCGGAAGGTGCCGGTTTACTGCGGGGCCGACTCCATGGTGGCGGACGGCGGCTTTGCCACCATCGGCGTGGATTACGTCCAGCTGGGCCAGCAGGCTGCCGACCTGACCCTGAAGGTGGCCGAGGGTACCTCCCCCGCCGACCTGCCCTATGAGACCCTCAGCGAGTACGCCAAGTATGTGAACCTGCAGGCTGCGGATACCCTGGGCCTGGAGCTGACCGACGAAATGCTGGAAGGCTACAACGTCCTGGTGGAAAAGGACGGCACCAGCCACTTCGGCGAATGATCAAGACAAGGGGAGAGTGAACGGGATGGATCTTTTTAACCTGCTGATCTCAGCGCTGGGCCAGGGCTTTGTCTATGCCCCCATGGCGCTGGGGGTGTTCGTCTCCTTCCGGGTACTGAACACCCCGGACCTGACGGTGGACGGCAGCTTTGTCTTCGGCATGACCGCCTGCGCCGCCGTCACGGTAGCGGGCCACCCCATCGGGGGCATTCTGGCCGGCATCCTGGCCGGGGCCCTGGCGGGGCTGGTCACCGGCCTTTTGCAGACCAGCCTGCGGCTCAACCCCATCCTGTCCGGCATCCTCACCATGACCGGGCTGTACACCGTGAACTATGCGGTGCTGGGCGGCCAGTCCAACCTGTACCTGCAGAGCACCCCGGAAGGGGGCACCCCGGTGCCCAGCAATACCATTTATAAGATGTTCGGCAGCGGGGATGCCTCCTCCCTCCTGCTCTCGGTGCTATTGGTGGCGGCGGCCTGTGCCGGGCTCATCGTCTTTTTCAAGACCCGTTCCGGCATGGCGGTGCGGGCCACCGGCGACAACGAGGAGATGGTCCGCTCCTCCTCCATCAATGCCGATCTTTCCCGGGTGGGGGGCATCATGCTCTCCAACGCCCTGGTGGGCTTTTCCGGTGCCATGCTCTGCCAGCAGCAGCGCTACGCCGACCTGGGCTGCGGCAGCGGCATGCTGGTGGTGGGGCTGGCCTCGGTGATCATCGGCCAGGCCCTCTTCGGCCGGCACAGCGTCAGCCTGGGCATCCTCTCGGCAGCGGTGGGCTCGGTGGTCTACCGGTTCATCCTGCAGCTGGCCTATCAGATCGATATGCCCAGCTACACCGTCAAGCTGCTCAGCGTGATCATTGTGGTGGCGGCCCTGAGCCTGCCCCTTGCCAAGCAGAACCTGAGCCTGGCTAAAGCGCGCCGGGCGGGAAAGGGGGAAACGAAATGAACAGCCAGCTTTCCATCCGGGGGCTTACCAAGAAGTTTGAGGCCGGCACCCCCAACGAAAAAATCGCCCTGGACAAGGTGGACCTGGAAGTGCAGAAGGGGGAATTCATCACCCTGCTGGGTTCCAACGGGGCGGGTAAATCCACCCTTTTCAACGCCATTCTGGGCAAATTCCTGCCGGACGAGGGGCGCATCCTGCTGGACGGAGAGGACATCACCTACCAAAAGGATTACAAGCGGGCCCTGAACATCGGCTGCCTGTTCCAGAACCCCCTGCGGGGCACTGCCCCCAACATGACCATTGAGGAAAATCTGGCTCTTGCCTATACCCGCAAGGCCTCCCGCTCCTTCTTTGCCCTGAACCGGAAGGATTCCGACTATTTCCGCCAGATTCTGGCCAGTCTGGACATGGGCCTTGAAGACCGGATGAAGACCCGGATGGGTCTGCTCAGCGGCGGCCAGCGGCAGGCGGCGGCCTTGCTCATGGCCACCATCGCCCGCCCCAAGCTGCTTTTGCTGGATGAGCACACCGCCGCCCTGGACCCTGCCTCCTCCCGCAAGGTGCTGGAGGTGACAAAGCAGATCATTGCCGAGGACGGCCTCACCGCTTTGATGATCACCCATGATATGGAACAGGCCCTGCGGCTGGGCAGCCGCACCCTCATGATGGATTCCGGCCGGATCGTACTGGATATCCAGGGGGAGGAGCGGGCCCGGATGAGCCCCCGGGAACTGGCAGAACTCTTCGGCAAAAAAGCCCGGGAGGGCCTTTCGGACCGAACCATGCTGGCCCTGTGAAAAGCGGCCCTTTCCCCAATAAGATCAAGAAAAAAGCCCCGCCCTCCCCGGCGGGGCTTTTTGTCGGCAAAGAGGCGAAAATATCAGGCGAAGCAAAGCCAAATATGCCTGGACAAGGCAGGAAAAACCATGCTATCATACGGGTAAGAAGGCAGAAACGATCTGCCGGGAAACGGAGGCGGAGATCCATGGCCAAAAAGCACCTGGCGCTGCTCATCCCCCACACCGATGTGATGCTGGAAAGCGATTTCCGCGCGGCCCTGCCGGAGGAGTGGGTCTGCCACGCCTGCCGGATGTATCTGGAAGAGGTGGGGGAAGAAGCGGAAAAGAAGATGGTGGATGAGGGGGTGCCCTCTGCGCTGAAAACCCTGCGGGGGATCGTCCCCTTTAACGGGGTGGTGTTCGGCTGCACCTCCGCTTCCGCCGTGTATGGGAAAGAGGGGCTGGAGCGGCTCCACCGGCAGATGGGTCAGGCCTTGGACTGCCCGGCCCAGAGCGCCTTTGGGGCCCTCAAGGAGCGGATCCTTCAAAAGGGCGGGCCGGATCTGGCCCTGTTCACCCCCTACACTGCCCCGGTAAATCGCTTTTTCTGCCGTACCCTGGAAAGCTTTGGCCTGCGGGCAGTCTTTCAGGTGGGGCTGGGCCTGTCCAGCGACCCGGAAATCGCCGCCTGCCCGCCGGAAAAGATCCTGTCTCTGGCCCGGGAAAACCGGGAAGAGGTGCAGGCTTCCGGCGCCGGTCTGGCTGTGTTTTCCTGCACCAACTTCCGGGCCATGGAGATCCGCCGGCAGCTGGAAGAGATCCTGGAAATGCCGGTGCTCACCAGCAACCAGTGCCTGGCGGATTGGGTGAAGGAACTGTGAGGGAAAGAAAAGAGGGCAAGGAATGGAAAAAGGGAAAAATTTGTATCTGGGCGTTGTGGCGGATGATTTTACCGGGGCGGGGGACGCGGCCTCTTTCCTGCGGGCGGCGGGGCTGAATACCCTGCTTTTGAGCGGGGTGCCCCGGGCGGAGATGGAGGAAGAGTGCGACGCAGTGGTCATCGCCCTGAAAAGCCGCAGCGCGCCGGTCAGCCAGGCGGTGAGCGAAAGCCTGGAAGCCTTCCGCTGGATGGAGCGGGCCGGGGCCCAAAAACTCTATTTCAAGTACTGCTCCACCTTTGATTCCACCCCGGCGGGGAATATCGGCCCGGTGGCGGACCGGATGCTGGAAGAGCTGGGGCAGCCCTATACCCTGCTCTGCCCGGCCCTGCCGGTAAACGGGCGGACGGTGCGAGAGGGCGTACTGTATGTGAAGGGGGTGCCCCTGGCCCAAAGCCCCATGAAGGACCATCCCCTCAACCCCATGTGGGCCTCCGAGATCCCCTCCCTCATGGCGCCCCAGTCTGCCTACCCCTGCCGGGCGGTAAGCCGGCGGGAATGGCAGGAGGGGCAGCTGGAGGATATTCTGGCGGAATGCCGGAAACAGGCGGACCACTTTTATCTGGTGCCGGACCAGGAGACCGAGGAGGATGCCCGGGGGCTGCTGGCCCGGTTCGGCGGGCTCCGGTTCCTCACTGGCGGTTCCGGCCTGATGGAGGCCATTGCGGCGGACTGCCCCCGCACCGGGGCAGGCAGCGTGCCTGTCCAGGGGGCGCAGGGGCCGGCCATCCTTTTGTCGGGCAGCTGTTCCCAGGCCACCCAGCGGCAGATTCTGCGCTACCGGCAGGAACACCCCTCCTGCGCGCTCTGGGCCGAAAAGCTGCTGGACGGGCGGCAGAGCTATGAGGAACTGTGGGCCTTTTATCAGGAACATCAGGAACAGGCCCCTCTGTTTTACAGCGCGGGGGCGTCCGAACCCTTGATGCAAGGGGAGGAAGAGAGCCGGAGGGACCGCTGGGCAGCCGCGGTTCTGGAGCGCACCCTGGCCCGGCTGGCCCAGGACGCTTTAACCCAGGGGGCCCGGCGGCTGATCGTGGCGGGGGGCGAGACCAGCGGGGCGGTGGCCCGGCAGCTGGGCTTCGAGGGGTACCGCATCGGGGATTCGGTGGCCCCGGGCGTTCCGGTCATGGTGCCCCTGGGCAGCCCTCAGGTGCGGGTGGTATACAAATCCGGCAATTTCGGCGAGGCGGACTTTTTTGAAAAGGCCCTGGCCATGACCGGCCCCGCTGGGGAAAAATAAAGAAACCCGGCGCTTTTTTTGGAAAGCGCCGGGTTTGGTCTTTTTTCGGGGGGATTTTTCAGCCCTTTTTCCCCCGGTTCTGCGCCGGGGAACTGGTAAGATGAAAAACAGACAGGCTCCCCGTCCCCTTCTTAATCCTGGTGGGGATTGTCGGTGAGCTGGATGGCCGGGAAAAGATGGGCGTACTGCTTCAGGGTGCTGCAGGCGGTGGAAAGCAGCGAGGTACAGGTGCTCGTTTTCTCCGGCGTCATGTCCAGCACCGAGCTGGATACGCTGAGAGCGCCTGCTACCCGGCCGTCGTTGGTGCGGATGGCCTGCGCCACGCACTTGACCCCCAGGGTCTCCTCCTCCAGATCCAGGGCAAACCCCCGGCGGCGGCTGGCTTCCAGCTCGGCCCGCAGTTTCTCCGGGTCGGTGATGGTGTGGGGGGTGTAGGCCGGCAGCCCGTGCCGCCGGATCACCTCGTCTACCTGGGCGGGGGTGAAGTAACTCAGCATGGCCTTGCCGCAGCCGGTACAGTGCAGGGGCAGGGTCTTGCCGGCAATGGAATACCGTACCCGGCGCTGGCCCGGGCAGACCGACTCCAGATAAAACACCAGGCCGTTCAGGTGGGTGGTGAGATAGATAAAGCTGTCGGTTTGGCTTTCCAGTTCCTCCATCACCGGCAGGGCGTACTGGATGATGGGGGTAGAGGCGTGCACGCAGTAACTGCGCTCCATCAATTTATAACCCAGTCGGTAGCTGGTGCTGCCCTTTACCCGGTACAGAAAACCGGCCCCTTCCAGGGTGCGCAGCTGGTTGAGCAGGGTGCTTTTGGGGCAGTGCAGCTGCTGGGTGATCTGGGTCAGGGTGAGTTCGGGGCGCGAGGGGGAAAAACAGTTGAGGATCTCCAGCGCCCGGGCCACGGCGTTTACCTTTCCGGCTCCCGCGGAAAAGTCCGATTCCATGGAGGGCAGCAGGCTTTCCTGGATTTCTTCTGTATTCATGAAAGTGTTCTCCGGCCGTTATACATTTTGAAAAAAGGAGCGCCTATCAACTCCCGTATGACCAAGAGTAGCCTGTTTCGGCAAATTTGTCAATAATGCGCTTGCCCAATAGTTGGTTTCGACAAAAATATCTAAAACACTGGACAAATGCGAAAAGAGGAAGTAAAATCGTGGTGCAGTAGGGCGAAACTTTGTTCAGCCTGAATGAACAAAACACCAACACCCTTACGAAACACCGCGGCCCTTTCACAGGGCCTTCTGCCGTATGGGCAAAAAGTCCTCCGGGGCTTTTCCCAAAGTATGGCATTCCGTCTCAGAATCCTTTATAATAAAGAAAGCGATAGGTGAAACAGCAGATGAAAAAACTGTATGGTGTGATCACCGCCATGACCACCCCTTTCGATGAAGCCGGGCAGGTGGATGTGAAGGCCCTGGCCGCCCAGACCGAGTTCCTGATTGGCAAAGGGGTGGATTGCCTGTATCCCTGCGGCACCACCGGTGAGATGTACCTGATGAGCGCCGAGCAGCGGGAGCTGGTGGCCGAGACCGTGGTCAAGACGGCGGCCGGCCGGGTGACCGTCTTTATCCACTGCGGCGCCATGACCCAGGATGAGACCATCCGCCTGATGCAGCACGCCGAGAAGATCGGCGCCGACGGCGTGGGCGTGGTTACCCCCAGCTATTTCACCGTGGATGAAAAGAGCATGATCGCCTACTACAAGGCTGTCTGTGCGGCTGTCAGCGAGGATTACCCGGTGTACGCCTACGTGATCCCCCAGCTGGCCCACAACGATATCACCGCTGACACCATGGAAAAGATCGCCGCCGAGTGCAAGAACCTGATCGGCGTGAAGTACAGCTACCCGGATATGGGCCGCCTGTGCGAGTACCTGCGGGTGCGGGGCGGCAACTTCTCGGTGGTATACGGCGCGGACGCTCAGTTCCTGCCTGCCCTGGCCATGGGCGCCGACGGCACCGTTTCCGGCTGCTCCGGCCCCTTCCCCGAGCCCTTCGTGGAGGTGTACAAGCTCTGGAAGGAAGGCAAGCTGGAAGAGGCCAAGGCCGCTCAGGTCAAGGCCAACGTTCTGGTCAAGCTGATGAAGGCCGGCGCGGATATGTCCATCTTCAAGCACATCCTCACCTGGCGCGGCATTGAGGGCGGCCGCATGCACAAGCCCCTCCTGGATTTGAATGAAACAGAAAAGGCTCGGCTGTACGAGCAGGTCAAGCCCTATCTGGAGTAATTATAGAAAAAACCTACAACCCAAAATGAAGGAGAAATTCAAGATGAAAAAGATTCTTGCACTGGCTCTTGCCTCGGCCATGGCAGTCTCTCTGGTAGCTTGCGGCGGTTCTTCCAGCAGCTCCAGCGCTGCGGCCTCCACCCCCGCTTCCGGCAGCACCGCTGCTTCCGGCGCGGCCACCACCACCGACTTCCCCACTGATCAGATCACCATCATCTGCCCCTACTCTGCGGGCGGCGCTTCCGATACCACCAGCCGTATCTTCGCTTCCGAGCTGGAGAAGGCCATCGGCACCTCTGTGGTGGTTGAGAACAAGACCGGCGCTTCCGGCGCCGTGGGCCTCGAGGCTGTGCGCAGCGCTAATCCCGACGGCTACACCATGGCTTACATGCCTGTTGAGTCCACCATGATCTCTTCTCTGGGCTACACCGACCTGACCACCAACGACTTCAAGTTCATCTGCCGCGTCATGACCATTCCCGCTGCCGTGACTGTCCGCGCTGACAGCGAGTGGGAGACCTTCGACGACTTCCTGGCTTACGCCAAAGAGCATCCCGGTGAGCTCCGTGTGGGCAACTCCGGCACCGGCTCCATCTGGCACATTGCCGCCGCCACCATCGAGAAGGAGTGCGGCGTGACCTTCAACCATGTTCCCTACGACGGCGCTGCTGACGCCATCGCTGCTCTGCTGGGCGGCACCCTGGAGGCTGTGACCGTGTCTCCCTCCGAGGTTAAGACCAACGTTGACTCCGGCGAGTTCCGCGTTCTGAGCGTTCTGGGCGAGAACCGCTCTTCCGTCTGCCCCGATGTTGAGACTGCTCAGGAGCAGGGCTACGACATCACCATCCAGGGCTGGGGCGGCTTCGCGGTTCCCAAGGACACTCCCGACGACGTGGTTGCCGTTCTGGAAGCTGCTGCCGAGACCGCTGCCAACTCTGACGCTGTGAAGGACCTGCTGACCCAGAAAGGCTACGAGCATGCCTACCTGAGCGGCGCCGACATGGACGCTGTGGCTGCTGAAGAGCTGGCCTACTTCACCGATCTGATCCCCAGCCTGGGCATCGTGCAGGGCTAAGGCTCCGCTTCGGAAAGGATGATCCCCCTTTGGGGGAGATAAAGTCTTGAGAACAAGGGAGGGCCGCATCATCACAACTGGGATGAGTGCGGCCCTTTTCCCTGTCAAGATCGCGTAAAGACCATGCAAAGGCCTTCCAAAAGGCCCAGGGTCTTGTCTTGCAACTGGTTCAAAGCTTAGAAAGGTATCCTATTATGCATAAAGGCGATACAATTCCCGGCCTGCTGTTTGCGCTGCTGGGCGCGTTCTGCCTGTGTGTCACCTATACCTCCCCCATGCTGAAATTCGGCTCCAACACCTCCGACGGTGTGCCCGGCGCCGGTTTCTTCCCCTACATCATGGGCAGCGTGCTGCTGATTTTCGGCCTGGCGCTGATGGTGCGTGGTATCCGTCAGCACGGCACCGTTACTTATATGAATATCACCCCCGAGATCAAGGGCAACATGAAAGTCCTGGGCCTGATGGTGGTGGGCGTGGCCCTCTACCTGGCCATCTGGAAGATCACCGAGCAGTTCCTGGTAAGCCTGGTGCTCTTTGCCCTGTATGAAAACGTGGTGCTGCGCCGCAGCAAGGTGTTCACCATCGTATTCACGGTGATCATGACCGTGTTTGTCTGGGCCCTGTTCATGAAGGGCTTCAAGGTTTCGTTCGGAGTATAAGGAGGAAGAAGTAGCATGACCGCGGAAACCTGGCTGTCGGCTCTTCAGGGCCTCCTGCAGCCTTCTGTTATTTTGTACCTGTTTGCCGGTATTGCCATCGGCACCTTTATCGGCGCGCTGCCCGGCCTGTCGGCCACCATGGGCATCGCCATCATGACCCCCATCACCTTCTGGCTGGACAAGACCGACGGTTTTGCCATGCTGATGGGTCTGTGGAACGCCGCCATCTTTGCCGGCGGTATCACTGCCATTCTGATCAACACCCCCGGCACCCCCGCCTCCCTGACCCAGGCGTGGGACGGCTACCCCCTGTATAAACAGGGCAAGGGCGGCCTGGCGCTGGGCATCAACGTGATCTTTTCCTTCCTGGGCGGCGTGGTCAGTATCCTGATGCTGATCCTGTTTGCCCAGCCCATCGCCGATTTCACCATCACCTTCGGCGCTGCCGAGTACTTCATGGTGGCCCTGTTCGGCATCAGCATGATGATCGGCGTGGCCGGCGGCGATGTGCTCAAGGGCCTGTGCATGGGCGCTTTCGGCATCCTGCTGTCCTGCGTGGGTATCGACCCCATCCTGGCCTGCAAGCGCTTTACCTTTGATATCACCTCTCTGGGTGCGGGCATCGACTTCATCCCCGTGATGATCGGTGTGTTCGGTCTGGGCGAAGTGTTCTCCCAGATCTACAGCCGCAACCGTGAGGCCGAGGCTGCCGAGGTGGAACTGCGCCGCACCAACCTGGCTCTGGGCCGTGTGCTGCCCACCGCCAAGCAGATGAAGGCCTGGACTCCCCGCTGCCTGATCGTCTCCCTGGCTGCCACCGTGATCGGCGCCATCCCCGCTGCCGGCGGCGATATCTCCGCCATCATCTGCTGGGGCAACTCCAAGAAGTTCAGCAAAGAGGGCGACAAGTACGGCCACGGCTCTGAAGAGGGTCTGGCTGTTTCCTCCACCGCCAACAACGGCGTGATCGGCGGCGCCATGATCACCATGATGACCCTGGGCCTGCCCGGTGACTCGGTTACCGCCATCCTCATCGGTTCTCTGATGATGTACGGCATGACCCCCGGCTACACCATGTTCACCGAGAACGCCGAGTTCACCTGCCAGATCATGATCCTCATGCTGCTGGCCTGCATGGCCTTCCTGGTTGTGGGCCTGGCCACCGCCAAGGTTTCCGCCAAGGTTCTGAACGTGGCTCAGCCCACTGTTTGGGCCTGCGTGAGCATCCTGTGCGTGGTTGGTTCCTACTGCATCAACAACAGCTTCACCGACGTGGTGATCATGTTCATCTTCGCCATCCTGGGCGTCTTCTTCAAGGTGTTCAACTTCCCCACCGGCCCGCTGGTTCTGGGCCTGCTGCTGGGCGGCACTCTGGAGTCCAACATGCGCCGCGCCCTGACCCTGTCTGTGGGCGACTGGAGCTACTTCATCACCCGTCCCATCTCCTGCGTGCTGTTCGTTGCCGTGCTGCTCACCTTCCTGTGGCCCATCGGCAAAGCCATCTGGGACAAGAAGAAGGCTGCCAAGCAGAACTGATGCAAGGCCTTTCGTTTGCGCGACCCCAATAAGGAAAAAACGGCAGACGCCCTGTGGGGCGCGCCCGGGGCCTTGGCCCGGCGCGTGCCCAGGCGGCGTCTGCCGCTTTGTGTGATTTTTTGTGGCCGGAATCCGGTCCAGGCGGCCGGCCGCTGGCCGACCGCGGAGAGGAGAAACTGACTATGGATGTTATGAAGATCGTTCGGGATCACGGCGTCATCCCTGTGCTGGGGCTGAAAAACCCGGATACTGCCGAGGCACTGGCCGCTGCCCTCATCCAGGGCGGGCTGCCCCTGATCGAGGTCACCCTGCGCAGCGAGGGCGCTCTGGAATGCCTGCGCCGCATCAAGAAGACCTACCCGGAAATGGCCGTGGGCGCCGGCACCGTGCTGAGCGTGGAGCAGTTGAACGCGGCCGCCCAGGCAGGGGCCGATTACGTGGTGGCCCCCGGCTTCAATAAAAAGGTCGTGGCCCGGGCCCAGGAGCTGGGCCTGCCCATCGTGGCGGGCTGCGTGACCCCCACCGAGATCGAGGCCGGCCTGGAAATGGGCCTGACCACCTTCAAGTACTTCCCCTGCGAGGCGCTGGGCGGCATGGAAGCCATCAAGCAGCTCTGCGGCCCCTACCGGAACATCCAGTTCATCCCCACCGGCGGCATCAACTTTGGCAACATGGGCGACTACCTGAAGAGCGAGCATATCGCCGCCGTGGGCGGCAGCTGCATGGCTCCCGCCGCCATGGTGGAGGCCGAGGACTGGGAGGGCATCACCGCCCTCTGCCGCAAGGCGGTCAAGATCAGCCTGGGCTTTGAGCTGGCCCATGTGGGCATCAACGGCGAGAGCGAGCAGGAAGGGCTGGACACCGCCAACTGGTTTGCCGACCGGTTCGGCTTTGGGGTCAAGCTGGGCAACAGCTCCAACTTTGCCGATACGGCGGTGGAGTGCTGCAAGAAGGAGTTCCCCGGCCAGCATGGCCATATCGGCTTTTCCACCCTCAGCCCCGAGCGGGCCGTGGCCTGGTTCGAGGCCAAGGGCATTCCCCTGCGGGAAGAGACCCGGAAGGTGGACGCCGCCGGCCGGCTGATATCCATCTACCTGAAAGAAGAGATCGGCGGCTTTGCCGTGCACATCATGAAGAAAAAATAAGGCTTGGGCGGGCTTTTGCCTGCCGGGCCGGCCTGCGCGGCAGGCCGGAAAGGAAAGCATCATGAAAAAAGTGATCGGTTTCGGAGATTTCATGCTCCGGCTCAATCCCCATGGATACCTGCGCTTTCTGCAGGCCAACGAGTTTGAGGTGAACTACACCGGCGCAGAGGCCAACGTCTGCGTTTCCCTGGCCCTGATGGGGGTAAACGCGGCCCTGGTGACCAAGGTGCCGGAAAATGACATTGCCCGGGCCGGCATCGCCGAGATGCGCAAGTTCGGGGTGGATGTTTCCCATGTGGCCTGGGGCGGCCCCCGCATCGGCGTGTTCTATGCGGAAAAGGGCGCTTCTCAGCGGCCTTCCAAGATCGTCTACGACCGGGCCGGCAGCAGCTTTGCCACCTGCAGCCCGGACGACTTTGACTGGGATGCCATCATGGAAGGGGCTTCCAACTTCCATATGACCGGCATCACCCCGGCCCTGAGCAAGACCATGCCTGAGGTCTGCCTCAAGGCCCTGGAGGCTGCCAAGGCCCACGGCCTGACGGTGAGCTGCGATTTGAACTACCGCAAGAACCTGTGGACCACCCAGGAGGCCAAGGAGTGCATGACCCGGTTCATGCCCTATATCGACCTGCTCATCGCCAATGAGGAGGACGCGGACAAGGTGCTGGGCATCAAGGCCAAGAACAGCGACGTGACCAAGGGACAGCTGGATACCGAGGGCTATGTGGATGTGGCCCGCCAGATCTGCGAGACCTATGGCACCAAGCAGGTGGCCATTACCCTGCGCAAGAGCATCAGCGCCTCGGACAACGATTGGTCGGCCATGCTCTACACCGGCGGCAAGCCCTATTTCTCCCGCACCTACCATGTGCACCTGGTAGACCGGGTGGGCGGCGGCGATTCCTTCGGCGCCGGGCTCATCTATGCCCTGCTGAACGACTATGCCCCCCAGGACGCCATCGAGTACGCGGCGGCGGCCTCCTGCCTCAAGCAGACCATGGAGCTGGATTTCAACCTTTCCAGCGCCGACGAGGTCAAGCAGCTGGCCGGCGGCGACGGTTCCGGCCGGGTTCAGCGCTGAATTTTTTTGCATCCAAACGGCCCATCGCCCTTGCCAGCGATGGGCCGTTTTTTGTACACACGGGCCGGATTGATGTAAAAATCACAAAAAATATAAAGAAATAGATACAAAATTGTGCTATTTATTGACAAACAGTGAAAATGGTTTTAATATAAATACACAATCATTGGCTCTGAGCCTTCCGGCCAAGAGGGTAACGGCGGAATTCAAGGGCGCAGAGAAATACCAATTCAAAGAAAGAGGCGTTAAGGTTATGAAAAACAGCAAAAGAATTCTCAGCGGCCTGATGGCTGCCGGCATGGCGGCTTCTCTGCTGACTGCCTGCGGCGGTTCTTCCAGCAGCACTGCGGCCAGCACCCCGGCCAGCACTCCTGCCGGCTCCACTGCTTCCAGCGAGGCTGCTGGCGGCGCCGGCACCGATTACAAGATCGCCGTTGTGCCCAAGATGACCAACATTGCTTGGTTCCAGCGGATGGAAGAGGGCGTTGACGCTTACAATGAGGAGACCGGCAGCGACATCTTCTACGGCGGCAGCGCCGAGGGCGCTGACCAGGCTTCCTATGTGGAGAGCCTGCTGGCCGAGGATTGGGACGCCATCTGCGTGGTTCCCTTCGACGTAGAGGCCATTGGCCCCGTCCTGCAGAAAGCCAAGGATCAGGGCATCGTGGTTATCACCCATGAGGCTGCCACCATCGACGCTGCCTGCCGTGACTACGACATCGAGGCCTTCCAGAACGCCGACTACGGCGCCAACTTCATGGAGCAGCTGGGCACTCTGACCGGCGGCGAGGGCAAGTACATCCAGTTCGTGGGCGCTCTGACCAGCGTTTCCCATAACGAGTGGTGCGATGCCGCTGTGGCTCTGCAGGAAGAGAAATTCCCCAACATGGAGTGCCTGGGCCGCTATGAGACCGGCGACGACACCACCGTGGCTTACAACCAGACCAAAGAGCTGCTGACCGCCAACCCCGACATCACCGCCATCCAGGGCTCCGCTTCCACCGACGTTGTGGGCGCTGCTCAGGCTGTTGATGAGCTGGGCCTGACCGGCAAGGTTCAGATCGTGGGCACCTCCATGACCAGCATTGCCCGTCAGTATGTGGAGAGCGGCACCATCGCTTCCTTCTCCGTGTGGGATCCTGCCGAGGCCGGCAAGGCTATGATCGAGATGGCCATCGCCACCCTGGACGGCACTGTGGAGGACGGCATGTCCCTGAACGCTGAGGGCTACCAGGATCTGGCCGAAGTTACCGACGGCGTCTTCTACGGCAACGCCCGCGTGGACGTGACCAAGGAAAATCTGGACGACTACGACTTCTAATCGTCTCCGGACATCCTTTATAAGACAGTGAGGCAGAACCCCATGCGGCGGCTTACGCCGCATGGGGTTTTGTACACAAGGGCCTGCGAATAAAAACAGAACGGTGGTACGGAGTATGGCTGACGAAGTATTCTTGAAATTAAAGGGCATCAAAAAGTCCTTTGGCGGCGTCCATGCCCTGAACGGGGTAGACCTGGAGATCCGCCGGGGCGAGATCCATTGCCTGGCCGGTGAGAACGGCTGCGGCAAATCCACCCTGATCAAAGCAATCTCGGGCGTGCACCGGGTAGATGAGGGAGAAATCTGGATCGAGGGAAAACTGTGCAATAAAATGAACCCCATCGATGCCATCAACAAGGGCATCCAGGTGATCTATCAGGATTTTGCGGTTTTTCCCAATCTTACGGTGGCAGAAAACATCGCCCTGAACGGCGAGGTAAAAAATAAAGCCAAACTGGTAAACTGGAAAGAGATCCATCGGGTGGCCGCCGAGGCCATGGCCCAGGTGGGCGCCGAAATTGACCCGGACGTGAAGCTGGAACAGCTGTCGGTGGCCAACAAGCAGATGGTAGCCATCTGCCGGGCCATCATCAACGATGCCAAGTTCCTGATTCTGGACGAGCCCACCACGGCCCTCACCGCCCGGGAGGTGGAAAAGCTCTGGACGGTGGTGCGTGCCCTGAAGGAAAAGGGCATCGCCGTGATGATCGTAAACCACAAGCTGGACGAGATTTATCAGATCGCCGACCGGCTTACCATCCTGCGCAACGGCGCCTATGTATCCAGCGGGCCCATCCATGAGTATGACCAGGCCCGCTTTACCCGGGATATGACCGGCCGGGATATTTCCCAGGAAAAATATCTGCCCAAGGCAAGCGAGGAAGAGATCTTCCGGGTGGAAAATCTCAGCCTGCCCGGCGCCTTCAAGGACGTGAGTTTTTCGGTACATAAGGGTGACGTGCTGGGCCTGACCGGCCTGCTGGGCTCCGGCCGGGGCGAGATCGGCGAGGCTCTGTTTGGCATCGAGCCTGCCCAGAGCGGGCATATCTACCTGAACGGCCAGGAGATCACCATCAAAAATGTGGCGGACGCCATCCATAACAAGATCGGCTATGTGCCGGAGGACCGGCTGACCGAGGGCCTGTTTATGGACAGAAGCATCCTGGACAACACTATTGCCACCTCCATCCGCAAGTATTTCCATGGCATCAAGCTGGACAAGGCCGCCATGGAGGAGGCAACCGACCGCTGGATCCGGGAGATCGGGGTGGTCACCCCTTCCTCCAAGCCTGCGGTGCGCACCCTTTCCGGCGGCAACGCCCAGAAAGTGGTGATTTCCAAGTGGCTGAATACCGACCCCAAGCTCTTCATTCTGAACGGCCCCACCGTGGGCGTGGATGTGGGCGCGAAATCGGAGATCCACGCCATCCTGCGGGAACTGGCCCAGAAGGGCATCGGCATCATCGTCATTTCCGACGACCTGCCCGAACTGCTGCAGAACTGCAACAAGATCGTGGTCATGCGGGACGGCCGGGTGGCCGCTGTGGTGGATAACAGCATCGAGCAGAAAGAATTGTCCGATCTGCTGATGGGCAGGGCCGAGTAAGGAGGAGCGGAACATGAACAAACTCAAAACCAAATCTTTGCTCACCAGCACGCAGATGATCCTGCTGTATGTGATCGTGGCGTTCTGTCTGGTGGTAGGCATCCGGCAGCCGGCGTTCTTCAGCCCCGCCACCGTCATCACCATCTGCCGGGCCGGCATCTTTACCATGTGCTTCGCCCTGTGCGAGATGGTGGTGCTGATCTCGGGCGGCATTGACGTATCCTTCCCGGCCATCGGATGCGTGGCCATGTATGTACCCATGTACATCATCAACCGGGTCACCCCCATCGACTCGGCTCTCTTCGCCTTCGGGCTGGCCATTCTGATCGGCCTGCTCTTCGGTTTGCTCAACGGCTTCTTGGTCTCGATCCTGCGGCTCCCGCCCCTGATCGCTACTCTGGCCACCAGCTCCATCGCCTCGGGCGGTGTGGTCACCCTGCTGGGCACCCGTGAGTTCACCACCCTGCCCGACAGCCTGCAGGCTATCTACAACACCAACATCATTACCTACACCGCCCCGGGAACCGGCTTTACCTATCTGCTGAACGTGCTCTTCCTGGTGCCGGTGCTCGCCTGCCTGGGCGTGGCCTGGATGCTGCGCTATACCATGCTGGGCCGGGGCCTGTACGCCATCGGCGGTGACAAGAACGCCGCCCGTGTAGCCGGCTTCAATGTGCGGCGGCTCCAGTTCTTTGCCTACACCTTCTCCGGCGTGCTTACCGGCGCCACTGCCATGATGTACACGGTGCTGATGCATTCCAGCACTACCAGCGCCCTGATGGGCGACGAGATGATCGTCATTGCGGCCTGCGTCATCGGCGGCGTGCGGATCACCGGCGGCCACGGCGGCGTTCTGGGCGTGGTACTGGGCGTGGTGCTGATCACCCTGGTGCAGAACAACCTGAACATGCTGGGGATCCCCACCTCCTGGCAGACCTTCGTGGTGGGCCTTATCATCCTGCTGGGAACCATCATCACCTCCTGGCAGGCCAAACGTTCCAGCCACGGAAAAGCGTAAGGAGGCCAGAGAAATATGAAAACGACCAAAACGACGCCGGCGGTGCCGGCCCTGAAAAAGAAGGGCCTCAAACCGGATACCCACATCACGGTATTGCTGAGCATGATGGCCTTTGTGCTGCTGCTGATGGCGGTGCTCAAGCCTGGTTCTTACTTCACCATTTCGAACCTGCGCTCCATGATCTTCCAGTTCCCCGAGTACGGGGTGCTCTCCTTCGGTATGATGATCTGCATGATCGCCGGCGGTATCGACCTGTCCCTGGTGGGCATCATGAACCTGTCCGGCGTGGCGGCAGCCCTCATCATCACCAACATGGGCGGCACCAATGCCTCCATTGTGCTGGGCTGCGCCGTGGCCCTTGTGGTGGGCGCAATCTGCGGTGCCCTGAACGGCTTCATCATCGCTTCCCTCTCCATCCCCGCCATGCTGGTCACCCTCTGCAGCCTGCAGCTGTACACCGGCCTGGCCCTGGCCATCACCGGCGGCCCTGCCATCAACAACATGCCGGATGCCTTTAAGAACATCGCCAACGGCTCCATCGGGCCCATCCCCTATGTGCTGTTCATCTTTATTGCGGTGGCTCTGGGCATGGCCTTCATCATGAACTGCACCGTCTTTGGCAATGAGATCTATTTCCTGGGCTCTAACGCCAGGGCGGCCCGTTACTCCGGCATCAACACCCTGCGGGTGACCGTGATGACCCACATGCTTTCCGGTATTCTGGGCGGCATCTCGGGCATTCTGATCACCTCTCACCTGAACTCCGCCAAGAGCTCCAACGGCTCCACCTACACCCTGCTCACCCTGCTGATCATCGTGCTGGGCGGCGTCCACCCGGACGGCGGCAAGGGCAAGGTTATGGGCGTGACCCTCTCGGTGCTGCTGCTCCAGCTCATCGCCAACGCCTTCACCATCATGCGTGCCCCCGACACCTTCAAGACCTTTGTGAACGGCTGCCTGCTGGTGGCGGCCCTGATCCTGGACGTGGTGCTGGAAAAGCGCGCGGCCAAGAAGGCGGCAAAATCGTAATCCCGGAACCGTGGCCCCGCTCCCCCATAAAGGGGTGGGGCCCGCTCCCGAACCTGAAAGGAAGGTTTTTGTTATGAAAAACATCAAAGTACAGAAATTGACCCCCGAGGCCTTTGCCCCCTATGGCCAGGTGCTGACAGTGGAGGGCCGGGAGGCCGGCGGCAACCCCGCCTCGCATTTCTGGTATCCTCAGGTAGTGGTGCTGGATCATCCCACCTCCATCAACCTGATGCGGGTGGTGCCCCGGGAGTTTACCGTCAAGGACTTTGAGGCCCATGACCAGACCACCGAGAACCTGATCGCCATGGACGGCGATCTGATCGTGGCGGTGGCTGCGGCAGGCGATCTGAAGGAGGAGACTGTGGCCGCCTTCTATGTTCCCTGCGGGCTGGGCGTATCCTTTGCCCCCTCAGTCTGGCACTATGTGCCCTTCCCCATGGGCAAAGATGTGATGTGCGCCTGCATCTTCAAAAACAACACCAGCCACGACGATATCCACTTTGACGCTCTGCCCGAGACTCTGGGCCTGGAACTGTAATAAAAAAGCCCGGGCGCTTGCTTTTTCCCTGCGGGGAAGGGAGCGCTCCGGGCTCTTTGCCGTGAAAAGGGCCCGACGGCCCGATTTGAGAAAGAAAGGTTGGGAAAACCCATGAAAAAGATCATCAATGCTCCCGAAAACTATACGGATGACATGCTGCGGGGCATCTACGCAGCCCATCCGGAGGCAGTGAAGTATGTGGCGGACGACCTGCGCTGCTACTGCACCGCCAAGAAAAAGGACGGC